>OIWV01000004.1_pt1 | contig 203130 bp, 179 predicted proteins | sample 1587751 | NCBI WGS metagenome assembly OIWV01 (sample SAMEA3888913, study PRJEB22519) | human gut metagenome | biome: human gut; feature: human-associated habitat; material: faeces | place: Denmark | collected 2010
TGTCGTATAAGACAGAACGACACGGCGGCGAACTGCTCAAAGTCGATACCTTCTATCCGTCAAGTCAGACTTGTTCCGTCTGCGGCTATCAGAATCCATTGACAAAGGATTTGAGCGTCCGCGAATGGGATTGCCCAGCATGCAGAACGCATCACGACAGGGATGTGAATGCCGCAAAGAACATCCTGCGCAAGGCTTTGGAAGACAAATCCAAAGTTGCATGAACGGAAATAAAACATACCGTGGGGCACACGGGAATTCACGCTTGGGGAGATCGTGTAAGACGCCAATTCCTCGGAGGCGGCGCAGTGGTCGTCGAACCAAGAATCCCCTGCTTTTAAGCATGGGGAGTGTCAACACGCACAAAGGGCAGGATTTCTGCTATAGTGGTTATTGGAAGGTCTATGCGAATGAAGAAGAGACGCGGGCCCTGTTTGACCGCTATGCGCACTGCATCGAGGACTTCTGCTCGCGCCTCGAGCAGGGCTGTTCATTCCCGGACCTCGTCCGGGCCGTTTGATGGAGTACGATGATTCATTACCTATGTGGAGGATTTTATGAGCAAGATCGCAATCATTTACTGGACTGGTACGGGCAATACGCTGGAGATGGCCAGAGCCATCGAGAAGGGCGCGAAGGATGCTGGCGCCACGGTGGAGGTATTTGAAGTCGAGTCGTTCGGCGGTGTCGACCGGCTCAAGGAGTACGACGGCCTGATGTTCGGCTGCCCGGCCATGGGCGACGAGGTGCTCGAGGAAGGCGCCTTCGAGCCGTTCTTTGCCGAGTCCGAGAGCCATCTGCAGGGTGTGCCCGTCGCGCTCTTCGGCTCCTACGGCTGGGGCGGCGGCGCCTGGATGGAGTCTTGGGCCGAGCGCACGCGTACAGCAGGGGCCAAGCTCTTCGGTGACGGCCTCGCCATCGAGAACGCCCCCGATGACGAGGGCACAGCCGCATGCGAGGCGCTCGGCAAGGAATTCGCCGCATCTCTTTGATGTGGATTTGCGCTCCATGTGTTACAATAGGCGGGAAGGCATTATGCAGTTGAATGCAATTGTGACGACACAGGAGGGCGTAGTATGTTTTTTTCTTCCATCCATGCAAAGCAGCAGAGCGTCGCGCTGCCGGCGGCCATTGAGAAGGTGCTGGACTATCTGAAGGCGCATGACTTCACGAAGATGGAGCCGGGACGCTATGAGATCCAGGGCGATGATATCTTTGCGCAGGTCTTTGATGCAGAGACGAAGCCGGCCGAGGAGCAGCGCCCCGAAGCCCATGAGAAGTACGCGGACGTCCAGTTCCTCGCCTCGGGCAGGGAGCGCCTCGGCTTCACGCCGGACACGGGCAGCTATGAGGTCGATGAGCGCTTCGATGACCGCGACCTGATCTTCTACAAGAAGGTGGAGAACGAGTGCTTCATCGAAGCGCGTCCGGGCTGCTACAGCGTCTTCTTTCCCGAAGACATCCACCGTCCGGCCTGCGCATCCGGCCAGCCAATGACCGTGCGCAAGGTCGTCGTCAAGATCAGCGTGAAGCTGCTCTGAGACACGGAAAGACGATGCATGAAAAAAGGTGATTGACCGTCGGTCAATCACCTTTTTGATTTTGAAGTTATTGATGCTATTGAAGTTTACGCCTCGACTTCTTCGACTTTGACATCGGCTGCATGGTCAGCGGCGAAGACGTCTTTGCGCTGGCCGTTGAGCTTGTACTGGATGGTCAGGACGAGCAGGCCGGAGACGAGCATGGCGGCGCCCATGATGTAGTAGCCGACGGCGAAGGAGCCCGTGTTGACTTTGACCCAGGCCATCATGTTCGGGCCAACCCAGCCGCCGAGGTTGCCGCAGGAGTTGATCAGGGCAACGGAACCAGCTGCTGCAGGCCCCGTCAGGAAAGTCGTCGGGATCGTCCACCAGACGCCCATAGCGGCATGGATGCCGATAGCGGAGAGGCAGACGAGTGCGAGGGCGACGGGCAGGCTCTGTGCGAACGGGGAGAGGCCGAGGCCGATGGCGCCGACGAAGAGCGTGCAGGCGACGTGCCAGACTTTATCACCCGTCTTCGTGGCCGTCTTGCTGATGACGAGCTGGACGAGCAGTGCGGCCGTCATCGGGATTGCGATAGCGCCGCCGAGCAGCGAGGTCGAGAGACCGGAGAGCTCTTTGAGCACGGTCGGCATCCAGAAGTAGAAGCCCCAGAAACCAACGACCCAGAGGAAGTAGATGAGGCAGAGCTTGAGGACTTTCGGATCATGGAAGGCCTGGAGAACCGTGTATTTCTTGCGGGACTGCATGGCAGCCTGCTCTTTGTTGAAGTTGTCCGTCAGGTACGCTTTCTCGGCATCCGTAAGCCAGCCAACCTGGTCCGGGCGATCCTTGACGCAGAAGAAGAAGAAAACGGCGAAGGCGAGAGCCGGGATAGCTTCGAGGATGAAGAGCTCCTGCCAGCCGTGCATGCCGAAGAAGGAACTCTCGAGCAGCACGCCGGCAAGCGGTGCGCCGATGATGTTCGAGAGCAGCAGCGACGTCAGCATGAGGCTCGTGGCACGGGCGCGCTCACCAGCCGTGAACCAGCGCGGGAAGAGCACGGAGTAGATGACCGGATAGAGGCTGGCCTCCGAAGCACCCAGCAGGAAGCGGCAGAGGAAGAACTGGAACTCCGTCGTGACGAACGCCATGAAGATGCAGACGAGGCCCCAGGTGAACATGATACGCGCGATCCACTTCGTCGCGGAGAAATGCGAGGCGACGAGCGAGCCCGGAATCTCGAAAATCAAGTAGCCGACGAAGAAGATGCCGGCGCCCATGCCGAAGACCTCCGGCGTGATCCACGGCAGATCGGCCGTCATCGTGAGCTTGGCATAGGCGAGGTTGACGCGGTCGATGCAGGCGATGATCGAGACGAGGAAGACCGGCAGGACGATGCGCCAGTCGCGTACTCGTTTGAGACGGGCAAAATCGACGTTTGCTACTTGTTCCATAATGATACCTCCAGGATGTAATGAGATGAATGAAAGCAGTCACAGGGTTGACTTATGAAAATAAAAAATCCGTCCCTCTGAAAGGGACGGATTGGATTTCCGCGTTACCACCCAAGTTCCGTGCAAAAGCACGACGCTCTGACGTACTCAGGCATTCGTAAGGTTCACGACGTACCATCATACGCGGCTCCTGTAACGGGGAGCATCCGTGGCCGCTTACTTTGGGTTCAGCGCCATGCCTCGAGGATGATTTTCGACTCCCTGCTCATCACCGGCTTTCACCATACCCGGCTCGCTATGCATCAGCAACGGAAGTGTACTCTTTCCTGTCTTCGGCTGTGTTCGTTATGTGAACTGTTGTTTTGTTTATGGGTACTATCATAGCGCTCGTGTGTAATGTTGTCAATAGCTTTCTCGAAAAAAGTTGCGGATTTTTTTTGCGGCCGTTGACGGATTTTGGCGCAGCGTGAAATTATTTGCCTGAAAAGTTCGGTTTTTACGCGATGGGAGAGGATTTTGAGCCACTTTTATAGTATAATAATAGCAAGCAGAAAGGAACGATGGAAATGATATTTGAACGGGAAGCCGTCATCCACGATGAAGGCGGCATCCATGCGCGCGTCGCGGCAATGATCGTGCAGCGCGCGCAGGAGCTCTGCGAGCGCTATGACTGCCACCTCTACATCCGCAGTGAGCGCAGTGAGCGCTGTGAGATGCACAGCCTCATGAAGCTTGTGGCCCTCAAGGTCGCACAGGGCGACTCGGTCTTCGTGTCGTCGGAGGGGGACAACGGGCGGCAGGCCGTCATCGAGATGGTGCGCTTCCTCGAGAGCGACTTCATCATGAACGAAGCCTCGGAGATCCACGGCGTCGACAAGCTGCTGCACGAGAATGCCCTGATGCAGGAGCGCCTGCAGATGATCCTCGAGTCGGTGCAGGACGGCATCTGCGTCGTCGACCGCAGCGGCGAGGTCACCTATGTCAATCCATCGTACCTGCGCATCGTCCACAAGACGCCGGAGATGGTCGTCGGCCAGAACGTCTTCGAGACGGCTGCCGATGGCAACCGCTGCGCCGTGCTGCGCTCGGGCATTGCGCGCATCGGCAGCATCCGTCACAAGAAGGATGGCACGACGATCGTCGCCAATGTCAACCCAATCTTCGTTGACGGCGAGATTGCCGGTGTCGTGTCGGTCATCAAGGACATCACGGAGATCCAGACGCTGATGGAGCGCCTCTCGCAGGTCTCGGCCAAGGCCGAGTACCTCGAGCAGGAGCTCCTGCGCACGAAGAAGACGGCGCAGGCTTTTGCCAACTACATCGGCAAGAGCGGCAAGGTCGTCGACGTGCTGGCGCTCGCCTCGAAGGCGGCCGACTCTTCGGCCAACGTCCTGATCCGCGGCGAGAGTGGCACGGGCAAGGAGGTCATTGCGGAGGGCATCCACTACGCGAGCGGCCGCCGCCGCGGCCCGTTCATCCGCGTCAATTGCGGTGCCATCCCCGGTGCCCTGCTCGAATCGGAGCTCTTCGGCCACGAGAAGGGCGCCTTCACAGGTGCGGTGCGGCGCAAGCTCGGCAAGTTCGAGCTCGCCAACCACGGCACGATTTTTCTCGACGAGATCGGAGAGCTCGACAAGAACCTGCAGGTCAAACTCTTGCGCGTCCTGCAGCAGAAAGAGTTCGACCGCGTCGGTGGTGAGGAGACGATACACGTCGATGTGCGCATCATCGCGGCGACGAACCGCGACCTCGAGGCGATGGTCCGCGAAGGCACGTTCCGCGATGACCTCTACTACAGACTCAACGTCATCCCGATCATCCTGCCGCCGCTGCGCGACCGCCCCGATGACATCCCGCTGCTCGTCGAGCACTTCATCGAGAAAATCAGCAAGGAGAACAAGAAGGATGTGCGAGGCATCACGCCGGACGCCATGCAGATGTTCATGCATTACCGCTGGCCCGGCAACGTCCGCGAACTCGAGAATGTCATCGAGCGCGTGATCACGCTGATGGACACCGACCTCATCACGGCGGCCGTGCTGCCTTCTTATATAAAAGGCGATATCGCCGGACGCGAGGTGCAGAGCCTCGCGGACGACACGGTCCTGCCGTGGGAGGAGTACGAGAAGCAGATCATCGCCAATGCCCTGCGCCAGGGCACGAGCTTCAACGGCGCCGCAAAACTCTTGCGCATCAGCCACAAGACCGTGGCGGCCAAGGCCAGGAAGTACGGCTTGGTATAATTTACCAACGATTGGTAATAATTACCAACGAAAAACGCGATTTTGGTAAAATTTACCAACACTGGCGACGGATAAAGCCAGATGACGGCGGAACAATCCAAAAACAAATGAGTGCATGATCTCGGAGGCCTTGTATACAGGGCTTCCGGGTCAAAATAAAAAAATCCTGTACGATGGAGGAAAGTTGGCACGTATCTTGCATTACTAATAAGTGCTGATTATGTTCCTGTGACGACAGGGAAAGTAAGATTAATGGTTTTTAGATTGGAGAGGTTCAAATGACTCAGGAAACGATTACGATTGAAAACAAGACTGGTATCCACGCTCGCCCGGCTTCCATCTTCGTTCAGACGGCTACGAAGTTCAAGTCCAAGATCCAGCTGCAGGCTAAGGGCAAGACGATCGATGCTAAGAGCATCCTCATGATCATGAGCATGGGCCTCGTCAAGGGCACGGAAGTCACGATCATCGCTGATGGCCCGGATGAAGCAGAGGCAGTCAAGGCTCTGAAGGATCTCATCGAGTCCAAGTTCGGCGAGGAATAATTCCGGATTCGAGCGTAAGAATCGAACAGAAGAGGCAAGTGACCTTCCTCCGGCTCCGGCGGGAGGGAGGTCATTTGCATATGTGCAGGGAAATGCACGCGAATGCAGGGAATTTTTCAGGGGGAAAGCAAAATGGCAGAAATCATTCGTGGTAAAGGCGTCATCTCCGGCATCGCCATGGGCAAGATCATGCTTGCTGGCCAGAATCTCGACGGCTATCTCGTCAACTACGAGCCGGAAGACAAAGAGACGGAGAAGAAGAAGGCACAGGATGCGCTGACGGCTGTCGCCGAGATCCTGCGCGAGAGCATCGAGAAGCTCAAGAGCAAGGACATGAAGGAGCAGGCCGCCATCATGGAAGCACATCGCATGATGGTACAGGACCCGATGATGGCCGACAACATCATGGCCAAGATCGAGGAGCTCGGCAATGCGCCGAAGGCTGTCCTCAAGGCTGCTGAAGAGCAGGCTGTCATGTTCGAGCAGATGGAAGACGAGTACTTCGCTGCCCGCGCCGTCGACCTCCGCGATGTCGGCAAGCGCGTTGCCAAGTACATCCTCGGCGTCAAGGAGCCGGAAATCGGCGACGAGAAGGTCATCCTCTGCGGCCGCGAGATCGAGCCGTCGGTCATCGCTGGCATGGAGACGGAGAAGATCGCAGGCGTCCTGCTCGGCTCGGGCAGCACGACGGCCCATGCCGTCATCATCGCGAAGGCACGCGCTATCCCGACGATCGTCGGTCTCAACAAGGAAGACCGCATCGACCGCATCGCAGATGGCGACCATGTCATCATGGATGGCGAGCGCGGCGAGATCGTCATCAACCCGGCACCGGAGGACATCGCGAGCTACGACGAGAAGATCAAGAAGCAGAAAGAGCTCGCTGCCCATTACGCAGCACTCAAGGACCTGCCGGCCGTCACGACGGATGGCGTCAAGGTCGACCTCATGGCCAACATCGGCACGCATATGGACGTCGACAACGCGCTGAACTACGGTGCAGAGGGCGTTGGCCTGTTCCGCTCCGAGTTTGTCTTCATGGGCCGTCAGGAGATCCCGACGGAGGAAGATCAGTTCAAGGCCTATAAAGAGGCCGTCGAGAAGTGCAAGGGCAAGCTCTGCGTCATCCGCACGATGGACATCGGCGGCGACAAGCCACTGCCGTACCTCAACATCCCGGAGGAGGAGAACCCGTTCCTCGGTTATCGCGCCGTCCGCATCAGCCTGCAGCGCCGCGACCTCTTCCTGCCGCAGCTCAAGGCCATTCTGCGTGCTGGCGTTTACGGCAAGGCAGCCATCATGATCCCGATGATCATCAACGTGGCGGAGTTCAAGAAGGTTAAGGAGTTCATCGAGGAAGCGAAACTCGAGCTCGCGCATGAGGGCAAGGCATACTCCGATGATGTCCAGGTCGGCATTATGGTCGAGACGCCAGCAGCTGCCATCATGACGCCGGTACTCGCCAAGTACGTCGACTTCTTCTCCATCGGCACGAACGACCTCGTTCAGTACACGCTGGCAGTCGACCGCGGCAACGCGAACATCTCCTATCTCTACAACCACTTCAACCCGGCTGTGCTGCGCCTCGTCCAGCGCACAATCTCAAGCGCTCGTGAGAACGGCATCTGGGCCGGCATGTGCGGCGAGATGGCCTCGGATCCGAACGCAGCCGTCCTGCTCATGGCCATGGGCATCAGCGAGCTCTCGATGAGCGCACCGTCAATCCCGCGCGTCAAAGAGAAGATCCGCTCTATCAGCTCCGTCAAGGCCAAGGAAATCCTGGCTGACGTCATGGCGATGGAAGACGGCGACGACATCCGCAACTATCTCCAGAAGATTCTCGGCTGATCCACTTGAAGCAGCCGTCGAGCAAGGCAAGGGCCTCCCAAGCGGGAGGCCCTTGTGTTGTCTTGGTGTTGCTCGTGGCTGGACAAAAAGGATGCTGTAGAGTAAACTGGAATAGACCATCAGAAAAGAATTGTATTCCTGTAAAGGGAACCCCGTAAGGGGAAATAGGAGGGGTAATTTTTGGAAAAAAGAGGAAGTTTCTCGACGCGTCTGGGCTTCATCCTGGTCTCGGCGGGCTGCGCCATCGGCCTCGGCAATGTCTGGCGCTTCCCGTACATCACGGGCCAATATGGCGGCGCATCATTCGTACTCATCTATCTCGTGTTCCTGGCCATCCTCGGCCTGCCCATCATGGTCGCAGAATTTGCCGTCGGGCGTGCGAGTGTCCGCAGTGCGGCCATGTCGTTTGACGTGCTCGAGCCGAAGGGGACGAAGTGGCATCTCTACAAATACGGTGCCATCGCGGGCAACCTGCTGCTCATGATGTTCTACACGACCGTCTCGGGCTGGATGTTCTACTACATCTACAAGATGGCGACGGGCGCCTTTGACGGGCTCGATGCTGAGGCGGTCGGCGGCGTCTTCAGTGGACTGCTTGCCGACCCCGTGACGATGGCGGGCTGCATGATCCTCGTCGTGCTGCTCTGCGGCGGCGTCTGCTACCTCGGCGTCGAGGCCGGCGTCGAGCGCATCACGAAGTGGATGATGGTCGCTCTGATGCTGCTGATGATCGTGCTGGCTGTCAACTCCATCCTGCTGCCGAACAGCGAGATCGGCCTCAAGTACTACCTCTATCCGGACTTCAGCAAGGTCACGGAGTACGGCGTGCAGGAAGTCGTCTTCGCCGCGATGGGGCAGGCATTCTTCACGCTGAGCCTCGGCATCGGCGCGCTCGCCATCTTCGGCAGCTACATCGGCAAGTCGAAGCGCCTGACGGGTGAGGCCATCTGGGTCATCGTGCTTGACACGTTCGTCGCCATCATGGCAGGCCTGATCATCTTCCCGGCCTGCTTCAGCTACGGCGTCAACCCGGGCAGCGGCCCGAACCTGCTGTTCGTCACCCTGCCGAACGTCTTCAACCACATGCCGCTCGGCCACTTCTGGGGCGCGATGTTCTTCCTGTTCATGGCGTTCGCCTCGATGTCGACGGTCATCGCCGTGTTCGAGAACCTCATCTGCTGCTTCCTCGAGCTCCTGCGCAAGGACCGCAAGGTCATCATCCGTTGGGGCATGCTCGTCATCATCCTGCTCTCGATGCCCTGCGTCCTGGGCTTCAACGTCTGGAGCGGCTTCACGCCGTTCGGCCCGGGCTCGAATGTCCTGAGCCTCGAGGATTTCATCGTCAGCAACAACCTGCTGCCGCTCGGCAGCCTCGTCTACCTGGCCTTCTGCACGAGTCGCTACGGCTGGGGCTGGAACAACTTCATCAAGGAGGCTGACACCGGCAAGGGCATGGCCTTCCCAAAGTGGATCCGCTTCTACGCGACCTGGATCCTGCCGCTGATTGTCCTCTACATCTTTGTAGCGGGCTACTACGCGATGTTCTTCAAGTAAGCGGGATGACATTTGGGTGTGAATCTGTGAGACCGGAAAGGGATGGGATGATGCGAAAGAACATGAGCCGCTTTTGGCTGCTCGTTCTGCTGCTATTTGCTCTGTCGACTGCCGCAATCGTGGCGGGCTGCGGCAAGGCGCAGAGCGGCGATGGCGCAGGTCAGACAGCGAAGGAGCAGACGCTCGACGAGAAGGTCGATGCGATTGTCGACTCGATGACGACGACGGAGAAGGTCGGCCAGATGGTCATGATCGGCGTCCAAGGGACGGATGTCACGGATGACAGCCTCTACATGCTGCACCAGTACCACATGGGTGGCGTCATCCTATTTGACCGCAACATGGAGTCGGCCGACCAGACGAAGAAGCTCATCGCGGACCTGCAGGCGAAGGCGGACCAGAAGGTGCCGCTCTTCATCGGCGTCGATGAGGAGGGCGGCCAGGTCGTGCGCGGCAAGTCGTTCCTGACGCCGCCGCCGTCGGAGCAGGAGATTGGCAGGAGCGGTGAGGTAACGCGCGCGGAGGAGTCGGCCCGCCAGACGGCGGAGAAGCTCAAGAAGCTCGGCTTTAACGTCAACTTCGCGCCGGTCGCCGATGTCGGCGAATACGCGCGCTCGTTCAGTGCGGATCCCGAGCAGGCGGCCAAGTTCGTCGAGGCTGCCGCACAGGGCTACGAGCAGCAGCACATGATGTACGCGCTCAAGCACTTCCCGGGCATCGGCCGCGGCACGGTCGACTCGCATGAGGACATCTCCTCCATCACGGCCACGAAGGCGGAGCTCCTGAAGCGCGATATCGTGCCGTTCCAGAAGGTCATCGATGAGCGCCAGAGCGAGGACTACTTCGTGCTCGTCTCGCACCTGCGCTATCCGGCGCTCGACGGAGAGAACCCCGCGAGCCTCTCGAAGGCCATCCAGACGGACTTCCTGCGCGGTGAGCTAGGCTACCGCGGCCTCATCATCACGGATGACGTCGAGATGGGCGCACTCGCGAAGCACTACAGCTTCCGCGAACTCGGCGTCAAGGCTGTCGAAGCCGGCTCAGATATCGTGCTCGTCTGCCACGAGTACCCGCATGAGACGGACGTCTACCTCGGCCTCTTGGACGCCGTCGAGGACGGCACGATCCCGATGGAGCGTGTCGACGAGTCGGTGCGCCGCATCGTCAAGGCAAAGCTGCTGCACGCGCAGTCTTGAGCGATGAGACAATCCAACATCCGATGATAAAAGACGCTCTGACATTTCAGGTCAGAGCGTCTTTTTTGCGCCGTATTCTCTTATCGTGCCGCTCAGCTGCGCCGCACGGGGGCGAACTCGATCTCAGGCACGTGGTCGATGAGGTTCATCTCGTGGGCGAGCTTGTAGAAGGTCCTGAGGCCGTCGAGGTAGTCGTCGGCGAGGTCCCAGCGGATGATCGGGCCGAGATACTCCTCGAGCTGCTCGTAGGTGAAGGCGGGTTTCTTCGGCAGGATCTCGCGGATGGCCGCGTCCTTGTGCGCTTCTGCAGTCTGGAAGGCCGTGTGGATGCGGTCGTAGACGAGCTGCAATGATTCTGGATGGCTCTCGGCGAAGCGGCGGCTCGCGACCCAGAGCGCGTAGACCATCTTCTTGCCCGTCATCTTCTTCCACTCGAGGCCGAGGTCGTAGTAATAGTAGCCCTCGCGCGGGTGGTGGTAGAGCCAGAGCGCGTCGTCGCCGATGAGCAGCGAGGCTGTCGCGTCGTCAGGGATCGGGTCTTCCGGCGTGATGTGGCGCACGTAGTAGTTCGGGATGGCGCCGTAGGCGAGGCGCAGGATGATCTTCAAGAGGCAGTGCGACGTCGCCGACTTGGCCGTCAGGATGATCTTGTCGTCCTTCAGCGACTCGATCGGCTTGCGCGAGGCGAGCAGGATGCTCTCGACATCGCCGTCCGTCGAGACGCAGACATCCGGCAGTACGACGAGCTCCTCGCTGTGGCGGGCGTATATGATGGATGAGACATTGCTGACGTCGAGGCGGTGGTTGATGATGTCGCTGTTGAGCTCCGCCGGGACGCCGCGCGTAATCTGGAGCCCGTCCGCTGCGCCGTGCGCATAGCTCCAAGTCAATGGCAGGACATTCAGGAAATTGATGTGTCCGACCTTTGGACAGGTCATAAAAATCCCCCTTTTTCTGTGCTTAGTCTCTCTCATTATACACGCTGGCTTCCAGAAAATATATGATTTTCGTATGTATACGGTATTTTTACGAGAGCAGGCGGCGGGGGAAAGGCTGTTCTTGAACACGATGATACAATATGCTACAATTATCATAGTCATAGTTGATGAAATCAACTGGACAATCTGCTAGTATGTGTCTGCCCGGGGGATAGGGCAGTTTTTGGAGTTTTTGGGAGGAATGCTGCATGGATGAATATATCAATATAGGACGCTGGTTCTCGGTGCTGCACCGCCGCTCACAGATCTTTGTCGTCGAGGCGTGCGAGAAGCTGCATCTGACGTACTCGGAGTACGTCATGCTCTTGCGCATCTACGACCACGAGGGCGCGCGGCAGGATGAGCTCGCGACGATGCTCTACCTCGACAAGGCCGTCGTGACGCGCACGATGACGATGCTCGAGAAGAAGGGGCTCGTCTACCGCGAGCAGGATGCGCGCGACAAGCGGGCCAAGCACGTCTACCTGACGGAATACGGCAAAGAGCAGCACGCCTACCTGCGCAATGTCATCCAGCGCTGGGTCGACTACCTCGTGGCCGACATGGCGCCCGCGGACGTCGAGACCATCGTCAAGGGCTTTGACCATCTCGTCGACAGGGCCTGCCGCGCGGACATCCGCAAACTCGCGCGCGATATCCCGGAAGATCAGCCGCTGGGACCGGCAAAGGGGGATGACCATGCAGAATAATCGCAAAGGACTGGCGCTCATCATGGCGCTCATCATGGCGCTCGCGGCGGCTGGCTGCGGCCAGAAGGCCGCGACCGTCGAGAAGGCGCCGCTCGTCAAGACACAGCAGGCCGGCAGCGGCACGGAAGCGGATACGGGCACGTATGCCGGCACCGTGCGCGGCCGCTATGAGACAAATCTCGCCTTTCAGGTCGGCGGCCAAATCCTCTCGCGCAATGTGCAGGAGGGCAGCCGCGTGCGCGCGGGTGACACTTTGATGGTCATCAACGCGAAGGACGTCGTGCAGCAGTCGAATGCCGGCGACGCGCAGGTCGCACAGGCCCGCGCTCAGCTTGACCTCGCGCAGCGCAATCTCGCGCGCTACAGTGAGCTCTACCAAGAGGATGCCATCGCGGCCTCGGTGCTCGACCAGTACCAGGCCAACTACGATGCGGCCTTCGCGACGTATCAGCAGGCGCTCGCCACAGCAGCGCAGGGCCACAACGCCCTCGGCTACACGAATCTGACGGCTGGCGCTGACGGCGTCATCTCAGAGATCAAGGCCGAGGAAGGCCAGGTCGTCGCGGCCGGCCAGACGGTCATGACGCTCGTGCAGACGGACGAGCTCGAGGTCGAGATCGCCGTGCCGGAGAACCGCATCGATGATGTCGCGGTCGGCACGCCGGTCAAGGTCTCGTTCTGGGCGCTCTCACAGGAGGTAAATGGCACGGTGCGCGAAGTCGCGCCGATGGCGGACAGCACCTCGCGCACCTACAAGGTGCGCGTCTCCATACCGAATCCTCCAGAGGGCATGCAGCTCGGCATGACGGCTAGCGTGGCGGTGGCGCATGAAGGCGGCAGCAGCTCGGCTGGCTCCGTACTGCCGCTCTCGGCCATCTACCAGACGGGCGACGCGCCCGAGGTCTGGGTCGTCACGGATGACGACACCGTCGCCTTGAAGAGCGTCGAAGTTGAGAATTTCGGCGACAACACGGTGCTCGTGCATGGCCTCGCGCCGACGGATGTCGTCGTGACGGCCGGCGTCCACAAGCTCCGTGAAGGTCAGGCCGTGCGGACGGAGGCGGACAAATGAGGAATCTGACAGAAGTCGCCCTGAAGAACAAGGTCCTCGTCTGGTACTTCATCGTCGTGACGGCCATCGGCGGCATCTTCGCCTACAACAAGCTCGGCCGCATGGAGGACCCGCAGTTCACGATTCGCCAGATGGTCGTCTCGGCCGCCTGGCCGGGCGCGACGGCGCAGGAGATGCAGGAGCAGGTCACGGACAAGCTCGAGAAGAAGCTGCAGGACACGCGCGGCCTCGACAATATAAGGAGCGAGACGCGCGATGGCCAGACCATCATCTACGTCGAGCTCTCCGACGAGGTCGAGAAGGCGAAGGTGCGCGACACCTGGAAAGATGTGCGCAACCTCTGCGAGGACGTCAAGACGGAGCTGCCAGAGGGCGTCTACGGCCCGTACTACAACGACCGCTTCGACGACGTCTACGGCTCGCTTTACGCCGTGACGGGCGATGGTTACTCCTACGAGGAGATGCGCCAGCAGGCCGAGAAGACGCGGCGCTTGCTGCTCAACATCCCGAGCGTCCAGAAGGTCGAGCTCATCGGTGAGCAGGAGGAGAAGGTCTACATCGAGATGGACCGCGCCAAGCTCTCCGAGCTCGGCATCAGCCCGCAGGTCATCTCGAATGCGCTCGCGCAGCAGAACAATATGACGCCGGCCGGCATGGTCGAGACGGACTCCGACAACGTCTACGTGCGCGTGACGGGGCAGTTCGACGATGTCGAGGCCATCCGCCAGATGCCGATAAACGCGGGCGGCAAGGTCCTGCGGCTCGGCGACATCGCCAAGGTCGAGCGCCGCTATGAGGAGCCGGCTGCGCCGAAGATGTACTACAACGGCGAGCCGGCCATCGGCATCGCCGTCTCGATGGAAGACGGCGGCAATATCTTGAAGCTCGGCGATGACCTCAAGGGGACGATTGGCAAGATCCAGCAGGACCTGCCCCTCGGCCTTGAGATCCATCAGGTCTCCGACCAGCCGAGCGTCGTCGCGGAGTCCATCCACGATTTCGTCAAGACGCTTGTCGAGGCCATCATCATCGTGCTGGCCGTGAGCTTCCTCTCGCTCGGCTTCCGCACGGGCCTCGTCGTCGCGGGCTGTATCCCGCTCGTGCTCTGCGGCGTCTTCGTCGTCATGTACGCCGTTGGCATCGACCTGCACAAGGTCTCGCTGGGCTCGCTTATCATCGCGCTCGGCCTGCTCGTCGACGATGCGATCATTGCCGTCGAGATGATGAGCGTCAAGCTCGAGATGGGCAACAGCCGCTTCGACGCGGCCTGCTACGCCTTCCGCGCGACGGCCAAGCCGATGCTGACGGGCACGCTGATTACCTGCTGCGGCTTCATTCCCGTCGCCTTCGCGAAGGGCATGGCCAGCGAGTTCTGCAGCGCCCTGTTCCCCGTCATCGCGACGGCCCTCCTGCTCTCGTGGATCGTCTCGGTCATGGTCGCGCCGCTCTACGGCTACTACCTGATCCGCGTCGAGGTCAAGAAGGACGCAGCGGGCAAGATCGACCCGTACCAGAGCCGCTTCTACACGTATTTCCGCAAGGTGCTCACGTTCTTCCTGACGCACCGCAAGGTCGTGCTCATCGCGACGGCCTGCGCGTTCTTCGTCTCGCTCTTCATGATGAAGTTCATCAAGCAGGAGTTCTTCCCGCCGTCGCTGCGGCCGGAGATCCTCGTGGAGCTCAAGCTGCCGGAGGGCTCGTCGATGGCGGCCTCGCAGGCCGTCTGCGACCGAATGTCGGACTTCCTGCAAGAGCGGTCGGACAAGCTCGAGAACTACTCGTACTACGTCGGCCAGTACGCGCCGCGCTTCGTGCTGACGGTCGACCCGAAGGCGGACGCCGACAACTGTTCGCAGTTCGTCATCGTTGCGAAGGACACGGCGGCCCGCGAGGCCCTGGCTAAGGACCTGCAGGATGCCTTTGCCGATGAATTCTCCGATGTCAGCGGCAATATCCAGTTCATCCAGACCGGCCCGCCGGCCGACCACCCCGTCATGCTGCGCGTCTCGGGCTACACGGTCGAGCAGGCCAAGGAGACGGCAGCGCAGGTCGCCGACATCCTCGCCGAGGACCCCAACAACACGAACATCCAGATGGACTGGGGCCAGAAGAGCAAGGTCGTTCACCTCGAGCTCGACCAGGACAAGCTGCGCAGCATGGGCGTGACGACGCAGGCGGTCTCGCAGATGCTCTACACGGAGATCACGGGCGCCAAGGCGGCGGAGTTCTACACGGGTGACCGCACGATCGACATCGAGCTGCGCCTCGCCGCCATCGACCGCGAGGACATCGCCGAGCTCAAGGACCTGCCGATTTACCTCGGCCAGGCTGGCTACGTGACGCTTGACCAGATTGCCAAAATCTCGTACGAAGGCGAGGACGGGCTAATCAAGCGTTACGGGCTCATGCCGACCGTCACGGTCAGTGCCGACGTCAAGACGGGCACGGCCAACGACGCGACGAAGAAGGCCTATGATGCGACGAAGGAATTGCGCGCGAGCCTGCCGCTCGGCTGCTCCATCGAGGAGGCCGGCACGCTCGAGGACAGCAACAAGTCGGTCGGCTTCCTCGTCAAGCCCATCCCGGTCATGGTCTTCCTGATCATGACGCTCCTGATGTTCCAGCTCCGCAGTTTCAAGGACATGCTCTTGACCATCCTGACGGCGCCGCTCGGCATCATAGGCGTGGCCATTGGCATGCTCGTGCTCGACAAGGCCATGGGCTTTGTCGCCATCCTCGGCGTCTTGGCGCTCTCCGGCATGATCATCCGCAACTCGGTCATCCTCATCGACCAGATCCAGAAGCATCTGGAGGCGGGCGAAACGCCGTGGGATGCCGTCGTCGACTCCGCCGTGCTGCGCTTCCGGCCCATCATGCTGACGGCCGCAGCGGCCATCCTCGGCATGCTGCCGCTGATGCCGAGCACGTTCTGGGGGCCGATGGCCGTCGCCATCGCCAGCGGCCTGCTCGTCGCCACCGTGCTGACGCTCTTGGTGCTGCCGACGATGTACGCAGCGATGTACAAGATCCATAAGCCATGATGATATGACGCAATAAAAAAGACCGCTCGCTTGAGCGGCCTTTTTTATTGCGTCACGGTAAATTTGGGATATTGCGGCTGATGGCCGTGTGGCGGATGATGTCGTCGACGCGCAGGTCGACGGCGAGCTCCTGCTTGTTGAGCGTCTCGGCGAGCGCGAGCTCGTCGGGATCATCGTTCTTGATGCCCGTGAGGAAGTGCTGCCAGGCCTCGAGCGTCAGCTCCGTAGCCCGCTGGCGCTGGTCGGCGAGGTAGCGGGCGCCGGCGGGCACCTCGACGCTCGCGAGCTCCTGCTGGCGCGCCTTGAGCGTCGGGATGACCTCCTGCTCGATCAGGGCTTCAAGGCCAGCTTTCTGCTCCGCCGTGAACGTGCCGGAGTTCGTCTTGCTCAGCGCGTTGAAGCGGAGCTTGTAGGCGGCGAGCTTCTCGTTGTAGGCGGCGACGATGTTCTTCGTCGCGTCGCTGTACTTGGCGATGTCCTCGTTGTGCAGCGGCGTGACGGCGTCGAGATAGTCGCGGTAGTTCTTGAGGTAGGTGACCTGCCAGTGGCCGTCCGTCGCCTGCTCCATCGCAGCCTCGAGCGTGAAGTTCGTGCCCGTCCAGTCGTCGCGGATCTCGATCTCCGCCGTCGCCGTCGTGCCGTCCTCGGTGATCTTGCCGATGCCGACGAATGAGGTGTTGCGCAGCTGGCTGCGTGCGAGGAAGCGCTCGTAGTCGATGCCGAGCTGGCGGCCCTTGAGGATGTCCGTGCCTTCAGGCAGGCTCCATTCGCCCGAGCTCACGCGCCGCAGGATCGTGTCCTGCGTGCCGCTCGTGAGCTGCGGCTTGACCGTGATGTAGAACTTCTCGTAGGCGGCCTTGTTGACAGCTGTCAGCGTCGTGTCGTAGGAGAGCAGGTCGGCCGTCAGGTCGTCGTAGCCGCGCGATGTCACGAGGTCGAGGTTGACGTAGTGGCGGAAGCGGTCCGCGTCCTTTTTCTGGACGGCGACCGCAGCCTGCTCGAGCGCGTACTCCGGCGTGCGCTTCTGTGCGTAGAGATGCCAGCCGAAGAAGGCGCCGAGCGCGAGGATCACGAGAATCAGGACTAGCAGGGCCTGGCGGCGCCGCCGCACGCGGCGCTTGCGTATCGTTTTTTCCCAAGTATAATCATCCATCTGGTGAGAGTCCTTTCCAGTCAATAGATTCAGCATATACGATTATCGTTTATCGTTTATCGTTCAGTCTGTACCGTCATCTTATAGTATACTATATGACGTGGCGCGCGTCCAAAAAAACACCAACCGTCATATGTTTTCCTGGAATTATCTGGTAGAATAGAAGGTAGAATTCTGTGCTTTGGAGGAAATGTTCTTTATGAAATGGGTCAACCATCAGGTCTTGACGGGCGTCATTGTCTACGCGGCTACGGACGACATGCTGCTGACCATCTATAGCATGGCGGGGGCAATCTTTCCCGACAAGGTCGAGGGCAGCCCGCGCGCGGGCAATTACTGGAGCTGGCGCAGCCGCCACCGCGGCTGGTCGCACTGGCCGCTCCTCTATCTCGGGCTCATCTTCTTCCTGAGCAGGCTCGAGGAGGGGCAGCTCACGGCGCTGCCGACGGCCGACCTCACGACGATTGGCATCTACATCTGCATCGGCGCTCTCTTGCACATTGCCGAGGACGCCGTCTGCGGCAAGGTGCCGCTCTTGACGCCGTACCACAAGGTCGGCATCCGGCTCTTCAAGGTCGGCTCGGTGCCGGAGTACCTCTTCACGATAGCGGCTGTGCTGCTCTGCTACGGCCTGCGCACGCATTTTTCGTTTTTGAGCTGAGAAGTTGAGAGATTAAAGATTCAGGGGATAGGTTAGGGAAGGGGAGTCAATATGACGTATTATCGCACGAACAAGAAAAAGACGAGCAAGATCCTGCGCCTCATGGCAGAGAAGTACCCGACGAAGGAAGCCGTTTACGAGAAGCTCATCTACCTGCAGTCGTACCTCTCGCTGCCGAAGGGCATCGAGCACTTCATGAGCGACCTGCACGGCGAGTACGCCTCGTTCTTCCACATCCTCAACAACTGTTCCGGCGTCATCCGCGAGAAGGTCGACTACGTCTTCGGCGTGCGGCTGACGGAGGAAGAGAAGGCCGAGTTCTGCACGCTCATTTACTACCCGAAGGAGAAGATCGACCAGATGCGCGCGGAGCGGCGCGCGACGCCGTCGTGGTACCGCGAGAATCTCGGGCGGCTGCTCGAGCTCGCCAAGCTCATGAGCTACAAGTATCCGGCCTCGAAGGTCAGCGGTTTCATCCCCGACCGGTACGCCTCGGTCATCGTCGAGCTCATGAACACGCACCCCGAGGCCGACCAGGCGCAGTTCATCTACCTCAAGAAGCTCCTCAATACCATCGTGCAGATCGACAGCGGCGCCGACTTCATCGAGGCGTTCACCGTGCTGATCAAGCGGCTGGCTGTCGACCGGCTTCACATCGTCGGCGACTTCTTCGACCGCGGCAACCGGCCCGACGCCATCCTCAACCTGCTCATGGAGCATCCCGCCGTCGACATCCAGTGGGGCAACCACGATGTGCTCTGGATGGGCGCGGCGCTCGGCAGCGAGGCCTGCATCGCGACCGTCGTGCGCAACTCCCTGCGCTATCAGAATACCGACGTGCTCGAGCGCGGCTACGGCATCAGCCTGCGGCCACTGACGACGTTCGCCTCGCATATCTACCCCGACGAGGCCCCCTTGAAGGCCGCGGAGCGCGCCATCACCATCATGATGTTCAAGCTCGAGGGCCAGCTCATCGCGCGCAACCCCGACTTCCAGATGGAGAGCCGCCGGCTGCTCCACCAGATTGACTTCCGCTCCTCGTACGCGCGGCTCGGTGACGGCCGGCGCTACGAGCTCGAGAGCGCCTACTTCCCGACAATCGACGAGTCCTGCACGGAGGCGGACGTCTACGAGTTGACCGATAAGGAGCAGGAGATCATTGAGGACCTGCGCTCCTACTTCACGGAGAGCGCCGTCCTGCGCCGCCACGTCGACTACCTCTACCAGAAGGGCAATCTCTACACCTGTTGCAACGGCAATCTGCTGTTCCACGGCTGCGTGCCCCTGAACGAAGACGGCACGTTCCGCACGATACGCTTCGAGGGCAAGGAGTACCGCGGTCGTGGCTGGTTCGACTTCTGCGAGCAGCGCGCACGCGAGGCCTGGCTGCACGGCACGCCGCGCGCCCTCGACTTCATGTACTTCCTCTGGTGCGGCAGGCTCTCGCCGACGTCGGGGCGCGAGTTCAAGACGTTCGAGCGCGCGCTGATCGCCGACGAGAGCACCTGGAAGGAGCCGTCCGACCCGTACTACCGCTATATCGACACGGTGGACTGCTGCGAGCGCGTCCTGCAGGAGTTCGGCCTCGACCCGAAGCGCGGCCACATCATCAACGGCCATGTGCCCGTCAAGGTCAGGAAGGGCGAGAGCCCCGTCAAGGCCGGCGGCCGCGCCATCATCATCGACGGCGGCTTCTGCCGCGCCTACCACAAGAAGACGGGCATCTCCGGCTACACGCTCATCTCGAATTCACGCGGCCTGCGCCTGCTCGAGCACCAGCGCATCGCTGACGTCCGCGAGGCGCTCCGCGCCAACCACGACATCGAGTCCGTCTCCGAGACGATTGAACTCCAGTCGTGCCACAACACCGTTGGCGACACCGACCAGGGCCGCGTCATCCAGGACGAGATCACAGACCTCTACAACCTGCTGCTCGCCTACCAGAACGGCCTGTTGAAGCCACAGGCGTAATTGATCCCCAAAAGAAAGGTGATTCCCATGACCTCTATAAATTCTTTCCCTGAGCCGCTTCGCCAGAAATACGACAAGCTGCAATCCATCCTGCAGCAGCTCGGCAGCGTCGCCGTGGCCTTCTCGAGCGGCGTCGACTCGACGTTCCTCGTCAAGGTCGCGCATGACGTACTCGGCGACAAAGCCGTCGCGTTCACCGCGGCTTCTGACTTTGTGCCGCAGCGCGACGTCGATGATGCCAAAGCGTTCTGCGCGAAAGAGGGCATTGAGCACCACACGGTGCCGTTCCCAATCCTCACGGTGCCGCATGTCGAGGAGAACCCCGAGGACCGCTGCTACTACTGCAAGCACGCGCTGTTCGCGCACATGAAGGAGCTCGCGGCGGAGCGGGGGCTCGCGGCCGTCGTCGACGGCTCAAACCTCGACGATGACGGCGACTACCGCCCGGGGCACAAGGCGCTCAAAGAGCTCGCCATCGTGAGCCCGCTGCATGAGGCAGGTATGCGCAAGGCCGATATCCGTGCGCTCTCCAAGGCGCTCGGGCTGCCGACCTGGGACAAGCCGTCGTTTGCCTGCCTGGCCTCGCGCTTCCCGTACGGCACGGCGCTGACGTCGGAGGGGCTCGCGCGCGTCAACCGCGCCGAGGAATTCCTCATGGCGAAGGGCTTCCGCCAGCTGCGCGTGCGCGCGCATGGTGCGGTCGCGCGCATCGAGCTCGTGCCCGAAGACATCCCGCGCTTCCTCGAGAAGGGGCTGCGCGAAGAGACGGCGGCCTATTTCAAGCACATCGGCTTTGCCTACACGGCGCTCGACCTGCTCGGCTACCGCACGGGCAGCCTCAATGAGACGCTTCATGATGATGCAGAGACCGCCGAGAAGCCATAAGATTTGCGCTCATCGCGGCGATGATGTACTATAAAAGGTAGCAGTCTTTATACCTATAGAATGGAGATTTTACTGGATGAAATCAGCAACGAAGATTTTATCAGGTCTGATGGTCACGGCCCTCATCCTGCCGGCAGCAGCGGGCACGGCGAGCGCCGCGACGTATCATTCCGATTCCGATACGAGTCTGGGGCTGCTCGACTACCTCGAGAACGAGCACCGCGCCGCGCGCGCCCAGAAGCCGAACCCCGAGAAGGAGCAGCTCAAGGCCGACACCGAGGAGATGAGCAAGCACCTGCGCTACCCGATTGACCCGGCGAAGGCCGCGCCGGTCGCCTTCGAGGGCGACGACCTCACGTGGAACCAGGTGACGGGCGACTTCACGGCCAAGGGCAAGGTCAAGGTCACGCAGCTCGACCAGCACCGCTTCGAGGGCGAGAACGTCGACGGCAACACCATCGACCAGCGCATCCACATCCCGGGCAAAGGTCACATGCTGCAGTTCACGCCGGGCCAGACCGAGGTCATGCTCGACGGCTTCGAGACGAACTACAACTACCGCACGCGTACGGGCTCGATGGAGAGCGCCAAGGGCAAGGTCGCCGAGAACTACATGACGGGCAAGAAGTTCGAGTTCTACCCCGACAAGATCATCGTCTACGACGGCACGAAGACGAAGTGCAGTGCCATCAACCCGGACTACAGCCTCTACGCGCGCAAGATTGAGATTTATCCTGACGACAAGATGGTCCTGCACAACGTCCGCTTCAAAATCAAGGGCCTGACCTTCCTGTCGAAGTCGCAGTACGAAGTCAACCTCAAGAAGGACACGACCGTCTCCGACTGGTTCCCGCGCTTCGGCTACGACAAGACGAACGGCCTCTGGGTTCGCCAGCACCTCAAGCAGCCGATTGCCAAGCATGTCGACGCCAACGCCAAGATTGTCTACACGACGAAAAAGGACTGGCGCAATGAGTTTAACGTGGGCTGGGCCAATGCCGGCAACTACGCGCGCGTGACGCAGGGCTACTTTGATGACAGCGACGACAACTGGATCAAGAAGCAGCCGTCGCTGCTCGTCGGCCACACGGCGCGCATCGGCAATTCGCCGTTCCACTACAGCGTCAACGGCGAGTACGGCCGCTGGAAGCAGGGAGCTGTCAAGAGTAACCACAAGATGTACAACGTGGGCCTCAGCTACGACCCGATCCGCTTCGAGGGCTGGAAGCTCAACCTCAGCACGAGCTATGAGGTCACGCATGAGTCGTACAACAATGCCCATTACAACGGCCTCAACTACGATGCGACGCTGACGAAGGACTTCGACGACCGCTGGTCGGGTTACGGTGCCTACCGCTACCAGAAGAACAACCGCGAGAACTCGCCATTCGACTTCGACAACGATGACTACTCGCGCAAGTTCGAGGCTGGCTTCAGCTACCGCATCGACGAGAACAACCGCGTGGCCTTTGGCTCGAAGTACGATGTGGACAACCAGTCCTGGCGCAAGTTCGACTACTACTGGTTCCACGACATGCACTGCTCGCAGGTCATCCTGCACTACGAGGGACGCGACAAGACCTGGAAGGTCAAGTGGCGCTTCCTGCCAATCTGATGCAGGGCAGGTAAAAAGAGAAAGGATGAATGCGTTGCAGCAGGAATACCATGATGCCCTGTCCGGCATGCAGAGCAGGAGCATCCTCGTCATCGGCGACATGGTCGCCGACATCTACCTCGACGGCCGCATCTCGCGCATCTCGCGCGAAGCCCCCGTGCTCGTGCTCGAGCAGGCGGGCGAGAAAGTCGTCGCGGGGGCGCGGCCAATGTCGTCAACAACATCGCGACGCTCGGCGGCAAGGTCCATGCCGTCGGACTCGTCGGCAGAGACAAGAGCGCCGACGGACTGCGCGAGATCCTCGCCGCGAATGGAGCAGATGTACGTGGCCTTATCGCCGACGATTCGCGGCCGACCATCTCCAAGACGCGCATCATCGCGGGCGGCCGCGCGACGGTCAGCCAGCAGATCGTGCGCATCGACAGGGAGAGCAAGGCGCCGATGGCCCCGGCCGTCGAGGCGGAGCTGCGCGCCTACATTAAGTCCATCCTGCCGACTGTCGAGGGCGTCGTCATCAGCGACTACGGCTCCGGCACCGTCACCGAAGGGCTCCAGTCCCTGCTGATCGACTATTGCCAGACCAAGGGCATCCCGAGCATTGTCGACTCGCGCTATGCCGTCCGCCGCTTCTCTGGCATCGGTTACGTCAAGCAGAACGACGCCGAGATTGCCGCGGCCATGGGCCGTGAACTTGTGACGACGGAGGACATCGTTGCGGCGGCCGAGGAACTCCGACAGGAGCTCGCGGCCAAGGGCGTCCTCGTGACGCGCGGTGAGCTCGGCATGGTCCTCGTCGAGCACGGCGCAGTCCACGAGATCCCCGTCTCCGACAAGAGCGAGGTCTTCGACGTCTCCGGCGCCGGCGACACCTGCGTCGCGGCCGTCATCCTCGCGCTCGCCGCCGGCATCGCGCCGGCCACGGCCGCGCGCCTCAGCAACATCGCGAGCGGCATCGCCGTGCGCAAGCTCGGCACGAGCACCGTCTCTGTGCGCGAGCTCGCCGCGGCCATCGAGAAATCAAGAGAAGAATACACGTCAAAGTGAGGAAATACCATGCTGATTGACCCCAATGATATCGAGCGACTCTGTGAGATCCTGCACCGCGCCGGGCAGAAGATCGTCTTCACGAACGGCTGCTTCGACATCCTGCACGCCGGCCACGTGCGCTACCTCGAGAAGGCGCGCTCCTTCGGCGACTGCCTCGTGCTCGGCCTCAACACGGATGCGTCCGTGCGCGGCAACAAGGGCCCCGCGCGCCCCATCAACGGCGAGCTCGACCGCGCCGAGGTCGTCGGCGCACTCAAGGCTGTCGACTACGTCGTGCTGTTCGGCGAGAAGACGGCTGAGACCATCATCGCCAAGGTCCGCCCCGACGTCTACGTCAAGGGCGGCGACTACACGCTCGAGACACTGCCCGAGGCCAAGATCGTCCAGAGCTACGGCGGCTGCGTCGAGTTCGTCCAGATGGTCGCCGGCCGCTCGACGACGAATGTCATCAAGAAGATTGAACAATTGCAGGAACAGGAAGGGGAGGCATGAGCCAGCTGTGAAGAATATCCTGATCGTCAAGATGAGCTCCATCGGCGACGTCATCCACGCCCTGCCCGTGAGCTACGCCATCAAGGAGACGTATCCCGACGCCCACCTGACTTGGGTCGTCGAGCCGCCGGCCTACGACATCGTCGCGATGGCCGCCTGCGTCGACGAGATCATCGTCTTTGAGAAGAAGAAGTTCCGCAGCGTCAAGGGCTTCCTGCAGAATTTCCTGCCGCTGCGCAGGAAGATACAGGCGCGCGACTACGACGTCGTGCTCGACCTGCAGGGCCTCTTCAAGTCGTCGGCCGTCGCCGCGCTCGCCAAGGCCCCGAAGGGGCAGAAGTACGGCATGTGGAACATGCGCGAGGGCAGCCAGCTCATCTCAAAGCCCGTCATCGGTCCGCACTGTCATGACCACGTCATCGAGCGCTACCTCGACACGGCGCGCGCCATCGGCTGCGCGGTCAAGGAAGTGCGCCTGCCCATCCGCGTGCCCGAGCGCGAGCAGCAACTCACGCGCCAGATCGTCGCACAGGCCGGCGCCAATATGGCGAATCCCTACACCGTGCTCGTCGTCGGTGCCAGCTGGCCGCCAAAATGCTGGCCGGACGGGCACTTTGCCATGCTCGGTGACTGGCTCTACAACCACGGCGTCATCCCCATACTCGTTGGCAGCGGCCCCGTCGAGACGCAGAAGGCCGCCGAGATCGCGGCCAAGATGGACATCCCGCCGATCGACCTCGTCGGCAAGCTGAACTTCAAGCAGCTCGCCTACCTCTTCCAGCAGTCGGCGGCCGTCGTCGGCGGCGATACGGGGCCGACGCATCTCGCCGTCGGCATCGGCGCGAAGACCGTCATGCTCATGGGCCCGACGTACCCGCGCCGCACGGGTCCCTACGGACAGATGGAGAACCTGCTCGTCGTCGACCGCGACTGCCGCGAATGCATGAAGCGCGCCTGCCCGCTCGGCCACGACTGCATGGCCGTCATCAAGCCCGAGCAGGTCGAAGCGAAGCTCAAGGCCCTCGTGCCAGCGCTCAATGCCGTCACCATCTGAAGTCAAGTAGTCTAGAAGGAAGTTTCTATGTACAAGAATATCCTCGTCATCAACACGATGCACATCGGCGACCTCATGCTCGTGACGCCGGCCCTGCGCACGCTGCGGACGAACTATCCCGAAGCGCACATCGCGCTCTTGACGGACAAGCCGCTCGGCGACCTCGTGCGCTGCAACGAGAACCTCGACGAGTGCATCCTCATCGACAAGCACGGCAAGGACAAGGGCCTCCTCGCCCTCGTGCGCTTCATCCGGAAGATCCGCGCGCGCCACTTCGACCTCGTCATCAACTTCCACCGCAATGAGCGCGCCTCGGCCATCGCCGCCTTCTCGGGCGGCAAGCGCATCGTCGGCTACTCGCAGCCCGGCTTCAAGCGCTTCTTCGACAAGGTCATGCCGAACCGCGCCATGGCCGACACGCCGCCCGAGCTCGTCAAGCATCAGGTGCTCTGTCACCTTGACGTGCTCAAGGAGGCCGTCGGCGTCAAGACCATCGACGACCGCGGCCTCGAGATGATGCTGCCGCCAGAGGAGGAGGCCAAGGCCGCCGCGCTCTGGCAGCAGGAATTCGCGCCCGGGGCCAAGGTCATCGCCTTCAACATCGGCGCGAGCTGGAAGACGAAGCGCTGGCTCGACAGCTACTTCGCTGCCTGCGCCGACCGCTTCATCCGCGAGGGTTACGACGTCGCCTTCATGGGCGGCCCGACCGACGTGCCGCTCGTCGAGAAGTGCCGCGCGCAGATGGAGGAGCAGGAGCATGTCCACGTCTTCACGGGCAAGGTCAGACTGACCGTGCTCGCGGGCCTCTTGCGGCGCTGCTCGCTCTTCCTCACGACCGACTCCGGCCCGATGCACGTCGGCGTCGCCATGAACGTGCCCATCGTCACGATGTTCGGCGCGAGCCCCGTGCCGACTTTCTACCCGTACGACGGCAAGGACGTCCTCATCAAGACGCCCGAGCCCTGCCACCCCTGCGGCATCCACGAATGTCCGCGCAAGGGGCAGGATAACATGGCCTGTATGAAGAATATCCCTGTAGACACCGTCATGAAGTACGCGGAGGAACTCCTCGCGGCCCACGACGGCGCGCCGGCCTACGAGTGGCCGCCCCATCCGGGCGACTACAAGTGCCGCGTCATTGAACTTTGAGATTTTGAGCCTTTACGCTTGGGATGTATTGAGAGGTGTCCAATGGAAAACGAACAGCTTTATGATTTTGTCGCCCAGCGCACCGCGCGCTGCAAGATCCTCGTCGTCGGCGATGTCATGCTCGACAAGTATTACTATGGCGAGGTCACGCGCATCTCGCCCGAGGCGCCTGTGCCGATCACGCACGTGCTCGAGACGAAGGAGACCCTGGGCGGCGCGGCCAACGTCGCCCACAACCTCGCCCTGCTCGGCTGTGAGACGAGCATCGCGGGCTTCGTCGGCGAGGACTACCACTGCCAGAGTCTGCTCGACAAATTCACGGCCCGCGGCATCGATTACCACGGCCTCATCACGACTGACCGCCCGACGACGACGAAACTCCGCGTCATCGGCGGCCATCAGCAGATGATGCGCCTCGATTTCGAGGAGTCCGCGCCAATCACCGGTCCCTATGCCGACCGCTTCCTCCACTACATCAACCAGAAGCTCAACGAGAGCCTCGATTGCGTGATCATCTCCGACTACGGCAAGGGCTCCTGCACCGAGCAGAACTGCCAGAAGATCATCCAGGCCTGCCACGCCCACGGCGTGCCCGTCGTCGTCGACCCGAAGGGCACGAACTGGGCCAAGTATGCGCACGCCGACTACATCACGCCGAACCTCAAGGAAATCAATTCGGTGCTCCTCGAGCCCATCCGCAATGAGGACAAGGCCGTCGAGAAGGCCGCGCACTACGTTATGCGCAAGTTCAAGCTGCGCAACGTCATCGTCACGCGCTCCGAAGAAGGCCTCTCGCTCGTGCGCGAGGAAGAAGTCGTCCACATCCCGACGAAGGCACAGGAGGTCTTCGACGTTTCCGGTGCCGGCGACACCGTCATCGCCGTCTTCGCCATGGCCTTAGCCGGCGGCCTCGCGCCGCGCGACGGCGCCTACATGGCCAACCTCGCCGCCAGCGTCGTCGTCGCCAAGCTCGGCACCTACGCCGTCAGCCGCGACGAGCTTATGGCCGTGCTTCGGGGTGAATAATACAGTAAACAGTCACTTTGTGATAGGATACAGGAGGAATTCCACATGATTATCGTAACAGGTGGTGCCGGTTTCATCGGCAGCAATATCGTCAAAGAACTCAACCGCCGCGGTCGCACGGACATCCTGATCGTCGACGACCTCAAGGATGGCCAGAACTACAAGAACCTCCGCGGCCTGCAGTTCATCGACTACCAGTACAAGGACGACTTCCTTCAGAGCATCGAGGATGACGACTTCGACGGCACGGACATCGACGCCGTCTTCCACGAGGGCGCCTGCTCCGACACGATGGAGTACGACGTCAACTTCATGATGCGCACGAACTACGAGTACTCCAAGTCCCTGCTGCACTTCTGCCTGCAGCACCGCATCCCGTTCATGTACGCCTCGTCCGCTTCGACGTACGGCGGCGGCAAGAACGGTTTCCGCGAGGGCGACGAGTGCGAGGACGCCCTGAATCCGTACGCCTTCTCGAAGCTCGCCTTCGACCGCTACGTGCGCCAGGTCATGCCTGAAGCCCACAGCCAGATCGTCGGCCTCAAGTACTTCAACGTCTACGGCCCGCAGGAGCACCACAAGGGCAAGATGGCCTCGATTTTCTACCAGCTCTACAACCAGATCAACGAGACGGGCAAGGCGCGCCTGTTCCGCGGCTGGGGCGAGATCGCCGGCAAGCCCGTCGAGGACGGCGAGCAGCGCCGCGACTTCGTCTACGTCAAGGACGTCGTGCGCGTTAACCTCTGGTTCTGGGAGAACCACGGCCCGTCCGGCATCTACAACTGCGGCACCGGCCATGCCCACAGCTACAACGAAGTAGCCAAGGCCGTCATCAAGGCCATGGGCAAGGGCGAGATTGCCTACCGCGACTTCCCCGAGGTTCTCAAGGGCAAGTACCAGAACTTCACCGAGTCCGACCCGACCCACCTGCTCGCCGCCGGCTACGACCAGGGCTTCACCGACATGGACGAAGCCGTCAAAGAGTACGTGACCTTCCTCGACAACGGCGGTTACTATGAGTATGGAAAATAAAGCCGTCTTCTTTGACCGCGACGGCACCCTCAACGTCGACATCCACTACCTTCACCGTCCTGAAGACTTCATCTGGATTCCCGGCGCCAAAGAGGCCATCCGCCATGTTAACGACCGCGGCTACCTCGCCATCCTCGTGACGAACCAGTCCGGCGTCGCCCGCGGCTACTACCCCGAGAGCGACGTCCAGCACGTCTACGACTGGATGAACAGCGAGCTCCAGAAAGTCGGCGCCCACCTCGACGCCCTCTACTACTGCCCGCACCACCCCGAGGGCACAGTGCCCGCCTACACCAAAACATGCAGCTGCCGCAAGCCCGCCACCGGCCTCATCGACGCCGCCTGCGTCCGCTTCCACATCGACCGCGCGAAGTCCTACTTCGTCGGCGACAGCGACGGCGACATGCTCTGCGCCAAGAACGCCGGCCTCAAAGGCCTGCGCTACAAGGGCGGGAGCCTGCTGGAGCTGGTACAAAGCATCTAAAACAAATAGCTTGTAGAAAAAGAATCATGTTCAACATGGTTCTTTTTTGTTGCAGAAGCCAGCGTTATCGATTAAACTATAGAGTAGTTGCTCCAAGCAATTATATAAGGCATAGTAGAGGTGAACTCCATGTTTTCATTGTTTTTTGACGGGATACAGCAGGATTTGCAGATTGCAATATTTCCGCCTGTCCTGTGTACATTGTTCCGTTTGATTTTCATTGAAGTCTATCGTCCCAAGAAGAACCCTTTTGGCGAATGGCGCAAGTGGCTGGCCTGCTTCCGCTATGGCTTCTGGTGGGGCATGGACTTCAATGCGTACGTTTTCTTGCTGCTGGTCCTTTTCGTCAGCCTGCCGGGCGCGTTCTTGCCCGCTTACTTTGCCATCGGCGATACGATACGGCAGGCCGCCGTCACAATCTATGCCGTGGTGCTCTACACCGCTTTCCTTGGCAAGATGATCTTTTACTATCATTACCACGACATCTACAACAGCACACTCTGGCTGGGCAAGAAGGCCGAGAAGCACAATCTGCTGGACATCTTCTTTCACCAGAACCACGGCGTCCTGCTGATTCTCAGCTACATTCCGTACACGCTGTTCTGCTGGTGGGCGGGGGAAGCATTTCTCTCCATCCCGCAGCTGACGTACTACCTCGTGCCGTCAGGAGCCCTGCAGATTGCCATCAACACCGCCATCGTGATCGGCATAGCACTCCTGTTTTACTACTTCCGCTACGGTGGCACGCTGATCCACGACAATAAGCCGGAGTGGGACACGATCCCGAGCATCGTCAAGGAAGACATCTTCATGGCGCGTGCGACGGTAGATGATCTGATTGCACTCGAGAACGTGCTCAAGCATCCATTGCAAGAGGGCCTGAGCCATACTGATGAGGAGGATGAACCTGTCATCGATGCCATTATGCCCGAAGTGATGAAAGGCGGCAAGTGGAAGGAGCTCAAGAATCCGGCCGAAGCATTCGTGCATGAGGCAAAGGGCGCACGCATCAAGAAGCCGAAGCACATCTTCCTGATCGTGGGTGAGAGCTACGCCCAGATGCCACTTGACGACATCTACAGCAACTACCACATCATGGACGGTGCCAAAGTGTTCCGCCAGGACCCGCATACCGTCTCGCTCAACAATTTCCTGCCAGCGGGCATGATCTCGCGCCCCGCCATTGTCAGCCTGATGACAGGCATCTTTGATGCCAAGCTGGAGCTCAACGAACGCGAAGATTTCTGGCACGGTACGCTGGCCACGACTCTGCCCAATCAGCTGCGCAAGCTTGGCTACCGCTCCATCTATTGGTACGGCGGCAATCCCACGTACGGCAACTTTGACAAGTTCGGCCCTGCCGTGGGCTTTGACAAGGTCATGGGCGCGACAGAGTTCTGCCCGCCTGACTCGCCGAAGACATGGGTGGGCGTCTACGACCATATCTTCCTGCAGCATGCAGCGGAGCTTATCCAGGAGATGGATGATGACACGCCGACCTTTCACTACATCTACACGACCTCGAACCACGGTCCCTACAAGATGCCACTCAAGAAGCTTGGATTCGATGCCGATGCAGTCCTCAAGGATCTGCCGGAATCCGTGCGGCATAATCACAAAAAGCAGAAAATCTTGGGTACTTACTGGTACAGCGATAAGGCCATCTCAGACTTTGTGACGGAGATGAAGCGCGTCTATCCAGATGCGTTGTTTATCGTGACGGGCGACCATGCAAGCATCCCCATCCATCCGGGCGATACGCTGACGCGCCAGGATGTCACTCTGCGCGAGCAGTTCTGCACTTCCTTTGCGATGCACCATCCAGAGCTTACGCAGGACATCCTCGCAGGCAATACGATTGGCGGCCATATGAACATCATGCCGACCATCTTCGAGCTGATTGCCCCCAAGGGCTTCCCGTACTACTCCCTCGTGCCGTCACTGACCGAGCCGCTTGACCATGTCGTGACGCCGTATCACTGGCTCACCAAGGAGAATGTGGGCTCAGCGCAGACACCCGTATACCAATCCACGATTGTCACAGACCAAGAGCTGCCAACAAAGGAGAGCACGGGCGTCCGCTATGCGGATGAAATTGCTGGCGTCGATGCCCTGACAGCCTGGATTTGCCGTCATCCAGAGATATTGAGCAACTTCCATTGAAGATTGTAACTTCTCACGATATGGCTGAGATGAGGTATAGTAAATGAAAACCCTGTCGCAAGATAGGGTTTTCGTTTACTATTTGCACAATGGACCTGTTTAGAGTAAACTTATGATAAGAAGGATGATGAGGTCATCTTGCAGAATACATATAAGGAATGGAATGCATGCTGGACTATATAAGCTTAGGAAAGAAAATCTACAATACAGAGAATCCGCGCGAGGCCAGGCGCATGGTGGTCTTCGTCGGGCGCTGCCTGCTGAACATGGGGCGCATGAACCGCCTGCACCAGTTCTTCATGAGTGACGCACTTCTCAGCAGACTGGCGGAAGAGTATCCTTTTGTCTACGAGCAGCCGACGCGTGCTTTCTTTTACAATAAGTCGACGTTCGACGAGCGCGCCAAGCTCGTCGAGCAACATATGGACTATCTGGCAAAGCATCTCAAGGAAGATGCGTTCCTGGGTCTTTATAGAGATGCGCACTACATTCTCTGGGAAAGCCATGATGAAGGCGGCCATCTGCGCTTCGAATTGTCGTATCATCCCGGCCAGCGCAAAGAAGGGCTCTTGTCCATCGTACTGCGCCTCGATGACGCGGACCTCTATCAGATGATGTTCTGGATTGCGCCGAACAAGGCCGGTGAGTGGGCACTTTGGATCGGCGCGATGCAGGGGCCAAACATGGAGAACGCCAAGGACATCGTCAAGAAAGTCACGAAGCGCTGCCATGCCTACCGCACGAAGAACTTCATCCTGCACGCGACGCAGGAGACGGCCAAGGCCCTCGGCCTCAAGCACATCTACGCTGTCACGAACTACGGCTACTACGCGAATAACCACATCCGCCGCGACCGCAAGCTCAAGACGAGCTTCAGCGACTTCTGGAAGGAGTCAGGCGGCCGTCCGTGTGCCGACCAGCGCTTCTACGAACTGCCGATGACAGAATACCGCAAGACCATGGAAGAAGTCCCGACGCGCAAGCGCGCCAACTACCGCAAGCGCTATGCTCTGCTCGATGAGGTCGACGCTTCTATTGCAGAGAAGGTCCATGCACTGTTGAAATGACGAGAGAATGAGGGAAATATGAGCTCATTAGCTATTTTGATTCTGACGCGCAATGAAGAAGAGAATATCGTCTCGGTAGTGGAGAACGCCAAAAAGTGCACGGATGAGGTCATCATCATCGATTCGGGCAGCACGGACCGTACTGTTGACTTGGCAAAGGAACACGGCGCCAAGGTTAGTTTCCGCGCCTGGACAGATGACTTTTCAGCGCAGCGCAATTTTGCACTCGAGCAGACAAATGCCGATTGGGTGCTCTACCTCGATGCCGATGAACGGCTCAATGATGCGCTCATCGCTGAGGTCAAGCACATCGTCGCGTCCGGCAAGATGGATGCGCAATACGCCATCACACGTAAATCCGTCGCCTTTGGCGTGACCTTCAGCTACGGCGTGCTCTATCCTGACCATGTCCTGCGCATGTTCCCCCGCGAAAGCGTCACTTGGGTCAACAAGGTCCACGAACACCCCGAGTGCCCACTGTCCGTCAAACGCCTGCCGGGCTACATCGAGCATCATACCTATAAGGACTGGCATCAGTGGGAAGAGAAGCTTTGCCTCTATACGACAATCTGGGCAGAAGATGCCTACCGAAGGGGAAAACGGACGACGCTGCCAGGAATCTTTACCCATAGCTTAGGCGGTTTTTGCAAGATGTTCTTCGTCCGGAGAGGCTTTCTGGACGGGTACCTCGGCACGTACATGTGTTGCAATCATTTCTTCTATACGATGCTAAAGTATTTGAAACTGCATGAGTTGCAGAGAAGAGGAGCCTGATTTATGAGGGTTGCGATATTAGAATCCATCGTTATGCCTGCAGGTCATGAGGTAGAATTTGACCGTATTCTTGTAGAAGAACTGAAGAAGCAGGGACACGAGCCAGTGTTTTTTGTGCCGGAACGTTTTCCGTTCAAGCTCGACTATCACTGTGATGTTGAGTATCTGGCGGGCGGTGAAGCGATATCGTATGCGGGCGTCGGCAGGATCAAGCGGCTCTGGCTGTCATTCCAGAGGGAACGCCGCCGCTTGGCTTGGTTCAACAGCGCCTGCGAGAAGGCAAAGCAGGGCCGTTGCGATGCCATCGTCGTGCCGACGAACAGTTGGCGCGTCATGCGCTCGGTCCGGAACAGCGCCATCAAGAACAGTCCAGTCCCTGTCTTGTTCCTATTCCATGGTATTATGCCAAAGGACAGGGCGCGCTTTTGTGATGGTGTCAAGAGCCTCCGAGCCTACTCGAATATCCATCTCGGAGCTTTGGGCTTGCAGACGTCGTTCCCTGAGCTAGCCGACTGCCCGAACTTCCATACAGTCATAGCACCGGTCTACATCCCGTTCGATCTGCCAGTCACACCGGAGTTTCATGTGCATGAGCCGCTGCGGCTCGGCTTTTTCGGGCAATACCGCCGCGAGAAGAATCTCAACTTTTTCTTACAGGCATTTGTCAAGGCGACCTTTACGAATCCCGTTGCGCTCACGGTGCAGGGCGCTACCGTGACGCAGGCCGACAGCGACGACTTCGAGCGATTAAAGCAGGAATATGCCTCTCATGATAATATCCGCTTCTTGCACAAGAACCTCTTGGGCATCGAATGGCAGCGCGAACTCATGGACATCGATGTCCTACTCTTGCCATACGGTGCCGAGCGCTACCGCTATCAGCCGAGCGCCATGTTGTTCACCGCAATCGGCTATTACAAGCCTGTCCTGCAATCTCCCGAGATGAACCCCGAGATCTTGAGCGAATTCAAGATCGGCGAAGCCGTCAAGCTGGATTCGGTGGATGTGTTCTCTAGGCAATTGGAACACTTTGTCAACACCTTTCCCAAAAAGGCAGTGGAATACCGCCAAGGTCTGATAGGGGCAAACGAGAAATACGGACAAGATAAACTGATTCAGCGGATTGTGGGAATCCTGTCGAGAAAATCTTGAGAGAAGGTGAGAAGGATGGAAAAGTTAAGGGCATCTTCATATGCGAGATTTATCAAGAAGCGAATCTTACATTATCTTGGCAAATCTCTTGATAAAGAATTTTTAGATCGGAAAATATCTTCTTTCAGCGGTTTGGGGATTGAAAAGCATCCAGAGAGTCATCAGGTTATAGTCTCGTTAACCTCTTTTCCTGCGAGAATTAAAGAAGTAAAATATACAATTTATTCCTTATTACAACAAGAGTATAAGCCCGACCGAGTAATACTTTGGTTAGGAGAAGAAAAGTTTCCTCGTCGAGAAGAAGATTTGCCTAATGATTTATTAAAACTGAAGAAAAATGGGTTAAGTATTAGATTTGTAAAGGATTTGAAATCATTTACAAATCTAATACCAGCATTGTAGCTCGGTATCAGTTGCTCAATTGTCACAGTAGATGATGATATTTATTACCCTAAATATATGCTAAAAAAACTGATGAAAGAGCATCAGAAAAATCCTGATTGTATTATTGCCTATCGAGCACATCGTATCCAGCTAGATGAGAAAGGAATTCGGTCCTATTCTAAATGGAAGTTTTCTACAAGTGATCGGATAAAAATACCATCATATTTAAACTTTTTTACAGGTGTTGGTGGTGTGCTATATAATAAGGATTTGCTATATAAAGATATCCTAAGAGAAGATCTTTATATGGAATGTTGCCCACGTGCAGATGATGTGTAGTTTAATGCGATGGCAGTGCTTCAAGGGACAAAGACTAAAATTGTCAAGGGAGGTGCATATCCATTGCGCTATATCAATCCTGAAGAACAGGATAAGGGAATTAATACTCTGAGCTCTTATAATAACAGGCAGGGAGGAAATGATTTACAGATTCAAGCAGTTTTAAAACTTTATCCAGAAATCTTATCTAAACTCAAAAATGATGTATTGTCTAATGATAGAGATAGATAAATATATTCTATATAGAATATATTTATAGTGTTAGTGCCATTATGAATATGAACTGGGGCTGAATCGAGGGGACTATTATGAAGCCAATCGATATGGTATATTGTTGGTGTGATAGAAATGATCCAAACTTCCTTGCTAGAAAAAATTTTTATTTAAAGAAAGAACGAAAAGAACATGATAATGATTCTGTTGGGAATCATCGTTTCGTTGATAATGAAGAACTACGATACTCGTTGCGTTCACTATCGATGTATGCTCCATGGATTAATCATGTGTATATTGTGACGGACCGGCAGGTTCCTAAGTGGCTGAATCAAAATTATGAAAAAGTAACCGTCATAGATCATTCACAGATAATGCCGCCAGATATTATCCCTTGTTTCATTTCTCCCGTTATTGAAAGAAATATTGTTAATATACCAGGACTGTCTGAGCACTTTTTGTATAGTAATGATGATATGTTCTTTGAGCGACCGGTAAATCCAGATTTTTTCTTTTGTGAAGAATAGAGGCCGATAGTTTTTGTAAAGCCATATGAGAGATTTTCAAATATTACTGATATGGATGATTTTGATAAAAAGTACAAATCTGTAAGTACATGGATGAAAACAAATATGAATGTTTGGAAAATATTATATAATAGATATAGCGAAAGAAAGTTCTGGGTATTAGCTCATATAATTGATGCATATACAAAAACATTGTTTCATGAAGTCTTGGAGAAATATAAACTGGAATTCCAAAAAACGTCACATATGCGTTTTCGAGACGAAACAGGGATATCTCGAAGCATATTTGGCTTAGATATGGTATATAATAAGAAGGGTGAATTAAAGGTTATTAATCCGCCGAGCTTTTGGCAAAAACATATTCATAAGAAAAAAGACTATTCTTGGGAATGTTATTGTGGCTCGGAAGATGAAAAAACTCGTAAACAAATATTAAGATTTGAACCATATGTTTTTTGTGTTAATGCAGATCCTAAAGGCAAAAAAGAAGATAAGGATGAGATGCGGAAATTTTATCAGTCATTATTTCCATATAAATCTCCTTTTGAATTATAATTTTTCAAAAGCAATAACATTAAGGTGATTTTATGAAGACATTTTCTACTAATTTTTTTGAGAAAGATAATTTTCTCGTTTCAAGAAGTGAATATAAATATTCGAATTTAGAAGATAAAAAAAGAATATATCATATTTGTTATAATGTGAATGATGCGTTTATTTCTATTATGGGGACATCTATGATTTCAGTTTTGGAAAATAATCAAGATGCTACCGTAGTATTTCATATCTTTACAGACGGATATAGCCAGGAAAATGCAAAGAAAATAGAGGAAGTTGCAAAAAAATGGAGATGTACGTGTATTATCTATGAATTGAATATGGAACCATTTCATGACTTTCATATAAAAGTAGAACGATTTTCTCGCATCACATATGCACGTCTTTATATGCCAAAGATTGTTAAAGAATATACATCTCGTTATATTTATCTAGATGCTGATACAATGTGTGTTGCATCGTTGGATAAGATATGGGAGATGAACTTGCATGGTGCACCGATGGGGGCTGTATCAGAACGTGCTTCCGCAGTCGATTATCGTGCAGGATATTTACATCTAAAGGGCGGAAAATATTTCAATGATGGAGTAATGCTGGTGGATATTCCTTGTTGGGAACAGCAGCATATTACAGAAAAAGCTTTTTCTTATCAGTGTGAACCGAGAAAACGCTTCTTAGGACAAAGTCAAGATGTCTTGAATTTAGTATTTGATGGAACAAATTTCTTTTTACCTGACGACTATAATGTGTACGATGGTGGTGAATATGATCGGGGACATAGTGTCATTGTTCATTGGACTGGCCGTCGTAAACCATGGCAGATGGTAGTATCATCTTTTGATGAGCAATGGCGTAAATATAATACATTATCACCGTGGCCGACAATCACGAACATACGTCCAGTAAAGAAACCAGAGAATTACCATGATTTTAAATACTGGGGACGGTATCGTAAAGAAAAAGGTTATATAGGAGATTATCTTACTGGCATGTTTTGGTATGGTATATTGAAGATCCGCTATAAGCTAGGAATTTAAAAATGGCCATCTTCATGATGGCCATTTCACTTACTTTATGTCGTCTCGTATATATTTTTTGCCGTGTAAGGTTAAGGCGTGGTCGCTTGATAGATTATATCTCGATGATGTTATGTCGTATTCTGGTTGATAAGAATTCGACTCGGCATGTAGAATTCCAGAAATGCTTTCAAACATCAAATCGTTTGTAAAGATTTCTTTTTTGTTATTACGTGAAGATTGGTAGGTGCCTGGGTAAGCTGCCTGGTACTCTGGTGACAAATAAATCCAGAAGGGGATATGAACCATATCAAAGTAAAATGGTGATGAAGTATGTGTGTATTCCATATTCTCACCATGATCTGAGAAATAGACCAGAGCCTGCATGTGAAGATTTTCTTTTCCGTACTGATAGATTTCTTTTAATACGTAGTCAGTATATTGTAGTGATGCATTGTACCAATCTGTTTTCGATTCGGTTGGTAAGTTATTTTTCTCGATAAACTCTTGCGGTACGCGTCTGTCATAACGGAAATGGCTTCCGTTCAAATGGATAATGATGAAATTGTTATCCGAAGAAGGAATGTTTTTTAGCTCAGATAGGATTGTCTCATCATAGCCATGCAACCATTTTATCGTATCTGCTCGATTGGCAATGACAGTGATTCCAGCATCAGAGACAGTACTCTTATTCTGAAGTGATAGCCAATAAGTATGATAGCCAGCCTTACGTGCTACATCTAAGAGGTCGATAGAATCCTTTAATGGAATATTGTTATACTGGTTAGATGAAGTCAGTGCTTGTGTAACAGCCATGACTGTATTTGGGAAACTAGCAAATGAGTTATCAAAAAATATGAAGTTCTGATCATCACGTACTGATTTTTCCCAAGGTGTTGTATTTTTGTTGTATGAAGGCGTGAAAGCCGACATCATCTCTCGATTAGCACTTTCACCAATCACAATGATTATAGAGCCAGGAGTTTTTTTACTAGCTAGAGTATTAGGTGTTTCAATTATTAAGTTATTGTTGTTTTGTTCAATATTGTTTTGTAACTGTATAAAGGCATTCATAGGGCCATTTAGACGACGTAGATGTAGTGCTTGATCAATAGGGAAAACTGTTATAATATAATTGAAAAAGAAAAAGAAAGATAGTATAGTAAAAATAATAGTTGTTCTATTTTTGAAATCTAATGAGTGACGCCTAGCTGTTGTTTTTAATGTGATTATGTATATTACTGTAAATAGTAAAAATAGGGAAATCAATATAAGAATGAGTTGAATGCTTGAAAAAGTAGCTGTTAAATAGTTTATAATTTCATCTGGATTCGTTGCTATAACCGATAATAATGCATATTCATCAAATTCTTGCCCGTATATCATAAAATAAAATGCATAAAATATTGGGGATAACAACATAAGAAAAATAAATACGGAATAAGCAAAAGATAAAACTTTTCGGATAAAATTATGGATTTTTGATATACTAATTGTTACAAGAAGAGAAACCGAAAAAAACAAACATGGAACGAGATAGTAGTTACCAATATCATGTTGTAATAAATCAGGAACTTGTGAAAAAACAATAGTATAAATTCCGGCCCAGATTCCGGTCCAAGACAAGCAAGCTACCCACTTACTTCTTAAAGTAGAATCTTTGAGTTTTCTAGTTCCTAGTATAGTATATAAAAAACCACAGACAATCCAAGTGAAAATCATGCTGCGTATGAGTCGAAGGACTGTCATATGACCTATATCAAGAATTGGGCTTTTAAAGAATAAGATAAAAATCAGAAGTAAAGCAGTAAAAATCCCCAATGAGTGATATAGACTTTTTAATACACAATCTTTAGCGGGTAAAGAAACAGGGAGCTTACAAATAAGCCGTTTTTTCATATATACATCACCTAAAATGTAACATCGGTAAACACTTAGCTTGTAATAGTCTAATACTTCTTTAAGTATAATGCAAGATGTTGCTGAAAATAATTTATCATGCATAAAAATGTTAACCATTTTATGGTATACTAAAACAGATATTTGAAGTTGGAGGGGAATATTAATATGAATATCGCAGTTGCGGGTACAGGATATGTGGGCTTGTCAAATGGTATGCTCCTGGCACAGCATAATCAAGTTATAGCTTTGGATATTGTTCCGGAGAAGGTGGAGATGCTCAATAAGGGGGTATCTCCTATTGTTGATGCGGATATCTCTTCTTTCCTGCAGCGTGATGACATCCACTTCAAGGCGACGCTGGATGCCAAGGAAGCCTTCTCGGATGCTGATTTTGTCATCATCTCGACGCCGACGAACTATGATCCGAAGAAGAATTTCTTTGATACTTCGTCGGTGGAGACGGTCATTGAGGAGGTGCTGGCCATCAATCCGCAGGTGGTGATGGTCATCAAGTCGACGGTGCCGGTCGGGTATACGGAACATGTGAAGGCGAAGTACCATACGGACAATATCATGTTCTCGCCGGAGTTTTTGCGTGAGGGCAAGGCTTTGTATGATAATCTCCATCCATCTCGTATCGTAGTTGGTGAAAAGTCGGAGCGGGCACATGTCTTTGCCAATCTGCTGGCAGAAGGCGCAGTCAAGAAGGATATTCCGATGATCTTCACGGGATCGACGGAGGCGGAGGCAATCAAGCTCTTTGCGAATACGTATCTGGCGCTGCGTGTGGCGTATTTCAATGAGCTCGACTCGTATGCGGAGATTCGTGGCCTTAATACGGGCGATATCATCAAGGGTGTCTGCCTTGACCCGCGTATCGGTGACTTCTACAATAATCCGTCTTTTGGCTACGGCGGCTACTGCCTGCCGAAGGACACGAAGCAGCTGTTGGCGAACTACCATGATGTGCCGCAGAATCTGATTTCGGCAATCGTTGAAGCGAACCGTACACGTAAGGACCACATCTCGGATATGATCATCGAGAAGAATCCGAAAGTCGTCGGTGTCTACCGCCTGACGATGAAGAGCAATTCGGATAACTTCCGCGCATCCGCCATCCAGGGCATCATGAAGCGCATCAAGGCAAAGGGCATTCTGGTCGTGGTTTATGAGCCGACGCTGGACGCTCCGGACTTTTACCGTTCACGCGTCATCCGCGATTTGGATGAGTTCAAGCGCGTCAGTGATGTCATCATCACGAATCGCTGGGACGATGCATTGGCAGATGTCAGGGAGAAAGTCTACACGCGCGATCTCTTTGACCGCGATTGATTTTTGAGACAGGGAAAGGAAGGACGGACATGTCTTATTTACCATTTGATGCGGAGAAAAAAGTCTTGGTCACTGGTGCGGCGGGCTTTATCGGATTCCATCTTTCGAAGCGTTTGCTGGGGCTCGGGGCGACGGTTGTCGGCTTTGACAATGTCAATGACTATTACGATGTCGGGCTGAAGGAGAGTCGCCTGGAAATCCTGCGCGAGTATCCGAAGTTCACGTTCGTTAAGGGTGACTTGGCGGATGAGGCGGCGGTCATGGCACTCTTTGAGCAGTATCAGCCGGATATTGTCGTCAACTTGGCGGCACAGGCTGGTGTGCGGTACAGCATTGACCATCCGCGCTCGTATATCGATTCCAACATCATCGGCTTCTTCAATATTCTTGAATCCTGCCGCCATCACAAGGTAGAGCATCTTCTCTTTGCATCGAGCTCGTCGGTTTACGGCAACCAGAAGAAGACGCCCTTCTCGACGACGGACAATGTCGACCATCCGATCAGCCTCTATGCGGCGACGAAGAAGTCGGATGAGCTCATGGCGTACACCTACAGCCATCTCTACGGGATTCCGGCGACGGGATTGCGCTTCTTCACGGTTTACGGGCCCTTCGGCCGCCCGGATATGGCGTATTTCAAGTTCACCAACAAGATCCGCAGGGGCGAGGCCATCCAGATCTACAATAACGGCGATATGTACCGCGACTTCACCTATGTCGACGACATCGTCACGGGCATCGAGCACATGCTCTGCAATCCGCCGAAGGCGAATGAGTTCGGCGACCGCTACAAGGTCTACAACATCGGCAACAACAAGCCGGAGAAGCTCATGCACTTCATTGAGGTGCTGGAACAGGCCATCGGTAAGACGGCGAAGAAGGAGTTCCTGCCCATGCAGCCGGGCGATGTCTACCAGACGTATGCCGATGTGAGCGAATTGGAGCGCGACTTTGATTTCAAGCCGGCGACGACGATTGAAGAGGGGCTGGGCAAGTTCGCGGCGTGGTATAAGGAATACTATAAGGATTAAGGCGTACGACTCGCGCCAATACGGTCTGCCATAGATGAAGCTGTTCTCGCAGTGAGAAGAGAGGTGATAGGGATGCCGGATAAAAAACGCATTGCACTCGTCACGGGTGCTTCGAGTGGGCTCGGACGGGAATTCGCTCGGCTCTTGGCACGGGAGGCGGTCGATGAGCTATGGCTCGTGGCGCGGCGTGAGGAGCGGTTGCGGGCGTTGGCGGCGGAGGTGGCTTTGCCGTGCCGCATCTTTGCGCTGGACTTGACGCAGGAAGCATCGCTGGAGAATCTCTCGGCGGTGCTTTCGGCGGAGCCGGTGACGGTGTGCGTGCTCGTCAATGCGGCTGGCTTTGGCCGCATCGGCATGGCGGCGGACATCGGGGCGGCGACGACGGGGCGCATGATCACGCTGAACTGCCGCGCGGCGGCGGAGCTCACGGAGCGGGCGCTGCCGTACATGGAGCGCGGCAGCCGCGTGCTCGAGATTGCCTCGTGCGCGGCGTTCCAGCCCATCCCGTACCTCGCGGCGTATGCGGCGACGAAGGCGTTCCTCCTGCGTTACAGCCGCGCGCTGGCGGCGGAGGTCGCGGCGCGCGGCATCACGGTCACGGCCATCTGCCCATACTGGATCCGCGACACGGAGTTCATCCACGAGGCGAAGCGGACGGACAAGGCGGGCCTGTTCCGCGGCTTCCCGCTCGCGACGGACCAGAAGACCGTCGCGCGGCGCTCGCTCTGGGCTGCGGAGCACGGCTTCACCGTCTTCACGCCCGACTTCGTCTCGACCTTGCACCGCATCATCACATCTCTCCTGCCGCACCGCCTCATGATCGCCCTGAGCAATATCTGGCGTCATCTGGCAGGTTGAGAAAAATGTGATTTTGAAAGCGAAAAAGCCAAGAATTCTGTGATAAAAGCCCCGAAAAAGTGCAGAATTCTGTGATGGCGGTGTAAGTCTTGATGCAGGGTGCGCTTCCTGCTATACTGTATCGGGGGATGTCCCCTAGAGCGAACGCAGCATATTGCTGTCATCTACGATGCAATTTGATGGTCATCGGTGGTCGAGCCGCAATGCTTGGCATAAATCCGAAAGAGAAAGGGTCGTGATGCCTCTGGTATCACGCGACGAATGCCTGCTTCTGTGGAAGCCTTGTTTTCATCGGAGGTAGCCGTGGTCACGGCCTGCGGGTTGGCGGCACTCTTTGTGCTGGTCTTCCTGAGCCTGGTCGTACTGGCTTCCTTCGACGTTATCGACGGTAAGTTCCTGTTGGAACTGATCCGCGCATTTCGCAAGTAACCCTTCGGCGTACATCACACAAATGAAAAAGCCGTCTTAGCAGAGACGGCTTTCTCGGGATGTACGGTGGCCATCAGCGTTAGCAGACGCTGTTTGTATGGCTGAAAATATTTTTGCCCTATGATATGCCGAGCTGACCATCTTAGTGGTTCGCTCTTTTTATCTATGTATATTATACAGCGGTGGTGTATATGCGTCAATCCTAGAGGGGGCGGGCAGATGGATTTGCCGGAGAAGATACGCAAGGGCATCGTTGAGTTGGCAGAGAGGCATCGTGTTCGCAAGGTCATTCTCTTTGGCTCACGAGCACGTGGGGACAATTGGGAGCGTAGCGATGTCGATCTCGCGGCGACTGGCGGGGATGTCGTCCGCTTTGCGCTGGACGTCGACGAGGTCATCCCGACGCTCTTGATGTTCGATGTCGTGAACTTAGATGAGCCTGTGCAGCAGGAACTGCTGGATTCAATCAAGAGAGAGGGGGTCGTGCTCTATGAAAAAATATGATAATTTTTGCCGCGCACTCCACAACCTGAAAGAGATTGAGTCGAGGCAGCCGCCTTATGATATCATCACGCAGACCGGCATGGTGTCTTTGTTCGAGATTTGCTTTGAGCAATCCTGGAAGGCAATGAAGGAACTGCTGGAATACTCTGGGTACAGTGAGCACAAGATTGGCTCCCCACGCGCCATCATCAAGCTGGCCTATCAGGCGGGCATGATCCAGGATGAGGACGTCTGGGTCGATGCGCTCCATGACCGCAATAATGTCGCGCATTCGTACAACGAGGCAATTGCGCTGTCCATCATCCGCGCGAGCAAGGAACGCTACATTGCGATGTTCGAAGCCTTGCAGCAGGAGTTGGCACAGAACTGGCTTTGATTTTGCTGACAAAAAACGGCTGCCTGAATCTGAGATTCAGGCAGCCGTTGTATTTCATATGGAGCGGGCAAGCGGAATCGAACCGCCCTCTAAAGCTTGGGAAGCTTCCATTCTACCGATGAACTATGCCCGCGTCATTGCTGACTTAAATATTTTATCATTTTTTGCCCGTTTTGGCAAGGCTGTCTTTGAGCGCGGCGATGGCGGGCAGGATGGCGATATGGGGGTAGCGGGTGAAGGACGCGGCGCTGGTGGTGCCGGTGGTGACGGCGAGGAAGTCGACGCCGGCGTTCTGGGCGGTCTCGGCATCGATGTAGCTGTCGCCCGTGTAGAGGACGTCGGACTTCTCCATGTGAAAGTGGTCGATGGCGCGCAAGAGGCCCGTAGGCTCTGGCTTGTGGCTCTTGACGTCGTCGCTGCCGATGATTAGGTCGATGAGCTCGGGCACGTGGTCGACGTCGAATTTCTCCTGGATGCGGCGGTGCGTCTTGTTGGAGATGATGCCGACTTTGGCGCCCGTGGCCTTGATGGCGCGCAGGGTCTCGACGGCGCCGGGGAAGAAGGTCGTGCCTGGCGTCATGTAGCGGTCGGCCTCGGGGCGGTAGGCGTCGACGAAGCGCTCGGCCTCGGCGTCGTCCGCGGTGCCGACGATGCGCTTGACGGCCTCGACCATGGGCAGGCCGATGGTCTTCTTGATGCGCTCGTCGGGCACATCGGGATAGCCGAGCTTCTGCAAGGTGATGTGGAAGCACTTGACGATGGCGGGCTCGGAATTGACGAGCGTGTAGTCGAAGTCGAAGAGATAGAGATGGTAATCCAAGGGTAGCACTCCTTCCGCGTGGACAATCAGCGTGATTTTTCGGTACTCTGTTTATGATAGCACACATTTCAGTTGAAGAAAATGTGCAGATACCGTAGAATAGAAAGGTAAGGCCAACTTGAAACGAAGGGAAGTCGAAATATAGATGAAACATGTCGTCGTAGACCTGGAGATGAATCCGGTCAGCCGGGAGTTCCGCGAGGTGCGCCGCAAGCTCAATGAGGAAGTCATCGAGATCGGTGCCGTGCGCCTCGACGAGAATTTCCAGCAGGAAGCGGAGTTTCAGTGTTACGTGAAGCCGGAGTACGGCCCCATCAAGAAGCACATCACGAGTCTGACGGGCATCACGCAGGCGATGGTCGCCGACAAGAAGACGTATGCCGCGTGCTTCCAGGATTTTGTGGACTGGGTTGGCGAGGAAGAGACGAAGATTTACTCGTGGAGCATGTCGGACATCAAGCAGCTGCGCAGCGAGTGCCGCTACAAGCTGCCGGATTTTGACATCGAATGGCTCAACGAGCGCTGGGTCGACCTGCAGCAGGAATTCGATGATCGCCTGGGCCTGCACAACAGCCTCGCACTCAAGCACGCGCTCGGGGCGATGGACCACAAGTTCGAGGGCACGCAGCACACGGCGCTGGCGGATGCGATCAACACGAGCGCCATCCTGACGCTCATGCAGGACGATGCAAAGTTCAAGGAGACGATGAAGCCGGTGCTCGAAATCCTGCAGCCGAAGGATAACCTCTCGAGCTCCATCGGGGATCTCTGCCCAGAGCTCGCGAAACTCCAGAAGGACCTCTGAGGGAAAGGATGTCGATCATGAAGAAAATGGGCGTTCTTGGCCCCTTGGGAACACACAGCGAAGCTGCCGCACAGTATCTTTCGAGGCTCCTGCCGGAAAGGCCGGAGCTTCTTGTCTATCCGGATATCTTTGCGGTGATCCAGGCCGTGGAGGACGGCGAGGTGGATAGCTGCCTCGTGCCGGTGGAGAACTCGCTCGAGGGCGCGATCAATATCACGCTCGACACGCTCGCGCGCAGTGCGGACCTCTTCGTTGAAAGCGAGCTGATCTGGCCGGTGCACAACCAGCTCATGGCAAGGCCGGGCACGCAGAAGATCTGCCGCATCTACTCGCATCCGCAGCCGATCTCGCAGTGCCGCGGCTACTTGCAGCAGCATTACCCAGCGGCGGAGCTGATCAAGGTGGCGAGCACGGCGCGGGCGGCTGAGATCGTCGCGCAGGAGCCGCGCGGCATGGGCGCGGCAGCCATCTGCACGGAGCGCGGTGGCGAGCTCAACGGCCTCGTCACGGTTGCGAAGGAGATCCAGGACAACATGGCGAATGCGACGCGCTTCTTCGAGCTCTGCCGTGTGACGGCGGCGCCGCACAAGCCCGTCGGCCCTGCTGAGAAGATGCTCGTCATCTGCGAGATCGACGGCCAGAAGGCCGGCGCGCTCTACGATGTGCTCAAGGAGTTCGCGGACCGCGGCGTCAACATGACGCGCATCGAGTCGCGCCCCGCGCGCACGGAGCTCGGCGCCTATATCTTCTTCTTCGACCTCGAGGTCGCGGACAATGAAGCGGCCCTGCGCGAGGCGGTGGCGGCTGTCGCGAGGAAGAGCAAGTGGCTCAAGGACCTCGGCAGCTTCCCTGTCGTGCGGGCCAACCCCTGACAAGGTTCACAAGCATGCAAAAAAGGCATCTGTCGATGACAGATGCCTTTTTTATGGTCTTACTTGTCGAGTGCGATGACTTCTGGCTTCTTGCCTTCGTCGATGCAGGCCTTCGTGATGATGACCTTGCGTGGCTCGTCCGACTTCGGGATGTCGTACATGACGTCGAGCATGACGTCCTCGATGATGCCCTTGAGGGAACGGGCGCCGGTCTTGCGCTCGATGGCCTTCTTGGCGACGGCGCGCAGCGCGTCCTCAGCGAACTCGAGCTTGACGTTGTCCATGGCGAGCAGCTTCTCGTACTGCTTGACTGGGGCATTTTTCGGCTCGGTCAGGATGCGCAGCAGGGCGTCCTCGTCGAGCGTCTCGAGCGTGCAGATGATGGGCAGGCGGCCGATGATTTCGGGGATGATGCCGTACTGCATGAGGTCTTCCGGGCGGACCTGATGGATGAGCTCGTCGAAGGTCGGCTTCTCGCTCTTGCTCGTGACCTCGGCGCCGAAGCCGATCGACGACTCGGCTTTCTGGAGGCGCTTGGCGATGACATCGTCGATGCCGACGAAGGCGCCGCCGACGATGAAGAGGATGTTCTTCGTGTCGACCTTGATGGTCGGGGCCTCCGGGTGCTTGCGCTGGCCGCGCGCCGTGAACTCGACGACGTTGCCCTCGAGCATCTTGAGGAGAGCCTGCTGGACGCCCTCGTGGCCCGGGTCGGCCGTGATGGAGTTGTTGGCACCGGACTTGCGGGCGATCTTGTCGAACTCATCGAGGTAGATGATGCCGTGCTCGGCCTTCTGGATGTCCTTGTCGGCCGCGTAGTAGAGGTTGCGGACGGCGACTTCGACATCGGCGCCGACGAAGCCGGCCTCCGTGAGGCTCGAGGCATCCGTGACGGCGAATGGCACGTCGAGGAGCTTCGAGAGGTGGGAGAGCAGCGCCGTCTTGCCGCAGCCGGACGGGCCGAGCATGATGACGTTCGACTTCTCGATCTCCGTGCCATCGTCGTTCGTGTAGCCGTACTTCATGCGCTTGTAGTGGTTGTAGACGGCGACGGAGAGGATTTTCTTCGCGCGGTCCTGGTTGATGATGTACTCATCGAGGTACTGCTTGATGATGTGCGGCTTGTTCTTCTTGAGGATCTCGTCGAGCTGGGCGGCGAAGTCCGGCGCCTGCTTCTTAGCCGTGTCCTCTTCGTGGAGCTCGATGTAGTGGGCGAGCTCCTTGATGCAGTTCTTGCAGATGCCGAAGCCCGTGGCCGGGTCGTAGATCGGCATGTCAAGTGAGTCGTGAATCTCGACTTCGCGCTTGCAGAAGCTGCAGCGCTGTTTCATGACGGGTTCGTCTTTTTTATCGTTTGCCATGTAGAAACATCCTTTCTGTGTGATGTAGGTGCGGCAGATGATTCAATCTGGATTTCGTCTTGTCTTTTAGAAAGAAGTATTCCCCCTGTACACAACATTATCCTCTATCGGGCTGTTTTTTTCAAGAGGATTTTCGCGCTGCTTCCTTGCAAGCGCGTGGGCTCTGTGATATAATAGACCGGTAATGGACGTAGTGACGTCTGTTTCCAAGCCAAAATTGACTGGCTTTCCCCCGAAGAAGGGGAGCTAGGTCTAAACCAAGCTCGCGCATAGTGAGCTTGTATCCATTCCCAGTTCCTGGGGGGAAAGTGAGGTGTATAGATATGAAGCAGGGTATTCATCCGAAGTACTATGAAGCTACGGTAGTTTGCGGTTGCGGTAACACGTTCAAGACGGGTTCCACGAAGCCGGAGCTTCGCGTCGATGTCTGCTCCAAGTGCCATCCGTTCTTCACGGGTCGTCAGCGTGACGTACAGGCAGGCGGCCGCATCGAGAAGTTCAACAAGCGCTACGGCAAGAAATAAGATGCAGCATGATGAAGCAGAGCAGAGCAATCTCGCTCTGCTTTATTTTGTATCTGAAGGGTTCCAGACAAAATACAGCAGGCTGCCGTAGATTATACGGTAGAAGCGAATTCTTGTTTTACATAAATAGGAGGTCCCAAATTATGGGCAATCATCTAATGGTAGGCGGCCAGGCGGTCATCGAGGGCGTCATGATGCGCGGGCCGAAGCTCACGGCGACGGCGGTGCGCGACCCGAACGGGAAGATTCAGGTCGAGACGAAGGACGTCAACTCCATCTCAGACCGCTATCCCATCCTCAAGAAGCCGATGCTGCGCGGCACGGTCTCGCTCATCGAGTCGCTCGTCATCGGCATCCGCTCGCTCTCGTATTCGGCCAAGATGGCCGGCGAGGAGGACGAGCAGCTCTCCGACAAGGAGATGGCGGGCACGATCCTCTTCGCGCTCGTGCTCGCGAGCATCCTTTTCATCGCGATCCCGACGGGCGCGGCGCGCCTCTTCCACGTCATCACGGAGGACCCGTTCTTCCTCAATCTCATGGAGGGCTTCCTGCGCCTCGCGATCTTCCTCGGCTACATCTGGGGCATCTCGCGCATGAAGGACATCCGCCGCGTCTTCCAGTACCACGGGGCGGAGCACAAGACGATCCACTGCTATGAGGCGGGGCTGCCGCTGACGGTCGAGAACGTGCAGAAGTTCTCGCGCCTCCATCCGCGCTGCGGCACGAACTTCCTCCTGATCGTCATGCTCGTCTCGATCTTCGTCTTCGCATTCCTCGGCTGGCCGAGCCTCGCGGAGCGCATCGCCTCGCGCATCCTGCTGCTGCCGGTCGTCGCGGGCATCTCGTATGAGATCATCCGCCTCGCGGGCCGCAGTGAGAATCCCATCATCCAGACGGCCATCAAGCCGGGCCTCTGGCTGCAGTACCTGACGACGCGCCCGCCGGAGGACGACATGGTGGCCGTGGCCATCGAGTCGCTCAAGGCCGTGCTGCCAGAAGAGGAAATCATCGAGGGGACAGTCGACTACCGCCATGCAGAGGGGCCTCTGCCGAAGCCAATCGAGATGGTTCCCTGAGTCATATGATTACAGTTGAGAGGTGAAATCTGTGCTGGAGAAGCTCCAAGCCGTCGAAGATAAATACCGGGAGCTCGAGTCGCTGATCAGCGACCCCGAGACCATGGCGGACATGGCGAAGTGGCAGGCGTACACGAAGGAACACGCCGCGCTGACGCCAATCGTCACGAAATTCCGGCGCTATAAAGAGGTCGTCAAGGGCATCGAGGAGGCCAAGTCGATGCTCGGCGAAGCGCTCGACCACGAGATGCACGCGTTCGTCGAGTCGGAGCTCGCGGACCTCATGGAGCAGAAGGAGGCGCTCGACAAAGAGCTGCCGATTTTGCTGCTGCCGAAGGACCCGAATGACGAGAAGAACGTCATCGTCGAAATCCGCGGCGGTGTCGGCGGCGAGGAGGCCGCGCTGTTTGCGGGCGACCTCTTCCGCATGTACTCGCGCTATGCCGAGAAGAAGGGATGGAAGGTCGAGCTCATGGACGCGAACGCGACGGAGATCGGCGGCTTCAAGGAAGTCACCTTCATGGTCACGGGCTACGGCGCCTACTCGTATCTCAAGTACGAGAGCGGTACGCACCGCGTCCAGCGCGTGCCCGTGACGGAGTCGGGCGGCCGCATCCACACGTCGGCGGCGACAGTCGCCGTGCTGCCAGAGGCGGAGGACGTCGACGTCGCGATCAATCCGGCGGACCTGCGCATCGACACGTACTGCGCGTCGGGCGCGGGCGGCCAGTACGTCAACCGCACGGAGACGGCCATCCGCATCACGCATCTGCCGACGGGCATCGTCGTGCAGTGCCAGGATGAGAAGTCGCAGCTCAAGAACAAGGAGAAGGCCATGAAGGTCCTGCGCGCGCGCATCCTCGACAAGGCGCGCCAGGAGCAGGAGGCAGCCGTCGCGGCGGACCGCCGGAGCCAGGTCGGCTCGGGCGACCGCAGCGAGCGCATCCGCACCTACAATTTCCCGCAGGGCCGCGTGACGGACCACCGCATCGGCCTGACGCTGCACAAGATCGACGCCATCCTCGACGGCGACCTCGATGAATTGCTCGCCGCACTCATCACGGCGGATCAGGCAGAACGATTGAAGAAGGTGAACGCAGAGTGAACGACAAGATCTGGACCATCGGCCGCATCCTGAAGTGGACGGAGCAGTACTTCAAGGACAAGGGCATCGAATCGCCGCGCCTCGACGCGGAAGTGCTGCTCGCGCACGTGCTCGAGAAGCAGCGCATCTATCTCTACGTGCACTTCGACGAGCCGCTGCAGCCCGGGGAGCTCGCCGCTTACCGCGAGATGATCAAAAAGCGCGTCCTGCGCGTGCCCGTCGCGCAGATCCTCGGCGAGAAGGAGTTCATGGGGCTGACTTTCAAGGTCACTGCTGACACTCTCGTGCCGCGCCCCGACACCGAGATCCTCGTGCAGGCCGCCGTCGACCGCCTGAGGGCGATGGCGGGCGAGGAGCCGCTGCGCTTTGCTGACATCGGCACAGGCTCGGGGGCCATCTGCCTCTCGGTGCTGCACTATCTGGCAGGTACCGTGGCCGACACGGTCGACATCTCGCCGGCGGCGCGCGCCGTCGCGGAGGAGAATGCCGCAAGCCTCGGCCTCGCGGATCGCATCACGTTCCATACGGGCGACCTCCTGCAGCCGCTCAGTGGCATATCATTTGCCGCCATCCTGTCGAATCCGCCCTACATCCCCGAGGCCGACATCGTAAAGCTCGCACCGGAAGTGCGTCTCAAGGAGCCGCATACCGCGCTCTCCGGTGGCCAAGACGGCCTCGACTTCTACCGCCGCCTCGCCAACGAAGCCCCCGCCATGCTCGTGCCCGGCGGCTTCACCGCCTTCGAGGTCGGCATCCATCAGGCGGGTGATGTCGCCGCCCTGCTCAAAGCCAACCCCCTGATCGGCCGCACCGAGATCCTGCCCGACTACGCCGGCATCGACCGCGTCGTCGTTGGCTGGCGGAAAAACTGAGCTTGAGATGTTGAGATAGAGAGGTAATGATACATGCAGACAGAGATCATCACGATAACCGATGTGAAGGCGCAGCGGGAGGAACTCGCGCGTGCGGGGAAAGTCTTGCGCGGCGGGGGGCTGGTGGCGTTCCCGACGGAGACGGTCTATGGGCTCGGGGCGAATGGGCTCGACGCGGCGGCCTGCGCGCGCATCTATGAGGCGAAGGGCCGCCCGTCGGACAACCCGCTAATTCTGCATGTCTCGGACCGCGCGATGGTTGAGATGATTGCGGCGGAGGTCACGCCGATGGCAGAGAAACTGCTCGCGGCCTTTATGCCGGGGCCGATTACCCTGATCTTGCGCCGCAAGGCCATCGTGCCGGATCGCATCACGGGCGGCCTCGACACGGTCGGCATCCGCATGCCGGAGCATCCGGTGGCCCGCGCGATGATCCGCGCGGCCGGCGTGCCGATCGCCGCTCCCTCGGCCAACATCTCCGGCCGCCCGAGCCCGACGACGGCGGCCTCCGTGCTGCGCGACATGGACGGACGCATCCCGCTGATCCTCGACGGCGGCCCGTGCCACTTCGGCGTTGAGTCGACGATCGTCGACTGCACGGGCCCCGTGTCCGTCATCCTGCGCCCCGGCGCCATCACGCGCGAGATGCTCACGGAGGTCCTCGGCGGCTGCAAGCTCGACCCCGCGCTCGTCGGTGCCGACACCGTGCCGCGCGCGCCGGGCATGAAGTACAAGCACTACGCGCCGAAAGCCCCCTTGACGCTGCTCGAGGGCGACGCCGCGAAGATGGCCGCCGCCTTCCGCCGTCAGGTCCGCCGCCTGCAGGGCGAGGGCCACACGGTCGGCGTGCTCGCGAGCCATGAGGTCTGCGAATCCCTGCAAGACCTCGTGCCCGCGGAACTCCTCAAGGACTACGGCCCGCAGGGCGACCTCTTGGCGATTGCCGCCCACATCTACGAGGAGCTCATCGCCTTCAACGACACGCAGGCTGACGTGCTGCTCGGCGAGGGCACGACGGAGAAAGGCCTCGGCCTCGCCATCATGAACCGCCTGCACAAGGCCAGCGCGTTCCACAGCCTCAAGATCTCCTGACAAAAGAAAAATCCCTGTCTGAGACAGATGTTTCAGACAGGGATTCTTTATGTTGTATACGCGAAGAGGGACTGCAAACCTTGCGTAGCAATCCCTCTTCAAAGCAGGGGTCCAGGGTGCCGTTCGCTTTAAATGCCTAAAACCTGCGGCTAGCAGGTGGGTGCCTTAAGTCCGGTTTCTGCAGTCGCCGAGGCGGGCATCTGCCGGAATCAAATCAAGCTCCCTAGGAAAAATGTAGGTTAGACACTTCTAAAGCTCACGCACATCCCAGGCTTGTCCTTCTTTACGTGTATCATAGCATAAAAAAAATAGAGGTGCAAGTCTTGACAAATCAATAAAGAAGGCAGGTTGTAGAAAAGATAGAAATCCCTTATAATGAAGAAATGGGGACTCAGCAATCCCCGGCAAAAAAAGAGATAAGACCCGCATTTTGCGGGAGAGACATCACATAAAAGGGGAAAAAAGAATGGCAATTACCTACAGCGTAGCAATCAGTTACAAGAACGACCTCGGCTGGATCGATTACGACGAGACTGCTAAAAAGGCCACCGTTCATCTGGCCAACGAAGAGGGCAAGAAGAAAGTCGAAGATTACCTCGGCAAGACGCACGAGATCAACATCCCGCACGAGACGCTCATGGACTTCACCCACGAGACGATTGACCCGCTGGCCGACCTCAAGAGCCTGCAGACGGCCCTGACGCGCCTCTGGGGTGCCACGGATGTCAGTGTCGACTGGAGCCGTCCGGTCGATTACGTAAAACAGCATCCGCATTACTGAGAATTGAGCAAAGCCGCCAACTGGAATGAGCTGGCGGCTTTCTTGTGCCGCTTTTTAAACGCTGTTTAACACGTGTTTATCTTGCCTCCCTATACTCGAAGACAAAGATTTGTTTTACATGAAATCATGAGAGTCTGAAGTCATACGAGACGTACGAGTTAGGGAGGAATACGATGGAACGCAAGGACCTGCTGTATCTGGGCGCTTTTGCGCTGGTGCTGTTCTTGTTCGGCAACTGGCTGATGCCGGTGACGGACCCGGTGGAGTCGAATTATGTGGAGACGGCCAAGGAGATGATCGCGGCGGGAGATTACCTGTCGCCGCGCATCTTCGGGAATTACTGGTACGATAAGCCCATCCTGTTTTACTGGGAGCTCATCGCGGCGTTCCAGCTCTTCGGCATGTCGGACTTCGCCGCGCGCCTTTTCCCGGCACTCTTTGCCGTTATTGGCGTGCTTATGACGTACGGCTTCGGCACGAAGCTCTACGGCCGCTGCGCCGGCATCTTCTCGGCGGTGATCCTCGCGCTTTCCGTCGAGTACTGGTACCTCGCGCATGCGATCATCACGGACATGACGCTCTGGGTGACGGTCAGCCTGACGCTCATGAGCTTCTATCAGGGCTATGAGACGGGCAAGGGCCGCTACTACTACCTGGCCTTTGCGGCGGCTGCCGCCGCGATGCTGACGAAGGGCCCCATCGGCCTTGCGCTGCCTGGCCTCGTCATCCTCGTCTTCCTCGCCTGGCAGCGCTGCCTCGGCATGCTGCTCAGCCGCCATATGGCCGGCGGCCTCGTGCTGTTCTTTGTCATCACAGGGACTTGGTACATGCCGATGTACCTGTTGCATGGCAGCGACTTCATCGACACGTTCCTCGGCGTGCACAACGCTCTGCGCGCGACGGTGGCAGAGCATCCGCGCAACAGCGTCTGGTACTACTATCTGCTCGTCTTCATCGAGGGCTTCTTCCCGTGGTCGCTCGTCACTGTGCCGGCCTTCTGCAAGCGGCTCGTGCGGCGCGAACTCTGCTGGCCAGTCGAGGAGAAGGAGCGCTTCCTGATCGTCTGGGCTCTCGCTGTATTTATCGCATTTGAGTGCATGGCTTCGAAGTACATGACCTACACGTTCCCGTACATGATGCCGCTGGCCATCCTGATGGGCCGGTACTTTGCGGAGCACGCAAAACTCTTCGCGCGCATGGCCGCGGGCATGGCGCTCGTCTACTTTGCGCTGCTTGTGGCGATCCTTCCCGTCGTCATGCCGATGGATTCCGGCAGGGATACGGCAGCTGCTCTGAAGCGGATGGTGACGCCGCAGACGGAGGTGCTGACATACGGCGTGCGCTATCCCGTGTCAATCTCTTACTACAGCGGCCTTGTGCCGAAGCGCCTTGTCCCGACGGAAGAGGATATCGAGAAAGCGAGACCGCAGAAGATGAGCTGGACGGCAACGAACATCATGCCGTTCGCCTCAATCGAGAAGCTGGACCTCAGCCGTGCGACGATCATCCTCACGGACTTCGACAACCGCGGGAAACTCGGCAAGGATGTGCCGGGCTTCTGGCAAGAGGTCGCCGAGACGGATGCCTACTGCATCTACCAGCTTGCGCCGGGCCGCGAGGACGGCCGTGAGGACATGGCGACGGGCCGGACGGGTGCGAAGTCGGACGTCGTGAGAAACTGGCCTAAGGTGCTCCTCGAGCGCTGGTCGGGCGCACGGGAATAAGTGGCGACCGCAGCTGAGCAGCGCCGGACGGGTGAGAAAGGAGAATGCGATATGAAACTCCGGGATCTGTCGGTGCGCCATCGCCTGACCCTCAACAACGCCATCATGGTATTCGTGCCGGTCCTGTTGCTCGTCATCATCGGCAGCACGGTCTTTTACGGCCTGCGCGCGACGGGCAATTTCCGCGAGCGCGAGATTGAGCTGCTCTGGCCGGAAGCGGGGAACAGTGCGCCAATCCTCATGGGACTCAGCCACATCTTCACGAATGTCGATGGCGGCGAACGCGAGAGCCTCGGGCGCCATGTCGCGTCGATGGAGGAGGCTGGCATCGAGGTGGCTGTCGTCCGTGACGGCGTGGTCGTCTACGAGACGGTGCCCGGACAGGCACACTCGCTCATCGCGGCATCGTACGAGCTGGCTTCCGGCGACGGCAATGTCCTGCGCTGGGACGATGCGGGCCTCGTCTACCGCTATATCTCGAAAGACAAGAAGTCCATCGGCGTCGCAATCGGGCCGGTGCCGTTCTTGATCGGCCGGGGCTATTTTCCGCCGCACATGGGGCTCATCTGGAGTCTCATAGCCATCGGCGTCTTTCTGCTCGCGGCGGCCATCATCGTCTTCATTGGCCTCCTGCTCGTGCGCCGCATGACGCGCGACATCGTGGCGCCGCTCGAGGACCTGCAGCAGGCTTCGCGCCGCATCGCGAGGGGAGACTACGACACGCCGGTCGCGAGCCATGGCACGGATGAGCTCGGCGAGACGGCGGCCGTCTTCGAGGAGATGCGCCGCCAGCTGCAGGCGGGCAGGAAGATGCGCGACTCGTACGAGAAGAACCGGCAGGAGCTCTTCGCGGGCATCGCGCACGACCTCGCGACGCCCCTGACGAAGATCCAGGGCTACACGGGCGGCATCCTCGATGGCATTGCCGCGACGCCGGAGAAGCAGAGAAAGTACCTCGAGCTCGTCTACCACACGAGCCAGAGCATGGAGCAGATGGTGCACGAGCTCTTCCTGCTGTCGAAGCTCGACCTCGGCAAGGTCGACTTTCAGTGGGAGAACGCTTCACTCGCTCCCCTTCTGCAGCAGTACGTGGACTTGCAGAAGGAGGCTTTGGCGTCACAGGGCTTTTCCTTGCGTTTCGATGACCAGATGCAGTCAGGCGAGTCGTCTGCTGTCGTGCTGGACCGCATCCAGTTCCAGCGGGTACTCGACAACGTCCTTAGCAATGCGTTAAAATATAGGGACAGTGACAATGGCAGCCTGACTGTGCGCCTCGCCGCGAAGGACGGCGGCTACCTCATCGAGTGTGAGGACCGCGGGCGCGGTGTGGCGCAGGAGGACCTCGGCCGCATTTTTGAGTCGTTTTACCGCACGGACAAGGCGCGCGCGGACGTGGCGAAGGGCAGCGGACTCGGCCTCGCGGTGACGGCGCGCATCATCGAGGCCATGAAGGGCCGCATCTGGGCCCGACCGGCCGTTTCGAAAGGGCTATGCATCTGCATCTGGCTGCCAACGAAGCAATCGTTTGATGAAAGCATGAAGACGGGAAGGGTGGAGTCCGTATGAAGAAGATACTGATTGTCGAGGATGACCGCGAGATCGCGGAGCTCGAGCGCGATTATCTCGAGGCATCGGACTTCGAGGTCGCGATCGAGGGCGACGGCCGCAAGGGCGTCGAGGCTGCCCTAGCGGGAGGCTTTGACCTCGTCATCCTCGACCTCATGCTGCCCGGCATCGACGGCTTCAACGTCTGCCGCCGCCTGCGCGAGGAGCTCGACATCCCCGTCATCATCGTCTCGGCCCGTCAGACGGACATCGACAAGATACGCGGCTTTGGGCTCGGCGCAGACGACTACATGACGAAGCCGTTCAGCCCGAGCGAGCTCGTGGCCCGCGTCAAGGCGCACATCGCGCGCTACGAGCAGCTGACCAAGAAGGAGCAGCAGTGCGTCGCGCGTCTCTCGTGCGGCAAGCTGGCACTCGAGGCCAAGTCGCACCGCGTCTTCAAGGACGGCGAGGAGATCCACCTGACGAACCGCGAGTTCGAGCTCCTGCGCTTCCTCATGGAGAACCGAGGGCTCGTCTTCAGCCGCGAGACGCTGTTCGAGCGCATCTGGGGCCTCGATGCGATGGGCGACAACGCGACGGTCGCGGTGCACATCAACCGCATCCGCGAGAAGATCGAGACAGACCCCGCGCATCCCGCCTACATCGAGACGGTGCGCGGCGCTGGCTACCGCTTCCACCGCGATTGACCCAACAAATAGAAGTACAGAATATCATATGGAAAGAGGACATTTGCATTGAATATCTTAGTGACGGGTGGCGCCGGCTTCATCGGCTCCCATCTTGTGAGAAAACTGCTGGCCGAGGGCGAGCAGGTGACGGTGCTCGACAACTTCAGCACGGGGTCGCGTGACAATCTGCCGCAGGGCGTCAAGTGCATCGAGATGGATGTCAATGATCCCTCACTCGACGTGGTCTTTACGCAGGGCCATTTCGATGCGGTCGTGCACCTCGCGGGGCAGACGACGGTGCACATCTCGATGGAGTCGCCGGCGCTCGACGGTGAGGAGAACGTCATCGGCTCCATCCACGTGCTCGAGCAGGCGCGCCGCACGAAGGTACAGCGCGTCATCTTCGCCTCGACGGCGGCGAGCTACGGCGACGTCGCGGAGGAGAGCCTGCCGATCGTCGAGTCGGAACCCTTGCACCCGATGTCGTTTTACGGGCTCTCAAAGGTCACGGTCGAGCATTACCTGCGCCTCTACCAGAAGTCGTTTGGCCTCGACTTCGTCATCCTGCGCTTCGCCAATGTCTACGGCGAGCGCCAGGGCAATGGCGGTGAGGGCGGCGTCATCAGCATCTTTGCCGAGCGCCTCGCCGAGGGCAAGGCGCTCGCAATCTACGGCGACGGCGAGCAGACGCGTGACTTCATCTATGCCGGCGACATCGCTGCGGGCATCTACGCGGCGCTCTGCACCGAGCACGTCAACCACGCCTACAACCTCTCGACGCAGACGGAGACGAGCCTCAAGGAGCTCGTCGCCATCCTCGCCGATGTTTCCGGCAAGGCAATCGAGCCGCGCTATCTTGAGGCGCGTTCTGGCGACATCTACAAGTCCATGCTCGCCAATGGCCGCGCGCGCCGCGCACTCGGCTGGGCACCAGAGGTTCCGCTGCGCGAGGGGTTAAAGCGCACCTACACGTATTTCAAGGAGCGGATCAAGGGATAATGAGACAGCAAAAGCCCCGGCAGATGCCGGGGCTTTCTTGATGCCATTGATTCTTGGTATGATTCGGTTGAGCGATTCCTGGATGAATGATTAGTGCAATTTGTGACTGGGGCGCAGTGAGAAGGCAACCTCTTTGACATGCGTGACACGCTGCTCACCGAGCGGCGTGTCGATGATCTCGACCTGGTCCAGCATGTTGCGTACCTGTTCGCGGATGCCAGCGAGATACTGTTCGCGGAGGTTCTGCTGCTCAATGCGCTCATCCTCGCTGAGACCGCTGCTGCGTTTCTTGCGGGAAAGTTCGTTGATGCGTGCAATGAGTTCTTTCGTGATCATATCTTGCTATCCTTCCTTTGCTTCATATGAATCTCTTATCTTCATTATAATGGAAACTAATGGAAATGCAAGCTTTTTTGAACGAGGCGTTGAACAGCCGGCGGTTCATTGACAGCCCTTCTCCCGATTTGCTATACTGGTGCAGTAATCAATATGTAGTGGTTGTAGAGAATTTCTTTTGAAATCATCTACCGTATCTAGTGTTTAGGAGCAAGAGAATGGATTGTACTGTCAAATCGCCGGCCCTGCAGCAGCTGCTGCAGGCATGTCCGGTGCCGGGGCTCGCCGCCTGCCTGTCCAGCGTGGAACGCGACTTCGGTGAGCACGCGGGGGACTTTTCGGCACTCGTGGAGAAATATGAGGTGTTCGTCAAGCCGTCCCTGCAGGCGGCGGAGAAGCTGCAGGCGCTCGTGCGCGCGGCGGTGGAGCTCGCCTCGGCTGAGGCGCCGCACTGGGACAAGATTGCGGCGCGGCTGCGCTATCTCGTTTTTGCGCGCCAACTGTCAGAGGATGAAGCGAGGCGCGGCATCACGAACTTCGTGGCCAAACTGCGCTATCTGACGGCCAAGGGGCTCTACGGCAGTTACATCCTCGAACACTACACGGAGCGGGAGCTTTCGGCGGCTGCCCGCTTCATGGCAGAGGAGCGCAATCACCTCTACACGTACGCAGGCCTCGACCTCCTGCTCTCGCGCTACGTCATCCACACGCATCACGGCGTGGCGCTCGAGTCGCCGCAGGAGATGTACCTCGGCATCGCCCTGCACCTCGCGATGCTCGAGTCGCCTGCTGTGCGCATGGACTGGGTCCGCCGCTTCTACGACATGCTGAGCCTGCAGCAGGTCACGATGGCGACGCCGACGCTTGCCAATGCCAGGAAGCCCTATCACCAGCTCTCGAGCTGCTTCATCGACACGGTGCCGGACTCGCTCGAGGGCATCTACCGCAGCCTCGACTCGTTTGCAAAAGTCAGCAAGTGGGGCGGCGGCATGGGGCTCTACTTCGGGAAGGTCCGCGCGACGGGCGCGGCCATCCGCGGCTTCGAGGGCGCGGCGGGCGGCGTCATCCGCTGGATCCGCCTCGTCAACGACACGGCCGTGGCCGTCGACCAGCTCGGCGTGCGCCAGGGGGCCTGCGCCGTCTACCTTGATGCTTGGCACAAGGACCTGCCGGAGTTCCTGCAGCTGCGCACGAACAACGGCGATGACCGCATGAAGGCGCACGACATCTTCCCCGCCGTTTGCTATCCGGACCTCTTCTGGAAGCTCGCGAAGGAGGACCTCGACGCGCCGTGGTTCCTCATGGACCCGCACGAGATCGAGATGGTCATGGGCTACGCGCTCGAGGACTTCTGGGGCGAGGAGTGGGAGAAGCGCTACCGCGCCTGCGTCGCGGAGCCGCGCATCGACAAGCGCGTGATCTCCGTCAAGGAGATCGTGCGGCTCATCCTCAAGTCGGTCGTCGAGACGGGCACGCCGTTCGCCTTCTATCGCGACACGGTCAACCGGCTCAACCCGAATCCGCAGGCCGGCATGATCTACTGCTCGAACCTCTGCACGGAGATCGCGCAGAACATGTCGCCCGTCGAGGCGGTCTCTACGGAGATCCGGACGAAGGACGGCGACACGGTCGTGCAGGTCACGACGCGCCCGGGCGACTTCGTCGTCTGCAATCTCGCGAGCCTCAACCTCGGCCGCATCGACGTCACGTCGCATGAGGAGCTGCGCTCTGTCGTGCGCACGGCGGTGCGCGCGCTCGACAACGTCATCGACCTCAATGAGGCGCCGCTCGCCTACGCGAAATTGACGAATGCGAAGTACCGCAGCATCGGCCTCGGCGTCTCGGGCTACCATCACATGCTCGCGAAGAACGCCATCCGCTGGGAGAGCGAGGAGCACCTCGCCTTCGTCGACGATGTCTTTGCGCGCATCAACTACGCGGCCATCGAGGCGAGCAGCGACCTCGCAGCGGAGAAGGGGACGTACGGCTGCTTTGCGGGCAGTGACTGGCAGACGGGGGCGTACTTCAAGAAGCGCGGCTACATGTCGGAAGCATGGCAAAAGCTCGCGGCAAAGGTCCGCGCGCAGGGCATGCGCAACGCCTACCTGCTCGCCGTAGCGCCGACGAGCTCGACGTCCATCCTCGTCGGCACGACGGCCGGCGTCGACCCCATCATGAAGCGCTTCTTCCTCGAGGAGAAGAAGGGCGCCATACTGCCGCGCATCGCGCCGGACCTCAGCATGAAGACGTACTGGTACTACAAGAGCGCACATACGGTCGACCAGCACTGGTCGGTGCGCGCGGCCGGCGTGCGCCAGCGCCACATCGACCAGGCGCAGAGCGTCAACCTCTACATCACGAACGACTTCACCTTCCGGCAGGTGCTCGCACTCTACATCCGGGCCTACGAGGAGGGCGTCAAGACCATCTACTACGTGCGCAGCAAGTCGCTCGAAGTGGAGGAGTGCGAGAGCTGCTCCTCGTGAGTTTTTGCGTTTTTCAGGATAGCAGGAAAGCAGACAGAAAGAAAGGAAAGGCAAATGGCATCACTCAAGAAGCGCCCGCTCTTCAATCCCGAGGGCGATATCGACGTCACGCAGCGCCGCCTGATTGGCGGCAACACGACGAACATGAATGACTTCAACAACCTCAAGTACACATGGACCGCGGACTGGTACCGGCAGGCGATGAACAATTTCTGGATACCGGAGGAGATCAACCTCGGGCAGGACGTCAAGGACTACCGGCAGCTGCCGGCGGCAGAGCGCCGCGCCTACGACAAGATCCTCTCGTTCCTCGTCTTCCTCGACTCGGTGCAGAGCGCGAACCTGCCGAACGTTTCGGCCTACATCACGGCCAACGAGGTCGACCTCTGCCTGACAATCCAGTCGTTCCAGGAGTGCGTGCACTCGCAGAGCTACAGCTACATGCTCGACACGATCGCGAGCCCCGACGAGCGCCAGGCCATCATCTTCCAGTGGAAGGACGACGAACACCTGCTCGCGCGCAACACCTTCATCGGCGACCTCTACAACGAGTTCCAGCAGGAGCAGTCGCGCGAGAACTTCCTGCGCGTGCTCGTCGCCAACTACATCCTCGAGGGCATCTACTTCTACTCGGGCTTCATGTTCTTCTACAACCTCGGCCGCATCGGCCGCATGCCGGGCTCTGTGCAGGAGATCCGCTACATCAACCGCGACGAGAACACGCACCTCTGGCTATTCCGCAACATCCTGCGCGACCTGCGCGCGGAGGAGCCCGACCTCTTCACGCCGGAGCGCGAGGAGATGATGCGCGGGATGATCCGCGAGGGCGTGCGCCAGGAGATCGCCTGGGGCAAGTACGCGATCGGCAACGAGGTCGAGGGCCTCAACGAGAAGATGATCGAGGACTACGTGCACTACCTCGGCAATGCGCGCGCCGAGAGCATCGGCCTCGGCACGCTCTACGAGGGATTTGAAGAAGAGCCGTCCTCGATGCGCTGGGTCAGCCAGTACGCCAATCCGAACTTCATCAAGACGGACTTCATCGAGGGCCGCAGCACGGCCTATGCCAAGAGCACGGCGCTTGTCGATGATCTCTGAGCGGATAGCAGATGCAGGTAATAAGTGTGATATTTGCACTTGATGTGTGATATTTATCATAACTTATCTGTATCTTTTCCTGTAAGATATTAAATTAGAAATGGAATCGTTTTGGGGATTTCATCGTTCATATTTCATGGAATCGGAATAGGAAGGTGTTTGTATGAGCATTCGCATTGGTATTCTCGGTTATGGCAACCTGGGCCGCGGCGTTGAGTGCGCGGTCGAGGCGAATCCGGACATGGAGCTCGTCGCGGTCTTCACGCGCCGCGACCCCGCCTCCGTCAAGATCTGGTCGCAGGGCGTCCCGGTCGTCAGCGTCAAGGACGTGGCCGACTGGCAGGACAAGATCGACGTCATGATCCTCTGCGGCGGCAGCGCTACAGACCTGCCGAAGCAGACGCCGGAATACGTGAAGTATTTCAATGTCATCGACAGCTTCGACACGCATGCGCGCATCCCGGAGCACTTCGCCGACGTCGACAAGGCGGCGAAGGAGAGCGGCCATCTCGGCATCATCTCGGTCGGCTGGGACCCGGGCCTGTTCTCGCTCGCGCGCGTCTACAGCAACGCAATCCTGCCGGACGGCAAGGACTACACGTTCTGGGGCAAGGGCGTCAGCCAGGGCCACAGTGACGCGATCCGCCGCATCAAGGGCGTCAAGGACGCGAAGCAGTACACGGTGCCGGTAGAGAGCGCCCTCGAGGCGGTCCGCTCGGGCTCGAACCCGGAGCTCACGACGCGCGAGAAGCACACGCGCGAGTGCTTCGTCGTGCTCGAGGACGGCGCCGATGCCGCCTATGTCGAGAACGCCATCAAGACGATGCCGAACTACTTCGATGAGTACGACACGACGGTACACTTCATCAGCGAGGAAGAGCTCCAGCGCGACCACAGCGGTCTCGCACACGGCGGCTTCGTCATCCGCTCGGGCGCTACGGGCCACGAGAAGGAACACAAGCATATCATCGAGTTCTCGCTGAAGCTCGACTCGAATCCGGAGTTCACGACGAGCGTGCTCGTCGCCTACGCCCGCGCAGCCTACCGCCTCGCCAAAGAGGGACAGACGGGCTGCCGCACGGTGCTCGACATCGCACCGGCCTACCTCTGCGCCCAGAGCGGCGAGGAGCTGCGCGCGCATCTGCTCTGATATGCTGATGGCATAGCGGCAGACAACAACAGATAGCAACAGAGAACAAGAGATGACAGAGGAGGCTGCCCCGCGGGACGGCCTCCTCTTTTCGGTATCCGCGGTCATTCTTCGCGGTAGAGCGCCAAGCTGCTCGCGATGAAGCCCTGCATGGCCTTCGTGCGGTAGCCCTTGCGCTGGACGGCGAGGAAGATCTGGCGCTGGGCGTTGGGGTCGTCGAGCTTATAGTAGAGGAGCGCCTCGTTGGGCGCGGACAGGCGCACGAGGGTGTCCGTCAGGAAGGTCGCGCCGAGCCCCTGGCGCGCCATGTGGTAGGCCGTCATGAGCTGGTTGAGGTAGAGGCGCACATGCGGCGTGACGTCGTTGTTCTGGAACAGCTTGCGTGAGCGGCGGTACATGTCGTTGCCCTTGCCGAGCAGCAGGAAGTCGGTATCCGCGAAGGCGGCGAGCGGCACGGCTGGCACAGAAGGGCCGAGGTGGCGGCCCATGAGGATGTCCTGGCGCGTCAGCCGGTAGTCGGGGAAGCGCTCGTTGATGGGAAAGGCCGCTGGCACAGACAGCAGGATGTGGTCCTGATAGAAGGGGACCGTCTCGTAGAGCGAATCGTCGCAGACGCCGCTGTCGACGATGATGTCGAGCTCCTCGGTCGTGAGCTTGTCGAAGAGGTCGGCGGAGTCCGACTCGGTGACGGAGAGCGCGATGTGTGGGTGGCGGCGGCTGAACGCCTCGATCATCGGCGGCAGGAAGCACGAGGCGAAGAAGTTCGTGCCGCCAAGCCGCAGCGTGCCGCTCTCGAGCCCCGCGAGGTCGTCGCAGTAGCTCTTGAGGTCGCGCTTGATGCGGAAGATGCGCTCGGCGGCCTCGATGTAGGCGCGGCCGGCGTCGGTCAGCTGCAGCGGCGTGGTGCTGCGGTCGAAGATCGGCAGGCCGAGCTCTCGCTCGACCTTGCGCACGGAGGCCGAGAGCGCGGGCTGCGAGACGAAGAGCTTGCGGGCGGCGGCGGAGAAGCTCTTCTCCTGCCAGACGGCGTAGACGTAATCCATTCCCTGCATATGAATTTTTCTCCTTTTATACCATAGATTATTTAGATAGATACTATATATTTATATGTATTTGTTTATAGGCTAGCACAATGCTATGCTGTTAACAAGAAGAAAGTTTCAGGAATTCAGGAATCGAGCGCTGAGGCGCTGCAGCATAGAGGAGTGGTCACGATGAGCAAGATGAAGACGATCGGTATTATTGGCGGCATGGGTCCGATGGCAACGGTGGACCTCATGAAGAAGGTCATCCTCGCGACGGATGCACGCGAGGACCAGGACCACATCCCCATCCTCGTCGACAACAACACGAACATCCCCGACCGCACGGCGGCCATCCTCGGCAAGGGCGAGAGCCCGCTGCCGGAGCTCATGAAGTCGGCGAACCGCCTGACGGATGCCGGCGCGGACTTCCTGATTATGGGCTGCAATACGGCGCATTACTTCCTGCCGCTCATGATGCCGAACCTCCGCATACCGGTCATCAACATGATCGAGGAGACGGCGGCCTTCTGTGCGCGCGAGGGCTACAAGCGCGTCGGCCTGCTCGCCTCGGCAGGCACCTGCAAGTCGGGTATCTACCAGCGCGCACTCGAGCGCGCCGGCGTCGAGGTGGTCCAGCCGCAGGGCGAGGCGGAGGAAGCCATCCACGGCATGATCTACGACGGTGTCAAGGCGGGCAACATGGGCTACGACACGACGGCCGTGCGCGAGGCGCTCGCGCAGATGGCAGCCGAGGGCTGCGAGGCCTTCGTGCTCGGCTGCACGGAAGTGCCGGTGGCCGTCGAGATGTACCATCTCGAGGGCAACTTCATCGATGCGACGGAAGTGCTCGCCGAGGAGGCCGTGCGCCAGGCCGGCGCCAAGGTCATCTCGCATCTGCCGCACAAGGCAGTCTGCCGTTGAGAATGACCGTGACAATGCTCCAGCTCGGCTGGGGCATTTTTTGATGGCGGATATTTGTCACGCTTTCGGAAAGCTGATATAATGATATTTTAGATAAGTCATGAAAAGCTGCGCTGGACAATCGTGCTGGCCGCTGGAATCATAATGGAGTGTGAGAACATTGTTGGATATCAAATTTGTGCGCGAACATCTCGACGAGGTCCGTCAGATGCTCAAGAATCGCTGCAACCCGCTGAACCTCGATGATTTTGAAGGTCTCGACAAGAAGCGTCGCGAGCTCCTGCAGGAGTCGGAGGCGCTCAAGAGCCAGCGCAACACGGTCTCGAAGGAGATCAGTGTCATGAAGAAGAACAAGGAAGATGCCGAGGCGAAGATCCTCGAGATGCGCGCCGTCGGTGCCAAGATCTCGGAGCTCGACAAGGAGCTCAAGGATGTCGAGGCCCAGCTCCGCGACATCATGCTCCACATCCCGAACATGCCGCGTGAGGACGTGCCGATTGGCAAGGACGACACGGAGAACCCGGAGGTCCGCAAGTGGGGTGAGCCGACGAAGTTCGACTTCGAGCCGAAGGCGCATTGGGACCTCGGCACAGAGCTTGACATCCTCGACGCTGACCGCGCTGCCAAGGTCACGGGCGCGCGCTTCACGTTCTACAAAGGCCTCGGCGCCCGCCTTGAGCGCGCCTGCATCAACTTCATGATGGACCTGCACGCCAACAAGCACGGCTACACGGAGATGCTCGCACCGTACATCGCCAACAAGGAGAGCATGACGGGCACGGGCCAGCTGCCGAAGTTCGCCGACGACATGTTCAAGCTCGAGGGCCTCGACTACTACCTCGTGCCGACGGCTGAGGTGCCGACGACGAACTACCACCGCGATGAGATCCTCGATGGCAACAAGCTGCCGGAGTACTACAGCTGCTACACGGCGTGCTTCCGCGCCGAGGCCGGCAGCGCTGGCCGCGACACGCGCGGCCTCATTCGCCAGCACCAGTTCAACAAGGTCGAGCTCATCAAATTCGTCAAGCCGGAGACGAGCTGGCACGAGCTCGACACGATGGTTGACGCGGCTGAAGACGTCCTGCGCCTCCTCGAGCTGCCGTACCACGTCGTCAAGCTCTGCACGGGCGACATGAGCTTCACGTCGGCGACGACGTACGACCTCGAGGTCTGGTTCCCCGCACAGAACAAGTACCGCGAGATCTCCTCGTGCTCGAACTGCACGGACTATCAGGCGCGCCGCGCCAACATCAAGTTCCGCCGCGATGCCAAGAGCAAGCCGGAATTCGTCCACACGCTCAACGGCTCGGGCCTCGCAGTCGGCCGCACGGTCGCCGCGATCCTCGAGAATTACCAGCAGGAAGATGGCTCGGTCCGCATCCCGAAGGTCCTCGTACCGTACATGGGCGGCGTCAAAGTCATCAAGAAGCCGGAATAAAAACAAGAAATGCTGCATGCGATTGCATGCAGCATTTTTTTAGCGGTATTTCATGGCTTCGGATTTGGCGAGCCGGTCGCAGCGCTCGTTGAGTTCGACGCCGACGTGGCCCTTGACCCAGTGGAAGGTCACGTCGTGGCGGCTGTAGAGTGCGTCGAGCTCCTGCCAGAGGTCCTGGTTGAGCACGGGCTGGCCGTCGGCCTTCTTCCAGCCGCGGCGCTTCCAGCCGCTCATCCACTTCGTGATGCCGTTCTTGAGGTACTGGCTGTCGGTGTAGAGCGCGACTTTTGCCGGATGCTTCGGGAAGCCGAGCGCCGCGATGGCGGCGGAGAGCTCCATGCGGTTGTTCGTCGTCGAGGGGCTGCCCTCGTGGAGCTCCGTGACCGCGCCGGTCGCGACCTCGCGGATGACGGCGGCCCAGCCGCCGGGGCCGTCGGGGTTGCGCAGGCAGGAGCCGTCGGTGTAGATGACGAAGTCCTGCTCCTCATCGGGGCGCAGCGGCAGAGCAAGGGCTGCTGCCTGAGGGCGCGCAGCCCTTGCGGCCGGCCGCGCGGGACGGCGTGTCATGTGCGGCGCATCGCTGCCCGCGAGCCAGGCGAGCGCCTCCTGCGCCGTCGCGAAGCTCTTGTAGCGGGCGCCCGGGAAGCCCGCGACCTGCTTCTCGCAGTCTGCCCAGCTCGTGAAGAGCCCGCAGCTGCGCCCAACGCGCACGGCATATACTTTTTTTGGCATAATTTCCTCCAAGATACCTGTTTTTTCTTATTATAAGGGATTTGGGGGCAGAAAAGAATCAAATTTTTGCGTTCAAGATAGTAAACTTTTCTTTACTATTTCGGAATTGCTTGCTACAATCGTAACTATGGAGCTTTATACATAAGCGCTCCACTAGAAAATTAAGGAAATAGAAAAACAGAAAGGAAGGGGGAGCTGGATGCTGCTTCGGATACTCAGCGCCATCGGCGCATTCGTGCTGCGACGCTTCGAAGAGCTTGGCACGATCGTGCTGCTCTACGGCGAGACGCTGCGCGCACTGCGCCACAAGCCGCGCCTGCGCCATATCCTCGCGCAGATGTCGCATCTCGGCGTCGATTCCCTGATGATCGTCAGCTTGACGCTGCTGTTTACGGGCGTCGTCATCTCGCTGCAGACGGCCGATGTGCTCATCCGCTTCGGCGCGCAGGGCACGCTTGGCGGCATCGTCACGATTGCGATTGGCCGTGAGCTCGGCCCGGTGCTCGTCGCTGTCGTCTGTGCCGGCCGCGTCGGCTCGGCCATCACGGCGGAGATCGCGACGATGAAGGTCACGGAACAGATCGACGCGCTGCGCGTCATGGCCGTGAGCCCTGTCGACTACCTGCTCGTGCCGCGCATGCTCGCCTGCATGATCGTCGTGCCGATTCTCACGGTCTTCGGCGACGTCATCGGCGTCATCGGCGGCTGGCTCATCGCCGTCTTCTACAAGGGGCTGACGACGTACAGCTACATGAACTCCATCCACATCTTTGCGGATCTGTTCGACATGACGGGCGGCGTCATCAAGGCCATCTTCTTCGGCAATGTCATCGCAGTACTCGGCTGCTACTACGGCCTGCACTGCCCGGACGGGGCGGAGGGCGTCGGCCGGGCGACGACGAAGACGGTCGTCGCCTCGATTATCGTCATCTTCCTGCTGAACGCCGTGCTGACGTTCCTGCTGTACTGATGAGGGGGATGGACAATGATTGAATTCAAAGACGTCTGCATGCGCTTTGACGACAAGGATGCGCTCAAGCACATCAGTCTGACGATATGCGATGGGGAGACGCTCGCCATCATCGGCGGCTCGGGCTCTGGCAAGAGCACGTTCCTGCGCCTGCTCATCGGCCTCATCAAGCCGACGAGCGGCCAGATCCTCATCGACGGGCAGGACATCGTGCCGATGAGCGAGGCGGAGCTCAACAAGGTCCGCCTCAAGATGGGCATGGTCTTCCAGTACTCGGCGCTGTTTGACTCGATGACCGTCGGCGAGAACGTCGCCTTCGGCCTGCGCGAGCATACGAAGCTCAGCGACGCGGACATCAAGGAAATCGTCCGCGACAAGCTGCACCTCGTCGGGCTCGACGGCGTCGAGGACATGATGCCGAATGAGCTCTCGGGCGGCATGAAGAAGCGTGTGAGCCTCGCGAGGGCTATCGCCGTCGAGCCGTCTATCATCTGTTACGATGAGCCGAGTTCGGGCCTCGACCCCTTGATGACCGAGAAAATCGACGAGCTCATCGTCAACACGCAGAAGGCTCTCTCGGTGACGAGTATCGTCGTCACACACGATATGGCCAGCGCTTGCCGCATCTCGGACCGCATTGCTATGATCTACGATGGAGAACTCATTGCGGTCGATACGGTCGAGCGCTTCAAGAAGATACAGGATGCGCGCGTGCAGGCCTTCTTCCGCACGCTGCGCACCGTCAAGTCCGAAAAGGAGGATGAGCGATGACAACAGAGGCAAAAGTAGGGGCGTTCACCGTCGTCGGTGTCGTGCTCTTCGTGGCAGTCGCCATGCTGCTCTCCGGCGTCTCTCTGTCGGGGCATAAGGGATATACACTTTACGCGGGATTCAAACAGGTCATCGGCGTCGAGCCGGAGTCGGTCGTGCGCCTTTCAGGCGTTCCCGTCGGCAAGGTCAAGAGCGTCCGCAATGATGGCGGCGGCGTGACCGTCGCCTTAGACATCGACGGCAAGGCCAAGATCCCGAAGGGCTCTTCCGTGACCGTCGCCTCGGCCGGCGTCATGGGTGAGAAATTCATCAACATCCTGCCGGGCAAGGATCAGGGGATTTACCTCGGCGATGGCGACTATCTCATTGGCCAGGAAGAAGAGGGCATGGATTCGCTGATGGCGAAGGCCGGCAATGTGATGGATCAGGTCCAGGCATTGCTCGACTCGATGAATCAGGTCATGGGCAATCCGGACTTCCAGAAGAACTTCCTGCAGATGGCCGTCAACATCCGCGACATGACGGCGCATATGGACGGACTCGTCGCGGCGATGGAGCAGACGATGCGCGAGAACCAGGGCAACATCACGGGCATGCTCTCGAATCTCAACGCGGCATCTGCTGGCCTCAACCGCACGATGAACCAGGTCGAGGCAATGATGACGAATCTCGCCACGGTTGGCGCGGACCCGCAGACGGCGGAGAACCTGCGCCTGACGCTCGCGAACATCAAGGACACGAGTGACCGCATCGCGCACATCGCCGAGAATATGGACGGCGCCGTCGGCGACCCGCAGACGGCGGAGGACATCAAGACGACGATCCGCAATGCGCGCCAGATGTCCGAAAAAGCAGGAAATATGATGGGCAAGCTCGAAGATATCAAGGTCAAGCCATCTGCTGACCTGCTCTACAGCGGAGCGAAAGACGACTGGAAGGCAAACTTCAACGTCGACTTGGGGCCTGAGACGGGAAATTTTCTGCGGGCCGGACTCGATGACATCGGGGACGGCGACCACGGCAATTTCGAAGTCGGCCGCCGTACGGAGCACTACGCCGTGCGCGGCGGCGTCATCAACGGCGATGTTGGCTTAGGCCTCGACGCCTACGCCGGCAAGCGCTTCGTCTTCTCGGTTGACGCCATGGACCCGAACGACCCCGCCCTGAGGCTCGGTGCCCAGTACCAGCTCAACGACGCCGGCACCTGGCTCATGGGCCAGTGGGATGATGTCAACGACAGTGACAAGCGCGCCGCCTACGTCGGCCTGCGCCAGTCGTTCTGATACAATGCAGATTTTGGGTACCATTCTTTGTAATGGTGCTCGAATGAAGATTTAAGAAAGACATGTTACATTTTCTCTGAGGAGGAACTGACCTTGAATAAGAACAATCGCTTCTATAAGAAACTGACTGCCCTCATCGCCACGGGGCTGCTGACGGCCGCTGTCTCAGGCACGGCCTTTGCCGCTGACACCGTTCAGCTCGACCTGCACGACAGCGTGCAGATGGCACTCGAGAACAACCGCACAATCCGCCAGGCGCTGACGGATGTCGACACGGCCAAGTGGACGCTGTCTAAGGCGCGCCGTACGATGGGCCCGACGGTGACGTGGACTTCTGGTGCAAACCGCATCGGCGGTGATTCGCTGGATTCGGCTCATAACGCACATGCGCTTGGCATGGGACCGGCTTATGATTATTCTTGGACGAATACGGCACAGGGCGTGATGCCGCTCTACAATGGCTCGGTCAAGGGCCAGATCAAGCAGGCGCGCTATGGCCTCAATGCGCAGGACCTTGCGCTCGAGGAGACGAAGCAGGCCATCCGCCTGCAGGCGACGTCGGACTATTACAACATCCTGCAGTGCCGCAATCTCATCGATGTCGAGCAGGAGTCGGTCAACACGCTGCAGGAGCACCTCGACAACGTCAATGCGCAGTACCGTGTCGGCACGGTCGCGAAGTCCGACGTGCTCGCCTCGCAGGTCCAGCTCGCCAATGCACAGCAGGCGCTCGTAACGGCACAGAACAACTACGATATCGCGGTCTCGACGCTCAACAACGTCATCGGCCTGCCGACGGACACGGTGCTCGACATCCGCGACCAGCTCAAGTACACGAAGTACGACCTGACGCAGGATGACTGCACGAATTACGCGCTCGACAACCGCGCGGACGGTGCGGCAAAGCGCTATGCCGTCAAGGCGGCTGAGGCAGCCGTCGAGACAGCTAAGGCCGGTTACCAGCCGACGGTCAATGCTATCGTCAACAAGGCAATCGGCGGTGAGAAACCGTTCCGTCATGATCATACGAACAGCGACAGCTGGTCGGCTGGTGTCAATGCCTCGTGGAACGTCTTCGATAACGGCCAGACGCAGGCCAGCGTCAACTCGGCCAACATGGCGCTCGCCAAGGCGAAGGAAGCCGCTGCCCAGACGGATGACCAGATCCGCCTCGACGTGCGCACGGCCTACCTCGGCCTGCAGGCTGCCGAGAAGAACATCCAGACGACTTCCGTCGCCGTGACGCGCGCCGAGGAAGACTACAAGATTGCGCAGGTCCGCTACAGCGCCGGCGTCGGCACGAACCTCGATGTCATGGATGCCAACGAGAAGCTCACGACGGCCCGCACGAACTACTACACGGCCCTTTACAACTACAACACGAGTAAGGCCTCGCTCGACAAGGCGATGGGCATCCCTGTCGACCTCGATGTCGTCAAGTACACGGAGGCCGAGCAGGCTGGCGATACGGCACCGAAGGCGCGCGATGCGGCCAAGCTCAAGGACGATGCCATCTTCGAGATGGAGCAGCTGCAGAAGCTCGAGAAGGCCAACGCAGCCGCTGAGGCCGCTACAGTGCAGGAGACGGCTCAGACTGCTCAGAAGTCAGCTGATGCAGCAAGCGCAGCCGCGGCAGAGAATCCTTCGGCTGCTGCGGTCACGAGCGAGGCGGTCGCCTCGGATATGGCAAACTGAGACTTCCTGCAAGACACACAAGACACAAGATACAGCAAATTTCATAATCCGATACAGCAAGAGTGAATTTTGGGGAGATCGTCATGAAACGGAAAACCATCGGGATAGGCATCGGCGCGCTTTTTGGCGTGCTGCTGCTGGTACTGGGCGGCATCTGGTACTACATACAGACCAGCGCGTTCATGGACAAAGTAGAGAGCACGGCGTCCACTGTAGCCAGTGAGACGCTCGGTGTGCCGGTCTCCGTCGGCGCCATCAAGGTGAATTCGCTTCATGACCTTGAGATTCATGATCTTGCCATCTATGATAAGCAGGCGGAATGCATCGCCCAGGCCGATACGGCCCGGGTGGAGCTCCGCCTGCTTTCTGCATACCGCGACCCGGCCTACGCCGTCAAGGAAGTCACGCTCTCGAATGTCAAGGCGAACCTCGTCCAGCGCGAGGATGGCAGCTGGAACGTCGAGGACATCAAGACGCAGAGCTCGGGCGAAGGCTCGTTCTTTGGCACGGTCACGGTGGAGAACGGCACGGTCACGGTGTCGGCGCAGGGCCGCGAGGTCACGGCGCAGGATATCGAGGGCTCGGCTGATTTCTCGGACTATCCCGTGCTGAAGCTCGCGGCCAAGGCAAACTGCCTCGATTCGGCCGTCGATTTCTCGGGCACCTACCGCAAGGAGCGCCAGATCTTCAACCTGAAGGTCTCGGGCCTCGACCTCATGAACGTCCTGCCCTTGCTGCCGGATGGCACGATCCCTGACGGCGTCGAAGTCCTCGGCGGCACGGTCACGGAGGCCAAGGTCTCGGGCCAGTACATGGGCAGCCAGCTCTCCTTTGCAGGACAGGCTCAGTACGAGAACGGCTCGGTCAAGGTCAAGGACACGCAGGTCGACGACATCCACGGCTTTGCCTCGTTCACAGATGCAGAGGTGCTGCTCTTTACGGATGCAGAGGCGGCCGGCCAGCAGGCACATGCCGAGGGCAAGGTCCGCTACGACACGGATGCCCCGTATCTCGACCTTCGCGTCTCCTCGGATTCCTTTGACCCCGCCAAGGTGCTCAGTGATATCCCCTATGAGGGTGCAGCGTCTTTCAAGGCGACCGTCACGGGGCCTGTGAAGGATCCCGTCGTCGACGGTGATGTCCGCGTCGCCTCCGGTGAGGCCAATGGCATCCCGTTCACGAATGCTCGCGCGCACGTTCGCTATGAGGGCAATCGCGTCTCCGTGCAGGACCTCTCGGTCAGCGCTTTCGGCGGCACAGTGCGCGGCGAAGGCACGTTCTCGCCGAGCAGCCTGACGTATGCGGCGCACCTCGTCGGCAGCGATATCGACACGCAGCAGGCGGCTTCGTACATCCCGGAGCTCGCGGACCTCACGGGCCGTGTCTCCTTCAACATGGGCCTTTCCGGCACGGGCGCGGATACAAGCAATCTGCAGGCGTACGGCAGCGCCGCCCTGCAGGCTGGTTCGTACAAGGGCCTGCCGATCGAGAGCCTCACGGCCTCGTTCTTCGCGCAGGGCACGGATGTCACGATCGACTACGCGAGCCTCAACCTGCCGCATCGCTCGAGCCTTGGCATCGAGGGCAAAGTCAAGGGCGGCCGCGAGATCGACCTCGCCTTCTACGGCGGCCATGTCGACCTCTTGCTCGTGAGGACGCTGATCCCGGAGGCCGATGTCACGGGCCTCGGCGACTTTGAGGGCACGGCACAGGGCGATATCGCTGATCCTGTGGTGAACTTCAAGTTCACCGCGACGAACGGCACGCTCTTCAAGCAGCCGTACGACAGCCTGAAGTTCACGGCTGGCGGCGGCCTCGACGGCGTCACGATCGACGAGTTCTCGCTCGTCAAGGACGGCAAGCAGACGTGGTACGTCGATGGCTCGGTCGGCCTCACGGGGGAGCGGCGCATCGACATGCGCATCGACACGGTCGGCGCCCGCATGGAGGACATCGCGGCGCTCGCCTTCCCCGACCAGCCCATCACGGGTAATGTCGACAACACCATCAAGATTACGGGCACGCTCGACCATCCCAATGCCGTCGGCTACATCCACTTCTACCGCGGCAGCTACAACGGCATCCTGCTTTCCGGCATGGACGGCGACTACTTCATGGAGGATGGCTTCACGCGCCTGCAGGACTTCCACGTCTTCTCGCCGATGGTCGACATGGACCTCAACGGCACGATCGACCGCAACTGGAACCTCGACATGATCGCGAGCGTCCACGAGATCAACATGGAGCGCTTCGCGAACAAGTTCCCGTATCCGGTCAGCGGCAAGGGCACATTTGCCGGCCAGATTGGCGGCACGCTCATGGACCCGACTTTCCACGGCATCCTGACGGCACCTTCCATCACGCTCAACGACCAGGAGCTCACGGATGTCCGTGGCATGGTTGACTATGAGAACCGCGTCGTCAGCCTGAGCCAGTTCGGCTTCCGCCAGGGCGGCGGCAGCTATCAGGCGTCGCTCTCCATCAATATCGATACGCACGATGCCGACGGCAGCGTCAAGGTGCAGGACGGTGATGTCAATGCAATCGCGGCCATCTGCAATTTCAAGAACGAGATTGTCTCCGGCAAGGTCAGCAGCGATGTCCAGGTCGGCGGCACCTACGACAATCCGGAGCTCACGATCACCGGGCAGCTGGCGGACGGCAAGATCTCTGGGTACGACGTCCACGATGTCGATGCCAATCTGCACTTGCTCGACCACGTCGTCTACATCGATAAGCTCGCGGGCCAGCAGGGCACGGACGGCAGCTTCACGGCAGACGGCTATGTGACGATCGGCGGACCGATCCAGGCGCATTTCTCGGCGCAGAAGCTCGCGCTCGGCATGTTCACGAAGTCGGCCGGCCTCGCGCGCGAGGTGCACGGCACGGCTGACATCGAGGCGACGTTCGGCGGCACGACGGATAACCCCTCTGCCGATGTCACGATTGCCGCGAACAACGGCGGCTTCCAGGGCTCGACGTTCGATGCGATGAACGGCGAGTTCCACCTCAAGAACGGCCTCGTCGATGTCAAGGACTTCTCGGTCGCGAAGGCCATCAACGGCAAGGACTACACGGCCTCGGCCAAGGGCATCGTGCCGATCAAGGCACTTTTTGCCAACCGCAATGAGGACCTCAACGACTACGAGCGCATCAAGCTCGATGTCAGCCTCGACCAGGCCGACCTTTCCATCCTGCCGTTCGTCTCCGACCAGATCGACTGGGCGCTCGGCCCGACGAAGGGCACGCTGGAGTTTACGGGCACGCTCGCGCACCCGCTCGTCACGGGCAGCATCTCCCTGTCGGACGGCGCCGTCAAGTTCAAGCCGCTCACCGTGCCAGTCACGGAGATGACGGCCCAGATTGATTTTAATGGTGACACGATGACAGTCCGCGATTTTTCTGGTAAAATGGGCGAAGGTACGTATACGGGGCAGGGTACGCTCAAGATGAACGGCCTGACACCCTCTGAGTACGATTTTTCGCTGACAGCGGACAAGCTCGACGTGCAGAGCAGCTTCTTCAAGGGGCCTCTGAGCGGACAGCTGCGCGTCAACAAAGACAAGTTCTACGGCATGGAACTGCCGAAGATATCAGGGCAGGTCGACCTCGCAAACTGCACGATCTCGGTGCCGGCCATCCCCGACAGCGACGGCGAGCTGCCGGACATCATCCTCGACGCCGACGTCAATGTCGGCGACAAGGTCCACGCCTACAGCTCGTACCTCTACGATATGTACCTGACGGGCAACGTCCACTTCGGCGGTACGACGCGCCATCCGAAGACGTCGGGCTCGGTGTCCGTCAAGCGCGGCGGCACGATCAACTACCTCAAGACGGAGTTCAACGTCCGCGAGGGAACGGCCTACTTCAACCAGGTCGATTCGTTCCTGCCGAGCATCACGTTCCTGGCGGACACGCGCTTGACGCAGGCCAAGGTCTACCTTTCCATCACGGGGCCGCTCGACAACATGACGTTCACGCTGCGGTCGACGCCGGAGATGAGCCAGTCGGAGATCATCCAGCTGCTGACCCTGCGCGATGCCTACAAGGCCGGACAGGCCAACCTCGATGCCGGCGACCTCCTGATCGTCGGCCTGCAGATGAGCTTCCTGTCCGAGGTCGAGGACGTCATGCGCAACATGCTCTGGCTCGACCGCTTCACGATCGCGCGCGGCAGCGGCTCTGCCTTTGATACGCACGACGAGGAGTCGAGCAAGGACATCGATGTCTACCACGTCGAGATGGGCAAGTACATCACCGACAAGGTCATGCTCAAATACACGCAGCAGATCGGCGGCGATGATACGCACCGCTTCGGCGTGCAGTACGACATGAACGACCGCTTTGGCCTGTCGATGGAGAAGGAGTCGCAGAAGTTCATCGTGGGCCTCGAAGCCCGCGTCCATTTCTGAGTTTTATCATCTTGTTTCGAGAGGAGGTGAGCCGCATGCAGCTCGCAGATTACCTGAAGGAGCTCCGCAAGGTAAAGACACTGGACCTTGAAGAGGAGCAGGCGCTTTGGGCCGCGTTCAAGGAGCGCGGCGATGAAGGCGCGCGCCAGCGGCTCATCGAATCGTATCAGCCGCTCGTCTTCAAGCAAGCGGCACCTTTTGCGCAGCTCGACTGCGCTCTCGACCTCATCCAAGAGGGCACGGTCGGCCTCATCGAGGCGGCGGAGCGCTACGACCATACGCGCGGCGTGGCCTTCAGCCTGTTTGCCGTGCACCGCATCCGCGGCCGCATGATGGATTTCCTGCGGCGCGAGGGGCAGGTCGACGTCGCCTGCATGGAGGAGAATCTCGAGGGCGGAAACCTCAAGGAGAATCTCGTCGACACGGGGGCATCCGTGCCGGAGCAGGCAGAGAGCCATGAGCTCGCGCACCGCCTCCATCAGGCGATGGCGCGCCTGCCGGACAAGGAGCGGGCCGTGCTCGAGGGCATGTACCTGAGCAGCGAGGACGCTGCGGGCATGGCCGATGCCCTGCACGTCAGCGCCTCGCACATCTACCGCCTGCAGAAGAACGGCATCCGCCGCGTCCGCGGCATGCTCTCTCGCTTCATGCATTACTGGTGAAAGAAAAGAAATCGAGTAGGAAGCGCAAGGAAATAGCGGAAAATAGAAGCCATTTGAACGGCATCCGCTCTCATCGCGCGATACGGCATGTCATTATGACGGGAACACCTCGGATTATAGGAATAAGTCTGTGGAATCAGGCAGGAGGTGTGTCATGAAGGACCGGAATCAGAAACAGCGCCGTCACATCCGGGCGGCAAGGCAGTGGCTCGGAGAGGCGGAGCATTCGCTCGCGGAGAATCACAGAGTGCGCGGAGAGCTCAAAGTCATGCTGGCCAAGGCAGAACTGGCCCGGGTGGAAGGCACGCCGGGCCATCGCTTTGTCAAGAAGTGGTCCATGCGCCTGCTGCCGGCACTCGTGGCGCTCGTCATCGCGGGCGGCGGCTACGCGTTCTGGCAGAGCCGGTCGGCCGTCTACACGGCGGCAACGGCTCCGGTGCAGGCCGAGGTGGATGATGTCGATGCGGTGGAGGACGCCGCTGGGCCGCAGGAAGCCCCTGCGGCCCAGGTGACGGCAGCCGTCAGCGCGGCCGAGACCGAGCCGGGCCCATCCGCACCAGCTGAACACCTGCCACAGGCTGAGGCGGCCGCTGCGCCCGCAGTGGCGCAGGCCGCACCTGCTCAAGAGAGAATCCCCGCGGCTACAGAGCCGCAACCCGCGGCGCAGAGCGCGCCGAAAATCCCGGATGACGGGATGCAGAAATTGATGCAAACCGCAGGCAAGACCTTGCGGCAATGATAAATAATCCCCTCCGCATCAGGAAGGTATCGCATAGGAGGTTTGACCTTTGAAGAAACAGAAATACAGATCCCTCGCTTACGCCGTGGCAATCGCCGTCGGCTGCACGGCTGTGCCGGGTACGTCCTGGGCCGCAGAGGCCGCTGCGCAGCCGGCTTCCTCTTCCGCAGCTCCTGCAGCAGCGGAGACGGCCGCAGAGGCCACCGCTGCACCTGTGGCAGGAAAAGCCGCTGAGACGGCTGCAACAGCTGAGACAAAGGCCGCTGCGGCGACCGATACTTCTGCTTCAGCACAGGCGGATGCCGCTGCGACGAGCACGGTGGACGATCGCACGCTGAACTGGGGCAAGACGCGCCCGCAGGAGACGGCCATTGCGGACAGCATGAAACAGTACGAAGGTCAGACCGTCGTCGAGACGGTGTTCGACGGCACTTCCGCCCTGACAGAGGGCACGGCGAAGGCCGCCATCTCGATGAAGGCTGGGGATATGTTCACGGTCAAGGCGCTCGAGGCCGACCGCGACAAGATCTACAACACGGGCTACTTCTACGACCTTTACCCGAGCTTCGAGAAGGTGCCAGAGGGCGTCGTCGTCACGTATCACGTGCTGGAGAACCCGGTCCTCAAGGGCATTAGCCTCAGCGGCAATACGGTCGAGAGCACGGAGACGCTCCAGGGGCTCATCACCATGAAGACGGGCGAGATCCTCAACAGCCGCGAGCTCAACAAGGACGTCACGGCCATCCAGGAGCAGTACCGCCGCGACGGTTACATCCTTGCGAAGATCACGGACATGAACATCGACAAGAACGGCGTCCTGAGCCTCAAGGTCAACGAGGGCATCCTCGAGGGCTACAAGGTCAAGGGCAACACGAAGACGAAGGAGCGCGTCATCCTGCGCGAGATGCGCCAGAAGCCGGGCGAGCCGTTCAACTCGAAGCTCGCGCGCCGCAGCATGCAGCGCGTCTACAACCTCGGCTTCTTCGAGGACGTCAACATCAAGATGAACCCGGGCGTCGACCCGAATGCCGTCGTCATGGAGCTCGACGTCACGGAGAAGCGCACGGGATCGTTCGGCATTGGCGCTGGCTACTCGAGCGAGGACGGCGTCGTCGGCATGGTCTCAATCGGCGACACGAACTTCCGCGGCACGGGCGATGCCATCAGCCTCTCGTACGAGACGAGCGGCGATGACACGGATGCGCACGGCTACACGTTCTCCTACCGCCGCCCGTGGCTCGACAGCAAGGAGACGGTCGGCACGTTCCGCATCTACAACCGCACGTACGAGTACGATGATTACGATGAGAGCGGCGACCTCAAGGAGACGTACATGCGCAAGTACTCCGGCGGCGAGCTGACGTTTGGCCGTCCGGTCAGCGAGTACTCGACGAACTACCTGACGCTGCGCAATCGCAAGGACTCATATGTAAAGCACGTCGATGACGGTAACCTCGGCGACCGCAGCACCCCAGCGTATGAGGGCTGGCGCAGGGACAACTTCGGCACGACGCGCAGCGTAACGTTCGAGCACGTGACGGATACGCGCGACAACGTCTACAACCCGATGAGCGGCAGCCGCCTGAGCCTCTCGGGCGAGTTCGCGGGCTTCGGCGGCGACTTCGACTTCCAGAAGTACACAGTCGACGGCCAGCGCTACATCCGTGCAGGCCGCTCCCAGGTCTTCGCGCTGCGCGCCCGTTATGGCGTCGGCACGGGCGACATCTCGGAGTTCAACCAGTACCGCATCGGCGGCCAGGGCTCGCTGCGCGGCTACCGCGAGGACCAGTTCCGCGGCGACCGCGAGTTCCTCGGCACGGTCGAGTACCGCTTCCCGGTCGTCAAGAAGGTGCAGGGTGCTCTGTTCACGGACTGGGGCGGCGCTTGGGACAGCGGCCTGACGCCGGACGACCTGCACGCGAGTGTCGGTGTCGGCATCTCGCTGACGACGCCAATCGGACCGCTGCGCTTCGACTACGGCTGGGGCGAGGACGGCGGACGCGTCCACTTCAACGTCGGCAGCACGTTCTGATGGACGCGCAGACGCGAAAGTGGCTTGAGAGAAGGGATGCCTCTTGACGATGACGTCCATGATGGGGAGAGAGCGGAACGGGCTGCTCGCGTGCCTGTTCGCGCTCCTATGCGCATTCGCGCTGCCGCAGCCTCAGGCTGAAGCAGCCGGGCGCGTCGAGGCGGTGGCGGCCCACGTCACCGCCTCGGAGGGGCTGCCGCCTCTCGTGCAGCAGCGCATGGAGCGGAGCGTGCAGGTCATCGCCGAGCAGCTATTGCTCGGCATGTCCCCCGATTCGTCCGACGCAGATGCCGCCGCGCAGAGTGAGGTCATCCGCCAGGTCTTCGACAAGGTGCTTGTCGGCTACACGGTGCGCGGCGTCAGCCTGAGGCTCGGCGATACGGCCGATGTCACAGTCGAGCTGATGCCGTGGTCGGACCAGATCCGCACGATCTCGGTCGAGACGAGTGTCGAGGGCATGCCACCTGAGGTGGAGCGCCTCGTCCGCCAGGACCTCGCCGATGTCGGCTCGGTCTTCTCGGACGCGCTCTACGGCCTGCCAGTCGCAGCGGCCGACTGGACGAACGGTGTCCTCAAGCATCACCTCGAAACGTACCTCGCGAGCCACCTGCCGGAGTTCCGCGGCGACTTCGAGATCGACACCGAGGGCAGCTGCGCGAAGGTCCGCCTGACGGTCTACCCGCGCCTGCCCGTCATCCGCACGGCAGATCTCTCGATGCGCTCGGATACCATCCCAAACGTCACGCTGCTCAATCACCGCGAACTCATGCAGGAACAGGTAGACATGCTCGTCGGCGTGCCCGTTGCCTTTGTCGCGCGCCATCAGCACGACTTCGAGCAGCTCTTTGCCGAGCGCCTCGATGTGCAGCGCGACTTCCAGGCCTTGCGCATGAAGACCGTCGTGACGATTGCGCCGCAGGAGCGCATGGCAGTCATGAGCCGCTCCGACTCCTCGCGCTACCGCGCGCGGCTGACGGGGTGGGTCGACATGGGGCGCAAGGAGAGCAAGTACGAGCGCGAGGTGGACAGCCTGCGCTTCCGCCTCCACGCCGGGCGCATGGTGACCGCTCGCGATGAGCTCTTCACGCAGCTCGACTTCATGCCGCAGAAGGTGGACTGGGGCTGGGAGATGGGCTACAGCCACCGGATCGGCATGGGCACAACGCCGATGCTGCGCTACGACATGCGCGAGAAGCGCTTCGTGCTCGGCGCCATGCAGGCGCTCGCACCGCGCTGGCAGCTCCGCTATGAGTACCGCTTCACCGACCACCTCGGCGAGGCCGGGCTCCTCTATCAGATTCACGACTTCCTCGGTGTGGAGTACGTCCTCGACAAGACACAGGGCTGGCTCCGCCTCATCGGGAATTTCTGAATGCTCCGCAGGGGAAATCCTTGTAGACCCCTGCGAAGTCTGCTATAATAAACGTGTTTCTTTGGAATCGTAAGAAGGAGAAGATAAAATGGTTACATTGCAGAAAAAACAGGTCAAGATCATCAGTGTCCTCATCGCACTCGTCTTTGTCGGCTCCGTTGTCGCACTCGCTCTCACGCAGTCCGGCTCGGGCATCGCAAGTGCCGCAAGCTCGAATGTCGGCGTCGTCGATTACCGCCAGATCGCACAGCAGAGCTCGCAGCTCCAGGACATCCAGTCCCAGATGCAGAAAGAAGTCCAGGACGCTCAGAAGGAGTTCGAGGAGAAATCCGCTAACATGAGCGACCAGGAGAAGAACGACTACTATCAGCAGACGCAGCAGCGCCTCGCTCAGAAGAATCAGGAACTCATGGAGCCGTTCCAGAAGAGCATCGAGGATTCCGTCAAGAGCGTAGCAGAGGCTAAGGGCCTCTCCGTCGTCCTCGAGAAGAGCTCGGTGGTCTACGGTGGCCAGGATATCACGCAGGATGTCATCAACAAGCTCAGCAAGTAATCCTCTGAGGGTCATATGGAGCGTCGAGTACCGAGCGGGTTTTACGCTCGGTACTACTTGTAAGGGGGCGAGAGCGCTTGGACAATCCAGATAAAACAACGCCCTCGGGCACCCCGAAGAAGCCAAGTCTCTGGAAGACGAAGCGCAAGGAGATCCTGCTCGGCAGTGCCATCGCCATCGGCCTCGTCTTCCTCGGGGCATGGGGCATCCGCGCCCTGATGCCGGGGCATGAAGCCGTCAAAGAGACAGCTGTCGCGAGCATCGGTCTCGTCGACATGCAGAAGGTCATGGAGGCGCATCCCGACTACGAGAAGCTCCAGACCCTCCAGAAGGAGTACAAGAGCCTGGAACTCTCCTTGAAGGATACGGAGAAGCTGCCCGAGATGCAGGTGGAGCCGCCTGCGGTCGAGTCGAAGCCGTTCGACGATTCGGTCTGGCAGAAGAATGCCCAGACGGTCATCGGCGGCCGCACAGAGCTCGAGCGCGAGGCCAAGAAGGTCGAGAAGGCGTATCGCGAGGCCCATGAGGCCGAGTACGAGAGCCGTCGCAAGGCTGTCGATGAGGATTACCAGAACGCGATCCTCAACCTCAACATCAAGATCGACAACCAGAAGGCCATGCATCACCCCTGGACGAAGCAGCAGGACCTCGATGAGGAGCGAGCGGGCTGGGAGAACCAGCGCGCCCTCCTGCAGGAGGAGCGCGGCATGCGCCAACAGCAACTCGCGAAGGAGTGGGAGCGCGAGGTCAATGACTACGTGCAGTCGGTCATGGGACCGAAGCTCGCCGCCTGGCGCGAGCAGGCCAAGAACTCGCTCTCTCAGCAGAAATCCGCAGCGGTGCTCAAGCAGTCTGAAGCGCAGCAGCGCGACACGGCGGCCATGCAGCAGCAGATGCAGATGACGGCAGCGCAGAAGCTCCAGCAGCGCGCCCAGATCAAGGAGATGATGGCGCAGAAGGCCGAGGAAATCCAGGCCCTCGACACGCACATCCGCAATGACATCTCGGGTAGGGCGGCCAAGATTGCCATCCTGCATCACTTCACGATGATCCTGGCAAATCCTGCCGAGGATCTCGCGTTCAAGCTCCCCGTGGACCTGCCCGCGAGCATGAAGCCGGAGCGCTTCATGCCGGTTATCGGCAGCGATACGGAGGATGTCACAGATGAGCTCGTCAGCGAAGTCAGCACGCTCGGTGATGACGGCGCGGACGGCTTGTCTGGGAACTCATGATACCATCTTATCCCTAACCCAATCATAGAAAGAAGCGAATCATCAACATGAAATTACGTAAGAAATCCGTTGGACTCCTGGCAGCTGCTTTTGCGGCAACGATGCTCATGAGCGGTTGCGGTCAGGTCAAGATCGGTTATATCGAAGGCTCCCGCGTCATGCAGGAGGCCCCGCAGGTCAAATCCCTCGTCGATGAGGGCAACCAGAAGATCAATGAGGCGCGCGAAGAGGCGCAGAAGTCGCTGCAGGACAACCCGGACATGAGCCAGGAGGACGCGCAGAAGACGCAGGCCGAGGCACAGCGCAAGATGGCCAGCCTCAACCAGTCGTACCAGATGCAGCTGCAGCAGAAGGTCAGCGCTGCGCTGCAGGACATCGCGAAGGAGAAGAAGCTCGATGTCGTCGTGGATAGCGAGAAGGAACAGCCGACGGCACTGATGGGCTGCGTCGATGTGACGGATGACGTCATCGCCAAGCTGCAGTAAGGATGTGATGTGACATGAAAAAGACCTTGCAGGAAATCGCAGAATACGTGGGCGGCCGCGTCGAGGGGGATGCCTCGATCGTCATCAGCGGCCTCGACAACATCGAGGGCGCTGGCGAGCACGACCTGACCTTCGCCGTGGACCCGCACATCGAAGAGGCCAAGGCATGCCGCGCGGCAGCCGTCATGCTGCCGGAGGGCGTCGCGGACTTCCCGAAGACGGCACTCTACGTCGAGGAGCCGCGCGCGGCGTTTGCACGCCTCTTAGAGCTCTTCACGCCGAAGCTCCAGTTCCCCAAGGGCGTCAGCGAGCAGGCCCACATCGGCAAAGACGTCAAGCTCGGCAAGGATGTCGTCATCATGCCGTTCGCCGTCGTCGATGACCACGCGGTCATCGGTGATCGCGTGACGCTCTACCCGCACACGTACGTCGGCCAGTACGCCGAGATCGAGGACGATACCGTCATCTACTCGAGCGCCACGGTCCGCGAGCACTGCCACGTCGGCAAGCGCTGCGTCATCCACTGCTCGGCCGTCATCGGTTCGGACGGCTTCGGCTTCACGACGCACGAGGGCGTGCACACGAAGGTGCCGCAGGTCGGCAACGTCGTCCTCGAGGACGATGTCGAGATCGGCGCGCACGACGGCATCGACCGCGCCGCCATGGGTTCGACGGTCATCGGCCACGGCACGAAGATCGACAACCTCGTCCACATCGGCCACAACTGCAAGATCGGCCCGAACTGCCTGATCGTCGCGCAGACGGGCATCTCGGGATCGACGACGGTCGGCCACAATGTCACGTTCGGCGGCCAGGTCGGCACGGTCGGCCACATCAAGATCGGCGCCAACTCCGTCTACGCTGCGCGCTCCGGCATCATCGGCGACATGCCGGAAGGCGTCTTCTGCGCGGGCTTCCCCGTCCAGAGCCATGCGGAGTGGCTGCGCATGCAGGCTTCGATGAAGCACTTGCCGGAGATGTACAAGAAGTTCCGCCAGCTCGAGAAGAAGCTGGCCAAGTATGAGTCGAAATAACGCGCATGGCGCGATGAAAGCCTTCCGGAACAGGGAAGGCTTTCTTGCTGAAAGAGGGGAAAGAGGATGTTGTCATACTATCTGTTGAAGGCGCTGAGCAAGCTCTGCTGCCTGCTGCCGCGCGGCGCCTGTGAGGTCATCGGCCGGGGCCTCGGAGCGCTCGCCTGGCCACTCGTGCCGAAGCGGCGCAAGAAGCTCGCGAAGGACCAGATCATGATGTGCCTCGGCGTCGACGAGAAGGAGGCCGAGCGCCTCGCGAAGGCCAGCAGTGTCCGCTTCGGCCCGATGCTCATGGAGGTCCTGCGCTTCCCAGTCATCCGCAAGCACATCGGCGATTACGTGCGCATCGAGGGCCTCGACAAACTCGAGCGCGGCCTCGCACTCGGCAAGGGCTGCATCATCGCGGCGGCGCACAGCGGCAACTGGGAACTCATGGGCGGCGCCTTTGCACAGGCCGGCATCCCGCTCGTCGGCGTCGCGATGAAGCAGAAGTCGACGGGTGCCGACCGCTTCATCAACGAGTACCGCACACTCATCGGCATGCACATCACCTACAAGAGCGGCGTGCGCGAGATGTTCGACATGCTGCAGAAGGGCTGGGCCATCGGCCTCATCATGGACCAGGACACGAACCGCCGCAGCGGCATCGTGCTCGACTTCTTCGGCAAGCCGACGAACTGCGTGCCGGGCGCTGCCTCGATGGCGCGCTTCCAGGGCGTGCCGATCTTCCCTGCGTTCATGCATCGCGATGCGCACGGCTTCCACACGCTGATTGTGCAGGACCCTGTCTTCGTCGAGAAGACAAAGGACAAGCGCGAGGACATCCGCAGGACGACGCAGGTCCTGACGAAGTGCATCGAGGATCACGTACGCCGTTACCCCGAGGAATGGTTCTGGCTGCATGACCGCTGGAAGTCCATGCGGGAGGAATGATCTGCTGACTTGCATCGCAGACAATTGTTTTGTACAATAGAGTAAGGCATATTACGGCAGGGGGTATGATTTTGCAGAAACAGAGAACATTGAAGACAGAAGTCTCTTATACGGGCATCGGGCTGCATTCCGGCCGTGAGGTCCATGCGACGCTGAAGCCAGCGCCAGAGGATACGGGCATCGTCTTCGTGCGCAAGGATCTCTCTGGTGAGCCGCAGATCCACGCGAAGGCCCAGAATGTCACGTCGACATTGCGCGCGACGACGGTGGAGGAGAACGGCAACAAGGTGTTCACGATCGAGCACCTGATGAGCGCGTTCCACGCGCACCGCATCGACAATGCCTACGTCGAGCTCGATTCGGAAGAGCCGCCGGTGGCGGACGGAGCCTCGCTCGTTTTCTTCGAGCTCATGGCGAAGGCCGGCATCGTGGAGCAGGCGAAGGACCGCAGAGAGATCGTCATCGACAAGGTCTACCGCATCGATGATGAGAAGACGGGCCGCTTCGTCATGGTCCTGCCGTACGACGGCTTCCGCGTGAGCTTCACGTCCCTGAATCCGCACAAGCTCATCGGCGTCCAGTACGAGGACTTCCACGTCGATGAGGCGGTCTACCACAAGGAGATCGCCCCGGCCCGCACGATCGCGTACGAGAAGGAGATCCAGGCACTGCGCGAGATGGGGCTCGGCCTCGGCGGCTCACTTGAGAACGTCATCGTCTACAACGACGAGGGCTGGCTCAACCCGCTCCACTTCGAAGATGAGCTCGTGCGCCACAAGATCCTCGACGTCATCGGCGACCTGCGCCTTGCCGGCATCATCCGCGGCCACGTGATCGCCGTGGCCTCCGGCCACGCGCTCAACACGCAACTGGCAAAGCAGATTGCCGCTGCCTTTGTGCATCAATGAGAACTCGTAAGAAACTATCCTGACAACGTTTAAGAGGAAGAGGGAGAAATCATGGTATTAGATATCAACGACATCCAGAAGATTTTACCGCATCGTCCGCCGATGCTGCTCGTCGACCGCATCATCGAGCTCGAGCCGTTCAAGTCGGCCACGGGCATCAAGAACGTCACGATGAATGAGCCGCACTTCCTGGGCCACTTCCCGGGCCATCCAATCATGCCGGGCGTGCTGATCCTCGAGGCAATGGCACAAGTCGGCGGCGTCGCCATGCTGTATCCGGAGGAGCACCGCGGCAAGATCGCGCTGTTCGGCGGCATGGAACACGTCAAGTTCAAGCGTCAGGTCGTGCCGGGCGACCAGCTCGTCACGAAGGCACAGCTCGTCCGCACGCGCGGTGACTTCGGCCTGCTCCACTGCGATGGCTATGTCGACGGCGAACTCGCCGCTTCGGCAGACTTCAAGTTTGCATTGAAAAAGGGCGAAGATCTTTGATTTCAGCCTGTATCAATTGCCTAATCGCATGTAGTCTTTGTTCAACTCGTAAAACGCCCAGATTTGCAGTCAAATGAGATACAAGAATGATGAGGGTATTCAGGAGTATATAAAAAAGGACAGAGCAAACTGGCCGGAAAGACCGGCTTTGGAGGAAGGTTAAGGAGTTGGAGCAGATGAATACGGACAACAAGGTCACTGCAAATATACATGAAACAGCTGTCGTCGCACCTGGTGCGAAGATTGCGGAGAACGTCGAGATCGGGCCGTACTCGGTCATCGGCGAGAACGTCGAGATCGGCGAGGGCACGAAGATTGGCCCGCATGTCGTCATCCACGGCTGGACCCAGATTGGCAAGGACTGCCGCATCTTCCAGGGGGCTTCCATCGGCGAAGAGCCGCAGGACCTCAAGTTCAAGGGCGAGAAGAGCTACACGATCATCGGTGACCGCACGACAATCCGCGAGGGCGCTACGATCCATCGCGCGACGGGTGAGGGCGAGGAGACGCGCGTCGGCAACGACTGCCTGCTCATGGCGTTGACGCATGTCGCGCACAACTGCGTCGTCGGCAACCACGTCATCATGTCGAACCTCGCGAGCCTCGCAGGACACGCCATCGTCGAGGACCGCGCGGTCATCGGCGGCATGGCTGGCGTTCACCAGTTCGTCAAGATCGGCCGCAACGCGATGGTCGGCGGCATGTCGAAGCTCACGCAGGACGTCGTGCCGTACACGATCGTCGACGGGCAGCCGGCCAAGGTCGTCGGCCTCAATGCCGTCGGCATCTCGCGCGCCGGCATCAAGCTCGATGCGCGCCGCAATATCAAGAAAGCATACAAGCTCCTCTATCGGTCGGGCCTGAGCCTGCAGCAGGCGATTGCCGTCATCGAGCAGGAAGTCGATTCCTGCGAGGAGGTCGAGCACTTCCTGCGCTTCCTGCGCAATGCAGAGCGCGGCATCTGCCGTGAGCGCAGAGAGCGCGACTGAGACGGTCGGGAATCGGCCAGAAGCTTTGAGAAATATCGGGGGAATCGTTATGGAAAGAATCGGACTGCTGGCCGGTGCCGGCAAACTGCCAGTCGAGTGTGCGAGAGCGGCAAAGCTCCTCGGTTATGAGGTCTATGCCGTCGCCCTGCTGCCGGAGACGGATGCAGAGCTCAAGGAATGCACGGCGGACTGCCAGTTCATCAGCATTGCGCATCTCGACGATGTGCTGAACTACCTCAAGGAACATCAGGTCAGCAAGGTCACGATGATCGGCAAGGTCACGAAGGAGCTGCTGTTCTCTGGCAAGGTCCAGCCGGATGCGCGCATGATGAAGCTCATCATGGAGCTGCCGGACCGCAAGGACGACACGATCATGATGATGTTCGTGCGTGAACTCGCCAAGGCCGGCATCCAGGCCTTTGACCAGACGGCACTCATCCGCCGCCTGATGCCGCACCGCGGCGTCATCACGAAGCGCGAGCCGACGGCCGAGGAGCGCAAGGACATGGAATTCGGCTTCCGCATGGCCAAGGAGATCGGCCGCCTCGATGTCGGCCAGACGGCCGTCGTCAAGAACATGGCGGTCATGGCGCTCGAGGCCATCGAGGGCACAGATGCCTGCATCCACCGCGGCGGCGAGCTCGCGCGCGGCGGTGCTGTCGTGGCCAAGGTCGCCAAGCCGCAGCAGGATGACCGCTTCGACGTGCCGACCGTAGGCCTGGCCACAATCCAGAGCATGGTGGATGTCGGGGCGACGGCTCTGGCCATCGAAGCAGATAAGACGCTCCTCGTCGAGCGCGAGGAGATGCTTGCCCTGGCAGAGGCCAACAACATAACGATTGCAGCCCTGTAAGCGTGTGATTGTGAGACGCGGCGGAACCAAGAATGCTGGTACCCTCGCGTCTTTTCGGCTTTTCTTATGAGATGCGATCCTGAGGAGGTGTGTGGATGAAGATCATGATGTCAGCCGGTGAGGTGTCGGGTGACCTGCACGGGGAGCGCCTCGCGCGCGCCATACGCGAGCAGGCACCCGATACCGAGCTCATCGGCTTCGGCGGAGCGCGCATGGAGCGCGCGGGCGTCAAGCTCTTCTGCAATTTCGCGGACTACAATGTCATGGGCGTCTGGGAGGTCATCAAGAACCTCAGGCGCATCCTGAAGCTGCTCGACGACCTGACGGCCTATATGGAGAAGGAGCGGCCAGACCTCCTGGTGCTCATCGACTACCCCGACTTCAACTGGCGCCTCGCGAAGCGCGCCAAGAAGCTCGGCATCCCCGTCTTCTCGTACATCCCGCCGTCGGCCTGGGCCTGGCGCAAGGGTCGGGCGAAGAAGTGCGCGGCGCTCGCCGACACCTTCGTCGCGATCTTCCCGCACGAGCTGCCCGTCTACGAGGCGGCTGGCGCCAACATCTCATTCCTCGGGAACCCGCTCGTCGACACGGTCAAGGCGGAGCTGCCGGAAAAAGAGGCGCGCGCGTTCTTCGGCATCGCGCCGGAGGACCACGCCGTGCTGTTGATGCCGGGCAGCCGCCGCCAGGAGATCACGATGCTCCTGCCGGCCATGCTCGAGGCGGCGAAGCTGCTCGCGGCAAAGCGTCCGGGAACGAAGTTCTTCCTGCCTGTGGCGGCCGCTTCGTACGAGCCGCTCATCGAGCAGCTCGTGGCGGAGCACAGCGTAGAGGTCAAGCTCACGCACGAGAACCGCTATGCGCTCATGGGCCTCGCCGATGTGGCGGCGGCGGCTTCGGGGACGGTCGTCATGGAGGCGGCCCTGATGGGGCTGCCGTGCGTCTCGCTCTACCGCCTGGCCCCGCTCAACTACATGATCGGGCGCGCGCTCGTCCACGTCGAGCACTTCACCCTGCCGAACATCCTGCTCGGCGAGACCATCCAGCCGGAGCTCCTGCAGGACGAGGTCGAGCCCCATCGCATCGCCGATGCGCTCGCGCGCCTCTACCGCGGCGAGGCGGCGCGCGAGAAGACGCGTGCCAAGCTCCAAGAAGCCTGCCAGCGACTCGGTCCACCGGGCGCGGCGGGCCGCGTGGCGGCCAAGATCCTAGAGGCGGCGCACGACAAACGACATTCAGGAGAATAACATGAAGAATTACAAGCGGCTGCTCCAATACATGCGGCCATATGTCAAGCAGCTCATACTGGCCATCATCTGCATCATCATGGCGGCGGCGGCCAACCTCTACCTGCCCTGGATCATCAAGGACATGATCGATAAGGTGCTGGCCGAGAAGGACATGGTGATGCTCAACCTCATCTGCGTCGGCATCGTCGTCGTCTTCCTCTTGCGCGGCATCTTCTACTACGGGCAGTCGTACCTCGTCTCCTTCATCGGCCAGAAGGTCATCATCGATGTGCGCGAGGTCATGTTCCGCAAGTTCCAGCGCATGCCGATGGCCTACTTCGACCGCCATCAGACGGGCGAGGTCATGAGCTACATCACGAACGATGTGGCGGCCATCCAGTCGGCTCTCGTCGACCAGCTCATCGAGATGGTCACGGAGGGATCCATTCTCATCGGTTCGCTCGTCATGATGATCGTGCTGGACTGGAAGCTCTCCATCCTGACGCTCGTCATCATTCCGCTCGTCGGCCAGGCCATGAAGATCTTCGGCCGCAAGATCAAGCGCAACGGCACGGTCATCCAGGAGCGCATGGCTGACATCACTTCTCTTCTACAGGAGAGTGTTTCGTCCATCCGCGTCGTCAAGTCCTTCGTGCGCGAGAACTATGAGATCAAGCGCTTCTGCCGCCAGAATGAGCTCAACTTCCAGGCGGCGATGAAGAACGTTCAGCTCACGAGCCTCCTGACGCCTTCAGTCGAGTTCCTCGCGGCCATCTCGGTCACGGTCATCATCTGGTTCGGCGGCTACGAGGTCGTCAACGAGCAGCTGACGGCCGGCGCACTCGTCGCCTTCCTGACATACGCCGTCAACCTGGCCAACCCGGTCAAGCGCCTCTCGCGCGTCTACGGCAATCTGCAGCGCGCGATGGCGGCCGTCGACCGCGTCTTCGCCGTCATCGACCTCAAGGAGACGATTGCGGACAAGCCGGATGCCAAGGAACTGCCGAAGGTCAAGGGCCACGTCGTCTTCGACCACGTTTCCTTCGAGTACAAGAAGGGCGTGCCGGCTCTGTCGGACGTCAGCCTCGAAGTGAAGCCCGGCCAGATGATCGCCTTCGTCGGCCCGAGCGGCGCCGGCAAGTCGACGATCGCCAACCTGATCCCGCGCTTCTATGAAGTCACCTCGGGCAGCATTTCCATCGACGGCTTCGACATCCGCGACGTCACGGTCGCTTCGCTGCGCGAGCAGATCGGCATCGTGCCGCAGGAGACGATGCTCTTCTCGACGACGGTGCGCGAGAACATCCGCTACGGCCGCCTCGACGCGACGGACGAGGAAGTCGAGCAGGCGGCCAAGGCCGCCAACGCCGACGGCTTCATCCGCGAGCTGCCGAACGGCTACGACACGAAGATCGGTGAGCGCGGCCTCAACCTCTCGGGCGGCCAGCGCCAGCGCATGGCCATTGCGCGCGCCATCCTCAAGAACCCGCAGATCCTGATCCTCGATGAGGCGACCTCCGCGCTCGACACGGAGAGCGAGAAGATCGTGCAGGCGGCCCTCGACAAGCTCATGGTCGGCCGCACATCGTTCGTCATCGCGCACCGCCTCTCGACCATCTTTAACGCCGACCAGATCTACGTCATCGACAACGGCCACATCAAGGAGCACGGCACGCATGAAGAGCTGCTCAAGCTCGGCGGCCTCTACAGCTATCTCTACAACATCCAGTTCAACAAGAAAAACGCTTAGAAAGGGAAGAGGATATGCAACTACTGTATAATATAGCGGGCATCATCATCGTGGTCCTGATCATCCCGATGTTCATGGTCCGCTCGGTGCGTGAGAAAGGCTTTGTCGAACGCATCCGGCAGAGTCTGGGCTTCTTCCCCGAGCACGCCCTCGACAAGGTGGAGAAGAAGGATTGCATCTGGGTGCACGCGGCTTCCGTCGGCGAGATCGTCGCGACGAGTCCGCTGATCAAGGAGTTCCGCAGGGAGTTCCCGAAGAGCCCGATCCTCGTCTCCGTCGTCACGACGAGCGGCTACGAGATGGCCAACCGCATCATCAAGGATGCCGACGCCATCATCTACTTCCCGCTCGACCTGCCGTGGCTTGCCGGCCACGTGCTGCGCCGCATCCGGCCGCGCGTCTTCCTGCCGGTCGAGACGGAGCTCTGGCCGAACTTCCTGCGCACGGCGCGCAAGATCCACGTGCCGGTCATGATGGTCAACGGCCGCATCAGCGACAAGAGCGTCAAGCAGTACAAGCACTTGCACAGCCTGTTGCGCGACATGATCGGGACGGTCAAGCTCTTCGCGATGCAGTCGCCTATCGATGCGGAGTACATCATGCGCCTCGGCGCGCCGAAGGAGCTCGTGACGGTCACGGGCAACACAAAGTTCGACCAGACGTACACGGACGTCAGCCCCGAGGAGAAGCAGCGCATCATCGAGGAGATGGGGCTCACCGAGAACGACGGCATCTTCCTCGCGGGCTCGACACACCGCGGTGAGGAGGAGCCCGTGCTGCAGGCCTTCAAGGCCGTGCGCAAGACGCACCCGCATGCGCGCCTCGTCATCGCACCGCGCGAGCTCCTGCGCACGACGGAGGTCGTGCACCTCTGCCGCAAGGCCGGTTTCACAGTCACGACGCGCACGAAGCTCCAGCACGAGGTACCGGCGGATGAGGATATCGTCATCCTCGATACGATTGGCGAGCTCGGCAAAGTCTACAGCATCGGCGATGTCGTCTTCGTCGGCGGCAGCCTCGTGCCGCACGGCGGTCACAACATCCTCGAGCCAGCTGCACACGGCAAGGCCATCATCGTCGGCTCGCACATGTTCAACTTCAAGGACACGTACGCGCTCTTCAAGAACCGCGATGCCTGCCTGACGGTGAAGAACGGCGAGGAACTGGCGACGGAGGTCACGCGCCTCTTCGACGAGCCGGAGCACCGCCACCGCATGGAGGAGGAGACGCGCGCCATCGTGCGCGAGAATAAGGGCGCTTCGCGCAAGTCGGCCGTCCTGCTCCACCAGATGCTCGATGCCTACGAGAGCATCCCTGAGAACCGGCACCACGTGCGCTCCACCCAGAAGATCACGAACTTCCAGACCTATTTCATCGACCTTGTCCATAGTAAAGAAGTGGACGGATTCTTCCCGAACATCATCATGGGCATCCTCTACGTCTTCTCGCTGATTTACGGAATGCTCGTCAACATCAAGCTGGCCGGCTACCGGTGCGGCATCTTCAAGAAGGCGAAGCTCGACTGCTTCGTCATCAGCCTCGGCAACGTGACGGTCGGCGGTACGGGCAAGACGCCGACGGCGCAGCGCCTCGCGCGCGACATCCGCGACATGGGCTACCGTGTCGTCATCCTCAACCGCGGCTACCGCGCCAAGTGGCATGGCGAGGTTGGCATTGTCTCCGATGGCAAGCGCCTGCACATGGATGCGGCGGAGGCCGGCGACGAGGCCTACATGCTCGCCAAGCACCTGCCGGAGGTCCCCGTACTCATCGGCGCGGAGCGCGCCAAGACGGGCTGCTACGCGATGGAGCACTTCGGCGCGGAGGTTGCCATCCTCGATGACGGCTACCAGCACTGGCAGCTCGAGCGCGACCTCGACATCCTGCTCGTCGATGCGGTAAATGTCTTCGGCAACGGTTACATCCTGCCGCGCGGCACGCTGCGCGAGCCGATCTCGCATATCAGCCGCGCCGACATCTGCCTGATGACGAAGGTCGACCAGGCGGCGGCCGGCTCCTGTGACTACATCCGCGAGACGGTGCACCGCTACAATCCGGATGCGCGCATCGTCGAGAGCATCCACCAGCCGCGCTGCTTCATCCCACTGACGGAGTGGTATGTCAACATCGCGAGCCAGGGCATCGATATCGCGAAGATGCGCGGCAAGCGCATCATGGCCGTTTCGGCCATCGGCAACCCGGCCTCGTTCGAGCAGACGCTCTCGGACATCGGCGCGGTGATCATCGAGAGCCTGCGCTATCCGGACCATCATGACTACGCGATGTCCGAGATGACGGATATCTTCCAGCAGGCGGAGAACGCCGGCGCGGAGGCCATCGTCATCACGGAGAAGGACGCCGTCAAGATCCCGGCGGATGTGGCTCGCGAGAAGTGGTCCATCCCGATTTACGTCATCTGCGTGGAGGTCAACTTCCAGAAGGGCAGCGAAGGCCTTTCTGAGATGCTGCAGAAGCGCCTCGCTGAGCGCTTCGGCCACTGATCCCTGCTTAGTTATAGAGAAAGGACAGGAAACCCATGAATGTTCTCTGTGTCATCCCGGCGCGCTACGCATCGACGCGCCTGCCCGGCAAGCCGCTCAAGGACATTGCCGGCAAACCTATGATCTGCCGCGTCTATGAGCGCGCGGCCAAGGCCTCGCGCGTAGCGGCCGCCATCGTCGCGACGGACGACAGCCGCATCTACGATGCCGTCCTGCAGCACGGCGGCGAGGCTGTCATGACGCGCAAGGACCACCCGACGGGCACGGACCGCCTCGCCGAGGTCGCCGAGAAGTATCCCGATGTCGACCTCATCATCAATGTCCAGGGGGATGAGCCGCTCATCGAGCCGAAGCTCATCGACGAGCTGGCCGCTGCCTTCGATGGCGATGCGGACCTGCAGATGGCGACGGTCTGCACCGAGATCACGGATGAGGCTGAGCAGCAGAATCCCAACAACGTCAAGGTCGTCATGGACAAGCAGGGCTATGCGCTCTACTTCTCGCGCTCGCTGATGCCATACCCGCGCCATCCGGGCACGCCGGTCTACAAGCACATCGGCATCTACGCCTACAAGCGCGACTTCCTGCTCGCCTACGCGAAGATGGCAGAGACGCCCTTGGAGCACGCCGAGAGCCTCGAACAGCTGCGCGCGCTCGAGAACGGCTACCGCATCAGGGTCATCAAGACGCCGTACCGCTTCGTCGGCGTCGACACAGCAGAGGACCTCGCGAAGGTCAACGCAATCTACCGCCAGATGATGCAGGGATAAGCCCTGCTCGTATCGAATCCTTATGGATGGCAGTTGGATAGTGATAGATACAGAAAGTGGAAGGTGAAACGCATGAATAAGGTCAAGATTGGAAATTTCATGATCGGTGAGGGAGAGCCCCTCACGTTGCTCGCAGGCCCCTGTGTCCTCGAGGGCATGGACCGCTGCCTGCTGATCGGGCGCACGATCAAGGAAATCTGCGGCCGTCTCGGCATCAACTACGTGTTCAAGGCTTCTTTCGATAAAGCAAACCGCTCGTCCTATCATAGCTTCCGTGGCCCAGGCCTCAAGAAAGGCCTCGAGATGCTGCAGGAGATCAAGGAGACGCTCGATGTGCCCATCGTGACGGACATCCACGAGACGACGCAGGCAGAGCCCGTCGCCAAGGTGGCCGACATCCTGCAGATCCCGGCATTCCTCTGCCGCCAGACGGACCTCCTGCACGCCGCTGCCCAGACGGGCCGCGTCGTCAACGTCAAGAAGGGCCAGTTCCTCGCGCCGGAGGACATGCGCAACGTCGTCGACAAGCTGCACGAGTGCGGCTGCGAGCAGATGCTGCTGACGGAGCGCGGTGCTTCGTTCGGCTACCACAACCTCGTCGTCGACATGCGCAGCCTGCCGATCATGCGCAGCCTCGGCTATCCGGTTGTCTTTGACGGCACGCACAGCGTGCAGCTGCCGGGCGGCAACGGCACGACGTCCTCGGGCAACCGCGAGTACGTCGAGTACCTCGTGCGCGCAGCGGCCGGCGCCGGCATCGACGCGCTCTTCCTCGAAGTCCACGACAATCCGGAGGAAGCGCTGTCGGACGGCGCCAACATGGTCTACCTCGACAAGCTCGAGGGCCTGCTGACGGACGCCCTGGCCATCCACAAAATCGTCCACCGTCAGGCATGAGGAGGAACTAGCGTGAGTATCAAAGAGAGAGCAATCGAGACCCTGGACATCGAGGGCAAGGCCGTCCTCGCACTCAAGGATCGCATCGGCGACGAGTTCGTCGCGGCTGTCAACTGCATCCTCAAGTGCCCGGCGCGCGTCGTCGTCACCGGCATGGGCAAGTCCGGCCACGTCGGCCGCAAGATCGCGGCGACGCTCGCGAGCACCGGCACGCCGTCTTTTTTCCTGCATCCGGCTGAGGCGTTCCACGGCGACCTCGGCATGGTGACGGAGAACGACGTCGTCATCGCTATCTCCAACAGCGGTGAGTCGACGGAGATCGTCAACATCCTGCCGATCATCCGCCGCATCGGCGCGACGATCATCGCGATGAGCGGCCGCCGCGAGTCGCAGCTCGGCAAGTTCTGCGACTACTTCATCGACATCAGCGTGGAGCGCGAGGCGTGCCCTCTAGGGCTCGCCCCGACGGCCAGCACGACGGCGACGCTCGCCATGGGCGATGCCATCGCCATGGCCTTGATGTCGGAGCGCAACTTCACGAGCCAGGACTTTGCGATGTTCCATCCGGGCGGCGCGCTTGGCCGCCGCCTGCTGCTGAAGGTCGAGAATGTCATGCACACGGGCAAGGACAACCCGCTGATCCACTGCGGCAAGACGGTCAAGGATGCGTTGTTCGTCATGACGGACAAGGGCCTCGGCGCTGTCTCCGTCGTCGACGACGAGGGCAAGTTCGTCGGGCTCATCACCGATGGCATCATCCGCCGCGCGCTCGCGAAGGACTACAAGTTCCTCGACGAGGCCGTGGAGAAGATCATGTTCACGGAGCCGTTGACGATTGCGCCGCAGCAGATGGCGGCGGCTGCGCTCTCCGTCATGGAGAAGCACAAGCCGCGCCCGGTCACGGTCCTGCCAGTCATCGACGAGAAGGGCGTCCCGGTCGGCATCGTCCATCTGACCGACCTCTTGCGCCAGGGAGTGGTCTGATATGGAATTCACAGCAGAAGCAATCCGCCGCGCGGAGCGCGTGCGGCTCATCATCTTTGATGTTGACGGCGTCCTGACAGACGGCGGCATCTACATCGGCCCGGACGGCGAACTCTTCAAGCCGTTCTTCTGCCGCGACGGCCTCGGCATCACACTCGCGCACCGCGCGGGGCTCAAGACGGCCATCATCACGGGGCGCGAGTCGGAACACCTGCGCTACCGCGCCAAGGAGCTCCACATCACGGAGGTCTACCAGGGCAATCTCGACAAGCGCGCGGCCTACGCGGACCTCAAGGCAAAGCTCGGCCTCGCGGATGAGGAGATCGCCTACTTCGGCGACGACCTCGTCGACCTGCCCATCATGGGGCAGGTCGGCTTCCCCGCTGCCGTCGCCGACGCCGTGCAGGAAGTGCGTGAGGTGGCTGTCCTGCAGTCGGACTATCCGGGCGGGCACGGTGCCGTGCGCCAGCTCATCGAGTTCATCCTCAAGGCGCAGGGCAAGTGGGAAGACTTAGTTGCAGGTTTCCAGGCGAAGAAGAGCATGGAAGGCCTTGCCCAGTAAGAATCAGAAAGACATTGGAGGCATTTTTTCATGCAGTATAAACTCGTGATGTTCTTGAGCAAAGTGGCCTGCCACACGCCGTACCGGCTGCTGATGGCTGTCGGCTGGGTGCTCGGCAATCTCTACTATCTCCTGATCAAGAAGGAGCGCGAACGCGCCGTATCGCAGATGATGCCGGCGCTCGGCATCGAGGAGCCGGAGGCCCGCCACCTCGTGCGGCTGTCCTTCATCAACCTTGCCCGCAATGTCTTGGAAATCCTCTACATGCCGCATCTCAATGAGAAGAACTTCGGCGAGTATATCGAGATCGACCATCTCGAGCACCTGACGGACGCGCTGGCAGAGGGCCACGGCGTTGCCATCGTCACGGGCCATATCGGCACGTGGGAGTGGCTGTCGGCCGCCTTCACCTTGAACGGCCTGCCCGTCACGGCCATCGCCAAGCCGCAGCCGAACATGCAGTACACGTACGCGCTCAACGACCTGCGCAAGACCATCCACGTCGAGATCTTCTCGCGCGGCACGAGCGAGCTCATCGCGGCGGCAAGGGCCCTCAAGAGCGGCAAGATCCTCGGCTTCCTCGTCGATCAGGATGCGGGCCCGGGCGGCGCCTTCCTGCCGTTCCTCGGCCGCATTGCGGCGACGCCGATGGGTCCGGCGGTCTTTGCGCGCAAGTTCAATTCACCCGTCGTCCCTGCGTTCATCCTGCGCCAGCCGAACGGCAAGCACAAGGTTGTCGTCGGCGAGGTCATGCGCTATCATGATACGGGGGACACGGACAAGGATCTCTTCGACTTCACGGCCCGCATGACGAAGGTCGTCGAGCAGATCATCCGCGACAACCCGACGCAGTGGCTCTGGTTCCAGAAGCGCTGGAACACGAAGCCGGAGCAGCAGAAGACGGGCAAGCATCACACGGTAAGGGGGCAGGAGCAGCAGAAATGAATGGCAAGCAGAAGACATTAGTCGCACTCGGCATCCTGTTCTTTGCCTGTGTGGTCATCTGGGCGGTGCGCACGGTGCCAGAGGCGCCGAAGATCGACCACTCAGATGACGATCAGCCGCGCATCATGTCGTACGACAACAACACGATCAGCGAGGAGAAGGACGGCGTCAAGATCTGGGATCTCACGGCGGACCACATCGAGGTCGACATCGACTCCCGCAATGCGGAGATGACAGGCATCACGGGCCATTTCTACCAGAAGGACGGCCGCTCGGCCGAAGTCACGGCAGATCACGGCTCGTATGACAATGAGACGAAGGACATCCAGATCGACGGCAATGTCAAGATCACGACGAGCGACGGTGCGACATTGACGAGCGACCAGCTCTTATGGACAGCAGAGCAGGGCATGCTCTCTGCCATCGGCCAGGCCAAGGTGTCGAATGACACGATCCGCGCCTGGGGCGAGCGCATCGACAGCACCGACGGCTTCAACAAGATCAAGATCTCTGGCAAAGCACATATCGAGAAACTCATGGAGGGGGCAGAACAATAATGAACAGTAAGAAGATGAAGGGCGTGCTCGCAGCGGCTGCAGCCATCCTGTCCCTGCACATGGGCACGATCTACGCCGCAGAGAGCGTGCCGGCATCGCTCGATGCTGATACGCTCGAATACGATATGCGCACGGGCGAGGCTACGGCCACGGGCTACGTGCTCCTGACGCGCGGCGACTCGCACGTCACCGGCAACCGCGCGACCTACAACTCGAAGACGCAGGCCGCGACGGTTGAGGGCAATGTCATCGCCGTCTATCAGGGCACGCGCCTGACCTGCGACTACCTGATGTCGGACGGCCAGGAGCACATGATGGCCACGGGCAACGTCCACGGGACGCGCGACGACAAGACCTTCTCGGGTGAGCAGGTCGACTACTTCCCGCAGCAGAACGACTACATCGTCATCGACCGCGGCGGCCAGCTCACGAGCGGCGACGATACCTTCACGGCGGACCGCATCTACGGCTGGCTCAAGGATGAGCACTACATCGGCGAGGGCAATGCGCACGTCGTGAGCCCGTCGCGCGCGATGGAAGCCGGCGGCGACCAGATGGACTACTACGGCAAGGAGCAGGGCAAGGCCGTCATCACGGGCAATGCCTGGGCCGTACAGGAGAATAACACGATGCGCAGCAATCGCATGACGATTTATCTTGCCGATGACGGGTCCGCTAAGGTACAATAAAGTGATAGGTTGAGCGAGGCTGCCGCAGCTGCGGCAGATGATATGTTGGAGGGCACGATTTTGCATATCGAGGCAAGGAATCTGGTAAAGACATTCAAGAAGCGCACGGTCGTCGACCGCGTTTCTCTGCGTGTGAATAAGGGAGAGATCGTCGGCCTGCTCGGGCCGAATGGCGCGGGCAAGACGACGACGTTCTATATGATCGTGGGGCTCGAGCGCCCGACGTCCGGCGAGGTCTTCCTCTCGGACGTCAACATCACGGACGAGCCGATGTACCACCGGGCAGCGCTCGGCATCAGCTACCTCACGCAGGAGGCCTCGATCTTCCGCAAGCTCACCGTCGAGGAGAACATCATGGCCATCCTCGAGACGACGAAGCTCTCGAAGGCCGAGCAGAAGGACAAGTTCGAAGAGCTGCTCGAGGAGTTCCACATCGGCCACGTGCGCGAGCGCAAGGGTACGGAGCTCTCGGGCGGCGAGCGCCGCCGCGTGGAGATTGCGCGCTGTCTGGCACTCGAGCCGCAGTTCATCCTGCTCGACGAGCCGTTCGCCGGCGTCGACCCGCTGGCCGTCGCCGACATCCAGGAGATCGTCCAGTACCTCAAGGAGCGCGGCATGGGCATCCTGATCACCGATCACAATGTCCGCGAGACGCTGCAGATCGTCGATCGGGCCTACATTCTCAACAGCGGCAAGATCCTCCTCGAGGGCGATAGCCAGACCATCGCGAACAGCCCAGTCGCTAAGAAGTTCTACCTCGGCGATAATTTCACATTGTAACGGAGACACAGCAAATGCATATCAGAATCTTAGACAAATACATATTCCGGGAGGTCTTCAAGGCCTTCATCTTCGGCATCTGCGCATTCTCTGCTGTCTTCATCGGTTCGGGTACGCTCTTCAAGATTGCCAAGTACATCACGGATTACGGCGCATCGCTGTCGGCCGTCGTCAAGGTCTTCGTCTTTGGCCTGCCGTCGGTCATCATGTGGACCTTCCCAATGTCCATGCTGCTCGCGACGCTCCTGACATTCGGACGCCTCTCGAGCTCGAGCGAGATCACGGCCATGAAGTCGTGTGGCATCGGTTTTTACCGCATCGCCGCGCCGGCCGTCATCATGGGCTTCCTCGTCAGCATCGGCGCAATCGCCTTCAACGAGTACGTCGTGCCGTGGGCCAATACGGCCTACCGCAATGTGGTCTACTACGAGATCCAGGGCAATAATGGCATGAAGTCGCAGGAGCACATCATCCTCAAGGACATCCAGGATGGCAAGATCCAACGCCTCGTCTACGCGCGCCGCTACGATGGCGATACGCAGACCCTGCAGGGCGTGACCATGCAGGACTTCAATCAGGACGGCAAGGTCAGCCACGTCGAGAACGCGGAGTACGCTGAGTACAGCATGGACAAGTGGATCATGCACAATGGCATGCTCTACGACATCTCGGAGGGGCAGAGCGAGCACAGCATGCGCTTTGACACGCAGGTCCTGCCAATCAAGGCAAACCCGAAGCAGATCGTGCGCGAGCAGAAGGACCCCGAAGAGCTCACGATGAAGGAACTGCGCGCGCAGATCAACATCATGAAGACGCAGTACGTCGATACGAACAAGCTCGAGGCGGAGCTCTACCAGCGCATCACCGTGCCGATGGCCAGCCTGATCTTCGCGCTCATCGGCGTGCCGCTCGGCCTGCAGCCGACGCGCAACAGCTCTTCGGCGGGCTTCGCGATGAGCGTCATCATCATCTTCTTCTACTACGCGCTGATGACGATGGGCAACGCTCTGGCGCGCAGCGGTGCTGTCGCACCGATCATTGCCGTCTGGATCCCGAACATTGTCGGGCTCATCGCGGGCTTCATCCTCATACGCAGGGCCTCGCGCTGATGGCAGCGAGAATCTAAGGACAGGAATCAAGAAAGAAGGAAAGGTGGTAGATACAGGATGTATGGTGTCCTACTAATCGTCGTACTCATCATCACGGGCGGAGCCATTGCCTTCATCGGCGACCGCCTGGGTTCGAAGGTGGGCAAGAAGAAGCTCTCCATCTTCGGCCTGCGCCCTCGTCATACATCTATCATCGTGACGATCTTCACGGGCGTCTGCATCACGACCCTGACGTTCGGCGTCATGGCGGCGGCTTCGCAGAATGTGCGCACGGCGCTCTTCGGCATGGAGAAGCTCAACCAGAAGATGAAGACGACGCAGGCGGACCTCAATCAGGCCACGGCCGACCTGCAGACGGCGCAGCAGCAGCAGCAGGAAGCCAATGATGCGCTCGACCAGTCGCGCAAGGACGTTGAGACGCTCAAGGCACAGCAGCAGGAGCTCGAGGCAGAGTCGCAGCGCCTGCAGGAGGGCAACCGCCTCTTAGAGCTCGCGAAGGCAGAGCTCATGCAGCGCAACGATGTGCTCGTCGCGCAGAACGACCAGCTCGGGGCGCAGAACAGCGAGCTTTCTTCGGCCAACTCCTCGCTGCAGGGCCAGAACTCCTTGCTGACCGGCAAGAACGCGGAGCTCACGGGCAAGAACGCGAGCCTGACTTCGGACAACAGGGACCTCGAGAAGCGCAACCAGGATCTGCGCAACGGCATCATGACGATCCGCGAGGGCGACATCGTCTTCCGCGCCGGTGAGGTCATCGCGAGCGGCGTCATCCGCGGCAATCGTCCGGCGGCAGAGGTCGATAAGGACCTCCAGTCGCTGGCACAGCTCGCGAGCCGCAACGTCTCGACGCGGCTCGGCCAGGACGTCTCGGATAAGGACGTCTGGATCTACAAGCCCGAGTACAATTCGGCCGTGCAGGCCATCGCGAGCAGCCCGCAGGACATGGTCGTGCGCATCGTGGCCGCCGGCAACCTCGTGCGCGGTGAGGAAGTCAGAGCCTCGCTCGAGCTCTACAAGAACCGCGTCATCTACAAGGACCGCGAGTTCATCCTCGCGCGTCCGATTGCGCTCAAGGGCGTCGGCAATGGCGAAGCCGAGCAGGCTGTCATGGGCTTCCTCAAGGAAGTCAATGCGGCAGCATCGGCTAAGGGCATCCTGCCGGACCCGATTCGCGGGTCGATCGGCGTCATGGACGGCGCGCAGTTCTACGAAGTAGTCAACGCCATCAACGGCGTACACGGCACGGTCGTGCTCTCCGCCTATGCGAGGGGGGATACGGACGCGCTCGGACCGCTGCGCCTGATCATCAAAGAAGAACAGCTGCCAGACCAGCCGTGATACGCAGGGCTCTGCCAGGCCAACAGCCTTGAGCAGGGCCCTTTTGCTGTCGTCATCTGGAGGATTTTAGATTTTAGAAGAGGAGAAGGGAAATGGTTATGGAACGGATCGCTGCACTTGACCCCGGCCGCGAGAAGTGCGGCTTTGCCGTGCTCGCAGAGGGCGGCGAGGTGCTCATGCAGCGCGTCATCGAGACGGCGCAGCTTGAGGAGGAAGTCCGGGCCGCGCGGGAGGCGTACGGTTTCGCTGTGCTCGTCGAGGGCAATGGCACGACGAGTCGCGAGGCGCGCGCCCGCCTGCAAAAGGCTATGCCGGACCTTCACATCGAGGTGGTCGACGAGTACCGGACGACGGACCTCGCCAAGAAGGCGTACTGGAAGGCCAAGCCGCCGCGCGGCTGGCGCCGCCTGCTGCCCGTTACCATGCAGGTACCGCCGGAACCCGTCGACGATTTCGTCGCCGTCATCCTCGCATCGCGTTATATAAAGGAGAAGCATCATGAATGAGAAACAGCATCGTCCCGACTGGACGGAATACTTCCTCGACATCGCCAAGGCCGTCGGCCGCCGCGCGACCTGCCTGCGCCGCCGCTACGGCGCCATCATCGTCAAGGACAAGATCATCATCAGCACGGGCTACAACGGCGCGCCGCGCGGCGAGGCCAACTGCATCGACACGGGCAATTGTGAGCGCGAGCGCCTCCATGTGCCGAAGGGACAGAACTACGAGCTCTGCGTGGCCGTCCACGCCGAGCAGAACGCCATCATCAACGCCGACTCCGCCGCGATGGAGGGGGCGACGATCTACATCGTCGGCGTCAACGCCGACGGCAGCCTCGCCTCGGGCAAGCCGTGCCTGCTCTGCCGCCGCATGCTGCGCAATGCCAAGCTCGCCAAGGTCGTCTACTATGAGACGGATGGCAGTGTCGTGAGCTGCCGCCCCGACGAGATCCACGACTGACAAATGATTGACAGGCTCAGGCCCTTGCGTTAAAATAGGTTTGTTATAATGGATTGCACTCTGGATGCCTGTCGCATCGCAGGAGTGCAGCTGTGTATTCGAGAAAAAGGAGTGCGCTTGTATGCCAGTCTATATGTTGGCGTTCATCATTGCTGCCGGTGTGGCACTGCTGTTGACGCCTGGTGTCATCTGCCTTGCGGGGAAAACGGGGGCAATGGATGCCCCGGATGCGAGAAAGGTCCACAAGAAGCCGATTCCGCGCATTGGCGGCATTGGCATCTATCTCGCTTTCATGGTGGCAATCCTCAGCGTCCTGGCCTTCACCGAGGTCTCGCCGGAGGTCCTCTACGAGATCATCGGCCTCTTGGTCAGCGGCTCGATCATCTTCATCGTCGGCCTCATCGACGACTACGTCAATCTGCCAGCCAAGGTAAAACTCCTGGGCCAGATCATCGCGGCCTGTGTGCTCGTCTTTGCCTTTGATGTCCGCATCGACTTCATCACAGATCCGTTCGGCGACTACATCTACCTCGAGTTCCTCGCCATCCCGGCGACGATCTTCTGGCTCGTCGGCCTGACGAATACGGTCAACCTCATCGATGGCCTCGACGGCCTCGCCGCAGGCGTCTCGACGATCGCGTCCATCACGATCTTCCTCGTGGCCCTGCAGCAGGGCATCATCCTCGTCGCCGTGCTGACGGCTGCCCTCGCTGGTGCAGCCTTCGGCTTCCTCTACTACAACTTCAACCCGGCCAAGATCTTCATGGGCGACTCGGGCAGCCAGTTCCTCGGCTTCATGCTCGCGGGTATCTCGGTCATCGGCGCCGTCAAGAGCGCCGCGACGATCGCGCTGATCGTGCCGATTCTCGCACTCGGCCTGCCGATCCTCGATACGACCTTCGCCATCGTGCGCCGCTATCGCGGCGGCGTGCCAATCTTCAAGCCGGATAAGGGACATCTTCATCACCGCCTGCTCGATCTCGGTTTCTCGCAGCGCCAGGCCGTGCTGCTGATGTACGTCATCAGTGCGCTTCTCGGTCTCAGCGCCGTGGCCTTGACGGAAGTCAGCACCCAGATCGCCATCGCGATCGTCTGCGTCGTCGTGGCCGTCGTGCTCTTTGGCGCCAAGAAACTCGGGATTTTCCATATGAAAGATTCTGCACACCAGCATTAAGGAGGTCTTGCAGTGGAACAGAAGAAGATCAAGGTCATGACGGTCTTCGGCACGCGCCCGGAGGCAATCAAGATGGCACCAATCGTGCTCGAGCTCCAGAAGCATCCGGACACGATCGTGCCGGTCGTGGCCGTTACGGCACAGCATCGCGAGATGCTCGATCAGGTACTCAATCTCTTCCATATCAAGCCGGATCATGATCTCAACATCATGGCCGCCGGCCAGACGCTCTTCGACATCACGACGAGAGCCATGATGGGACTCGACAAGGTCCTAACGGAGGAGGAGCCGGACATCGTGCTCGTCCATGGCGACACGACGACGACGTTTGCCGGCGCACTGGCTGCCTATTACCATCAGACGGCCGTCGGGCACGTCGAGGCGGGCCTGCGCACGCACAACAAGTACTCGCCGTTCCCCGAGGAGATGAACCGCCGCCTGACGGGCTGCATCGCTGACCTCAACTTTGCGCCGACGAGCACGTCGGAGGCCAACCTGCTCGCGGAGAACGTCCCGCCGGAATCCATCTTCGTCACGGGCAACACGGTCATCGATGCACTGCACCACACGGTCCGCGATGACTTCGACTTCCAGGAGAATTCCCTCAAGGACGTTGATTTTGCCAATAAGCGCATCATCCTCGTCACGACGCACCGTCGCGAGAACCTCGGCGAGCCGATGCGCCACGTCTACAAGGCGCTCAAGCAGCTGACGGAGGAGTTTGACGACGTCGAGGTCGTCTTCCCGGTCCACAAGAATCCGAAGGTCCGCGAGGTCGTCAACGAAGAGCTCGGCGGACTGGCGAAAGTCCATCTCATAGATCCGCTCGACTACGAGCCGTTTGCCAACCTCATGCATCGGGCCTACCTGATCCTCACGGATTCGGGCGGCGTCCAGGAGGAGGCGCCGGCGCTCGGCAAGCCGGTCCTCGTGCTGCGCGACACGACGGAGCGCCCTGAGGCCGTCGATGCCGGCACGGTCAAGCTCATCGGCACGGACCGCGAGCGCGTCTACGAAGAGGCGAAGAAGCTCCTGACAGACAAGGCGGAGTACAGCCGCATGGCCGAGTCGGTCAACCCGTACGGCGACGGCAAGGCCGCCGCGCGCATCATCCAGGCCATCCTCTACCACTACGGTCTGGCCGATGGCCGTCCGGACGTCTTCGAAGGCTGACGGATATCTTGAACAAAAAGCAAAAGCTCTCCCACTGGGAGGGCTTTTTTACTGCCCGCGCATCATAAATCCGATTTAGGCAGACGATGTGATTATTTTATGATTTCGTGTCGGTTTTTATCGAATCCGCAAGGTGTGCGCTAAAATGAGAGGAGGGGTCAAATGGACCAGAAGAAAGATAAGGATACGCAGCATGAGATGCTGCGCACGGGCCTGCGGCAGGCCGTCAAGGCCTTTGCCGTCCTCAGCGGCGTCGGCATCTACCTCGCCGTCTTCGTCGGCATCTGCCTGTTTCTCGGGAGCCTGGCGGATACTTACCTGCTCGGAGGCGGCTCTTTTGGCAAGCTCACGGGCATCCTCATCGGCTTTCCGGGTGCATTCTACACGCTGTTCCGGCAGCTCAAGCAAAACGGGATTGTCTGAGTCATTTTGCAGTCTGACGCGTCGAAATCATGCGACTTTTTTGTTTGATGAAAAAAAGCTTGCTATCTCATCTACTATCGCATATAATAGTCATTGCGATGAATCAATAAGAAATAATACAAATGATTTATCACAGTATAAATCTCTCTTATGGATAACGTTTGCCATGATAGTGAAAATAGATGTTTTTACCGTTTGGGGCTCTGGAATAGCAGGAATCCCATGGCAGATGTCGAACTAAGAGAAGTGGGAAGCTATGACTTCCCGTTCATCACTATGATATTCATCAAAGACGGCGCCCGCCGTCGTCAGAGGAGGAATATGAAACAAATTTTATCGGTCTTCATGAAGCGCCTTGCGATTGCCCTTGCGCTCGCGACGCTGATGATCGGCAGCCTGCTCTTCGTGAGAGGAGAGGGGATGCTCATCGGCGCGCTGCTCTTGGGATATCTCGCGGCGCTGGTGTTTGTCTGGAACATGGCCTGGCGCCTCTGGCGCCTGACGTATGTGCAGGACGGCGGCAAGCGGCAGATGCTCTGGGGCATGGCTCTCCGGATGCTTGTGCTCTTTCTCGTACTGCTCGTCGCCGTGACGATCTCCGTCCCGGTATTCCTCGTCACGGCGCTCGGCTTCCTCGTCTGCTACGGGATGGCCCTGTTTCTGTTCATCCACATGAACCTCGGTAAAAAATAATTGGGGTTTTACCTAGGAGGGAGGTATAGGTTATGCATGAAATTGGTGTTCGCGAAGTAGTGCATTTCGCCGGTCTCACATTCAACTGGGAGACCCTGTGCATGACTTGGCTCACGATGGCGATCGTCATCCTGATCTCATGGCTGGCCACGCGGAATCTCAAGATGATCCCGACGGGCTGGCAGAATGTGGTGGAGATCCTCGTCTCGTGGCTCGATACACAGGTGAGCTCCATGATGGGCAAGCGGGGACTGTTCCTTGCGCCGTTCATCATGTCGCTGTTCATGTTCCTGCTGACGTCGAACTGGCTGGGACTCATCCCTACGTTGTCTTCACCGACGAATGACTTGAACACCACCTTAGGGCTGGCGCTGCTCGTCGTCGTACTGGTACATGTACTCGGTGTCCATATGAAAGGCGGTCATTATATCGCGCATTTCTTCAAGCCGACGCCGGTATTTGTCATCATCAACGCGATCGAAGAAATCGCCAAGCCAATCACGCTGTCGTTCCGTCTATTCGGCAACATCCTGGCAGGTGAGATCCTGATCATCATCCTGCTCAAGCTGATGCCGATCTGGATGCCGATCCCGTCAGTTCTCTGGCTGGCATTCAGTATCTTTGTCGGCGGAGTCCAGGCGTTCATCTTCACGATGCTGTCGATGGCATATCTTGCCAACGCGGTCAAGGAAGACGAAGAAGAGTCGTGATGACTGTCGCAATGGTGTAGGAAAAACTTTTAGGAAAACGTTATTGATTCTGTTTCTGAATTCAAGGAGGATCTTTTCATGGAAAACGCAATCATGGTCGCAGCAGCTCTCGTCGGTGCAGGTCTTTGCATGGGTTTGGCTGCCATCGGCGCTGGCCTCGGTGATGGTCTTGTCACGAGCCGCTTCATCGAGGGTATCACGCGTCAGCCAGAAGCACAGAGCAAGCTCTTCACGAACACGCTGATTTCCGTCGGCCTCATCGAGTCCATGGCGATCATCGCAACGGTCGTTGCTCTGATCATGCTCTATGCGAACCCGCTCATCAAATAATTCCATTTTGATGAAGAACGTAAAAGGGGGGCATAGCAATTGATAGATATCAATGCCACATTGATCGCTCAGATCTTGAACTTCTTGATCTTGGCTGGTATCCTTCGCGCATTTGCCTATAAGCCGGTCGTCCGGATGCTCAAGGCTCGTCAGGACCGCATCCAGGAGAGCCTCGACAAGGCGGATGCGGATGCTGAGGAGGCCGACAAGCTCTTGGCCGAGTACAAGGCGAAGCTCGCTGAGGCGAACGTCAAGGCCGAGAACATCGTCTTGATGGCCGAGAAGCGTGCAAGTGAAGAGCGTGAGGCAAAACGCGCAGAAGTCAAGCGCGAGATCGAACAGATGCGCAAGGCCGCGAAGGCAGAGATCGAGCGCGAGCGCGAGCATGCAGTCCAGCAGCTGCGCGCTGAGATGATTACGCTGTCTATGGCAGCTGCCGGTAAGATCGTTGCTAAGAACATGGATAAATCCGAGAACGAAGCATTGATCACGGATTTCGTCAAAGAACTCGACAAGGACAAGATTGGTGATCTGCCATGCTAAACTTACAGCTTGTACGGAAATACGCCAAGGCAATCTTCGAGATTGCGCAGGAAGAGGGCAAGCTCGTGGAGTATGGCGATGAGCTCAAGGCCGCGCGCGAGGGCATCGAGTCAGTGCCGCAGGCAATCGAGTTCTTCTCCAACCCGCAGGTTGATCCGAAGCTCAAGAAGGAGCTCCTGCAGAAATGCTTCAAGAAGGAGCTCTCGAAGGACGTGTACCACTTCCTGTTGCTGCTGGTCGACAAGCACCGTTTCGTGCTGTTCCCGGCAATAGTGGACGAGTACCGCGCACTTTCGAATGAAGCCAGAGGCATCCTGATTGCAGACGTGACGACTGCCACTGCCGCTTCAAAGAAGCAGCAGAAGGCCATCGCAGACAAACTGAAACAGATAACGGGCAAGAAGGTGGAGCTCCGCCTCCACGAGGACAAGTCCCTTATCGGCGGTGTTGTCGTCAAGATCGGCGACCGCCGCATCGATGGCAGTGTCGCTGGCCGTCTCGAGACGATGAAGAGAAAATTACTGGCTAATGAGTGATGAAACTGGGGTGACAGCGAAGTTATGAAAATGAATCCGGAAGAAATAACGGCCATCATCAAGGACCAGATCAAGAACTATGATGTGGACCTCAACGTTGATGATGTTGGTTCCGTTATCGAGATCGGTGACGGCATCGCGCACATCCATGGCCTCGACAAGGCTATGGCGGGCGAGCTGCTCGATTTCGGCAATGATATTTATGGTCTGGTCCTGAACCTTGAGCAGGACAACGTCGGTGCCGTTATCTTAGGCGGCGAGACGAAAATCAAAGAGGGCTCGCAGGTCAAGCGCACGGGCCGCATCATGCAGGTCCCTGTCGGCGAGGCCATGATCGGCCGCGTCGTCGATGCTCTCGGCCGTCCAATTGACGGCAAGGGCAAGATCGAGACGACAGAGACGCGTCCGGTCGAGTACCCGGCACCGGGCATCGCAGACCGCAAGCCGGTCAAGGAGCCGCTGCAGACAGGCATCAAGGCCATTGACGCTCTCGTACCAATCGGCCGTGGCCAGCGTGAGCTCATCATCGGCGACCGCGGCATCGGCAAGACGGCCATTGCGATCGACACGATCCTCAACCAGCACGACCAGAACTGCATCTGCGTCTATGTCGCCATCGGCCAGAAGGCCTCGACGGTTGCGCGCGTCGTCAAGACTCTCGAAGAGCGCGGCGCCATGGACTACACGATCGTCGTAGCCGCTACGGCTGCTGACAGCTCACCGCTGCAGTATCTCGCACCGTATGCCGGTGTTGCGATGGCTGAGCACTTCATGTATCAAGGCAAGGCATGCCTCTGCGTTTACGATGACCTCACGAAGCATGCAGCGGCTTACCGCGCCATGTCCCTGTTGCTCCGTAGACCGCCAGGACGTGAAGCATATCCGGGCGATGTCTTCTACCTCCATTCCCGTCTGCTCGAGCGCGCAGCGAAGCTCAACGATGAGCTCGGCGGCGGCTCCATTACGGCCCTGCCAATCATCGAGACGCAGGCCGGTGACCTCTCGGCCTACATCCCGACGAACGTCATCTCCATCACGGACGGCCAGATCATGCTCGAGACGGATTCCTTCTACTCTGGTATCCGTCCGGCCATCAACGTCGGCCTCTCCGTATCGCGTGTCGGCGGCTCGGCTCAGATCAAGGCCATGAAGCAGGTAGCAGGTACGCTGCGCCTCGACCTCGCGCAGTACCGCGAGCTCGCAGCGTTCTCGCAGTTCGCCTCGGACCTCGACAAGGAGACGAAGGCACAGCTCGACCGCGGTATCCGCATGGTCGAGACGCTGAAGCAGCCGCAGTACAGCCCGCTGCTCGTCCAGGAACAGGTCATGGTCATCTACACGGCCGCCAAGGGCTATCTCGTCGATATCCCGGTCGAGAAGGTCGTCGAGTTCCAGACGGACTTCCTGAAGTTCATGCGCACGCAGCATCCGGAAGTCGCACAGAAGATCATTGAGCAGAAGAAATTCGATGACGCTCTGGAGACGGAGCTCAAGAATGCGATCATGGAGTTCAAGGAAACTGTACCGTATAAAATGGCGTAAGGCGAGGTGATTCTTTTTGGCTAGTTTACAGGATATTCGCCATCGCATCAAGAGCGTAAAGAGTACCAAGCAGATCACGAGTGCCATGAACATGGTCGCCACGAGCCGTCTGCGCCATGCCAAAGAGGCTGCAACCGCGAACCGTCCCTATGCGCAGAAGGTCAGCGAGGTCGTCCACGCCGTCGCCAAGAACGCCGGTACGGACTTTTCGCACCCGCTGCTTGAGAAACACGAGGACGGCAAGAAGCTCGTCTTCCTGATCACCTCGGACAAGGGACTTGCAGGTGCGTATTCGTCGAATGCCTGCAAGGCGGCAGAAGCCCTCATAGAGAAAGCGAATGACACGGATTTCGTCATCGTCGGCCGCAAGGGCGTGGGACACTTCAAGTCCCGCGGCCACAACGTCGTCAAGGAGTTCATCGGCATCAGCGAGCATCCGTCTTCTGAGGACGCGCGCGACATCGCACTCGAGCTCATCCGCCTCTACAAGACGGGCGAGTACCGCGAGATCGTCATGGTCTACACGAAGTTCGTCTCGGCCATTAGCTGCGAGCCGAAATCGGGGGCACTGCTGCCGTTTGCTCCGCTGAAGGCAGAGGATCAGGACAATCTGAACGTCGAGTACATCTATGAACCGGATGCCGCCACGGTGCTCGGTTTCATGCTGCCGCAGTATCTCTTCACGGTCGTTTACGCAGCGCTTCTGCAGTCGGCTGCCAGCGAGCTCTCCTCGCGCATGAACGCGATGAGCAACGCGACGGACAACGCAGAAGACCTCATGGATAAACTCAATCTGCATTACAACAAGGTACGTCAGGCTGGCATTACCCGTGAGATCACTGAGATTGTCGGCGGCGCCGAAGCCCTTAAGTGAGGGCATATAAGGAGGTTTACCATTGGCAAAAGGTAAAGTCGTACAGGTCATCGGACCTGTCGTAGATATTGAATTCCCGGCGGGCGAGCTGCCGGCAATCCTCAATGCCGTCACCATCAAGGGCAAGACGAGCATTGACATCGACCTCGTCGTCGAGGTCATGCAGCATCTTGGCGACAGCGTCACGCGCTGCATCGCCATGAGCTCGACGGACGGTCTGACGCGCGGCATGGAAGCAGTCGACACGGGCAACCCGATCATGGTCCCGGTCGGCACGGAGTGCCTCGGCCGCGTCTTCAACGTACTCGGTCAGACGGTTGACCACAACCCGGCTCCTGTCGGCAACAAGGAGTTCTGGCCAATCCATCGCCCGGCTCCGAAGTTCGACGAGCAGGAGACGAGCGCACAGGTCCTCGAGACGGGCATCAAGGTCGTTGACCTCATCGCTCCGTACTCCAAGGGCGGCAAGACGGGCCTCTTCGGCGGCGCAGGCGTCGGCAAGACGGTCCTCATCATGGAGCTCATCCACAACATCGCGACGGAGCACGGCGGTTACTCCGTCTTCGCCGGCGTCGGCGAGCGCACCCGTGAGGGCAATGACCTCTGGGGCGAGATGACCGAGTCGGGCGTCATCGACAAGACGGCACTCGTCTACGGCCAGATGAACGAGCCGCCAGGAGCACGTATGCGCGTTGCCCTGACGGGCCTGACGATGGCGGAGTACTTCCGCGATGTCCAGCATCAGGACGTGCTGCTCTTCATCGACAACATCTTCCGCTTCATCCAGGCTGGTTCTGAGGTATCGGCACTGCTCGGCCGTATGCCGTCGGCCGTCGGCTATCAGCCGACGCTGTCCACGGATATCGGTGCCCTGCAGGAGCGCATCACCTCGACGAAGAATGGTTCCATCACGTCGGTCCAGGCCGTCTATGTCCCGGCCGATGACCTGACGGACCCGGCACCGGCTGGTACGTTCACGCACCTCGATGCCACGACGGTCCTCTCGCGCCAGATTGCCGAGCTCGGCATCTACCCGGCTGTCGACCCGCTCGATTCGACGAGCCGCATCCTCAACGCCGAGGTCCTCGGCGAGGAGCACTACAAGGTCGCCCGCGGCGTCCAGGCTGTGCTGCAGAAGTACAAGGAGCTCCAGGATATCATCGCCATCCTCGGCATGGAAGAGCTCTCCGATGAGGATAAGCTGACGGTCTCGCGTGCGCGCAAGATCCAGCGTTTCCTCTCGCAGCCGTTCTTCGTCGCAGAGGTGTTCACGGGTTCGCCGGGCAAGTACGTGCCGCTCAAGGAGACGGTGCGCGGCTTCAAGGAGATCCTCGAGGGCAAGTATGACGACCTGCCGGAGAATGCCTTCTACATGGTCGGCACAATCGATGAGGCAGTCGAGAAAGCACGGAAGATCAAAGAAGAGGAGGGATAATCGATGGCGACTATCAAGCTAGAGATTGTCTCACCGGATAAAGTGGTCTACGAGAATGACATCAGCATGCTGATCGTGCGCTCGACGGGCGGCGAGCTCGGCATCCTGCCGCACCACGCACCGCTCGTCGCGGGCCTCGTGCCGCATGCCATGCGCATCCGCCTCGGTGCCGACCGCGATGAACAGCTCATCGCAGTCGCGGGTGGCTTCATGGAAGTCACGCCGGAGAAGATCACGGTGCTCGCGACGGCTGCTGAGCAGCCGATCGACATCGATATCAACCGCGCGAAGGAAGCTATGGCCCGCGCCAAGGCCCGCATCGCTGCCTTCCATCAGGGCACGCCTGAGGGCAAGGACGTCGATATCGACCGCGCTGAGCTCGCGTTGCGCCGCTCGATTGCGCGCCTGCGCGCCATCGGCTCGGAGTTCGAGGAATAATGACCGGAAAGGTAAGTCCTGCAGTCCTGCTGCAGGGCTTTTCTTTTTGCCGGTTGGGTCCTGATTTATGATATAATGAGAGATATCAATCAAGAAAGGGCGTTAAATTTTTATGGAATTATTGGATATCAATACGCTTGGCTTCCTCGTGTTCTTCGGCTTCATGGCGGCCTTCATCGACTCGGTCGTCGGCGGCGGCGGGCTCATCGCGATCCCGGCGCTGATGTGGACGGGCCTGCCGCCCCTCACGGTGCTCGGCACCAACAAGGTCGCGGCCGTCATGGGCGCGTTCACGAGCTTCGTGACGTTCGTGCGCTCCGGCAAGGTCGACGGCTGGCTCATCCGCCGGCTCTTCCCGATTTCGCTCGTGGGCTCGGCCGTCGGCGTGCTGGCCGTGCGCCAGATCCCGTCGGAATTCCTGCGGCCGCTCGTCGTCGTCATGCTGATCCTCGTACTGATCTACAGCATCTGCAAGAAGGACTGGGGCCGCGAGTCGACGTATCAGGGCATGAGCACGCGGCTGCTCGTGCTCTCAGGGGTTGTGGCGTTCACCTTCGGTTTCTACGATGGCTTCTTCGGACCGGGTACGGGCTCTTTCCTGCTCTTTGCTTTCCTGATGGTCGGCTTCGACTTCCTCGGCGCGGCGGCCAATGCGCGCGCGCTGAACTTCGCGAGCAACATCGCGGCGGCCGTGCTCTTCAGCTACTTCGGCATCGTCGACTTTGCGCACGCCATCCCGATGGGCCTCGCGATGATTGTCGGTGCCTGGTGCGGCGCGCACGTGGCGCTCTCGAAGGGCGCAGGCTACGTGCGCCCGCTCTTCATCATCATGACGACGGTGCTCATCGGCAAGCAGCTCTTCGAGTTCTTCAAGTGAGCGCGGCGCTTGCTTTTCTTTGCCGTTGACCTTACAATAGAGTAGTATTTATCTTTAGAAACCACAGTGAAGGGTGATTGACATGAGTATTTTCTCGCGTTTCCTGCCGAAGAAGAAACCGGTAGAGATCAAGAATAACATCCCGAAGGAAAAGGCCGATATCCGCAAGCGGTTCGGCATCTACTGCCACAGCCATCATGGCACTTCGGGCAATAAGCTCTGCCCGAAGTGCACGGCGCTTTTAGCGACAGTCATGACGAAGATGGACCGCTGCCCGTACGGCATCACGAAGCCGATCTGCGACCGCTGCGAGCGCCCGTGCTTCGGCGCGAAGCAGACGCAGGAGTTCCTCAAGATCATGGACTCGACGAGCAAGCGCATGTTCCTGCGCCATCCGATGATGAGCGTCAAGCACAAGCTGGCGAGCATGGGCGTCGACTACGCGAAGTATCAGCAGCAGAAGAAGCTTGATGACAAGGTCAAGGCGAAGGAGAAGGCTGCGAAGGAACGTGCGAAGGAGCGCAAGGGCAAGAAATGAACCGGTCAATGCTCAGGAAGATCTCGAATCTCCTCGTCGTCGTGCTCGTCGGACTGGCACTCTGCGCAAAGGTAGAGGAAGGCGGCTCTGAGGCCCTCTTCGGCAAGAACGACATCGCTATCGTCATCGGCGCAGTGGTTCTCTTTTTGGCCATCCTCTTTGCACGGCGGCAGCAAAAACGATAGATAGACGTGCAGTCTGTGGATAACTTGGCGTTTTTCGGCGTAGTTATCCACATTTTTATGCACATTTTTAACAGGGACGGTGGATAAGTGCCAGGACTGGCAGAAAGAAGAAGGGTGAATGAGGTGGAGAAACGACACGATGAGGCGCTTCGGGCGCCGATTGCCGAGGCCATGAAGGCGTATGCGGCGGATGGCGCGAGGGCCTACCACACGCCGGGGCACAAGCAGGGACTCGGCGCACATCCGCTCTTGAAGGCGCTCGTGACGGAAGAGGGACTGCGCGAGGAGGTCTCGCTGATGGAGGAGCTCGATGACCTGCACGAGCCGACGATGTGCATCAAGGAGGCGCAGGAGATGGCGGCCTCGCTCTACGGCGCGGACCAAGCGTTCTTCATGATCAACGGCACGACGGGGGCCATCCACACGATGCTCATGGGCGCTTTAGCGCCCGGCGACACCGTCCTCGTGCCGCGCAATGCGCACCGCTCGGTCATCGGCGGCCTCATCCTCGCGGGTGCGCGGCCCGTCTTCCTGCAGCCCGAGGTTGACGAACGCCTCGGCATCGCGATGGGCCTGACCGAGGAGACGGTCCGTAGTGTCATCGCGGCACATCCCGAGGCGAAGGCGCTCGTCTGCGTCTACCCGACGTACTACGGCGTGACGTACGGCCTGTCAGAAATCGCGAAGCTCGTCCATGCGCACGGCATGCTGCTGCTCGTCGACGAGGCGCACGGCCCGCACCTGCGTTTCTCGGACAATCTGCCGCCGCAGGCCATCGACTGCGGCGCCGACATGGCCGCGCAGAGCACTCACAAGATCCTCGGCGCGATGACGCAGGCCTCGATGCTGCTTACTAGCGGACCGCGCGTCAGCAGGGAGCGCGTGCGCGAGGCCGCGAGCCTCCTGCAGTCGACGAGCCCGAACCAGCTGCTCTTAGCCTCGCTCGACATCGCGCGGCTGCAGATGGCAGAGGATGGCCGCGAGACGGTCGGCAGCGCTGTGCGCCTCGCAGAGAAGCTGCGCCGCGCCATCAACGAGATTGACGGGCTCTGGTCGTTTGGGCCGGAGTACACGGATTATCCCGGTGCGACGGGGCTCGATACGACGAAGATCACAGTGCAGGTCACGGCGCTCGGCCTCAGCGGCGTCGAGGCTGAGGCCATCCTGCGCCACGAGTACAAGGTCCAGTGTGAGCTCTCTGACGCGCGCAACTTGCTCTTCATCCTCTCGTATGCCGATGGGGAGGAGCAGGCGGACTACCTGCTAGAGGCACTGCAGGGCCTTGCGCGCGACCACCGCCGCGCGACAGTTGCGGCCAGTGCTGTGGCGGCAGAGCTGCCCGCCGTGCCCGCGCCGGGCATGACGCCGCGCGAGGCGTTCTTCGCGCCGAAGTGCAGCGTGCCGTTTGGCGAGGCGGAGGGGCGCATCGCGGCCGAGCAGGTCATGTTCTACCCGCCGGGCATCCCGATTCTCTGCCCCGGCGACATCATCGATGCGGCGAGCCTGCACTACATCCGCGCGATGCAGTCGCTCGGCCTCAAGGTCGTCGGTCCGCGCGACGCATCGCTCAGAGAACTGCAGGTCGTCGGAAGAGGGGAGCAGTGAAATAGATGGAACGAAAGGGAAAACTCATCATCATCGAAGCGGGCGACGGCTCGGGCAAGGCGACGCAGACGAAGGCGCTCTACGACCACCTCTGCCGCGAGGGCTATCGCGTGCACCGCATCGAGTTCCCCGACTATGCGGCGGACTCCTCGATGCTCGTGCGCATGTACCTGCGCGGCGACTTCGGCGGCCATGCAGAGGACGTCAACGCCTACGCGGCTTCGACGTTCTTCGCGGTCGACCGCTACGCCTCGTACCGCATGAAGTGGAAGAAGGCGTACGAGGCGGGCGCGATCATCCTCGCCGACCGCTACACGACCTCGAATATGGTGCATCAGGCCGTCAAGCTGACCGACCGGAAGGAGCGCGAGGCGTTCCTCGACTGGCTCTGGGACTTTGAGTTCCACAAGCTCGGCCTGCCCGTGCCTGACAAGGTCGTCTTCCTCGACATGGACCCCGAAGTGGCCGACCGCCTGATCGCGGCGCGGGCCGAGGAGACGGCGCAGAAGAAGGATATCCACGAGCGCGACAAGGCGTACCTGCACCGCTGCCACGCGGCCTACGAGAAACTGGCCGCGAAGTACGGCTGGACGCGCGTCGCGTGCAGCGAGGATGGCGAGCCGCGCTCCATTGCGGCCATCCATGCCGATGTCTACGCGGCCGTCCTGCCGCTGCTCGAAGGCGTGCCGAAAGGACAGGAAGGTCAGGAAAGAAACGAAGCGAAGCCCCAGCAGGGCTTTGAGAAGGGAACGATATGATCAAGGAAGTTTTGGTGGTCGAGGGCAAGATGGACGTCGTCGCCATCGACAAGGCAGTCGAGGCCGACTGCATCATCACGGAGGGATTCAACCTCAAGCCGCAGGCGCTCAAGAATATCGAGCAGGCCTACAAGAAGCGCGGCATCATCATCATGACGGATCCGGACTCGGCCGGCGAGCGCATCCGCAAGTACCTCTCGCGGCACTTCCCCGAGGCCAAGCACGCATTCGTGCCCGTCGAGGAGGCGACGGCCAATGACGACATCGGCATCGAACAGGCAAAGCCTGAGGCCATCCGCAAGGCGCTCGCGAAGGTCCGCACGCTGGACTGGGAGCCGAAGAAGATCTTCTCGGGTGCGGACCTCATCCTCCACGGCCTCTCGGGCGCTGTGGATGCTTCGGCGCGCCGCGCGCGCCTCGGCGAGAAACTCGGGCTCGGCTTTGCCAACGCCAAGACGTTCTTGACGCGCCTCAATCACTATGGCGTCACGAGAGAAGAATTTGACCGCGCCATCGAGGAGATAGAGCGCGAGGACAGAGAGCAGGAGGAAAGTCATGAATAAAGAAGACGAGAAAGTACTGCAGCCGAAGATTGCGAGCCGCGAGGTCACGCTGCACATCCTCAAGGCATTCGGCCTGCGCATGAGCAAGAAGCTCGGCCAGAACTTCCTCATCGATGCGCGCATCGTGCAGGGCATCGTCGAGGCGGCCGAGATTGAGCCGGGCGACCGCGTGCTCGAGATCGGGCCGGGCATCGGCACGCTGACGCAGGGCCTCGCGGAGGCCGGTGCCGACGTCACGGCCGTCGAGCTCGACAAGAAGCTGCCGGCCGTGCTCAAGGAGACGCTCAAGGCCTACGACAACGTGCGCATCGTGCCGGGCGACATCCTCAAGGTCAATATCCCCGAGATCATGGGGGAGGCGCCGTTCAAGGTCGCGGCAAACCTGCCGTACTACATCACGACGCCAATCCTCATGACGCTCCTGGAGCGCCGCCTGCCCATCACGCACATGGTCACGATGGTGCAGAAGGAAGTGGCGGAGCGCATGACGGCTAAGCCGGGCTCGCGCATCTACGGCGCGCTCTCCGTGGCGGTCCAGTACTACACGGAGCCGGAGATCGTGCTCGACGTGCCGCCGCGCTCCTTCATCCCGGCGCCGGAGGTCATGAGCGTCGTCGTCTCGTGCCGCGTGCGCAAGGAGCCGGCCGTGGCCGTGCAGGACGAGAAGCTCTTCTTCCGCGTCGTCAAGGCCGCCTTCGGGCAGCGCCGCAAGACGCTCATGAACGCACTGAAGGGCGGCGGCTTCTCGAAGGAAGCCGTGCGCGATGCGCTCGAGCAGTCGGGCATCGACCCGACGCGCCGCGGCGAGACGTTGACGCTCGAGGAATTCGGCCGCCTCGCCGATGCCTTTGCCGCAGAGGAAAATGCATAAAGTATTTGCTACTATGACAATCTTGTTATAGAATATGTCTGTATCGATCCGCAAAACATATACAAGAAAGTAGGTATGATAATGGCAGCAACAGCCTGGTCCATCCTGCCGCCGGTCATCACGATCGTGCTGGCGCTCTGGACAAAAGAGGTCTACATGTCCCTGATCATCGGCATCTTTTCCGGTGCCCTGCTGTTCACGGGCGGCAATATCCTCGAATCCATCCTCACGATGTTCACGGTCATGTCCGACAAGGTCGGCAGCAACGTCAACATCCTCGTCTTCCTCGTCATCCTCGGCATCCTCGTCGCGGCCATCAGCCGCTCGGGCGCGACGCGCGCCTACGGCGAGTGGGCCTCGAAGACCATCAAGGGGCAGCGCAGCGCCCTCCTCTTGACGGCCCTTCTCGGCATTGTCATCTTCATCGACGATTACTTCAACTGCCTGACGGTCGGCACCGTCATGCGCCCGGTCACGGACAAGCTCAAGGTCGCGCGCACGAAGCTTGCCTACATCATCGATGCGACGGCAGCGCCTGTCTGCATCATCGCGCCGGTCTCGAGCTGGGCGGCCGCCGTCGGCTCCTCGCTGCCGGAGGACAGCACAATCGACGGCTTCAGCCTCTTCCTGCAGACCATCCCGTTTAACCTCTACGCCTGGCTGACGATCCTCTTCATGCTCTTCATCATCTGGACGGCCCGCGACTTCGCGGCGATGGGCGAGAGCATCCGCGAGAACAGCAAGAAGTTCGTCATCCCGAAGGAATACGCGGACGCAGAGCAGAAGTCGGCCGACATGGAGCTCGGCCATGGCAAGATCCTCGACCTCATTCTGCCGCTCATCGTGCTCATCGCAGCCTGCATCTACGGCATGCTCTACACGGGCGGCATCCACGAGGGCAAGACGATTGCCGAGGCATTCGCGAACTGCGATTCGGCCAAGTCACTCGTGCTCGGCTCCTTCATCGCCTTCGTCTTCACGGGCTTCCTCTACCTGCCGCGCCGCATCATCTCCTTCAACGCATTCTGCGACAGCTTCGGCTGGGGCTTCAAGGCGATGACGCCGGCCATCTTCATCCTCTGCCTGGCCTGGACGCTCTCGGGCATCTGCAGCAAGGACTACTTGAACCTCGGCGGCTTCGTTGGCGCAATTGTCAGCACGCACGCCTCCATCATCATGTTCCTGCCGCCGATCTTCTTCCTCGTGGCCTCGGGTCTCGCCTTTGCGACGGGCACGTCGTGGGGCACGTTCGGCATCCTGATCCCAATCGCAATCGCCGTGCTCGGCATGAATGACCCGAGCATGCTCGTCGTCTGCGTGGCGGCCGTCCTTTCAGGCGCTGTCTGCGGCGACCACGCCTCGCCAATCTCTGATACGACCATCCTCGCCTCGGCCGGCGCCCAGTGCCACCACATCGACCACGTCAGCACGCAGCTGCCGTACGTCGGCGTCGTCGCTACCTGCAGCTTCTTCGGCTACATCGTGGACGGCCTGACGGAGAACGGCTGGCTCGGCCTCCTGACGGGTATCATCTGCCTCGCCATCGCGATGGTCATCATCCGGGCGAGAGTCCCGGTCATCGACGCGGAGAAAGACTGAGGTGCACGATGATCTTTGACAGCCACAGCCACACCGCCTTCTCGGCGGATTCTGAGATGCAGGCGGCCGATGCCATCGAGAAGGCGCGGGAGGCGGGCGTCGGGCTCGCGTTCACCGAGCACCTCGACCTCGACTACCCGGGCGAGATGGACTTCACCTTCGATCCGCAGGCTTACTGGCAGGCCTATGAGCCCTATCGCGGCGAGCGCCTGCACCTCGGCATCGAGATCGGCATGAACGAGTCCATCCTTGAGGGCAATTGCAACTTCCTCCAGCAGGCGCCGTTTGACATCGTCATCGGCTCGCAGCACATCGTCGACGGGCAGGACATCTACTACCCGGCCTACTACGAGGGCAAGAGCAAAGAGGCAGCGTTTCATCGCTACTACGCGCTTATGGCGGAGAATGTCCGCCGCTACGGCGCGCACATCGACGTGCTCGGCCATATCGACTACATCGCGCGCTATGCGCCCTACGATAACCCTGAAGTCTCTTACGGCACCTTCCAGGAGGACATCGACGCCATCCTGCGCGCGGCCATCGAGACGGATACCGTCCTCGAGCTCAACACGCGCCGCCTTGGGAGCCGCACGGCCTGCAAGGAGCTCATGTCCGTCTACACGCGCTACCGCGAGCTCGGCGGCCGCTATGTGACGCTCGGTTCCGACGCGCACACGGCCTCCGCCATCGCCACGAACTTCGGTGCGGCCGAGGAGCTCGCCGCAATGGCGGACCTCGCCATCGTGACGTTTGCGGAGCGCCGCATGGTGGCCTGCACAAAATAAATTCTTGCGAATACAGGCGAAAACAGATAAAATAAAGGGAGATATGATTTTATCTAGTTAGGAGGGCTGACGATGAAACACATCAAGACGGTCAACAAACCTTCGATGCAGGCTTCGCTCAAGACGGGCGGCTGCGGCGAGTGCCAGGCATCCTGCCAGTCTGCTTGCAAGACTTCCTGCACGGTAGGCAATCAGGTTTGCGAGAAATAATGTTTCGTGAAGAGCCTTCCCATCTGGGAAGGCTTTTTTGCTATCAAAGGAGTAACGATGAAAGCGAAAATCCATAAATTCGAACAGGGCGGCCATTACATCCTGCTCGACATCAACAGCGGTGCGGTCCATGTCATCGACAAGATGATCTACGACATGATGGACACGTTCGACGGCACGAACGACGAGGCAGTCGTCGCGGCGCTCAAGGACGTCTATCCGGAAGCGGACCTCCGCGAAGCGCTCGGGGAGCTCCACGAACTCATGGAGATGGGCGAGCTCTTCGCGCCGGACATCGATGTGCCGCCGACGTTCAAGCAGAAGGGCCTCATCAAGTCCATCTGCCTCATGGTCGCGCAGGACTGCAACCTGCGCTGCAAGTACTGCTTCGGCGACGGTGGCAGCTACGGCCAGGAGCGCGCCGTCATGACGCCGGAAGTCGGCAAGCGCGCCATCGACTTCCTCATCGAGAGTTGTGGCCCGCGCAAGCACTGTGAGGTCGACTTCTTCGGCGGCGAGCCGCTCATGAACATGAAGACCGTCAAGGCCGTGACGGAGTACGCCCGCCAGCGCGAGAAGGAGACGGGCAAGAAGTTCAAGCTCACGATGACGACGAACGGCATGCTCCTCAATGACGAGAACATCAAGTGGCTCAACGACAACGACTTCTCGCTCGTGCTCTCCCTCGACGGCCGCAAGGAAGTCAACGACGCCATGCGCCCGGATGCGGGCGGCCACGGCACGTACGACCGCATCGTCAAGAACTTCAAGAAGTGCATCGCGAGCCGCAAGGGCGGCGACTGGGACTACCGCGGCGTCTACACGTACCTGCGCGGCACCTACACCCATAACAACATGGACTTCACGAAGGACGTCCTCTCGATGGTCGACGAGGGCTTCAACATCCTCTCGGTCGAGCCCGTCGTCATGAAGGACAGCCCGCTCGGCTTCACGGAGGAAGACCTGCCGCGCATCCGCGAGGAGTACGACCACCTGACCGAGGCCTACATGAAGCGCCACCGCGAGGGCCGGGGCTTCTGGTTCTTCCACTTCAACATGGACCTCTCGAACGGCCCGTGCGTCGCCAAGCGCCTGTCGGGCTGTGGTGCCGGCCATGAGTACGTTGCCGTCTCGGAGAACGGCGACCTCTATCCGTGCCATCAGTTCGTCGGCCGCGAGGGCTACAAGCTCGGCGACATCTACGAGGGCATCACGAACACGGAGCTTCCCCAGTACTTCCGCGAGAGCCACGTGCTCAACAAGCCGAAGTGCCGCGACTGCTGGGCGCGCTTCTTCTGTTCGGGCGGCTGCCATGCCAATGCCGACCTCTTCCACGGCGACATCCGCGAGCCCTACGAAGTCGGCTGCGAGATCCAGAAAAAGCGCCTCGAGTGCGCCATCCTCGTGCAGGCCCTGCTGGCCCTCGAGAAGATGGAGAAAGAAGAGCAGGCAGCGGCGGATGGGGAATGAGATTCCGCCAAAGTATTAATATAATTTATGTATGATAGAAGAGCTGACAAGCAAAAATGCTTGTCAGTTTTTTGTATAGAAACGGTTGACTTCCTATTGTTTATCAGCGTTCAAAGGCATTCCACGGGGGAACTCTCTTGTTATAAATTTAAAGCATAAAATTCTGACAATATACATTTTTAGCGCGACTGTAATTGGTTCAATTTATGACAAAACCATTGACATTTGGACTGCGTTTATTGTATCATTAGACCTGTAAGAACTGAAACTTCTAAGACTATTTAGGGGGTAATTTTCAAATGGCAGTAAAAGTTGCTATCAATGGTTTTGGCCGTATCGGTCGTCTCGCATTCCGTCAGATGTTCGACGCTGAGGGTTATGAAGTCGTCGCTATCAACGACCTCACGAAGCCGTCCATGCTCGCATACCTGCTGAAGTACGATTCTTCCCAGGGCAGATATGAGTATGCTGACACGGTCTCCGCTGATGACGAAGCTGGCACGATCACGGTCAAAGGCAAGACGATCAAGATCTATGCTGAGCGCGATGCAAAAGACATTCCTTGGGCTAAGCACGATGTAGATGTCGTTCTCGAGTGCACGGGCTTCTACACGTCCAAAGAGAAGGCTTCCGCTCACCTCGCAGCAGGCGCTAAGAAAGTTGTTATCTCCGCTCCGGCTGGTAACGACCTCCCGACGATCGTATTCAACACGAACCACAAGACGATCCCGGCTGGCACGAAAGTTATCTCCGCTGCATCCTGCACGACGAACTGCCTCGCTCCGATGGCTGACGCTCTGAACAAGTTCGCTCCGATCAAGAGCGGCATCATGCAGACGATCCATGCTTTCACGGGCGACCAGATGGTCCTCGATGGCCCGCAGCGCAAGGGTAACCTCCGTCGTAGCCGTGCTGCTTCCGAGAACATCGTTCCGGCTTCCTCGGGTGCTGCTAAAGCTATCGGCCTCGTTCTGCCGGACCTGAACGGCAAGCTCATCGGTGCTGCACAGCGCGTTCCGACCCCGACGGGCTCCACGACGCTGCTCTATGCTGTTGTTGAGGGTGAAGTCACGGTTGAAGGCATCAACGCTGCTATGAAGGCTGCTGCTACGGAGTCCTTCGGCTACAACGAAGACGAGATCGTTTCGAAGGATATCGTCGGCATGCGTTATGGCTCCCTGTTCGATGCTACGCAGACGATGGTTTCCCACACGGGCGACGGCAACTCCCTCGTACAGGTTGTTTCCTGGTACGACAACGAGAACTCCTACACGAGCCAGATGGTTCGCACGATCAAGTACTTCGCTGAGGAAGTAAAGTAATTGAATTAAGAGTTCTCAACTGAATACAGTAGAAGATCTCTTGAGGTCCGGCCGTTTGTTTGGGCCGGACCTCATTTTTTATGAGAAAAAGACCTTGGAGGTTTTACGATGAACAAGAAAACCATCAAAGACGTTGACGTAAACGGCAAGAAAGTATTCGTTCGCGTCGACTACAATGTCCCGTTCGACGACAAGATGAACATCACGAACGACACGCGCATGGTCCGCACGCTGCCGACCCTGAACTACCTGCTCGACCACGGTGCAGCTCTCGTCATCGCCTGCCACATCGGCCGCCCGACCGAGGCGCGCGAGGACAAGTTCTCCACGAAGTACCTCGTCAAGCACCTCTCCGAGCTGCTCGGCCGCGATGTCAAGTGGGCCTCCGACTGCGTCGGCGCTGAGGCAGATGCCGCAAAGGCTGCGCTGAAGCCGGGCGAAGTCCTGCTGCTTGAGAACCTCCGTTACCACAAGGAAGAGAAGAAGAACGATCCCGAGTTCGCGAAGCAGCTCGCTTCCGGTTGCGATCTCGCAGTCGACGATGCTTTCGGTGTTTCCCACCGCGCTCATGCTTCGAACGCAGGCGTTCCGAAGTACATCGAGACGGTTGCTGGCTTCCTGATGGAAAAGGAAATCAACTACATCGGCAAGACGCTCGAGAACCCGCAGCATCCGTTCGTCGCCATTATCGGCGGTGCCAAGGTCTCCGATAAGATTGGCGTCATCAGCAACATGATCGACAAGGTCGACACGATCATCATCGGCGGCGGCATGGCTCATACGTTTGATGCAGCCAAGGGCCTGCCGATTGGCGATTCCCTCTGCGAGCCGGACAAGTACGATCTCGCTCGCGAGCTGCTCAAGAAAGCAGAAGACAAGGGCGTCAAGGTCGTCCTGCCGGTCGACCTCGTCATTGCCGACAAGTTCGCTGCCGATGCCAACACGAAGACGGTTGACGTCGACAAAGTACCGGATGGCTGGCAGGCACTCGATTCCGGCGAGAAGACGTCGGAAGAGTACACGAAGGCTCTTGAAGGCGCTAAGACGGTCATCTGGAACGGACCGATGGGCGTATTCGAGTTTGATGCTTTTGCAAAAGGCACGCTCGCTGTTGCTAAGGCTGTCGCCAAGGCTACGGAAAACGGCGCTATCTCCATCGTCGGCGGCGGCGACTCCGTTGCAGCCCTCAAGAAGACGGGCCTGACGGACAAGATCTCGCACGTCTCCACGGGCGGCGGCGCTACGCTCGAGTTCCTCGAAGGCAAAGAGATGCCGGGCATTGCAGCACTGGCTGACAAATAAGAGAAGTAAGGTTTGGGTGTGGGGCCTGCAGGGCAGGCCTCCACGCCATCTGATACAGCATTAGGGGGTATTTCAAAAATGGCAAGAACTCCGATCATTGCAGGCAACTGGAAAATGAACAACACGATCGTCGAGGGCAAGAACCTCGTCCGTGGCCTGGCTCCGCTCGTCAAGGACGCCAAGGTCACGGTTGTCGTCTGCCCGACGGCTACGGCTCTCGCAGCTGTCGCTGACGCAGCACTCGGCACGAACATCCACGTCGGTGCACAGAACGTCCATTGGGAAAGCCACGGTGCCTTCACGGGCGAGATCTCCACGGGCATGCTCAACGAGATCGGCGTAGACTACTGCGTCCTCGGTCACAGCGAGCGCCGCGGTTACTTCGGCGAGACGGATGAGGGCGTCAACAAGCGCGCTCATGCTGCTTTCGCTGCTGGCATCACGCCGATCATCTGCTGCGGTGAGTCCCTCGAGCAGCGCGAAGCCGGTGTCTATCTCGACTTCGTTGCAGGCCAGGTCAAGGCTGCTCTCGCTGGCTTCAAGCCGGAAGAAGTCGCTCAGCTTGTCATTGCTTATGAGCCAATCTGGGCAATCGGCACGGGCAAGACGGCTTCCTTCGAGCAGGCTGAGGAAGTCTGCGCGCACATCCGCAAGACGGTTGCCGCAGAATTCGGCCAGGAAGCAGCTGACGGCATCCGCATCCAGTACGGCGGCAGCGTCAAGCCGGCTACGATCAAGGACCTCATGAAGCAGCCGAATGTCGATGGCGCCCTCGTCGGCGGTGCATCGCTCAAGGCTAAGGACTTCAGCGAGATCGTAAACTTCTGATTGGTTTTTCTTCCTTTAGAAGGAGTATTTATCCAAAATGGCAAAGATCAAACACGCACCGATCGCACTCATCATCATGGATGGCTGCGGCATCGGTGGCAAGCTCGATAAGAGCAATGCAGTAGAAGCTGCGAAGACGCCTGTCCTCGACGGCCTCATGGCAAACTACAACACGAGCCACCTGCAGGCTTCCGGCGAATTCGTCGGCCTGCCGGACGGCCAGATGGGCAACTCGGAAGTCGGTCACACGAACATCGGTGCCGGCCGCCTCGTCTATCAGCAGCTCACGCGCATCACGCGTGACATCAAGACGGGCGCATTCTTCAAGAACGAAGTCCTCGTCAAGGTCATGCAGGATGCCAAGGCAAATGGCGGCGCTGTCCACCTCCTCGGCCTCGTTTCCCCGGGCGGCGTACACAGCCACCAGGGTCACCTCTACGCACTCCTCGAGATGGCCAAGCAGCAGGGCGTCAAGGACGTCTACGTCCACGCCTTCCTCGATGGCCGCGATGTGCCGCCACAGAGCGCACAGCCGTACCTCGAAGAGCTCGAAGCAAAGTGCAAGGAGATCGGCGTCGGCAAGATCGCGACGGTCGCTGGCCGCTACTACGCGATGGACCGCGATCATCGCTGGGACCGCGAGCAGAAGGCCTATGAGGCCATCGCTCATGCAGAAGGCGTCGTAGCAGACGATCCGGTAGCCGGCCTCAAGGCAAGCTACGAGAACGGTGTCAACGATGAGTTCGTCGTGCCGTTCGTCGTCAAGGGCTATGAGGGCATGAAGAACGGCGACGGTGCCATCTTCTTCAACTTCCGTCCGGACCGCGCGCGTCAGCTCACGCATGCATTCGTCGATGAGAAATTCGACGGCTTTGAGCGCGACGAGAACCTCAAGGTTCCGTTCGCCACGTTCTCCCAGTATGAGGACGGCATGAACGCAGCTGTTGCCTTCCCGCCGGAGCACATCGACAAGACGCTCGGCGAGATCATCCAGGATCACGGCCTCACGCAGCTCCGCATCGCAGAGACGGAGAAGTACGCGCACGTCACGTTCTTCTTCAACGGCGGTGTCGAGGAGCCGTACAAGGGCGAGGATCGCATCCTCGTCCCGAGCCCGAAGGTCGCTACGTATGACCTCAAGCCGGAGATGAGCGCCGTCGAGGTCACGGACAAGGTCTGCGAGGCCATCCGTTCCGAGAAGTACGACTTCATCATCCTCAACTACGCGAACTGCGACATGGTCGGCCATACGGGTGTCTTCCCGGCAGTCGTCAAGGCCGTCGAGACGGTTGACTCCTGCGTCGGCCGCTTCGTTGCAGCCATCAAGGAAGTCGGCGGCGAGGTCTGCATCACGGCAGATCACGGCAATGCCGATAAGATGATGGACTACGTCAACAACCAGCCGTTCACGAAGCACACGACGAACGTTGTTCCGTTCATCGTCGTTTCGGACCGCGTCAAATCCGTCAAGGACGGCGCTCTGTGCGACATCGCCCCGACGCTCCTGACGCTCGCTGGTCTTGACATCCCGAAAGAAATGACGGGCAAGAACCTCGTAGAGCTTTAATAGCGAGATAGAGGCAGCATTCCCTTGAGCAAGGAAGGGCAGGTGACTGCCCTCTATGCTGGCCCCAGAGAGAATGCACCTCAGTATTATATTTTAGAAAAGAGAGGAATACGAACAATGATTGCTTATTCACAGAAAGTGGAAGACATGGCATGCGTAGCACAGGAAGTACACCATGGTGCTGCCCCGATTCCTGAAGAAGGCAAATGGGTAAAATCCAAGAACGTCCAGGACATCAGCGGCCTGACGCATGGTGTTGGCTGGTGCGCTCCGCAGCAGGGTGCCTGCAAGCTGACGCTCAACGTCAAAGACGGCATCATCCAGGAAGCCCTCGTTGAGACGGTCGGCTGCTCGGGCATGACGCATTCCGCTGCCATGGCTGCCGAAATCCTTCCGGGCCTGACGGTCCTCGAAGCACTCAACACGGACCTCGTCTGCGATGCGATCAACACGGCTATGCGTGAGCTCTTCCTGCAGATCGCTTATGGCCGCAGCCAGACGGCGTTCTCCGACAACGGCCTGCCGGTCGGCGCTGGTCTCGATGACCTCGGCAAAGGCCTGCGCAGCCAGGTCGGTACGCTCTACGGCACGCTCAAGAAGGGCCCGCGTTACCTCGAACTCGCAGAAGGCTATGTCACGAAGCTCGCTCTCGACGAAGAGGGCCGCATCATCGGCTACGAAGTCGTGCAGCTCGGCAAAGTCATGGAAGCTGTTCGCGCTGGCAAGGATGCCAATGAGGCAATCAAGGCCAACACGAGCACGAAGGGCCGCTTCGCTGACGGTGTCAAGTTCATCGATCCGCGCGAAGAGTAATCTCCCGCTTGATGATTTCCGAGTTTCAAGGTAAAAGGAAGGAATGAATAGAATGTCATTATTCGAAGGCTATGAGCGCCGTATTGATAAAATCAACGAAGTCTGCAAACAGTATGGTCTGGCTTCCATCGAGGATGCCAAGAAGGTCTGCGACGAGAAGGGCATCAACCCGTATCAGATCGTAGAGGACCTGCAGCCGATCGCATTCGAGAATGCAAAATGGGCGTATACGCTCGGTGCTGCAATCGCCATCAAGAAGGGCTGCACGAAGGCTGCTGATGCCGCTAAGGCTATCGGCGAAGGCCTCCAGGCTTTCTGCGTACCGGGTTCTGTTGCTGACCACCGCAAGGTCGGTCTCGGCCACGGCAACCTCGGCGCTATGCTCCTCTCCGAGGATGCTGGCTGCTTCGCATTCCTCGCAGGCCACGAGTCCTTCGCAGCTGCTGAGGGTGCTATCGGCATCGCCAAGACGGCAAACAAGGTCCGCAAGAACCCGCTGCGCGTCATCCTCAACGGCCTCGGCAAGGACGCTGCCCAGATCATCAGCCGCATCAACGGCTTCACGTATGTCGTGACGGATTACGACTTCAAGACGGGCAAGCTCAACATTGTCGAAGAGATCAAATACGGCAAGGATCCGGAGCGTGCAAAGGTCAAGTGCTACGGCGCTGACTCCGTCCAGGAAGGCGTTGCCATCATGGAGCACGAAGATGTCGATATCTCCATCACGGGTAACTCCACGAACCCGACTCGCTTCCAGCATCCGGTCGCTGGCTGCTACAAGAAAGCCTGCATCGAGAAGGGCAAGAAGTACTTCTCCGTTGCATCGGGCGGCGGCACGGGCCGTACGCTCCATCCGGATAACATGGCAGCCGGCCCGGCTTCCTATGGTATGACGGATACGATGGGCCGCATGCACGGCGATGCTCAGTTCGCAGGTTCTTCCTCCGTTCCGGCACACGTCGACATGATGGGCCTCATCGGCGCAGGCAACAACCCGATGGTCGGCATGACGGTCGCTGTCGCTGTTGCTGTACAGGAAGCAATGAACAAATAATTCCCGCTGACGGGAAACTTGCATAGAGAGGGCGCTCAAAAGGGTGTTCTCAGGCAGCAAAAGAGCCGCAATCCAAAAGGATTGCGGCTCTTTGCTTTGCCCGCAGGACGCTCTAGAATTCGTTTTTCTGGCGATGCTGCTCGAGTTTCTGGCGGTACATCAGAGCATCGGCCTGCTTCAGCACATCATCGATGTTGTCGATCGGCGTGACAGCTGTGGTACAGCCGAGTGCAATGCTGATCTTCGCCGCCTCGAAGTGCGCCTGCAGCCGTTTCAGCAGAGGTGCGGCATCTTCCTCTCGTTCGATTTCCTGCATCATGAGGAATTCATCGCCGCCCATGCGGAAGATGGATCCCTCGTGACCGACGTGGCGGAAGACTTCGGCTGCGGCGCAGATGAGCTGGTCGCCGGCTTCGTGGCCGAGCGTGTCATTCGTCTCCTTGAGCCCGTTGAGGTCGCCGAAGATAAAGGCGATGCACCTTCCGGCGGGCAGGGACGCGAGCGACTCCTTGAAGCCGCGCCGGTTCAGCAGCCCTGTGAGCTGGTCGGATTTGCTCAGGCGGTCGAGGCGCTTCATCATGTCGCGGTTGCGCAGCAGGATCGCGAAGAAGCGCGTCAGCGAGGCCAGCAGATCGGATGCGTAATGGAATTTTTTGTCCGACGGATTGATGGCTTCGATGTAGCCGAGCGGTTCGCCGTCGAGCGCGAGGCGGGCGAGCGCGACGCGCTTCAGACCCGGGATGTGCGGGGAGACATCTGGATTCTCCTGCCAGTAGATATCCATGTCGGGGATGCTGAAGCTGCTCTCCTTGGCAAAGCGGGCGAAGACGGGGCGCATGTCGGACCTTGGGACAGGCTGGAAGTCGTCGCCGAGCGGCAGGATTCCCTCGGCATCCCATCGATAGGTGAGATGGAGGAAATCGCCCTGCTCTTCGGCCAGGACGATGCGGTCGGCTTCGAGCTGCCGGCCGATGCGCGCCATCATCTGGCGGATGCCATGTACGGGGTCCGTCTCGTACATGCCGAGGCGGACGGCGTCGTTGATGGAAGCCTCCTGGAACAGCATTTCATTGACGCGGACGTCTCTAGACAGGTAGTAGTCGAGATCCAGGCAGGAGCAGTAGTGGCTGTTCTTGCCGTGCCAGGGGATCAGCGTGTCGTGCAGCAGGAAGTCCACGCCGGCGACCGGATTGTGGAAGACGCGCGAGATGAAGCGGTTGCGGCTCAGCTGCGGCAGGCAGCATTCGCTGCACGGCGTAGAAATGCCCGCGAGCAGCTCGTAGCACTTCCTGCCCGCCAGCGCCTCGTTCTGCGCGATGCCGAGCTTCTTGCGCATGTAAGGATTGCAGTAGAGGAGTTCATACGTCTCAGGGTCAGAGACGATGACCCCGAGCTGAGCGTGATCGAATGCTTCCCGGTCGAAGATGAAGCGGTCGCTCGTGTAGATGGCCTGGCCGTACTGCTCTTCTTCTGACTCGTGCATGCGCTTGATCAGGAGCTGCAGGAGGCTGTCGAGGCTGCGGCTCTCCGAGCCGCGCACCGTAGCGTAGTGCATGTAGAGCGTGCAGGGGCAGCCGTCGACGCTCTGGATGGCATGGATGGCATCGGCAATCTCGATATACGATTTCTGCAGGGAAGCGATGAAGGTGGCCTTCTGGAACAGCAGGAAACAACAGCTGCCGATATGAGAGATCGTGACGGTCTGCGGCAGCATCTTTCGCAGGATTGAACAGATTTGCTGCAGGAGATGCGAGCGGAATTCCTCGCCGTACATCAAGCCGATGGAATCGAATTCCGGCACATCGATGAGCGTCGCCGCGTAATCGTCGCCGTTGAGGCGGAAGTCATCGGCATAGCGAAGCCCTGCCATGACCATGCCGCGGTAGTTGAGAAAGCCCGTCTCTTCGTCGGTGACGGAGGCGCTCACATCGCGCATCTTTTCGTGCTGTTCCGTGTCGACATCGTGCAGGATGGTGATGAGCCCCGCAATCCTGTCGTTCCGGTAGAGCGGGAACTTCTCGACGCGTGCCAGGTGCGGCATCTGGCCGATGACGAGGTGGAGATAGGCATCTCGGAGCGTCGTTCCCGTGCTCATAACGCGCTCGTCCATCGCGTATAGTTCCTGGCGGTCCACGCAGTAGCTGAGCTCCTGCGGCGTCTTGCCGATGAGCGCATCTTCCGGGATGCCGAGCCAGTTGAGGATGGACTGGCTCACGCCGAGGATGCGGTGCGAGCGGTCTTTCCAGATGATTTTTTCATGGCTGTGCTTCAGGAAAGCCTGCCAGAGGGCGTGAGAGACGTCCTCCTGTACCGCAGCAAACGACGCTGAGGTGATGCCGCAGCTCTCGAGCATCTCGAAGAGCTGCGGCTGGATCTCTTCCGGGGTGGTGATGCGCGGTCTGGCGATGCAGAAGAGGATGCCCTTGGCGGGCGATTTGAGGAGCGCGAGCCCCGTGATGAAGAACCAGTCGAAATTGCCGTTGGAGCGCAGCAGCCGGAAGGGCTCTGTGATGGTTGCGCTCTGCGATTTGGCTGCGCGCTGATGGAAGTCCCTGCAATCCGTGAAGCGCAGGAAGCGCTCGCGATCCTTGGGGTGGACGTAGTAGTCGGCGAAGTGGCGGAATGTCCCGGTGATGTCCCGGTTCGTGCTCCGGCCCTTCCGGTCATCCGTCAGCGGCTCGATGATTTCCAGTGTCTCGCGTCCCATATCGAGGTACCAGATTCCCTCGAACATCAGCAGGATGTTGCGGAGGATATTGTCGAAATGGTGAGAGCTCTTGTCCTTGACGGCCTCGTCGAGGCTGACGTTGTAGAGCTCTGCGCGATGGATGTAGTGATGACCGACGCGTGCGATCGTCCGGAGGTTGACGCGCATGTACTGGCCGTTGTCGACATACGTCATCGTCTCGGTCCTGCCGCTCTTGATTGCCTGGTCGGCGAAGCGGCGGAATTTCCGGTGCATGGGGTAATCCGGGGCCTGCAGGAATCGGTTGCTGTCCGTCATTGTCTTCGTGCCTATGCTCTGCAGTGCCTTGAGGTACGCCTGGTTGACCTGCAGGAACTGCAGGTCGACCGAATCGTCGTAGACAATGCTGACGGGTGTCGGCTGATTGACGTCGATGAGTCCGGCCTGGCTGAGAAGCAGGGCCTCCTGCATCGTCTCAAACTCCATACCGCGCTCACGGCAGTATGCGTAGCAGTCTCTGCCGGGAAGGGGGCGGCCGTAATAGAAGCCCTGCAGTTTCTCGCAGCCGATATCCCGCAGGAACTCGGCCTGCTCCTTCGTCTCGACGCCCTCGGCGAGCGTGTGGATGCCGAGTTCTTTGGCCATGCGGATGATCGAGGCCACGATGGTGCGGCTCTCCTTCGTGAAGGGATGGAGGAACGCCATGTCGAGCTTGAGCGTGTGGAAGCGGTAGTCCTTGAGCACGTTGAGCGAGGAATAGCCGCTGCCGAAGTCGTCGAGCCAGACCTTGCAGCCCGCCTGCTGGAGGTGGCGCAGTCCCCGGCGTATGGCATCGTCCTGGAGCACAAGTGCATTTTCTGTGACCTCCAGGCAGAGGAGATGGCGGGCCAGCTGATAGCGGTGCAGGACGCTCTCCAGGAAGGCCACGGGATCGAAGAGCTGGAAGTCGATCCTTGAGAGATTGACGGAGATGGGCAGGACGTTTCGCCCCTGTTTGATGTGGTCGTGGAGGTTTTCGGCGACGCGTTCGACGATATAGCGGTCGAGTTTGTCGATAAGCCTTGCCTCTTCCAGTACCGGGATGAAGACAGCGGGCGAGAGCAGGCCGTAGTCAGGCGACTCCCAGCGCGCCAGTGCCTCGAACCCGCAGATCTTGCCGCTGAGTGCGTGGATGATGGGCTGGTAGTACACCTTGATGTGATGACTCGCGAGCGCACTGTTGAGATTCTCGCGCACGTAGTTCTGGAGGTGATGCAGGCGGCCCATCTCATTCGTGTAGACAGCGTAGTGGCGTGTCGCGTCTTTCTGGATCGATTTGCAGGCAAGCGCCGCTTCGTTGTCGAATGCCAGGTTCAGCGGCGCATCGGCAGGCGGCTGGCTCAGGTAGCGGATGCCCGCCTTGAGGTCGATGTTCGTGTTGGCGATGAACGCCTGGACTTCATGGCAGGCCGCTTCGATGCGGTCCGTGACATCTGCTGTATCGGCGAGCACGGCGAAGTGATCGGCGCCGAGATGCGTCAGTAGCCTGCCAGGGAAATTCTTCTGGAGGATTTCAGCGATGCGGTGCAGGCAGCGGTCGCCCTGATCAATGCCGTAGGTTGCATTGTAGAGATGAAAATTCGTGATATTGAAGAAGACAGGACAGGAGTGCAGTGCATGCAGATGCTCCCATTCCTGCTCGAGCTGCTCCTGGGCAGCCTCAAAGAAGACTTGCATGGGAGGCAGGTCTGTGAGCACTGGATGTTTGCCTGAAGGTGCATCGTGTGTGTATGCCATGAGGATGATCCCTTCTATTTACCATAATGTTACATAAATCATATAGTTTTATTTCATTATAGATGTTTTCCAAGGGAGATGCCAGCGAGGCACCAGAAAATAAATTTTAATTTTTACCATTTGACCTATTGACATTTTGACTAATAGTGGTACAATAATAATTGAAGCGAGGGAGAGAGCCCCGGAGGAGAGATCCGAAGGGACGCGATCCCGAGATTCCATTTAAAATGTTTAAGAGTTCCCGGACAGCAACACGCGTCCGCGTGCCACTCCGGCAAGTTGCAGAAAGGGGATTTGCTTTATGTTTGGTTTGGTTCCATTTGCATCGCGTCATGATCTCGCGAAAGAAGAGAATGCTTTTGATCGTCTGTTTGATGTCTTCGATGAGCCGTTCCTGACGAATTTCAAGGCACCGGACTTCAAGGTCGATGTCAAGGATAACGGCACGAGCTATGAGCTCACAGCTGAACTGCCGGGCCTCAAGAAAGAGGATATCTCCTTGACGTATGAGGACCATTACCTGACGATTGCCACGAAGACGGCAGAGGATAACGACAAGAAGGACGAGAAGGGCAATTACGTACGCCGTGAACGCCGCTCGACTTCGATGAGCCGCTCGTTCTACATCGACAACATCGATGAATCGAAAGCGACGGCTGAGTACAAAGATGGTGTCCTGACCGTCTGCATGCCGAAACTCACCGAGAAGGCAGAGCCTTCCCACACGATCAGCATCGAAGGCTGACGATGTGCAGGGTGATGGGCGTTTGAACCTAGTTTTCCCTCATAACTCTCTCTACGATATAGAATGAAGAGCCGCAGCTCCACAGATGTGGGGTTGCGGCTCTTTATTTTTTTGTGATTATCATCTTTGTGCGGACCCTTTTGGATGGTCATTATAATGATATTTAATTTCAATTAATTTAAACAAGTTGTATTGACAATCGATATCAGCAGCTATAAGATAAGAAAAGATTTTCATTCAACGATAATGAGTATCAAGAGATATGGCGAAAATCAGAGGATAAGAGCATCAAAGGATCAGAAGAGGTGTAGTATGAGAGAACGTATCATGTACCGCAGGATTGCGCTGGCCCTGGCCAGCATGGCCCTTGTCTCACCGCTGGCCATGCATCCAGTCATGGCGGCGGCAGAGGATGAGGTCTATGACTTTGGCTCGAGCGACATCTATGCAGAGAAATCGGCAGAGCCGGCCGCAGAGACGAAGGCGGAGCCGGCTCCTGTGCAAGCTCCTGTGGAACCGGTGACGGAAAATGAAGAGGCTCCGGCTGCCTATGCGGGCGGCCAGGTCTCGACGTCTGTGCAGCTCGGCGTGCTCGGCGACCGCCCGACGCTCGATGTGCCGTTCAACATCACGGGATACACGAACAAGATGATGGAGGACAATCAGGTCGCGACGGTCGATGATGTCATCGTCCACGACCCGTCGGTCAGCGACCAGACGCTGTCGGGCGTGTCGAGCGCCTGGAACATCCGCGGCTTCAAGGCACAGCAGCAGGATGTCCAGCTCAACGGCCTCTACGGCATCGCGCCGCGCTTCTACGGCGGCGTCGAGGGCGTGGACCGCGTCGATGTGCTCAAGGGGCCGAGTGCCATCCTCGCCGGCATCGCGCCGAACGGTTCGCTCGGCGGCACGATCAACTACATCACGAAGCGCGCCGGCAGCGAGCCACTGAACCGCGTCAAGATCTCGTACGGCAGCGACAGCGTCTTCACGCAGCAGGTCGACTTCGGCCGCCGCACGGATGATGGGAAGGCCGGCCTGCGCATCAATGTGCTGAACCGCAACGGCGAGACGTCGTTCGACGAGCACGTGCGCACGGATTCCATCACGATCGGTGCGGACTACAAGGGCGACCGCTACCGCCTCGGTTTCGATTATGGCTATGTCTACAACAAGGTCTCGGACCAGCAGTACCAGCTGACAATCGGCACGAAGGCGCTTGCGACGATGACGAGCATGTTCAAAGTGCCGCGCGGCACGAAGTTCGGCGCCGACGGCGGCTACCGCGCAATTCACGAGCAGTACGGCATGCTGCACGGCGAATACGACTTCAGCAAGGATTGGACGGGTTACTTCTCGTACGGCCTGCGCAACACGAAGATGGAGTACTTCTATAACAACTTCTCGCTCTCGGACCGCCTCGGCAATGCGACGATGAAGTACTCCTACAACAATCAGGTCAACAAGGCCGACTCGGGAGAGGTCGGCGTGCGCGGCAAGTTCTTCACGGGCGGGCTCAAGCACGAGCTCACGGTGGGGGCGAACCGCATCCACTACACGCGCTACATGAACAATCGCACAGTCAAGTCCGGCCTCAAGACGAATCTCTGGGATATCGACTTCCAGGTGCCGGAGAACCCCTACAGCTGGTCGGAACCGAAGAACGACGAGAACACGTTCACGGGCGTCGCGCTGACGGATAATATCACGACGCCGAACGAGAAGTGGCAGTTCGTGCTCGGCGGCCGCGAGCAGCGCGTCAAGGTGGACACTTACGACACGAAGACGGGCGCAGCCAAGACGCATTACGACGAGTCGGTCTTCACGCCGGCCTTTGCCGTCGTCTACAAGCCGCAGAAGAACATCTCACTCTACGCCAACTACATGCAGGGCCTTGATGCCGGCGATTCTCTCGTCACGGATACGGATGCCTCAAACTACGGCGAAGCCTTCGCACCGTTCAAGACAAAGCAGTACGAGGTCGGCGCGAAGTACGACTTCGGCAAGTGGGCGACGACGCTCTCGGCCTTTGCTATCAAGTCCCCGACGCTCATCGAAGACACGGCGACGAACCGTTATGCGCCGAGCGGTGAAGTGCGCCATCGCGGCATCGAGTGGAATGTCGTCGGCGAGCCGCATAAGGGCACGCGCCTCATGGGCGGACTGATGTTCCTCGATGCGACGTACCGCAATACGGCGGGTGGCCTCTACGATGGCAACCGCGTCGCGGCGACCTCGCGCTGGAACGCCGTCATGGGCCTCGAGCAGGACATCGCCTCCGTGCCGGGCCTGACGCTGACGACGAATCTGACCTACAACAGCTCGGCCTACACCAACGAGGCCAATAGCTTCCGCGTCTCGCCGTGGGCGACCTGGGACCTCGGCGCGCGCTATAAGTTCAAGGCGGGCGGCGTGCCGCTCACGCTGCGCGGCGACGTCTACAACGTCACGAACCGCAACTACTGGCGCGCCCTGCAGAACAACGGCGTCTTCCTCGGCAAGTCGCGCACCTTCCTGCTCTCCCTGACGGCGGACTTCTGACGAGGGGAGCGATAGAATGGTATCCACAAAACGGGTGGCCTTGCTGGCTGTCGTACTGATTGCCGTGCTCGGCGCGCTCGCGCTCTTTTCGCTGACCGTCGGCATGCGCGCCATCCCGCTCTCTGGCGTGCTGCATGCCCTGCAGTCTGCGGGCAGTCAGGAGCCGTCGGACCTCGTCGTCTGGACGCTGCGCCTGCCGCGCCTCTTGGCGGCGCTCGTCTGCGGCATGAGCTTTGCCGTGGCCGGCGCCCTCATGCAGGGTGTGACGAACAATCCGCTGGCCAGCCCGTCCATCCTCGGCATCAATGCTGGGGCGAGCTTCGGCCTGGCGCTCGCGATGATCTTCTTGCCGGCGGCTTCGCTGCAGGTGACGATCGTCAGCGCCTTCTTCGGCGCGGCGCTCGCGACGGCCTTCATCCTCGTGCTGGCCTCGCTCAAGCATGGCCTGACACCCGTCTACATCGCGCTGGCCGGCACAGCGGTCAGCGCTGTATTCTTAGCGGTCACGCAGGTGCTCGTCGTCTTCTTCGACGTCGCGCAGGAGCTCAGCTACTGGACGGCCGGCGGCATCAGCGGTATCCGTATGACGGCAATCCTCGGCGTCGTGCCCTGGACCATCCTGGGGCTCATCCTCGCCGTGTCCGTCTCGCGCTCGGTGACACTGCTCTCCTTCGGTGAGGACATGGCCATCGGCCTCGGCGGCAGTCTCTCGCGCATCCGCCTGCGGGCGGGACTTGCCGTCCTGATCCTCGCGGGGGCAGCCGTGGCTGTAGCGGGGCCTGTCGGCTTTGTCGGCCTCGTCGTGCCGCACATCACGCGGCGCATCGTCGGCATCGACTACCGCCTCGTCGTGCCGTTCTCGGCCCTCTTGGGTGCGCTGCTCGTACTGGTCGCGGACATGGTCGCGAGAACCGTCGCGCCGCCGTTTGAGATCCCGCTCGGCGCCGTGACAGCGCTCGTCGGTGTGCCGTTCTTCCTCTACCTGGCCAACCGGAAGGAGGTGCGGGGCTGATGAAAAACAAGCGCTTTGTTGCCACGTTCCTCGTGCTCGCGGCACTTCTTCTCGGCCTCTTCTTCCTGCACCTGCAGGCGGGCTTCCACTACTTCACGAAGGAGCATCTGCTCGCCATCCTCTTCTTCGGCGGTACGCCGGAGGAGCGGCTGACGGTCTTTGACTTCCGCATGGTGCGGTCCATCCTGGCCGTGCTCATCGGCATGGGCCTAGCCGTCTCCGGCGCGGTCTTCCAGACCATCTCCAAGAATGAGCTCGCGAGCCCGAGCCTCTTAGGCGTCAATGCCGGCGCGGCGCTCGCGGTCATGCTGCTGATCTACGGCAGCTCTTCGGCGACGGGGCTCGGCATCTGGCAGCAGCCGCTCGCGGCCGTCGTCGGCGGGGCTCTAGCGGCAGCCTTCGTCTTTTTCCTCTCGCATCGGCGCGGCCGCATGACGAGCACCTACAATCTGGTCCTCAACGGCATCGCCGTCACAGCGGGCCTGCACGCGCTGCAGATCCTGCTGCTCGTCAGCCTCGACCCGACGCGCTTCCAGCAGGTCAACACCTGGCTCATCGGCAGCATCTTCGGCAACAGCTGGACGCATGTCGACATCCTCTTTTTCATCGTGCTCGCCGTTCTGTTCTTCTTGCTCGCAAACCACGAGACGCTCGACCTTTTGGCCCTGCGCGAGGAGACGGCGCTCGGGCTCGGCCTGCGCGTGAGCCGCACGCGCTTCGTCCTCTTGATGGCGGCCGTCGTGCTCGCCTCATCCTGCGTTGCTGTCGGCGGCAGCATCGGCTTTGTGGGCCTCATCTGCCCGCATATCGCCCGGCGCCTCGTCGGCGTGGCGCACTGCCGCTATCTGCCGGTGACGGCGCTCTTAGGCGGCATCCTGCTCGTGGCAGCGGACTACACGGCGCGCATCATCATCGCGCCGGATGAGATGCTCGTCGGCCTCGTCGTCTCGCTGATCGGCGCGCCGTATTTCCTCTACATCCTCTTGCGCAGCAAGGGTTGATCCACGTTACTATTTTGAAAGGAAGGAATCCATGGAACTCAAAGCCAGGCATCTGAAGGCCGGCTACGACAAGAATGTCATCATCGAGGACATGAATCTGACCGTGCCGGCACACAAGGTGACGGCGCTCATAGGCGCCAATGGCTGCGGCAAATCGACACTCCTAAAGACGCTCTGCCGTATCCAGCCGCCCCTCGGCGGCGAGGTGCTCTTGGACGGCCGGTCCATCTTCGCGGAGGACAGCCGTCAGCTCGCCAAGAAACTCGCCATCCTGCCGCAGAATCCGCAGGCCCCGGCGGGGCTCACTGTGCGGGAGCTCGTCAACTACGGGCGCGCACCGCATCGCGCGCGCTTCTTCGCGCGCACGACGCAGGAGGACCGGCGCATGGTCGAGTGGGCGCTGCAGGAGACGGACATGACGGCGTTTGCCGACCGTCCCATCGAGGCGCTCTCAGGCGGACAGCGTCAGCGCGCCTGGATTGCGATGGCCATCGCGCAGGACACGGAGATCCTGTTTCTCGACGAGCCGACGAGCTTTCTCGACGTCGCACATCAGATGGATGTGCTGACGCTCGTGCGCCATCTCAATACGGCCTACGGCAAGACGATTGTCATGGTCATCCATGAGATCAACGAGGCCGCGCGCTTTGCCGACTACCTGCTCGCGATGAAGCACGGCACGCTGCTCTACGAGGGCACGCCGGACGAGGTCTTCACCAAGGAGATGCTCGCCGATGTCTTCGGCATCGACGCCGAGCTCCTGCGCGACCCGCGCACCGACCGGCCGCACTGCATCCCGTATGTGCGCGACCTGACGAAAGAGGAGAAGTCCTATGCGTAACTGTCTCTTGACCTGGGGCCTTCTCGCCGTGCTCACCGTGATGAGCCTCGCTCTTGGCGGCTGCGGCAGTCACGCTGCTTCTGGCAGCAAGAGCACGGCGCTCTTTGACCCCGCCGTGGTGCGCGCCGATACGCCCGAGGCCATCGACGCAGAGCTTGCGGCCCGCTTCGAGAAGACGAAGAAGGCTGCGGACAAGATGTTTGCCGAAGAAGAGGGTCATCTCGTCATCGCCCACAAGTACGGCAAGACCATCCTGCCCGAGCAGCCGCAGCGCATCGCCGTCATCGGCCTCGAGGACACGGCCGTCTCGCTCGACATTCCAATCGCGGCGGCGCACCTGACGAAATCCTCGTACCTCTACCCGCTGATGAAGGACAAGGGCATCGCCAACATCCCCATCAATGCGGAGACGAAGACCATCAACCTCGAAGCCGTGCAGCAGGCAAAGCCTGACTTCATCCTCATGCGCGACAGTTACGACAAGAACGCCTACAATGCCCTCTCGAAGATCGCTCCGGTCGTCGCGCTCGACCTGCAGAAAGAAGAAGTCACGGCACTCGCCGCTGCGCGGGCCGTCGGGCAGCCGCAGAAGGGCGAGGCGCGGCTGCACGCTTACTACGGTCGTGTCAAGCAGGCGCGCATGGCCATCAAGGGCAATATCGGCGATGCCACGGTGGCATTCCTGCGCGTCATGCAGAAAGAGATCCGCCTCTACCCGTATTCGGCCAATGCGACGAACCGCTTCATGTACGAGCTCTTGAACCTCAGGCCGGACCCGATGGTCGTCGCGCTCGACAAGACGAAGAACAACCTCGCCATCTCGATGGAGTCCCTGCCGGACCTGCAGGCCGACTACCTCGTCATCTCGAGCGGCTACGGTGCAAGCAGCGCCGGCAGCAAAGAGGCGGCCGCCAAGCGCTACGAGGAACTGCGGAAAGACCCGCTTTGGCAGACCCTGCCGGCTGTGCGGGAAGGACACATGCTCGACGTCGATTCCATCATCTGGAATGCGCATGGGCTCATCGCGAAAGAAATGGCCATCCAGGACCTCGTGGACTGGCTTGGCTCTGGCAATAGTGAAAGAGAATCAGAATAAAAGGAGATCATCATGGAACTTTTGACGACAGGAATCACGTTTTTCCAGAAGGGCGGCATTGTCATGTACGTGCTGCTGCTCTGCTCGCTCTTCGTGCTCTCAATCGGCATCGAGCGCGCCCTCTACTTCCGCCGCATGGATTCGGGGCGCGCCTTTGCGCGCGACTTCTACCTGGCCCTGGCCAATGGCAAGCGCCAGCAGGCCGAGAAGCTCGCGGACGATGCGCGCGGCGCTCTTGCCGACATCCTGTTCGCCGTCATCACGAAGAAGCCGGAAGCCAGCAAGAATCCCGCGACTTACATGGAAGTCCAGTCGGGCATCGCGCTCGCTAAGCTGCGCAAGCGCCTCTACTACCTCAGCGTCATCGTCACGATGGCTCCGCTGCTCGGCCTGCTCGGCACGATCAGCGGCATGATCACCTCGTTCTCCGTCTTCAATCTGGAGTCGGGCCAGGCCACGGCCATCACGGGCGGCGTCGGCGAGGCCCTTATTGCGACGGCCATGGGCCTCTGCGTCGCCATCGTCTCGCTGGCCGTCCACGCGTACTTCTCGCAGCGCATCGAGAACATCGTCACGGACATGGAGCAGTGCTTCTCGATGGTCGAGACGGCTGACGATGAAAGCAAAGAGGAGGCGGCCTGATGAGACTTCGCGACAGAAGGAGCTTCACGAAGCCGGAAGTCATGATCATCCCGATGATCGACATCATGTTCTTCCTGCTCGTCTTTTTCATGATCAGCACGCTCTACATGGTCAACCTCAAGACGGTCGACGTCAACATGCCGAAGGCCGCCAGCGCCCAGACGCAGATGAACGTGACCTACCTCGTCACGCTCAAGAAGGACGGCACGCTGTATCTAGAGGACCAGCCCATCGAGGAGAAAGCCCTCATCAAGCAGGCGCAGCAGGAGAACCGCACGAACAGTCACTTCGCGATTGTCGTGCGTGCCGATGAGGGCATCGACTACGGCAAGGTTGTCGACCTGCTCGATCACTTCCGCAGTGCCGGCATCAGCCGCTTCGGGCTCGCAGCCGATGCCGGCGGAAAGTGAGGCGGCGGATGCTTCGAGAAGATAAAGAGAAAGCGGCCAGCTGGGGCATCTCCTTTGGCGTCCACCTCGTCATCTTGATGCTCGTGGCCGCGACGGGCCTCTTCCAGGCCGTCTCCACCGAGAGCCATCCCGTCGACGTCGAGATCTACGACAACGTGACGGAGGACGAGCAGCCGTCTGATGACAGTGCAGAGGCAGAAGCACAGGTAGCAGCACCCGAGCCGGAAGCCGCAGCGCCAGATCTCATCGTCATCGACGAGAGCATTAAGGTCCCGGAGGTCGAGAAGGAGATGAAGGCGGAGAAGCAGGAGAAGCAGGACAAGGAAAAGCCAGACAAGCAGGCCAAGAACCCTTCGGCTGATGCGAAAGCGAATGCCAGCGATGCGAAGGGGACGAGCGGCGCCCCCGGCGGCAGGGACGGCGGCTCGGACAAGCCGCAGGGCGGCCCGGCCCGCGACCCGGCCCATGTCAAGCACGTCAAGGTGCGCGCGCAGCAGCTCAGCACCTCGCAGCCCGCGTATCCGATTGCTCTGCAGACCAAAAAGGCCGTCGGCAGCGTCACGGTCAATTACGTCATCAATGCGTCTGGCGGTGTCGAGAACCCGCAGATTGAGGCGTCCTCGGGGTATCCTGAGATGGATGCCGCAGCGCTCGCGGCCATCGTGAACTTCACCTACAGCCCCGCGCGCAACGACTACGATGAGCCCGTCAACACGCACGGACGCTACACCTTCCGCTTCCATCCGTGATAGTATGATGCCATGATACAAAAAAACTGACCCGTGCTGGGGTCAGTTTTTTTCGTTTGTAGAACAATCATTCCGCCGCTTCGCGCAGCATGGCAATCTCACGCGCGTAGCCTGCCGCATCGTTCGGCGTTTCGAGGATGAAGGGCAGATCCTTGAGGGCCGGGTGGCGGATGACGCGCACGAGCGCTTCAAGGCCAATCTCGCCCTCGCCGATGCGGGCGTGGCGGTCCTTGTGGCTGCCGCGCGCGTTCTGACTGTCATTGAGATGGATGGCCTTGAGGCGCGAAAGGCCGATGACGCGGTCGAACTCCATCAGCACCTCGTCGAGGTGCTCGCGGATGTCATAGCCGCCGTCCCAGACGTGGCAGGTGTCGAGGCAGACGCCGAGCTTTGCGCCGAGTTCGACGCGGTCGATGATGGCGCGGAGTTCCTCGAATGTGCGGCCGACCTCCGTGCCCTTGCCCGCCATCGTCTCCAAGAGGACTGTCGTCTGCTGCTCTGGCCGCAGCACCGCGTTGAGCTGCTCGGCAATCAGAGCGATGCCCTGCTCGGCACCCTGGCCGACATGGCTGCCGGGGTGGAAGTTGTAGAGGTTGCCGGGCAGGTGCTCGAGCCGCTGCAGGTCGTCGGCCATCGCCTCGTGGGCAAAGCGGCGCAGGTTCTCCTTGGCCGCACAGGCGTTCATCGTGTAGGGCGCATGCGCGACAAGCATGCTGATATCGTGCTCGTCTTTGTAGTGCAGAAAGGCCTCGACATCCGCGAGGTCGAGCTCCTTCGCGCGGCCGCCACGCGGATTGCGTGTGAAAAAGGCGAATGTGTCTGCATCGAGCTTGACCGCCTCATGACCCATGGCCAGGAATCCCTTGGACGAGGAGAGGTGGCAGCCGATGTGCAATTTATGTTCAGCAGGCATGTTATACTCCAATCTTTATCGATAATATTTATTTGTTATAGTATAGCATATAAAAAAGACGTCCGCATGAAATCTTGCGGACGTCTCTTTCTATTGCGCCTCTATTGTGCCCATGCCTTGCGATACTTGCCGGGTGGCATGCCGACGATGTTGCTGAAGACGGATTGGAAATAGTTGGAATTGTTGTAGCCGCACTGCATGGCGATGTCTGTGATCGTCATGTTGGTCGTCAGCAGGAGGGTCTGTGCTTCCTCGATGCGCCGGCGGATGATGTACTGCATCGGCGAGGAGCCCGTGAGGTCCTTGAATGTGTGGGAAAGGTAGTAGAGGTTGATGTGCAAGGCCTCGGCTATGTCAGCGAGCTTGAGGTCCTCGAGGTAGTGCGCATCGATGTACTCCTTGATGCGCGTTCCCATCGTGAAAGAGGGATTCTCTTCGTTGCCTGCATCTTCTTCGGCCAGTGCCGTGACGGAGATGACGAGAGCTTGTGCGAGCGCAGCGCCAATCTCGCAGCGTTCATCGTCCTCTCCCTTGAGTGCTGCTAAGAGCTTCACTTCCTTGAGCAATTCGCGCAGGAAGATGTAACGCCCGTCTTTGCCGAGTGGCAGGACGAGCGGTGCCTCGCTCTTCGTGAGATGCCCGGGCGCCAGTCCGCAGAGGTGGAGTGCACCGATGTGTATGGTAAAGGCCGTGAAGGAACTGCTCGTCTTGAAATCGTGGAGCGTATCGCTGTTGACCAGGATGAGGTCATCGGTGTGCAGCTGCAGGCTGCCCTCCTTGAGGTGCATGCGGCAGTGCCCTTTCTCGATGAAGAGAATCTCGGCGATTTCATGATGCGATTTGAGCGTGCCGAACGATGTTGCGCCGTTGAGATTCTCAATGGATTCCAGGTGGGGCCGTCTGCCCATCTCGAATCGCGATTGTTTCGGGCTGCCAAATGGTAGGATAGACATAGATTTCGACCTTTCTGCGCCAGAATACGGATAAATGCGAATTAAAAACAAAAATTATAAGTTTTCGCACAATGCTGGCCAAGAAATCAGAGAATTTCATGCCAACATTTCGGTATAATGAATTCCAGAAAGATCAGTTGATGATGATTTGTTGGTTGTCTCTTGGAGGACTCGACCTTCATATCTATTATTATACTGATAAATCACAAAAAATCCAGTCTTTTCCGGAGAGTCTGGAGAAAAGGAATAATCAAAGTTGCTTTTTCGTAGGAAAGGTAAGGTGGAGAAAATGCTGAAATGGTTCCTGACTGGACCGGATAAGCCTCGCATCCAAGACAAGGCTGTGGTCAAGAAGATGTATCATACAGCACGTGTTCAGGCTGTCACGGCCATGATCCTCGGCTATGGCATGTATTACGTCATGCGCATGACGCTCGGCGTCGCCAAGAAGCCGATGCTCCAGGACGGCTTCACGCCGACGGAACTCGGCATGATGGGCGCGGGCATGCTCGTCGCCATCGCCATCGGCAAATGCGCAAACGGCTTTATTGCCGACCACTGCAATATCAAGAAGATTGTACCACTCGGACTGCTCGGCGCGGCCATCGTCAATGCCATCCTCGGCATGAGCAATACGACCTGGGTCTTCATCGTGCTCTGGGCGGTCAACGGCGTGTTCCAGAGCATGGGCTCAGCACCGTGTATCGTCTCCCTGTCACAATGGTTCGCCAAGAGTCAGTTAGCTACTTATTACGGCGTTTTCAGTATCGCACATTACGTCGGTGAAGGTGCCACCTATCTCGGCACTTCGATGATCATCGTCGCTCTCGGCTGGCATGCCGCCTTCTTCGTACCGGGCGTTGCCTGCATCGTGCTCGCATTCATCATGTACCGCTTCATGCGCGACCGGCCAGAGACGTACGGCCTGCCATCTGCTAATGAATTTGAAGGTGAAGTTGCCCAGGAAAAGAAAGAGCAGCAGGTTTCCACGAAGGAAGCACAGCTCATGGTCATCAAGAATCCGTATGTATGGCTGCTCGCCGCTGCGGCAATCTGCCTCGGCATCTCCCGTTATTCCATCTCGAGCTGGGGCGTCATCTTCCTGCAGGAAGCGAAGGGCTTCGACCTCGTGACGGCCGGCAGTATCATGTCGCTCTCGCCAATCCTCGGCGGTGTCGGTTCCTTCTTCTCCGGCATCATCTCCGATAAGATCTTCCATTCGCATCATTCGGTCACGACGATCGTCTTTGGCATCATCATGCTGATTGGCATTGCTGGTGTCTGCTATGTACCGGCTGGCGATCCGACGCTCGCAGCGGTCTGCGTCGCCATCTTCGGTTTCGGCCTCGGCGTCATTCTCTGCTTCGTCGGCGGCCTGCTCGCTGTTGATCTCTGCCCGCGCAAGGCGACTGGTGCTGCGATGGGCGTCATCGGCCTGCTCGCTTACGGCGGTGCAGCCCTGCAGGATATCGTCAACGGCCTGCTGATGGATTCCGCGAAGGTCGTCGTCGACGGTGTCACGACGTATCACTTCGAGACAATCACGAACTTCTGGATTGCATCTGTCGCAATCATGACGCTGCTCATCGTGCCGACCCTCTGGGCAAAGAAGCACGAGGATGCAGAAGAGAAATAAAAGAAAAATTTGCAGAATCATTCTTTCCCCATTATGATGGGGGAAGAATGATTTCCTGATGTGTAGAAATGACCTCAGTCCCTAGGTGTACCGTTTTCTGGCTGCAGCTGAAGCGAGGACCATGGCAGGTTTCGGAGGACGATAATATATGGCAAAGAACATCATCAACGGGCCCTATCTCCTGGACCCGCGCGCTACGCAGATCACAGTGGCTTGGGAAGCCATCGTGCCGCAGGCTTTCAAGGTGACGGCACGGGCGGCTGACGGGACGGAGCATCCGGGGGCCGTTGCTTATCAGCGAGAAGAGAAGTGTCAGGAGTATCCGCAGGGCGCCTGTGTCTACACGGCTGTCATCGAGGGGCTGGAGCCCGCGACCGAATACGCTTATACGATTACAGGCGATGGTGAAGTCGCGGCAGCATCCTTCACGACACTGCCGGAATCTCCCGAGCATCTCCATCTGCTGACGCTCTCGGACTCGCATCTCTTTCACAACAGTGCGTTCTTCAAGAAGGTCATAGCGCAGGAGGCCCCGGAATTCATCTTGCATGGCGGCGATATTTCCTTCGGCACAGGTTATCAGCATGACCAATACCAGGACAACTGGTTCCACAAGATACCAGAACTCCTTGCGCGCGTGCCGGCTTATTACATCCACGGCAACCACGATGACGGCCCCTTCTACGATGCTTTCTTCACGGCAACGCAGGGGCGCACAGTCCATACGGCGGACGGTGGCAACACCTTCTCGTTTGATTATGGCCCGGCACATTTCACGCTGATCGACAGCAACCCCTGGGGCCTTTTCGAGATGAATGCCGTCAACTCCGAGATGCCGCTCGACCGAGAGACGCGTAAGCGCATCGATGATACGCTCAAGTGGATTGAGGAAGATTTGACGAGTCCTGCTGCCAAGAAGGCGAAGTGGCGCATCCTCATGATGCATCATCCGTATACAGACCCGTTCAACAACCGCTACATCGTGCCGATTGCCGAGCGGTGCAAAGCACAGCTCGTTCTCGGCGGCCATCTGCACTACTACATCAAGTCGGTGTCGGTCGACCCGAAGGTCGGCGCCCGCACCGTCTACATCTGCGAGGGCAGTGCGCAGGACCCCGAAGCGGAGTACACGCCGGCCAGAGAGGAAAAGCGCCTGTTCAGCGAATTCCCCGAAGTCACGGCGAAGGGCCGCAGCAATTACGGCATCCTAGACGTGACGGAGAAGGCCATCGATTACCGGCTCTATGGCTTCCGACAGGATGGCAGCCCCGAGCTCGTCGATACGATCCATCTGACGCATGATGAGCCTGAAATCACGTTCACGGATATCGAACTGCGCCGCTTGGACAACAACGGCAATGTCGAGGTCCGGGCGCTGGCCGAGAACCGGGGGACGTCCATGGCCGAAGCCGTCATCCACTTGCTCGACAACAAGTGCGAACACGCTATCAATCTCTTCGGCAATGAAGAGAACAGCCAGGTCGCCGTGCTCGAACCGGGGGAGAAGCGCAAGCTCACGGCCGTCTATCAGGCTGTGCAGCCCGGTGAGCACACGCTGCGCGTCGGCGAAGCGGAGCTGAAGCTCGTCGTCTTTGAGCCGACACAGCTTTCCTTTGCGCACATGCGCGTGCGCGCCGGACAGGGCGAGGAGGCTGACTGCATGATCGCGGGGATCGAGGCGACGAACAATCTCGATCACGAGATCTTCATCTCAGTCCCGCTCTACATCAACCAGCGCATCGCCGAGACGAAGAGCCTGTTCTTCCGCGGCCACGAGAAACGCTACATCGAATTCCACTACAAGTTCCAGCAGGGCGGCGAATATCAGGTCAGCATCGCCGACCAGCTGCCGAAAGAAGTCTCGATTGAAGGCGGCATCCGCATCATCCCGCGCATCCTCGATAAGTCGGGACACGGCCATACGGCACTGCTGCACGGCTCACCGAAAGTCCGCGAAGTTGACGGCCGTATGGAGGTCGCACTTGAGCAGTACGGGGACTACATCGAGATTCCTGCGAGCCGCGATCTTCGCGCGCCGCAGGGCTTCACCGGTATGGTCTGGGCGGAAATCGACCGCCTGGCACGGCCGAGCGAGATGGGACATAATCCGCTGATGGTCCGCGGCAAGTCCGTGGGCTGGGGCGCGACGTACTGCCTGCGCATGGTCGTAGAGCGTGCTGGCGGACTCAAGTGGGGCATCTGCCATGACATCACGGAGTATTCGTGGCAGGGCGGCGAGGCGAAAATCGGCGACTGGGCGCAGTACACGATGACCTTTGACAAGCAGAGGGGCGGCGATTCGTACTGCGACGGCAAGCAACTCGCTCATGTAGCGGGCATCTCTGATGACAGCGAGATCCGCCAGTGGGACGATCAGCCGATCTTTGTCGGCTATTCCTACATCGGTCACGTCATCCCCGAAATCGGCCGGCCGAAGTACTTCACGCATCTGCCCGGCCGCATCAGCCAGGTCCGCTTTTATAAGAAGGGCCTGACGGCAGAAGAGAATGAAGCGATATACCGCAACCCCGAGGCAAAGGGCCCGGAGGATGAGGCACTAGCAGTCTGGCTTGACTTTCGCAACATCCTCAAGGTCGGCACGCACACGACGGAATGGCGCCATCCGGCTATCTACGACCCAGCTTTCAAGACACAGAAGAAGTACTGGCATTTCAAGCAGCTCAAGGCCAAGACGCACCTGCCTCTGCAGGCCAGCCTGCTGGCTACCGTGGAGGTATCGGATGACATGGCCACGGTCAAGGGCAGCCGCCAGATCGTCCTGAAGGACGGCACGAATTATGTGGATATCTCGAATCTGCCAGAGGCGCAGTACCTGCGCATCGTGACGGACTTTGCGGCGGAAGTCGGCCCGGACGGCACGTTTGTGCCGGAACTCCTCTCGTATCAGGTCGTGGCGGAGAATGAGCGCGACTTCACCGACATGTTCTGGTCGACGCGCCCAGACTGGGAGCGCGGCTGCTTCACCGGCGCCGTCGGTTTCCCACCAGTCGACCGTCTGCGCGACTACCCCGAATACACCGATGTCATCCACGGATGACAACCTCTCCTACGAGGACAGGATCTTGATAGATTCCTGCCCTCGTTTTTTGTTGATAGAAAAGATTTGAGGTGGGAATCATTCCGGTTGTTTACTGGATTGTATCTTTGGCGCGGGGACCTGTTTCGCCTGGAGGCGTGGAGTGACTGCCCGCAGGGCTGCGCCCCGATGAGGAGTGGCTTTGCTGGCGATGACGGAACGCCGCGGCAGGCGGCGAAGCTGCATTAATGCTCGTTACATCATGGGGTGCATTCAACGGAACGCCGAAGCCGAAACAGGTCCTCGTGCCCTACATAAGATGTGCGCAAATAAGAAGGCGCCTGCATGAAACTCCATGCAGGCGCCTTCTTGGCGGTCGTTTAATCGAAATTCATGATGATGGTCTTCTCTTCCGTGAGCTCGCGGATGGCGTACTCGGGGCCTTCTTTGCCCATGCCGCTGTCCTTGACGCCGCCGTATGGCATGTTGTCCATGCGGAAGCTCGAGCCGTCGTTGATGACGACGCCGCCTGCTTCAATGTGCTCGGCTGCGTAGTGGGCGATGTAGAGAGATGTCGTGAAGACGCCGGCCTGCAGGCCGTAACGAGAGTTGTTGACGCCGGCGACGGCCTCTTCAATCGTATCGTAGGGGATGATCGAGAAGACTGGTGCGAACGTCTCGTTCTTGACGACATCCATGTCCGGCGTGACATCCGTGAGAATGGTCGGCTCGTAGAAGGCACCGTGGCGATGACCGCCTGTCAGCAGCTTGGCGCCGGCTGCGACAGCGTCCGCAACCCAGCTTTCGATGCGGATGGCTTCTTTCTCGGCAATCATCGGGCCGAGGCATGTCGTCTCGTCGCTGAGCTTGCCGCCCTTGAAGTTCTTGGCGAAGGCGACTGCGTAATCGCAGAACTCTTGATAGATGCTGCGCGAAACGTAGACGCGCTGGCAGGAGATGCAGACCTGTCCGGCGTTGAGGAAGGCGTACTTCGCCAGGAGTTCGGCGACCTTCTTGACGTCCTTGACGTCCTCGTGCACGACGTTGGCCGAGTTCGAGCCGAGCTCGAGGGCCACGCGACGGAAGCCCGCAGCTTCCTGCAGGGATTTGCCGACGGGAACGCTGCCCGTGAAGGAGAACATGCGGATACGCGCGTCCTTCGTCAGGTAGTTGCCGACGAGCGCGCCCGGGCCGGTCAGCAGGTTGAGGCAGCCTGCTGGCAGTCCCGCTTCGCGGAAGACGTCGCAGAGCAGCGCGGCCGTCAGCGGCGTCGCGGAGGCCGGCTTGTAGATGACGGTGTTGCCAGCTGCGAGTGCCGGGCCGATCTTGTGAGCGGCGAGGTTCACCGGGAAATTGAACGGCGTGATGGCGCAGACGACGCCGAGCGGCTGGCGGATGGTGAAGGCGAGTTTATGCTGGCAGCCTGGTGCGCCGGCGAGCGGGATGGTCTCGCCCTTGAGACGCTTGGCTTCCTCGGCCGAGAGGATCAGCGTCTGGTAAGCGCGCCCAATCTCGCCACGGGCGTCGCGCAGCGGTTTGCCGGCCTCGGCCGACAGCGTCGCGGCAAATTCTTCTGTGCGCTCGCGCATGAGATTGGCTGCCTTGAGGATGATGGTATAGCGCTCATAGGGGGAGAGCTTGACCTCGCGGAAGGCCTTTTCGGCCGCGTCGACGGCAGCATGGCATTCTGCTTCACCCGCGACGGAAATCTCTGCGATGACATCATTCGTCTCTTTATTATAAACGGGGACGGTCTTCTCGGTCATGACGTCCTGACCACCGATGTACAAAGGCTGTTTTTTCATGGGGATACCTCCTGTTTATTTATAATCTATATACTGCCACGCCATAAATCTCAGCGTGTCATCGCAATCTTCTCGACTTCCTCCCTGCGTATCGTGTCTGGCGTAACGAGCTCGATGTGGTTGGCCGTGCAGTAGGAGACGTACTTCTCGGGTGGCATCTTGTTGGTCACGATGTATTGTACCTCTTTGAGCGTGCAATAGCTCATCAGGGAGGAGACGTCGAATTTGGAATCATCGACGAGCAGGAAGTGCTCGCAGTCCTTCTCGACGAGGCAGCGCTTGATCTCGCACTCGAGCGGTGAGGCGTTTGTCGCGCCGTGCTCGAGTGAGATGCCCGTGCTCGCGAGGAAAACCTTCGATATATTATAGCGGCGCAGGACCTGGATGACCTGTGGCCCGACGAATGCCTTGGACGGGGTGAAGAGAGAGCCGCCCGTCGCGAGGACATTGAGGTTGCTGTAGTTGGAAGCCGCATTGATGACGTGGACGCTCGCCGTGACGATGGTCAGGCGGCGTTTCTCCGTGAGATACGGAATCATGTGCATCGTGGTCGTGCCGGAGTCGATGTAGACGACATCGCCGTCGTGGACGAAGTCGGCTGCCATGCGGGCAATCTGTTTCTTGGCCTCGGTGTTGCGGTTCTCACGCGAAGCGAAAGGTTCAGGATTGCCTGCTGGCTCTGCGAGGACGATGCCTCCGTAGACCTTCTTGATGACGCCCTGTTGCTCGAGCTCCGCGATGTCGCGCCGGATGGTGTTCTTGGAGACCTGGAAGGTATCACAGAGATCATTGATGGAGATGTTGTGCACATTCTTCAATAATTCATGGATACGATTGATTCGATCGATTTTCATGAGAGATCACCTGTTTCTACTGCCTGGGGTACACGACGCGTCGAATCATCTCGCAATACGTGCCAACAGACATTCAAGAAATAACCAATTTATGGGTATGTTTGTTTATACTTATTATAAGCGAATTGCCTGATAGAAACAAGAGAAACCAGAAAAAAACATACTATATTCAAGGAATTGATGCCAGCTCCCTGGCAACCTTTACCCATATTTATCATATAGAATCGTGATGATTACTCATGATTATCAGAAAAAATAAAATTCCGCAAAATCTTGCCAAAAAGACCAAAATAGTATTGACAAGTTGAGCCAAAAGTATTAAATTAGAGCCATAAGGTAATCAAAAGGTAATCAACAACAGCGTTGATACTATCATCAGAATAGGAGAGTGGACAACATGGGTTATACGTTTATGGTTCCGGCAAAGATCATCTCGGGCACGAATGTCGTCGAAGAACTCGGCCAGCACATCCAGGGCAAGGGCACGAAAGCCCTGATCGTCACGGATCAGTTCATGGTGAAGTTTGGCAATGCAGCGAAAGTCGAGAACGCACTCGCTAAGGCAAATATCCCGTACGTCACCTTCGCTGGTGCAAATTCGGAGCCGACGGATAAGATCGTCGATGCTGGCCTGAAGGTATACCGTGAAGAAGGTTGTGACTTCCTCGTCGCACTCGGCGGTGGCAGCCCGATGGATACGGCAAAGGCTATCATGTTCATGTCGACGCAGCCGGAAGGCAAGAAGATCAACGAGTTCATGCACGTCAACATCGACATGCCGGTCCCGTATCTTGTCGCTATCCCGACGACGGCCGGCACGGGCTCTGAGGTCACGAAGAACACGATCATCGCTGACACGGAGAACAACGTCAAGATGTTGCTCGGCGGCCCGTCCATCATTCCGGCACTCGCTGTTGTCGACCCGACCTTCACGATGACGGCTCCGCCGTCCGTCACGGCTGCTACGGGCATCGATGCGCTCTGCCATTCGATCGAGGCTTACACGAGCCGCAAGGCACAGCCGCTGACCGATACGTTCGCACTCTCGGCCATCAAGAAGATCCACAAGAACCTGCCGATCTGCTATAAGGACGGCAAGAACGTCGAAGCTCGCCTGCAGATGAGCATCGCAGCGACGGAAGCCGGCATTGCCTTCAACAATGCCTCCGTCACGATTGTCCATGGCATGAGCCGTCCGATCGGTGCTCTGTTCCATATTGCACACGGTGTCTCGAACGCCATCCTGCTGCCGGCCTGCATGAAGTTCGCCATTGAGGAGAACACGGCACGCTTCGCCACGATTGCCCGCACCATGGGTGTTGCGGATGATGCGACGCCGGACCATGATGCAGCAGAGGCATTCGTTGCAGAGGTCACGCGCTTCTGCAAGGAAGTCGGCATTCCGTCGGCAGAGTCCCTGCTCGAGCAGCGTGGCTTCACGAAGGAAGACTTCCTCGCACAGCTCGACAAGATGGCTTCCGATGCACTCGAGAGCGGCAGCCCGCAGAACACGATGCGCATCCCGACGAAGGAACAGCTCATCGAGATCTACAAGGAACTCTTCTGATTTCGCAAGAATCCGCATGATAGAATAGGAGGGGTGGTCATGCCACTCGTACATTTGACAGACCTCATAAGTAAACCGGACAATACCTACGCGATCGGCGCGTTCAATGTCTCGGATATGGAAATGGCCATGGGTGCCATCAAGGCGGCAGAAGAGCTCGAGGCTCCACTGATCCTGCAGATCGCAGAAGGCCGTCTGCGCTATTCGCCGCTCGACCTGCTCGGCCCTGTGATGATCGCGGCCGCCAAGAAGTGCAAGATGCCGACGGCCGTTCATCTCGACCACGGCAGCACGATGGAGACCATCAAACTCGCACTCGACCTCGGCTTTACGTCCGTCATGTTTGACGGTTCGAAATACCCGCTCGATGAGAACATCGCCCGCACGAAGGAAGTCGTTAAGCTCGCCAAGAGCTATGGCGCTGACGTCGAGGGTGAGATTGGGCGCGTCGGCGGCGCAGAGGGCGACTACAAGAGCGTCGACGTCCTCGTCACGAGCGTCGAGGAAGCCAAGCGCTTTGCCGAGGAGTCCGGCATCGATGCGATGGCCGTCGCCATCGGCACGGCACACGGCAACTACAAAGAGAAGCCGCAGCTCCGCATCGACCGCCTCAAGGAGATCCATGCAGCCGTCAAGACGCCGCTCGTCCTGCACGGCGGCACGGGCCTGACGGAAACGGACTTCCGGACCTGCCTTGCAAACGGCATCCAGAAGATCAACATCGCCACGGCGTCGTACGATGCCTCGGCTGCGAAGATCAAGGAAGTCGCCGCAGCAAATCCGCAGGCCAAGTACTTCGACTTCAGCGATGCCATCGTACAGGGCACCTACGAGAATGTCAAGAAACACATGCATATCTTCGGTCTCGAACATAAGGCATGAGGAGGATAAAGAAATGGCACTCATTAGCTTTGATGAAAACAAGAAACGCGACGTCGTGCTGATCGGCCGCGTCACGCTGGATTTCAATCCGAATGAACTGAACCGCACCTTGGACAAGGTCAAGACCTTCTCCATGTACCTGGGCGGCTCGCCGGGCAACATGGCCGTCGGTATTAACAAATTGGGCAAAAAGGTTGGCTTCATTGGATGTGTATCCGACGACCAGTTCGGCGACTTTGTCCTCAATTACTTTAATGAGCGCGGCATCGACACGTCCCAGATGACGCGTGCGAAGAACGGCGAGCGCATGGGCCTGACGTTCACGGAGATCAAGAGCCCGACGGAGTCGAGCATCCTGATGTACCGCGACCAGGTCGCTGACCTCGAGATCGCGCCGGAAGATGTCGATGAGCAGTACATCGCCGACAGCAAGATCCTGATCGTCTCTGGCACGGCACTCTCGAAGAGCCCGTCGCGCGAGGCCTGCCTGCTGGCCGTCCAGTATGCGAAGAAGCACAACACGCGCGTCATCTTCGATATCGACTACCGTCCGTACAGCTGGCGCAGCAAGAAAGACATCCAGATTTACTACTCGCTGCTCGCGAGCATGGCGGATGTCATCATCGGCTCCCGCGATGAGGTCAACCTCACGGAAGGCCTCGACGAGGAGGCAACGGAGCCGGCCGATCACGTCATCGCTGAGAAGTACATCGAGCATGGCGCTAAGATCGTCATCATCAAGCACGGCAAGAAGGGCTCGATTGCTTACACGGCTGACAAGAAGGCTTACAAGGTCGAGTCGTACCACATCAAGCTCCTGAAGTCGTTCGGCGGCGGCGATGCTTACGGCAGCGCCTTCGTCTATGGCCTGCTCGCAGGCTGGACGGTCCCGCAGGCCCTGCAGCACGGCACGGCACACGCCGCTATGGTCGTTGCCAGCCACAGCTGCTCGGATGCAATGCAGACGGTCGAGCAGATCGATGCTTTCATGCAGGAGCATAAAGATGAGAAAGTCATCACGGAATTGGATTGGGAGGCAGCATTATGAGATTCGGTCGTTTAGGTCAGCTCAAGCACGGCTACAATGCAATGACGACGCGCGAGAGCGATATGCTCATGGATATCGGCTATCAGGAGATGGACGAGAACGAGATCGTCGAGTTCGAAGATCCGCTCCAGGAGACGGCATTCGTCATCACGACGGGCGATGTAGAGATTGCGTGGAATGGTCAGAAAGAGATCATGCACCGCGAGTCGCTGCTCGATGAGAACCCGTACTGCCTGCACGTGCCGCACGGCGTCAAGGTCGTCGTCAAGGCTCTGAAGAAATCGGAGCTCCTGATCCAGAAGACCATCAACGACCGCGACTTCGCACCGGTCTTCTACCGCCCGAAGGATGTCCAGGCGGATGTCTTCGGTGGCGGTGTCTGGCAGGGCACGGCAGAGCGTACGGTCCGCACGATCTTCGACTACGACAATGCGCCGTACTCCAACATGGTCAACGGTGAAGTCATCATGACGCCGGGCTGCTGGACGGGCTACACGCCGCACAATCACCCGCAGCCGGAAGTCTACACCTACAAAGTCGATCGCCCGCAGGGCTTCGGCTGTGCCTTCATCGGCGACAACGTCTTCAAGATCGAGGACAACACCTGGTCGGAGATCTCGGGTGGCTACATGCATCCGCAGTGCGCTGCACCGGGCTATGCCATCTGGTACAGCTGGATGATCCGCCATCTCGACGGTGATCCGTGGAAGAAGACGCGCAACGACCTGCCGGAGCACACCTGGCTGCTCGAGCCGGATGCCGATTCGAAGATCTGGCAGCCGCACAAGAAGTGATAGATCCGCAACGTGCATAAACGTGGCATAGTGGAGGGTATTCCAATGGCTAAGACAATCAGACTCACGGTAGCACAGGCTCTCGTGAAGTTCCTCAATAATCAGTATGTAGAGTTTGACGGCAAAGAAGTGCCGATGTTCGAAGGCATCTTCGGCATCTTCGGTCATGGCAATGTCATCGGCATCGGCCAGGCCCTCGAAGAGGACCCGGGGCACCTGATCATGCGCATGGGCCGCAATGAGCAGGGCATGGCACATGCAGCAATGGGCTTTGCAAAGCAGAAGCGCCGTAAGCAGATGTACGCCTGCACGTCTTCGGTTGGCCCGGGCGCTGCCAACATGGTCACGGCAGCTGCTACGGCTACGGCAAACTGCATCCCGGTCCTGTTCCTGCCGGGCGACACGTACGCTGACCGCCAGCCGGACCCGGTACTCCAGCAGATGGAGCAGACGGTAAGCCTGACGACGACGACGAACGACGCCTTCCGCGCAGTCTGCAAGTACTGGGATCGCGTCACGCGTCCAGAAGTCCTCATGACGGCCTGCATCAACGCAATGCGCGTCCTGACGGACCCGGCCGAGACGGGTGCTGTCTGCATCGCCCTGCCGCAGGATGTCGAAGGTGAGGCTTGGGATTATCCGGATTACTTCTTCCAGAAGCGCGTCCATCACATCGACCGCATCAAACCGTCCGAGCGCGCTATCGAAGAGGCCGTCAAGGCCATCGCGAAGGCAGAGCGCCCGCTGATGATCTTCGGCGGCGGCGTCAAGTACTCCGAGGCAGAGGCTGTCTTCCAGAAGTTCGCTGAGAAGTACGGCATCCCGTTCGGCGAGACGCAGGCCGGCAAGGGCACAATCACGTGGGAGCATGAGCTCAACATGGGTGGCGTCGGTGAGACGGGCGGTCTCGCAGCCAATACGCTCGCCAAAGATGCAGATGTCGTCATCGGCGTCGGCACGCGCTACACGGACTTCACGACGTCCTCCAAGTGGATCTTCCAGAACCCGAACGTCCAGTACGTCAACATCAACGTCTCCCGCTTCCATGCCTACAAGCTCGATGGCATCCAGGTCGTCGGCGATGCTGGTGCTGCTCTCGAGATGCTCGACGAAGCGCTCGGCAAGACGGGCTACCATGTCTCGGATGCCTATGCCGCTGACATCAAGGCAGCAAAGGCCGCTTACACGAAAGAAGTCGAGCGTGTCTTCCACATCCAGTTCGGCGACAACTTCGTGCCGGAAGTCAACGATGATTTCGACTATAAAGCAGCTGAAAAGGCATACAAAGAAGCAGTTGGCGAGACGCTGCCGCAGACGCGTGTCCTCGGCCTGCTCGAAGAGCACATGGACCCGAACGGCATCATCGTCGGTGCATCGGGCTCCCTGCCGGGCGATCTGCAGCGCGTATGGCGTCCGAAGACGGTCGGCAGCTACCATGTCGAGTACGGCTTCTCCTGCATGGGCTATGAAGTCAATGCGGCACTTGGCGTCAAGCTCGCTGAGCCAGAGCGCGAGGTCTATGCACTCGTCGGCGACTACGCTTACATGATGCTCCATTCGGAACTGCCGACGTCCATCGCCGAGGGCAAGAAGATCAACGTCATCGTGTTCGATAACATGCAGGGCGGCTGCATCAACAACCTCGAGATTGGCCATGGCCAGGGCAGCTACGGCACGGAGTTCCGCTTCCGCAACGAGAAGACGGGCCAGCTCGACGGCGCCTATGTACCGGTTGACTTCGCGATGAATGCCGCTTCGTACGGCTGCAAGAGCTACACGGCGCATACCGAGGAAGAGCTCATCGCCGCCATCGAGGATGCCAAGAAGCAGAAGGTCTCGACACTCATCGACTGCAAGGTCATGCCGAAGACGATGGTCCATGGCTACGGTGACTGGTGGCGTGTCGGCATCGCACAGGTCTCGAAGAGCAAGAAAATCCACGATTGCTATGAGAATCTCATGAAGCCGCATTACGACGCAGCTCGCAAATATTGATTTTCCTGGTGTATGAGGGACAGCTGCCGCTTCGGCGGCAGGGCAGCCCTGTTGTATAAATATAATTTTTGGGGGTTTATCAAATGGCTAATATCAAACTTGGTATCGCTCCGATTGCTTGGACGAACGACGACATGCCGGATCTCGGCAAAGAGAACACGTTTGAACAGTGCGTCAGTGAGATGGCACTGGCTGGCTTCACGGGCTGTGAGATCGGCAACAAGTACCCGAAAGATCCAGCTGTCCTCAAGAAGGCACTCGACCTGCGCGGACTCCAGATCGCCAGCGCATGGTTCAGCTCCTACCTCCTCACGCAGCCGTATGAGCAGGTGGAGAAGGATTTCATCAAGCACTGCGAATTCCTCAAGGCCATGGGCGCGAAGTTCTGCAACGTCGCAGAGCAGGGCACGAGCGTTCAGGGCAAGCTCGACAAGGCTGTTTTCCGTGATAAGCCGCACAACACGGAAGAGCAGTGGAAGACGCTCGCTGAAGGCCTCAACAAGCTCGGCGCAGTCGCCAAGAAGATCGGCCTGACGATGACGTACCATCATCACATGGGTACCTGCGTCCAGACGACGGAAGAGATCGACCGCCTCATGGAGATGACGGATCCGGATCTCGTCTTCCTGCTCTACGATACGGGCCATCTCGTCTGCTCCGGTGAGGATCCGATTTACATCCTCAAGAAGTATCTGCCGCGCATCCGCCACGTGCACCTCAAGGATATCCGCATGGACATCCGCAACAAGGTCAAGGAAGAGAACATGAGCTTCCTCGCAGGCGTCCGCGCTGGCATGTTCACGGTCCCGGGCGATGGTGACTTCGACTTCGGTCCGGTCTTCGACATCATCAACGACAGCGACTATGACGGCTGGTTCATCGTTGAAGCTGAGCAGGATCCGGCAAAAGCCAACCCGCTCGAGTACGCGATCAAGGCTCGCAAGTACATCAAGGAAAAAGCACATATCTGATTGCCAAAAGGCGTTGGATTCTCAAAAGGCTGCTCTTCTGTCCATCATGGGCAGGAGAGCCCTTTTTTTCTGCCGGTTCACCTCTTCCCTTGGATTCATCTAGAAAGGAATTATCCCTATGGGCATCAGTATGATCGTCTTCAGCCTGATACTTTTGATGTTCTTCGCGTATCGTGGCTATTCCATCATCTTCATCGCACCGATTTTTGCCGTCGTCGCCGCCATCGGCAGCGGCCACGCTTCCATGCCGGTCTACAGTGAGATCTATATGACGAAAGCCGCGGAGTACATCAAGACGTATTACCCCGTCTTCCTGCTCGGCGCTGTCTTTGCCAAGATCATGGAGCAGGGCGGACTTGCGGCAGCTGTGGCCGACAAGATTGTCTCCGCTCTGGGACGCGACAAGGCCATCCTGGCCGTGCTGCTCGGCTGCGGTGTCTTGACGTACGGCGGCCTGTCTGTCTTCGTCGTCGCCTTTGTCATGTACCCGTTCGCGGCCATCCTCTTCAAGCAGGCGGATATCCCGAAGCGGCTGCTGCCGGGCCTCTTGTGGATGGGCATCTTCACCTACAGCATGGTGGCCATCCCCGGTACGCCGCAGATCCAGAACATCATCCCGACGTCGTTCTTCGGCACATCGACCTGGTCGGCTCCGGTGCTCGGCCTCATCGGTGCCGTGCTCTATTTCGGACTGGCCTGGGGCTGGATCAGTTATCGCCATAAGAAACTCAAGGCAAAGGGCGAAGGCTATGGTCATCACGTGCTCAATGAGCCGGAGGAATCGCGGGAGGCCCTGCCGGACTGGCGCCTGTCCTCGCTGCCCTTGCTCCTCGTCATCGTGCTGAACCTCCTGATCAGCAACCCGTTCCATTGGGATTGGGCGTATCACTGGGACCCCGAGAGCCTTGATAGTTTCATCCCACTGCACCTGTCCCTGCTCGCCGGCGGTGTCGATAAAGTACAGGCCATCTGGTCCATCAATGCGGCCTTGATCGTGAGTTCCATCGCCGCAGCCGTCATTGGCCGCAGACGCCTGAAGCTCAAAGGCGGTCTCGCGAAGCCCATCAACACGGGTGCCATTGGCTCGACGACGGCTATCCTCAACGTGGCCTCAGGCTATGCCTACGGCTGTGTCATCGCGGCACTGCCGGCCTTCGCAATCATCAAGGACGCGCTGCTTGGCTTGCACCTCGGCAATGGCCCGCTCATGTCCGCCATCGTGACGACGGGCATCATGACGGGCGTCACAGGTTCCTCTTCAGGTGGCATGACGATTGCCCTCGGCATGCTCGGGCAGGAGTGGCTGGCCTGGGCGCAGCAGATCGGCATGAGTGCCGATGTCCTGCACCGCATCATCTGCATGGCTTCGGAGTGCATTGACACCGTGCCGCAGTCGGGCGCGCTCGTCACATTGCTGGCTGTCTGTGGCCTGACGCATCGCGAGTCGTATTACGACGTCGTGATCCTGACGCTCTTGAAGACGCTCGTGGTCTTTGCTTGCCTCGGTGTCTACCTGATGACCGGCATTGAATAAATGACCGGCATTGAATAACCATCGGCGGAAGATATCAGAAGGAGGGAGTCTCAATGGATGAAGCGACAAGACGAAAGACGTATTTCCTGTTGGCGGCGACGACCATCATCTGGGGCATCCAGCCGCTCTGCATCAAATGGCTCGTGGGGGTGTGGTCGCCTGTGACGATCACGGCCATGCGCTACTACCTGATCGGCACGACGCTCCTGGCACTGTCCGTCTATCGCGGCGAGCATCTGCTGCCGCCGCGCGATTGTGTCCTCGGGCTCATCCTCATGGGGGCTACAGGCATCGGCCTCAACAATGTCATGCAGTTCACGGGGCTGGCCATCTCGACGGTGACGAACTGCACGCTGATTGCGGCGGCCAGTCCAGCTATCACGGCATTCATGGCGGTCATCTTCGTGCGCGAGCGGCTGAGCTTGCTGGCCTGGGGTGGCATTGTCCTGTCTTTTCTCGGCGCTCTGCTCGTCATCAGCCACGGCTCACTCGCCGTCATCGAGACGATGTCGTTCAATGAGGGCGATATTCTCTTCTTGCTCGCGCAGGTGGCTTGGACGACGTATTCCCTGATTGCCCTGAAAATTATGCGGCGCATGTCTGCGCTGCAGACGACGGGCTGGGCCGGGCTCTTCGGCGCCTTCATCGTGACGAGCTATGGCTTGGTGACGGGACAGTTTGCGCCCGTCATGCTGACGCCGACGCTCTGGGGGGCATTCTTCTACACGGTCGTCTTCGGCGGCATCATGGCCATGCTGTTCTGGAACATCGGCGTGCACAACGCCGGGGCCAGTGTTACTTCAATCTTCCAGAACATCACGCCGGTTGTCGGCATGATTGGCGGCGTCCTCTGCTTTGGCGAGATCATAGGCATCGAGGAGCTCCTCGGAGCAGCGGCTATATTTGCCGGCGTCTACTTGACGACGCACAGCGGTCTTCGCTGACGGATGGTGCTAGCCCTGATTTACTAGAAAAGCGGTCAAAACGCAATGGTTTTGACCGCTTTTTTATTGTTTATAAAGGGAAAGACAATATTTTATAGCAAGATAATTATCTGTTGGGGTAATAGTGCCATGAAAGTATTGAAAATACTAAGGAATAAGGCAAAAGAAAATCATAACATACTCAATAAAAACAAGAAAATATAGATTAAATAGTTCGAAAAATATTAATATAGTATATAGATAAAGATAGAGATGAGGCACGACCTCATCCACAAGATATGTTCATGTATCATTCAATCAATTGGGAGGGGTTTACAATGAGTAATCCAGGAGCAGCTTCGGCTGAATCCGGTGCGCATCTGTCTTGGCTGACGCGTGTTGCGTACGGCCTCGGCGATACGGCACAGAACGTTGTCTGGGGTGCAATGGGCATCCTGACATTCTTCTACACGGACTACGCTGGCATCGATCCGGCTATGGTCGGTTTGGTCATGTTGATTTCCCGTTGCTTCGATGGTTTCTCTGATGTCATCATGGGATTCATCGTCGAGCGCACGAATTCAAAGTGGGGCAAATCAAGACCGTGGATTCTCTGGATGAGCGTGCCATTCGCAATTTCCATCGTCCTTATCTATACGGTACCGCAAGGTTCGTCAGCGATGCAGTTTGCATATCTGTTCGTAACCTACAACCTCTGCACGACGGTCTGCTACACAGCACTCAATCTGCCGTACGGCTCGCTGTCCGCGATGATGACGCGCTCGTCGAAAGAGCGTGACATGCTTTCCATCACGCGTATGTGCCTGTCTCCTTGGGGCCGTATCCTTTCCGTATCGGCCACGCTGCCGCTCGTCAAGGTATTCGGTGATAACCAGATGGCCTGGGTCGAGGTCATGAGCGTATGGGCTGTCGTCGCGCTGCTCCTCCTGCTCTTCTGCTTCTCGAAGTGCAAAGAGACCGTCGTCATCGAGGCGCGCAAGAAGGTCGCGAAAGTACCAGTTGGCAAAGCACTCAAATGCCTTGCTGTCAATAAATACTTCTGGGCCGGCATGATCATCTGGATGATGCAGAACGTCATCTTCACGATCACCGGTACGATTCTGCCGTATTATTGCAAATACATCTTCATGGATGATTCTCTGTACAGTGGCCTGTACCTCTTGGAGACGCTCATCACAATCTTCGTCATGGCCGTCTTCAGCCCGAGACTCCTCAAGCGTTTCGGCAAGCGCAACATGAGCCTTTATGGTGTCATCATCTGCTTCGTCGGCCATGCAATCTTCCTGCTGAATCCGACAGACTTCAACTGGGTCGTCTTCAGCTGCGTGATCCGTGGTATCGGCTTTGCGCCAGTCCAGTCCGTCATCTTCGGCTTCCTCGGCGATGCGGTTGAATATGGCCAGTGGAAGACCCATATCCGCCAGGAAGGCCTGATCTTCTCCGGCGGCTCCGTCGGCACGAAGGTCGGTTCCGGCCTCACGAGCGCAGCCCTCACGGGTCTGCTCTCCTACGTCGGCTATGTTGCCTCTTCTTCGGGTGCAGTCGCTCAGTCTCAGGACGTCATCAACATGATCGTCTCCATCTACGAATGGGGTCCGATCTTCGTCTGGGCCGTTTTGCTTCTCGTCCTGTTCTTCTACAAGCTCGACAAGGTCTATCCGCAGATCATGCGTGACCTCGTCGCTCGTGAAGCAAAAGGCGAACTCTGATATTTGCTATATGTACAGCCGGCTTGTTCTAAGGATGGGCCGGCTTTGTTTTTGAAATTTGGAAGGAGAGGGAACTATGGAAAAGAACACTCTTGTCACGATCACGCGTCAGTATGGCAGCGGCGGCCGCGAGGTCGCTGATCTCGTGGCGAAGAAAATGGGCGTGCGCCGCTATGACCGCAAGGTCGTGGCGATGGCAGCGGAGAAGCTCGGCGATGAGGCGAACTTCCACGACCTCATCGAGCGCTCCTACAATGCACCGGACAACTGCCTCGGCAACCTCGGCGACTACGCCTACGAGCGCGTGCCGCAGCACAACCGCATGTACATCGAGCAGGCCAAGGTCATCCTTCAGGTCGCGAAAGAGGACGGCAGCGCTGTCTTCCTCGGACGCTGCGCCGACTACATCCTCAAGGATCATCCGAATACGTATTCCTTCTTCATCTACGCCGACGATGAGTTCCGCCTGACCCGCGCCAAGACGCATTATGCCGGCCATACGATCAAGGACCTCGACGCCGAGGACAAGCATCGCGAGCAGTACTATGCCTATTACACGGGCCGCACCTGGGGCGACCCGCAGAACTACGACCTTATGATCAACACGAGTAAGATCTCGCTCGAGGCCGCTGCTGACCTGATTATCTCCTACATCGAGCTGCGCCAGAAGAACGCAGCCAAGGCATGACGTTTTTCATGCAAAAAAATAAACCATCCATGCGGATGGTTTATTTTTTTGCCATGTTCAGTTGCGGAAGTACTGCTGACTCGCATTGGCGATGCGTACGAGGGTCAGCATGACGGGGACTTCGGTCAGCACGCCGACGGTCGTCGCGAGCGCGGCCGGGCTCGTCACGCCGAACAGCGCGATGGCCACGGCGACGGCGAACTCGAAGAAATTCGAGGCGCCGATAAAGCCGGCTGGAGCGGCGATATCAAAGGGCAGGCGCAGCAGATAGCAAGCGCCGTAGGTCAGGCCGAAGATCAGGAAGGTCTGCAGGATGAGCGGCACGGCAATCAGCACGATGTGCAGGGGATTCTCGAGGATGACCTGTGCCTGGGAACTGAAGATGATGACGAGCGTCAGCAGCAGGCCCCAGGTCGTCACGCCATCGAAGCGGTGAACGAAGACCTGGTCGAAGTACGCCTGCCCCTTGCGGCGGATGACGGAGAGCCGCGTGAGGATGCCGCCAATCAGCGGGATGACGACGAACAGGAAGATGCTGAGAAACAGCACGTCGTAGGGTACAGTGACATGGGAGACGCCGAGCAGGAACTTGACGATTGGCACGAAGGCCACGAGGATGATCAGGTCGTTCGTCGCGACCTGGATGACTGTGTAGGCCGGGTTGCCGCGCGTCAACGTGCTCCAGACAAAGACCATGGCCGTGCAGGGCGCTGCGCCTAGAAGCACAGCACCGGCGAGATAGGCGATCGCGAGGTCTGCTGGCAGCAGCGTGCGGAAGATGACGAAGAAGAAGGCGTAGGCGAGCGCGTACATCGTGAACGGCTTGATGAGCCAGTTGGCGATCCAGGTCACGAAGAGGCCCTTCGGCGCTTTGCCGACGGCCTTGATGCTCTCGAAGTCGACCTTCATCATCATCGGGTAGATCATGAGCCAGATCAGGATGGCAATCGGGATCGAGATGCCGTCGACCTGGAGCGTCGAGAGAACGGCGGGTACAGACGGCAGGAAGTGGCCGATGGCGACGCCGACGATCATGCAGAGCAGGACCCAGACGGTCAGGTAGCGCTGAAAGAAGTTGATGCCACTCATTTGTTCATGTTGCATAGAAAACACCTCTGGACAAATAGACAGATAGAAATTTGTAAATATATAGACCGAAAAAATACTGCCGTCATTAACGGCAGCGGCAATCATCCGTCGGACTGTTCGTCGGGATATCCTGGCCAAGTGCTTGGAGATAGGAGGCAATCTCATCGAGCGCTTTGGCCTGGCGCGTGTAGTAGATCCACTTGCCTTCCTTGCGGCTCGCGACGAGCCCTGCATCGCAGAGAATCTTCATGTGATGCGAGAGCGTCGGTTGGGAGAGTGCCAGATTCTCGAGCAGCACGCAGGCGCACTGCTCCCCGCGCCCCAGGAGCTCGAGGATGTGCAGCCGGTTGGCATCGGCCAATGCTTTGAGGATTTTGACGGGTTCACTGGCAGCCATCTGTGAACATCTCCTTGTTTAATGCATTGATATATATCAATCTGATAAAACCAGTATACGTCGACGACAGGCACCTGTCAAGTTTTGGACAAGGCAGGATGGTTGTAGAAAAAAGCAAGAATGTTATTTTATTTTTAGAGCGGTGTGGTAATATGAAGAGTAAATATTGATTATCTTGGCATGACTATAGGAGGCGATTTCCTTGGCGAAGGCGCTTTGCCTGATTTACTTGATCTGGGGCATGAACTGGGTCGTCATGAAGACGGCCAACACGTTCTTTCCGCCGATCACATTCGTGGCATACCGATTCCTGTTCGGTGCGCTCGTGTTGCTGTCGGTCTGGTTCTGGCTGCACTTGCCGCTGCCGAAGAAGAAATACTGGCCGTGGATTTTCTTGACGGGCATCCTGCAGATGGGGCTCAATAACATCGCGGCGCAGACGAGCATGCTGACGCTCGGTGCCGGCATGGTCTCGGTGCTCAACTACAGCATGCCGATCTTTGCGGCGGTCATGGCGCATTTCCTGCTCGGGGAGCGGCTGACCTGGCGCAAGGGCGCGGGCATCGTGCTGGCTATCGCCGGCATGGCAGTGCTCATGGACGTCCATGCTGGCGGCGATGTCACGGCCATCTGTATCGGCCTCCTCAGTGCCGTCTTCTGGGGCCTCGCGAGCATCTTCGTCAAGCTCAAGCTCTCGGATGTCAACCCAATCTCCCTGACGACGTGGCAGATGGTCTGCGCCTCGCTCTCGCTGCTCGCCTACACGGCCATCGTGCCGCAGGGGGAGGTCATCTGGAACACGGAGTCCGTCCTCTGCCTGATCTACAACGGCGTCCTGGCCTCGGCACTCGCCTTCTTCCTCTGGAGCTGGATCCTGCAGCACATCGAGGTCAGCAAGGCGTCTGTTGCCGTGCTGGCTGTGCCGGTCGTCGGCGTCGTCGGCGGCATCCTCTGCCTCGGTGAGCCCATGACGCTGCACATCTTCTTCGGCATGATCATGATCATGGCCGGTATCTACATCGTCGTCACGAATAAGAGACCGTCTCAGTCATGAGCATGTAAAAAAGGATTCCGAACGATTTGTCCGGAACCCTTTTTTGTCAGACCGTCCACTTGCGGCGGTATTCGCCCGGCGTCATGCCGAGCGCGCCTTTGAAGACGTTCTGGAAGTAATTCGAGTTGTTGTAGCCGACCTGGGCAGCGATCTGCGTGATCGTCATGTCGGTGTTAATCAGGAGATTCTGTGCTTCGCCGATGCGGCGCAGGATGACGTACTTCATCGGCGAGAGGCCGACCTCTGCCTTGAAGAGGTGGGAGAGATAATAGGCGTTCGTGTGCGTGGCGGCCGCGATATCGCCCAAGCGGATGTTCTCCTTGTAGTTCTTGTCGATGAAGGCGCGCGCCTTGGCCGCGAGTGTCGGTGTCTGCTGTTCTTCTTTCAGGCCCTCTTCGCGCAGGAAGGCTGCGAGTTTTGTGACGAGTGCCATCGTGAGGTAGTTGGCAATCTCAGCGTGCTCCTTTGCTTCATGCTCGACGGCGCTGAAGAGGCTCAGGACTTCTGAGAAGTGCTGGTGCAACGGCTGGACTGGGCAGTAGCCTTCAGGCAGCAAGTGGTCTGCAGGCAGTCCGTCGATGCGCAGGCCGCTGATTGCGATACAATAGGTGACGAGGTCGCTGCCGCTGCCGCCGAACTCATCGTGAACCGTGCGGCCGTTATAGACGATCAGGTTGCCCTTCTGCGCCGTGTAGCGCCGCCCATCGATCATATAGATTCCTGCTCCCTGCGAGACGAGCACGACCTCGCAGAGGTGTTCGTGCTCATGCATGCTGCGCGGCATGTGCGCGGCATCCGTGCCGACATGGCAGACGTATTCGAGGCGCGGCGAGGAATTCTTGCAGAAGGTGGAGCGGTAGCGATGATCTGGAAAATATTGCAGCAAAATACTCCCTCCTGACAGTTTGATGTATATATTCAATATATTGTAAGATTATCGTTCCGTATGGGATACTGTCTTTATTTTAGCAGATTGTGCAGATGAGCGCAAATACTTAATCAAAAAATTATCATAAATAGACCAATAGATAACATATGCCTTTTCTCGAAGAGGATATGTGTTTCGGCAAACGAAAAAGGACCCTCGGGGAAGGGTCCTTTCTTCTGGTATGGAACCATGCGGCAGGGGGTGCCGCATGGAGAGGAACGAAGGAACAAAGAAATAAACAGATTTAGATGGATTGGGAGAGCTTCAGATCAAAGACCGTACTGAGCGCGGATCTCAGCAATCTTGACCGGACGATGCTCGTCGACGGACTTCTTGGCAGCGAGGCCGATGAGGACCGGCTGCAGGCCATCGTTGGCGTTGACCGGCGTCGGCGTGTCGTTGACGATGGCTTCGATGAACTGATCGACTTCGTTTGCATAAGCCATCATGTAGCGCTCGAGGAAGAAGAACATCGGCTTCTCGGCGATGACGCCATCCTTGCAGCTGTAGACGGCATTGGAGTCGGAATCGTTGGAGATGGCGACGCAGCCCTTCGTGCCGAAGACTTCAGCGCGCTGATCGTAGCCGTAGCAAGCTGCACGGCAGTTATCGATGACAGCCGTAGCGCCGTTGTCGAGCTTCAGCGTGATGATGGCCGTATCGATGTCGCCAGCCTTGCCGATTTCCGGATCGACCGTGACGGAGCCCTCTGCGTAGACTTCTTCGACTTCTGCGCCGGAGAGGTAGCGGACCATATCGAAATCATGGATCGTCATGTCGAGGAAGATACCTCCGGAGACCTTTACGTAGTCAATGGAAGGCGGCTCCGGGTCACGCGACGTGATCTTGATGATCTGCTGCTTGCCGACTTTGCCAGCAACGACAGCATCGCGGATGGCTTTGAAGTTGTGGTCGAAGCGGCGGTTGAAGCCGACCTGGTACTTCTTGCCCGTCTCCTTGACGACATCGAGGACTTCCTTGATCTTGTTGACGTCGTGGTCAATCGGCTTCTCGCAGAAGACGTGCTTGCCGGCACGCAGTGCTTCGATGGAGAGCGGGGAATGCTGGTCCGTCGAAGCGCAGATGAGGACAGCCTCGATCTCCGGATCGTTGAGGATCTCGTGGTAGTCCTTCGTCGTCTTCTCGATGCCGATGGACTTTGCCCAAGCTTCCGTCTTCTCGTTCATGAACGGATCTGCAATCGTCTTGACCGTTGCGTTCTTGACGAACTTCGAGATGCTCTCACCATGTACATGGCCGATGCGGCCTGCGCCGATAATACCAACTTTAATCATTGTGATAACCGCCTTTCCCTTGCCTACTAATGAACAATTTTTTGTTATCTATATTGTTCTTCTTGATTAACTTTATGTTTATTATAGCATGGAAGTTACCGTATCTTCTTCAATTTTTTGGTGTAATTTTTTGAAAAATAAAGGGATTCTGCGGGTGGGGCGGGGCATGGTGAAGACAGGACTATAAAATCTTGCTGTCATGATGGCAACTGATGCAGAACGATAGAGATTGATAGGAACTGCTGGAGGAGAAGATACTTTGACCTCAGGCCCGTTTTGCGGTATATTGAGGGAACAATCACGAGAGAAGGTGAAGATATGGATTATCTCGTACACAATATCGCCATCAACCTCAATCACATCCGCAAGGCCAAGGGCATGAGCCTCGATGTGGTGGCGGAGCAGACGGGCGTGAGCAAGAGCATGCTTGCGGCCATCGAGAAGGGGGCGGCCAATCCGTCCATCGGCGTGCTCGGCAAGATCATGAGCTACATGCATTACGGCATCAAGTCGGATATCGTCTCGATGGCAAAGGCACTCGGCGGCGGCATGCCAATCGGCGCCATCTGCGCGCGTGAGGAAGTCGCGAAGGCCTTCACGATGGGCTCGCACGGCACGACGTTCGGCGGCCATCCGGTCTGCTGCGCCGTGCTCTTCTACGCGCTCGTCATCGTCGCCGTCGGCCTCGTGCTGACCGGACCGGAGATCCTCGCCTCTGAGAACGGCACGGGACTCGTCACGGCCTTCTCGGTCATCACCGACCATGTGCGCAACTACAAGCTGACGGCCTTCAGCTACAAGCTCATCCCGAAATACGCGATTCTCGATGCCGATTTCCTCACGACGGCGCCGGCCCGCGTTGCCGCCGCCTGCGGCATCGACGCGATGGTCCACGCCATCGAAGCCTACATCTCGCGCGCGGCCTCGCCGTTCTCCGATGCGATGGCGGAGAAGGCGCTCGAACTCATCGGCGGCAACATTGCCGTCAATCCGCGGGCGACCACGAAAGCGGATGTCCTGGCCCTCTATCAGAAAGCGCTTTGAATATAACACAGTTGTATGCCAAAAGAGGCTGCCGGAACGGCAGCCTCTTTTGGTGCAGTGGGGGGTGAGTTTTAGGGGACGATGAAGGATCAGAGCGTGGAGTCGACCCAGTCGCCTTCGTAGGCGCGGCGGTAGAGCTCGACGACCTCGTCCTTCGTGTACTTGCGAGGGCTCGTCAGAGCGCAGGCATCCTTTAGCGCATTGCCTGCCATGAGCTCGAAGTCTTCCGGTTGGACGCCGAGTTCCTTGAGTGTCTGTGGGATACCGACCTCGCGGCTCAGGCGGCGGATGGCATTGATGCCTTTGTCGGCGGCCTCATTCGTGCTGAGGCCGTCAATTACTTCGCCCATCGCACGAGCGATGTCGCGGAAGCGGTTGAGGTTGCTGATGAGGTTGAACTCGCAGACGTACGGTAGCAGGATGGCGTTGCAGACGCCGTGCGGCAGGTTGTAGAAACCGCCGAGCTGATGGGCCATGGCATGGACATAGCCGAGGGAAGCATTGTTGAACGCGATGCCGGCGAGGTACTGGCCATAGGCCATCTTGTCGCGGGCGTAGAGGTAATCGCCATTGGCGACGGCTTTCGGCAGGTACTTCTGGATCATGTTGATGGCCTGCAGGGCAGCGGCATCCGTCAGCGGGTTCGCAGCGGAGGAGACATAAGCCTCGATGGCATGCGTCAGAGCATCCATGCCCGTTGCGGCCGTGAGGCGCGGCGGCATGCCCTTCATGAGGACCGGGTCGTTGATTGCAATCTGCGGCGTAACGCGCCAGTCGAGGATGGCCATCTTGACCTTGCGGCGCGTATCCGTGATGATGCAGAAACGCGTGATCTCAGAAGCCGTGCCGGCCGTCGTGTTGATGGACATCAGCGGGACCATCTTGTTCTTGGAGATGTCGATGCCCTCGTAGTCGTAGATTTCGCCGCCATTGGCTGCAATCAGGCCGATGGCCTTGGCGCAGTCGTGCGAGGAACCACCGCCGAGGGAGATGATGCTGTCGCAGCCCTGTTCCTTGAAGGCCTTGACACCAGCTACGACGTTCTTGTCCGTCGGGTTCGGCTCAGCACCGCCGAAGATGTAAGTCGGCAGGCCCTCATCCTCGAGGATCTTCTTGACATCGTCGGCCATGCCGGATTTCGCCAGGAAAGCATCTGTGACGATCATCGGATGCGTGCCGTCGAGGCTCTTCATGAGCTTGCCAGCTTCGTTGACAGCACCTTCACCAAAGACATTGCGGGTTGGCAGGAAATAATACGTTAACGACATGGTAAAGACCTCCTTGCAGGACTCTGCATCTTGTTATCTTTTGTTTTATCTCGTTTTGATGTCTTTATTATAGTACAGAATTTACTATAAGTATAATACTAGATATTTTATTAAATACATAATAATAACTATATGGTAAAATAAAAAAGAATCATGAATATTATGCATTAAAATATTGAAAATCAAGGATTCTTGCTGTGTCTGTGATCATGTTATGAAAATCACAATTATCATGATTTACATAAGAACTTATAGATTCAATAGGATTAATCCTATATTGCTCTTGTTGGGGGAGGAATTTACTTGGAAATCCGTCACTTCCATTACATCCGCACCATCTACGAGATGGGGTCCATTTCACGTGCAGCGGAGAAGCTCTACATCTCGCAGCCGTCGCTCTCGCAGCTTCTGAAGAGCGTCGAGAAGAAAGTCGGCGCGCCGCTCTTCGACCGCGGTTCGCAGCCGCTGCGCCCAACGACGATCGGGCAGAGGTACCTCGAGACGGCGCAGCGCATCATGGAACTCGACACGGAGTTCCACCGCTACGTTGAGGATGAGCTCGGCTGTGCGCAGGGCAACCTCGTCGTCGGCAGCTCGCCGTTCCGCAGCACGTACTTCCTCGCCTCGTTCCTGCCCGAGTTCCAGGAGAAGTACCCGGGTATCCGCTTGCAGCTCGCGGAGCACACGTCGAAGCGGCTCGAAGAGGCCGTGCTCTCGGGGGACGCTGACCTCATCATCGCGACGCAGCCCGTCGATGCCAACGCCTTCTCGTTTGCCGAGCTCTACTCTGAAGAGATGGTCCTTGTCCTGCCGGCAGGGCATGAGCTCTCGAAACAGTACCACCTGCCGCAGGACTGCCGCGGGACACTGCCTCTGCTGCCGATTGGCCTCCTGAAGGATACGCCGTTCATCCAGATGCACAGCGAGCAGAAACTCCACCAGCAGCTGCTCTCGCTCTGCGAGGAGGCCGGCTTCACGCCGAAGATCTATCTGCAGACGCGCAGCATGGAGACGGCGCTAACGCTCGCAGCAGCGGGCCTTGGCGCGACTCTGCTGCCGATGACGCTCCTGCGCGCCTTCCAGCCGAAGACGCGGCCGTGCTATGCGGCACTGCCGACGCGCCCGCGCCGCCATGCGCTCGTCGCCTGGCGCAAGAAATCGTATCTGTCGCATGCTGCGCGCGCCTTTATTGACTCGCTCGTCAATTACTGTCGCGACAAGGGCGACGATATATAACATCATTATGTAAAAAAAGAGAAGCCCCGAGTTTTACCCGGGACTTCTCTTTTACCGTTTCGGTATGATGGTTTCGTGATTATTTGACGGCCACGCAGTGCTTGGCGTCGATTTCCTGGACTTTCTTGACGCGGCGGCGGTACTTCTCGGCCGTCAGCGGGTCCGTGTGCATCCAGGTCTTGACGATTTCCATAGCGATTGCCGGTCCGATGATCTTGCCGCCGAGGCAGAGCACATTGCTGTCATTGTGCTGGCGGGCGAGGGCCGCGCAGAACGGGTCCTGGCAGACGACGGCGAAGATGCCGCGCAGTTTGTTGGCGATCATTGCGCTACCGTAGCCGACGCCGTCGACGAAGATGCCGCGGTCGCATTCGCCCTTGGCGACGGCGAGGGCAGCCGGGTAGACGAAGTCCGAGAGGTCGCACGATTCTTCATCGTACGTGCCGAAATCCTTGACCTCGTGGCCCTCGCTCTCGAGGTATGCCTTGATCTCGTTCTTGAGCTTCGTGCCCGCATGGTCATTTGCCATTGCAATCTTCATGGTAATTCCTCCTGTTCATCGTTTCGATGCCATTGTTTCCTTCATTATAGCAGATGTCGGAGAGAGATGGGCAACAAAAAAGGCTTTCGATTTCTCGAAAGCCTGATGTTCCAGATGGAGCTGATTATAGGACTTGAACCTACGACCTGCTCATTACGAATGAGCTGCTCTACCAACTGAGCTAAATCAGCATCTGTCGCTTGTCGCAACTGACAAGATATAGTATATCGATTTCGGGCGGCCGTGTCAATCTTTTTTTTGCGATTCCGCAAAATTTTTTTGAGATGCAGGGAATCCGATGAAATTCATGGTTTTCTAATTGGAAAGCAGGAATGACATCCGTATAATATAGAATAAGTAGTTAGCAAGGTACACTATTTAGATGAGGATGGTGTTGGATATGAAGAGGTTGTGGCGGGCCTGCCTCGTGCTGATGGCAGCCGTCTGTATCGGACTGGGCGGGCAGGGGCCTGCCGAAGCGGCGCCGCAGGTCATCGAGGCGACGGGCGTCTACATCATGGGGGACAACGACTCCCCGAAGATCGCGCGCGATGCGGCGCGGCAGGAGGCCATGCGCGCCGCCGTCGAGAAGGCCGGCGTCTACGTCGAGAGCTATTCGCGCACGAAGAACATGCAGCTGACCGAGGACGATGTCAAGATGATTTCCGGCGCCGTGCTCAAGGTCATCAAGGAGGACTCTGTGCCGGAGCTCTCGGGCACCACCATGAAGTACACGGTCCATCTGACGGCGGAAGTCGACACGGACAACATCGACTTCAAGGCCCTGATGGCCAAGAAGGATGAGGTCGAGAAACTGCAGCAGGAGCGCGATGCCCTCAAGAAGCAGAATGAGGAGCTCTTGCAGGAGTACCAGAAGGCCAACGGTCAGGAGAAGAAGAAGCTCGGCACGCGCCTCGAGACGAGCTATGACTACGGCAAGATCTTCGATCGCAGCATGGGAAACATCCAGCGCAGCGAGTACACGAAAGCCATCGACGAGCTCACGACGCTCATCGAGGACCGCCGCGTGACGGGCAATCCGCGCGCCTATGCCTACTACCTGCGCGGGCGCGCCTACTACGGCCTCAACCGGCCGCACGAAGCACTCGAGGATTTCAGTGCAGCCAACACGACAACGCACGATAACACGACGTATCCCATCTGGCGCTGCCACCAGTACGAAGGCCTCATCTACTATGACGAGGGCCGCTATGATGACGCCGTGCGCGAGCTCGAGATCGCCTGGAACTACTCCGACAAGCAGGACCAGGCGCTCGCCAACGACCTGCGCACCGCGCGCCAGGCCGCTGAACGTGCCAAGAACCCGCCGCCAGAGCCCCAGCAGCCAGAAGAGCAGCGTTCCGGCAGCGCCGGCGGCCGCGTCGACTGGACGAAGATCATCACCGACATCATCATCCACTCGATGGACAAAGGCTGACACCATCGGATTCCCGCCATCTGGCGGGAATTTTTTTGCTTGACAGATACCCCCTTATGGTATAGTATAAAATACCGTTAGGGGGTATATTTCATGTGTGCATGTGAAAAGACAAAGAACGTGGCTGCGGCAGGTACGGAAGGTACAGAAGAAAAGTCCTGCTGCGGCTGCGTCAAACATAAATACCGTGACAAGGACAGCAAGGAGTACAAATGCCTTGTCTCGCGCCTGCGGCGCATTGAGGGCCAGGTCCGCGGCGTCTGCAAGATGGTCGAGGAGGACCGCTACTGCGTCGATATCCTCACACAGGTCAGCGCCATCCAGTCGGCACTCAATGCCTTCAACAAGGAACTGCTCGCGCAGCACATCAAGTCCTGCGTGGTCGACGACATCCGCGCCGGTCACGATGAGGTCGTCGATGAGCTCGTCGCGACATTGCAGAAAGTTATGAAGTGACCCATCGTTTTCCCAATAGCCACCAAGGAGGCTGAAATCCAAGATGAAAAAAGAACAATTCACGATCACGGGCATGACATGTTCGGCTTGCTCGGCCCGTGTGGAGAAGGCTGTCGCGAAAGTCGATGGCACGAAAGACGTCAGCGTCAACCTGCTGACGAACAGCATGCAGCTCGAGTACGATGAGGCGAAGACGAATGTGCCCGCTATCATCAAGGCGGTCGTCGACGTCGGCTACGGTGCCTCGGTCAAGGGGCAGAAGGCAGCAGCGCAGGCCGCCCCACAGGAGGACCCCGTCAAGAAGAGCATCGCGGAGATGAAGCACCGCCTCATCTGGTCTATCATCTTCCTGCTGCCGACGATGTACATCTCGATGCACGGCCTCTTTGAGCGGCTCTTCGGGTTGCCGGTGCCGGCTTTTATCAGCACGATCTTCGATGGGCCGGAGAACGCCATCACGTTCGCGTTCTCGCAGTTCTTGCTCGTGCTGCCGATCATGTACCTCAACCGCCGCTACTACATTGCGGGCTTCCGCAATCTCTTCCGCGGCGCGCCGAACATGGACAGCCTCGTCGGCATGGGCTCGATGGCGGCGGCGCTCTTCGGCGCCTTCGCGATTTTCCGCATGGGCTGGGGCTTCGGCCACGGCGACATGGCGCTCGTGCAGGAGTACAGCACGAACCTCTACTTCGAGTCGGCCGGCATGATCGTCACGCTGATTACCGTCGGCAAGTACCTCGAGGCGCGCGCAAAGGGACAGACGAGCAAGGCGCTCGAGAAGCTCATGGACCTCGCGCCGAAGCAGGCCTGTGTCGTGCGCGGCGGCGTGGAGCAGACCATCCCCGCGGAAGAACTCGTCGCGGGCGATGAGATCATCGTGCGCCCGGGCGAGCGCATCCCCGCAGATGGCACAGTGCTCTCCGGCACGACGAGCATCGACGAGTCGGCCATCACGGGTGAGCCGATCCCTGTGGAGAAGCAGGCGGGCGACAAGGTCACCTCGGCCACGATCAACAAGCAGGGCTCCATCCACTTCCGCGCGGAGCGCGTCGGCGAGGACACGACGATCAGCCAGATTATCCGTCTCGTCGATGAGGCGAGTGCCTCGAAGGCGCCGATTGCGCGCACGGCCGACAAGATCGCGGGCATCTTCGTGCCGGCTGTCATCACGATTGCTGTCATCGCGGGCGGCATCTGGCTCGCGATGGGCGCGAGCGTCGAATTCGCGTTCTCGATTGCCATCTGCATCCTTGTCATCTCGTGTCCGTGCGCACTCGGACTCGCGACGCCGGTCGCCATCATGGTCGGCACGGGCAAGGGCGCGGAGAACGGCATCCTCATAAAGTCGGGCGAGGCCCTGGAGGTCGCGCAGTCCGTCGACACGGTCGTCATGGACAAAACCGGCACGATCACGGAGGGCCGTCCGGAAGTCACCGGCATCGTGACGGCAGACGGCGTCACGGAGCAGCAGCTCCTCGCAATTGCGGCCGGCCTCGAGCAGGGCAGCGAGCATCCGCTCGCGGAAGCCGTTATGGCGGCGGCCAAAGTGAAGGGCATCGCGCCCAGAGCGATGACGGACTTCCGCGCACTCTTCGGCCGCGGCGTCGAGGCGAAAGCGGACGGACATGATTATGCGGCCGGCAATGCAAAGCTCATGGAGGAGAAGGGCATCGACCTCAAGGTCTACGAAGCCCAGCTCGCCGCTTTCTCTGACGACGGCTGCACGCCGCTGATCTTCGCGCAGGATGACCGCGTCATTGGCATCCTCGCTGCCGCCGATGTGGAGAAGGCGACGAGCCGCGAGGCTATCGCGCGCTTCCACGAGATGGGCATCGATGTCGTCATGCTGACGGGCGACAACGCGCGCACGGCTGAGGCCATCCGCCGCCGCATGGGCATCGAGAAGGTCATCGCCGGCGTGCTGCCGGAGAACAAGGCAGAGCACATCAAGGCGCTGCAGGCGGCAGGCCACCGCGTCGCGATGATCGGCGACGGCATCAACGATGCGCCGGCACTCGCGCAGGCCGACCTCGGCATCGCCATCGGCGCCGGCACAGATGTCGCCATCGAGAGCGCCGATGCCGTGCTCATGAAGAGCGACCTCCTCGATGCGGTCAGCGCCATCCGCCTCTCGAAGGCCGTGCTGAAAAACATCAAGGAGAACCTCTTCTGGGCGCTTATCTACAACGTCATCTGCATCCCACTCGCGGCAGGCATCCTCTATCCGGCCTTCGGCATCAAGCTCTCGCCGGTCATCGGCGCCGCGGCCATGAGCATGTCGAGCGTCTGCGTCGTCATGAACGCCCTGCGTCTGCGCTTCTTCAAGCCAGACCATGGCGCGAGCGCGAAAATTGAGGCAGGACAGACGGCAGCCGCCGTCTCTACTGATAGACATGAGGAAAAAGCTGCCATCCCGGCAGCTGAAGAACAACCTGTACAGGAGAAAGAAGCGATAAGAATGGAAAAGACACTGAAGATTGAGGGCATGATGTGTGCCCACTGCCAGAAGCACGTTCACGATGCACTCGCCAAGATGGACGGCGTCACGGACGTCACCGTCGACCTCGAGGGCGGCAAGGCAGATGTCAAGGCAACCCACGACATCTCCGAGGCGGATTTCCGCAAGGTCATCGAAGAGGCCGGCTACGAGCTCGTAGGCTGAGCCGGCAGACAGCTATTCTGGATTTTCAAAGGGCAGCGCAGATGCGCTGCCCTTTTTGCTTCACGTGATGACGCCTGCTATAATAGAAGATATATCGTGTTGATGCATGGAGGGGAACCAGAATGAAACGAGGGGAACGCATCTACGCCTACATCCAGCGAGAATCGGCGGCCTGGCCGGGGGACCAGGTCACGGGGCGCATCGGGTTTGATGCGCAGCAGATCGCGGCGGCGTTGGATATCTTGCGCAATAATGTTTCGAAAGAGCTCAATGAACTGCACCGTCAGGGGAAGATCGTGAAGTTCTTGGGCCGTCCAGTCCTGTACTTCGACAAGGCCTGCCTGGAGTCGGCACTCGGCGTGGAGCTCGGTGAGGGGGCCTGCCAGTTTGACGACGTCGAGGCCATCAGCCAGTCGAAGGCGCCGGCGGAGCCGGAGAATCCCTTTGCGCGGCTCATCGGTGCGGATAGGAGCCTCAAGCGTCAGGTCGAGCAGGCCAAGGCGGCGATACTCTATCCGCCTGATGGTCTGCACACGCTGATCGTCGGCCAGACGGGCGTCGGCAAGACACTCTTTGCTCACATGATGTTCGAGTACGGCAAGACCATGCACCGCTTCGCGGAAGACGCGCCGTTCGTGACATTCAACTGCGCGGATTACTACAACAATCCGCAACTCTTGATCTCGCATGTCTTCGGTTACGTCAAAGGCGCGTTCACAGGCGCTGAGCAATCAAAGGCGGGTCTCGTCGAGGAGGCAGACGGCGGCGTGCTCTTTCTCGATGAAATCCATCGCTTGCCACCTGAAGGTCAGGAGATGATCTTCTACTTCATGGATACGGGCACATTCAACCGTCTCGGCGAGACGCGGCGCAGCCGCAAGGCCAAGGTCCTGATCATCGGGGCGACGACAGAAGATCCCGACTCGGTGCTGACAAAGACCTTTGTGCGGCGCATCCCGAACATCATGAAGATCCCGCCGCTCGCGGAGCGCAGTTCAGGCGAGAAGCTCGACATCATCAAGCTGATGTTCCAAGATGAGGCGCAGCGCGTCAAGAAGCCAATCCGCGTGGGCGTGGAGACAATAAAGGCGCTCGTCGGCAGCATCGGCAGCGGCAATGTCGGCCAGCTCAAGTCAAACATCAAATTGCTCTGCGCGCAGGCTTTCTTGAGTGGCATCGACAGCCCCGAGGGCATCGAGGTTGACTTCAAGATGCTGCCGCAGCAGATCCGCAATGGCCTCTTGACGCTCTCGGCCAACCGTCAGGCGCTGGCCGAGGTCACGAAGGCTCTCGGCAGTGATTCGTGCATCATCGTGCCGCCGGGGCCCGAATTCCAACTGACGGATGCGGATAGTGGCGTGGAGCCTTTTAACCTCTACCAGGTCGTCGAGGCGAAGGTCGATCTCCTGAAGGGCGAGGGTATCAGCAGCGATCTCATCAAGCAGATCCTTGCGACGGACGTCAACATCTATGTGCGCAATCTCTACAACAAGAAGCACTCCGTCAACATGACGACGCGGGAGCGCCTGCTCAAGATCGTCGACGCCTCGCTCGTCGACTTTGCGGAGCATGTGGCGCTCTATGTGCAGAAGCGCATGAATTCGAGCTACCACGACCGCTTCCTCTATGCATTCAGCCTGCACCTCTCGGCCTTCCTCAAGCGGATCAAGTCGAAGGATGTGCCGCATAAGGAACTCGAGGGCGCCGTGCCGCAGGACTCGCTCTGTCTCGAGATGGCGCAGGAAATCGGCAGCCTTATCGAGAAGCACTACCACATCGAGGTGCCGCGCGTCGAGATTGAGTACATCGCCCTGTTGCTGGAGTCATCGCAGGAGGATGACCTCGATGACCGCGTCGTCATCGTCGTCGCGACGCACGGCCAGAGCACGGCGACTTCGATGGTCGAGGTCGCGCAGCGCCTGTTCGGCACGACGGATGTCAGCGTGCTGGCCGTCGACATGCCACTCGAGGTCCGGCCGCAGGCCGTGCTCGACAAGATGACGGCTATGCTGAAGTCCATGCACTGCCTCAAGGGCGTCCTGATTCTCGCGGATATGGGCTCGCTCTGCAATCTCGGTCCGAGCTTGGAGAAGAGCATCGAGGTTCCCGTCCGCACGATCGACATGGTCTCGACGCCGCTGATCCTCGAGGCCATGCGCAAGGCAGAGCTCGCGGGCATGGACCTCGATGGGCTTTACGACTCCCTCGCGAGCTTCCACGGCTATGAGGCGCGTGATGTCACGAAGGATGAGGAGCTCGCGAAGGTGACAGACGACGGTCGCGTCGTCGTGACGATCTGCTCGACAGGACAGGGAACGGCGCTCAAGCTCAAGTCACTCGTCGAGGATATCCTGCGCGGTGCGGGTCAGTCCTTGCCGGTCATCCCTGTCGGCCTCGTCAAGCTTGAGGAGCGGCTGCAGGAGATTGCGGAGGGCCATCGCATCGTGGCGGCCGTCGGCGTCAAGAAGCCGGCGATGCGCATCCCCTTCATCCCGCTCGAGGCCATCATTGACGGGGCGGGCGAAGCGGCGCTCTTAGAGATCGTCACGGGCAGCCGCGGCACCGTTAGGCCCAGGCAAGGCAGCCGCGTCGTCCAGAACCTCTGCGCAGAGTCACTCCAAAAGTTCCTGACGTACCTCAATCCCGAGAAGGTCCTGCCGCTTTTGATGGAGTTTGACCAGCGACTCGAAGCGGGGCGCGCGGAGCCATTGGCTAATCCCCTGCGCATCCGCCTGCTCGTCCACTGCGGCTGTGCGCTCGAGCGCTGCGTCGTGCGCAAGCCGCTGCACTATGGCGGGAATCCTGCTGAGCTCGACCGCAGGAAGGTCCAGCAGCTGCAGAAGGCGGCGGAGCTCTTCTCGGAGAAACTCCACCTGACGCTGGCCACGGATGAGTACTATTTCATGGCCGAAATGATCTGATACACTCGATACACTGTTGCCTGATGTCGGGCACAGTGTATCTTTTTTGACGATAAAGTGCGATACAGTAGCAAAACAATAGAAAAATAGAGAAATAGAGTATTGTTTTTGAGCGATATAGTATTGATTGAACTGAATTGAAAGCAAAGACTTACGGAACCCCCTTCTGCGTGCACCTGCACAAGATGGCACAGATTTTGATACACAAAGTTGGCACGCATCTTGCATTGTATTAAGGCAGAGGTAAGGGATTTATCAAAGGAGGTATAGCCAATGTTCGCTATCATAGTCGGTACGCATGGCCTTTTCGCGAAGGAACTCGTGCGCTCGTGTGAGATGATCTGCGGAGAGCAGAAGAACGTCCGCGCGGTGACGCTCGTTCCGGGCGAGGGGCCGGACGATGTCGTCAAAAAGTATGAGGAAGCCATCAAAGAGCTCGACTGCTCGGGCGGTGTGCTCTTCCTCAACGACCTCTTTGGCGGTAGCCCGTACAACGCAGCCTGCCGTCTCGTCATCGCGAATGAGGCGTACGGTATCGTGACGGGCGTCAACCTGCCGATGCTCATCGAGATGTGCAGCGCACAGATGATGGACGAGGGCCTGAGCATCCAGGAACTCATGGAAAAGGCGGCAGAGGCTGGCAAGAGCGGCATGCAGTTCTTCCACGCCAGCCAGATTGCCGATGATGATGAAGAGGAGGATGATCTGTAATGAAAATCGTATTAGCAAGAATCGATGACCGCCTGATCCACGGTCAGGTCGCCACAGTCTGGTCGAAGGCGACGAACTGCCAGCGCATCATCGTCTGCGACGATGAGGTCGCCAAGGACAAGATCCGCTCGACGCTGTTGAAACAGGTCGCGCCGGCCGGCATCAAGAGCCATGTCGTCGACCTCGCAAAGGCCGTGCGCGTCTACAACAACCCGAAGTACGAGAACGACCGCTGCCTGCTGCTCTTCACGAATCCGTCGAGCGTCCTGTACCTCGTCGAGCACGGTGTGCCGATCAAGAGCGTCAACATCGGCGGCATGAGCTTCCACGAGGGCAAGCATCAGATCACGAGCGCTGTCTCGGTCGATGATACGGATATCGCCGCGTTCAAGAAACTCAACGAGATGGGCATTGAGCTGGAGATCCGCAAAGTAGATACAGATAAGAAGCAGAATCTCATGGATGTCCTGAAGTGACAGCAGCCCTCATCCGGGAATCGAGGGGGATTTCCCGGATGAGCCCATCCTCGCGACGACTTTTGCACATCGCACATCGCAAATTGAAAATCAGATTGAGAATCAGGTAAACAAGTAAATCGGGTAATCCATCAATCAACGAGAATCCAATAAGGATTCAACAAGAAATTGGAGGGGAACATCATGGAACTTAGCAGTCTTCAGATCCTTGCAATCTTCATTGTGTCTGCTGTTGCCGGCATGGGCTCCGTTCTCGATGAGCTTCAGACGCATCGTCCGCTCATCGCTTGCACGTTCACGGGACTCATCCTCGGCGATATCACGACCGGCATCATTATCGGTGGTACACTTGAAATGATCGCACTGGGATGGATGAACATCGGTGCTGCCATGGCACCAGATGCCGCCCTGGCATCCGTCATTTCGACCATCCTCGTCATCGCAGGCCATCAGACCATTGGCGCGGGCATCGCGATTGCCATGCCGCTCGCTGCAGCTGGCCAGGTGCTCACGATCCTCTGCCGTACGCTCACCGTCGTCTTCCAGCATCAGGCTGACCACTATGCTGAGAAGGGCGAGCTGCGCGGCATCGATATCTGCCATCTCGGCGCTCTGCTCATCCAGGCACTGCGCGTCGCTGTCCCGTCGACACTCGTTGCCATGTATATCGGCACGGGCGCAGTCGAGGCCATGCTCGCAGCCATCCCGCCGGTCATCACGGGCGGCCTTCAGGTTGCCGGCGGCTTCATCGTCGTCGTCGGTTATGCGATGGTCATCAACATGATGGGCGCGAAGTACCTCATGCCGTTCTTCTTCCTCGGCTTTGTCATCGCAGCGTTCACAACGTTCAACCTCGTTGCACTCGGTGTCATCGGCCTTGTCTGCGCCATCGTCTACATCCAGCTCAATCCGAAGTACGCTCAGCTCGCTGCAGCGCCGGCTTCGTCGGAGTCCTCTTCGGATGCGGATGACGACCTTGACGATGAACTGGATTGAGGAATGGAGGGAAATACGATGGAGAAGAAACTGACAAAGAGCGATTTTTTCTGGGCGTTCATCCGTTCGAACTTCCTGCAGGGCTCCTGGAACATGGAGCGCATGCAGGCACTGGGCTTTGCTTTCGGCATGGTGCCAATCCTCAAGCGCCTCTACACGGGTGAGGAGCTCAAGCAGGCCATGAAGCGTCACCTGGAATTCTACAACACGCAGCCGTTCGTCACCGCACCGATTATCGGCATCACGGCGGCCATGGAGGAGAAGAAGGCCAATGGTGCCGACATTCCCGATAGCGTCATCAACGGCATCAAGGTCGGCATGATGGGCCCGCTGGCCGGCGTTGGCGATCCGATCTTCTGGGGCACGCTGCGCCCGATTACCGCAGCCCTCGGCGCATCGTTCGCCATCTCCGGCAGCATCCTCGGCCCAATCATCTTCTTCGTGCTCTTCAACTTCGTCCGCCTCTGGGTGCGCTGGTACGGCATCAAGTACGGCTACGCCAAAGGCACGGACATCGTCCAGGATGTCGCTGGCAACCGCCTGCAGAAACTCACGGAAGGTGCCTCTATCCTCGGCCTCTTCGTCATGGGAGCCCTGGTCAACAAGTGGACGAGCGTCAACATCCCGGTCGTTGTCTCGCAGATCACGAACGCCAAGGGCGAAGTCGTCACGACGACGGTTCAGACCATCCTCGATCAGCTGATGCCTGGCCTGATCCCGTTGCTCATGACGTTCGCATGCATGGCTTTGATGAAGCGCAAGGTCAACGCGATCTGGATCATATTCGGCCTCTTCGCACTCGGCATTGTCTGCTATGCCCTCGGCATCATGAATGTCAAATAAAGTGCATTCTGTCTCATGGAACAAAATCCATGATCTGCAACGCCTTTTCCTCAAGGAGAAGGCGTTGTTTTGCATGAAACCCTTTACATTTTTAGATGAATTCCGTAAAATAAAGAAGGAAATGGAATCAGGCTATTTGATTATCCTGCTGCATGAAACGGTGGGATGATTGGGATAAGTATGGAATCGATGGAATAGGAGAGATGTTCCCATGATCAAAAAAGCGATTGCTGTAATGACATCTGGCGGCGACAGCCCGGGCATGAATGCTGCGGCACGTGCCGTTGTCCGTACGGCACTTTACGAGGGTGTAAAAGTCTATGGCATCAACAACGGCTACCAGGGCATGCTCGATGACGATATCGAGGAGCTCACGAGCCGCAGCGTCAGCGACCTCATCCAGCGCGGTGGCACGTTCCTCGGAACGGCTCGCTGCCCGGAGTTCAAGACGCCGGAAGGCCGCCGCAAGGGCTATGAGAACCTCGTGAAGCGTGGGATTGAAGGCCTCGTCATCATCGGCGGCGACGGCAGCCTGACGGGCGGCTCGCTGCTCTCGAAGGAGACGGGCCTGCCGATCGTCGGCCTGCCGGGCACGATCGACAACGATGTCTGGGGCATGGACTACACGATCGGCTGCGACACGGCAGCCAACACGATCGTCGATGCCATCAACAAGTTGCGCGATACGGCTTCGGCACATCGCCGCATCATGCTCGTCGAGGTCATGGGCCGCAACTCCGGCTGGCTGGCCATGATGTCCGGCATCGCGGGCGGCGCTGAGTTCGTCCTCGTCCCGGAGGTCAAGTTCAACATCGACACGATGTGCGAAGAAATCAAAGAGATGTATGACGCAGGCAAGCGCTACAGCATCATCGTCGTAGCGGAAGGTGCTGGCTCGGCTATCGAGATCGGCAAGGCCGTCGAGGAAAAGACGGGCATCGATACGCGCGTATCGGTCCTCGGTCACATCCAGCGCGGCGGTTCGCCGACGGTCGAAGACCGCATGAAGGCCTCGATGCTCGGCGAGAAGGCCGCTCTGGCCATCATCTCGGGCGCATCGGACGTCGTCTTCGGCTTCAACGAAGGCAAGGTCGTGGCGGTCAACCTCTTCGAGGCCGTCAACAACACGAAGACCCTGAACCCAGAGCTCGTACGCCTCGCACGCGTGTTGGCCTGATTGGAATCAGTAATTCAAGACAGAATAAAAGAGCTGCTACCCAAGCGAGTTGGGTAGCAGCTCTTTTTTGCCAATGGAGTTATATTCTTAGTATACGCACATCGTATCATTGAAGGCGGGGAGGCATGTATTTCGGCTTCGGCGCTCAGCTGAATGGACCCCATGGCCATATCCTCATGGAGGCTTCTTCGCCGCCTGCCACGGCGTTCTGACATCGCATGCTCTGCCTTGTTCTTCTTGGGGCCCATCCCTGCGGGCAATCGCTTCGCTTCTGCAGGCGAAACACATGCCTTCCCGCTGGCTGTCTGCAAACTTAGCGGGAAGCAGGCTCGTCTCGCACACGCAAAGAGGGGATGGCCGGGCAAAAGCAGAGCGTTTGACCTCCTGCGTCAAGAATCTATTTTTTCCCGACACATTTCCTGAGGAAAGAGCGTCGTTCAAGCGCAGCGCGTTTAGCTCTTTCTTCAGGCTGCCTTAAAAGGGAAAAAATAGATTCAGCAGGTGGTCATCGCGCAGCGTTGCCCGGTCATCCCCGGCCTTGCTATTTACGATGTGCGTTCTTTACTTGATCACGCTGCCCGGATACTTGAGGGTGGCGAAGTAATCGTCGAGGGTCTCGGCGCGGCGGATGAGCTCGACGCTGCCATCCTCGTGGAGCAGCAGTTCGGCGCACCAGAGCTTGCCGTTGTAGTTGAAGCCCATCGCGCTGCCGTGCGCACCCGTGTCGTGGATGATAACGCGGTCGCCGATGTCGATCTTCGGCAGCTTGCGGTCGATGGCAAACTTATCGTTGTTCTCGCAGAGCGAGCCCGTGACGTCGTAGACGTGGTCGCACGGTTCGTTCTCCTTGCCCGCGATCGTGATGTGATGGTAAGCGCCGTACATGGCCGGGCGCATGAGGTTGGCCATGCAGGAGTCGAGGCCGATGTAGTCCTTGTAGGTCTTCTTCTCGTGGATAGCCGTCGAGACGAGCCAGCCAGCCGGGCCCGTGATGGCGCGGCCGCTCTCCGTCATCATGGCGACATCGCCGAGACCTTCCGGCACCATCATCTCGTCGTAGAGCTTGTGGATGCCCTCGCCGACGGCTTCGAGGTCGACCGGCTCTTCCTCCGGGCGGTAGGGGATGCCGATGCCGCCGCCGATGTTGACGAATTCGACGTGGATGCCGAGGCGGTTCTTGAGCTCGACGGCCAGTTCGAACATGAGCTTCGCCGTGAAGATGAAGGCCTCCGTGCGGCGCTCGTTCGAGGCGACCATCGTGTGCAGGCCAAAGCGCTTGACGCCCTTCTCCTTGGCCATCTTGTAGGCCTCGAAGAGCTGGTCGCGCGTCAGGCCGTACTTCGCTTCCGTCGGCTTGCCGATGATGTCATTGCCCTCGATGAGGTCGCCCGGGTTGTAGCGGAAGCAGATGATCTTCGGCAGGCCAGCGTTCTTCTCGAGGTAATCGAGGTGGCTGATGTCGTCGAGGTTGATGATGGCACCGAGCTCGATGGCTTTCTGGAACTCGTCGGCCGGCGTGTCGTTGGACGTCAGCAGAATCTCCTCACCCTTGTAGCCCGAGACTTCCGAGAGTACGAGCTCGGCGAGGCTGCTGTTGTCCGTGCCAGCGCCTTCCTCGTGCAGGACCTGCAGGATGCGCGGGTTCGGCAATGCCTTGACGGCGAACTGCTCGCGGAAGCGCGGCGCCCAGGCGAACGCCTTCTGGAGCTTGCGGATGTTCTCGCGGATGGCGTGCTCGTCGTAGATGTGGAACGGAGTCGGGTACTTCTTGATGATTTCCTCAAGCTCGTCCTTGGAGAGCGGGAAGGTCTTCTTGCTCATATGTTGTCCTCCTGTAAAGATAAAACTACCAAAGAGAATTATTATCTGTAAAAATGTTAATTTATTATACCAAATGGGAATAGTGCTGTCAATTCCTATGTTATAACTGTATAAGAAGATCGTTCAACTTTGGCAAATTCAGGACCTTTCCAGACAGCACGGCTCGTTGTGTGGTAGAATAAAGGTATATTTATTCGATTCTAGGAGTTTACGAAAATGGGACGATTACTCGGCGTACTGCGCCTTTTCCGCCATGACATCCTCGTCATGCTGCTCTCGCTCAAGAGCCGCCAGACCCCGCGGAAGGTCAAGGGCATGATGCTCCTGGCCATCCTCTACCTCTTGAGCCCGATTGACCTCATTCCCGATGCCATCCCCGTGCTCGGCATGGTCGACGATGTCGTGATCGTGCCGGCAGCCATTGCCGCGCTCATGCGGCTGCTGCCGTACGGCGTGCGGTCGGACTGCGAGCGGCAGGCCGACTACATCCTCAGGCATGCCAAGCTCGCCGGTGTCCTCGTGACGCTCTTCCTGCTGGCCTGGGTCGGAGTTATCGTCTGGGGCATCTACAAGCTCGTCTCGTGATGTTTTGATTCTTGAAAGGAGGCCGCAAGACTCTTGCGTCTGTATATTGCCGAGAAACCGAGTGTGGGGCGTGAGCTCGCCAAATGCCTGACGGGCCCCGTCACGCGGCGCGATGGCTACCTCGTGACGAAGGACGGCGTCGTGACCTGGCTCTTTGGCCACATCCTGCGTCAGGCGGAGCCAGAGGAGTACGACCCGAAGTACAAGCGCTGGCGCGCGGAGGACCTGCCCATCATCCCCGAGCATTGGAAGCTCCTCGTCGATAAGGACTGCGAGAAGCAGTTCGCCATCGTCAAGTCTTTGATCGAGAAGGCCGACGAGATCGTGCACGGCGGCGACCCGGACCGCGAGGGACAGCTGCTCGTCGACGAGGTGCTCGACTACCTCGGGAACAAGAAGCCCGTGCGCCGCATTCTCTTGAATGCACTCGACGAGAAGAGCATCAAGAAGGCCAATGCGAGCCTGCGCGACAACCGCGATTTCTTCAACCTCAAGCAGTCGGCGCTCGCGCGTGCGCGGGCCGACTGGCTCATCGGCATGAACCTCTCGCGCGCCTATACCCTGGCTGCGCGGCGCGCCGGCCACGAGCGCCTCGTGCTGCCGATTGGCCGTGTCAAGACGCCGACACTCTCGCTCGTCGTGCGCCGCGAGCGCGAGATCGAGCACTTCAAGCCCGTCACGTACTACCTGATCCGCGGCATCTTCCAGCATGTGAACGGCATCTTCGAGGCGCAGTGGAAGCCCAAGGACACGATGGCCGGGCTCGACAGCGAGAACCGCCTGATCGACAAGAAGATTGCTGACGAGAAGCTCGCCTTCTTCGAGGAGATGCCGCACGATGCCGTCATCTCCGCCTATCAGAAAGCGAAGAAGCAGGAGCCGCAGCCGCTGCCGTTCTCGCTCTCGACACTGCAGGTGCTCGCGGGCAAGCGCTTCGGCTACGCGCCGCAGCTCGTCCTCGACACGGCGCAGAAGCTCTACGAGAAGAAGCTCACGACGTACCCGCGCTCGGACTGCGAGTACCTGCCGACAAACCAGCTCGGCGAGGCCGCGACCATCCTTTCGCACCTCGCGAAGGCTGGCGATGCACAGGTTGCCGCGTGGGTGAAGGCGGCCAATCCCAAGCAGAAGAGCCGCGCCTGGAACGACAAGAAGATCTCGGCGCACCACGCGATCATCCCGACGACGGTGCAGGCCGACGTCACGAAGATGACGCAGGAAGAGCGCAATCTCTACCACCTCATCGCGCGCGCCTATCTTGCGCAGTTCTACCCCGTCCACACCTACGACCAGACGAAGGTCGAGGTACAGTATAAGGATGAAACGTTCACAGCCAGCGGCCGCACGGAGCGCGACCTCGGCTGGAAAGTCATGTACCAGTCGCAGAAGAAGAAACAGGAGTCGGACGAGGAAGACGATAAGGAAGACAAGGAGGAGGGCGCCAAGACGCTGCCGGCCATGAAGAAGAAGGACGCCGTGGCATGGCAGCGCGGCCGCATGCTCGAGAAGATGACGAAGCCGCCGACGCGCTTCACGGCCTCGACACTCTTGGCCGGCATGAAGGAGATCCACAAGTACGTCAAGAATCCCGAGGCCAAGAAGCAGCTCAAGGATGTCTACGGCATCGGCACCGAGGCGACGCGCGCGACGATCATCGACGACCTCATCCGCCGCAAGTTCATGAAGGCCGAGGGCAAGAAGAAGTACCTCGTGCCGACGCCCGCGGCCTACCTGCTCGTCGACGCGCTGCCCGACGAGCTCACGTACCCCGACTCGACGGCCATCTGGGAGGACAAGCTCCACTCGATGTCGGAGGGCGAGGGCAGCCTCGCGGACTTCCTGCAGGGCCAGATCGCCTTCACGCGCAAGCTCTGCGCGAAGGCGACGGACGTCCACATGGAGGTCAAGGGCGAGAACGTCTGCCCGCGCTGCCATCAGGGCGTGCTGACGAAGCGCAAGGGCAAGAACGGCGTCTTTTGGGGCTGTTCGAATTACCCGAAGTGCCGCATGACCTGCAACGACAAGGATGGCAAGCCGGACCTCGAGGACGCGAAAGCGCGCCTCGCGCGCAGGCCGTGCGCCGCGGCACCGGCGGCCGTCTCGGCCTCGGCGCTCGCTTGGCAAGAGCATCAGCCATCCGCTCAAGCAGCGGGGCGCTACAGCTCGGCGGAGTCGGCCGACGACATCGCCGCGCTCAATGCGCTGTTCTCGCCTGCCGACTACGCGGCCCGCATGGAGGCCGACGCGAAGAGCTATGCAGCACAGCAGAAGAAGGCATCTTCTTCTTGGCAGTCCTGGGCCGACAAGCCCAAGTACTCGGCCAGCCCGATGGAGCACATGGCGAAAGATGCGTCATCTTCCGATTACCTCTGCCCGCGCTGCCGCGAGGGCCATCTGCGCAGCATCCACGGCCGCAACGGCGTCTTCTGGGGCTGCTCGAATTACCCACGGTGCACGGCCACGTTTGACGACGACCACGGCAAGCCACTCTTGAAGTGATGCCTGTTTGATATAAGGAGAAGATATGATAACGTTTCGAGACTTAGGAGTCAGCGAGGCCCTCGTAGAGGTCCTCGCCGACAAGAACATCAAAGCGCCGACGCCTATCCAGCAGCAGGCCATCCCGAAGATCCTCGCTGGCACGGATATCCTCGGCGTAGCGCCGACGGGCACGGGCAAGACGCTCGCCTACTTGCTGCCCATCCTCATGCAGCTCGACAAGGAGCGCCGCGAGGCGCAGGCCGTCGTGCTCGCGCCGACGTACGAGCTGGCGATGCAGATCACGACCGAGGCGCGGGACCTGAGCCAGAAGGCAGACCTCGGCATCCGCGTGCAGGGCCTCATCGGCGGGGCGAACATCGCACGCCAGATTGACAAGCTCAAGGAGAAGCCGCAGATCGTCGTCGGCTCGGCCGGCCGCATCCTCGAGCTCGCGCGCAAGGGCAAGCTCAAGCTGACAGGCGTCCGCTTTCTCGTGCTCGACGAGTTCGACCGCCTGCTCGATGACCAGAACGACATGATGACGGCTGATGTCGTCAAACTCCTGCCACAGGACCGCCAGGCGTTGATGTTTTCGGCGACGGACCCGAAGAAGGAGCGCGAGCGCGCCTCGTTTCTCGGCCATCCTGAGCGCATCGAGATCGAGCAGTCGGCTGAAGAGATGGCCGCCTGCCATCATTACTTCGTCACCGTGCCGTTCCGCGAGAAGATCGAGCGCGTGCGCAAGCTCACGCGCTCACTGCCAATCGAGCGCGGCCTCGTCTTCATCAACAGGACGTTCGCGGCGGAGCAGACGCTCGCGAAGCTCCGCTACGAGGGCATCCGCGCGGAGTCGCTGCTCGGCAAGGACGCCAAGCAGTCGCGCCAGTCAGCCATCGCCGCCATCAAGGGCGGCCGCGCGCAGCTGCTGCTGTCGACGGACCTCGCAGCGCGCGGGCTCGACATCCCTGCCGTCGACTACGTCATCAACCTTGACTTCCCGGAGAGCGCGCAGGTCTACCAGCACCGCGCCGGCCGCACGGCGCGCGCCGGCCATCAGGGTGCGGTCATCACGCTGATCGACTTCAAGGAGGCCGTCAAGCTCGAGCAGCTCGGCAAGAAGCTCGGCATCGAGTTCGAGCGCCTGCCGCGCGCCGCAGCGCCGTCTGCGCACCGGCCGGCAAAGCAGCGCGGACCGCGCTCAGCAAGACCAGCCAAGGCAGTTAAAGCAGCTAAGGCCGTCAAGCCAATCCGCGAGATCAAGGCGGACAAGTCCGCTAAGAGACCGCACAAGAAACGGTAAAGCAGCAAACCCATCAGTATCGTATTTTAGGATTTAGGAGGTTCCTCAGAGTTGGACATTGTGCCCATACTATTCCAGTTATTGCTCGTTTTCTTCCTCATTGCGATGAACGGCTTCTTTGTCGCGGCGGAGTTCGCCTGCGTCAAGATAAGGCCCTCGCGCCTTGAGACATTGATTCAGGAGGGCAGCCGCCAGGCCAAGTACGCCAAGCAGCTGACGGATCATCTCGACGCGTCGCTCTCGGTGACGCAGCTCGGCATCACGCTGGCCTCACTCGGCCTCGGCTGGGTCGGTGAGCCGGCCGTCGCGACGCTGATCCTGCCGATCACGCATGCCGTTGGCCTCGACGACGTCGTCGGCCACACGATCTCGCTGGCGCTCGCCTTCTCCATCATCACAGGGATGCACATCGTGCTCGGCGAGCTGACGCCGAAGACGATGGCCATCCAGAACGTCGAGAAGATCATGCTCAATGTCGCGCTGCCCATGCTGATCTTCCACCGCGTCATGTACCCGTTCGTCTGGCTGCTCAACCACGTGGCCAACTGGGTGGCGCATCGCATGGGCTTCCACACGGCCTCGGAGGGCGATGACGCTCACACCGAGGAGGAAATCCGTCTGCTCATGGAGGAGAGCCATCGCCAGGGCCTCATCGACGACACGGAGGTCGACTTCGTCGACAACGTCTTCGACTTCACGGACCTCAACGTCCGTGAGATCATGACGCCGCGCACGGATATGGTCTGCCTCTACCTCGAGGACACGATGGAGGAGAACCTCCACACGATCCTCGAGGAGCAGCTCACGCGTTACCCGATCTGCCATGAGGACAAGGACCACATCGTCGGCTTCCTGCACGTCAAGGACCTCATGCGCGTCATGGCGGAGGGGCGCAAGCCCAATCTGCGCCGCCTTGCACGCAAGGCCCTAATCGTGCCGGAGAGCATGGACGTCAGCGTGCTGCTCAAGACGATGCAGAAGCAGCGCTCCCAGATGGCCATCGTCGTCGACGAGTACGGCGGCACGGCCGGCATGGTGACGATCGAGGATATCGTCGAGGAGATCGTCGGCGACATCCAGGACGAGTTCGACGAGGAGCGCCCGACGGCCGAGCGCCGCGGCAAGCGCATCTTCTCGGTCGATGCCAAGATGCTGCTCGAAGAATTGGAGGACATCCTCGAGATCGACATCGAGGATGAGGACGTCGACACCATCGGCGGCTGGCTCTACGACCAGATCGGCCAGACGCCGCGCGTCGGACAGATGGCGGCCTCGGGCGGCAACCTGTTCTACGTCGAGGAGGTCGACGGCGTGCGCATCACGCGCGTGCTGATCCACTGTGCCGAGGATCTCGAGAAAGAGCATGACGAGATCGTCGACATGCCGTAAGAATCTCGTTTCATTTCCTGTACTAGGATTTTCAGGAGAAAAACAGTATAATAAAGACGTATTCGGATGGAACCAGGAAGATAATAGATGATCATTACACTCGAAAATTTCACGAAGAGCTACGGCGAGAAGCAGCTGTTCGCCGGGGTCAACCTCAGCATGGACGCGGGGGACAAGGTCGGCATCGTCGGTGTCAACGGCACGGGCAAGTCGACGTTCCTCAAGGCCATCGCGGGGCTCGTGCCCGTCGATGACGGCACGATGGTCACGATGCGCGGGCTGCGCATCGAGTACCTCGCGCAGGACAAGGTCTTCGACCCGGAGCACACGGTGCTCATGGAGGTCTTCCGCGGCATGACGCCCTTGATGGACGCCCTGCGCGGCTACGAGCTCGCGCTGGCCGATGCGGCCAAGGACCCGGAGAGCCCCGCCATCCAGAGGCGCATCATGCAGTACGCCGAGAAGATCGACGAGCTCGACGGCTGGCAGGTCGAGAGCACGGCCAAGACTGTGCTGCAGAAGCTTGGCATCGCGGACTACACGGCCAAGGCCGGCACGCTCTCGGGCGGCCAGCAGAAGCGCCTTGCTCTCGCGACGGCCCTGATACAGCCGTGCGACCTCTTGCTGCTCGACGAGCCGACGAACCATCTCGACAGCGAGACAATCGCCTGGCTCGAGGAGTACCTCAGGGGCCAGAAAGGCGCCCTGCTGATGGTCACGCACGACCGCTATTTCCTCGACAACACGGCGACGAAGATCCTCGAGCTCGACAAGGGCAGCGCCTACACCTACACGGGCAACTACTCTTCGTTCCTCGAGCAGAAGGAAGCGCGCATCGAGCGCGAGGAGGCCAGCGAGCAGAAGCGCCAGAACTTCCTGCGCAACGAGCTCAAGTGGCTGCGCCGCGGCGCACAGGCCCGCTCGACGAAGCAGCGGGCCCGCATCGAGCGCTATGAAGAGGTCAAGAACAAGAAGGTCGACCTCGACCGCAGCACGGTCGAGATCGGTCTCGCGGGCAGTCGTCTCGGCCGGACGGTCATCGAGCTCGACCACGTGAATTACGAGGTCGGCGGCCGGACCATCGTCCGCGACTTTTCTTACACCGTCCTGCGCAACGACCGCGTGGCCATCCTCGGCCGCAACGGCACGGGCAAGTCGACGCTGCTCAACATCTTCGCGGGCCGGCTCAAGCCGACAAGCGGCACGGTGACGATCGGTCAGACCGTTAAGATTGGCTACTTCACGCAGCGCGCCGTCAGCATGGACGAGCGCCTGCGCGCCATCGAGTACATCCAGGAGGCCGCGCGCGCCATCACGCTTGCGGACGGTTCACGCATCTCGGCCAAGGAGCTCATGGAACGCTTCTTGTTCCCGGGCGAGCTCCAGTGGACGCCGATCGCACGGCTGTCGGGCGGCGAGAAGCGCCGGCTCTTCCTGCTGCGCATCCTCATGGAGGAGCCGAACGTCCTGCTCTTAGACGAGCCGACGAACGACCTCGACCTCGAGACGATGTCGGTGCTCGAATCGTTCATCGACGACTTCCGCGGCGCCATCCTCTTCGTCTCGCACGATCGCTTCTTCGTCGATCGGCTGGCCGACAAGGTCTTCGTCTACCAGCCCGACGGCAGCCTGCGCCTCTATGCGGGCGGCTACTCCTACTACAAGGAGAAGGAGCGCGAGGAAGAGGAAGAAAAGGCAGAGAAGGCACAGAGTGCACCATCTGCTGCCAGCGAGAAGCGTGAGACAAAGAAGGTGCAGGAGCGCCCCGCGCGCGAAGCCAAGCGCCGCCTGAGTTTCGGCGAGCAGAAGGAGTACGCGGAGATCGAGGGCGTCATCGCGAGCAAGGAGGGCGAGCTCAAAGTCGTCCGGCTCGAGATGCAGCAGAATGCGTCCGACTACACGCGGCTCGCAGAGCTCGGCCGCGAGGAGACACGCCTTTCAGCGGAGCTCGACCACCTCATGGAGCGCTGGGCGTACCTCGAGGAGATCGCCGAGCAGCAGGACTCCTGAATCAACGTTCAAAACGCTAATCATTTATCTCTATTTCAAGATATAAAGGGGAAGGTAATCATGGCATTTGACAAGAACCAGTTTGCTGAGATCATCGAGGAATTCAAGGTTGACGGAACGCGCCTTCACGAAGTCGCGGCTGACTTCCGCTATGACCTGCGCAAGGGCCTCGAGAATCCGGACGAGTCGTCGCTGCGCATGCTCAAGTCGTACGTCGGCCTGCCGACGGGCGAGGAGACGGGCGAGTACCTCGCGCTCGACTTCGGCGGCACGAACGTCCGCGTCCTGCGCATCCGCCTCGATGGTCACGGCAAGTTCGAAGTCCTCAAGAAAGTCGCGAAGCCGCTGCGCGTCGAAGGCGTCTACGACTTCGTCGGCGAGGGCTCGACAGCGGAGCAGCAGTTCGACTTCATCGCAGAGCTCGTTGATGAGGCCATCGAGGGCGACCACACGACGAAGTACCTGCTCGGCCACACGTTCTCCTTCCCTTCTGAGCAGACGGACCTCTACAACGCGAAGCTCATCATCTGGACGAAGGAATTCGCCACGGCAGGCGTCGAGGGCAAGGTCGTCAACGACCTGCTCAAGGAAGCGCTGCATCGCCAGGGCATCGACAATGTCGAGCCGACGGCCGTCATCAACGACACGGTTGCCGTCCTGCTCGCCGCTGCCTACAAGCAGGCCGACACCTACATCGGCTCCATCTATGCGACGGGCCACAACACCTGCTACTTCGAGCCGTTCAAGGGCAAGGCTGAGCGCCCGATGATCCTCAACCTCGAGTCCGGCGGCTTCATGAAGCTCGCGCCGAATCGCTTTGACGCAGAGTTCGACGCACAGTCGGAGAAGCCGGGTGAGCAGCGCCTCGAGAAGATGGTCTCCGGCCGCTACATGGGCGAGCTCTTCGGCATGGCCATCGCTGAGTTGCTCGGCGAGAAGGGCAAGAAGTACGGCTTCACGAGCATCGACATGAGCAACATCATCCTCGATGAGACGGCTGGCCTCACGGAAGTCGGCCGCCTCGTCAGCGCCAAGACGGGCCATGACCTCGAAGAGGTCGACCGCCAGCGCCTGCAGGAGCTCGCCTCGGCACTCGTCGTCCGCTCGGCACGCCTCGTCACGGCTACGTACGTCGGCATCATCTGGCAGCTGGCCGGCGACGACGCCATCAAGAAGCAGCACATCGCCATCGACGGATCGGTCTACGAGAAGATGCCGCTGGCGAAAGAGAACATCATGCGCGCCCTCTCCGAGCTGCTCGGCGAATCGGCATCGCTCGTCGACACCGTCCTCGAGAACGGCGGTTCGGGCCTCGGCGCTGCCATCGCTGCTGCCATGTCGAAGAAGCAGGCATGAGCATGAGCCCTCTCATCTGACTGTCACACACGCAATCCACTGCACCCGTGCCATTGGTGCAGTGGATTTTTTATCAAATGCGCCGAAAAAACCCGCCCTTTAGGGCTGGGGATATAAGGTGTGTCCGCCGAATTTACGCAAGTAATTGAAGGCGAACAATCACTTTGTAACTCGTCTTGTGTTAGTTTTCTTTTAATAGTATAATATAAACATGAGGGAAATGAACTACCACTCAAGTAACAATATCGTATATTCCTGTAAGTACCATATTGTTTTCTGCCCCAAATATCGCAGAAAGGTATTGGTCAATGGCGTTGACACCAGACTAAAGGAGCTGGTCAAGTCAATCTGTGAAGAAATCCAAGTCGATATAATCGAAATGGAAATCATGCCAGACCATGTACACCTTTTGCTGGAGGTTCATCCGCAGCTTGGCATCCACAAAGCCGTAAAGACGATCAAAGGGAAGACTTCTCATATCCTGAGGCAAGAATTTCCGTGGCTGACAACCAAACTGCCATGCCTTTGGACAAATAGCTATTTCTGCTCTACTGTTGGCGGTGCGCCGCTGAACATAGTGAAGCAGTATATCGAGAGCCAGAAAACATCGCAAAGGAAGTGAAACAATGGAGAAGTACACGCTGGGATACAGATTCCGCATCTATCCGGACAAGCTACAGGAAAACCTCATCAACCGTACGCTCGGCTGTGTCCGTTTCGTATTCAACCACTTTCTTGCGGTTCGTCGTGATGAATGGAAAGCGAACCATCATTCTCTGACCTACGTCAAGACGAGTCATCTCCTCACCAATCTCAAGAAGCGCGAGGATACATCCTGGCTTTCCGAAGCAGACAGCATGGCGTTGCAGGAATCCCTGCGCAATCTTGACCGCGCCTATGAGAACTTCTTCAAAAAGAGAGCAGGCTATCCGCGTTTCAAGTCAAAGCATAGTCGCAGTCAGTCCTATCGGACGCGCAATCAGGGAAACGGTATCCGCATCGAAGGCAACCGGATCAAGCTGCCGAAGGTCGGCCTTGTGAAAATCAAGCAGAGTCGGACGTTTGAAGGCAAGATCCTGAACGCCACAGTCAGCCGCGTAGCTTCTGGAACATACTTTGTTTCCCTTTGCGTCGAGATGGACAAAACGGTGCTGCTTCATCCGAACGGCGGCAGGCAGATCGGCATTGACGTTGGTCTGAAAGCGTTCTATTCGGGCAGCGACGGCAATACGGTGGCAAGTCCGCACCCGCTCAAGAGCCTCCAGCGCAAGCTCCGTCGAGAACAAAGGCGGCTCTCCCGCAAAATGCCGAAATCAAGGAATCGAGAGAACGCTCGTATCCGCGTCGCCCGTGTCCATGAACGCATCGCAAACATCCGCAGGGACTTCCTGCACAAGTTGTCCACACGGCTTGCCCGTGAAAACCAAACGGTTGCCGTGGAACACTTGAATGTCAAAGGAATGCTTCGAAATCACAGACTTGCAAAGTCTATTTCCGATGTAAGCTGGAGTGAGTTTTTCCGCCAACTTGCGTACAAGACGGAATTGCACGGCGGCGAACTGCTGAAAGTGGATACCTTCTACCCGTCGAGCCAGACCTGCAGTCTTTGCGGCTATCAGAACCCACTGACGAAGGATCTGAAGGTTCGCGAATGGGATTGCCCGGCGTGTGGAACGCATCACGACAGGGATGTGAATGCCGCAAAGAATATCCTGCGCAAGGCTTTGGAGGACAGATCCACAGCGGCATAAGCTGAAATAAATATGTACCGTGGGGCACACGGGAATTCACGCTTGGGGAAATCGTGTAAGACGCCAATTCTTTGGAGGCGGCGCAGTGGTTGTCGAACCAAGAATCCCCCGGCTTTAGCCGTGGGGAGTGTCAAGCTATAATTGATTGAGATGTTTGAAAACCACAGGGCGCGAAGCGCGAAGATTGAAGAAGGGGGTGAGCGCCATCGAGCAGTCACTGAGCATGAATCTCTCGCAGCATCTGGCGATGACGATGCAGCTGCAGCAGGCCATCCAGATCCTGCAGCTCTCCTCGCAGGACCTCTGCGCGGTCATCGAAAAAGAATACCTCGAGAATCCCGTGCTCGAGATGGAGTATCCAACAGGGCGTCGGGAGCTCTACGAGCAGGACGGCAGCATGGACGTCCGAGCGCTTGCCGACTACCTCGACGGCGGCAGCAAGCAGCCCGCCTACTTCACCGATGAGGACGACCGTCAGTTCGATGCGGCCGCGCCGCTCCACATGACGCTGGAGGAAGAACTGCTCGAGCAGGTCAACATCACCTTCAAGGAGAACGAGGACGAGCGCGCCGTGGCGATCTTCCTCGTCGGCTCGCTCGACAGCCGCGGCTACCTGACACTGCCGACGGCGGAGGCAGCCCGCGCGATGGGCTGCAGCGAGGCAGAGATCCTGCGCATTCTCGCCATCATCCAGAGCTTTGAGCCTGCTGGCGTCGGAGCGCGCAGTCTCGCCGAATGCCTGCGCCTGCAGTCTAAGCGTCAGGGCATTTACGAAGGTCTCATCGCCGCAGTCATCGACCGTCATCTCGACGAAGTCGCCGCACACCGCATCAAGGAGATTGCGGCAGCTGAGCACGTCGAGCCCGCCGCCGTGCAGATGGCCGTCGACATCGTGCGCCGACTCAATCCAAAGCCGGGCGCGGCCTACGGCACGGGTGCCCCTGCCTACATCACGCCGGACGTCATCATCCGGAGGGGCGAGCAGGGTTACGAAGTCGAGGTCGAGGAAAGTGACGTGCCGCAGCTGCACATCTCTGCGCTCTATCGGCAGTCCGACACCTTCGACAAGGCGACTCAGAAGTACATAGCGAGTCGCCTGCATGCGGCCTCATGGCTCATCAATAGCATCGAGCAGCGGCGCGCGACAATCCGCCGCGTCGTCGAGGAGATTGTGCGTCGCCAGCCGGCTTACTTCGAGAAGGGGCCTGCCTTCCTGCAGCCGATGACGATGAAGGACGTGGCCGACACCATCGGCGTGCACGAGTCGACCGTGAGCCGCGCCGTCGCCAATAAGTACGCCGAGCTGCCGACAGGCATCGTCGCGCTGCGCAGCTTCTTCACGCTGCGCAGCACGCGAAGCGAGACGGGGGAGGACGTCGCCGCGGCCCAGGCCAAGTCAGCCATCGAGCGCCTCATCAAGGGCGAGGACCCGCATAAGCCGCTATCTGACCAGAAGCTCTGCACGCTGCTGAAGGCGCAGGGCATTGCGCTCTCGCGCCGTACCGTCATGAAGTACCGCGAGCAGCTCGGCTACGACTCGTCCGTCAAGCGCAAGCGCTACTGATCGATTGGATATCTGCCAAGAGATTATGGAGACTACCTCTGGCATTGGGATATGCCAGAGGTAGTCTTTTTCAGCATTTCTGCTATGCATGGAACGACATAGCCATGATACATACCGATGAAACAGATTCAAAATTGACAGAAAAGTAGAATGAAACGATAAGCTTGTGAAAAAAAGCGCAAAACTGCTTGCAATGTGCGTGAAACGTGCTATGATAGTAGTCGAAAGAAAAACCGCGCTCTCGACAGTGCAGACGCGAAAGTTACAAAAGACACGTTCTCTGCGGGATCGAGGGACAATTGCCATCACATATGTGAAAAAAGTTACGTTCTTGTATTTTTTTTACTTGAAAAAGTTAATTTTTTCACTTTCACTACAATTATGTAATCATTTTTGCCATTCGCCATTCGTTTGTGGGTGTCTTAGGGGAGGACTTATCATGCAGCAGAATCAGAAGAAACCACGTATTGTCATTGTCGGTGCAGGCTTCGGCGGCGTCAAGCTTGCCAAGCTCTTTGCGAAGGAAGATGTCGACGTCCTGCTCGTCGACCGTCACAACTTCCAGCTCTTCCAGCCGCTCCTGTACCAGGTATCGACGGCAGTCCTCTCGACGGACGAAATCGCATATCCAGTCCGTGCGTTCTTCCGCAAGAGCAGGAACGTGGAATTCTTCATGGCCAAGGCTGAAGGCGTCGATCAGGCTCGCAAGGTCCTGCTGACGAACCATGGCGAGATTGCCTATGATTATCTGATTCTCGCTGCCGGCGCGACGACGAACTACTTCGGTATGCAGGAAGTCGAGGAACATTCCTACGGCATGAAGACGCTGCAGGAAGCTCTGCACATCCGTAACCACGTGCTGCACATGTTCGAGCGAGCCAACAAGGAGACCGACCCAGAGGTACGCCGCCGCATGCTGACATTCGTCGTCGTCGGTGGCGGCCCGACGGGCATCGAGGAGTCCGGCGCCCTGACGGAGCTCTTTGGCATCCAGCAGAAAGAGTTCCACAACCTCGATTTCAGCGAAGTCAGCGTCAAGCTCATCGAGGCCACGGCCAACGTCCTGCCGATGGTCGCACCGAATCTGCGCGAGCACGCCGTCAAGGTCCTGCGCAAGAAAGGCGTCGATGTCATGCTCAACACCCAGGTCATCGGCTACGACGGCAATGACCTCAAGCTCAAGGACGGCACGACGATCCCGACGCAGACGGTCATCTGGGCAGCTGGCGTTAAGGCTGTGCCGTTCATCAAGGACTGCGGCGGCGAAGTCGACCGTGGCGGCCGCATCATCGTTAACGAAAAACTGCAGGTCGAGGGCAGCGACTGCGTCTTCGCCATCGGTGACTGCGCGCACTACCAGCACGGCACGGAGCGCCCGCTGCCGACAGTCGCACCGGTTGCCATGCAGCAGGCTCAGACGGCGCACGACAACATCATGAAGCTCATCCATGGCCAGCAGGACCTCGCGACGTTCCACTACAAGGACCTCGGCGCCATGGCCACGATTGGCCGCGGTGAGGCCGTCGTCGACAAGACGAAGATCAATCCGCAGATGACGGGCTTCATCGCATGGTGCGCGTGGATGTTCGTCCATCTCCTGCGCCTCGCCGGTGCCCATGCCAACTTCACGGTTGCCATCAAGTGGACTTGGAACCTCTTCTCTGGCACGCGCCTCGGCCGCATCATTACGAATATCAAAGACTGACACGTCTTTTTGGCAGGCAGTCTCCATCAGGAGACTGCCTGTTCTTTATTGTTGGACAAAATGAGGGCGTTTGTCTATTTACGTATTCTTGATGGTATTTAGAACTAATTTTTCTTAGTGAGCAGGAATTGGCGTTCAAGAGAGCGAAATATTTATTTGAATATAGGCAAACTCTGCTTCTGAGCACTTCTGGGAGCAAAATAAACACCAAACAAACACGCTAATGGAATCTGAAAGAAGAACTCATGAAGAAAAGAGGAGTGGTTTTCAATGAAACATAGGAGACATGGCAGACATGCTGTCAAGAGCACGGGCGGTTGCATGGGTATGCTGGCTGCGGCTGTGGCCTTTGGCTTACTGAATATGGGGACGGCATCGGCAGCGCCGACGCCGGATGCTGGTACATTGCAGCAGGACTTGCAGACAAAAAAGGAATTCGATAAACAGGATGTTTCGCTTGGCAATGCTGACATTCAGGTTGAGCAGGAGCAGCGCCCAAGCCTCGACTTGCCAGACACCCTGAAGGTTCAGGTTAATGACTTCAAGATTACGGGCCAGGATATCTACAGCGAGGAATCCCTCAAGAGCCTGCTCGCCGACAAGAAGGGCAAGCTCGTGACCTTCAAGGACCTGCAGGACGGCGCCGATACACTCTCGCGCTACTTCCGCGACAGGGGCTACATTGCCGCACATGCCTATCTGCCAGTGCAGAAGATCGAGAACGGTGTCGTCGAGTACGCCGTGACGGTCGGCCGCTTTGACGGCATCACGATCCAGAACAACACGAAGATCCATGAAAGCGTCATCAAGCGCGAGACGGCCTTCCTCAAGAAGGGCGACTACCTGACGCGCGCCAACCTCGAGCGCGCCGTCTGGCTGCTCTCCGACCTCGCTGGTGCCGATGCCAAGGCCGTCCTGACGACGGGCGAGAACCCGGGCACGGTCCATGTGACGCTCGACCTCAACCCGCACAACGGCAAACAGGGTCTGTTCTCCATCGACAATTACGGCAACCGCTCGACGGGCTACAATGAGTACGGCCTTGACTACGACTTCCTGAACCTCGCGCACGAGGGCGACCATCTGGCCGTCGGCATCACGACGACGGGCAACGAGCTCTTCAACTGGGGTGCCAACTACACGATCCCGGTTATCCGTGACGGCATGAAGCTCACGGCGGGCTACAACGTCCTGACGTACCAGCTCGGCGATGACTATCAGGGCCTTGACGCACTCGGTCATTCGCGCGTTGCTTCGCTCGGCCTCGACTACGCCATCCAGCGCAGCCAGCGCCACAATCTCTACACGGGCATCCGCTATGAGTACAGCGACATCCAGGATGAGTACCGCGATATCCCACAAATCGGCAAGTATGCCGACAAGACGGGCCATGCAGGCGTCCTCTCGCTCTACGGCGACGAGCAGGACCGCAAGGGTGCGACGGATTGGCGCTTCGAGTACAAGATCGGCCACATCGGCAATGATTCTTCGAGCGCGTGGAGCGATGCCTTCACGCCGCCTCAGACGCTCGGCACCTACAACAAGGTCCGCGCCAACATCCTGCGCCGTCAGGACCTCAACGACCGCACGTATCTCTTGCTCTCGGCCCGCGGCCAGTATGCATTCAACAACCTCGACTCCTCAGAGCACTTCTCCCTCGGCGGCCCGTACGGCGTACGCGCTTACCCGACGAGCGAAGCTTCGGGCGATACGGGCTATCTGACGCGCGCAGAGCTTCGCTGGCTCCTGCCGCTCGGTGCCAAAGACCAACAGCTGCACCTCGCCTCGTACCTCGAGCATGGCGGCGTCTGGATCAACAAGGACAGCAGCATCAATCCGGGTGCGAAGAACCACCGCAACCTCCAGGGCATCGGCGTCGGCCTGATCTGGTCGCGCTATGAGGACTGGTTCCTGCGTGCCGACTACGCTTGGAAGCTCGGCTCCGAAGAACCGACGAGCGACACGAGCCACACGGGCGGCCGCTTCTGGATCCGCGGCGGTGTCTACTTCTGATAACCGACGATCTATAAATCCACAATCCCATATGATGCAATCGCTTTGGTTGCCTTCACTGCAGAAGAGCAGGACCCTTGTTGGCCCTGCTCTTTGCTGTTAGAAGGGCAAACCTTACATTATCCGCATTAATGAATGACGTGTATAGTATTGAAATATCGTATAATCAAAATTTATTTCTCTCGTTGTGTCGTGCTCAAAAAATTAGTATAATATAAAGGCTATGTCACAACAAACAGTTGATAGATAGCCATTTTTATAGGGGAGTATCAG
>OIWV01000007.1_pt1 | contig 180632 bp, 213 predicted proteins | sample 1587751 | NCBI WGS metagenome assembly OIWV01 (sample SAMEA3888913, study PRJEB22519) | human gut metagenome | biome: human gut; feature: human-associated habitat; material: faeces | place: Denmark | collected 2010
GGCTGAACCGTGAGATCCGCCGCAGAACCCGCGTGGTGGGGACGTTCCCTGACGGCAACTCCGCCCTGATGCTGGTCTGCGCCCGGCTCCGCCACGTGGCGGGCACCCAGTGGGGCAGCAAGAAATACATGAACATGAAGCACTTGGAGGCGGCTCTGGACGACGCCTCTATTGCCGGCTGACTTCACTCAGCCGGAGCCTGCAAACAATTTTGCGCATAAATCTTGACGGGACCGGCTCGTTTCGAACAGGTCCCAGATGTTGTCCAGCGTTTCCAAGCCGGTGGCATTCATCGGGAGTTCATCCTCCGGCAACACATGTGCCATATGATTTTAATAGAAGACCGCCATCTCAGTGAGCAGTAGCTCGTTTTGAGATGGCGGTCACTATTTTTGATGTGTGCAAATTAGGGCCGATCACTGTGCAGTGCATCGTGTATCCGTTCGGCCAGCGCCCTTGCCGTAAAAGGCTTCGGGAGCACAAAGCTTGCGCCCAAACGGTATGCCTCCTCTATGACCTTGTGCGTCGGCAGCGCTGTCATAAAGATCGTCGAGATTTTGTGTCCGCCCTCACGCAGCTGCTGCATAACGTGAAAGCCGCCCTTGTGCGGCAGCAGAAAATCCAGCAGAAGAACGTGAGGTCGGTGCCGATGGAGCACCTCGGTTGTCTCATCCGCATCCCTTGCGTGGAATACACGGAAGTCTCCGCGCTCACGCAGAGAATCCGCCAGGAGCATACTGAAGGCTTCATTACTGTCTGAGAGTAAAATCTTCTTTCGGTGCGGCATTTTTATCCGCCTCCCCCTAAAAAATTTGATTTTACACACTCACCTTGTATAAAATAGTCCTGTTGGCTCATTTTTTCAATCCACCATACAGTATTTTAATGGTTTTTTAACTCGGCTTGATCCGGGCTTTCGCAAAAAGAAGGGGGAAGACCTGAGAAACTTGCCAAGAGTGGTTGTCGTAACGCCCCGCTTCCGGCACCATTCACTTACGGAGAGACCGCTGCTGCGGCATTCCTGTATAGCTATGTTCCATTCCTGCTTCTTGGCTTCGTGTTTCAGTTCATTGCTCGTCATTTGCTGTACACCCCTGAATGCGTTATAGTGGTGGGAAGTTTCGCAACTTCCCACCACTATTGTCCCATGTCTGTCCAGCCGCCCTCAGCTTTGACGGTTACATCGATGTTCAGCTCTTGCGGCGTGGGGGCGGTGAGAGGACTTGATGTTCCTGTAACCTATATTGCCTTGCCCCAAGCTGCAAAGTGAAAGTACAGAGACGTTTTGCCGCAAAGCGGCAAAACGTCTCTGTACTTTCGAGGTTGATAATTGTGTGGTGAGGAAAGACCAATGGAGATGAACGTATTTTAATGAATTATTCGGCAGTTGCCCACTCGGCGCGCGCCTTGACCTCTTCGTCCTCTTCCTTTTCATAGAAGATCGGGAAGTCGGAGTCAACGGTGCCGACGTGCTTGTAGCGCGCCATGTAGTCCTTGATGAGGCCGAGGAAGCGCGGCGTCAGCAGGAAGAGCGTGATGATGTTGGCCAAAATCGGGAGCGCTGTGGAAGCGTCTGAGAAGAGCCAGAGCGTTGCGCCGGGATAGCCCAGATAAACGGCGATGACTACCATGCCGAGGCTCGGGATGGGATAGGTCCACTTGTAGAACTTGAGGATCTTGTCCTTCATCTTAGAGTTGCCGACCAGATAGCGCACGACCACTTCAATCTGCGCATAGACGCCGCTGGAGGTTGTGAGGCCGAACAGGAACACGCCGAGCGCAAGAATGACGCGGCCGATGGAGCCGATGCCGGTCTCGAAGGCGGACAGGGTCAACGTTGCGCCATCCAGGCCGCTGTTCCAGACGCCGGTGATGAGGATGACGATGCAGGTGATTGTGCAGACGACAAAGGTATCGACGAAAACTTCGAAGATGCCCATCATGCCCTGCTTGATGGGGTGATCGACCTTAGCGGAGGCATGAATCATCGGAGCAGAGCCCCAACCGGCCTCATTGCTGAACACTGAGCGGGCCATACCGGTCTTGATAGCCAGCGAGACAGAGGCACCCATAAAGCCTCCGGCCGCGGCAGTGCCGTTGAACGCGCTGTCGAACACGAGCTTGAACATCGCCGGGATCTGCGGGGCATTGCGGAACATGATGAAAAGACCCGCAAGGATGTAGAAGATGCACATAAAGGGAACCATCGTCATGGCGAACTTGCCGACGGACTTGAGGCCACCGCTGATCATGACGTACAGTGCGATCGTGTAGACGATGCCGACGACCATCATGTCGATATTAAAGGTGTTGGCGACCGCCTCAGAGACGGTATAGGTCTGGATATTGATGAAGTAGCCGATCAAAAAGCCAAAGGCGAAAATGAAGCTCAGAACCTTGAAAACACCTTTCCACTTCTTTTCGATGCCAAGGCCCTTTTTCATGTAGTAGTTCGGGCCGCCGTAAGCTTCGTTGTTGGCGTCTTTAGAGCGGTAGTGGACAGCCAGCGTGATCTCGGCCATCTTGATGATCATGCCGAAAAGACCGGCGACCCACATCCAGAACACGGCGCCGGGACCACCAACAGCGATAGCCGAAGCAACGCCGCCGATATTGCCGACGCCGATGGTGGTGCCGAGCGCGGTGCTCATTGCTTCAAGAGGGGAGAGAACGCCGGTATCGTTCTCATCTTTCTTTTCGCGGTGGAAAATGCTGTTGAACGCATGCTTCATGGACATGCCGAAGCAGCGGAACTGGAAAAAGCCCGTGCGAACAGTAATATAAACGCCGGTTCCAAGAATCAGAACAACGAGTGGAAGGCCCCATAAATAGTCGTAAACGATAACGGAAATTAGGTCTGCTAATTTCATCCTGAGTTCCTCAACTTTCTTTAGATTGAGGCTCCCGGCCATGACTCTGCGGTGATAGCCGGGAGTCCTTTATGGTGATTCCGAGGGTTGTTTGCGGCGCTGGGGAATAGATTACTGACGGTCACCATCGGCCAGAACTAATCCGATGGCGTGCTGTATAATTGCGGGAGTACGCTCGCAGAGATCCCGCTTCAAAACGCGCTCGGTAAGCTTGTGGAAGTCCTTGCCCCATGGGCCGATGTTGATGCACGGCATGGAGATTGTTTCGATATCCGAGATCGCGATATCGTACAGTGTGCCGTAAAACGGCATGGACTTAGACAGCGCGGCGGAAATCTCCTCACTGTTGGAAATGCTCGTGTAGCTCAAGTCAGAGATGCCGGTGTAGAATTCCTCCGAGACATAGTGCTGGCCGAACCGCTCGCGGGTGAAGCGGTCCAGATCAACGTCAAGGCTGCGGATCTGCGGAGCAAGGCCGGTGATAAAGCGGTTGGAAACATTGGGGTAGTACGGCGGGATCAGACCGTAGACCACACGCGGGGAGAGGTCGGTGATATAGCCGTAGACAAAGTCGAGCAAGGCAAAGTTGCAGTCGAGCAGCGTCATTTCGTTGTTCTCAAGCTTTTGCTGGAGTGTTTTGAGCTCAGATCGATATTCGCGTTCAAATGCTTCGCCGCCGGCGGCCTTGGCCTCCTCGTAGAGCGTCATAAAATCGACGACCTTCCGGCTCCAAGGCAACTTATGGACGGGCTGGTGTGTGGCTTCGAGGAATCTGGCGTAGTTTCGGTTCATCTTATCGAGAACTTCGTCAAACGCCTCCTCGCAGATTCCCTTGACCTTTTCCATCAGCGTAACAGGGGTCTGGTTCAGTGTCAACACACTCAGGCAGCCGGCTGCGGAGAGCGGCATAGACACGTCGTACTTGATCTTGCGGTCGCGGCAAAAGAGCCAGGTGGGCGGCGGCGCCGCCTCATTGCCGACGACGTCCGAGAGGTCCATGTTGACCTCTGTTTTCTGAACGATCGCGCTGAGCAGGCCCATCGGATTGAAGCCCTCAAACACCTTGCCGACATGGGCAAGATAGCCGCGGATGTAGAAAAACGGCATCAGCTTGCCGACCGAGCCCATCGAGAACACACCCGTTTCGGGGTCCTTGCGCTGATGGGGCTCAGAGTTGATCATGAGCTGATAGGTAAAGCCGTACTGTGCCTTGAGCTCGGCCAGAAGCTTCACGGCAGCACGCATACCGGCGGAGAGATTTTCCTCGTCCGGTACGGCCAGCACGATCAGGTTGCCCGGCAGCGCCTCGGGTGAGCGGCGGACCAGCTCACTGTAGCGGCGCAGCAACGCCATCTGGATCGAGCCGCCGCCCTTCATGTCGCAGACACCGCGGCCATAGAGGTACGCATCAGACTCCAAATCATTTCTGATTTCTTCCGAGAAGCTGGCAGCTCTCTTTTTGAGCTCAACCTCCAGCTCGTCAGGGCTGAATGCCAACGGGCGGAGACGGTCATAATCCTCCACTGTAACCACATCGTTGTGGTGGACGAACACGATGGTTCTATCCCCCTTGCCGCGCACCATGGCGAAAGAGGCCGCGCGGCCGAAGGGGTCATCCTTGACCGGCTTTGTGCCAACGCACTCAGGGTGCTCCTGCCAGTAAGGCTGGTTTTTGAAGTAAGACAGGAAGAACGATTCCGCCTGCTTTTCTCCGGAAGAATAGGTGATGCTCTCTGCTTTCACATAAGAGTAAAGGATCTCTTTGATCTCTTCACCGATCCCCCCCAAGGAGAATTGGTTCCAATTATCCATAGTGGGCTCCTATCTTGCGGGAATGGCTTAAAGGCGGGTCAGTGGGCAGGTCAGGCAGGTGGGGCCGCCGGTACCGCGGTAGGAAACTTCTTTGCCTTCATAAGTGAAGACCTCAACGCCAGCGTCTTCGACCTTCTTTTTGATGTCGGGGCAGCCGGCGATCAGAACGCACTTGCCGGGCTCGAGCGCCAGCAGGTTGGAGCCGAGATAGTCATACTCTTCATCATTGCACTCGATCAGCTGGATGCCGCGGGCGATGAGATATTCACGGAAGAACACGGGCATGTACTTCGAATAGACGACCGCCTTATCCGTGTCGACAAAACTGATGATACTCATCAGGTGCAGGCAGCAGTCCTCGCCCTCGCCGTGCGGCATGGGAACGATGATGTACTCATCGACAAGGCCTTTGGTGAGTTCCTTGAATTGGCGGATGCCCTCATCGTTCGTGCGGTAGCCACGGCCGATGGCAACGGTTTTCTCGTCGATCCAAAGCACGTCACCGCCCTCCATCTTGCCAGGGGCCTTAATCTCGCCTAACGTGGGGATGCCGATGCTCTCAAGATAGGCCTGCGTGGCCAGGTGTTCCTTGCTGCGCAGTTCCTTGCCCATGGGGAAGTAGATCGCACCCTTCTTCGTGACCTTGAGCGAATCGTGCGCATAGATGGAGTCAAGACCGGTGCGGTCATCCTCGGGCAGGTAGTAGACGTTTTTGACATGATCGGTGATGATCTTTTCGAAAGCGGCATATTCTTTCAGTACCGTTTCATAATCGGGGCAGCCAAAATAGCGGAAGGCCTCCCAATTCTTGTTGAGGTTCTCCTGGCTGATGAATGCCTGCTGGGGACGCTTGAGCAAAATAGATTCGATCTTTCCGACCATAGACTGACAACCGTACAGCATAACAATTTTCTCCTCTTATAAAGTATTTTGTGGAAAGTATATTGTATACTTTAAGCGTAATATAGCATGGCGGTTTGAAAATTGCAAGACTTTTTGTGAAAAAAATATAAAGATGAAAAAGATTGCCAAGAAAAGGAAAATGAAGTATACTTACAACTATCAAAAGCGCTGCGTCCGCAGCCTTATGGGAGAATGCTATGGAACACTATTTATCGCTGAAAGATCATGTCTACCGCTATATCTCAGATTGCATCAACACCGGCAGCTTAAATCCGGGCGATAAGATCAACGAGGCGCAGGTCAGCGAAACGCTGAACATCAGCCGCACGCCCATCCGTGAGGCGCTCGTGCAGCTGGCATCAGATGGATACCTCGACAGCTTGCCGCGCAAGGGCTTTCGCGTCAAGGCGCTCGATACCACAAAGGTCCAGCAGTTCTATGAGATCATCGGCGCACTGGATGGCCGCGCCGCAGCATTGTGTGTGCCGTACATCACCAAAGAGGATCTGAACCAGATGCAGTTCCTTGCGGAGGCGATGGACTCGGCCATCCACGCGGGGCTGGGCGACAAATATTATGAATTACAGGTCGAATTCCATAATGTCTATCTTGACCGATGCCCCAACACGGAGATGACCGACCTTTTGAAGCGCCTGAAGAATAACTTTATCCGCAAATACTACCTCTTTGAGAATCCGGACAACGAGAACAGCGTTCTGGAGGAGACGAACCAGCAGCATTACGAGATCATTCGGCTGTTCCGCAAAAAGAAAGCTGCAGAGCTGGAACAGTACATCCGTGACGTGCACTGGGACAGCAGCAAGGCCAAGTTTGACTCGCTGCCGCCTCATCAGGCGTAACAGAGCCGACTGGATAAAAAGAATGAAAATACAATAAAACAGCAGCAGAGAGCGGCAACGGCCTCGTTCTCTGCTGCTGTTTATTCTATTTACGGTGGGTATTTAGCGATTTCAACGTCGGGGATGTGCAAATATACCAATGAAAAAGATAAAATACTGTTGACTTTTGTTGATGTCGTGCATACAATTATATTGTATACAGTATCCGGAAGCAAAACTGTATCAATACTTTATTGAGGTGCGGCTATGAAAAAGTTCAATCATGTTATTGTCAGGCGTCCCTGCAAGGCAATGGTCGAAGGAATCACCAGCGGCCTGTATCCCGGTAAACCCGATTATGCGTTGGCCTTGAAAGAGCACGACTCCTACATCGAAGCACTCAAGCAGTGCGATGTGGATGTGACGGTGCTCGAAGCAGATGAGCGCTACCCGGACTCCTGCTTTGTCGAGGACCCGGCGCTCATCACGAGTAAATGTGCCATCATCACCAACCCCGGCGCAGCCTCCCGCAACGGCGAAAAGAATGAGATCCTTGGTGCGATCCGCAAGTTTTTTGATGACGATCACATCGAGTACATCAAAGCTCCCGGTACACTGGAGGGCGGCGATGTGATGATGGTCGGAGACCATTTCTACGTTGGCCGCTCGGCCAGAACAAATGAAGAGGGCATCCGCCAGCTGACGGAGATCCTTGCCAAATATGGCCTTACCTGTTCTGAGGTCACGCTCGAGAAGGTGCTGCACCTGAAAACGGGCGTCAATTATCTGGAAAACAACAATATGCTCGTCTCCGGTGAGTTTGTCACGAAACCGGATTTTGAAATGTATCACCGCGTGGAGATCCCGGAGGAGGAAGCCTATGCAGCCAACTGCATATGGGTCAACGATACGGTTATCGTGCCCGAGGGATATCCAGCAGTGCTCAAAGCTGTGCAGGACATGGGCTACCGGACGCTTACGGTCGATACCTCAGAATTCCGCAAGCTCGACGGCGGCCTGAGCTGTCTATCGTTGCGGTTCTGAAAACTTTTTCCATGGGAAGCAGAGCAAAACACAAGATTTTGGCCGGCAGCCATGTGCTGCTGGCCTCTTTTTGGAAACGGGGAAAATGTACGGGCGTGTTATCCGATCATACAAGGAGACCCGTATTGCAGCAGATGCGCGGAACGACGGGAAGGGTGTCAGATATGAGACCTTGCGCAGCTGCGAAGCAAGGCTTGGAATCACCGCAACTGTTTTTCCTATGCGGCTGGTTTCTGACGACATCCTGCGAGACTTTTATAAACCGATAAAACCTGAAAATAAAAATCAAAAGTGTGACTTTTGCAACAGAATGTTTGAGAGAAAGCTGCTATAATCAAAACATCTCAAAAAACTGCTGCAGGCAGGAGAGGAAAAGACAGACAAAGCTTTGACGCAACGGATGATCCGAAAAAGCTTTTTACACCATTTGGAAAACGATAAAAATGAAAAGGAGAACCTATCATGGAGCAGAAGTTTTATATTTGCAAGCATTGCGGCAATATCATTGTCAAGATTAAGGACAGCAGCGTTCCTGTTGTCTGCTGCGGTGAACCGATGAGCAAGATTGTTCCGGGCGTGACCGACGCGGCGGTCGAGAAGCACGTTCCCGTCTGGAGCGTGGAAAACGGCGTCGTTCATGTCAAGGTCGGCTCTGTGGAGCATCCGATGCTGCCGGAGCACTACATTGAATGGGTGTCGCTTCGCACCAAGCAGGGTAGCCAGCACAAGGAGCTGCATCCCGGCGAGAAGCCCGAGGTTTTCTTTGCCCTTAACGAAGGGGACGAGGTCGAAGAGGTCTTCGCCTACTGCAACCTTCACAGCCTCTGGAAGGCGTAATAATATGGAAAAAACGGCGCTGAGATGAGCTGAGATGATTGGATTGCCGAAAAGCAAAAGCAGCGGAGCACAAATGTGCTCCGCTGCTTTTATTGCTAAGGGAACGCAGCACTGACGGCTGTTTATCAAAAATAGAAGGTGGGGAAGAGTGAGTTGCCCTCTGAGAATATTACGACACTTGGTATCGTGTTCGAATTTATCAGCATCTAATGGCAAACCATATTCCAACCAAAACTCAATGAGGGCAGACACCGTCGATAATTTCGTATCCCTTTTCCGCAAGGAGTTTTCCACCCATTCGCGGTTGGCTGTTCCGTTTTTGGCAGCTGCTAATTTTTTTCGTCGGCTGCCTGGAACTTTTTGGCATCTTCTAAAACGGTAGCGGCGTCGTTGCGGGGAATGGCAATGACACCATCGGGATCGGCAAGAATGATGTCGCCAGGGTTTACGTTGATGCCGCCGCAGGAGATCGGTACATTGATCTCACCGGGACCCTCCTTGTATGGGCCGCCTGGCGTTGTACCAGTGCAGTAGACGGGAAAGTCCCATTTGCTGATCTCGTCGATATCGCGGATAGGACCGTCTACGACGATGCCGGCGACCTTTTTCGTATAGTGCAGATACGATCAAATTTGAGATAGCAACACAGGAGAATAAATAGGAAATCGGCGGCACAGCACAGAGTCTTGCAAACTGAGGAACGGATTGTTGAGTGCACATCGGAAAGCAGAAATCGTTTATCGTTCTCTATTTGCCCCTGAATGGCATAGTGGCGAGAAGTTTCACACAAAACTTCTCGCCACTATTGTCTTATATGCGTCCTTACACGGTTAGATTCTATGATCACGCGGTACAAAACCGCTGCTCCTATTCCAGAGCTTATCAGACTTTACGAACAGCGCCTTTTGCAGTGCGAGCAGTCTCCGCAGCAGCCGCTACCTGATCTGGCCTTTTTTCGCCAGTGCAGGATGGCTGTGACAGCTGCAGCTGCGATGAGGACAAGAAGGGCCCAATCTAACAGATGCATCACAGGATCCCCACCAAGGTATAGACAGCAAGAGCCACGATCCATGCCACGCAGCATTGCATCATCACGACCCCAACTGTCTTCAGCGCTGAGCCGAATTCTCGTCGAATCGTGGTTACCGCCGCGATGCAGGGAGTATACAGCAGCGTGAACACCAGAAAGCTGATAACGGAACGACCGGTAAACATCGTAGAAAGTGCAGCCCCGCCTAACAGGATCTGCAGCGTACTGACCACAGATTCCTTTGCGATAAAACCGGAAATAAGGGAGGTTGCGCAGCGCCAATCCGCAAAGCCCAACGGTGCGAACACCGGCGCGATCCATCGACCAATGAGAGCCAAAAGGCTATCGGCACTGTCGGTAACTACATTCAGCCTGGTATCAAAACTCTGGAGGAACCAGATCACGATGGTAGCAAGAAAAATCACAGTAAACGCCCGCTGCAAGAAGTCCTCGGCCTTTTCCCAAAGCAGCAGCGCAACGCTCTTGAGGCTCGGAAGCCGATAATTGGGCAACTCCATAACGAAAGGCACGGGCTTTCCGCGGAACACGGTTTGGTTCATGATGAGGGCCGCAGCAATTCCAATCAGAATGCCCAGCAGATACAGTAGGATCATTATGAGCGCGCGGTGCGTTGGAAAGAACGCTGCGGTAAAAAATGCATAAATTGATATTTTTGCCGAGCAGCTCATATAAGGCGTGAGCAGGATCGTCATCTTGCGGTCACGGTCACTCGACACCGTGCGCGTTGCCATAATTGCCGGCACAGAACAGCCGAAGCCGATGAGCATAGGGACGATGCTGCGGCCGGACAAACCGATCTTTCGCAGAGGCTTGTCCATTACAAAGGCGACGCGGGCCATGTAGCCGGTATCTTCCAAGATAGAGAGGAAGAAAAAAAGCGTCACAATGATAGGCAGGAACACCAGCACACTGCCAACACCGGAAAAAATGCCGTCAATAATCAAGCTGTGTACCACAGGATTGATCTCATAGGCAGTCAAAGCTTGGTCTACAAGAAAGGTGAGGCCATCGATCCCGCCTTGCAGCCAGTCGGACAGACGCTGACCAATAACATTGAAGGTGAGATAGAAAATCAGCAGCATGACAAGCAGAAACGTCGGAATGGCTGTGTAGCGACCGGTGAGAATTCTGTCGATCTTCATGGAGCGGGCGTGCTCCCGACTTTCATGGCATTTCACCACAGATGATGCCACCACGCCTTCAATGAAGGTGTAGCGCATATCAGCAAGCGCCGCGTTGCGATCAAGTCCTGCCTCACTCTCCATCTGCACGATGCAATGCTCAAGCAACTCGCGCTCGTTTTGATCAAGTGCCAGACGGTCGGCAAGGTCATCGCCGCCTTCGATCAGCTTTGCTGCGCAGAAGCGAGCCGGCACACCGATGCGGTCGGCGTGATCGGCAATCAGATGCGTAACGGCGTGGATGCAGCGGTGAACGGCGGAATCATCCGCGCAGAAATCTGTCACCTTTGGCAGAGTTCTGCTCCGAGCCACAGCAATCGCCTGATTCACCAGCTCGCTCACGCCCTCACCCTTTGCGGCCGCGATCGGTACGACAGGGATGCCGAGCGAGGCGCTCATCTTCTGCACGTCGATGGAACCGCCGTTGGAACGCACTTCATCCATCATGTTCAGCGCCAGCACCATAGGTATCCGCAACTCAAGCAGCTGAAGTGTCAGGTACAGATTCCGCTCAATGTTGGTGGCATCCACAATGTTGATGATGCCGTCCGGCTTTTGGTTGAGGATAAAGTCACGGGAGACGATTTCCTCCTGTGTATAGGGCCGCAAGGAGTAGATGCCGGGCAGATCCACCACGGAGCAGCCTTTTTCGTCTATGATCTCTCCCATCTTCTGGTCTACCGTGACACCGGGAAAGTTGCCGACATGCTGATTGGAACCGGTGAGGGCGTTGAAGAGAGTCGTTTTCCCGCAGTTCTGATTTCCAACGAGTGCAAAGATCATTTCGGCTCGTCCTCCACTTCGATTTTTTGAGCCTCCTCTACGCGCAGCGTTAGCTCGTAGCCGCGCACGCGGATCTCGATAGGATCACCCATCGGCGCGACCTTCTGTAGAGTCACGCGGGTGTGCGGGATCAAGCCCATATCCAGCAGGCGGCAGCGCAAGGCTCCATCTCCGCCAACAGTGGTGATCACGGCAGAATTTCCCACTTTTAATTGATTCAATGTCATTCGCTTTCCTCTTTTCTTGCCCAGTTTTAATTTCATGGTAGCATTCCTGCTGCGGACTGTCAATACAGCCGAACCGGCATAATTCAAAGTGTGTAATAGGACTATTTGACCTTGTGCTGCAGAAAATGTTGAAAAGGTTCCTGCGGCAAGGAAAAGTCTTACAGCTCTTTCGCAGTTTTAATCGATCCGCAGCAATTCGTCATCGTCGGAGCATCCGAAGCGGTTAACATCGGAGTCAGGGAAAGACTGGTAAATGTGCACGTTCGAACGCGGAAAGCATTCTTGCAGAAAATCGCGGACCGGGAAAAGATCATGGAATCCGCTGAAGTGCTTTTTGCCGTCTTCAAAGGAGACCGAGTTCACGACAAGATGCAGATGACAGTGCGCAGAGTCCGTGTGCAGGGCATATACGACTTGGTGCCCAGGGAAAAGATGGCAGATATTCGGATGTTTGTAGCGTGATAAAAAATTGGTGCAGACTGTGAAAGAGCCCGATGAAGCGCACGCAATTGTGCAGCCCCATCAGGCCTTCCAAATGATGTTGACATGGTTGCCGTCGAGTTCGATTCGCTCGATGAATTCGGCGGCGATCAATTTTTTTTCGTCAAAAACAGAATGAGAAAAATCCAACCGCCGACTCTGAGACGCAGAATGCGGGGCGGTATGTAAGAGCTGTTCCCGCTCGGCGTGCAGTTTTTCAATCATTTTTGAGATATACACGACCGCCACATCGCTGCTCTCGGCGAGAGCGTTCACCAGACGATCGATTTTCTGCTCGATTTCCAAAACAGCTTTCGCCTGCACGTGGTCTTCATTTACTGAGGGAAACTCGGCGGGACAGGCATCGAGAATGTGCTGGAGCTCATTGGCAATATGGGTCTCCAGCTCTCTGAGGTCTACATCAATCGATTCATCACAGCTGCCGAAGTTGGACCGACCGGAGCAGACCAGCTTACAGCGTTGCTCCGACTTTATGTAGTTGACCTTGACGGCATAGCCGCATTTGCTGCATTTTAAGAGACCGGTCAGCCAGGAGTATTTACCCGCGTTGGCGCGGGGAAGCTGCATCTGTCCGGAGAGCTTGTCCTGCGCACGCAGCCAGAGGGATGACGGAATGATTCCCTCATGCGTGGACAGGCTGAGCATCTGCTCATCCTTTTTCGTGTACTTGCCGCGGCTGCGGTCGCGCTTCCCAATCAGAAGACAGCCATGGACGCCGTCAAAAACTTCGGGCATCTGGCGGATCTGGATGCCCTGCGCAAGGTAATAGCAGTAGACCGCTTCGTCAGCCTGCGCGTAGACGGGGTTCCGCAGAATACGGGACAGAGTCACGTTATCCCACGCCTCGCGCTTGGGGCCGTGAATGCCCTGCTCAGTCAGAGCTTTGGCAAGGGCGCGCAGCGATGTTTCAGACCGGACATATTCTTCAAAAATGTGGAGAACAGTCTTTGCGTTTTCATCGGCTATCAGAGATGAGACCTTGCGCCCGTCAAGCTCAGCTTTGGAAAGCGCATACCCGTACGGTGCGGGACCACCCGGCCATGCACCGAGGGAAACGCGGTGATGGTAGTTGTCGCGCACACGCTCCGCGGTCGTTTCGCGCTCAAGCTGGGCAAAGGTCATCACAATGTTGAGCATGGCCCGTCCCATCGGCGAGGAAGTGTCGAACTGCTCGTTGACGGACAGAAATTCGACATCGTTTTTACGCAGAAGCTCCCAGATCTGGCTGAAATCCGCGAGGGAGCGGCTGAAGCGGTCCAGCCGGTACACGACGATTTTTTTGACGCAGCCCGCCTCCACCGCCTCCATGAGCTCGCCGAAAGCAGGCCGCTTGGTGTTTTTGCCGGAAAAGCCCTTGTCCGAAAAAACAAGGGCATCGTCCACAGTAAACTTCCGGCACAGTTCGATCTGTCCCTCGATCGAAAGGCTGCCCTTTTTATCGATGGACTGACGCGCATAAATGGCATCCATCGGCCTCACCTCTGCGCGCGGGCAGCCAGCAGCAGAAGGCAGCGGCGGCAGATCGCCGCCTGACGCGCAGAGCGCTCTATAGGGTCAACGGTTGAATAAGTGTTTTTGATAATCATAAGGGTTTCCTCCTTCGAGAATGTATGAGCCAGGACCGGAAGTTATTCCGGACGGCTTTACCACCCTGTTGAAGGCTGTGTAAAAATGTATTATTTTTTCAGAAAATCTTGAAACCCTTGAAAATCCTAAAAAATCCAGACGACGCATGGCTTCCGCTGCGCTGATGGTACCCGCACGCCAGAGTTTTTCCACAGCATCAAAATTGCTTCGCTCAATCGGCTTGCGACCGGTGTATTTCCCTTGTGCTTTGGCGATGGCGATGCCTTCGCGCTGACGCTGCAAAATATACTCGCGCTCTAATTCGGCAACAGCGCCAAAAACAGTCAGCATAAACTTCCCTGTTGGTGTCGTGGTATCGATTGCCTCTTTCCTGCTGACGAACTCCACGCCTTTTTCGGATAGCTTTTCTATCAGCTCCAGCAGGTCTCGTGTGTTGCGGGCAAAGCGGCTGATGGATTCGACAATGACGGTGTCGCCCTTGCGTACGTAGTCCGTCATCTTTTTCAGCTCCGGACGGTCAGTGTTCTTACCGCTCAAGCGGTCGATGTAGACCTCATCAACACCGAGCTCCTGCATCAACACCTCCTGCCGCATGGTATTCTGCTCCTGTGTGCTGACGCGAATATATCCGATTTTCACAAAATCACCGCCTTTTAATCAATCTGAAACTAATATGTCCCAATGAAGCCGCCAAACAATTTGGCACGTGCCAAAATACGGAAAGCAGCTGCATTGGGACACTTTTTTACTGTTTCTGTAAGGTACACCCTAATGGGCTATTTCTTTCGCCCCTTCAGGTAGTTCTTCCCGCCGCGAATCATTAAAAAGACGTTCGCCGCCAGAACGCAGCCTGCGGCAAAATCGTAGAGCGGCGTGCCGATGACTGCGAAAAAGACCGGCATGAGATCACCTCTCTTTTCGAAGCATGGCGCAAACGCCCTCAGCCAGAAACAGAACAAAGAGCGTGAGCATCATTCCGGCCATTACGAAGTTTAAGTTCATAGTACCACCTCCTCAGCGCATTTTGCCGCGTGTACTGACCTTGCAGCTCGACTTGCTGCGGCCTTTGGCGCGGTGTACGTGCACGGAACAATACAGGTCAACGCTGCTGCCGCGCGCTTTGTAGTTACTCTTTGCTTTGATTTTTTGCTTCATAGTCACCATGTCCCTTCGTACAAAATTTCTTCGATATCGTCAGTCGTGAACCCCTGATCCAACAGCCGGTCAATCATCTCGCCTGTAAAGCCAAACGCCTTTGCGACCGATTTTAGCAGACGAATATGCTCGTCCTCCGTTTTCGGCGGTTCGGCGTACAACGATGCCCCCCAATAATCCCAAGACGGTCGGCAGAATTTGGACGTATCGAATGTCGCGCGGGTGATATGTCCCCTGCGGTCAATTTTCAGGAGATCTCCCATCTCCACTTCAACCATCCTTCTGTGCCCAAGTTGTTTGCCGCATCGGGTCAACGCTTTGTTCAGGATCTCGACAGTCGAGGCGTAAACGTAAACGCCACGCTCCGGAAAGTAGGCAATGCTGAGCGGGCTGTCCCCTTTGACGATCCACAGCGCACTCTGCTCATCCAGCACCGTAAATGAAAAAGATCCCTCGACCTGTTCAGCCATATAGCGAAGGCTGTCAAAGTCGAGGGATTTCTTCTGTTCAAGGAGCTGCACAGCGATGTAACTGTCCGTTTGCACCTTTGTTCTCGGCAGATGTTTTGCGTGTCGTAATTCAAGGTCATTCCACAGCACACCGTTGTGCGCCAGTGCAAAAGATTCTTCCTTTACATGACCGAAAAAGGGATGATTGTTGTAATTCTTTTTTGCACTACCCTGTGTCGTCATCCGCGTGTGCCCCATGACGGCGCGAGCTTCCGCAGGAATACGCAGATGCAGCCGATGCGCTGCCAGCGGACGCTTGTAGACTTGCAGCCCGCGTGAGGTGTTGTAGGCGATACCGGTGGCGTCGGTGCCGCGAGCTTCTGATGCGATAGAGAGCTCTCGAATCAGGTAATTTTTCTGTCTAACACTCAGCGCGCCAACGTAGTCAATGAATCCGAACAGGCAGCACATTAAACCTCCGCCTCGCTTTCAATCGGCTCGTTGACGTACAGGCGCCGCTCCTTCAAATACTGCACCAACTCGGGCTGTGTACAGCCGGAGACAAAGGTCGTCCAAGACATCGCCTTGACCTGCTCATCCGACATGAAAAGAGCCACATCACAGATCCGGTCAAGGAGCTGTAATGTGGCTATGAGCGTGTTGTATTTGAGGGTTCCACGGAAAATGCGGAATTCGATGGTGTTCTTGTTGGTGAGGTTGACACTGGTGTAGCGACCGGCGTGAGCGCTCTTCTTGGCGTGGTCTAAAAGCTCCTTTGGCTGATCCTTGTAGCCGTAGCGGGCGGCCCACTGGTCGAGCTGACTCTGTGTTCTTCGGCTGAATTTCAAAAGCTCTTCCCAATTCTTTTCAAAGAAGAATAGAATCCTGGCAATCACAGTGTCCTGCTGCGCTTCCGTCTCACCAAAAGCATTGCGGTTGACATGAACGTGAAGTCCGCAAGTGCCCGCCTGATGGCTGGTATAGCCCATCTGCACGGCCTTTCGCAAGATAGCAGCCCACGGCATTTCTGTTTGATGGTAGGCAAGCGTCATGGGATGTGTCACCATCTCAAAGCCGTCGTCCAGTGAGCCGTCATGCTTGCAGTAGAGATTTTCCAAGCCGTTGCCGTTGGCAATAGACATGACTTCGGCGGCGTTGTCGTCGTCTTCACCGGCGCCGTCCACTTCCAGCTCTACGCCGAAGAAGCGATTGCCGTCTCCGCGGAACAGCGGCTCGGGTTTGTAATAGTAGTCCTGGATCGGCTTGCGGGAAGTGCGGCTCGTGTAGCAGTCGTAGCAGAACGGATATTCGTTGCCATCGCTCTCACAGGCATAATAGGTCTGGCTGATGCGGATGAGATCGCCGCAGTTGTGACAGTTTGTGTAGTGACGGTCATAGCAGTCCTGACAGAGCGGCGTGGATTCGTCTCCGGCGTTGTCGTCCCGCCAGATGCGCTCACCGCAGTGAGAGCAGAGAACGGTTTTGGTTTCCAAACAGTCCGGGCAGAGAAGCTCACCGTTGAACGGGTAGAGTTCGCCCCGAAGGAATTCCTCACCGCAATTAGTGCAAACGAGCTTCGGTAGGGCAAAAATCTCACGGTACTTTTCAATCAAATCGTCCGGCAGTGACTCGAAATTTTCGCTGTCGGCTGGTGAGGAGCACAGGAAAAAAGGGCCACAGACAATGTCGTAAATCTCACCTGTTTCGGGGTGTTTCAAAGGCCGATTCTGGGGCAGACCGGTCAGCTTGCCTTCGTCGTTGCAGATCAGGGCGACGGGGTCTGAAAATGGATAGACAGCTTCGATGAGGCCGCCGACGAGGGCCTGCATGGATGCGAGAGAGCCATCAATTTCAATGGCGCGGGGGTCAGCATTCGGCTCGACAAATAAAATTCTCATGGTAATATCCTCCAAAAAAGATAGCAGTCAGAATTGCTTCTGACTGCTTCACTGGAATGATATCCAATTGAAAAAATACGCTTTTACGAGCGGAATCAAGCAACATCATGGTAAGAAGAATTAAGTAAAGCGAGGTAAACTACCATGATAGACAATGACCTACAACAAAGCCTGCGCGAACTGCGCAGCCATAGAAAATTACCTGAACGTGAGGGGGAATACTGGAGCGATGAAGAGCGGGAGGATCTGTCTCGAAAATTTAATGAAGGCGCCGGTATTTCGGAGATCGCGGTCGCATTGCATCGCAGTGAACCGGCAATTATGCAGCAGATTGAAAAGCTCGATCTATTTGACCGCAAGGAGAATCCACGTCGTCAGCGTGTTGCAAGACAGTTGAATTGCTTATGTGGCCGCTGCGGAAATGATCCGGCATTATGCCCGCTTCGGAAACAGTGCACAGCAAAAAAGGAGAACTGAAAATGTTTGAAAACTATGATGATATCCTGACCGTTGAAGAGGCCTGCGAAGCCTTAAGAATTGGTTATAATTCGATGTACGAACTCTTAAACACAGGCAAGCTCAAAGGCTATCGCAATGGCCGTGTATGGAGAATCCCGAAGGCAGCGCTGGTGGAATATGTTAGAGACAAGGCAAAGATGAATTGATGATTGCTTTGTGATTGGGCGGCGGACATGGGTGAGGCTTTGCAACACGAAATCCATCTATTGACAGAACGCGCACATATATTATAATTATAATAAATCCAATTTTTTTGGCTTTTAGCAGGGTGGACAAGATGGGAATTAAAGAGTTTAACGAGCGCTGGCTCGTGAACGGAATTGAAGAGGATTACAAGAGTTGGCTGCCACGCGGTGTAGTGAGTCGTCAAAAAGCATCACGTATTTTCATCGAGTCACCAACGGGAACAGGCAAGAGTTCATTTGTTCTCGATAAGCTGTTTCCCTTTGCAGCAGAGAAGAATTACAACATTTTATATCTGGCAAACCGTTCTGCTCTGAACCAGCAGATAAGAAATGCGGTAGCTCGGAAATTGAAAGTTAAGGGAAAAATCAAAAAAGATGAAGCCACTTTCTATTTACCAGGGTCATTTTGCTGCCTGACCGTTATAAACTATCAAGCAATCCCGTTAGATTCTACGGCACTTGAAACGTTCCTAAGCGATTACACGTACATCGTATTCGATGAAGCGCATTTTTTTGTTGAAGACTCTCTTTTCAATGCCAAAACAGGCCTGTTGTTAAAGTCGGTTTTGAACGCATCGCCCGATGCGGTATGGATATTCCTTTCGGCCACATTAGATGGATCAGAGGAATTGCTGCTGGCGGCAGCGGACAGGATTCAACCGAACAACCTCATCGACGCCAATTTGAATAAATTGGTATACCGAGATCACCGCATTGTGTATAAAAACAACTACCAAAGTGCCGTGTACACTCCTTCTTTTTTTCGCGGTATCGACGATCTGATGCCGGTAATCAACCGGACTGTGGGGGAGAAGTGGTTAATCTTTGTTTCGTCTATTCAGCGGGGCAAAGCGCTGCAGCAGCGTATTAAAAAAGAAACGGGCCGCAAAGCGGTATTTCTATCCTCAGAAAATAAGGCTGATAAGAGATGGAAAACGCTCTCTACTGAAGAACGCTATGACGAAGATGTGCTGATTACAACAAAGGTTTTAGACAACGGCGTCAATATTAGCGATAAAGGCGTGCGGCACATTGTCATTCCCTTTTGTGATCAGACCGAATTTATGCAGATGCTCGGACGAAGAAGAACAGCTGAGGGCGAACGGGTTTACCTTTATGTCGAGGTGCCAACAATTCAGAAAGTTAACACTTTAAGGCATGGCGTGGCGGCCAAGCGAAATGCGATCAATAGGGTAAATAGATGTAATCGATTTGATCCGAATAAGAGAAAAGCCTTGTTAGCAAAAATGTGGGAGGCAGGCCGCAAAGACATTAACAGTCTTTTTTATATCAACGAGGACGGCAATTTGGCCTCCAATTTTTTGGCAGAGAAAAAGCTGAAGCAGCTGAGCGATTTTTACGGTACGCTCGCGGCGCGTTACAAAGAAGGTGCGTGCTATGAAAAGACTGTACTGACATGGATTAAAATGGAAGATTCCGAGCCAGTCTATCTCGGACAAACAGCATCAGAAGATATCATCGGCTTTCTCTCGCGTTGGGAAGGCGAGAAAATACGGATGGCGGAATGGGAAAACTTTTACAAAGAATTTGAGCGTCTGTACGGTCAGGAATGCAGAAATCGGTTCCCGATTGACAGCGCAGAGTATCAAAAAGCGTTTTCCGTTCGAAAAGCGCCATCACGCCGAAAGTCGACGGTGAACTGTCAGATGCAAATACTTGGGCTGCCATACGAATTGAATAAAGAGAACAACTGTTGGGTTCTCTATAAGCAGAAGTAACGATAGACTCCCGTCAAGCTGTCTATGGTGGACTATTCTGTTTAGCCGTTGCCATGGTGCTGCGGCTGGTGCCCTATGTTCTTGGCCTGACTGTCATTGTGCTGGCGCTCTGGTTTTTGGACCGGCACGCACTAAAAACCGTGGACTGGGGACTGCTGGCCACCTTCGCCGCGTTCTTCACCTTTTCCGGCAACCTTGCTCGAATGGAAGCTGTCCACATACTGTTCGCTCGCCTTTTGTCCCACGGAACGATGCTGATCTCCGCGCTCACCTGCCAGATCATCAGCAATGTTCCTGCTGCCATTCTGCTCAGTCGCTTCACGCAGGATGCCCGCGCTCTTCTGGTCGGCGTCAATGTGGGCGGTGCGGGGACGCTGGTGGCGTCTCTTGCAAGCCTCATTACGTTTCGGGAATATACGCGCCGCGTTCCCGATGGCGGAAAGAGTTTTTTTCTCCTGTTTTCTGGGATCAGCTTTGCGTTTCTGGCGATTCTTTTGACTGCTATGTCCGTTCTGGGCTGGTAAGCCTTGCTATTGCCGATATGCAGTTTTGCGGCAGCTCCTATTGTATGTCCGGTGAATGCACAGCCTGAAGGGCGGAAGGCCTGAACCAGTCTGGCAGCGGGTTATGATAGCTGGGAGAAAGGCAGACATCAGAGATCGAAAAACAAGCCGCCGCAGGCGTTTCCAAGTGCTGCCAGTGGGGATTCCCTCGACTGGAAGGGCATCTCGGCGGGTGAGATCACGAAGCGTGTGACGGGCAAGGTGCAGAGCGGGTCGATCGTGTTGTTCCACAATGCGGGCGAGCATACGCCCGAGGCGCTGCCGGATATCCTCGACTACCTGCTCGCCGAGGGGTATAAGATCGTACCGATTTCGAAGATCTTGCTCACCTGTGACTATACCATCGACCACGAAGGCCGGCAGTGCCCGGCAGTGCAGTGAGCGTCCGATACCGCACTTGCTTGACCGTGTGTAAAGACGCGAAAAGGGGAGCCCTCTATCACAAGAGAACTCCCCTTTATGATTTCTTCCGTGCATTGCGGGGTGATTTTTTACGCGCCGATGATGATCGGCACCAGCGCTGCGGAGGTGATGCACATCAGCATGCCGGTACAGAACGAGTAGGCGACCGTTTCCGAGTTGCACACCTGCTCGACGATCGGCAGGCACACGTCAGTCGAGGCGGTGCCAGGGATGGTGATGGCCTCGATATAGCCGATCTTGCCCGCGATGACGGGCAGCAGAATGATACCGAGCATCTCGCGCAGCACATTGTGCAGAAACGAGACCGCGCTCGCCATCGTGTGCCCCGCGCTTGCGATGACGCTCGGGGCCATCGTGTACCAGCCGAAGCCTGCGCTGATGGCCAGTCCCTCGCGCAGCGTCATGGGTGAGAGCGCGGCATAGACCGCGCCGCCGAGCAACGTGCCGAGCACGGCGAAGATTGGGACTAAAATGACGCCGAGCCCCGCGTTGCGCAGAATGCGGGCAATGCTGCCGTCCAGCCCCATGGAAAAGCCGATGAGCCCCAGCATGATACACAGACCGACTACAAGATAGTCGCCCGAGCGGGACTGAAAGGCGGGTAGGTCGGTGCACACGCGGCGGATGACAAGATCACCGAGCAGCATCCCGACAACGACCATCAGCAGGATGATAAAAGACATTTTCGCGCCCGAGACGTCGGCCTTTTCGTGCACAGCCTCCGCTTCGTTGACGACTGCACCGGCGGGGTGGGCGTGGCGGTCGATGTGCAGCAGCTTTCGCACGGCGAACGCGCCGAGCATGCTGCCCACAGCAGTCAGCACCGTGACAAAAAGCGCCTGAATGCCGATGCTGCCGAGGCTCGACGTGACCTCCTCGTCTGCGCCCATGCGCAGGCCCATCAAAAGCACCAGCGCATAAACGGAAAGCGACATGAGCTTGTCCACGAATTTGAATTTTTCTGCGTACTTTCGCAGGCGCGAGGCCAGGAGGTAGCAGGCGATCATAATGGACCAGTAGAGTGCGAGCATTGCCATGAGAGGGGACCATCCTTTCGCCGCGTGGCGGCAAAGATAGAAAAAGGGCGGCGCGTGATCCACGCCGCCCTCTGCTGCTTTGGTAGAATTGGGAAATATCAGGCGAGGGTGTTGACCCAGGCGGAGTATTTGGCGAGGTTTGCGTCGCGCTCCTGCGCATCTGCGCCCTTGGTGAGGATGTAGACCTTGATCTTCGGCTCGGTGCCGCTCGGGCGCACGACGATGTGCGTGCCGTCGCAGAGCTCGAAGCGCAGCACGTTCGAGCCCGAGAGCGCGATCTTCGTGACCTCGCCGCTTGCGGCGTCGCGCGCGGTGCCATCCGAATAATCCTTGTACGTCGCGACCTTGACGCCCGCGATCTCGCTCGGCGGCGTCTCTCGCAGGGACTTCATAAGAGCGGCCATCTTCTCCGCACCATCTAAGCCCGGCATGACGAGGTTGTGCGTCTTTTCACCGTACCAGCCGTACTTTTCAAAGAGCGCGTTGAGCGCGTCGAAGAGCGTCATGCCCTGGGAGTAGTACCACGCGGCCATTTCGGTGAGCAGCAGCGAGGCCGTGACTGCGTCCTTGTCGCGCACGTAGTGGCCGATCATGTAGCCGTAGCTCTCCTCGTAGGAGAAGATGACGGTGTTTTTGCCCGCGCCCTCAAGCTCATTCATCTTCTCGGCCATGAACTTAAAGCCCGTGAACGTGTCGTAGCAGTCGAGGCCGTTCGCCTCCGCCACGGCGCGCGCCATCTCGGTCGTGACGATAGTCTTGAGCGCGGCGGCATTCGCGGGCAGCTTGCCCGCGCGCTTCATCGCACCGATCAGATAGTCGAGCAGCAGCACGCCCGTCTGGTTGCCGGTGACAGGCTCGAACTCGCCCTGCTTGTTGCGCACCATGATACCGACACGGTCGCTGTCGGGGTCGGTGCCGAGGATGAAGTCGACGTCGTTCTTCTTGGCGAGGTCAATGGCGAGGTAGAAGCCCTCGGGATTCTCGGGGTTCGGGGACACGACGGTCGGGAAATTGCCGTCGATGACCATCTGCTCGGGTACGCATAAAAGGTGCTTGATGCCTAGACGCGTCAGCGCCTCGGGCACGAGCTTGTGGCCGCAGCCATGGAAGGGCGTGTAGACGAGCTTGAAGTCGTCGGCGACCTTTTTGACGGTCTCATAGTCGTTGACCATGCTCATGACATTTGCCATGAAGCGCTTGTCACAGTCCTCACCGAGCATCGTGATGAGACCCTTGTTGACGGCTTCGTCAAAGTCCATCGACGTGACGCCGGTGAAGATGTCGATGTGCTCAAGCTCCCTGGCGATCGCGGCGGCGTGCTGGGGCGGCAGCTGCGCGCCGTCCGACCAGTAGACCTTGTAGCCGTTGTACTCCTTGGGATTGTGCGACGCGGTGACGTTGATGCCCGCCTCGCAGCCGTATTCGCGCACGGCGAACGAGAGCTCAGGCGTCGGGCGCAGGGACTCAAAGAGCTTGACGGTGATGCCGTTGCCCGCCATGACGCAGGCCGCGGCGCGCGCAAACTCCATCGAGTGGTTGCGGCAGTCCATGCAGATGGCGACGCCCTTTTTCATGGCCTCTTCGCCCTCAGCGCGGATGACGTTGGCAAAGCCCTGCGTCGCCCAGCGGATGACGTGGCGGTTCATGTTGTGAAGGCCAACGTACATCGTGCCGCGAAGGCCGGCCGTGCCGAATTCGAGCGGACCGTAGAAGCGGTTTTCAATCTCCTTTTCGTCGTTTGCGATGGCCTTGAGCTCATTTCTCTCGTCCTCGCTCAACGCGGGGGAGGCGAGCCACTTTTCATATTCCTGACGGTAATTCATTGCATGTCCTCCTGTTCCGGAATTTCATCAATGGGGCGGATCAGATTTTTCGCGTCCTCGAGCATCGAGGACGGCACATAGAGCCATGTGCCGCTGCCGGGCGTGCCGAGCACGATCTTGCCGAACGAGCCCTCGCCCTCGTACTTGCGCAGCACGGGGATGTCATACGAGCGGAGCATGGCGCAGAGCATGTCCGTCTCGGCGTTCGTGTCCATTGCGACGGTCAAAAGCGCGGGCTCCTCCGGCGTGCCGTCGGCGGATTTGGGCCAGCGCTGCAAAAGGTCGTTTTCTGTCTTGCCCCAGGTGAGCTTCACTTCATCCGACATGGGTGGTGTCCTCCTTTATATTGATGATGAGTCATTTGTGGTATTTGGTTCCGGCCTCGATCTGGTAGGCGCGGTAGATTTGCTCGAGCAGCATCACGCGCGCCAGGTGGTGCGGAAATGTCATCGGCGACATCGAGAGCCGCAGGTCGGCTTTTTTCTTTAAGTCCTCGTCAAGGCCGAAGCTCGACCCGATGAGAAACGTCAGCTGCGACGCGCCGCGCGCGGCGAGCTGCTGCATTTTCTGCGAAAGCGCTACGCTGCTCATCTCCTGCCCCTCAATGCACATGGCGATGAGCGAGCCGCCCTTGGGAAGCTTCTGCTCGACGAGCGCGGCCTCTTTTTTGAGGGCCTGGCGGATCTCCGCCTCGCTCGGCTCGTCGCCGAGGCGCTGCTCGGGCAGCTCCAAAAGCTCTAACTTGCAGCAGCGCGAAAGGCGCTTTTCATATTCCTTGACGGCCTGCTCGTAGAAGGGCTCCTTCAGTTTTCCGACGCAAAGGACGGTGATCTTCTGCATACGTGTACCTCGCTGATGGTGTCGCGCGGCGCGGTGGCAAGGCGGACGCTCAGTCCGCTCGATTGCAGGGCGCGGCCGACGGTGTATTCGGCAAGCTCGGGGGAGTTGTTCTCGTCGCTCAGGTGCGCGAGCAGAATGTCGCTCGTGCCCGCGCGGACGCATTCGATGGCGAATTCCGCCGCGGCGTCGTTCGACAGGTGCCCGTACTCGCTCAGGATGCGCTGCTTGAGATAATAGGGGTAGCCGCCGTTTTTGAGCATCACGACATCGTGATTCGACTCGAGCAGCAGCATGTCCGCGCCGAGGGCGACGTCGTGCGCCTCATCGGTGACAAAGCCCGTGTCCGTCAGCACGGCGAGCGAGCCGGCGTCGCTCTCGATGCGGTAGCCGACGCTTTCTTTCGCGTCGTGCGACGTGCGGAACGAGCGGACGTGCAGGTCCTTGATCGTAAACTCTTTGCCCGCGGCAAAGGTGCACAGGTGCGGCTCGGGGTATTGGATGGCCGCCGCGGTGCCGAACGTCGTATACAGCGGGGCGGGGCATTTTTTGGCGAGAGTCACAAGTCCTCGGACATGGTCGATGTGCTCGTGCGTGATGAGAATGCCGTCGAGGTCGTCAAGCGTGAGGTTCAGCACCGCGAGCGACTGTGTGATGCGGCGGCAGGAGATGCCCGCGTCGATGAGAAGGTGCGTATCGTTGTGACAGACGAGCGCGGCGTTGCCGGCGCTCGAACTGGCGAGGGTGTAAAATTCCATGGGATGATTCCTTTATATCGATTCACCGAAATCATACCACAGCCGCGCGCAATAGTCAAAAAGAAAAAGCCCCCGCACGGGGGCTGTGAGAGGGAGAAGAAAGCGCTGTCAACCGGCGGGGAAAGCGAGCCCCGCCATGAAGCCGTTTTCGCCGGTGCAGACGATGTCGCCCGCGGCGAGCGCGCCGTCGCAGACGTACAGGTCGGCCTGACAGGGGAGCGAGGCGTCAGGATAGTTGGTCACAACATAGGTGTAACGCGAGAGCGTCTGCCCGCAATAGCGTGTGAGGTCAAAGCCCTGCGAGAGCTGGAGGTCGTTGTAGCTCAAATACGGCTCTTCGAGCATTTCGCCCAGCGTGACGCTCAGCGTTTCGATCGGCTGGTCGTTCACCTCCCAGCCGAGGGAGGCAAGATACGCAATGCGCTCTTCATTTGTTCCGGCGGCGATGACGGGCGGCGGAGACGAATGCCGGCACGCGCGCAGCGCCAGAAAGAGCGAGAGCAGCAGCGCGAAGATGAGCAGAATTTTTACAACGCGGCGTTTGGAGCACTTGGCGGTGATGATGAACATGAAGCGACCACACCCTTTCGATAAAAGCTATTCCACCAAAAGAAAAAGTATGCTACACTGATACTTCAGAATGCAGAAAGGCGGGAACCACCATGGCACAGCAGAGACTTGACAAGATCATCGCCTCGACCGGGCGCTATTCGCGCCGCGAGGTCAAGACCCTCGTGCGCGAGGGTCGCGTGCTCGTCGACGGGCGCATCGCGGCCAGCGCGGAGGACAAGTGCGACCCCTTGACCGCGCGCATCAGCGTGAACGGCGAAGAGATTTTTTATCGCGAGCACACGTATGTGATGCTCCACAAGCCTGCGGGCGTGCTCTCGGCGACCGAGGACGGACGCGGGGAGACGGTGCTCGACCTGCTTGCGCCCGAGTATCGAAAGATCGGCCTGTTTCCCGTCGGGCGGCTCGACAAGGACACGGAGGGGCTGCTGCTTCTGACCGACGACGGCGCGCTCGCGCACGACCTGCTCGCGCCGAAAAAGCACGTCGACAAGGTCTACTTTGTCCGTACCGACGGCGCGCTCGACGACGCCGACAGTAAAGCCTTCGAGCAGGGCATCACGCTCGGCGACGGGCTCGAATGCCTTCCGGCAAAGCTTGAGATTTTAAAGAGCGACGTGCAGAGCGAGGCGCTCATCACCATCCGCGAGGGCAAGTTCCACCAGATCAAGCGGATGCTGGCCTCGCGCGGAAAGCCGGTCGTTTACTTAAAGCGGCTGAGCATGGGCTCACTCACGCTTGACGAGGGGCTTTCCAAGGGCGAATACCGCCTGCTCACGGCGGAAGAGATCAAAAACCTGCGGGAAAGTGGGCAATTTGCCCAAGGAAAAGCGGGCGCGGACAAGTAAGCGTTTGTCCTTCTTTTACGGAATGCCTAAAAAAGAAGAAAAAAATTGTTGAAAAGAGAAAAAAGTTCTTGCAATCGTCAGACGGAGAAAGTATAATAGTCCCATCAAGTTGGCAGAATGCACAAACTCCCTAATAAATCAAGGAGGCACGGAATATGTCCGGTAGGATTTTTCAGAACATCGTTTTACAGTTTAAGGAAACGACCGATACGGTCATTGGCGTGATCGACTCCGAGGGCACGGTCATCGCCTGCACCGACCTGCCGGAGATCGGCCAGCGCTGGCCGCATCTGGTGCAGCCCATCAATGAGGCCGAGGGCGCCTGCACTGCGCTCGAGGGCAAGACCTTCAAGGCGCTCGAGGGCTGGGGCGGTCAGTTCGACTTTGCGGCCTTCACCCGCGGCGAGGACGCGCTCAGCTCGACCGTCTGCAGCATGGCGACCGTCGCGCTCAACACCGCCAAGAGCTATTACGAGGAAAAGCACGACAAGACGTCGTTTGTCAAGAGCATCCTCTCCGATAACATTCTTTTAAGCGATATCTACGTCCGCGCCAAGGAGCTGCACGTCGAGGCCGAGCTCAACCGCGGCGTGTTCGTCGTCCGCCGCACGGACGAAAAGGCCGACGCTATCCCCGTCGAGACCGTGCAGAACATCTTCCCCGACCGGCAGACGAGCTTTGTCCTTTCCATGGGCGAGGACGATGTGGTTCTCGTGCAGCAGCTTGGCGACAATGTTGAGATGAGCGACCTTGAAAAGACCGCCGCGCAGATCGAAGAGACGCTGCGCGTGAACGGTGAGAGCACCGTGGTCGTCGGTATCGGCACGGTGGCGACGCACCTGCGCGACCTCGCGAAGTCCTATAAGGAAGCGCAGATGGCGATCGAGGTCGGCAAGGTCTTCGACACCGAGAAGTACATCATCAGCTATGAAAACCTCGGCATCGGCCGCCTCATTTATCAGCTGCCGACGACACTGTGCGAAATGTTCCTGCAGGAGGTCTTCAAGAAGAACCCCATCGACGCGCTCGACAAGGAGACGCTCTTTACGATCAACAAGTTCTTCGAGAACAACCTCATCCTCTCCGAAACGGCGAGAAAGCTGTTCGTCCACAGAAATACGCTCGTCTACCGTCTCGAGAAGATCAAGAAGCTCACGGGCCTCGACCTGCGCGAGTTCGACGACGCCATCACCTTCAAGGTCGCGCTCATGGTCAAAAAGTACCTTGCCTCCCGCGGCATCGAAGCGTAAAGAAAGAATTTGACAAGGGCTGTCTTCAGACAGCCCTTGTTTTTTCGCCATTTTGCGGCAAAAAAGTTGAAAGTTTACATAATTACCTGTTGCCATCGCGGACTTGCCGCGCTATAATAAAGACTGAAAATTTGCTGGATCGAGTCAAAACCTGCTGGAAACTGAGGGAAGAGCATGATACGCCTGAACGATGTAGTAAAGGAATACGAGAGCGGCACGACGGCCTTAAAGGGCATTTCGCTTCGCATCGAGGATGGGGAGTTCGTCTTTTTGGTCGGCCCGAGCGGCAGCGGCAAGTCGACGATCATCAAGCTGCTCACCGGCGAGATCGTGCCGACATCCGGTCAGATCGCCGTCAACGGCTTCAGCCTGACGAACATTGCCGAGCGGCAGATCCCGCTGCTGCGCCGCTCCGTCGGCGTCATCTTCCAGGACTTCCGCCTGATCGAGAAGAAAACGGTCTACGAGAACCTGGGCTTCGCCATGCGCGCCGTCGGTTCTTCGCCGCGCGAGATCAAAAAGCGCATCCCCTATGTGCTTGAGCTCGTCGGACTTGAGGAAAAGACCGACCGTTATCCCAACGAGCTCTCCGGCGGCGAACAGCAGCGCGTGGCCATTGCGCGTGCGCTCATCAACAACCCCAGCACCATCATCGCCGACGAGCCGACGGGCAACCTGGACCCCGCGCGCTCGCTGGAGATCATGCGCCTGCTCGAGCGTATCAACCAGCTCGGCACGACGATGGTCGTCGTCACGCACGAGAAAGATCTTGTCAATCAGTTCAAAAAACGCGTCGTCACGCTCGAACAGGGCGTCATCACGAGCGATGGCGACGGCGTCGGCTATAATGCGAGGTAAGCTATGCGCAAACACGATTTTTCTTACTTTTTCGGCGAGGGCATGCGCAACATGTTCTCGCACGGATTCATGTCCTTTGCGGCCGTGGGCATCACGGTCGCCTGCCTTGTCGTCATGGGTACATTTTCGCTCGTGGCGTACAATGCGCAGGTGCAGCTCCAGCAGCTCGAGAGCGAGTATGAAATTCTCGCCTTCGTGGACGAGAGCTGCGACGATGCGCAGACCAAGGCCGTGGGCCGCGCCATTGAGCAGCGTGACAATGTGAAAGAATGTGTCTTCATCAGCAAGGAAGAGGCGATGAAGTCCTTTGAGGCGCGTTACGAGGGGGACAACATGTTCCAGAACCTTGACCCCGAGATTTTGCGCGACCGCTACGCTGTCTATGTTGACGATCTGAGCATTTCCGGCAAGACTGCGCAGGATATCTTCGACAATGTCGAAGGCGTTGCCAATGTCCGCGTGGACGAAGACATCGCGGGCGGCTTTATCACGCTGCGAAATGTTGCGAGCGTAGTGTGCATCGCGCTCATTGCCATTTTGCTGCTCGTGTCGGTCTTCATCATCTCGAATACCATCAAGCTCACGACATTCGACCGCCGCGACGAGATCGCCATTATGAAGATGGTCGGCGCGACGAACGGCTTCATCCGCTGGCCGTTCGTGTACGAGGGCTTTATGATCGGCCTTCTCAGCGCGGTGCTTGGCTTTGGCTTGCAGTGGCTGCTGTATGAATCGGTCGCAAAGAGCCTTGCGATGTCCGACCGGCTGCAGCTGTTGACGATCGTCGACTTTTCGTCGATCTGGCGGCCCGTGGCTGCGATCTTTGCCGCCGCCGGTATCCTGATCGGTGTGGGTGGCAGCCTGACGGCTATCCGCAAGTTCCTGCACGTGTGAGGGAGACGGACGATGAGCAGAAAAAAGATCGCACGCATCCTCCTGGTGCTGGCCGTCTTCGCGTCGCTGACGCTGACGGAGCTGACGCCGCTTTCCATGGTGCAGGACGCCTCCGCCGTCACGCAGGCGGATATCGACAAGCTCAAGGACGAGCTCAGCGGCATGAACTCGGAAAAGTCGCAGCTTGAAAAGGAGCTCAAGTCCATCCAGAACGACAAGAGCGCCGCGCTTGCGCAGAAAGAGAATATCGACAAGCAGATCAACTTGCTTCAGTCGGAGATCAAGGGCGTTGAGTCGCTCATCAGCGAGTATGAGACGCTGATCACGCAGACCGAGCAGGAGATCCGCGAGAACGAAGAGGAAGAGGCGCGCCAGTACGAAAAGTTCTGCGAGCGTGTGCGCTCGATGGAAGAACGCGGTACGGTGTCGTACTGGTCGGTGCTGTTCGACTCGGCGAGCTTTTCCGACTTGCTGAGCGCCATGGACTTCATCAGCGAGATCATGGACAGCGACCAGAAGGTCATCGACGATCTGCGTGCCCTGCGCGAGCAGATCGAGCAGAAGAAGGCCTCGCTCGAAACGTCCCTTGCTGAGCAGCAGAGCGCCAAGGAGACGCTCGTCGCCAAAAAGAGCGAGCTGAACACCCAGCGCACTGAGGCGGAAAAGGTGCTTGCCGAGCTCAAGGCCAACGAAGCGCAGTACAAGCAGGTCCTTTCGGAAAAGGACGCCGCGATGGAGCGCCAGCAGGCGGAGATCGTGCGCCTTTCCCGTGAGCTTGCCGAAAAGAACGGCAACACCACCGTGACCTATGGCGGCTACATCTGGCCGTGCTCGAGCAAGTATATCACCTCGCCGCTCGGCGCGCGCTACACGGGCATCGCTGGCGCGTCGAGGAATCACGCGGGCATTGACATCGGCCGCGTGGGCTACACGACGCAGGCCGTCGCCGCCAAGGCGGGCACGGTCATCATCTCGGCTTACAATAAGTACCGCGGCAACTATGTGGTCGTCAGCCACGGCAGCGGCAACACGACGACGTATCAGCATTTGTCATCCCGTTCGGTCAGCGTGGGCACGTATGTCGCGCAGGGTCAGGTCGTCGGCATCACCGGTACGACCGGCGTGAGCAGCGGCCCGCACCTGCACTTTGAGATCACCGAGAATGGAAAGATCATCAACCCGCTCAAGTACCTCACGGACTATATCAAGGGTTGGTAAACCGCATAACGCACAAGCTCCCCGCCATATACTGGCGGGGAGCTTTTTTGCGGGGAGGGGTCATTTTGCAGGGATTGGTCTGCTATCGGGACACGGGGGAGAAAAACGGCGCGCGCATGCTCTGCGGCGTGCGCTTTGACGCGGCCTACGCATCGCGCGGCGAGGGAATGCTTGCTGCACTTTCGGCCAAGCGCGCAGCAAAATACCTGCAAAAGCGCCGTGTGAGTTATGCCGTGTTTCCCAAGGATTATCCATATGCGGAGGTATTTGCGCGCTGTGGTGTCCTGCCGCCGCCCGAGCAGCCGCTGCGCATGGCAAAGGCGGCGGAGATCATCCGCCGCGCGATGGCGCGGCTCGGCCTTGCGCCGGAGCGGGCACGTATCGCGCTGTGCGCACCCTCGCAGAGTGCGGCGCTCGAAGCGGCGGCGCGCGAGCTCTCTAAAGATGTGCGCTATCTTGCACTCTGCGCGCCGAATGGCGAGCGCCTTGCGCGCACGCTGCGCTGGGACTGCGGCGCGAGTGTCCATACATTGCAGACGGACGAGAGGATCGCCGCCGATCTGAGCGTTTGCTTCGACGATTTCCCGCTGCCCGACGGCCTTGTGCTGCCGCTGGGGAGCGGTGCGGTTTCTGTCGCCTATGGGACGGAAAACCTGGGCGATGCAGCGATGATCTGGAATGAAGATCAGCTCATCTGCGCACTCTACGCCTCGCTTGCGCGCCGCGCGGACGAAATTTGGGTAAAAGATGTGAAAATGCCGCCCAATGGGGGAGAAAACGCAAACTTACCTTGACAACACGGGGCAAAATCACTATAATTATTTCGCTAAAATGGTATTCGTGTGCGCGCCGCGCAATTTTGCGGGCGCGAAAGAAAGGAACGATCTCAATATGGCGAACATGAAAAAAGAGTACAAGATGAGCGCGGAGCGCAAGGAAGAGCTGCAAAAGGAGCTCACTTACCTCAAGACCGTGCGTGAAAAGGAAGTGGCGGACCTCATCAAAGAGGCGCGCGGCTTCGGCGACCTGAGCGAAAACAGCGAATATGATGAAGCGAAAAACGAGCAGGGCAAGCTGTACTCCCGTATCGCTGAGGTCGAGGAGATCCTGCTGCACACCGTCATCGTCGACGAAAACGACGCGGGCACGAACGGCATCAGCATCGGTTGCCGTGTGACCGTGCAGGATGTGAAGTCCGGCCGCGAGCTGCCCGAGTATAAGGTCGTCGGCTCGCAGGAGGCCGACCCCATGCACCGCGCCATCTCCGAGGATTCCCCCTTCGGCAAGGCGCTCATGGGCGCAAAAGAGGGCGACGAGGTCATGGTGGAGGCCCCTGTCGGCACCATCGTCTACCGCATCGTCAAGATCGAACGTTAAGCTGTATTATATAGAGTAGGAGTAAAGAAATATCATGGCTGAAGAAAATATCCAGACCAACGCTCCCGAGCAGGACCTCAGCGAGATCCTGAAGGTCCGTCGTGAAAAGCTCGCAGCGCTGCGCGCCGAGGGCCGCGATCCCTTCAAGGAGACGCGCTTCGACGTGACGCACCACGCTCAGGACATCAAGGACAACTTTGACGCGCTTGAGGGCAGCGAGGTTCGCGTCGCGGGCCGCCTCATGAGCAAGCGCGGCATGGGCAAGGTCAGCTTTTGCGATCTGCAGGACAAGTCCGGCCGCATCCAGCTCTACGCCCGCAAGGACGAGATGGATGAGGAGGAGTACAACCGCTTCAAAAAGTACGACATCGGCGATATCGTCGGCGTCGAGGGCGAGGTGTTCCGCACCCAGCGCGGCGAGATGAGCGTGCGCGCCAAGAAGATCACGCTGCTCAGTAAGTCTCTGCGTCCCCTGCCGGAGAAGTACCACGGCCTGACCGATAAGGAAGCGCGCTACCGTCAGCGCTATGTGGACCTGATCATCAACCCCGAGTCCAAGCGCAACTTCGAAATTCGTTCGAGGTTTGTCGCGTATCTGCGCCGCTATCTCGACTCCATCGGCTTTATGGAGGTCGAGACGCCGGTTTTGAGCCCCATCGCGGGCGGCGCGAATGCGCGCCCCTTCATTACGCACCACAATACCCTCGATATCGACATGTACATGCGCATCGCCACCGAGCTGCACTTAAAGCGCCTGATCGTCGGCGGCATGGAGCGCGTGTACGAGGTCGGCCGCATCTTCCGCAACGAGGGTATGGACACCAAGCATAACCCCGAGTTCACCACCTGCGAGCTCTATCAGGCCTACACGAACCTCGACGGCATGATGGACATCCTCGAGGCCATCCTCTCCGGCGCCGCGAAGGAGATCCTCGGCACCTATCAGATCCAGTGGCTCGGCAAAGACATTGACCTGACCCCGTCGTGGAAGCGCGTCACGATGGCTGACGCCGTCAAGGAAGTGACCGGCGCGGACTTTATGGCGATCGAGGGCGACGCCGAGGCCGCCGTCGCGCTCGCCAAGAGCGTCGGCGTCGACATGGACGGCGTGGACAAGACCTGGGGCAACGCCCTGTACGAGACCTTCGACCAGAAGGTCGAGGAGACCCTCGTCCAGCCGACGTTCATCACCATGTACCCCGTCGAAGTGAGCCCGCTTGCCAAGCGCAGCCCGTCTGACCCGTACCTCACCGAGCGCTACGAGATGTTCGTCTGCGGCTGCGAGATGGGCAACGCTTTCACTGAACTCAACGACCCGATGGATCAGTACGAGCGCTTCAAGGCGCAGGTCGAAAAGCGCGCCAACGGCGACGACGAGGCCGAGATGATGGACGAGGATTACGTCATGGCCCTCGAATACGGTCTGCCCCCGACGGGCGGCCTGGGCTTCGGCATCGACCGCTGCGCGATGATGCTCTGCGGTACCGACTCCATCCGCGACGTCATCCTCTTCCCGACAATGAAACCTCTCGGAGAGTAATACTTGAAAAATGTTCTGAAATGGGCTAAAAACAAGGAAAGATGCCTGTTTTTAGAACAAAAAGTTGTAGCATTTGAGAAGCGATTTTCATTTTACCACAGCTTTACCACATTTGCCGAACATACCACGGTTTTACCCCGGTGGGGGCCAAAAAATGGCGCATTATGTGGATGAAGTTTCCTGTTGACAAAACAGAGAAATCCGCCTATAATGATAATAGAAACAGTAATGTTTCCGGTGTGAGAGCACCGTAAAAAGTTGTGCTGGGAGTGGGACAGGATAAAAACCCACGCCGAATGACATCTTAACTGGGTGTCGCGTCCGGCAGCGGGAATTAACTGCTGTAGTCCATGCGGGGGACTTAATTATTTCCGCACCAATAGACGCTTTAACTGGGCGTCGCGGCTGACAACCAGCAGAAAACTCTCTACTCAAGCAGCTAAGGAGGAATAGCGTTGGCTATTCCTCCTTTTCTATGATTATGTTTGTCGAAAGAGGCAGAGATATGGATACAAAAAATATCAAGGACGAACAGATCCGCAAGCAAATCATAACTGCCTCAGAAGTGTATCGGGACAAACTCGCTGGTAGAGTTTTCTTATATGTGTATGGAGAATCTTACTTTGAAGTAGTTTTTCCGACAGATCGCTTCAGGCACTTGACTGGCGTAAATTCTTCTATCAGTGCTCAAGAATTTTATGACAAAGCAAAAAGTTCAATGCTGTCTGCTGGTCAGATCTTCTATGACAGGGAGCATACATACAGAGGTGCGAAGAGAAAACTTCCGTGCTTGACGATGTTGCCCGCACTGACAAATAATGTTGTATGCGTTGTAAAAGATATGAAGACTGTCACCCTTACTTACAAAATCGGTGTAACCAATTTAGATTTTACGATTGGTTTGTCTGAGAATCTTGATTTGGAAGGAAATAAGATAAACGATTGGTTTTTACCCAGAACATTGCGCGTGAAGGATAAAGCGATTGAGAGTAGCGCTGACGCGGAGTTCATTGATTTTATCTTTTCTAAGGATGCTTCTGTGGACAAGTATTCTACAATGACATACGCTGATAAAGATAAAAAGCCTCCATTGGTTATCAAAGATTTTCTTTCTGATGATCTTGTGAAGTATCTATATTGACAAAGTTGCGACTAATCGAATGTTGGTTCTTTTACCAGGGGGTTGGCCTACGGGCTGACTCCCTGTTTTTTTGATAAGAGAATAAAGATAGGGTACAGATTTCCGCAATGGATTTCTGTACCCTATTTTTTTTGCCAGCGGAGCCGCTGGGCAACGCAGGAGCGGCGATTAAAATGTTCGAGGGTGGTTTCACCTTTAAGATTTGAAGCGCTCAGAGGGGTTGTAAATGGCTTTTACAAAGGTTTGTTAAATCTGGTGCATTTACAGTGTCCATAGGGATCGCTATGCCTCAACCAATAGCTGCTAACCTCAACGGTGCGTCCACAATTCTGGCAGAGGCATTTCCAGCGAGTTTCATTACCTTTGATCCTCTCGTTTTTTACCGGCTCGATTACATTAAGAAAACCGAACGTCTGATTTGTAAGGTCATGCTTAATTTGAGATCGGGCGCAACCGCAGGATCTGGTTTTTCCATTGCGGAGACTATCGGAGAGGACAGATACGATATTTCCGCATTTGCATTCGCAGATCCATTTCGCTTTACCTGGTTTTGAGTCTGGGTCTTTCTCTATTACTTTCAACTTGCCAAATGTTTTGCCCCTCAAATCAATGAGGGTGGGAGAGGGAGTATGCCGAAGACAGCCGCATGATTTTGTACTATTGGTTCGTAGCAGATTTGTAGAGGACACGACAATGGTATTGCCGCACTCACACTGGCACAACCACATAGGACGGCCTGGTTTTCTGTCCTCAACCCTTTTTATAACGGTCAGCATATCAAATGTGCGGTCGGTAAGGTCTCTCAGCTTTCCCATTGAAATCCTCCTCAAGAGATCTTGATTTTTCCTTCGAGGTTGGAGAAAGATTCTTTCTTCTTTTCCTTCGTAGCTTCGGCATAGATGTTCATGGTAGTTTCAATATCAGCATGACCCATGATTTCCTGAATGACTTTAATATTTCGCTCGTTCTCACAAAACCGCGTACAGAAAGTATGACGCAGATTATGAGCAGAAAAGTGACGAATCAATACAGGATCTCGCCCCTCTTGATCGGCCAGCACCGTTTCATCTTCGATGTAGGCGGCACAAATACGGTCAATAGCTCGGTTGACACTATGAGGAGAGAGAGGATCACCGTAGCGGTTTTGGAAGATGAAGCCAGTATACCCGTCAACAATGGACTCATTGAACCCGACTATCTTTTGCGTTTCCCATTCTGCTTGCAGAGCGGCTTTGACCTCTGACAACATAGGCACAATACGGACGCCGGCGCTTGTTTTTGGTGTTACGATATGGAAACGTGCCTTTTCGTCTTCCTCATACTTTCGGTAGACCATATTGTGGTTGATACTGATGATCCCTTCGTCAAAGTCGCAGTCTTCCCAGCGCAGGCCAATGGCTTCACCGATACGGCATCCAGTACCAAGCAAGACAGTGAACAAAGGGAGCCAATGATTATAAACTTTGTGATTTCTCATATAGTCAATAAACGCCGTCTGCTCTGCGATGGTCAGTGCATGACGCTTTGGCTTCTCCCAGTTGTGGCTCTTTTTGATTTCCGCCATCGCTCCGGTAGCCGGGTTGATACGGATGTAATTATCACGGACGGCCAGAGTAAATATGGGGTGGATGATGGTGTGAATAATTTCCATAGAGTTAGGTTTGAATCCCTTCTCTTTGATGAGCTTGTTATAGAAAGCCTTGACATCTGAATATTTGATACTGGCTATCTTTTTCTTGCCAATATCGTTTCGCACGTACTTGTTGTACATATAAAGGTAATTGCTACGAGTGGTATCTTTCAGCTCGGGCTTGTTTGCCATATACAACTCGAACAGATCATTGAGCGTAGCTTTGTTTTCGACCGCAGCCTTGATGCCGTCTTCCAGATCGCGGTTGATCTTTCGTTCTTTTTCTCTAAGGCAGAGATCGTCTTTGCAGCCCGGAGGGAGGCGGTCAGTTGGAACCAGCCGTTTGCTATATACGTCATGCCGAACACCATCTGCGTCGGTGTAAGTAAAACGGTAGGTACCGTCTTTCCTTTGGGTTTCGCCGTCTTTTAAGATACGACCTTTGTTGTCTGTTCGTTTTAAGCCAGCCATACTTATCATCCTCCTTTGTTTCGATGGTAAGTCTACAGTTACATAATATCTTGAGGGGTTTCTAAAGTCAAGCGATAAAATCGCTAATAGGTTACTTTGAAAACTGTCTATTGATTTTTGTGCTTTAGCAATTTATAATGATTTAGCAAAGATTGTGAGGTGTTAGTATGGCAATGGCCGAGAAAATCAAAATCGCACTTATCAAGCGTAACATGACTTTGAAAGAATTAGCGTCGCGGCTTAACTGTACTTCTCAAAATCTTAGTGGTAAATTCAGACGTGATAATTTCAGTGAAAAGGAATTAGCAGAGATCGCCAATGCACTGGACTGTCATTTTGAAGGAAGATTTCTCAGAAATGATAATGGCGAAGAAATCTAAAGCTATAAGAGCGTAGGGTTTTCACCTACGCTCTTTTTTTTATGCTATCAACAACAAATGGTATCGTTAGCCACTTCCTTTTCGATACGCTGATTCCAGGCTTCGATAGCAGCATTATTCAAAACCTGAGCAGGTCGATCGTACCACCCTGCGTACATAGAGACTGTCGGGCCTCTCGTGTGGCATTTGTTACAACGAACTGTAACGACGACCAGTTTATCGCATCGCCGTGTTTCGGAGTTCCACCTCGTATTACTGCTTGTTTTCTGATCGACTTTCAGCTTTGTGCTGCCGCAAAATGGGCAAGGTAATGGCTTTAAGTTTAATTCGGGCATCGGTATCCTCCTCTTCGGATTCGTATCTTGGGCAGGGCGGCATAATCACTGCTCTTTGGTTTTTCAACCAATCGCACGGAACTAAGAAGTCCTTTTTGTGCCTACAAGTGATGCAGTTCGCGTTATTGCTCATGGTCAGAACCTCCTTCTCCAATACGTCCGTTGCCAGTCTCTGCGGAACAAATGGTGCCAGTCGTTACACTCTTGGCAGTGCCCATTACTGCCAAGGCATTCCTGGCAATGTCTGATATGAGTTTGAACAAAGCAAACCAACATCCACCGGACAAACTGCTTAAAGTTCATCTTACTCTTTGTCTCCTTTCCGTGCTTCTATGGTAGCTTCCGCTTCGGCGCAAGTTAGAAACACAGTTTTCCCAAACATATCGGGATACAGGTAGATATTATCTGTGACAAAGTATTTCGCCCTTATTTGCATTTGCCCGTTTCCCAAAATATGAATGCGATCTACGGTACAGAGTTTTATTGTTGTGCCAGTGATAACCCATACCGTATCTCCTACTTTACAAGGCGGGATGATTAGCCTACTGTCTTCTTCGGCTTGGGACAGATCGTATAAGGCGGAAATTGCCATACTTAATGCTTCGAGGCGTTTGTGAGAAGTCCATTGCCTTTTGGAGGACGAGGTTCTGTCAAGAAATGACTGTATCTCATCGGCAATTTGATAGAGGAAATGAATGGCTTCTTTTTTGGTCATTGCTTTTCGATCTCCTTTACTATTCTTGCTCCACAGTTAAAACAGAACTTCTCAATCTCACATAGGTATGGCAAGTCTGCCTTAACCTCGAACAGCTCCTCTTCTTTTAGTTCCTCAAATACAGCTTTGCATTTACTGCACAAGATCTTACGGCCACGCAAAATCCACTGGCCGTATTGTATCGGGGCGACATTGACAGGAGGCTCATTGATGATGTCATCAATGGTCACATGGCCTTGCTACTCTGCGATTTCGATTAGCGGGTCTTTCTTAATGTATTCAGACATTGTAGTTAGCTCCTCCTGTATGCGTATCTGGTGCAAGCGGTAATACGCTTGTTACTCCAGTCTGGATGCTTCCGTTTGATACAGAAGAAAATGGTTCTCCAAACGGTATTACTTTTCATGGCGTTCTAAGTAGTCCACAATCAAACGATATGCCCTGCGTTGCATATCAAGATCCTCTTGGGTGATGTCATCCAGCTGTCCGAGTTGAGCCTGAAACAGCTTATACTGCCGGCGAAGCTGGATGGTGTTTTGAACGATACGGACAATCTGAGTAAGAACTAAGACCGTCACCATGATGGTCAGGTAAGTGTTCATACGGCAGTCTCCTATACAGAAATAGAGTTGATGTAGCTTTTGATCTTTTCGACATTCCAGAAGATTCGCTTCCCGATCTGGATACGAGCCTCAGCAGCCTCGCCAATCTGTACGGCAGAATACCGGCCACAACTCAACATGGCCTGAAGCTCGTCAGTATTGATTGCGATTTTGCTCTGGGTGTCTACGTTATTGAATTGCTTTGTTGCTCTCATGGTTATTCTCCTCGATCATCATGATCGGCTTTGCCATGCCTACTTTTTTCTTTGGGTGGAAAATGCTGCTTGCGGTATTTACGAACTTCTTTACACTGGTTGCAGTTATGGCGATTTTTGCAACACCAGCAGCCGTCTACAATGCCGTACCAAAACCAAGCTGGCATTTGCGGAGCCTTATGTTTTCTCTTTCCCATCTCGCCCTCCGTCAGAAGCAGATATACTTTCTCGGAGAACTAAGCACATCTTGGATTAGTGCGGCGTCAGTAACTTCACGGACGCCATAGACATCAAGCCAGGTTATCCGGTCTTTGAAGCGCTTGCGAGCTTCGCGGGCATTCTTGGCTCGGACATAATACCAGTTCGTACCTACGTCGGTTTTACGGTATCCAGCGTTGACAGCGAAGAGCTTCATACCTTCGCTTAGGACAAGAAGCGGGCGTTCGTATACTTTGCACATATGAAAGCCTCGTTTCATTCGGAAATAATGTCCAGTCCATCAACAGCATAGCCGCCAGATTTCCCTTCCAGTTTTACAACGAGAGTGCCACAGCACATCCACGGTTCTGATGCTACCGTCCAGATGCGACTTTTATTTTCCGTACTCACGTAATACTTGTTGTTCATTACAACTTTGTCACCGGGCTTCATGTCAAACGCTCCTTTCATTTGTCAAACCGAAACCGTTTTCCATGCTCTCGCAAAGTTCGTCGGTGCAATCATTTCCATAATCCAGCTCTTCAAGAGAATAGCCGTTTCCACATCTCAGTCCCTGCATGGATGTGTCGAAGCCCTGATTTTCCAGCCACGCTTCTACTACTTGCATTTCTTTGTTTGCTGTAGCGTGAAGGTGAGCGATGCGGTGCATTTTTTGGCGGATATACTTGGGGATTTTTATTGCTGCCATCTCAACCTCTCTTTTCGTCATCAGAAATCTTTTTGCACACAGGCCGAATGTATTCCATGAAGACCTGCACGATCTTCTTGGCATTGGTTGTGAAGTCTTTTTGAATGCAGCTCCAGAGGTCGTAGTCGTCACAGGTTTCCATAGATGTGCCCTCGAACTTCCTCTCTAAGGCATCATGGACATCTCGCTCATTGCTCTGATAGCAACAGTCTTTGATTTCGTCCATGTCGAATACGGGATCTCCCCAACGATCTGTTTCTGAGAAATCAACGCCCCAAGCCTCCATGAGTTCTTTTACAGCCTCAAAGGTGGCTTCTTCGTTGATAACGCACGGGCTGGCGAGTTTATCCAGCAAATAGCCGGAGCCTAACCTTGCCATGAGGTGCATAAAGCTCTCGCTCTTGTGCGTAGGAACCCAACCGTAGGCGTAGTTTCCGCAGTCGGATGTAATGGACAGCTCATACCGTTCGAGATCGAAGTTAAAAACTGCCCAGAGGCAAGACCCATAGTCAGGGTCGCCTCTTTCTTGGCAGAAATAAAGGGAAATGAGCGGCGGGGTTCTGGTTGAAACCTTAGCCATTCTGTTCGCTCCTTTCTGATGAAGTGGTGTCTGCGTAGAGACTGACCGCTGGGGTAAGATGAAAGAACTCTGTATGGCTTCCTACATCAAAAATGGTGACGCCGTTGTGATTCCAAGTACGGGTGTAATAGATTTTGAAATTGCGCTCGGCGCAGAACGCATGGATCAGCAAAAACGCCTCATCCAAAATATCCTGGTCGGATTTGGGCTGGCCTGCTTCGTTCAGATCACGGATCTCAGCAATCTTTTTGGGTCGCCCATGATACCCCTTGAATTTGAGAGTATGGGTTTTCATCTTTGTCACCTCAGATTGATTTACTTTGTTGCTATTAACGGAAAATGACTACCATGCTGGGGAATGGTGCGGAGTTCTTTCCGTCTCCAAATTTCAGCCGGCCACGTATGAAGCGGACTTCCACATTGGGTTTCTGATAGATGTAATCGTGAAAGTAGGCTGTGTCTGTACGGGCCGGGATAAGCAGTACCACGGTGGTGTCAGGCTGCTTGGCCTCTTCGGAGCATTTCTTCACCCAGTCTTTGATAGCCCTGCCATACGGTGGATTGCAGAAGACCGTCTGCCCCCCCCACGGCTGTCTCAGTCCGTCGTCTGCTACGGTAAAGTACCGGTCGCACTTGTGATTGGACTTATCAGCGCAGGGATCGAGGGTGAAGTGAAACTCCGAATCCAGTTGGTCAAAGAACGCCTGCGGCGTCGCCCAGTCCATAGCTCTGGACGAGAACATGACTTCTGTATTCATTTTATTTCACCTCATAATTTGTGTCTATATAAGAACGGTTTGATCCGTGACTTGGTTGCTGTCGGTAATTTTTACCTGCATATCATCTGTTACCGGAATACGCATTTGTGCGTAACCAGAGGATGAGAACGGCATGAACCCACCAATCCGATACTTGTCACATACCAACTCATCGCCGTCAAAACGGAAAGAGTTGCCATGAGCGTCACGATAGGTTAGCTCACGATTGCAGGTTGACAGCTTCGCATATTTCCCACGATAATCAGGAGCCTTCAGCTCATAATCTGGGAACGCCTTGATGAAAGTGCTATACTGCTCTGGGAATAATTTGGACAACTGGTGGAGAAAGATCGGGATGGTTTCTGTTTGATAGCTCTCAATCTCTCCACCAAGCATAGCACGCGGATGGTAGGTGCAAATTCGATTGATATTGTCTGGCGTCAGCTCGTCAATAGAGACAAAGAGACGATTGCAACCGAACCCAGGATTATGACAGAATAGCCTGGAATCCGGGCCGCGTTCGATTCTGACATAGGGTGGCGCGAGAAAAGCACCGTCGCCGATTTTTGCGATGTAGGTGTTGTTGGGGTAAGAGAGCTTATGGTATCGCTCAGAGTCTTTGGCCTCGCTATAAACACGACCGTACATCTTGGTTTTCTTTGTGCCGCCATCAACACAGGCTATGCGGCCAAATTCACAACGAACGCCAAATAGTGTCGTTTTACGGAAGCATTTTCCTTCCTTGTATACCGAACACACATCAGCGTGATCGCAATAAATGTACTCTGCGCGAAGCCGCGAGTTACGGCTACCGTCACCATACAGATCGACATTGATTAGTTTTTCTTGTTCAGTCATTGTATTATACCTCGCTAATAAGAGCGTTGCCGCAGGTAATGCGGTCGGAATCCTCTTCCTTGCTGGGAACAAACACGATTACGTCCCAGCCCAAATCAAGCAAGGGCTGCTCGAATTTGTCGTAGACGCTGTAATCGTCGTAGCTGGTAGTGATATCGTAGTTGTGTTCCAGGGCAGCTTTGGTTTGATGGATCGGAGTAATCTTGACGATAAATTTATCGCGGTCAAAGAGGGAGTCGAGCACTTTGGCGTCCAAAATCGTTGCTTCGGTTACAGCAAAGTTCAACGTGTACTTTCTGCCAACCGGCATAGGCAAATCGCTGGCGATATTAGCGATTTCTCTCAGGCTCAGAGATTTGCCGGCGAACTGAGCTTCCCGCTGGTCGTCTGAAGTGCTGTTGATACTAAGTTGCAGTCCAGCTTCACCATGCCGCTGGGTATTCTTGATTTCGCACCAGTGCTTCAAATAGCTGGAGAGGTCGTTATTGCTGCGAGGCATCATGGTGGAGACTACGGGATGGATGGTGACAGCGTGAAGACCACACTCTTTAACCAGGTCGTCCAATCGAGACTCAGTAAAATCCAGCACCGCAGGATTCCAAGTCGGCTCACCCATGCGAGCGTAGTGGACATTGAAACGGTTGGTAAAACGGACATCCTCATGTTCAATAATGTAGCGGATCTGATATTCGAGATCAGGCAGAGAGGCATTCCCGAAGAAGCCGTATTTATGAACATCGCAGAAGGTACACTTCATGGGGCATCCCTTCTGGCTGCTGATAGTCGCAACCCACTTGTCCATAAGGTCAACGTCGTGGTGCTGAACGCCCTCAATCTTTTTGGTTAAGCCGAGGAAATCGGCTTTGATGTTGTTTTCTTTGCCGTAGTCACCCACGGTAAGAAACTCCAAACCGAGCGATCGGTTGAAGTAGATTTTACCCGTGTGGGTCAATACCATTTGTGTATCCATTATGACATCCTCCTGGGTTACATGAAGAAATGGAGCAGCCACCCGGCGAACAATGTGAGAAGCGCATAGGTGATAGCAGTGATCCAACGATCCCAGAATGGATCGGGGGGGGTGGTATTGACTCTGGTGGTCACAATGAATGTGATGAGCGTATCAAGCCCCAGCGCTTGTACCAGGCCAATCATGGGAAGCCCGAGCGGGACAACGAACCAGTTCCACATGAACATGATGGTCGCTCCACAGAGCACAGACAGCACCACGGACAAAATGAATTGCAACAGATACGGAGGGTCGCTCAGAATGGGCTTCGTATCATTCTCATAGATATGGGACATTTTTATGGCCTCCTTAAATCAACCTTTCAATATATTCCCGATTCTGAGTGAAGATGGGAATTTCGTGGTCGATGATCCATCTGTTACGGCATACGGTAATTTTCTGGCCGGGGTTGTGAGGATCGTCGATGGTTTCTTCAAACCGCCGTTTAATGCAACAGGAACCGCGCTTCAGCTCTGTGAGGAAATCGTTCCAGTTAATGCCTCGCTGAGACCAAAGCATTTCCTGAATCATGTTGCAGGTCTTTTTGTGCAGCTCGTGATGGCTAAAATTGGCCTGACCTACGGCCTCAATGCTGTTTCGGGTTGCGTCCTGCTGCCGCCAGATCAGACAGTTACAGACCTCTTCTTTTGGGACAGAGAAAACGCGGGAGTCGAACATGGCAGTGAATATCTTTTTCTGGTAGGCATTGTACCGTTTATATATGGTAAGATCGACGTCAACATCGACACCGATAGATTTCCAATACGGGCCATTGTCGTGAAACCAATCCTCAGCGATACGTTCAAACTCCCTGTTAAATGCCATAGTTGCCATCGACGCCGAAACGCTGCACATTTTCTGAATGTTATATCCAAACCAGGCGTCGGTCTGGATAGTAGCATAATCTGTCAACACCAGAGTGATCTCATCGGACTGAGTGTAACCAAGCACACAGCCCTGGATGTTCTCACAGAGATGCTTCATCGTCTCCTGCATAGCCTGAGTCAGTACGAGATCGAAAGGCTTTTCCATGCCCTTCGTGAAGGTGTGGAACGCCTTGCCGTCAAGTCGGATGATTGCGGGCACACGGCGGGTTAAGAAGTTGCGAGAAACACCCTCATAGCCTTTCATGCGGTCGCCCAGACTGTCGTTTTTCTTTGCCATTGTTATTTCATCTCCTCCCAAGGAATACGGATAGCGTGCTTGGTAGTCAGCAAATAGGACGTGCGCCCATATTTCTCTTTCCATTCGTTGAGGTAGCGCTGCATCTCAGCAACAGCGTCTGCTCCAATGTCATCATAAGCATCTTCATACATATCCTCACAGGCATTGGATACGATACTTGAAGCATCGAAACTCATCTCTACTTCTTCGGTTCCCCATACGTACAGCGGCTTCTCCGTGAACTCTTCACGATCTTCATTCCAGCTATCAAAGAAATCCTCCCAACAGCTGAAATATCCTTCGTTGTGAGAGTAAAAGTCGCTTTGTGCCATTGTAAATAATGATCCGAGCGCATTCGGCTCGTGCTTTTCTGCTTTTTCGAGCCGTTCTTTTTCTTTGCGGTTTTCTTCCTGCTGGCGGCGCTGCACAACTGCGTCGCAGTCGCAAAGTGTTCGGTATCTCGGAATCTGCTTTCCACAGTCGGGGCAAAAACGTACAACACCGTTATAACAGTTCGGGCAGAACTGGATAGACTGGTGCTTGTAGGGGAATTGGCCGGCTCTCTTATCGGGGTCGTCAGACAACCCGTAAGGATTATCTTCGATACGGAGGCCGGTACCATGACAAACAGGGCAAATCTCCTCATTGTCATGGAGATCCTTTATGAGTTTCTTCCCAATCAGCTCTCCAAAGGCGTCTTCAATGTTGACGACCTTTCTTGTAGGTTTTACAAATCCGGGCATACCTCAGACCTCCTTGTAGATTGCAGGGAGGAACGCGAGGCCAACTTTTTGCGCTACCAGATAGGCGGAATAGCCGTCAATCAAGACGGCGTTATCGTCCAGGGCAACATTGGTATTGAACTGGCCGGTATGATAGAACTCCAGAAAACGCTTTGCGATCTTCTCATCGCTGGGCTTTGTGCGGGCCATATATCCCGGAATCTTGATGGCGCTCATCAGTACCTTCTGGGTGGTGGCTTCGATTGTGGAGAGCGGGAAGGTAGCGCCGGAGGCCAACATAACCTCTTTCACATCCTGCTCGTCAAGATCCGCAGCCACTACGGTGCCATACCGCCGACCACGTGCTGTATTACAGGCCACGTGACATCCGGGCTGAAGTTTGCCTACAAGGTGCTCAGGGATCGCGAACCAGAACACCTTGCCATAGGGCTTATGCTTTACCATAGCTACTTTCATTTGGCAGTCCTCCTATAATGATAGAATAATTTACTTTGTTGCTATATACATAGTATAATCACGGCCTCCCAATTTGTCAAGAGGGAAGCCGTGATTTTCTTTGTTGCTAATGAAGTTTGTTGTCAGTCTGTTGAAGCAAGATGGAGGATAATGGCCTGTGGATTGTCGCAGTCTTTCAGGGTCGCTTTATAGTGCTGCTTCCACCAGCCATACAACAACTCAAAGTTCTTGATGGGCAGATATTCCTCCATAAGAAGCTGGGGATCATCTTGTGAAGCATAGTCCAACCGAAGAAGTTTGATATCATCAGCGGTAAAGGAACGAAGCGGCTTGTACTCGAACTTGGTGACAATAGCCTTACGCCGAATGGCATATTCCGGGAGCTGGCTGGCTGGACTCCATTTGATAGCCTCGTCATACTCGTTGGGTATAGCTCTGCTGTTATCCCAAGCATATAAGCCATCGGAGCGGTATATGATACCTACAGTGACTTTCTTTTCGGTTGTCTCTCCGTCTTTTTCGACCGGCTCAAAAATAGTCAGTCTTTTGAATGGTTCGAGAATGTTCACTACTTCACCGATTTCAGGCAGAAACCCCAGAGGGAGTGCAAACCCCTTCAGTAGTTCCTTCTCCCAAAGGTCGATGTCGTTCAGGTTCATCGGCAGGTTCATGGTCGATCGCCTCCAATCTGATTTGAGCTACTTGCGCCCAAGGCATTCCATAGTAAGGGCTTTTCTTTTTATCACACACGCCATTGTCAATCCCAATGTATCTGCGTCCTTCCAGCTTGGCAGCAATGAGAGTAGATCCGGTGCCGCAACAGTTATCCAGGACGATTGCATTCCTGTCAGTGTAAGTACGGATTGCGTAGCGTAACAGATCAACAGGTTTTTCAGTGGCGTGGAGCGCTACGGACGGGTGGGGTTTAGGGAAGCGCCAAATTGACGCTGGGTACTTCATGTTACCGTCTGGCGACTCTACCAATGTATAGTTGCCATAGCTCCGGTTAGAATGGACGTCTTCCGCCTGTTTCCCTACGGCCTTGCCCTTGGTGTGGTTTTTCTCGCCAACTGTCATTTGCGGATGATATGGCGGCGGAGATTTGTAGAACACCATGATATCCTCGTGCTCTCTAAGCGGCATTTTCTTGGCGTTGAGAAATCCGCTCTTTAGCACCTTGTCCCAGATGATATTGTAGCGGTGCAGCTTAGGGTTAGAGAGCATCATGGTAGCGGTAAATTTATCCTGGCCGAATAGTAGGATCGCACCATTCGGTTTGATAATCCGCTCATACTGCTCCCAGAGCGGAGCAGGCGGGATAACCGAGTCCCATGAGTTCTGAGTCGCCCCATAAGGCAAATCACAAAGAATCATGTCAATGCTCGCATCATCAATTTCCTGCATGACTTCCAAGCAGTTGCCATTGATGACCGTATTAGGGAGGAGGCTCATGCGCTATCACCATCCCCGTCTACCGTTATGGTATAGGCTATGACCGGGGCATTGAAATGCTCTGCAGCATACGCCCGGATAATTTCTTCGGCGTTGTCAATGAGTACACCACCAATTCGACGGCCTCTGGTATCCTCAGACATAACAATCGGTTCAGGGATAGATACACCTGCCCGCCGTGCCACGTCTTTTACGTAACGCTTGTTGATGGTAGTTGGTACGACAATCGGATATCCGGTTATCGCCGATGTGTAAACTAATGCGGTCGTTTTACCGCCGCCGCGTTTTCGGAATAGACCTTTCATGTTCTCACCTCTTCATAGTCGGAGCAAGGATATTTGGCACTCGCTCGCTCCTCCTTACTTTTGTATGGACAGTCTGGAACTCTGGCCTCGGCGAGATGGGCCAAGCAGATTACTTTGCCCAGCTCGTCTACGGACTGATTGTCACACCATTTAGATGTGGGTGAAATCGGTGTTTCATTCACACTTTAGCCCTCCTTATTGAGGCATACGACCTTCGACTGGGGCACATCGCTCACCTCTTCCCAGTAGACCCGATACCGCCTCGATCAGCGTTGCCCAGCGTATCGACCGGCTCGAAAAACAGCTGGGGCTGGTGCTTCTCAATGCGAAACTGACAGATACGATCGCCGACATGAATAACGGTATGGCGGTCTGCACGGGCGGGGAAATACCACTGGTCGTTGTCGCCACAGTAAGTCTCGTCGATTACGCCGATGCTGTTGGTTTGACGAATACCGAAATTCTTATAGGTTGAGCTGCGAGGGGCTACGATTGCTTCATAACCCTTGGGAAGCTGCATAGCAATTCCCAGGGGGATCAGCTTGAACTCACCAGCCTTCAGCTCAACATCCTCAGCTGCCCGAAGGTCAACCCAGTCAGACTTGCCGTCGATATATTCCAATGGTTGGATTTTATCGCTGAGATAGCGAACCTTAATTGTTAGCGCCTCTGCCGAATCAGAAGGGCGTGGGCAGACATCAGAAGGATGCGGGCAGACAAGAGGCTTGCCGTCTGCTGCCAAAGCGTCCAGTACGGTATCAACCAGGCTGTCATATCCTGCGAAATCGCCGTTGATGTGCAGACAGTCAACACCGAACTTGTCCAAGAAACGCAACATCTCTTTGCTGATCGCATCGCTCTCTTCCTCGGTCTGGAGGCGTCCTGCTTCGTTATAGGGCTTCACCCGATGAACAAATACGTCAATGCGATTATAGTAGTCGAAAACTTTGAAAACCAGTTTATCGAACTCTTCACCCAGTACGTGATCGTTGTCGTTATAGAACGCAGAGAGCAGGATAGGTGAATCGGTAATCACCACATCGACCTTGCCCTCAAGCCGGCTGATGCGAAAATACTGCTTGCCAAAGATGTATGCCTGATTCTCGAAAACAGCCTTTGTCCCTTCCCATACCTTATCTTTGGCGAACTCAGTGACAAGCTCGGCATTAACGCCGGCAGCTTTCAGCTGAGAGAAGACATAGGCAGCTCCGGTGGATTTACCAGCACCGGGAGCGCCAAAAAGGTTAATGATGAGCATTTTCGTTTGCCTCCCAATTTGATAGTTTTGTTGTGCGGATGATACTGTTTTTTTTTACACGACCTATCCCAGATACTTTTTGAAAAATTCTGCAAGGGTTAGGTTATTTTGCCGTGCCAGATCAATCGTGCAAGCGCAAACATTGCGCTCGGTAGAAGCCCCAATTTCATCGCAAAGATAGATGAGAATGTCGGGGTACTGATGGTCGTGAAAGCATTCGTCCTTGTCCTTTTCGGTGCCGGCGCAATCATTGCAATCCCGACACCACTCTTTACGCTGAAGACCATCCCACGCCATCAGCTTTTCACCATTGATAACATAGGCGCAGTCAACAGCGCCCAGATTAGAACCATAAGCGTGACGCCACCAGCCCCAATCGTCTTTCCAGTCATCGTTGTCGATAGCACAGATATTGTCAAAATCCTCTTTGGACAACAGCCAAACTTGGTATTCTTCACGCCAATGCGTAGGCTGATGCTGATAATGGTAAGTACACACGGCAGATGTCAGGCAAAGACTTTTTACGGCATTGGCAAATTCGCCACCTGCTAAAATTTCAACAGTCTCCATATTTCCTCCTATTCGTAACGAATGAAGTGTACGGTGTTAAACTCTTTACCGGGAAACTCTTTGAGCCGGATAGAGGAGCACCAACCACCGACATGAATCTTTTCAACCTCGTAGACCTGGCCTTCTGTCAAAAGCTCATGAGCCTGTTTGGAATCACAGCTCAACCCGGCGTCCAGATCCACGGCTTTAACCTTACATCCACGCTCACAGTGCAGAACATCAGATTGATCCTCGGCACATTTGCTGCATAGCCACTTTAACCGATAATCCAGTGTAATACTGTCCAGGAGCTTCCCGCATTTGGGACAGCGAAATTCGATCTTTTCATTCATAGTGCTCACCTTCATATAGGACAATTTTCTTTTGGCGCAAGGTTTTCTGTACGTCGATGACCCGCTGATTTGCAGAACCACGCCATTTCAACATCCGGTCAGACAACTCCATTTTGAAGGGGCCGTCAATCACAACATCACATGATGTCAGCAAGGCCATTTGTGCAAATTGGTGATCATCCTCGTCTTTATCCGGGAAAAGAGGGTTATAACAGTCCTCCCAGATAAATCCAGTCCATAGCCACACGGTTTTACCGATTGAATGTGTGTAGAAACAAAGATCAATGAGATTATGAATCCCGCCATAGTCCTGACAAAGTGGATCTCCGCCAAGTAGAGAAAGCCCTGAGATAACAGGGTTGGCAAGCATTTTGTGGATCTCTGCGATAGTCTCCTTTGTGAATGGTCTACCACAGTTAAAATCCTGCTCCTCTGGATTAAAGCAGCCGGGGCAGTGATTTGTACATCCGCTTACGAAGAGGGAGATGCGGACTCCCTCTCCGTTTGCGATGTCATAGTTGCGGATCTTCGCGTAGTTCATTCGTCGCCACCCAGGTGGACATAACGTTCTTTGATTTCTTGCGTTCTACCCTGATTCCAGTCATTCAGGCCGATGTAGCCGCAGGTACGCCGCGCAATGTTCATCTTGCTCTTATCGGTATTCCCGCAGTTGGGGCACTTCCAAATCAGCTTGCCGCGATCGTCGTCCACAATCTCGATTTCCTTATCCCAGCCGCACACCTGGCAGTAGTCGGATTTCGTGTTCAGCTCCGCATACATGATGTTGTCGTAGATGTACTTCAACACCGTCAGTACGGCGGGAATGTTGTCAGAGAGGTTTGCCACTTCGATGTAGCTGATTGCTCCGCCCGGAGAGAGCTTCTGGAACTGAGACTCAAATCTCAGCTTATCAAAAGCATTGATATGCTCTGTGACGTGAACGTGATAGGAGTTGGTGATATAGCCCTTATCGGTGATGCCCTCAATCACACCAAAGCGCTTTTGCAGACACTTGGCAAATTTATAGGTGGTGCTCTCAATAGGAGTACCGTAGAGAGAATAGTCGATATCCTCAGCGGCTTTCCATGCAGCGCACTTGTCGTTCATGTACTGCATAACCTTGAGTGCAAAAGGCTCTCCGTCCGGGTCGGTATGGCTCTTGCCAGTCATCGCCATAACACATTCGTATAGGCCGGCATAACCCAAAGAGATGGTGGAGTAGCCGCCGTGAAGCAGCTTGTCGATGGTTTCGCCCTTTTTCAGGCGGGCCAAAGCGCCGTACTGCCAGTGGATAGGAGAAGCATCGGACAGAGTACCGCTCAAACGCTCGTGACGGATTTGCAGCGCCTTATGACACAGCTCCAGCCGCTCATCGAAAATCTCCCAGAAGGTGTCATACAGATTCTGGATGTCGTTATGGTCGCCGGTTGCCTCCCAAACTTTCAGAGCGCTCAGAGCAACATCGGGGAGGTTGATGGTGACGACTCCCTGGTTGAAACGCCCGTAATACTTGGGCTTATCGGGCTGGTAATTGCCGGCATTGGCAACATTGTCCCAGCCGTTACCGGAGCGGTCGGGTGTCAAGAAGCTACGGCATCCCATACAGGTATAGCAATCGCCGTTACCTTCGGTTTCGCCCTTTGACAGCTTGTACTCGCGCATCTTCTTTTCGGAGATGTAGTCGGGCACCAGCCGTTTGGCAGAGCACTTGGCACACAGCTGGGTCAAATACCAGTAGGGAGAATCCTCGGTGATGTTATCCTCTTCCAGCACATAGATCAGCTTGGGGAACGCCGGGGTTGTCCAAACGCCCTTCTCATTTTTGACGCCTTGATACCGCTGCCGCACGACTTCTTCGATAATCATAGCGAGGTCTTTCTTGGTTTGAGGATCGCTGACCTCGTTCAGATACATAAAGACAGTAATGAACGGAGCCTGACCGTTGGTGGTCATGAGGGTAATCACTTGATACTGGATAGTCTGAACGCCCTTCTTTACTTCTTCACGGACACGCTCTTCGACCAGATCAGAGATCACTTTCTCAGGGTCTGCAAAGTTGTCCGGGGAAGAAATTTTCAGGAACTCAGCCTCTACCTGCTTGCGAATCTTTTGCCGGCTCACCTCAACAAAGGGGGCAAGGTGGGACAGGGAGATAGACTGACCGCCATACTGATTGCTGGCTACCTGAGCAATGATCTGGGTAGCGACGTTGCAGGCAGTTGAGAAGGAGTGAGGCTTTTCAATCAAGGTACCGGAAATAACTGTGCCGTTCTGGAGCATATCTTCCAGATTGATCAGGCAGCAGTTTCCGGTTACGATACCACCATCCAGTGTGAAACTGTGTGTCTCAGGTTCTTCAACGCACCAAACGTCCTGGAGTGCGTTGCCTCTGCGATGTTCCTTAATGTCTGAAACTTTCCATAGATTGTTGGGGTTCTGCTTGAGTCGGAAGTTCACACAGTACAAAATTGCCCCCTGTTTGAAATTGGTATCATGCTCAATCACTGAAATGCTGGCAACATGATATCCGGCGATTGCGGAAATATCCTCCACCATTGCTAAAACACGGGTATCGGACGTTGAAATTTGGTGACGATCCTTACTGCCATCCGCTGCATACAAGCCGTAGAACAGCATCCGCTTATCGTCAGGGCTGAGATATTTCCAAATTGAATAATTCAAAAAATCTTGCTTTGAAAGACCTGAGTTACCAATCATCACTAAATCGCCATTCGGATGATGAAAAGATGCAACGAAACCGGCTGACTCGAAAACGTTCTGATATTGAACCTTTTCTCCGCAAAGTCTAATGCTCAGACCATTCCCAATATCATTTCCATCACCAATAACAAAGCCAAGTGCGAACATTCTTGCCGCTCTGGTATCTTCAGGAACATCAAATTTTGAATTGTCATGAAGAGGATACAATTTATCTCCAACAGACAGTTCCGTTGTTACCGTACCATCTGCCAGAATCCACCGATGATCTCTGGTGCAGGTAACAGTTCTTTCGCTTCTGGCTGACTGGAACGTTACATCGTAGAGCTTTTGAACACCGTACTTATGCACTGTAGCATCACGCCAGCAGCCGTCTTTATCCAGAACTGTCACTTTATCACCATCGTGACATTCAGCAAATGAAACAACACCATCCTTGGTAACGAATCTTGTTTTACTGCTAAAACAGTTCATCATGTGCTGCACAAAGTAGTCGCTGTCATGGAAGTGGATAACACCCTCTTCGTGCGCCTGCTTAATGTCATCCGGCATAAGCAGACGGTCAGTAATATCGCGGCTTACCTCGCCAGCGATGTAGTCTCTCTGAGTAGAGAGAATTGTGGGATTTTTGTTGCTGTTCTCCTGGATGACTGTTTCATTGACGTTATCCGCAATAGAGAGGATTTTGCCGTCCAGAGAAGAAGCGTTCCGCAGAAGCTCATGTTCATAGCGATACTTGATGTACGCTTTGGCGACTACGAACTCGCCCTCTTTCATCAGCTCAGTTTCAACGTCGTCCTGGATTTCCTCAACAGAAATCGCACGGTTGCGCCGCTGATAGCGGTTATACAAACGGGTGGAGATTTTCTTGGGCACCTCGTTCTTATCTCCTACCGCACTGAGCTTTTCAACCTCCGTGAATGCCTTGAGAATGGCGTTGGCAATTTTGCCTTTGTCAAAGTCAGCTTCACGGCCATCACGTTTAATGACAACCATAAAAATTCCTCCTTACAAAAGATAGCTGTGGATAACTTGGTCAATTTCTTCCCACGTGTTTACCCGGAGCGCATCATGAGCTACATGGTCAAAGCTACGATTATGGGGACGGTCAAAAAGAATTTTGGCGTATTCGCCCCCAACCAAGTTGTGTGGGGCATCGTCAATCAAAACGTCACCACGCACCATTTGCTTGTTGCAGGCAAAAATGATGTGCTCCCAGTCCAGGAAGGGGAACAGCTCTAAAAGCCGTTCCACCTTCGTTTTGCAGGTGTGATAGCTGGATGCAGTCACCATATAGAGCTGGTACCCCTCGTCATAGAGCTTTTGGAGTACCTCAACAGAGCCGGGGATCGGAGTGATACGCCGCCAAAGCTCGTCATCATAGAGTACGCCGAATACCTGCTCTTTCGTCAGCGTGGGGAAAGCAAGGGAGATATCCCAGCCGTGAACATCTTCCGGCGTTACGGAGGTGCCATAACGCTCGTTCAACATTGCAATCCAACAATCACTCAGGTTTTCTACGGTATCGTCGGCATCAAACAGAATTGTCAGTTTCTTCATGGAGTTCTCCTTTGAGAGCGTTGTTCACAAAGTTGTTTACGGCCTCTTTGAGATCTTCCAAACTGCCGCTGTTGACGATCGTAGCGTCGTACTGGTAATCGTCCAATGCAGTCTCCGAAGCGTGCTTCTGCTGCTCTTCGGTCAACGGAGACACGAAGTTGGGGCGAACTACCCGCAACAAAATAGCGTCCATGCCGTAGGTCTCGTAGATCTCATACTCGTTGGGGAAACGAGTATCAGGGATAAGCACGTAATCCCATTCGTCGCAGAAGATGTCGAGGATACTGACGATGAAATCTACCCAATAATCAGGAGAGACAGCGCGGATTTTGTCAGTACCGACACGCTGGAGAAGCGTGCGTCCCTTTTCATCCTTCTTGCCGTCCCAGCCAAAGAAGGTCTTACATACGTACTTGACCAGATCGCCGTAGTGGGCAATCAAAACACGGTTGCCTTGGGCTTCCAAAGTCTCCTCCAAAAGTTTGGCGGTAGTGTCTTTACCGTGCTGGGCTTTACCCGAAATGCAAACGATTTTCATTCCGCAGCTCTCCTTCCTTTTCTGCCGCAGGACTTCTTCTCCCGGCAGAACCCGAAGTATTCACACTTCGGCATAAAGTAGTGATCGACCAGATATGCCCACTCGTCGGAATACTCTCTCAGAGCGTTACCAACATCAGCGAACAGGCCACGGTACTCGTGATAAGCTCTGCTGCATTCCCGCTGATGCGACATATCAATTAGGTTGCGGAGATTATGCTTGCACACAATCTTGGTGCCCATGCCCAGAGGAAGCCCAAGCGCAGAATCCTCTCTGGGGATACCAAACCCTTCCAACATCTTCAAGCCGGTCTGGATACACTTCATAATCCAGTCGTAGACTTTGACGGCGGCGGAGTTACCCGCAATGCTGGGCGGTGTTACATAATCGAAACCGCTTTCATAGTCGATGTATCTGGTACTGGCCTGCAGTCTGGTGGGAGCGCCGCCGATGTGGGTATACCACTCACGGATCACTCTGGCAGAATAGCCGTCCAGGATCATATAGACATCCGGGAACTCAAACGTTCTGCCGTGCTCGTTTTCCAAGCAATCCAAGCCGCGTTTGTAGTTTTTTTCGGGGTCGCTGGTATCTGCCCCCCAGCAGACACCAGCTTCCTCACCGATCATGGAAATAGGGTTCTTATAGGTGAATCGCTGAATTGTAACTGTTCCCATATTGATCCTCCTTGCTTAATTTACTTTGTTGCTATCAAATATAAGTGCGAAAGACGTGATCGCCGATCGTCTTATAATAGCTACCATAGGTCAAAGATCCAGTAGAGAAGTACACTACGTCGGTATTCAAATCCAACGCTGGATGGCCGGCAAGAGCAGCATCTACTGCTTCCATCTGCACAGACCCATAGTAATCTCCTACCACAAACTGACAAGGTGAGAAGAGAATATCACTGATACTGCCGGAATACGCTTCGTGCATATAGCGGTTAAGCGCTACCTGCACCACGGCAACCTGACCATCAAAGCTCTGGTTTCCTGCCTCGCTGTAGGCCATACACGCCAGCAGCTCTTTTTCGGTATCCGTGGGTGACAGTTCTGCATATGGGTTAAGGTCTGCCTCGGGTTCTGCCGGTTCTTCCTCAATAGAAATAGGTGTAGGTGTGGGCGACACTTGAGGCGGCGCAGAGTAAACACAAAGTTCCTTTTCGATGGGGACTTGTGGTGTTTCCTCATCTTTGTTCGGGACGAACAACATTGCACTCAGAGATCCGCAGACTACCAAGAAACACAGCGTCGCCCTGAGAACTTTCTTGAACCATTTCGATTTCGTCTCGTGCATTGAAAATGCCTCCTAAATTACATAGTCGTAGTTGTACAAATACAGATACCCACGCCGCTCGCCCCATCCATTCATAGGAATATAAATGGTATCGTAGCGTTGAAGCGGTTTGCGATCGTAGAGTTCTGAGTAGATTGTCCACCGATTTGTTTTTCCCGTGCCAATCGACCGCACCTGCAAGGCGTAAGCCCAAATCTCTTTGGTTTTCTTGCTCCGCAAGGGGTAGATATCCAGAATAACCAGTTTTCGCTGATCTTCTTTTTTATTGGTGGTTAGGTCGATATAGCCCAGATTTTCCAACTGGATTTGCATTTTGCTTTTCAGGTCGAAATCCTGAATGTGCATATCCCTGACCATCACTTCCAAATGCCGAAGTAATCCGGGCAAATCAGTGAAGGTATAGCTTTTAGCTGGCTGGCCGCTTTTGGACTTATCAGTTGCATACTGGGCGATTATGGGTTCCAATTCAGCCGTTACCTTGTCCTTGGAGATCTTCTTCATCGTTCCGTTCTTGAAGAAAGAGAAGAAGTCCACCATACGCAACAACTCTTTGGAATTGCCATACTCGGCAAAATAGTCAATCTTCACCAAGATATCCCGCTGCCGTGTATCCAAGTGTGTTTTCTCGTCCAGCTGCATAAGCAAGTCCATAAAAGATTTAGGCTTGCCGGCCTTTGCCAGCTCGTAAAGTTCGTTGGCAACATCGGCATTCATGTACTTTACAGAAGAAATACCCTTGGCGATAACCTTCTCTTCAGCATTCAGCAAATATTTATCCTTGGAAAGGCCAAAACGCGGCGGGACAATCCTGATACCGTAAAGCGTTGCCAACTCGTTCCCGTTCTTCACATCCTCCTCGCCGTTGGCATTGTTAAGGTAGGCTGTGATGAACTCATACGGATGGTAGTACCGCAGATAGGCGCATAGGTAGCCAATCATGCAGTACCCAACTGAATGGTTGTAACCAAACATATAGCTGGAAGCGTCCTGGATGATCTGTAAGAACTCCTTTGCTTCCTGCTCTGCAACTTCACGGGGTTGCGGTGACTTTTCACAGTATCCCTCAAGAATTTGCGGGAGAGCTTTTTTCAACCGCTCTTCGTCTTTTCGTCCAATAGCGCGGCGGGTGTTATCTGCATCTGACCCGGAGAAGCCGCAGATTTGCTGTAGGAACTTGATAACGTCCTCTTGGTAAATAAGATAACCGTTGTTATCTGCCAAAAGTTCGTCGATGATGGGAGAGGGATTCTTGTGAGGCTTGTGCTGCATAAGGTCGTCACGGTACGACGCACCCGAAGGACGAAGCGCCGCCGTAACAAGGCTCATGTCAAAAATGCTGTGCGGCTCGTATTGCCTAAGCATCTGGAACGCGAACTCTCCTTCAAACTGGAAGATACCAATGGGAGATCTCAGCATATCCTTCCAGACAGCCTCATCATTCCAGTTGATTTCGTGAGACTTCGGGTAGGGCTTACCCAACAGCTCATAAGCATCTTTGATAATCTCGATGTTTTTCAATCCGAGAATGTCATACTTAACCAAGCTGACCTCATGCACACACTCCATGTCAATCTGCAGGATTTCCTTACCGTCAGAGATGAACGTACCGTAGTTATCTCGGAGGGTAATAGGGCTTGCCACAATACCGGCAGGGTGCATAGACTGAGAGATCGCCACGTCAAGAAGCCCGTCGTAGTAGTAGAATACTTCGGGATACTTTTCCCGAGCCGCTGCCTCGTCTGTCTCAAACTCCTTTTTGATATTGGCACTTGCCTTACCAGCCCAGGGGTTCTTAGCAAAGATCCTTTCGTTTTCCTCTTTGAGTTTTGTGTACTCTTTGGAAAACTGCTTAATCAGCTCGGCGCGGGGGATGTTCTTCATGCGGCTGGGCAAAAGAAGATTACCTGCCTCATCAAAGAAATATAGGCTAAAGCCGTCTCTCGCATCCCCAAAAACGATCTTCACGTTCTCATCTTTGAGCTGCACCATTACTCTGCGGAACTCTTTCTCGTCCCGTTGGTGTTCACGATTCCAACGCAGTGCCAAAGCACGGCAGATTTCGTCAATACAGCCTTTAGATTTGATAGTGCCGATCGCCAGAATAAACGCGGTCTTTTCTTGACCAAAACGGTTGATGATGTAGTCGTAAACCAGATCACGCTGGGAGGGAGACACGTCAATATCAATATCGCCAATCTCCTTACGATCTTCGTTACAGAAGCGACTGAACACTGTATGCCATGTCTCAGGATTGAGGTCTGTCGTATTGGTGACGTAAGCTACACGAGATCCACCGCAGGAACCACGATTGAAACCAATGGGGATACCATGAGATTTACACCATGTCACCAATTCGCTCATGAAAAGCATGAAGCCGGACATCTCAATTTTGTCAAAAACCCGGCATTCCTCAGCAATGGCCGCTTTGAACGGCTCGACCTGCTCTGGGATAATAGCGCCCTCTTTGATCTTTGCTTGCAGGTTATCGTCAAGAACTTGATGAAGCACCTCTCGATCACGTTCGCCATAGAGAATGGGGTACTTGAAAGAGATATCCAACTCAAACGGCTCTACAGAGTCGGCCATACGGTTGGTGTTCTCAATGGCCTCCGAATACATCGCTTCCGGCAAGGCGTCCTGCGTTGCGAACATTGCTACCAGCTCGTCATAGGATTTATAGGTAAGGTCAAACGTATCTTCGTTGGCGAACTCGATGTGTTTACTCAACTGCAAGATCGTTCGGCACTCAGCCTTGTATTTGTTGAGGCTATGAGTATCGGTGCCTGCAATGAGCGGGATGCCGTATTTCTGAGACATTTCCGCCAAGTGGCGATTGTAGGCAACCTGCTCCGGGTGGTCATGCGCTTGGATTTCCAGATAGTCGTAGTGCTTCAGTAGCCGCTCATACATAGGATGAGTAATGCTCATGCGATTCAGCGGGGAAGCAAGGCAGGCACTGATCTTAATGACGTTACTGGAAATACCAAGAAACTCATCAAACGTGATACGGGGTTTGTAGTAAAAGTGGTCGTCCTGGCTTGATCGGCTGATTAGCTCATTCATCTCCTGAAGACCAGCGTAGTTCTTGGCAATCAGGATGGTGTGGTAGTTATCGCGTACCTTATTCTGCTCTCCGGTGCGTGGATCGGTAAGCAATAGCTTTTCAGTCAAATAGACTTCACAGCCATGCAGATATTTCAATCCGGCCTTATCACAGGCCATCTTTTTGGCGACCCACTGATAGATGTTACCGTGCTCCGTAAAAGCAATGGCAGTCTGCCCCAACTCGACAGCCTTAGCGATATAGTCCTCAAACTTCGTCGCGCTGTCTAACAGCGACAATTCAGTATGGACATGGTATGCCGTATAGTTACCGCTCAATAAAATCACCTCCGACTACGAACTCGGCCTGTCTTATACATAGTGCCGTTGGCAACCTTCGTCTCTTCTTCTGTGAACCAAACAGGGATAAGGCTACCGCCACAGTCACATACTCCAAAATCCACCATAGTTAGTCCTCTCTGTCGTTCACCGCTCCAAATGCTTCGTCTTCGGAGGCACGCTCTTCAGCAAGCAGCTGAGGAGGAAGAGGCAGAGGCTCTTTGTACTCCTTCTTATCCCAAGAAAAACGACGGTCATACTCGTCCATATCGCTGAAGAAACGGCGGGAAGCAGGATCGTAATAGAGGCCAACGTCGATATTCTGCCGGCCAAACATACGGTCTTTGACGATAGTTACGATCACATCGTACTTGAGCAACTGGCGACGCTTCTCAGAATACTTCGCAGCATTCTCACGTTCTGCGTCCGTTACTCGCCGCAGGCCAATAGTCCGATGTGCCAGGTTCACGATGTTGCTGGTACCAGCGATATCATAGATGCCTACATTGGTTCCGGCGTCCATCTTTCGAGGGTGGCAAACAAGGATTACAGCCACTTGATACTTCTTAGCAAACTCAATGAGCTTTTTAATCGTATCTGTCTGAGAGCGCAGTTCCTCTTCGCTGGTTTCAGTGTCAATACACATGAAATTGTCGAGGATCAGACAACGGGCACCGTACTTCCGAACGGTATCCGTCATAGAGGCGATGAGCTTATCCAGTACGTTGTCGTAGTCATCACGATAGATATGCCAACGCCCTTTATAGGTCTTGTTGATCTCGGCAAGCGTCGTCGTGGAAATCTTCTTGTAAGGATTGCCCCGACGAGAGATCGCATCTGTGATATTGCGGGGGCCGGCGAAAATGTAGTTGAACCAGGACTTTTCTGCACCGTTGGGAAGTTCGCCGCTGAAAAGCCACGTACCGATGTCATTATCGAGAGAATTGCACGCGAGCTGAGTAAGAAGACTACTCTTACCAGATCCGGGCTGACCACTCACAATAGTAAGCGTTCCGAAAAAGAGCCGCATCAGCTCATCATCGATGGCCTTCAGCCCGGTAGTCACACCGTCAACATCCTCATACTCGGTCGGCTCGACATCAGAAAGGTCGGCTACGGAAGGAACAGGGGAGTCTTTAGCGTCCAAGATCAGCTCCAACACTTTGTCTTTGCCGCAAACGTAAAGGATCTCATTCAGGTCTTTTGTTACCCGTCCAGTATTTCCAATGGGGATTGCTGGGATGTCTACGACCTTTGTTCGCCAGCTACCCAGCCGGGGAACGCACTCTTTCTGCATTTTCACGCCGGCGTCATCGTTGTCGGCGCAAATGATAATGCTCTCAAACTGATCGAGCCATTCCAGGTTTTCGTCGATCCAGTGGAGATTTGAACTGCCCAGAGGAACGGAAACAGCATTTTTGAATCCTGCCTCAATCGCACTAAGGCAATCCGGCTCGCCCTCACAGATCAGAAGGGGAGAATTAACGTTGATGCGGTTCATGTTGAACAGCAACGGAGCTGTATCAGAGTTTTGTTGGCACCAGCACTTTGCTTGACCATGCTGGACTTTATGCGACGGTTTGTATTTCACCATCGTCAACACATCGTTCGTGTCGTAGTAATTGAATACCGCGTTTCCCTCGGAGTCCTGCCGCACATCAAGAGCATCCAGCGTCTCACGACTGATCTTGCGCTGCTCAAAATATGCGTACACTTTGGATTTATCAGTGCAGGGAACCTCGTGGGGATATCTATAATGCCGTTTGGTTTTTACGCCCAGCTCTCCGAAAGAGTAGGGCATTTCGGCAAGCTCGAAAAGTTTCTTACAGGCTTCGGCATAAGTCGCGCCTTTATACATGAAAACGTCCAGAATGTCGTAGCTACGGCCACAACTACCGAAACAACGAAAGTTGAATGCTTTCTTGTTGTAAATGAAGGAAGCGTGATCCTCCTGATGGAAGGGACAGCAACACTTCATGTTTTTCTCATCGAAATCGGTAATCCCCAGCTCTTCGACGATAATCTGAGCGTTACGATCTCCGAGCTTTTCTTTGGCCTGCAAAATTGCTTCTCTATCAATCTGCATGGGTAAAATCACCTCAGTTCTTCGGTAAGCCCGCCACTTCATGTGGACGGGTCTTATCCGAATAAAATCCGTCTTTCATTTGCCGTTCAAGATGCGGATAGCACTCTCGGCCTCCTCAACACCGAGTCCTCTACGCATTACCGTCTGAACCCAGTGATCTTTGTTCGGCTCGATATCTGTCCGGTCGTCCAGAATTACGAAGTCTCCGACCTCGCTATGTTCTTTTAACCAGCAGTCAATTTCCATACCTCTGTGACAGGATGGCAGCTCCGGCGTAAAGCCATAAAGACGAACCCCGTATTTCAACAGCTCTGCTTCCAGCTCCAGATAGTCTCCGTTGTATCTCGGGTCATCTCGGTCGTATCTCCAATCACTGGAAAGAACGACCTTAGCTCCTGTCATGTTAATGATGTGCTTCAGGTTCTTCATTTGCCTGTTGTCAACAAACGTATAGCCGCTTTGGGTTCTGCGGGCTGTACGATCACTGTTGAGCACACCGTCAACGTCGAGGAAAATTACCTTGATCTTTCCCATCACTCATATTCCTCCGTAACATATTGGCTGGAATGCTCGCAATGCTCGCGCACAGAACACAGGTAGTCACAAAAGAAACGGTCAGGTTTGGCAGGAAAACTCCTTGCCTTATAGATGTCGTCAATGGAACGCAGGAACCAGTCTATGTCCTCCTGAGCAGTTACGATGTTGAATGGATCTCTGTCCAAGATACCTTCACGGAACTTATTGAACCAAAGTTCATGCGGCCACTCACCGTAGACCTCTTTGACCCGTACTGCATACAAGTTCAGTTGGCGGAGATATTTGCGGCGTTCCTCTCTGGATTTCCATTTGCCCCGGCTTTTGTGATCGCAAACAATCAGCCCAGCCCTATTACGAAGCACCAGATCTATAATACCTACCACTGGTCTGCCGCCCAGTGTAGAGGTATACCGATCTTCGACCGCAAGCACTTTTTCTTCGTCTCCCAGTTGTCCACCGAAATTATCGAAGTATTCCATACCGCGCTCATAGTAGCTACCTTCCAGTCGGGGAAATGGAAACCGTTCTGTAACTGCTCTTGCGTATTCCTTCTCATAGAGGCCGGATAAATCCCACAGCTCGACCTGCTGACGAAAATATCGCTCTAAAAGCGAGTGCGCCAGTGAACCCCATTGAGCAAAAGCGTTGTCCACGCGATCCATGCACTGGAGGTAAGTAAGGTCAAACATACGCGGGCACTGATCAAAACTGCTAACGCGGGAGTATGACCAGTCCATAGCGTCCAGGAGAAAAGAATTATCCATCAGAAGGGCAGCTCTCCATCTTCCTCACCGACATTTGCGAAGTCGCTGTTCTGAGAAGGAGCGGTAGCATATCCGGTGGTGGGGGCAGAGGCGTTGTCAGAAGTCTCGCTGTCCTTCTTGGAATCGCCGAAATAGACGTTCTCGGCAATGATGTCTACGGCAGAACGCTTGTTGCCGTCCTTATCGGTGTAGTTGCGCTTCTGCAGCCGACCGACAACAACGATCATGCGCCCTTTGCCAAAATACTTGCCAACGAAATCCGCCGTAGAGCGCCACGCAGTCACATCGAAGAAGTCCGTCTCGCGCTCATTGTTCTGCTTGTTCACGATGTCGCGGTCGCAGGCGATAGAAAAGCTGCACACGGAGATGTCACTGTTTACCTTCTTGATCTCAGGATCACGGGTAAGACGCCCCATGATGATTACCTTATTAAGCATTGTGCTTTACCTCCAGTTTCTTGATCTGCTCAACGACTTTCTGAGCCGTTGCGATATCCTTGATAGCGTTGGGGTTCTTCACACCGGCAACACTTTCGATAGCCTTGTAGATGGTATCTTTGGACACACCGGCTTCCAGCTTCCCGGCAACAACGCTCAGGATCTCCTGTTTCACATCGTCCAGATCGTCTTCCTTCTTCTTGCGGGCGGCGCTGGACAGCTCCTCACCCGTCCAAAGAGACAGACCCAGGCCGTGCAGAGCAGCACACTTGACCAAGCAGCGCTTGATAGACTTCTCTGCATCGGCAGAGGTGATCGTGTCGATGGGAATAGACTTGTTACGGAAATCCATAACAGCCAGAGACTCCGTTTCAGTCTGGTCGTTGATGGTGATAGATACCTCTACCCAGGCGGTCTTTCCGTCCGTATGGTAAATGCAGCCGTCAGCGGCCTTGTTGATGGTAAACTTGGCACTGGGGAAGAGGGATTTCACGATCATCCATGCCTTAGACCAAGGCAGGTAGATGATCCTATCCTTCTTCTTGAGGTGCTCCGTGATGTCGTACTCGTTCAGAATTTGAAAAACGCTTTTTTCCATGTTAGCCTCCGCTGATTTACTTTGCTGCTAAACCCTCGACAAGATAGGTAGCCTCCATATCAGCCAAATGCGTCATGACTGCCAGCGGGTAAGTTTCAAAAGCATTGCCCATACCGTAATCCCCGCCTTTGACTGCACAATCAAAGCTGCCCATATGCCAGCGGATTGCAACAATTTCGTCACGTGTGAGCTTGATAAAGCTCTGCAGGATGATGACAGATTTCTCGCCATGACCAAGCGGGAGACGATCTTCCGTTTTGTAGAACGGCTCCTTATGCCATGCGCCCGTAACATCATCCTTGACGTTCCGAGAGCTGACGGTGTAGTAGTTCACCTTCGTCAGATCGTGGAACAACGCAGTGACCGCCACCGTCTCCGGTGAGATCTCCAGTTCAGGATAGCGAGCCACAAACCCAGAGAGCTTGTCATACACATTGAGGCTATGCTCCAGCAGCCCGCCAGTATAGTTGCCGTGGAAGCGCGTGCTTGCCGGCGCAGTATAGAAGTCAGAACGTTCCAACCACGCCATCAGGTCTTCCATACCCGGACGATTGATAGTAGCGCAAATTTCAACGAACCGTTTTTTCAGATCGTCCAAATTTGCGATTTCTACATTCACTACATCCATATTGACCACTCCTTTATTATGTTGGTGCCCCGAGGAGGGGACAACGCCCCTCCTCGTAAGGCGCAGGATTACTCTTCGATGATTTTGAAGAACACGTCGGTTCTACGGTTCAGGTAGGCATCGGCAGAACCGGGATCTGCAACCATCTTCGTGTTGCCATTGCCGACCGTAATCAGACGGTTCGGATCAATACCGCAAGCGATGAAATACTTGGCGACAGCCTTTGCACGTTCAGCAGACAGCGCCTGTCCAGAGTCGGAGTAGTTGCGGGCATTGATATTGCCCTCCACCTGGATAATCGCGCCATCCAGAGTATTGGCGATAGAAACGAACTCATCCATGATGGCGTATGCCTCTTCGGGGTTCTTGAACTGAGCGGTATCAGCCACAAACTCAACGGTCATGGATTTGGTCAGCAGCGCCTCATAATTGACGATTTCCTGCTTCTGCTCCTCGGTCAGCTCAACGGGCTTGCTGGTAGAGGTAGAGGTAGAAGAATACTCGCTTGCCAGAGGGAGCAGATACTGGTTATCAAAGAGTGTCATAGCCACCTTGCGATTGACCGTCTCACCCAAAGACTCCCAGATATCACACATATCGAAGTAGACAGAAGGAGCAGTGGAGTCCAGCACTTCCTTATTCTCGGCGTAGCCCATCATTTCGGCATCGCCGCACTGAGCCTTAATCTCCTCGTCGGAAACGCCGGCGAACATAGGCATAACAGAACGGATGTAGTCAAACTCAGTGGTATACATTGCGTTGGCCTGAAAGATACCATCAATAAAGGCGGTCACAACGTCGGGGTGTGCCTGGGCAAAGTCGGAACGGAATACGATACCGTCCATAATCAGGCTCTTAGAGGCTGTGGTAGAGAACATGATGTGCGCATCGCCGTTTTCAGTCGCATAGGACAGGTAAGGCTGCCAAGTCGCTGCCACGTCCAGCTGGCCGGCGAAGAACGCCTCGCCCGTCTCAGACGCATCGTCAAAGAGGATCATATTATCAATGATAGACTGCTTATCAGCATCGGACAGGTCACTCTTATTAACAAACCATGCCACAAGTGTCTGGGCTTCGCTGAATCTGGGAACGCCGATCTTCTTGCCCAGCAGATCATTTACGGTGTTGATACCGGACTTAGCAATAATGCCGTCGCCACCAGCGGAGTAGTTGGTGAATACCGGCATAACCACATCCAATCCGGCCTCCTGGAACTTACCAGATAGGAACGCGGCACGGTTGGTGGTATAACCCGCAGCATTCAGCTCCCCGGTAATCAAAGCGTTGCTGCTGGCAGTTGCGTCATTGATGATATTGATGTTAACCTTAATGCCCAACTGGTCGAAAATTGAACCGGGTTGCGTGGTCAAGCCCTGGTTAGCGTCGATAATAGGCTTCCAGCCCACCCACTCATCCAGAGACAGGTTAATCACGGGATCAGAGGTGTCCGTCTTGCCGGCGGAGGGCTTTGTCGTGGGCTTCTGGGACGTGCTGCCAGACTGGGTGCCCGAACTGATGGGTTTGTCGTCTGCGATGTTGTTCTTGTAGTAGTTGTAGCCGAAGCCGCCGATACCAGCGAGGAGCGCCAGCACGATGACGAAGATCACCACACGGCCAGTGGTAGTGAGTTTCATTCTCTTCATGGTAAGTTACTTCCTTTCCTCTTTCACTTTGGATTTAGGAGCGTCGAAGGTGACGCCAGACCGTGGAGCCTGAATAGCCGGCTTCCCGTTATACTTTGTGGCGAGAGACTGCAGGTAAGCATCCGACTGTGCTTTCGCCGCATTTTTCTCAGCCATTGACATTTTGGTGGTGGTACGGCTTGCGTGAACGACAATCGCACCATCAACCTCTTTGCGAAGATCCTCCGCTCCGTCCCGGACACTGCCCAAGAGCTTATCAGTGGCAGAGTCCCGGCGCAGCTCGTCCAGATCGCCCAAGAGATCCTTCATGTTGCCACGGAGTTTCATTTCCTCGACAGTCATACGGCTCTGCTTTTTCAGCTCGCGGAGCTTCTTGTCGTACGCTTCATAAACGGTCTGAGCCTCTTTTACCATAGGTTCAATCTCTCGCAGGTATCCCTCTTTCTGGGAGATTTCAAACAGGATTTCCTCACGCCTGGTTGAAAAAATGGCAGCATCGGCCATATTGCCAGATCTGACCAGAGACTCACACTTTGATTCAACGTCCTTCAGTTCTCCATATAGCTTGTTGAGGTTCTTCTGGACGGAGGATTGCTCGCCCACAAACCGATTCAGGGTGTCACCAGCCTTGTTGTAACGCTCCTGCACTTCCTCAATGGCTTGCTGGAAAACAGCCTTTGCACCCTCGGGTGTCTTGGCGATATCCTCCACGAAGATGTTGAGGAACCCTCCAACGAGGACTTTCAGCTTACCCCGGACACCGGGGAAGATGATCAGGGCGAGCACAAATACAACCGCTACCGCTCCAATCACAATGCCCATTACTGTGCTCCTTCCTTACCGGCAACGCCGTTCGCAAACTCCAAGAGTTGACTGATAGCTTCTTTTTCCTTCTGGATGGCGGCGCTGGAATCAGAGGTCTTTTGTTTGGAGTCCTCAATTCTGGCTTCCGCCTGCTCGATCAGGGACTTCAGATGTTCGATATCCGCCTCGGTCTCAGCGATCAGTGTATCGTTTTCCGCCCTGATACTATCCTCGGCAGCGTCCAAGGCGCGACCACGCTTCAGACCGTCCTCAATGAGATCATCCACATTGATCCCGTTGACGCTGAGAATGCCGGCGATGGACGCCTGTTTCTTGGCCTTAGTCATATCCTGGGGCAGAATGTCGATATACGCTTTGATCTTGAAGATCGAGTTCTCGTCGTCGATATCGCCCTGCTGATAGATGGATGCGATCACATCATCATAGGACACCTGAGTAGCGTCAATTACCGGCGTCTCAGGCACGTACATAGGCTCGGATACGGGTTGCATAGGGATTTCAGGCATACCTTCGTATTCGGTACGAACCAGTCCCATGCGTTCAAATAAACCTGCCATGGTTTGTTACAGCTCCTCTCGTTTCAAATTTGATTATTTTATCGCACATTTTGAACGCCTCGTCCTGGCTGTGCGTTACCATAATGATTGTGTTGCCTGTCTCAGCATGGACATCCAAAATCAAACGCTGCATTTTGCTACGGGTTTTGTCGTCCAAAGCGGATAATGGTTCATCCATAAGTAGGTATTTCGGCTTGACATACAGTGTTCTCGCCAACGCAAGGCGCTGTTGCATACCACCTGATAGCTGAGACGGCCATTTATCTGCATACTGCTCTAACCCAACCGCTGCAAGTACCTTGATAGCGTCATCGCGGCTACGGAGTTTTTTGTCCCGTTGGGCAATCAGCACATTCTCCGTGCAGGAAAGCCATCCGAAGTTGGAATAGCGCTGGTGCATCATGTACACAGGGTTCTTGTCGGCGTTCCGATAGGTAGTGCCATCAATGACAACCTCACCATGAACAGGGTGAAGAAGGCCAGAGATGGTTTTGAGGAGGGTCGTCTTACCGGCACCAGACTTCGCCAAAATACCGTAAATCAAACCGTCGTCAAATTCCTGGTCGATGTGCTCCAGAATTGCTTCGCCGTTGTACCCAATAGCCAGATCATTCAACTTGATCATCGCAGTACCTCCACTGGAATATCTTTCGGATCAGCAAGTTCCCCAGCTTGTCAAAAACGAAGCTGAACAACATGATTACGATGATTGCCCCGAACACCACGGCGGTACGGCCTCTGGCGGAGCTTACATTGATGATGAAGCCCAAGCCGTACTTAGCGTTGGTTGCCTCTACCACGGCGCAGTATGTCCAGCCAATGCCATACATCATAAGGAACGTACTGAATATTGAAGGGAGCGATGCGGGGAGCAGGATTTCTTTGATTGTCTCCCAACTGGTCATTCCGATTGTCTTGCCCGTATCCATCAGATCTTGCGGTACGTCGTTAAAGCAAAGCAGGATTGACGGCAGCAAGTAGACAAACGTCGCAATAAATAGGAACGAAATTTTCATCTGCTCCCCAATCCCAAACCATAGGATCAGGAGCGGAGAAAATGCGGTTACGGGAACATACCGCAGGAAGGAAACAACCGGCATGATAGTTTCCTTGATAGGCTTCACGCCATAAATCAGAAGGGAGAGGGGAATTGCTACCAGCATAGAAAGAGCAGACGCACCAGTAATCCGCAGAAAAGAGTAGGCAAGTCCTTTTTGCAACTGGCCTGTCTCTGCCAACCCGACGATTGCTTCCCAGACGGTAGCAGGGGCGGGGATAAACAGCGGTTGGGTGAAGCACGAGGCCACATACCAGACGGCAATGAAACAGGCCAATAAAACCGTTCCCCGTATGCAGTTTTTCGCACGCCGTTTGACTGAAGTTTTCATTTCACGACCTCTTCTCATGGATCATCTTCGCCCAGCGACTTCATCATGAAGCATTCATCACAATAGCAGTCGCCAGTTGTTTGGATTTTGACATAATCGCCGACTATCGGTTCTCCGCAGGCATCGCAAAGGATAGTACGGGCATAAGCTCCGCCACAGTAAGGACAACCGCTGAAATCCTCATAGGGCGGAGAATCTAACCCATGGCGTTCTTCCCATCGCTTCGGATCGTCAAAGGTTTTGCCACAGTCCAGACAGGTGTATTCACCATACATCAGCGCTTCACCTTCCAGACTGCCGTATTGCACCCAGACTTGCCAAGACGTCTGCCGACGATCACAACCTTGCCCTCGGCTTTCATCTCTGTCAGACGAGGCCGTGTGAAGTTCGGACTGTTGGTGGGGATTTTGCCCTCAGAGACCAGCTTCTCGCCAATCTCGTCAGCAGTCATACCGCCAGGATCACCGCTGGTCAGAACATCCAGAATCATAGCCTTACGATTAGGACGCCTCGGCTCGATCTGGTCATATGCTTCACGGCGGTTTCTCAACGCAATGCTCATATGAATCACCTCTTTCTATCCGACAAATGCCGGTTTCTGTTGCAGTGATAGTTGGACAAATCCAACCACCTTCCTGAACTCGACCTCTTCGAGTTTTACTGGACGGGTAAGATAAATCCGCTACCCCCCCCACAGCACACTCGATATAACCTTTTTGGGTGGCCTGCTTAATTCTGACTTTCTCCATGGTCAACCTCCGGGCTTCTCAGAGCATACCATCCAGTCTTGGCTCCGCCCCCCTCCCGCTTCGGCTTTCAAAGCACGTGCAATGGTTTCGCCATCATATACACGATTGGCGTCTCCATTGTAATCATTGATATATCCGAGCTGCTTCAGTTCATCATTCTTATCAGAATAATTTACTTTGTCGCTAATATCGGTAATATCAAAAGTAGACAGTGCTTTTTCAAATGCGCCGATGCCGGAGAAGAAAGATCCAACTGCCATATCATCAAAGAGGTAGGGCATGGCTTCGTATAACTCTTTCATGATGGCACAAAGCACATCGACCACAATGGAATTTCCCGCTTGTTTATAAAGCTGAGAACCGCTACGGTCTTTGCCACCGTATAAATTCTGATTCATGGCTGCTTGAGCTTTGTAGAAATCTTCGTCAGAAAAGCCCATCAAGCGCCAGCATTCCTTTTGTGTAAGTTTACGGACACGGAAATGTGTTTTCACTTTTGTCCCTTCGCCCTTATTGGTTGTTAGGGTAGGGCATACCCCACAAGAATCATAAACACTCCCGTTCATTCCATGACCAGAAGGATTTACGTTTCCAAGATTGATAGGATTACTTTCAATCACTCTCTTGTCCCCCCCCCCATCAATGGTGCGAATAGTGCCGCAGACATTATCTTTGAAAAAACGCACACCTTCATCGCATCGACGCTCACATACGATTTTCACATTAGCTTCCTCGCTTTCATCTATCTCAATCAATACATTGTCTTTTTGAACACCCGTCAAAGTGTTGGTACACATATTAGGGCGAACTTCCAAACGCTGTATTATCTTACCCCCCCCCACATATCTTCCACGAATTGCAGCGGGGATAATCGTATTATGCCCTTTCATCATTCCACTCCAAAAGATAATTGTCTTTCTGAACGGTTGAGATAGTATTGGTACAGTCATCGGTTCTGACTGAATACTGACGCATATTACATCGCCGTTCTTTCACAATTCCACGCTCATAATCCTTACGAATTTGTTTAGCATAAGGGGTCCGTTCATATCTCAGAATTTTCTTTTGTACCATGTTGCTCCATAACTCCTGTCATTTGCTGATTTCCAAAACCTTTATAGTCACGGGCCAGCAAAGTCAAGGCCGTCTCACAGTATCCTTCAAACTGGGTGCCTTTCTTACTCAGCTTTACACCGGCAAGTGAGCAAGTCCCAGCAGTGGTGGTCTGTGGAACCTCTTCCGCTGGTGCGGACGGTGTTACTGATTTGTCTGAACGGGGGGGGGTTATCATGGCAGCTACCTTGTCATCAGGCAGGTAGTATCGCTCGTCAACCTTATCCTCCAGCATATCTACCAGCGCTTTTTTCAAAGGGATAGGAGACGGGAACTTAAACTTCCCATTATCTAAATCCTTACGAATGATGACACAGTAAACACGCTCACGATTCTGGGGGATTCCATAGTGTTTTGCATTCAGAACCTGCCAGTAGACGTTGTAACCGTAGTCTTCCAACTCTTTGACAAAGAGGTTAAAAGTGGCATAGAAGCGAGAACCGGTAATATTTTTAACGTTCTCGTAGATAGCGAAGCGAGGCTTCTTTTCTCTTAGGAAACGCAGCCATTCGACCAGTAAGGAAGAGCGGGTCTTCTCGATTTCAGTTGATCCGCACTTAGGGCAATGGTCGCGTTGATCATAGTGAGCTTCCAGGGGATTATATACGTGGCCGCAATGCTTACAAGTCCATGCAGCCCCCCCCTGTTTGCCCGCTATGCTGAAATCCTGACACGGACTTCCACCGAACATGACATTGAAATCCGGCACAACTTTCTCATCGGCTTTGGTAATATCTCCGATGTTAAGGGTGGGATCAACACCATGAACGGCGCAATAGCTTTCTGCGGCGTAACGATCGAACTCGCAGAAAAGGGCAGTTTGGTAATCCAAATTAGTTCCTCCTTTGTTGGTTTTCTTTGTTGCTAAACGGAAGGTTGAGGGATTTACAATCTCCCTCGAACTGCTTTTATTCTATCATACTGTCTCCATAAAGTCAATAATTTTCTTTGTTGCTATTATGAGGTTTTTTGAATTTCTTCAAAGATAATCTGCTTTGGTAACATTCCTTTGCATACATAGACACTACTGAAAGGCGGGTTTAGAGACGGCTTTTGGTCGGCGTAGTTCTTAAAGTAAGATACACGCCGATTGAGATACATGATTTCAAAATCATGCTCACGGAACATCTTAAAGCGTTTCTGACTCTCGAAAAGTCCGACGACCCCTACCAACATAGCAAAGGGTATATTCAACTGGAATAGCCGCTCAAACACTTCGCCTTTGAGGGAATACGGAGGATTACTGATGATGTAGTCACACTTCGGTGGGTCAATAGCGAAAAAATCCTGACCGTTTGCAATATGTGTTGCGATAACGGTATAGCCGCGTTGCCGAAAGAGCTTTACAAACAGACTATCCTCAGTGTCAAACGGACACCAAATTGTCACGGGGGGGGTGGAAGATACTTGTACAACGGGGCAATCGCATACTCCGGTGTATAGAACTCGTCGTTGCCACTGCCGGCAACCTTATCCATCTTCATAGCTGCACCTCTTGATTTACTTTGTTGCAAATTAAATCCAACGAATGCAAGGTTCGCCGGTATAGCCATGTTCCCATACGAACCAAGCGAAGCACATGGTACTTGACCAGGGCTTACCATTTTCGTCAACTTCCAATCCGTTTCTCAAAGGATTGACACGTTTTGAAAATACATACACGGCTTTCGGAGGGTGGGTGGCAAAGAAATCCTTACGTTGCCGTCCTTCGAGAAACTGGATCTTGGCGAACAGGATCACCTTGCCAGTGGATACCTCCAGAGCTTTCTCAGCGAACTCTTTCGCCAAAGAGAACGGAGGGTTCGTGATGACGTTGTTGAATTTTTCGGGATAGTTCTCAGTGAGGAAATCCACCCCGCCAACAATACCACATCCGAACCTATCATCTCTCTGAACCAGATCAGTAGAGATAATTTGACTGTTGGGATAATGTTCCCGAAGCACCTTACTGATATGCCCTTCACCAGCCGCAGGCTCCAAAATGGAGCCGTGCAGCTCTTCTCGGCTAAGGATGGCTTCTGTCGCCTCGAACGGAGTAGCATAGTAGTCGTTCTCCACACGAGAGCGGGTAGGGGACATACCGGCCAAACTGGTGCCGCTCAAATAAGTACGCTCTTCCATTTTCTCACCGCCTATTAAAAAATTGTCGTTCCGTAGGCAGGCATAGGATTGAGCTTGTGAAGGTTGTGATCGTGCATAGAGGCAATCTTCTTGTCGATTTCCTCAATTCCACTGGTGCCATACATGATGTAAGCATCCAGGTGAGCATAGGTAAATCCAAGATTATCCTCATCAGTTTTTCCACACAGCCCATCGGAAGGGATCTTGCTTATCAGGTTGATAGGCAGAAGAAGCTCGTACCCAATCTGGATGACTTCATGCACCATCAGATTAGCGAGCGGGCTAAAATCGCCGGCGCTATCGCCAAACTTGGTAGAATATCCCACATAGTCTTCAGAGCGGTTGCAGGTATTAGCAACACGTCCGCCGTGAGGCAACGACTGAGAAATAGCATAGAGGGTCGCCATACGGATACGGGGAGGGAGGTTTATCCTCGTCTGATCGCTGACGTTCATATTGAGCGCTACTTGATCACTTACCGCAGACACTGCTTTGGAGATATCGGTATAGGCATATCTGATACCCAGAAATTCGATCAGCTGCTTGCTATCGTCCAGATCGGGCTGTTCTCCATTCGGCATCATAACACCCACTACACGCTCTTTGCCCAGCGCCTCTACGCAAAGAGCGGCGACAACGCTGGAATCTTTACCACCAGAAATACCGACCACCGCATCGCAGCCAGGGCCGTTACTTTCAAAGTAGGAACGAATCCACTGGACAATCTCATCCTTAGTACGCTTTGGGTTAGCTAACATTGTGGCACCTCTTTTCTCAAAAGTTTCCCTCATGAAGATTCTTGCGAACCTCATCCAGGGTATAAATTCTCAGGAGCTTGCCATCCTTGAAAACTGGCTTCAGCCAGTTCCCAACCTGCGACTCCTCCCAAGTCAAACCGTCCTGGCAGAAGAAGTTGTGGTACGTATAGTCATATACAACCTTACAGCAGCCGCGTTGAGACTTCTTGAAATGTCCGCTATCTGTCTTGGGGTTCTTAAAGATCATGATGGGCTTTCCGTCAGCATCTTCTGCATAGGTCGCTTTGACTGCGATACCAAATGTATCACGGGTGTACGGCGCATAAGTCTTTTCGCCGCCGTCCATCGTCTCCAGACACTGCATAGAGAAAGAACCGACGCCCAGAGAAACATTGTTGATAGCGAAGCCATGCTCCATCAGGATCTTATACACTGCCTCGCACCGCTGCGGGGTAATGCTATCGCCATACAATGCCTTGACGTGTGGATCGAGAACTTTGTAACCCTTGCTGTTCACGGTGCCACCAAAGATTTCCCACAGCTTGAACACCGTCTCGGTTACAATCTCCACGGGGTTGCCGCTGTCGCCGCGAATAGCAAGACATCCATGGTGCGCCATCACATCCTCTTTAATTGCGGGGAGAATATTATTGACCAGGTTCCAATAGTCATAGCTGTCACTGACCATAGAGAAGTTTTGGTACGGATAGATTTCTTTCAGCAGACGCCGCACGTGCGTAATCTCATCGCCGTCAACCGCATAGTTGGAGCACATAACACTGTGCTCAGTAGAAAGAGCACCATAAGCTACTGCGTCATTCTCCACCCGGCAGGCGTAGTTGTGTTCCAGCCAAAGAATAGCCGACACTGTAGCGGTATTAAAGAAGCTCAGGCAGAACGCAGCAGAACTCTTGGTGGCGCTCTCCACGCTTTCCTGACCACGCATGGAAAAGTCGCCCAGCAGCTTGGCCCGTACCACATCATCGTCACAGGTAAGGGCAGCGTACTTATTGACGATCTGCCGGTAACGATATCCAACTTCCGCTGAAATCTGAGTATGCCACATGGTACATGACAGCATTGTTTCGATAGAGTTGACCAACCACACAAAGCTGGGGTTGGTATTCGAGATCTCAATTTGCGGAACATGAATATTGGTACGGGTTCCTTCCGGCACGGCCCGAATTTCCAGAGGCAGATACCCCAACTTATGAAGCGCTGTCAAACGCTCCACACCAACACCGTCCGTGCCGATGGTGTTATTCAGCACCCGCTTGTATTCGGCAAGCACCTCATCCAATGAGCGATCAAAGAAGTGAGTATTGAACGCCTCAATCAAATACTCCTGGATAAATGCCTGAAGACCGAACATTGTGACCTTCTTGGTATCAGCCAGCCGTGTCATGCGCGGGGTGTAATAAGACACCATCTTGGTCAGTGCTGCGGGGTACTGCTCTGCATGGGCAGTCTTGTAGAAGTCCAAACAGAGCAAAGGACTGTATGAAATCATTGTTTTACCCTCTTTTCATAATCATCTGCAAATGGAAATCTTCTCGTGATCAATACGGAGGATACTATCAGTGGCGAATACACGAGAGATAAGACCATCTGTCAACACAGTGCCTTTCAGGATCGTGTTCTCACAGTGGGTAACATAGAGCATAACTTCCTCCGCGCCGGCCTCTTTCAGAGCTTTGGCAGTATGGGTGAATGTCCCACCGCGAGAGCAGATATCGTCCACAATCAGAATATTTCTGCCGTTGACTTTCTCAGGCTCTGTCAGCTCCAGCCGCTCAATCTTGCCGGTGCGCCAGTCACGATGTTTAATGCAAAAAACATACTCCATAGGAAGAAGCTCAGAGTATCGTTTGGCAGCACCTTCATCCGGGTAACACAGCAGAGGATTCATACCCTGACTGACCATCCACTGGATTGCATAGTCGATGTAGTGCTTCACATCCATAGTCTCAGCCCGGTTAATCAGCGCCATAGCCACATTAGAGTGGGGGTCGAGAACTTTGACAGACTCGAACCCGAGTGAATTGATAAACTCGGCGAACCACTTGAGCGTGAATACCTCGTCGCGGTTCTTCACCCTGTCCATACGGGCGTTGGGGATATACGGCATCTCCAGATAGAGGAGCGGGTTGCCGGCGCTCTTGAGGTGCTTCACCAAATACCAGAGCTGCATACATTCGGCATCATTGTCGTACATCCACCGGATGAAGTAAGCGGATTTACCCATGGCGAAAAACGTGAAGTCCAGCTTGGGAGCAATACGGATCGAAAATGTACCGTCGGGGAAACTGGTGAAGTCGATTCTTCTATCGTCAACAAAAATCATTTCAGACCTCCCAGTTCTCCACATTGATCTGACACGCTTTCATAGCAGCCAGAGCATTTTTGTGGCTCGCCGGGGTAACGCCGGCACAGCAGGCAGCGTCAACGGTGATTTTCGTCTCAGGTAGAAACGCTTTGACGAGCAGTGCGTTAGAGATAACGCAGATGTCGGTGCAGAGTCCAACGAAAACGATCTCTTCAATGCACTGCTTCCTTCTGGCGGAAAGCTCTACCAGGTAATCGCCCAACTCCACAGAGCCAAACGTACCTTTCTGAAATACGGATACGCTTTTCTCCGCGTCGATAGCCGCATGGCTAACAGCCGTGGCAATGATATCGTCGAGCCGCCAGCCGTGAGTCCCCTCAATGCAGTGCTCGACAGGAAGCAGCTGACCTTCTTGGGTTTTCAGGTAGTCGGCAGAACGATGGGTGTCCTTGGTAATGCAAATCAGGTCTCCGTCAAAGCCGGAAATCTTTTTGGCGACATTTCCAACAGCGGCCTGCGCCTCCGGGGTTCCGAGCGCACCATTGATGAAATCGTTTTGCATATCCACTATTACAAGAATCTTCATCTTAAACAACTCCTTAAAATGAGCACTCACACGGTAGATCATCGTCGTCCTTGATGAGCTTTCGTGCAGCGGCCCAAAATGTTTGAGGTTTGACTTTTTCAGTGGGCGGCAACGCCTTGTTGAATTTCAGATCTACACCGACTCCTTCTTTGCAAAACGGTTCAGCAATATACTTACGGTAAGCTGCCCGATCCGATTTACATAGGGGCAATTAAGCCGGTCAGGATGCGGGACGCTGTTTCCCAGGTCAATAACCAGATCGCGGGTATTGTAGGAAATATCCTGCGTGATAATCGGAGTTGCGTAAATCACCACATCCCGGTTCTGCGTAGCTTGCAACAGGCTTTTTGTTTTGGAATGTGCTACTGTAACCGTCGCGTTGTTAAAGTCCAAATACTTCGCCAGTTCTTTAACGGCGTGCCCTCGGCCTACGATGGTAATATCCTTCTCCCATACCAATCCAGACTCAATTAGCAAATCCATGACTGCTTGAGAGACCGCCGACATTCCGGGAGAATAAGAGTGGTCAATATCCACATCAGGATCGAGAATAGAGTTGAACGACACTGTTTCACTATCCACAACGATCCCTCGATAGGGAGGGAGAGGGTTGGACGTATGATCACAGTTGATACCAAGCTGGTTTGCCTTACGCTTGATGGCTTTCAGGAATACGCTATCCTGAGAACCAAGCAGAAGCAGCTTGCCGGAAGGATGTAGGCTTGCAGTTTCCGCATCCAAAGCGGCGGAGAGTTTTTTGATGTTTTCCATTACATCAATCATAAGGCGCTCCTTTTTTATTTGTATTATTCTACCGGAATACCAATATACTCAAGGACTTGCCGCATACCCAAACCATGTTCTTCCCACGGCCTCATGCAGTAATCCCAGAGCTTTGGGTGCGTGATTTTTAGACGCTGGAAACGGTTTGGAGCTTTTTCAAGGTGAGCGCCAAAGGCACAAAAGACACAGCCAGTACGCTTTTCGCCTGTCGTCGTCCACCCCCCCATCAGTTCTGACGATCTCGCCATAAACTGAAGCGTAGGGGACTTGATAGGTATAGAGGTATTCCAGCACATCTTCCTCAGTCCAAAAAGACATGGGTTGGGAGCTGGGCTTCTTACCGGAAAAAGCATTACATCCCATACGCAACCATGTGGCACGCCGAGATCTGCTCTCGTTTGCCATAGTTGCAATAATAGGTACTCGACCAGTTTCCTTGGAGTATTTCTTCATAGGCCGCTTCTTCATGACAGTACAGCACCGAGAAGAAACCTTGAATGGGGCATCCAACAGATAACACCATTTTTCACAGTTGAACTCTGACGGCGTTCCGTTGCTCCGCATAATCTCTCCATGCAGCTCTTTCCATCTGAAAGAACCTGGCTTATGCCCATATTCCACAGTGTCAGCTACACGCTTCGAGATAACGGGATATCCATACACCTCAATGACTTTACGGAAGTTCATCTCAGGCCGGACAATCGTAACGTTTTCACAGCTCTTAACAAATTCTCTGACTTCCGGGAACTCAAGCCCGGTATCAGAGAAAACAGCAGGCACATCGGGGTAGATCCGCCGCACAATATCGAGTAGTACGGTAGAATCCTTACCACCGCTAAATGCCACATAGACTTTTCCATCGTAGTGCTGATACCACTCGATGATACGAGCAGTAGTGATCTGGATTTTGCGTTGGAGAGGCAGGCGCTGCATCTCTTCCAACTCTTCTCTGCTATGCAAAGCACCCACCTCCCCGGTTCCAATGATTGTCGTCATCGCCGCCCAATCCTACCGTATAAATCAGCACCAGAGCCAAAAGCAGTAGGATGATACCGTCCATTGGTTACTCTGTGGTCTCCGGCAGAGCAGGGACGCTGGCATAGCTGGCACGAGCCAGCCACTCGTTGATGACCTTGTTGAAAGTATTGTCGTTGCCCATGTACTTCTTCAGCATGGCAGCAGTCAGACCGGCTTCGGCGCTGAATGTATCACCGGGCTGGCACTTCACAACCGTCTTATCACCGTCATCCCAGAACACGATGGTAGCCGGGTTGCGGAAGATCACATTGACGGGCATCGGCAGACGGCGAGAAGCAGGCTGATTGGCTTGGAGCTTCATTGCCGCATTCCAACCGTTGGAGAAAGGATCTCCGCTGGGAGCGAGATGGGCAACAAAGCCGCCGTCCGGCATACACAGGCCGCTCAGAAGCTCATCAACGAACCGTTCAGCAGTTACCGGGGGGGGTGCCATAACAGAGATGCGGGGAGCGATGTAGGGAGTGTGGATCATGTCGGGAATCATAGTTATTTCCTCCTATTCAGTGTGCATTGCGGTCACAGGCGTTCAACACCATGACCTGGTTCCAGATATCATTACCAAGCAGACGTTTGATTTTGCTAACCGTCTTACTCGGATTGTCTGACTTTTCAACCGCATACGGCCACATATGCCAGCGGATCAGCAGCGCCACAGTAAGGCGCTGGTTAGGACTGAGATCGCCGGTATAGCAGAAGCTGTCATAAGCTCCTACACGCTCATGATGATAGAAGTGGGCGATCTCAGTGGGATTACCTTTGATGTCATGAAATACTTTGGTCTTCTCTTTGCCAATATCGTGTAGCAACGTAGCGCGGAGCAGAACAGCATCGGCATCTTTATAGTGGCTGATCAGATACTGCCATGCCGTCATAGAGTGCTGACCAACCGTGTACTCGTGGTGCGGGTTATCATGTTCCAGCTTGGAGAGACGAAGCATGAGGGTATCAATCTGGTCGTGGCGATCTTCGTCGCCCACGATTCTGATTTCATCCCAACCCTCCGCCATCATGGGAACATCGAATTTGAAGTACATCCTTTGGATTACAGACTCCGGGACAGAACGTTCCCGATTATTGTTGCGCTCCAGACACACCTCATAGGGTGTCGCCATGAAAAGACATACTGTCCGCAAATCATGTTTGTGGAGCGCTCGGACACGATTAAGGAACCCGATACGGCGCTTGTAGTTGATATTGGTTGCGTCGTACACCACATCCTTGCCATCCACCAGATCCTGCAAAACCCTTTTGTGAAGGGTTTGGAAAACCAAGTCCTGTTGGGTTTGGTCGTTCTCGTCACCAAGAACTTCGGCACGGATTGCATCGCTGGAGTGGACGACGGCGTTAGGGATGCTTTCGGCAGTGAATGACTTCCCGCTACCAGGGAGGCCAACCATCATGTAAAACATCGGCATCTCATTCTCCTCCTTGGATTTCCTTTAAGAAGGATCGTTTGAGAATTTCAACGGTAGCCTTTTGCAGTACCTCATTGGCGTGCTGGTTGATCGAAACAGGCACCGTATCCATATAGCGCTTTTTGTCTTCGGTCATAGATTGAATTGCAGTGCTCATCAGTGCCCGTGCTTCTTTCAAAGAGTAGCAACCGCGCTTCACCTCTTTGAGATAATCACACTGGTTACTGATAAGACAGTCAGCGTAAGGCTCGCCGGCTTCGTAACGGGTCATAAACTCCCTCAGCCGCAGAGCATGGTGAAGCTGCTTCGGGTCATACCCAAATGCCTCAATCTTGTCCATTGTGGCAGGGTAGGGGTGCTCCATTGCCTTTTGCTTTTCCAGAGCCATACCCATAATGCAGTTCATCCCGGCGTAGTTGTTATACCGGGCGATCTCTTCACGAGCGTCCAGAACGGGCTGGAAAAGGTCGGCATACTCCGGGTTGATGATGGAGTAAGGGGTAAACAGGATCTCAACGAAGTTGACATTCTGCTTCTTGATACAGTCGAACATAAGGCGAATGTCTTTGAAATCCACGTGTTCGTTATTCTCCATAATGTGGGTAGTGCTGAGAGGTTTGGCGTTCAACACGAAATCGGAAAAGCTGGGCAGCATGATTGCCTTGGTATCAATATCACTACCCTCATAGTCAAGGTTATAATTCTGAGAACCTTGCAGGAAGAGGCCAACCCAGCCTCCCCTGCAATGCTCCAAGACGGGCACCAGATGTTCCCGCATCCGCGCCATAATCTTCTGGCGCTTCTGCTCATTCTGGATCAAAGTCGTCATCGTCATATCGCTCCTTTTTGATACAATCCCGGATCATTCTCCGGTATAGGCTTGAGTCGAACTACTCCATATCTGCCCAGCTTTGAAGTTGTTGATAAAGTCAAGAACGACTTTTTCATCCATTCTGTTCTCCAACATCCTGAGCTTCTTCCATATCAGGCGCGGCGGCGGTGTCTTTGATCAGCCCCTCCAGCGCCTTGAACGCAAAGTTTTTATGCTTATAGGCGGCAAACTTGGGACGGTTGACAATGCGGCACACGACACCTTCCCGAACATGGGTATGACCGACAGGATCGGGGCCGTCATAATACTGCTCGGCTTTGGTTTTAATCCATTCACCAGCATTGGTTAGCTCGCAAGAAGTTCCTGTGAAGATTTCCTCTTCGGGAATAAGCCCCCTATACATCAGAGGAACATATTTGACGCCCATCTGTTCGCAACGATAGCGCATAAAGTCGGGCGGATACTCTACCACATCGCCGTCTTCGTTGGTCATCGTCATGCGGTAAACGAAAAGATTGGACTTGGGATGTTCCTTGCCATCGGGAGCGCAGCCATAGCTGAATGTGGTGGTTTTACCGTACTGTTTGGTAAACTCCTTGTCGTTCAGCTTAGAGTTATTTCCGGGATTCATGATGGGCGTACCATCGTCAGTGAAACCAACAACCTCGTAGTAGACCGTCTCTCCCTTGTGGAGCTTTCCTTCAAAGACGTTGGCGTGTTTTTCGCGGAAAGCGTTATTACCGTAGAAGCCTCCCTCATCGAAGGTATCCAGAACCACGCGGCGGGTTCCGGTAACATAGCCCCAATCATAGATGGGTGCCCGCTTGATTTTGGAACGAATCACATTCGGGGTCTTACGACTCTCATAGAGCCGCTTTTCCATACGGTTCCGATATTTATAGCCCTGCAACACAGGCAGATAGCCGGTACGCTGAGAAGTTCCGTGCATTTTCAGGGTAACTTCTACCAGATCCCCAGCATGGAATGCGGAGAGGTTGTAGGCCAACTGCTCCGTGTCAGCGTGTTCTTGGAAGAGCGGGGAGATAGGATCAGAACGCTTACGAACATGATTGCCACCCCCCCCACTACCGGAGGCGCGTTTGACGGCGGGTACGTACTTCTCGCAGATAGTGATACCGTTCAATACAGAGATCGTATCGCCCTCTTGGAGCTTCTTGATGTCGGTAAAAGAAGCCAAACAGGAGAGAGGGAGGAACAGACCGTCGCTCTTCTCGCCCCGGAGCTTGAGAGCCTTAATATTCCGCTTCTCCGGGTCAAGGTATCCGCCAGCCGGAGCGCCGTTCTCATCCTTGCGCCGCAGCAAGTCATTCTTCTGTGCGAACTCCAAACCGAGTTTGCCATCGGTAGGGAAGTACACGCCCAGCTGATCAGGGTCGGTGCCGAGATCCACAATTACCGTATTACCGAAACATTCGCCACAGAGCAGCCGGTCGGCATTGGTATGCTTCCTCAGATTGTGAATCCTGGTAACATAGGCACAGTACATTATATTCACTCCTTGTTAATTTACTTTGTCACTAATTAAGAATACATGGATTTCAGCTTATGAGAGACAGTCACGATAGCCTCTGCCGCTTCGTGCATCTCATTAACAGTGGTATTGAACCCCATTGAAATACGCACAGTACAGGCCGCATCTTCATCAGACATTCCAATACCACGCAAAACGTGAGAGGATTTAGCACTGGCAGCGCTGCACGCAGAACCAGCAGAAAGGTAGATATCCAACTGATCCAACAGAAGAAGCAGAGATTCGCTGTTGACGCCAGGGATGGTCAGGCTGATGATGTTAGAAGAATAGTTCTCGCTTTCACCGTTGATATAGAACTCCCCAGGCATTCTTAGCCCCAAATCAGTTAAGAATGTATCTCTGAGCAATCCCCACCGTAGCTTCCAGTTCTGGAGGCGTTCAGTAACGATTTCTGCTGCTTTGCCGATTCCTACAATTCCCGGAACGTTCTCGGTACCACCACGCATTCCGTTTTCCTGGCCTCCACCGATAATCCACGGGGATTTACGGATAGAATTGCTGATATAAAGCACACCAACACCCAGAGGAGCACCGAACTTATGACCGGACATAGAGCAGAAGTCAATTCCGCAGTCCTTCACGTTCATATTCACATGGCCTGCCGCCTGCACAGCATCGGCATGGAATACGGCATGATACCTTTTGCAAAGGGTTCCGATTTCTTTCATAGGATTGACAGTGCCCAGCTCATTATTTACCCACATGATAGAAACAGCCGTCGAACGTCCATCACGAGGTAAATAGTTAGACTCAGCAGTATGGGCATCCGATAAAAAACGCTCCAGATCATTTAGGTCTACGCTACCATCTTTGTGGACTTTGATATAATGGCGATGACAGTGTGCAGACATAGGTTCCAGAACCGAATCGTGTTCCAGAGCAGTTGTTAAAATCAAATCGCCGCCAAAGTTTTGCAACCACGCATTGTTCGACTCTGTGCCACCAGAGGTAAAGAACACCTCTGAGGGATCGGCACCAATCATTTTAGCTACCTGGCGGCGGGCATTTTCAACAGCTTCACGAGCATTGACCCCTTGGGTATGGAGGCTTCCGGGATTGCCTACATGATCGGGCCGGAGCCAAGGGAGCATAGCTTCCAGAACCTCCGGGAAGACCGGAGCGTTGGCAGCATTGTCGAGATATACCACGTATTTCACTCCTTTGATAAAAGAGGCTCAGAGCGTAGACAGCTACTTGCTACTCTATCGTTCTGAGCCTCCTTAATGGTTTACTTTGTTGCTTATGCGGAGATAATAGGACGAAGGGCATCGTCCACCTGCTGATACCGCTCTGCGTTGATGGCCTCCAACAGGCAGTCATAAGGATCAGTCTGGCCGCTCATCACCATCTTGGCGATATTGGGAGAGAAACCGCTGACCAACGCAACACCCAAATCGTTCTCCTTAACAGGAATGGTGCCGCTACGGGAGTTGACATTCCAGAATACCAGACGAGGAATCTGATATCCGGCTTCCGCATACCGCTGGGCGATTACCTCAAACAGGCGGGGAGTAGGTGCGACCCGTCTGCTATATCCCCACCTATCATGGGAGATTGCGCCGGTGGTTGCACAACCATCGAACTCCATATCAGAGATGATAAGGATGTTCGCGGGAAGATCGCTCTGATCCATGTGCTTGTTGATCGCCGTAGTGAGGATCAGGTCGAATACGGCCTCGATGTTGGTGTTGGCAACCTCGTTATGGGTAGCAGCGATCCGCAGTTTCTCACGAAGGTTCTTGCCTCTGCTCAAATCGACCAGCTGAGGATGTTCAGAGAAGGTGATGTACTGATCCTTGAACTGACCAGAAGAACGCTCGGCGAAGTAGATCGCCAGAGAGTTTGCTACTTCCAGCGCAGACACATCAGTATTGCCGACTCTCACTCTCATACTACCAGAACCGTCGGCCACCACGATGGTGTTACCACAGCCCTGCACCGTATCGGGGAGGTTCTTCCACAGCACTTCCAGATTGGCGTCGGTGCTGCCGGCATAACCGTACCGATGTACGATGTCATGCGGGAAGAGAACAGAAGCGTTGATCTTGGCCTCGCCTTTCTCCACAGCACCCAGGAATGCACGTCGGCGATCCTCGTCGTGACGGAGGAAAGCGCTGTTGTACTGCAGGTTGGCACGAGAGGGGACACGCTGATAGTCGATTTCCTCCCACTGCTTGGCGGTCATCTGCTGCTCCACAACGAGCAGATAACGGGAGAGATTGGCGAGGGTGTGCTGATACTGGCGCTCAGTCATGCCGACAGCCTTCCGCAAAATCTGGGCATAATGCCGAGTTTGCTTGGAAGAAGTCTTGCAGCGGGGCATCCACTTTGCCAAAAGAGAAATGGGTTTGCCCTTTGCCGCATTTTGGGCGTCGTCATAAAGCTGCTCTTTGACCAGCCCGGTCACACAGTCACACACGGGCGTATCCAGCAGACACCACAGATCGTCCCAACGACCGTACTCAGGCACCAGTGCCACCACAGGGGCGACGTACTCGGGGAACTCCTTCGCCAGAGGCACCATGCAGGCACGGAACAGCCGGCGCTCACCCAGGCCACCACGGACATCACGAGCATAAAAGAGCCATTTCATTGCCATCAACTTGTCCTCGAAGAACGCCTTAGTGAAGCGCTGAGAGATGTCGTGCTCGCTGGCGCTACGGAGAGATGCCACAGCGAAATTGAGATCCAGGAGAGCCTTGCCGGTAGTGCGGAAGCCGACTGCACCGTTCTCGGTGACAGAGACATTGCACTCGTTATTCAGCGTGCTCTTGATCCCATCCATAAAGTTACTCATTATCTTTTACCTCCTATATTGAGATACCCAGGACACACTTTTTATTTACTGTTGCTGTTTATGCCCAGAGAAATGGAGCGGCAGGTAGGACTCGAACCTACGAATGGCAGCTTGGCTTCCTTGAACATTGCTGTTAGCGGAACTCCTCGTTTCGCATTGTAATAGGGCTGCTGTGTTGACCACTTCACCACTGCCGCATGAAGCTCGTCTTTCCGAGCCGTCACAACCCAGTTCAAGATATTTGGGTTGAATATCTGGCGTTTACCGTCAGCATAGACATAAACGATCCCAAAGCCCTATGCCTATCCGCCCATTAGCAGGGACGGCTTCTGCTTGTGCCAGGGGTGGGATTCGAACCCACGACCACGGGATTAACAGTCCATAGAAAGTTGCTGTAAGCGTCTCAACAAGACACGCATTAGTACGCGCTCTGTCCGACTGAGCTACCCTGGCGTACGCCCCGCCGTAGCGGGGCTATTTTGCATGACCCCTCTTATGTGCATTTTCTACTCAAACCCAGCCGTATAATACGGCAAACAGTTATACCGATCGGTTCGGCTTCCCGCACTATTATGGCTGGCGGCGAACCAGGTTTTCACCGTACTGTAAATTATCGGGGTCGAGATAATGACATACGGCAAGGAACAACAGACAAGCAAACCCATATTCAACATTAGTCTGTCGCACCTCCTTTTTTTGTAACTACACTAAGTAGCTTGTTGCAAGGAGTGGGACTCGAACCCACGACAATCAGTTCCCTTTTTACATAGCTGTTAGCGCAACTGGGGGAGGGGAACGTTACGCATTTTTTATACTGGTGCTCTACCAACTGAGCTACCCTTGCATGGCGGGAGGCTTTTTCATTGCTGTCTGCGTTGCTCTGTACGCATACGAATACGGAAACCTCCCAGAAACCGCTATATCCGTAAAATGGCTCTTTGCCACGTGTGCGGGACACATTCTCATTTCCAAAGCAGGTAATGTTGATGGTTGCTGTTAGCGCCCCAATTCGTTACTGTTCATTCATCGTCGCATTCATTACTGTACTGTCATCCGAAGATGACTTAGGGCTTGTCTCGTATTCTATTCATGGCTTTCTCCACATACCCGGCGCTGGACGCCGCTGCCGCTGATCACTTTGAATCACAGAACGATAGCCAGGAACTTCTTCATGACACACACGACCCTTCTTATAGATTGATGACGGTTTTTTTAGGAGCTACGGAGTCGAACCGTAAGCAAAAGTTTTGCAGACTTTCAAGGTAAAATTGCTGTGCGTGTCCACCGTCGATTACACGTTATGAGCTGCCACCGGACGCTCCCATGTCGCCCGTCTTTCCGGGCCGTCAGCGGTCTTTCCCGCCGTCAGAGAGAGGAGGTGATAAAGAGTTCGCCGCTATTGCGGCTTGGCGGAGGGGATGGGACTCGAACCCACACACCCTTTCGGATTACTAACAGTTTAGCAAACTGCTTCCTTACCAGTTAGGATTACCCCTCCACGCTTTTCAACGAGACGCATTGAGTCAAAGTAAAAGTTTGATAGTTGTAAAATTGCTGTTAGCGCCTCATACTCCGGTTGGTCAACCGAATGAATTACTCACTCATGCTCTCTGCAGGACTGGTATCCAGGAGCTTTGCGAAGTTGGCGATGATAGCGGTATTGTTCTTCCGCTGCTGGGACATGGCGGCGCGTGTCGCGGCCAGTTCCTTGGAATAGGTGTCGATCTCAGCCAGGTCGTTGTCGATCTGCTGGTTGATACCCTCCAGCTCATTCATTGTTCTGGTAACGATGTCTACCGCCTCGCTTGCCTGACGAGCCAGACGAGCAACCTCAGTCTGCTTTTCCTGCAGGAGATCGCGGGTGACAGGTACGGGGACGGCGTTTTTACGGGATCTCATTGCTTTCACTCCTCTTACAGAATAATTTTCTTTGTTGCTATCCAAGAACTAAATGGCCGAAGCCATTTAGTAGAATAGTTGCTTGTAGAGCTTGTAGTCTCTGATCCGGGCTGTGTGCTTGACCTTGCTGGACAGATCCTCGCAGAACACCTTAGACGCAAACTCCGGGTCTTCCAGATTGAACTGGGTACTCTCGCATTCCAGCAGATGAGCACGGTAGAATATACCGGACTGGTGTATTACGTTGTACCGTAGCGAGTAGGCACCGTCCATCAGGGTATTCAGACGATTTACCAGACCCTGCATCTTAGAGACGTTGATCTTGCTGTTCCGCTCCGTCCGAATTAGGTTATCTGAATAGACATAGGCACGGAAGATTACGCCTCTGGCCTGCTGGTAGTATCCCTCTGCATCCCTCAGACGCTTGAATATCTGCAAGATTTCAAACGGCATCTCGGTCTTCTCACCGTTTATCATCACGCCGTCATCAAGCACATCTTCCTTGGGGAAATTGATGATCTGCTCTTCGGTCAATCCAAACCAAGCCAGGTAAAGAATTACAGCGGGCAGGTCAAACAAGGTTTCATCGTAGCACTCGGACACTTTGATGGAATCCTGGATTGCCTGGTGAAGCATACCCAAGTTCTTGTAGTATTGCACTCCGCTGGTCTCGTTGATTTTCAGGTCGTCCACAGTGACGGAGGCCAAAATGCTTTCCTGTTCTGCCGGCAGCACGCCATTGGCAATCAGGTATCGCACATAGCTCATCACATGGCTTTTATAGTTGAAGAAAATGCTGGTGTGACGAACCCTCATGGAGTTGAACATGGACATATACTGTTCCTTAGTAAAGCCATTGTCCAGCGATTGGCCTGTCTGCTCTTCATAGGCCAGAACCTTTTTCCAGGCGATATCAAAGTTTTTCTTGACGCCTACCTTAGCATAGCCGCCGTCCGGGTCTTCAAAGAATTTGTTACGGATCATATTCCCCTCTCCAATCCGTTCAAATCATTTTCTATGTTGCTATCTTACCATACGTAGTTGAGATTGTCAATAGCAAACAAGAAAATTATTTGCGAAATTTTTCGGGGACATCCGCTTCACCTCACTCTGTCGCCGGCACGTCCATCATATGCTTACACAGGAACTCACGATCCGTTACGGACAGGGAAGAGAGGATTGTCAACAGCCGATCCGGGCCGGTCACGATCTTTCTCCATTCCGTATAATGAGCTTGCCACACACCGAGCCAATACTGAGCAAGGCCGGTAGCATCTTGGTTTTGCTTGAAAAACCCATCCAGCAAAGCGATAATCTCTTCACTGGACGCTTCGAGAGGACGCTTGATATCCTTGCCCTTCCCATGCGCAACCAGAACCAGGCGTGCGCCTTGAGCCAGCTGGACGTTGAGGTAGACATAGGCACCAGAGGACGCTGACATCTGTACGGGGAGGACACCAGTGTACGGGAGCTTAATGTCCGTCTCGCTGATACTCCGCATCCCCACGGCGCTGACATCTAAATCATATTTGCCGAAGTTTGCTGCCATACTGTTTACGATGTGCATTTTTACGCGCCTCCAAATAAGTATTAGGTTGACTAAACTGAAAACGTGTGATATGATATAATCAACTTCACGAATATGTTCGTGTCTGGTATTTACTATACCAGCTTGCTTTCGTGCTGTCAAGTGCTTTTCACGAAAAAATTCGTGACATTCAAATTCTCTGTTTGGAGGTTGTGTTATGGACTCTGTCATTTTTACAAGGATTAAAGAATTGTGTGCTGAAAATAACATCACAATCAACAAACTGGAATCCGAACTTGGTATGAGCCAATATTCTATTGGAAGGTGGAAAAGCTCTACCTCTCCAACCATTGATAAAATCTCCAAGATCGCCGAGTATTTCCATGTCTCCATTGACTACCTGGTAGGCGCTTCTAATGTGCGCTCTACTGCCGATACCATGCTTGGCGACCCCGACTATATTACCCTCCAGCGAGCCAGAGAGCGCATGACTGAACAGGATAGAAACCGCATGATGGGTATTCTGAAAATCGGATTTGACTACGCTTTTTCCGATGAGAATAATCCGCAGCAGAAGAAGTCCGTTTTATTGGACACGGAATAAGTTATAATATGCACCCATGATGTCTCCGCGTAGCGAAAGGAGGGCAAAATAGTGAGGAGTGTTTTTGTACAGCGTAAGGTCTTGGAGCTTTACCAGGACATGGATTCTGTATCCTACGCTATCCAACCTGAATTGCTCTTGCAGTGCATCCCCAAAAGCTGTCGCATTTTGTCGTATCAGGAAATGGCCGAAGTCACTGGATGCACTGTCCAAGACGTTGCCGTTCTATGCAAAAGCAATTCTGGAGCGACGCACTACGATCCAGATACAAACCGTTATCTTATTCTCTACAATGCTGAAATGAACGCTGGCCGTATCCGGTGGACTTTGGCGCATGAGATCGGCCATATCTATATAGGCCATCTGGAAGTCATAGAGGGAGCCGAAATCGCCTACAATGAGCAAAGGGGCTTCTATGACCAGTTCGAGAGCGAGGCAGACTACTTCGCCTGGAATTTACTTGCTCCGCTCCCTATCCTGCGTGAAATGGGTATCCGTTCCGCTTCTGAGATCAAGGCAACATACGGGCTGTCCAATCAAGCGGCAGCACTTCAATTCGACCGATACACAAAATGGTGCAGAGGCCATGTCAAAACGGCATGGGAAAACGGAATGCTTCGTATATTCCGCAGTAAGTACATGGCCTAAATGAACCGCCCTCCGAAGAGGGCGGTTTTATTATTAGCTGATCTTCTGCTCTCCCCAAGAGATTTTGAAGTTCCCGTCCTCGTCTGCCTCACGAGACATCAGCAGGCTCATCAGGTCATAATCCACGCCAAAGCGGTCATACACCTCATCCAGATCTACGTCCTGCCCCTTCATGAAAAGGTTCAGTTTCTCTTTGGCGAGCACCATTTGCATCTGGTTGGACTCAATGCTTCCAGAGTAAGTAACAAAGTAGATGTCTTTCCAGTCCGTAGAGGTAAAGCGAACAAACCGCATATAGAACTGGCTCATCCGCGCATTGTTGTAATGCAGCTCCGGGATGATAACTTTGTTGACGAACTCAAAGTTGACAGAGGAGGGGAGGCACTGCTGGGTACAAAGGAGAATGCCGTTTCCACTTTCTTTCAGAGTATTTTTCAGCTTCCGACGTCCGGCCAGAGTGGTGGTAGAGCCAGTCACGACAAACAGCTTCCGATCCGGGAATCTTCTGCGGATTTCATTAGCGTATGCTTCCACCACGTTCTTATGGCGGACACCAATAACTACAATCTCATCCTTCCATTTGCCTACCATGTCACAAACCTTCCGAATTTTGACCGGCGTATTCGGGCTGTCGTATTCCTCCACAGTGTTGGGTGCAGCAGAGATACGGAGCAACAAAGTAATCTGCTGGATCAGCGCCATCATGCTATCCTTGCGACTATTCCCGGTAAGGGCGAAATACCGCTGGCGCATGGAGAAAAATTCTTCCATGGCCTTTTGATAGACTTCACGCTCTGCAGGAGCGAATGAAACTGGGGTTTGATGAAGTCTACGTATCTCTTTGCCGGTGATCTCCGCGAAAGTCCGGGTGATGACCGAGTAAGAGAGGAGCTTGTTCAGGACATCCGCATTGTAAATGTCCTGGGTTTTCTTACCCACTCCGAAAACGGTGATCCGCTCAGGCAGATGGGATTCAGCGAACAGACTGTATCCAGCTTTATAAGCAGGGAAGGGCTGGCCGTAGTAAGGATTACTTGAACAGTTCAGATATTCCTCACAGTCATCCTTCTCATAGCAATACAAATCTTCTGCCCAGGAGAGCATATTGTAAGAGTTGTTATAAAGCAGCTCAAGCTGAGGCGCACATTCCGAGATGTTGTTCCGGGTGACAGTGCCGGTCATTTCCAGCTTAAACCGCACTCTCCGAAAACAATCCAACACAGCCTTTGTGCGCTTGCTATCCGGGTTGGTCATCTCGTCGGACTCATCGAACACCAAGCACACGTTCTGGTTCCGCATTTTGATATGGCGCTTGATCTGCTTACGGTACTTGGTAAGCATATTCAAGGTGATGATAACGAACTCCCCATCCTGTACTTTGTCGAGGTCGGCGAGGCACTTTATCATCCGATAGTTGGTCATGCCATAGTTTTTGAACACCAGATTCCAGTTGTTCTTGATGGAGATAGCAGTGGACACCACCCACACGTTACGAGCGCCCTGACGCTCCATCCGATACCGGCCTGTGGAGATGCCGGCCAGCGTCTTGCCACCACCCTGTTCCCACTGTAACAGATGATAACGCTTCTGAAGAACGAGGTTCAGGTCGTGCTTCTGGGTGTTATTGAGGTAAATCCACTCCTCGTTCTCATTGTCATAAACGGTAAAGTCATCCAGGAACTGAGCGATCCCGGCGTCCTGTTCCATCTCGGTAAAAGGTTTCGTCTCTCGCTCATAGTCGCGCTGCTTACGACGAATAAGGCGGGCATACTGTTCAAGACCTGTATCATCCGCTTGTCCAGAGGCAAGGGCATAGAAGGGAACGAACTGTTTCATGCCGTCGCTCATGCTGTTCTGTGCCTTTTTGCTGTACCCTTTGTAAATCAGCCCTCCATCCTGCTTGACCAGTCGTACCACATCCTGGCTGGGCTTCTTATGCTGAGACTTGATAACACGACGAAGATAGGCCAATACCTTAGCTTCCGTAATACGGATTTTTGCCCATTCCTCATACTTCATATCCTTGGGCTGTTCCTGATGGCGGAACTTGTAGAGATATTCCTGACACTTGGCATATTTGTCTATCAGTTTGGGGTTGGACTTGATATGGAACATCAGCTTCCGCACTTCATACTCGAACGCATTGTCGCTCCCACCTATCGACGCCAGCTTAACGCGGACACTGTTGCTCCGCATCCGCTCTCTGGCCGGGGCAACGACTTCCTTACGGACGATCTCAAGCAGCTCTGCCGCGTTATCCATGTCGGTCAGATTGAACCAGTTGGCGCTGTTCAGAGCATAAGGTTCTCCCTTGTCGGCAGCGTCCAACTTCTTCTGCCAAAAGAGTATCTTGGTAGCGTAGCTATCCACGCCAAGAGATTTGAACGCATCCTTCTGAATGGAGACCTGACCCAGGAAAGAGAAATCTTTTGCCAGTTCGGAAATTTTCGCGCCGTCCAAATATTCGTCGGCCAGGAAAGACGCCGGCACCACAATCGCCATAATGCCCAGAGGCTTCAGCAGCTTCGCCGCTTTCAGGCAGTAGTACATCTGAGAGATGATCTCGCCACCCTCCGTCTCCCATTTCAGATTGAACGGAGGGTTGCCCACTACATAGTCAAACCGCATATTCGGCTGATAGAAACGGATATCACGATGTTCCAGATTAGCGGCGGGGTAAAGATAGTGCGCTACTTTGTGGGACTTGATGTCCAACTCACAGCCGTAGAAGTTTGCCTCCAGCGGCATGAAGTTACAGAAGTTGGCGATGCCAGAGGTGAGGTCTGCTACCGTTTCGTCCATAGCAGGGGACAGCGCCTCCATGATAAACTGGCAAAGAGCGGGAGGCGTAAAGAACTGACCGTTCTCGATCTCCTTCTTAGCCTCCGCATACGCATGATAGTTGGCAAAGTCAGAGCGTTTCAGGCCATGCAATCCACCGTCTCCGGTATAGGCATTATAGATATCCTCGCGGGAGATCCCAGACTGTTCGGCCAAATCCTGGTCTACCAAATAGAGGATTTTGTCGTTCAACTCCTGTCGGGCTTCCTGGGGAATCGGTTCATTAAGGTATTGATACTTCATTCTTTCACCTGCTCTATCTTTCTTTTTCTGGAAAGAGGCTTTTATGCGGAGTCCTCTCAGAACCGCGCCCCTCACTTCTATTACAGAAAGAAAAGGGGGATTGCTAACCGGTCAAGCTCTTTTTCTTACCTGATACCACTTTGTAACGCAGTCTCCAAAAAGCGGGCAGGCGCGAGAACAAGGATAATTGACGATCTTCTTTTCATCCAAAAGACAGGGCATACTGTCTCTGGAGGCTCCAAGATCAATCTCACTTTGCCGGAGCAATTTATCCGTAAACCCATTGACATACCTGTTATCATCTCTCACTTGGGCTAACTGAAATAAGGTGTAGATACGCTCCGAAAGATTGGGGTCACGTGTGGCATATTGCTGAAGAAGCTGGCGCAGCTCATATCCGGGCTTGTCCGCGCCCGCCATATAATCAAACAGCGCCTCTCTCAAAATCATTTCCATCAGCTTTCCGGTGTAGTCTTCCTTCGGACAAGCGCACTCAGCGCTCATGTATGCAGCGATGGCCTCCAACGGCGGAGCATTTTCGCCCGCGAGTTTGCAATGCCCCTTGCAGCACATGATGATATTACAAGTTCTCTGTTCCATAACCTACCTCCTTTTTGCTCAGATAGTTTCTTGTAGCCCTCGCTACACCCTCCAAAAAGCGGTTCCACTCCATGTTATATTCACCTGCCGGCCATTGGTGGAAGCCCCGAAGCATAGGCCAAACTGTGGCAGAAATTTCCACGTCGTTCAGGAGTTTTACCAATGGTACAAAATTGGTAATCCTCAGCCATGCGTAGCAAATATATAGCACCTGTTCCTCCATGTTGGTGCGCGGATCAATCTTTCCGGTGGAGTGCGTTTCCGAAAAGTAGTCGTTATGCTTGATATATAAGTCGTCACCTTTTAGGAATAGCTGGCACTGACATATTCCCTCAAAAGGGACAGAAGCGAATTTCCTAACGCCTCTGATTTCTTCCGGCTTTGAGAGCTTGCCGCCAGCACAAAGCACTTGGTATTCCGACTTTGGGAAAAGAAACTGTTTACAAAACGTAGCCGGATTAGATAGGGTCTTAGTGATTGGAGCGACCAGTGCCCCAGATTTCCAGAATTGATACTGGCACAAGTCGTACCACATTCCGTCGCTGATATCTCGGGAAAGCATCGCCAAACAGATGCCCGCCGACGTGTTAAACCTGAGAAGATAAACGGTAGAACCTTTGCGTTCCGCCGTTTTACAATCGTTGGCGGCAGCAAGCATCCGCTCAATGTACTCCACATGAGATTGATCGGTATGTTCCGTAATTGTGGCGTCCGGGTAGCTCTCCTGGGCTTTCTCTTGGGTGGGATAGTAGAGCAGCAAAGTGTGGCCGTCTGCGGTTTGCACCTTAAACCGTTTCAAAATTAACACCTCCAAAATTTTCGTCTCCCGCCTTAATTACAGACGGGAGACGACGGATGCTAACCTCATCTCTCAATGGTAGCGAGAAGATTTTAGATATGATCCATTTCTTTGCCCCGTTCCACCGTTTCACCCCGGAAGCAGTGACCGCAGTATTCCCAAATACCATTCGGCCACTCTCCACCGACCTTACGGAAGGTGGCATAGGTGCTCCGCCATTCGCCAGTCTTTTCATCCAGCTTGCTGGAGTACGGCTCGCCCATCTGAGAGCACCGGGCACTCATACAAACAGGTGGCAGACAATCCATTGCATTGTCCACTACGGCCTGAGTCACAAAGTCACCGGGTTTTGCGGTGGCGTAGTCGAAGTCATCCTCATCTATGACTTCCTTTCCGTCCCAGACCTGCTTGGGCTTGGGAGCGATGGTGGACACGTCCAGCAGATGAGCGCCAGGGATATTCCGCTTGACCTCCCACACCTCATCCTTGTCGCCAACTAAGTTATATAGCTCCTTATGGCTATGGGCGACATTCAGCCGTGACCCAGGCAGGTTATTGGCCTGCTCCGGGAGAGGCACGCCATTGACAGTAGCATGGTAACTGGCAGTGATGTAGGAGATCACCTTGAGGAAGTCCGCCATGTTGCTCACACTGCTCATAGCCTCCATAAACTCAGGCCAAGTATGGTCGCAGGCTCCAAGGCCGAAGCGTTCCATTTCAGCCTTGTCGCCGTTATATTCCTCGGAAACGATATAGCTGTCATTCAGATCGTTCCAGAAAATCACTTTCCGTCTGGTCATGTCAAACTCTCCCCACATCGAAAGTGTAGTTGCTTGTAGCAAGTCCCCAGAATTTCGTATCCTCGCGTCTCTCACCCGAATATACCGCATTGATACAATAAATCTCGTTCCCTACCATAACGTCCATGCTTCTTCCTGTTTTGCAAACAGTTCTCAAAACTCGTTCTGCGAGACATTTATAGATGCCCAGAGACAAGAGCTTTTCAAGTGCGTCTTCAAAACTCATAACATCCTCCTCCTGTCAAGGACGGCACGGCAGCAGAAATGCCGGCTCATCCCAGTTGACACTATCTCGCTCGTCACGTCCACACCGCTTATACACCAGCAGGCACGGGTACGGCGTCCGCATTGTGTCGCTGCTCCCCATATAGATGTTACGATACGGCCCGACAACCTCCAAGATATCCAGATAGCGATAAGCGTCGAAATAGCTCGTCATAGGAGCGCCGTTCTCATCCTCGGTGGTAACGGTAATCTTCGGGAAGAGGGGCTTCCCCAAATTCTTCATATCCCTCCACTCACGGATGATCTTTTTGCAATCATCCACAGTGGGCGGCGAAACAACCAACGAAGCGTTCGCGTCCTTGAGATAGTCCTGAACGTATTTATCATACGTCTCTGTCCGATCACCTACGGGGATTCCCTCGGGCTGTTCCGTAAACAGCACCACCATGGTTCCATCTGTTATGGCAAAATGCTTCTCGCCGGGATGAACACCAGCCAGAGCCTCCGACTGGATTTCGTCATATCGGGTCTGCTCCCGCCCTACGATCCGATTCAATGCCGCCAGTTGCTTTTTCGTCATTTTGATCTTCTCCATTCCTTACGCCACTTTTCTCCGCAGACAGATTTCCACAAATTCCTGGACATAGGCGACGCTGCGGAACTTGATGTCCACTCTGCCGTTCTTGAAGAGTTTGACACTCTTAACCTTCTCCATATTGTTAGTCTCGAAGAAATTCCGCTCAGTGTCATATCTGAAGAGTTCCGGGAACCACAGATTTCCTTCATCCATACGCCTACACTCATACCAAGCCAGGGCATTTAAGAGGGTTTTGAGGCTACCCGTAGACTCCCACGCATCATAACTCCGCCAGCTATCATCTTTGCAGCTGCACCAGTAGCCGGTCAATTTGAGCGTATCATTTTTGATCTCAAATTCCTCCGCGTTGTCCCGATATGTGCTATGGCAGCAATTCCATGTGCGGGACAGAAATTCGTTCATCGCTTTCTCCTGGAAAGAGAAGCCGCCCAGCTGAACGAAGATTTCATCCACGACCTGTTCATACCGGAGAGGGAGAGTACGCAAGGACTGTTCAAACTTATCCTTTTCGACCTTATAGGCGTCCAACTCCTGCCGATAAGAGGCGATCTCATCTTCGCTCATGTTCCTGTATCCACCCCAGGGCAAATTCGGCTCCTTCGGGCCAGTGGGAATGAGATGTTCCTCAATCTCGCGCTTGTCCAGCTCAACACTGTACTTGCGGCTGAAATAATTGACGACAGTTGAAATGAATGTGTGGTTTCTCTTTTTCATGGTGTCGTAAACATCGTCTACGTTGCAATCACCGCCCACATACCGGTCGATAAAGTCTTCGTCTGCGGTCAGGATTCCAGCCTGCTCTGCTTTGGCTGCGGCCATCGCCTCAGCAACCTTCTGGAGCGCCAGCCCAGCCTTATCAAAGGCTTCCTGCTGGCGGAGACAAAACGCCTTGTCATCCTCGGAAATTCTGTTGTCCGCCTTGATCTCGACGGCGGAGAACTTCTCCATCAAACTCATCTTTCTTCCTCACTTTCATTTTTGTTGTATCTACGAACAACGGTATCGGAGTATTTGTTGGCGTGCCTCACGGCCACGTGTTCCAAAATCAGCTTCACGGCCACGATGACAAGCCCAAAGAGGATTTCCATATCAGCCACCTCACTTTATGGGGTGAGGCTTTTTATAGTGGAGCCTCCCAGACCACTACATTTTCAGAATGAAACTACTATTTGCTAACCTTTTCTCGGAAGTTTTTGTTGAACTGATTCTTGTAGGCAGCAACGCCGTTCCAGTCGTCATACACAACTTTCTCCGTCTGATCTCCCAGTTGGAAAAGCAGGTTAGGTCTTGGCTCTCTACCATCCTCCGGTACCCGGCGCTCTCCACATAAATACCACTTGGCAAAAAGCTGGTGGGCGTGTACCTCACGCAGATAATAACGCTGTGTCTCGACACCTCGGTAAACCTCTCGGCCTGTTCCGTCTTCGATGCCGACGAACATAACTTTGATGACTTTCTCAGGATTGCGTTCCAGATCGTTGTACCAGGAATTTTGAGAACACTTCATAAACCACTCGTCGCAGACCTCAGAGTGCTCCAGCTTTGCGTGCTGTTCGATATAGGCCAGCCCCAGCCGGTCGAACTCATCCTGTTTCATGAAGGACTCTGCCACGTGTCCGGCGTCATCCTGGCATATCAGCTTTACACGGTCTGCCAGACACGCCTCGGCGTTCATTCCGACGGCATTGAATTTTTCGTAATCCTGTGGGGTTATGACAGCAACCGTAATCTTCATACTGCTACCTCCTTATACTCAAATCTTAACGGTTCCACTCGGGCTATCCAATCAGGGGTTCCGTTCATCGGCAAAAACATAGTGGGGAGAATAGAGGCTCCCAGCATTCTTGATATAGTATCTCTTTCGGTTGAACGTGATGTACTGTCTTCCGCCATCATCTATGATCGGCCTTAACTTTTCTGTAATACCATCAGAAACAAGTAGCTTTGCATAGGGGAGAACTCTCTTGTTCCCAAATATCGGAATTGTGTAATCGCATATTTTCTTAATGACTAACATATCTCTGTCTCCTTAATATCGCTTGACCCGCACTTTCAAACCGTACCTCTTGGCAAGCTCGATCATGTGCTTGGTGCCACGACTTTCACCGTTCCAGAATGCGGCCAGAGCGTCGGCGTTCTGTGCCATCTGCTCATTGCGTAGGTATCCAGCTCGCTTGCCGTATAATTTCCACTGGGCGGGGTAATAGTCAATGGCGTATCCCTTTTCCATGGCATACTGTTCACCCAGCGTATCAGCGCCCTTGGCCTGTCCACAAACAACGGTGATCTCATCCGTAATATTGCAAAGCAGTTTATCCATGGTCGCTTTCAAAAGCTGGTAGTCATCAAAGTCTCGCCCTCCGGCGATGATAACTCGAAACACATTGACCACCTCCTCACTATATTTACAGACCGTTAGTGTTTCTTGCTAACCAAAGCAATCAACTTTTCCAGCTGCTGTGCAACTGGATCAGTGATCGTCACCAGTGCATAATCCCGTTTGTAGTAAGGTTTACGGTGCTCTTTATCAGTGTACCAGCGGTATATATGAATGTTGGATTCCGCGTACTCCCGTCGTGCCCAGGCTGTTATACGTTCCACCTCGGCAACAAACACTCCGCCGGATTGACTGTTACTCTTCCGATAGACTCGGAACATATATCCATATTCACCCTGGCCTGCAATACTCGAATTGGCCTGCTCGTCCAAAGGAGCGGGACGTAACCGCCCCAGCTCCACCAGCTCATAAACATACTTGGGGATTTTCATGCCACATCCTCCTTCTCGAAGTAGAACGGGACGCCGGCTTGGAAGGGGTAAATCGTAAAGTCGTGGTCACTCCACACTCGCATTGCATGACGGCAAGGCTTATCCTTGGGAAGAACAATCCGCTTCTTGCCGCCAAACATGATTTCGATATGATCGTCGGCGTATCGATTCTCAACTTCCAGCAGCTTGAAGATATAGGACTTCGCGGTTTCCTTGACTTCCATGATATACCGATAGGCTTGAAAGACATTGCCATCATGCTCGGATTTGTAACGTCCAGGCCGTAACATAAACACACCTCACTTTTGAATAACTAAGGGAGTATAGAGCCTCCCGTCTTGAATATATGAGCCATCGTTAATGAACTCGAATTTGGTAGCATGGACTCTATTGACCTCGGTCATAACCTGCTCCCAAGTGAGGCTCCCACGATCAATGTAGATTTTCCAAAGAGCGCCGCCACCGACAAATTCATACTCTTTGAAAATTACATGAGGGAGACAGCACATTTTCAAACAGGTATCCAGCCGGTCAACATCTCTCTGGTTCTGATATTTAACGACCATCAGCCGTCGCTTTTGGCTTATGCGTTTCATATACTCACCTCCACACTGTATTTACAAATCATTCTGTAATTTTGCTAACCAAAAAAAAGAGACGGGATAGATTTCTCCATCCCGTCTCGTTCTGTTCTTATCGTGCGCCAACGCCTGCCAGCAGAGAGGACATCTTGTCCATCATGGCGTGGCCGTCCATGATCCGGCCCCAGTTGTTCTCCTGGTAGTTGGAGGTCATGCGGCGGGGAGCGGTATGTCCAACCATGTCGCTCATCGCGTTCAGTGCGCCCCAGGCAGTCCCCTTGAACTTGAGAATGTCCGGCGCAAAGTAGCAAATCATGTACTCTTCACGGGCTTTCGTCGCGTTCCGCTTTTCGCGCTCGCTCATATCCTCCGTGGCCGGGAACATCTCGTCCAGAATTTTGGCGATCTGCTCATCGGTGACGGTCTTGTTCGCCATCTGGTCGGCGTACACAGCCAGCTTGTCCATGTACTTATTCGCCATGTCCAGGCACATCCGCGCCTCCTGAAGCTTGGCCTGAATGTCGCCGGTATGCCGGACAGACCACGCACGCTTTGCGCCGTTCAGTGCGATGTTCAGAGTGTTGTTGCAAACCACCCGGATAGGCGTCATACACACGCGGATAGCGCCACTGCCGTCGTGGGTGTTGGAGAAGCACAGATACGGCTCGGTCTTATCGCCGACGATCTCCGTATCGGGTAGCTTTGCCAGCAGCCAAATCTTCCGGCCACCCATAAGGCTTCCCGCCGTCTCATAGTGAACCTGACCCTCTCCGCCAATCAGAGCGTCGGTGAACGCAAATGCCTCCGCATTCTGCACCACCTGATACCGGTCACTGACCACGCCCAGCACCGCACCGTCGCTGCTCCGCACATTAGCGAAGAAGTTATCCACCTTGCGCCCGCCGCAAACCTGAATGGGCTTGCGCTGCACAGTCCAATCCAGACCGGCCAGCCGAAGCGCATCGGCACTGGTCGGCGCTTCCTCAACCTGAGTACCCAGGCCATGCCAGGGTTTCTCGCGTCCAGCATAGAACATACTCTCAACATTCGCAGACATTTTTACGTACCTCCTAAATTTTGTTCTTGTTTGTTTTTTTCTCCGGTCACTATACTTACAGAAAAGAACTGCGTTTTGCTAACCGTCTGTTTAATTATCCCAGATATCGTTGATATCAAAGGAAATGCGGACGTGCCCATCAACGGCAGAAATCACCGTGCCGTCAGCCTTGTTCATGATGGCCGTGAGAGCCGCTGTTTCTTCCTTGTTCAGAGTAGCGGCAGGGGAGAAGTCCAGCCAGAGAATGGCGTGCTTCTCTTTCATGTTCGGGTCATACCCGTCGATCATCCGCACGTCATCGCACATATTCATAAACTCCACCAGGTCGTTTTTGACGGCCTGGTAGAGTTTAATCTTGGAAAAGTTAGCACGTGTTCCGTTGAAGTTTTCGTTACGATCGTGCATCTCTGCGATCTCTTCAGGGGTGTAGTTTACGCGCATCCTTTCTTCCTCCTCAACTCCATGTACTCGGGGTAACTCACCCCCATCAACTCGGCGGCGGCATGAAGCGCCTGCTTCTTATCTCCCAACGGGCCAGCAGGCACCTTGGGAGTCTCGATCTTGTGGGGGTACCAGCGGGAACTGCCCTTCTGCTTGGACACATCATAAGTAATGCTCATATGTTCCTCCTTATAAAAAATGGTTTCTTACCAAACAGCACGCCAGCCGGGAGACTTGACCAGCTCATCCAGCTCGGCCTCTTTCTGGTCTGCCGCTTCCTGTTCCCCTTCGTCCGGGAAGTCGGAAACATCCAGATCATATACATCGACATCCATATTGGCATTGGCATAAACTGAACTCACCAAACCGCCCTTGACACAGATAGCTACCTCCGGTGTAACCTCTTCGCAACAGTTAAGATACTCGCACAGGTCGTCTACCTCATCGGCCATTTGGTTGTTGCTATCGTGGATTTCCGAGTCGCTGGTACATTTGTTTTCATATGCAGCATTTTCCTGCAAAGCACGCAGCCCGTCGATGATCAAGGAAACCTGAGCATCAGTCAAATCAATTTTCATTTCAAATCTCTCCTCTCAGAACTGGTGTTGATATATTCCATCACAGCTTGGTACAGCTCAGGCGACGCGGTGAAAAGAAAGACATCGTACATGGGATTGTCCCGGTCGGGAGCTACCTTGTAAGGGGTGAAACCCTTCTCAATCAAGAAACTGCACATTCTGGCCCGCTTGCATACATAGGTCTTCTGCTCGTTGGCGTTGTTCATCTCTTCAAGTCCTTTCAAAAAGTTGTTTAGAATTGCTTCACTATAATTACAGAGCCAGGGCGAGTTTTGCTAACCTCTAAAATAAAAAGCCCGCCGTTTTTACGGCGGGCAATCTATTAGGCCACGACAGATTTCAAGCGGGCACGGGGATTAGAGGCAAGCTGATACCACGCCTCACCATTTGAAAATCTGGCAGTACACACATATTCCTGGAATCCATATGCCTTGGCAAACTCGGCCAGCTTCCGGTTGATCTTCCGAACTTCCGACGCATACTTCCGATAGGCTACACTCCGACAGCAGTCAAAATAGTAATGGCAGTCATCGTTGGAATAATCCTGATCTTCGGTCAGATCGTGATTGATTTCCACATAGAATTGGACACCAGAATAGTATCCGCTTTGGAGCTTAACTTCATGGAACAGCAGGCCACGATTGAAGTCCAGCAGTTTGTCCTCGATCTCCTGGCGCTCGTCGTAGGCCGCGCACTCATCATAATACTGGTAGTCTTCCAGCTCGTTACACTCGCAGAACTCACATTCTGTATCGTCTGCGCTCAGGATTGCGCCGCATTCCGGGCAGCGCTTGGCGTCCTCATAGTAGTCCTTGGCGAACAAAGGGAAGTCCCTCATGGTACAGAAATTAGCAGCGCTCATTTTGTCATCCTCCTTAAAGTTGGTTGCTTGTGCTTGTACTATAATTACAGATAGCCTCCCAGTTTTGCTAACCGGGAGGCTACTTTTTTATTTGCCGTCATCAAATTCCCCGGCGTCGATCTCGTTGGAGATGGAGAACACTTCATAGGCGGCTTCATTCAGGCGTCCGATAGATGCAGTTGCGTGCGGCTCGCGGTTTTTGATTGCGTCCGCCTCAGCCTCCAGCAAGTCCTGGACAAAAGCCAGAGCCTCGCCCACATCAGCATCCACCACAATGGTGGTGCTATACTTGGCCTTGATCTCATCGAACTTCTCTTTGCTCATGTACATTAAAACTCGTCCTCCTTCACAAGGATTTCCCCAATGGATACCTCTGCGACATAGTTGAAGTCCAGCTTTTCCAGCAGCCGCTTCATGACCTCGTGGCGACTATTTGCGCTCACGATATATCCACGAACTGAACCGCTGAATTGACGAACGACAACAGAATATCGCGGGCGAAAGTATTCATCTTCAAATTCTGCACGGCTCAACCCCTCTACCACATCTTTCCCGCAGGCCGGACACGCGGTAAAGGAATGCCCCTCGATCTCTTCGTCGTGCAGTTTATCCGCCGAAAAATATGAACCGCAGGCTTCACAGGAAATAATATGTCCGTTGTTACACTCGGACGGGACACAATCGCAACAAACATGGTATTCATTGTCTATGCCCTCATTGACAACAACACCTTCAAAATTTTCTTCATCGAAAGAACATCCGCAGATTTTGCAGGTTTTCATATTCAGCACCTCCACTATATTTACAGACCGTTTTGAAAAATTGCTAACCATAAAAATAAAAAAAGGAGAGGATTGCCCCTCTCCCTGATTTAGAAACACTCAAACCCCGTGATGACCAGCAACACATTGAATAGCACACGATGATAGTCGCTGTTATAAGGATTCTCCGCCACAGCTTTGAGATAGTATAGAGCATCGGTCAGCTCGTTTTTCAACTGCCCGTCATCCGGCAGATTTGACAGCTCAACCAGCTTTTCCGCTATGTCACAGCAATCATATTCCCACGGTCTATTGAATTGCCTGAGTTGATTTAGCTTATCCGTCCGTTCCATATATTATGCCTCACTTTCTACCAGGGCTTTCAATTCAGCCGGTGTATAGCTCTTGCTGTATGGTTTATTTCCGCCGCTGAGAACCAGACAGAATTTGCGGAACGTAACTCCGTTGATCTCTTCCAGCTCCTCCTCAAAGATACGATACCGGAAGTCCCCACGCTTAGGTGTCACCTTGTAGTGACTCAGCATAGCGGCCTGCGCCTGCTCAACCGTAGGGAAGTCGCCAACATTGACTGTCTTACCGGTCTTCGTAGACCGGGAAACATTGAAAATTCTCTCGCTCATCTTGGCATCTCCTCAGTAAATCAGAATCTGCTTAGAGAACAGCAACCACAGCCCCAGCGGAGCCAGCAGTACAACCGCCGTGCCGTCTCGATCTTCTACGGTTACGCCGGTGGAGCACATCCACAGCACCAGAGCACAGCAGGCCAGAACTCCCAGCCCCATCAGCCGCTGCTCGATTATCTTCTTGCGGTAATACCGCCGTTCATTTCTTGTCATTTGTGCTTGTCTCATTTTTTTATCGCCTCCTATTATATTTACAGAATGATTTACTTTGTTGCTAACAAAAAGAAAGAAAAAAGACGGAGAGAAAAATCCCTCTGCCTCTTTTTAGGCTACCACATCATTCTGAAGCTCGGCCATATGCTTTTTAGCCTCTTCCAGCAGGCGCTTTTCGTCCCATTCAGCGGTGAACTTTGCCAGCTCGTTCCAGTTGCGTTTCTGGTAGATGTTGTCGGTGATCTTTACCACGGCACCCAGGCCACGGCTACACCACATACCCGGCGTGCTGCTCGGAGTCCACAAGGAAAGGGAAAGGCGCGGCATCATGCCAATAGTCTTCTGATAGAAACAACCCAATCTCGGCTCCTCGCGTACCTCAGTCCATCCGATGTCGGCCTTCAGCACTTTGCCGTCCGGCAATTCGATGGAGCGCGTAGCCACCTTGTCATTCCAGATGATGAAGCGCTCCAGATCAAGCCGGAACCCGTTGCTCAGTTTTGCATTCCAGCGATCAACCTGCTCTCTCGTACATTGTGCCATTTTGTCTTCCTCCTTTACAGCAATAGGACTTTGCGTCCGTCAAATGTTATCCCGTACAAGGCACCGCCAACAGCATCAGCGGCCCGCCGTGCCTGCTCCAGGTTTGGTGTCTTTCCCATGTATTCCCCTTTCTCCGTGGGAGACTTTACGGGGCGGTAAACCTCGAAGGAAACGTATTTGTTTTCCATCACTGCACCTCCTGGTATAATTACAGAAACAAAACCGGTTTTGCTAACTACTCCAGAAAAAAAGAGCGGGCGATTTTGCCCGCTCTCCTCAGATTGCATAAACCAGCTCCACGCCGTCCCGATCTGCAAAGAACTTCTCCGCCACTGGGCAATAACTGCACAAGGCGGTGTTGCATTTTCCACGGGCACGGCAGGCACGACCATCCACACCGCAAATGTCGGGCGCATTCCGCTTGGAATGAAGGATAATCCGCTTGCCGGTCAACCTCTCCACCAGCAGCTTTTTGAGGTAATTCAGTGCATATTCGTCCTTATCAAAAAACTGCTCGTCGATCTTCCACATCCAGGTTGACTTCTTCCCGGTTTCGTTGACATATTCCGCATCCTTTTCAACCCGGATTTCTTTCCCGTTGGAAAGATGCACAATAAAAACCTTCTCACTGATTTTCTCAGCATCCAGGAACAGGCTATCGGTCACATACATTTCCACCATCGTCACGATACCTCCTCCTATCAATAGCCAGCGGCGCGGCCAAACTTAACGGCCTCTTCACCCTCTGCCAACTCCCGGATATACTCAATCTTCCCGTTGGGGAGTTGCCACTGACGGATATAAAGGCGACCTCTGGCCCGTGCCTCTGTTTTATTCTTCACGGTAAAAACCGCTTCACCCGTGCCGCCGTCATCATCAGTGATACAAACTGCATAGCGTTTCATTCTTTCGACCTCCGTTAATTTACTTTGCTGCTTGGGAACATTGCCCCTTACACTATATTTACAGACAGTTTTTCAATCCTGCTAACCTAACCGGCAAAAAAAATAACGGGCCAGCCACCAGGCCAGCCCGTTTTTATCAGCCGTAAATCACGTCGCCGAAAATCGCATACTGCATAATGCAGTCAGCAGAAATTCCGTCGTACTCGTCGAAGTCGTCCGCGTTATGATCTTCCGCGTACTTTTTCCAGCCGTTCAGAAGTTTTTCCAGCGTCAGCTCGTGGTCTTTGTCGTCCTCACGGTCGTACACGGTCAGCTTGCCGCCGCTCTCCAGAATCTCGGCCAGCACGTCCTCATAGCAGGGCTTCATATCGGCCTTTTCTCTCTCTGCCAGCCGCTGCCGCGCCGCCTCGTAGTCCTTCTCATCGCTGCACAACTCGCCCCAGTAGTCAAAGCCACCGGCCTCGCAGGACAGTACACAGTCCACGATGTTCTCCGTTGTGATCTTCAATTCCTTTTCGATCTTAAATGTGTGTTCCATCTTTCATTCCTCCCGACAAATAACGTGCCGAATTTGCAAAAGCTCTTCAACCGTTCCATCTCTTAAAATCTCGCGGTTTTTGGCCTCGATCTCTTTGGCCTCCGCTTCGGTGATTTTCTTATCGCCCAGGTAGTAGCACTTCAATGGACTTGACCACCTCCCACTATAATTACAGACTGTTCCGATCATTTGCTAACCATTCAGTAAAATTTTCCGAAAAAGAAAAGGCGGGCCAGGTTTTCCCAGCCCGCCAATCTGTTATGCAACCGCGATTTTCCCGCCGCCCTCTTTTTCAATCTTTTCGCTGCCGTAGTAGCCCCTGATCTCGTCCAGTGTCAGAGACTTCTTGCTCCGCTTCTTGTATCCGTCGCGGTGGAAATACCACGCGGATTTGTTGCTGCTCCACCGGAAAGACAGGGCTTTCAGCTCTTCCTTGTGCGGCCTGGTGTCGCCAGTGACCCACACCCAGGAGCCGCAAACCTCGATCTCGATGCCCTCCATGTGAATCAGCTTTTCGATGATGTCCATGAACTCCGTGGCCGTCTCGGTCGTGGCCGTCCGTGCCGTGTAAAACTCGCCCTCTGCGTTTTTGTGGGTATCTTTCAGCCGGGAGAACAGCGCTTCATACTCAGCGTTAATCTCCTGCATATCCGAAGTTTTGCCGCCCCGGTCAGGATGATTTTGAAAAGCCAGCTTCTTGTATTGCTTTTTCAGGTCTTCCAGCGTCTCAGGATTATTGAACCACTTCATGTTTGTCAGCCTCCGTTATTTTCATTTGATTTCCAGGTATCTACTATAATTACAGAATGAAATTCGTATTTGCTAACCAAGCCAAAAAAAAGAAAGAGGCGGGGATCTCCCGCCTCTGCTTCATATCACGTTGAACGGAACACGCGGGCGCTCGATCATTCCGCACCAGCTCAGCGCGTGCGCCTCGTCCGCCGCCTGCGTCTTCGGGATATAATATCCTTCTGAATACTCAAAAATGGCAATCCATCCATCATTCATAGTCACGAAAAGATAATCAATCCCGTTTATGTATTTTCTTTCCTTGTTGCCCGTACCATTCTCGGCAATCCACTTTTCCAATCCTGCTGCATCCAGCATTTTCAACACCTCCTGTTATATTTACAGACAAAAAAAGGAAATTTGCTAACCACCAAAAAAACTTTTATACCACCAGCATCTGCTCAGCAAAATCGTTGATCTGCTGCTCGTTCATCCATTCCGGTACGGCTCCAATCTCACACAAGCGGCGGTAAATCATCCGCATCAGTTTGATCTGCTCGCGCTCGTTGCCTGCCCAGAGATGGCCCGCAAAGCGCCCACCGTTTCCCAGATAATACAGACAATCCGCTTCCAGCCGTCCCAGCATCTGATACAGGAACTCCGGCGAACTCTGGTTGATTTCCTGAATATCCATTTGCTTTCCTCCGTTCCAATGATTGAAAATTTATTAAATCTTGATATAATTACAGAAAGAAAACAAGTTTTGCTAACCAATAGGAGAGATTTTATGAGGCTGTTTCGCCGTGTTCCAACCCCTTTTGCAATCACATATTTAGTTAGTAGCCTTCTCCGTGAGTCAGTCCAGAAACGAAAAGCGGACAAATATGCAGCTCAGGCCGTCCACCACTATAAACCGGGTGAATCTCCATATCCATCCCGTACCGTTGGTACTTTGGAAGAAGAACTTGAAAGATTAGATGATACGCTCAAAAAATACGAAGAACGAAAAAAATAGACAATTATAAAAAACGCCCGCCGGACTAACCGGCGGGCAATTCTGTTCTATATTTTTCTTCATTTGCTAACCGTTCTAAAAAAAAGAAAAGCGGGCGCTTGGCCCGCGTTTCTCAATCCTTCGCCGCCGTCATGAAGTCGTACAGCTTCGCCTTCAGCCGGATGATCTCAGCCTCTGCAGCATCGGCGCGGCTCTGGGCACGCTCCAGCGCGGTGTGTTCGTCTGATCTCCAACTGTTCAAAGTCTGCGCCGCCTCTGTTAGCTCCGCAATCCGTGCATTACACCTGTCCAGCTCCGCCCGCAGCACTTCACGTTCCGCCCGCAGTCCGTCCGCCTCAGCCTTGACCGCCTCCAGCTTCTGTTCCGCACTCTGCCAGCGGCCCGCCATACTGAGCGCCCAGTCGTTTTCAATGTTCGACTCCGCGTCTTCCACGCAACCGGCAAAGGCCATGCCGATATAGCTATCAGCCCCAGCATCCGCCAGGATGTTTTTAATCCGTTCCAGCGCTTCGCGCTCCTGCTGTTTGGTCATCATTATTTTGTTTCGCTCCTTTACGTCGTTTTGTGTCCCTCTGTTATAATTACAGACGCCGCGCCCGATCTGCTAACCGTTCCGAAAAATTTCCTTGCACGGCCCGGAAAACAGAAAAGCGGACGGGAGCCGTAGCCCTCGCCCGCCGTCCTGCTGTTAGATGAAATACATTTCACCGTTGATTTCCAGGGCGATGGCCTCTTGTCCCATCTCCCGCTTCAGCTCCTCGCACAGCTCCACCACGCGCCCGACGTGCTCCTGGAGCGCCGCATCCGCAGCGTAGGCGAAAACTACCGTTGTAGCCTCTGCCACCAGGCCAGCCGCCGGAGACATCCAGTAGCCCAGCGCCGGGGTGGAAGTCGCGCCGCCGAAAAGCTCGGAGAGGAGCGCCGCCGTTTTTTTGACCTGTTCCGTATTGTCCGCCGCCTTGTCAATGCCGTTTGTGGCGGGTACGTAAACCGTGATCTTGCTGGAGAGCTTCAAGCAATTTTTCAGAACTGCGTTATTGATAGTCATTTTTGTGTTCCCCTTTACGTTTTTTTATTGGGGGCCGGCGTTCCGTTTTGCCGGCCCCGCTATCATTTACAGATTGATTTTCTTTGTTGCTAACCGTTCGGAAAAATTTCTTTTCAGGCAACCCGCAGACTTTCCAGCGTTGCCCGCATCTTGACAATGCGCTTGTGTACGGCCACGTTAGAGATGCCCACGGCTTTCCCGATCTCGCGCTCTGTCTTGTGCGCGGCTACCATTTCCAAAATCTGCCGCCCGATCTCGTCCAGCCCATCCCGGAACGCGTCCAGGTCTGCCCGGATGATGGCGCTTGTTTCGGTGTTCACCGTAGCATCTCCGCAGCAGGTTTCAAGGAAGCTCGCCGCGTTGCCCTCGCCGTCATTGATCTCCCAGTCATACGCCGCGCCGTGTTTGCTGTCGGCGTAGTATACCGCCGCAATGGAAGCCCGCGCCGCATTGTAGACGACGGACACCAGGCGCATCGGGCGCTTACCCTGAGCGGCCCGCCGTTCATTTGTTGCGGCCAGCTTGTCAAGGTCGGCCAGCTTGTCAAGAACCCGGATGCAGGTCTCGGACACGAACTCATCAAAGTCATGGGTACGGAAGCAACCGAACGCGGGCACTTCAGAGAACTGCAGGTAATGGTCTTCGGTAGAATAGCCGATTTCATTCTTTGCCGCCTTGCGGATACAAGCGATCATCATGCGCACTTTGTCAGCGTCGGCCATGTTCGCCCACTCGCCCGCGATGGCGGCGGCGTTGGTCTCAGCGTTTGCGCCTTCAGCTTCAGCCCAGGCGATCTTCAGACATTCGCCCATCAGGACTTCAGACACCTTGCACCCCATGTCAGCCGCCGCCGCTTTGCGGATGGCCCATGCCCGCGTCATGGTCTCGCTCATGTTGTAAGTCTTTTTCATTGTTCATTCTCCTTTACGTTGATTTACTTTGTTGCTATCGGGAAGCGGTGGAGCCTGCCGCCCGGAGAGGATACCCCCGGCCAACGGCCCCAGCGCCCGCCCTCTTTAACTGTCTATATCTTATCATAAAAGATCCCATCCGTCAATCATTTACTTTGTTGCTATATCCAAAAAGTTAGAAAAACAGCCTATTTTACACCAAAACAGGCATATTTACAGCGTAAAAAGCACAGAATACAAGACATTATTTTCGTCATTATGCTGCATTTCTTATTGAATCTTTGTGCATTTTGCCGATTAGCAAGCCGCTTGGCCTGAGATCGCCGCCCATGCCCAGCCCCAGCGCCTGCACAGACTGCCCCAGCACGGCCAGCAGGGGAGACGGACAACAGACACGGCACGAGAGCGACCAGCCCTGCCCCATGCCGTAGGAGAGCACGACACGCCCAGCACCCCGGCCAGATGGACACGCCGCCCGCCGCCCCTATGCTGCCAGCTTGCCCGCCCAGATCAAACAGACAGAGCCAGCCGGAAACCGCGAGGACATCCGAAGAGGGAGAAGAGAAGCACGAAGGGAGAAAGGGCGAAAAGATGAGGACTTGCGCCCGCTTACCTGCCGTTTTGCCGTCAAAGTCATATATAGATCGAACCCCGCCCCCAAACGGCCAGCCCAGCACCGCCCCAGGCCAGCAGGCACCCCAGCCCGCACCGGCTGAAGCTCCCAGTCTCCCGACGTACTCCCGCCCGTTTCTATCTCTGTCAATTCTGCTTTTGGAGAGTTTGCAGAACCCCGGCCTATTTTCGCCCGTCAGCAGACGAACAACGGCACCCCGCCCGCCTGCCTGGACGCCACCGGCACCGGGGGAGCCTTCACATTTTCGCACCCGCCCCGTTTCTCACGAAACGGCTTAGTACCTCTACTCTATCACGTACACCCCATATCCCCATTTTTCACTCGGGAACAATCTCGACGATTCCCCAACAGTAAATGAATTAAACCCATACCTCCAAAATCACATTTTTAGCCTTACAACCTCGGTTTTTCTGTCAATGCTCTATAATTCACCCCGTTTACAGTCGTATTCTTCTCCGATAGCAACAAAGAAAACTAATATTTTAATTGACTTTAGACCCCAGATATGGTAGAATAAATTAAAGTAAGAGACAACAACTGACGGTCTTTTGCGACAAAGAAAATGAGGTGGACTATGGACACACAACTTACCCTCTTTGATCAGCCTACGGCTCCTCAGATCAATACCGTACCGCCGACCAGCTGTAAAATCATTCAGTTCCCCGGTACCTCTGCTGTCGAGCCTCCCAAGAAGGTCAACTACCGCAAAGGAGAAGAGCAGACGGTTTTCCCGATCAAGTCTCGTGAGCAGCTTGACGCTATGGCCTCCTGGCTACGGGCCAATGCTGATCCCAAATACCTGCTGGCATTCATCCTGGGTATCAACCTCGGCCTCAGAGCCAACGAGCTTCTGGAACTGAAGTGTTCTGATATTTTCTTCCCTGACGGCAAGATCCGCTACATTGTCGGAGACTACACCGATACCACCGACAAAATCTCAGTCTTTCAGGAGAAGGTAGACAAGCGACGTGGACTCTATCTGAATGAATCCTGTGTCCACGCTATTCAGTGGTACTATGGTAACGATGCCGGCCACTACTCTGATGGATATATCTTCGCTTCCCGTGAAGGTGGTCACATTGAAGTGGATACCCTGCGCAAGAAGTTGAAGGATGCGGCTAAGGCTTGCGGGATCAAGCAGAACATCGGTACCCATACCCTGCGGAAGACTTTCGGATACTTCCACTACCAGAGCAACCACGACATTGTGTTCCTCCAGCGTCTTTTCGGTCATTCCAGCACTCTCATCACCATGCGCTATATCGGAATTGCAGACGAGGAAGAGAAGAAAGCCTACCACGATGTTTCAATCGACCTGTTAGGGGATATTTGATTTTCTTTGGTGTCCACGCTGCCAGTTGGCAGAAAACTCAAGATACCAGGGATGGGTAGATGACTAAATCGAAAGTGTCTACCCCGCACCTACCTTTTGGGTTAGGCCGCTACCAACTCTCCGTATATCCGCGAGCGAAGCGAGCGGCCTAACTGCAAAAACTTCCCCTTTGCAAATTGGCTATTTTTGCAACTTTTTAGACTACTTTGAGCGTAGCGATATTACCCCTTCCCCTTCTAAGGGACGATTTTCAAATACCCCGTTTGTTGACGAGCGTTTGAGCATCGAAATTTAGAATTTATCACCTCAAAAGTGATAATTCGATTTTGGGGTTCTGAACTTTTGAACATTTTTGGAGGTTTTACTATGTTCCTGAAGAAGCACTCCCAGCCGGAATGGACGCCGGCTGACCGGCAAAGAGAACGGCTGCTGCTGGACTACTTTGCCGCCGAAACAAATCTGGAAGAGAAAGCTAAGGCAGCGATCGTGCGCAAGGGCGTCATTGACCTCTACCCGGACGGCCCCGACAAAGATCGTGCCATCAAGGACTTTGAGGCGGCGCAACACTCTCTGCTCTGTGCGATTGGTACGGTGGATGGGCTGCGAAATGACATGAGGTCTTACATTGCGGCGCACGAGAAGGACTTCGAGGCTACGGCTCGATGGGCAGTCCCGAGTGTCAACATTTCCAGCCATACCATCATCGAAAAGGTCTACCGCGATTTCTTTGCGGCACGGTAATAAGGTACGGTCATGATCGAGATACAAAACACCGGTAGTCTCTTCTATCTTTCTCAAAACGAACATGAGGCTGTGGTCGTCACCACCAACGGCGTGATTCGTAAGAACGGAGACGCCGTACTCGGTAAAGGGCAGGCGCTGGAAGCGAAAAAGCTCGTTCCCGGTTTGGAACATCAGTTAGGTGAGTACCTGCGGCGGTATGGAAACCGCGCATTCTATATGGGTGTCCATAGGGTGGGGGATCGCCTTACATCTCTGGTAACATTTCCTACCAAGCACCACTACCGCGACAATTCTGACTTGGATCTTATTATGAGATCTGCGGTACAGCTAAAAGAGATCGCCGCCAAGTTCCAGCTTTCCAAAATCTACCTTCCGCCTGTTGGCTGTGGTCTGGGCAAGCTGGACTATGAGAAGCAGGTGCGGCTTGTTCTCAATCAGGTATTGGATGACGACCGATTTGTGGTCGTCTTGGGATATAAGGGCCTCTGAGGAGGCACACCCGGACATATGCTCTGTACATATTGATACGAAATGATGGAGGTATAACATGGGAGTAAGTATCAGCGAGTTTAGAGGTGAGTATTATTTTCTGAGTAACTTCTACTCGGCACCAGTTACCTACAACGGAATGTGTTTTGAGAATAACGAGGCGGCGTTTCAAGCGGCTAAATGCCCAGAACGTATGACTGAGTTTTGCCGTCTGAATCCGTCAGAGGCAAAGAGGCTTGGGCGTAGGGTTAAGCTCCGTGGTGACTGGGAGGCGGTCAAAGATACCGTTATGTATGAGATTTGCAAGGCAAAGTTCTCACAGAATCCTGATTTGGCAGACAAGCTTGTTGCGACCAAGGATGCCGAACTCATTGAAGGCAATACTTGGGGCGACCGCATCTGGGGCGTCTGTGATGGCGTTGGAGAAAATCGTCTTGGTAAAATTCTTATGCGGGTCAGAGCAGAAATGTGATGTGAACTATGAAGAAGGCTAACACTTATAAAGGAAAACTCGGCTGGCAGTCTGAGTTTAGCCACAGATATGCTTGCTGGGCGAACAACCACAATGGGTGGGCAAAAGCCAAAAAGTCCAACAAGCGGTTGGCTAAGCGCAGATTGAAGGATGAGCTACGGAAAGAACTTGTTTATAGCGCATCGGATAAACAAGTTGGAGAATGAGCGGAAGGAGAATTTATGAATGGAAAAGAGACGTAGGCTGACGCCGGCAGAGCGCCGCGCCGTTTATGACAAGATGGGTGGGCGGTGTGCATACTGCGGCGAGCAGCTGAACTATGAGGATATGCAAGTCGATCACGTTGTTGCACTGATGAGTAAGGGCGAAGACGATCTGGCAAATATGCTGCCGGCCTGTCGGAGCTGTAATCACTACAAGCGCGGCAACTCATTGGAGGGCTGGCGGCGGATACTGGAAGCAATGCCGGCCACATTGGAGCGTGACTGCTATACTTACCGTCAGGCTGTACGGTTTGGTATGGTTAAGCCAACGCCAAAGAAAATTACGTTCTACTTTGAAAGGCGGTGCATCTGAATGACCGACATTGAAGTTTTGGAACGGGAAAAACAGTGCGTACAGAGGAAGACGGCAATCAACTGCTCTGACTGCGCCCACTGTGATTTGCTCATGGACGATGCCGCTATTTTAGCAGCGTATGATAAGGCGATCTCCGCCCTCCGCGCCAAAAGGGTACAAAAAGTAAATGATCTGTACGACGAAGACGGCAAAGAGATTTACGAAGAAAACAGGGAAAGTAGCACCATGTTTACTTTGGATGAAGCAATTCAACATTGCTATGAGATAGTGGAAAGACTGAGAAAAAGCAACCCTTGTGATACCTGCACTACCGAGCATGAACAGCTCGCCCACTGGTTGGAGGAGCTTAAAAAGCTCAGAGTGGAATGCGACGGGCTGCGCTCGAACTGGTATAAGTGTGCAGAGAAAGTGAAAACGCTGCGGGCAGAGCGCGACGCCGCCGTGTCTGATCTTCGTAAGCTCGTTCCCGCCTGGAAGTGGGACGGCGAGAAGGAACAAAGCTCCCACAAAGAAGCGCCCGAATGCGGTTGTGTGGAGTTTGGATAAGGCGGTGGATATATGAAGCATTATGATTTTTTCGGTCGGGAGCTTATGGTCGGCGACCGTGTGGCCTACATTGACTCCAAGTACCAAGAGCTTCGGAACGGTGAGATCTTAAAACTCAATGAAAAGCAGGCAACTATTCGTAATCTGGACGACGACGGCCTATTCGGAGATAAGATGGGATATGGCCGGACGTGCAGAGGCTATGGCTGCATAGTGAAGAAAGTTTGACCTTCAAATAGCAACAAAGTAAATCAATCATAAAGGAGCACGTGCAGTGGATGATCTTAAAGAGTTGACGCGCAGACTGAACGAGTCTGAAGCGACGATCCTGCGTATGAATCAGGAGCGTGCCGCTCTGTTTGAAGAGGTGCAAGCGTATAGAAATGCCGCAAGACTCTATGGAATTGACCCGGCGACAATGCTGACACTGGCTAAGAGTCAAGTCAAAACCTGCGCCGATAATATCCGCCTCATTGAGAAAATGCAGGAGGTATTTGAGCTGTTCCGGTATGTGCCGGAGAATCTGACGGAGCAGGAGGTTGTATCAGCAATTACCCAATACGATGGCGACGGCTCCAAGCCGTATTGCGATCTGGTGTACTGCGGACTGAGCATAATCCGCAAATATTTGAAGAAAAGGAGCGAGTATGATGAGTGGCGAAAAGGTAATTTGCCGGAGGGTTTCTGATGGCGTGCTCATTAACATTCCCCATACGTTTGATTTGAAGCAGATTGCAGATTCCGGCCAGTGCTTCCGGCTGACCGCACTGCAGGATAGGGGATATGTGGCGATCACCGGTATGAAGCTGGTGAAAATCACACCGAGTACCAATGGCGGGTATGTTTTTCACTGCCCCTATGATGAGTTCCGGGATGTATGGATGCCCTATTTTGACCTGTCTGCCGACTATGAAGCATATCAGCAGAAGATGGCCGGAGACCCGTTTTTGCGGGAGGCGATCGCGGCAGGTGGCGGTATCCGCATCCTGAGACAGGATTTGTGGGAGATGGTAGTGACCTTTATTATCTCCCAGCGTAACAACATCCCGCGCATTCGCAAAGCGGTAGATGTTCTCTGCCAGACATTCGGTACGCCACTGGGGGAGATCGACGACCAGCAGTTCTATTCCTTCCCGACGCCGGCGCAGCTGAGAGGTCAGGATCTGTCACCGGCATCGCTGGGCTATCGTGAAAGCTATGTGAAAGAGATGGCCGAGTATGACGAAGATTTCTGGGTGCAGCTCCAGAAGCAGGATGACGATACGGCCCGGAAGACGCTGATTGCTCTGCGGGGCATTGGCGAGAAGGTTGCGAACTGTGTGATGCTGTTTGGGCTTCACCGTATGGACAGTTACCCCAGGGATGTGTGGATCAACCGCATGATTGATGATGTCTACCATGGCAATTTCGATCCTTCTCAGTACGCCGGATTTGCCGGCTATGTTCAGCAGCTCCAATTCTTCTATTACCGTAAGACGGCGAAGGAGGAAAGCGTGTGATCGTTAAGGTATGTGACACGATTATGGGAGCAGGTAAAACCGAGTCTGCGATCACTTTGATGAATCAAGATAAGGAAAGCCGCTACGTATTTATCACGCCATACCTGGACGAAGTAGAACGAATCAAACGGAGTTGCAGTGGGCGAAAATTCAAAGATCCGCAAAGTAAAGGTAAGGGTAAGTTGGAAAACCTGCATTACCTTCTGTCTATGAGGGATAACATCGCCAGCACTCATGTGCTGTTTGAGTCGTATAACGATGAAACGATTTCGCTGATCCAAGACGGCGGCTATAAGCTCATTTTGGATGAGGTTTTCCAAGCCGTTCAGACAATCCCGATTTCTCCAAAGGATTTGCAAATGCTCAAGCGGGATATGATCGAGGTTGACTCTGAGTACCGTGTGCGGTGGGTAAATGATGACTACGAGGGCAGATTTGAAGACTTGCGGGATATGTGCATGACTGGCAACGTCATTTTGTATAATGACTGCCTCTTGCTATGGAAATTCCCGATTGAGGTATTTCAGTCCTTCGATGAGGTGATCATTCTCACCTATATGTTCGATGCTCAGGTGCAGAAATATTACTTCGACATTCATAATATCGAAGTCCAGCGGATCGGAACGGTTTGTGAGAACGGGGTATATCATTTCAGCGATACACCTCACATACCGGATTACGTAGCAGAACTCCCAAAGAAAATTCATATCATCGAGGATGAGAAACTGAATAAGATCGGCGAAATGAGGTCGAGCCTATCTGTTTCTTGGTATAAGAAAGCGCGTGATACCAAAGGACAGCCGCTTATCAAACAGCTGAGAAACAATTTGACGAACTTGTTCAAGAATATGCTCAATTCTTCATCAGACCGTAACTTGTGGACGGTTTTTAAGGATTACCAAGCCCTCCTGAAAGGCAAAGGATATACCAAGGGTTTCCTTTCCTGCAATGTCCGGGCTACTAACGCATATCGGAACAGGGACTGCTTGGCCTATTGCGTCAACGTGTACTACAACCCTTTGCTGAAAAACTATTTTCAGGAGCAAGGAGTTGAGGTGCGCGAGGATGATTATGCGTTGAGTGAGATGATCCAGTGGGTATGGCGGTCAGCTATTCGTGATGGCAAAGAAATCTGGATCTACATTCCAAGCAGGCGGATGAGGGAACTGTTTCGGAATTGGTTAAACGGCATCTCTCATGGAAACACGACAGACTAATGCGGCGTCAACGATTCATTTGATCATATAGGGAACTTGAAATTTAAGAGAGCTGACGCGGCGGTGTGTAGCGGAAGGAGGCTTACAATGAACACCGCACGAAAAAATTGTATTTGGTATGACCAATGTGGCTCGGAGTGCCAGGGGAAGTGTGATGACTATTCTCCGGCTGACGACGCAGGGGAAAACGAAGTGTTGTTCTATCAGGGCGTTTTGAAAGAGAACGCTCGGGAGTACGAAAAGGTAATTCAGGAATATTCAGACAGGGGGTAATGTGTTTGAACCGTGAAAATCGCAGAGCTTTGAAAAAGAAGCTCAGGGACAAAGGCTCACGCACACTTGCTGCGGATGTCCTGGAAAGCCTCGGAAACGAGATTGACAAAAAGATTCGTGATGGGGATTTGGTCATTCTGAATGTGGATCAAATCATAGCTCGGAAGGATTATCCACGTATGCAGGGAGAGTACCGTCAATTCGTGGAGTCCAGCCGTAATAAGGTATTTGTTGCGCATCCGCATCGTGAACGACCCGATGGGTTCTCTGCTCTGATCGAGCTGGAGGGCGTAGAGACCTGGTTGTTCTGGTATGGGGATCTGATTCAAGTCGAAAATATTCAAACTGAGGAAGGTGAATAGACCATGGGTAATTCGGTCTATATCGTGTCTGTGGATGCCAAGGATTTGTTTTTGGCGAACTATTCAAGCCCGAACAGTAAGGAATATTCTGTGAAGTTGGCTGGATCAGACCACAACGACCAGTTCAATACAAGACGTTTTGTCAACACTTTGGATTATAGCCTCGACCTGATAAAGCTGAGGGAAGTTTATGAGAAGGTATACCGCCGCATGGACTTCACATTCAGTAAGCGGGGTAAAGAATACTGCCGGCGCGTGATCAATGTCACGTTCAAGTATAGCGTCAAGGAGTTCAATCGCTTCTTTGACAACACCTACATCAAGTATGGTTATCTGCCGCAGGATGTGCATCTTACCGACAACATTTGTATCAAGGATGGGGAACTGATTGCTGTACGGGTAGGGTCTCCCGTCGAAAATCCGGCCTCTCCCCAAGAGCTGGGAGATCTGTTCGTTTTTGATAACGGAATGTATCGGCTCGGGAAAACCATGAAGGTACTTCTTACCGTAGCCCAGCTTCGGAATCGTCTTTATCAAGACGGATTCACGTGTGATGGTATTGTGTTCCGTAGGTTCAAGCGTTCAAGCGGAAGCAGCCGAATTGGAAAGTGCCTGTTCATTGATGAGCAGTTGTATCCAAGAATGCACAAGTGGGAGCTTTGTGGGCTGAAAGTGAAAGAGGGTCAGGAGATTGATCTGGCCGCTCTGGAAGCCTATATTGCCCTTACTTTGAGCAGCATCGTCGGTACTATTCCGCTGCGGCCCGAGAACTTCTTGGTAATCGACGACCATAAGAGCGTGTTCAAAGATCGCGTTGTGGCGACAAGGATTGGCAGCGATAACTGGCTTACTTCAAAGCCGGAAGAGGTTGAGATCGAGAATAGCATTTGGGACGGACAATCTCTCATTGACAAAAGTGCTATGGGCGAATGGCAGGATTACGGTATGATCCTTCTGCGGAATCGGTTTTTCAAATCGGCCTGCTTTAATACCAATATCCAGAAGTTTTTCGCCGATCGTGGCATTGCTGATGTGTCCCAGCTTTCCGGTTTCACGCTGGCGCAGGATATCAGCGATATCAAGGTTATTACTACGCCCAGTAGTATTAAGTACGTGAAGTTTGGCACTCTGGAACAGTGGCTGAGATTGCTGGACGAAGACGGTAACTTTGGTGTCGTGAAGCATGAGAAGCCGACGCATTTCTTTGATGGCCGCATGGTGCAGATCCATTACCAGCTTTTGAATACTCTTCAGCTTTCGCAAGATGATGTTGACCAGTTGGTAAAACCGTCGTTGGATTATCTGCGCATGATTCAGACAGATCCTGCGGTGCTGCGGTACCATATCAAATATATGGGCGGGAATGAGGAGATCGACAGCGACGGAATTACGACGACGAACGATGTGGTATATCAGATGTTGGGCGTTACAGATAAGTTTTCTCAAACGAGGCTGTACCACAACTTCAAAACCGACGTATCGAAGTCGTTCAAAAAAGAGCTGGCCCGTGGACACATTCTTGTAGAAGGGAACTATTCAACTCTGCTGGGAAACCCCATCGAAATGCTCTACTCTGCGATTGGGCAATTTGATGGTGAGAGTAAAATCGGAGTAGGCAATATTTTTTGCCAACAGTTTGCTTTTGATCAGACTATTCTCGGATCGCGCAGTCCCCATGTGACGATGGGAAATGTTCTCCTGGCGAGGAATACGGATAACGAGGAGATCCGGCAGTACGTCAATACCACGCGAGAGATCGTGTGTATCAACAGTATCGGCGAGAATATTCTTTTCCGGCTATCCGGTGCAGACTTTGACTCTGATACTATGTTGCTGACGAACAACGCTATCCTTATTCGGGCCGCAGAACGGAACTATCACAAGTTCCTCGTCCCGACCAGCATGGTAGACGCTAAGAAAATCGTGCGTCATTATACCAAATCAGATCAGTCTGATCTGGATATCAAAACATCGGTCAATAAGATCGGTGAGATCGTAAACCTCTCTCAAGAGCTGAATACGAAGCTGTGGGACGCGCTGAACAGCGGAGCAGATTTTTCCGAGTATGAGGAGCTTTACTGCGAGATTGCCCAGCTGGACGTTTTGAGCAACATCGAGATTGATAAGGCGAAGCGAGAATATGCCGTAGACAGTGTTGCGGAAATCAAACGGTTGAGAAAAAAATATGAGATACGCGACGATGATGGCCGGCAAGTAAAGCCCAACTTTTTCGGGAAGATCGCCCGCATGAAGGGCTATTATGACAGTGTGGGCAAAAACTATCGCTTCCACAATACGACGATGGACTTTTTGCAGCACAGCCTGAACTCTTACCGTACAAGCTATGCTTATACGTCGTTCATCCCGTTTTCTGAACTGTTGGTAAACGACGCCTATCTGCAAAAATCTGTGAGCTATTCACAGGTCGAGCGGATCTTGGAGTTTGTCAGAGATATGAGATCTAAGATCCGGGCAGTTTGGGATGGAACAGACGAAAACCTGGATAACTACGGTAAGGCAATCCTGGTACATGAGATTCGGCAGGAGTATATCAACTATATTAAGTCACTGCGGATCAGTCCTCATACTGCATATCGGTTGATGCTCGCCATTGAGGAGCCTCAGAATAAAGATATCTCACGCACCTTGTTTTATACGTTGTTTTCGGCACCTAATCAGTGCTTTTTGGACTTGATTGAGCAGAGTCGGACACCCATTTCAACGTTGACTGAGGTTTCTGACGGCCTGTGGGACGTGGAAATTTATGGGTTCCATTTCCGTAGAGAAACGGCGATATGCCCAAAAACAATGTCCAATAACTGTTGAATTTTCACAATTTTATACAGATTTTCGGGTTTGTTGGTCGAATAATTCTAAAACCACGCTGGGAACTCCCATTTGTTGTCGGGAGTTCCCAAGTCCTAAATTTGGTGTAAATTTGAGGGAGTACCCTCAAATTTATTAGAAAAGGATGGTTCTCGTGGTTCCTATTAACAAGACAGAGAAAGATCTGCTGGTCAAAGCGTTCCCTCCGCATAAGTATCCCCACTACTACTGTTATCCTCGGACGATGAAGCAGGACTCGAAGAGGGGTCATTATTTCTGCGTCGAATCCCCTGAGCTGCTTGCAAAGCTGAACGAAATTCGTCGTATGAACGTGATCGAGGAGTACAAGTAAATGGCAGTGCGGGAGCAGCGTGAGGTATATTCTCACGCGACGATCGACTGCTCCGATATGACGCTGACGGAGTATGACGTGAATGGTGCTCGGACTTACGATATCAAGGAGATCTTGGAGCGTTGGGCCGGCGTACCAAACATTGAAATTGAAATCAGGCAGAGCACGCTTCTGCCAGCAGAAGAGGGGTGAAGACATTCGTGAATCCAAAGTATGAACGCAGAGAAGGTGAGGATGCATATGAATATGGTCTTCGCCTAATCGAAATCAAAGTCGAACAGAAGCCCGACGATCTGGACTGGGAAGACATCGTTGAAGCAACTGGCATCGAATGCCATCGGGACAGTTTGAGAAAGGCGGCATCTGTAACGCCATACTCCGGCTATGCTGTTGCGCAGTATTTCAAGAAAAAGTATGCCGCTCAGGGTAATCCCGGCCAGGATGATTATATGGGCGAGCTAAACTGCAAAATTGCGGAGATGCGTAAAGAGGCCAAACGCTTCTATGACCAGCGCCGCGAGTTCAATAAGATGGTCGATCGGATGGGTCGTGAGGAAAATCTGGAAGATCGGCTCGTTAAGGCTGCTCAGGATCTGAATGAGTCTTTGCCGCTATCGGTTAATAAGCCGGACGACTTTTGTATGTCCCTTGGCGATGCTGAGGCTGTTCTTGTGTTTGCCGACTGGCATTACGGTATGGTAACGGACAATATCTGGGAGCGGTATGATACTCAGGTATGCCGTTATCGTGTGGAACGGCTGGTTGAGCGAGCAGTTGAGCGTATCAGGCTGAATAGATGCCATAGACTTCATGTCGTGTTGTTGGGCGACGCGGCTCATGGTTCAATACACACCAGTGCGCGTGTTGCCTCTGAGGAGCTGACGTGCGACCAGATCATGCAGGTGTCAGAAATTATGGCACAGGCGATCAGTGTTTTGGCCGATGAGGTTGAGCAGACAGTAGTTCACGCGACCTACGGAAATCATTTGAGAACCGTTCAAAATAAAAACGACAGCATTCATGCAGATAACATGGAGCGGCTGATCCCTTGGTGGCTTGAACAGCGGCTTCGTGATCGCAGTGATATCGTTTTCCCGGAGTCGGAGTATTACGAGTTCTTGTACTTCTCCGTATGCGGGTATAACATTTGTGCCGCCCATGGTGACTTGGACAACGTGAAAAACGCCGGAAAGACGCTGCACACGCTGTTCGCCAAGAAGTATTCCAGTGATATTGACTATGTGGTGTTGGCCGATAAACACCATAAAGAGGAGTTTGAAGAGCTTGGAATCGAGAGTATGATCGCACCCTGCTTGTGCGGTACGGATGATTATGCTAACGGAAAACGGCTCTATTCGACTCCGGCACAGCTGATGATGGTTTTCCGCCCCGGAGTAGGTGCGGATGCCTGCTATCAGATCAAATTGAATTAAGGAGTGGGACAATGGTTAAGGCCGATATCGTGTCCGCTCTGTGCGAGAAAGGCTACTACAAGAATCAGGCCAATGATGTGGTGGACGAAGTGCTCCAAATCATCAGAGACGCGCTGGTTCGCGGGGAGCAGGTACAGCTCAGAGGTTTCGGAACCTTTGAGGTGAAAACCAGAAAAGGCCGCAATAGCAAAAACATCTCCACCGGGGAGATGCGGGTATCGAGCGATAGCAAGGTACCCACGTTCCGAGCCAGTAACAGCCTGAAAGAGGATGTTCGCGCCGGTACAGACTCGCAGCAGTGACACAAAAAAATATAAAATAATTTTCTTTGTAGCTATTGACATCCAGAAATGCCTATGGTATCATATGACCATAGCAACAAAGAAAATCAATGAAAGCAGCGCCGCCCCTTATTAGGGGGCGGACATATGGGGCCATAGCTCAGCTGGGAGAGCGCCTGCCTTGCAAGCAGGAGGTCGGGAGTTCGATCCTCCCTGGTTCCACCACTATGCTGTATTGGCTAAGTTGGCGTTTGTGCGGTTCAGCTCATTACTTTTACTGCTATCTCAGCCAAAAGCCTATCGGCTGCAGACGAGGGTTTTCGGACGTACAGCTATTACGGCAGATGCGTCTGCCGTAATATCGGGATATAGCTCAGTTGGTAGAGCACACGATTGATAATCGTGAGGTCAAAAGTTCGATCCTTTTTGTCCCGACCAGTCCCATTCGCCACAGGAATGGTATTTTGACCGAATGCCGATGACAAGGCGGGAGATACGGCTGTGGCACATATCTTTCTCTATGAACTGCAAGACTTCCCCTTCCGCGCGGCCGATAAGATTCGCCGTCTGGAATATGCAGGGATTGGGGAACGTGGTCGGGCAGCGCCTACGCCCGAACCGGTACACCTTGACAATTTCATATGGGGCCGTAATGGGTTCGACGGGGTTCTGAGAGAGTAAGACTCGCAGGTAGAAGACCGCCTCAAGGCTTAAACAAAAATGAAATGACAACGATACGACTGTTGTAATGATCCATCCCGCTTTTTCCGCTGCTCTTGCAGCAAAGGGAATTGCCGCCTGATGACGGCTGGATTCCAAAACGATGTACCCACTGACCGGGTAAACATCTGAGGTCGAAGATTCGGTCAGAGTATTGCAGTTTTCCTTGTCACTGTGAAAAGAAACAAGGTGGTGGAGGTGCATCTAACCGGTGTGCCCTGGGTGCGGAGTGACAACTGCTGATCCGCCCGTCTCAGTTTGAGGCGAATTGATAAAGTGTTGTCTATTGCGTAAGACTGTTTTATTCATGTAGGGATTTCGGACAGGGGTTCGATTCCCCTCGGCTCCACCATATATAGAGGATGTAGTGATAACGGTAGCACGCCTGCCCAGGGAGCAGGAAGAACGGTTCGAGTCCGGCATCTTCTACCATTTTTGGGACACGTACAGCAACTTTCAAAAACTTTTTATGGGAAAAAGAACAACCGTGTTCCGTATTTTGAGACGCTAACAGCAATTTTGAAAACAATTCTACTTGAAATAGAAAAATCATCGCCTTTAACTAAGCATATGCCGAACAAATGTGGTGTCGTTAAGAATGCGTCTCGTAGATCTATATTGGCCCGTAGCTCAGATGGTAGAGCGTCTGACTGTTAATCAGATGGTCGCAGGTTCGAGTCCTGCCGGGTCAGCCATATTGCGGGGTGTAGCAGTGGTAGCTTACCAGCCTCATAAGCTGGTGGTCGCAGGTTCGAGTCCTGCCCCCGCAACCATGCCCGTCCCACGAACAGAGCGGAGACTGTAAACCGAATGGGAAATAGAAACCTTCACATCTGGCAGTGATGACTTTTACAAGGTTTTGGGAGTAAAACCGGCGCAATCCGGCAGGCGAAGTACGAGCCGGCACCATGGCTTACGGTGTGAGTAAGCCGATCTGTCCGGTTAGCTCAGCTGGGAGAGCATTTGCCCTACAAGCAAAGGGTCGGCGGTTCGATCCCGTCACTGGACACCATATGCGGGTGTAGCACAACGGTCAGGGCACCGGCCTTCCAAGCCGGGGATGCGGGTTCGATCCCCGTCACTCGCTCCATATGCCGGAGTGGTGGAATCGGCAGACGCGGAGGACTCAAAATCCTCTGGTAGCGATACCGTGTGGGTTCAAGTCCCACCTTCGGCACCAAGGCGTATCTGCATTAAATCACAGCCCCGCACCATTTTTCGGTTTTGATGGTCACTCGACCCAGTGCCAGCACTGGGATGAGAGGGTTGCAGTCACGAAGTACAAGTGATGTGAGCCACGCAAACCGTATATGGCAGTATGACTGGAGATGGCTCCAGCACGACCTCATACGTCGTAAGACGCAGGTTCGAGTCCTGCTGCTGCCACCACAGCTCTCCCATTTTGGGCGAAACGATATTATAATAGCGGTGGCCTTATGAGTGGGGCGTTAATCAATGGGGCTGACATCCATTACCGCTGAAGTCAGCTTATGATACCGTAGCCAAGTGGCAAAGGCTCTGGGCTGCAACCCCAGGATCATAGGTTCAAATCCTATCGGTATCTCCATATTGGGGTATCGCCAAGCTGGTAAGGCATCGGACTTTGACTCCGACAAGAGGTTTACCCTCGACCGCAGGTTCGAGTCCTGCTACCCCAGCCAATAAAATAAATGCGGTGGCGGAATAAGTAGACGTTGTGGGCGATTGGGAAGGTAGACGTGGAAGTATCTTGCTCTGCAAGGGGTGCTATCATGCAAGGTGTAAATCCTTGCCCGCATTTTTATATATGCTCCCATCCTCTAACTGGAATAGGAGGCCGGCCTCTCAAGTCGGCAATACGAGTTCGAGTCTCGTTGGGAGTACCAGAGGTGGATCTGTGAAGGGGCTTGTGCGCACAAGTTGTTATAACAGAAAGAGTAGTCTCATGAACTGCTTGCCGCAACAAGGCTTCCAACTGGAAGCGCCTTGCCATAATTTATAAAGCAGGTGCAATCATGCCGAAGAAAGATTCGGGCGTAACGAAAGAAAAAACATCAAAAATCGTTAAAAAGATTTCCGCCTCTGAGTGCGGTACCGGTGTGCTGTGTACAACGAGGTCGGGCAAGCAGTACCAGATCAGCCAAAATCCAGAAAAGAAGAAGCATACGCTATGGCGTATTGTGGATGGCGGATATGAGAAAATTGCGACTGGGGATTCGCCCTATGATCTATACCCTTTAATTGATTGGGAGAAATAAATCCAAATATGCTGCTATGGTGGAATAGGCAGACACGCCAGCTTCAGGTGCTGGTGGGAGAAATCCCGTATGGGTTCGAGTCCCATTAGCAGTACCAACATGGTGCGTTGGACGAATTGGTAGAGTCACCACCCTTTCAAGGTGGAATTTCCGGGTTCGATCCCCGGACGCATCACCAAAGCAACCTAAATTGGTTGCAAAATAAAAATGCAACCATAAATGGTTGCTGTATATGGCGTGTTAGCTCAGAAGAGTAGAGCACCGGCCTGTCACGTCGGAGGTCACGGGTTCAAGTCCCGTACACGTCGCCATTTTTATAGGGGTTTGGTGTAATTGGTAGCACTCCGGTCTCCAAAACCGATGTAGGTGAGGGTTCAAGTCCTTCAACCCCTGCCATGCTGACATAGCTCTAATGGTAGAGCGGTTGCTTCGTAAGCAATAGGTTCAGAGTTCGAGTCTCTGTGTCAGCTCCATATGCTGGTGTAGCTCAGTCGGTAGAGTGGCTGATTTGTAATCAGTAGGTCGGGGGTTCAAGTCCGTCCACCAGCTCCATATGCGGGTATAGCTCAGTTGGTAGAGCAGCTGACTCTTAATCAGAAGGTCGTGGGTTCAACCCCCTCTACCCGCACCAATATAAGAATAGTAAATATAGGGGAGCGCCAGAGTTGGAGAGCTGGGGCGGTCTGTAAAACCGTTGCTTTCGAGCTGAGTGGGTTCGACTCCCACCTCCCCTACCATACAAATATTTGTTGCTACCCGATATGCAACTGAAATAAGGTCGGGTTCAAATTGACGAGTGGGTGATTCAATGAAGTTCCCGTTTGGATCTTTAATGTATTATGTGTCCCCGGTGAATGGAGCAAAAACACTTTGCCTATACATTCGAGACGATCATGGAAAGGCTGTTGTGTTCTTTGAGCACGCAGAATGGGCAGCTCGGGTTGGGTACGATCAGCTTGAAAAAATAATGTGTGCCTAAATTTTACAAGTGGCGGAATTGACCCCAGTAGGTGCGGGGAGCAGTCTTGAAAACTGTTGGTCGTGATGAGCGGCTTGTGGGTTCGAGTCCTACTTCCGCCGCCAACGGGATGTGTTGATATTTACTGCTTTCTAACGACCCCAAGACAAACGGTACGAAAGCGGCGCGGTTCCAGCGATAGGGGACGGTGGACTTTGCTACGCTGTCCTGTGCAATGCCGATAAACAAAAATGCGTAGCGCTATAGGATGATAGCTCAGTTGGAAGAGCGGCAGGTTGAAGCCCTGCGCGTCGGAGGTTCGATTCCTTCTCATCCCACCAGTCCGTAAGGATACTACCTATGATGACGTGTGACGGCTCTGACACGTCGGTAAAATAAAAATTGGCCGTGTGCAGGTAGATTGGGGTCGCTCCCTCCGGTGAAAGTCCGGCGCAGGCAAAACGCGATAGACCAACCTAAACGCTGTAAGCAAAGCGGCAAGCCGATCAGGAGCGCGGCGGGCTGGCATACCCCAACGGGACTTCGTGAGCCTGGGAAAGTATGCCCCTCTAATGGTAGTCAGCAATGGAGGATAAATAAGTGTAGTAACCGTGCAAATCGGAATTATTGCCTGATTGAGATAACATATCACGGCTGTGAGTGGCGGTCGGAATCCAAGGTAAAGGTGTGTGGTGAGGCCGGGAGTGGAGTCACTTCATACAACATATGCGCCTGTAGCTCAGTTGGGAGAGCAGCGCACTTTTAATGCGTGGGTCGGGGGTTCAAATCCCTTCAGGCGCACCAGAAGAAATAATAACGATTGAGAAAACCTCGGAGTCTTTGGACTTCCGAGGTTTTGTCATATAGAAAGGAGGTCGCGGACATGGCGGCAAAGAAACAGCTGATGAAACCGGCTACGCAAAAGGTAGTGAAAGATGCGAAGCCCACCGAAGTTGAGCCGCGTGTAATCAGCGATGAAGAATATCGCTGTACCTGCTGCGGCCACAAGTACAAAAAACAGGAGACTAATTTTGGCCGTTCAAAGTCCCCTATTTATAAGGGCAACAACGGCTTTGTCTCTATCTGTAAGAACTGTGTTGCAGAGCTTTACGAACAGTACGTAAAGTTCTATGACGGAGACGAAGATGCGGCGGCAGAGCGGATTTGCCAGATCACGGATATGTACTTTGATTTGGATATCTGGGCGTCGTCACGAAAGATCAGTGAGAGCCGCAATGGAAAGAGTCGCAATCGGATCAGTACCTATATTTCCAGACTGAATTTGAGCCAGGTAGACGGAGCAACGACCTACTCTGATACATTGGTGCGGCGCTGGGAAGCCAATGTGGAAAACGCACCTACGGTGGAGGATGTGGCAAAAAATGACGACATCCAGACGCCCGAGGAGGTTGTGCGCCGGTTTGGTGTCGGTTTTGATGCTGGCGACTACGATTCTATGCAGTACGAGTATCAGGATTGGGTAAAGCGATATGGCGAGCCGATGGATAAGCGGCAGGAGGAGCTGTACGTTTCGATCTGCTTTATGAAGCTCAACCTGCGGAAGCTGCTTCAGAAGGGAGATTCCAACATTGGTACGGCTGCGAATAGCTACAAGTCGCAGATTGACGCAGCTACTACTGAGATCGAAGACCGGAAGAAAAAGGCTGAGGCTGAAAAGCAGCTGAGTCCTTTGGGAGAAATGATTCGAGATATCGAGGAGTTTTGTCCGGCTGAATATTACAAGGACAAGAAGCTGTATGCGGACTTCGATCATTTGAAGGAGTATATTGAGCGGTTCATGACCAGACCTCTTCGCAATCTATTGACCGGCTCTAAAGAACTGGACAAGGAATTTAGCCTGTCTGATTCGGAGGAGTGAGTTATGGATTACGAAGCGTTGATGGATGGGCGGCAAAAACACGTCCATGAACATTTCTCACCCAATAGCAAATTGAACGACCCTGAGTTTGTCAAAAAGCTATTGGATTGGATAACGTTTTGGCGAAGGAACCCCAGCCGCTTTGTGCAGCGGTATTTCGGAATTACTCTGTATCTCTATCAGCACATCATTTTGTACCTGATGGATATTTTTCCGAGTATCTGCATTGTGGCCGCTCGTAGCGCGGCAAAGTCATTTATCATTGCGGTCTATGCTTGTAAAGAAGCAATTTTGCGGCCTGGATCATTGATCGTCGTAGCTTCGGCGACAAAAAAGCAGGCGAGATTGATCGTATCAGAAAAAATCGCCAAAGAGATTTTGCCAAGATCTCCGTTGCTTCAACAGGAGATTAAGACCATCAAGGACAACCAGAACGATATCGAAGTGAAGTTTAATAACGGAAGCTCTATTGTTGTATTGGTTGCCAATGAGAATGTGCGTGGATACCGTGCTACGGTCTTCATTTATGAAGAGTTCCGTATGATTGTGAAAAGCATTATCGACACGGTTCTTTCTCCTACGCTGTTCCAGCGGCAGATTCCGTTCAGAATCAAGTACCCCGACGAGTACAAAGAACTGAAAGAGGAACCGAAAGAAATCTATATCAGCTCTGCATGGTACAAATCTCACTGGATGTGGGACTACATGAAGCTCGTGACCCGCGATATGTTGGGCAAGGGCAAATCTGTTCTGATTGGTATGGATTACAGTATCGCTTTGAAGCACGAGATTAAAACCCGTGACTTCTTGGTGAAGGAGCGAAAGAAGCTGGATAGGGTTGCCTGGACGATTGAGTATGAAAATCAGATGGTGGCCGAGAATGCTCATGCTTACTTCACCTACGATATGCTGAACAAGAACCGCGTGTTGAAACGTCCGTTTTATCCAAGGAAGAACGAGGACGTACTGTCAAAGGTCAAGGCAAAGCACACAATTCCCAAACAGGCAGGAGAAATCCGTATTATCGCGTGCGATATTGCCCCGGAGGGCGGTACCGGTAACGATAACTCGGTATTTACTTGCATTCGTGCTCTCCCTGAGAGCAAGGAGTATAAGGTCTCAGATACCAGCGGAGATCATATTGAGGTCAAGCAGGGATATCGCCGGCAGGTAGTCTATATGGAGCCGCAGGCAGAATTTGAAACGACAAAACAAGCCATTCGCATTAAGCAGCTGTTCGCTGACTTTGAGGCGGATTATTGCGTTTTGGATACACGAAACGCGGGTGTTGCTATTTACGACGCTTTGGCTAAAGTGCTTTATGACGTAGATCGGAACGTGGAATACGAACCTTGGACGTGCATGAACGATGATAAGCTGAAAGCTCGTATCGTAATTGCAGGTCAGAAAGAGGCAGTTTTCTCGGTTAAGGCATCCTTGGAGCTGAACAGCAAAATTGCTGTCTCTATGCGGGATAGTTTGAATAACCGGATGATCGAACTCATGGTAAGCAACCAAGAGGGCGTTGAAGAATTGCAGCGCTTGTATCCTGAGTATGTCTCTGCCGATGTAGATACCCAACTTTTCTATGAGCGTCCTTTCCTTGAGACAGTGGCGTTGATCAATGAGATGATTGGGTTGGAGTATACTGTGCAGAACCAGACCAACCTCATTAAGATTGAGGAGCGCCCAGGTGCGCGGAAAGACCGGTATACATCAGTGTCTTATGGCAACTATTTCGTTTCACTTTTGGAGGCGGATCTTTTCTCGGATAGCTCCGGGTATGAATACGTAACACTTTGTAATTAAAGGAGGTGAAGACAAGTGGCAGGAAAATCATTCTTTGGTCGGATTATGGGCCGGAATCAATCTGAAACGCAGGCCGCAGTACCTATGTCGCAAGTAAACAGTGCGCCGCAGGACGACAAGACCTATGAGTTTAACACGCGTTTGGGTTCGTCCTATTTGAACGTGGTCAACTACGGTACGAAATGTACGGCACCGTATTCCACGGAAGAAATCACGCGAATGGCGAGAGATCCTATGCAGTACATCTCTGAATTGCGTCAATGGGCGAAGTGGGCGTATTACTCAAACGGCACGGTGACGACAGCTATTGATAGCCTGGTTAGTCTTCACTCCCTTGATTATGTGGTAGTTGTTAAGCCCAAGAAAGCGGGAGGCTCCCGTAAAGGGTGTCGTGCCAGCATGGACAAGATGACCAGCGTGCTCCGGTCGATGCGCTACAAGGAGGTTATTCGTGACGGTCTATTCCACGATGCCAATGAGGGTATGTACGTGGGGTACATGGAGACGAGAACAGTACCAGTAGACGATCGGCTTGCGCTGACTGATCTTGATATCCAAGGCATCACCGAGATTAACTCAGCCGGCGTCAACTGTGTTGTTATTTCTTTGCCGGTAGAATATACAAGAATCATTGGCCGCAGGAACAACTGCTACGAAGTAGCGTTTGACCTGCGGTATTTTAGCGCCATGACAGAGGGAGATCGTAAGCGTAAGCTGCAAGGCTTCCCTCGTCAGATTCAAGAAGGATGGCGCAGATATTCCAATGGAGAGTTCCCGGATGGTGCGTGCTGGCAGAGACTGGACTGGCGCAAGACGATTGTAACCAAGATCAAGAGCGGACAGAACGATCCGTACGGTGTGCCTTTTGCAGTAGCCGCGTTGGACGATATCGACTACGCCAAATACTTCATCAATACGAAGCGGCGTGTGTTGGATACGGTCAATAACCAGATTTACTATGAGACTTTCCCCGAGGGAAAGGACAAGGGTACATCTGCTCTGTCTCAGTCACAGCAAGAAAACCAGCATAACACAGTCAAGCAAGCTCTGACGCAACGCAGCAACACAAACGGTGTATCATTCTTCTCTTTGGCTTCTGGCACAAAGATGGATCGGCTTCCGGTTGATCTCTCCCTTTTGAATGAGGAAAACGAAAATGCCATCAAAGAGGATGTGAATGAGGACATCGGCGTGGCCGCTGCTGCTCTGAGTGGCAGTTCTACGGGTAACTATGCCACGGCCACACTGAATATGGAAATCGTTGCGAATAACGTATTCACGTGGATTGAGGCTTTGGTGGAAGAGCTGAACAAGTGCTTGAATTACAACGTAATCAGGGACGGCAGCTACCGGGTGGAGTTCCGGGTGCTTCCCATTACTTTTGTCAATCGAGAAAAACAGGTGAAGTTTTTCTCTGACCTGTATGCCCGTGGAAAGGGCAGCTTGATGGCATGGATTGCCTCTACAGGGTTTGACGTGGATGACTACCTCTCTCTTATGGATCTTGAGTTGGATGAAGACTTTGAGAACAAGTACCCTGTGCATAAGACCTCGTTCACTGTTACCGGTAAGGATGCGCCTGACGGTGATGTGGACAAGAGCACCGGTGGCGATCCTCCGGTCAATTCAAGCACAGAGTCTACAAAGGCTAATAATGCTAACGCAAGCCCCTCTCCGTCAGGATAAGGAGGTGAGAGTATGTCTGAGAGAGCTTTTGCCCCTATCTATGAGATCTCCAGTGAAAATAAGATTGCCGGCAGACGACCTATCAAGGTTGTATTGCATGAGATCTTCCCTGATAACACTCGTTGGCAGGAAAACGGAATCTCGTGGAAAGAGGAATATGTTCAAGCTAACCTCCACTCCGTTGTCGGAATGTCGATTGTAGCGGAATTTTTGACCGAAGATCGGGACGTTCCATACAACCACGGTATGACGGATGTACGGGAGGAGGATAAGCTGCCTTTGTTTGAAGACGCCACTATGGTTGGACACTTCGACAAGGCGTATGTGGATGACGTAGAAATCGGAGGCGTTACTAAACGCTGCTTGGTAGCAGAAGGAACGCTGGATGAAATGCGTTATCCCAAGTTTGTTGCTTGGCTCCGCGAAAATATGGCGGACTCTGTTGTTAAGGGTTCCGTGGAAATTGTGGGTAAGCCCGAGCACGATGGATACATTATTTACTCCGGCGGTTGGAAAGAGGAAGGTCGTGTTCCGCAGTATTACGATTACAGCGGATATGCGATTCTCAGTGTTAAACCGGCTGATGAAGCCGCCATCGTAATGGAGCTAAATAATAAAAAACTGGACAAGGAGGATGGAACAATGGACGAGAAGACCAAGAACGAGTTGATGGCGGCTGTGACTGGTGCTGTCTCTGAGGTCAACTCCAAGTGGGAGGAGTATTGGGCCAAAGTTGACACGCTTCTGGCTGAGATTAGCCAGCTGAAAGCTGACATCGCACAGAAGGAAGCTGATATCAAGCAGCTTCAGGCGGATTACGACAAGGAAGCCGCCGCGAAGGAAGCGGCAGAGGCCGGACTGACTGAGGCTAACGCCGCGAAGGAAGCGGCAGAGGCCAGCCTCGTTGAGGCTAATGCCAAAATCACCGAAATGCAGAACGCCGCTGCCGTGGCAGAACTGAATGCTGCACTGGCCCCCTACACCGAGGAGCAACGTGCAGTTGCCAAGGAAGATATCGACGCTTTCAATTCCAATCCCGGCAGCGTAGAGATCAACAGCATCGTTGGCAAGATCTGCACCGCTATGGTGCAGGCGGCTCGTGAGAGTCAAATCGCAGAAACCAATGCCGCCAGCCAGATTGACGTATTTGGCATGACGGATGACGCCGGCAAGAAGGAGAACACCGATCCCGCCGACGTGGACGTATTTTAAGAAAGGGATGAAAAACAATGAAGGCTAAGACGATTGGTTACTACAAGAACGTGCAGAACGTTGGCGATGTTAATGCCGCCGTCGATCTGAAGGTCGGCATGGGTGTGGTGCTGAATCGCGCCGCTCGTACTGCCAACCTGCCCGCCTCTGAGGAGGAGGCTAAGGCTTGCTTCCGCATCGTGAGCAATATCAACGACAAGCCCGAAATGCGTAATTTCGAGGAGACGTTGACGGTCAAGGCCGGCGAGAAGGTACGCGCCGACGACCTGACCACTGTGGCAAATCTGGAGATGGAGTTTGCCAGCTATGAGATCAGCACCGACTATGCCGGCATCTCTGTTGGCGATAAGCTGGTCTTTGGTACGGATGGCCTGCTCGCTAAGAGCGCCGACGTAACCGGTTACAAGGTGTACTTCGAGGTTACGAAGAAGACCGCATACATGGGCAAGGGCGTCCTCGTCGTTGTCCGCGTGCAGTAAGAAGAGAAAGAGAGGGATAAACGATGAGCACGATTTATGAAATCAACATGAGCAACGCTCAGGCTGATGTGAATACTGGTCGTGTCAAGCAGAACTCCAAGATCGTGGAGGTATTTTCTGCTCTGAGCGCCGGTAAGCGCCCCGAGGTTGACGACAAGACTCTGGACAAGAGCGTGGCAACCATCAAAGAGCTGTCCAGCAAGGCTATCGACGGCGATAACGCCGCCCGTAGCGAAATCAACTCCATCATCCGGTTCTCTATTGAGCCGAAGCTGTTGGAGGTTGTTCGCCTGTTCGACTTCATGGGCACATATCGCCGGATCGGTTACAACGAGGCTCCCATGATGAAGACCTACGGATACGAGAGCATCGATTCTCGATTCCAGGCATCCAGCAGCGACGTACCCTTCGCCGCTGTGAATTGGCGTGAGTATCCGATCGGCACCCAGACCATCTCTGCCGGTTTTGCTGTTGACTACCGCGAGCTTCAGAACGGTAACTTCGACGGCAATATCCGTGAGGGTATGAACCAAGTGCAGATTGATATGCAGAACAAGATGACCTACTACGTCATGACCGTTCTGTACAACGCCCTGAAAAACGCCAAGGGTGTGAAGCACTTCGCTGAGGACAACGGCATCACCAAGACCGCTGTTGACAATATGCTCAAGTCCATGCGTCGCTATGGTAAGGTCAACATTGCCGGCGATTACAGCGTAGTGTCTCAGTTCAACGATTTCGCTGGCTTCAAGCAGTTCTCCGCCGATGAGATCCGCTACGCCAACAACATTGTTGCCGAGGAAATCCGCCAGACTGGTCTGGTAAGTATGTACAACGGTGCTTTCGTAACCGAGCTGCCCAACGCGATCAACTGGACTCAGTTGAACAAGGACGGCACCGATTATGACCTGTATATGCCCCAGGGTCTGCTGTTCTTCCTGCCTCGTGGTTCTGTATCTCCTCTGCAGGTCTTCCTGCGTGGCGGACTGACCACCATGACTGGCGACGACATCGTAACCCGTCAGCACCTGACCCGCTTCGATATGGAGTTCGGCGCAGGCGTTGCCGAGGGCATGGAAGATCAGATCGGTCTGATCTCCGATACGAACTTTGATGCTCCCACTTTTTAAGTGAGAGGTCTTTTTTTTATGCCTGAATGACGGCACAAACGGGGAGGGGCACAAACCCCTCCCCTAATTTCAATCAAAGGGGAATCGTTATGAAAACGAATAATGTTCTGGTAAACAACCTTTGCTCCTGGCCTCTGGGCTTTCGGCGTTTGGCGGGGCAGGGCGATATCGCAATTCCGGGCAAAGCTCGGAATTTCCCCCTCCTCTCCGAAGAGGAGGTTCTGGCTCAGATCCAAACCGGCAACGTGATGTTTACCGGCACTGATGGTATGGGCAATCATGCCCGTATTCAGATCGTGGACGAGGCAAAGCGTAAGGAGCTGTTCGGCCTGGGCGACGCCGAAGTTTCCACTCCTATCCTCTTGAATGAGGAAAGCGTTAAGGAACTGTTGGCTATTCGCTCCAAAGCCAAGTTCAACGAGCAGCTGGAAGCTATGGTGAAAACCGACGCCGAAAAGAGAATGCTCGTGGAGCTGGCGTTTAGTGCGGGCGCTGAGGACGCGGAGTCCTGGAAGGTGGACGCTCTGCGCAAGCTGGCTGAGACTGCCAAGGTCTAACCGATGAAAGGAAAAGGTGTGGATTATGGCGGACGAAAAGAAAACGACCTTTGCGGACGTTGAGCAAAAATTCCACTCCATGCCTTTGACTAAATATGAGATCCCGGAGGCATTGGAAGCAGAATGGCTATCCACAGCGGTAGCAGATTTTGAACTGAATTTGGGCTGTGACCTCGGGTATAACGAGGAGACACGCGAGTTTTCTGGCAAGTTGAAAAGTATTGCCGTTCGTACTCTCGCCCAGATGATGTATGTGTCTTACCTGCAAAGGGAACTGAGCAGGGTAATGGCGCTGAACGGGATCTATGGAAAGGATGTTCAGCTAACCGGCCAAGATGCGACCAAACGTGTAACAAAACAGGAACTTGACGACCAGATCGCCAAGGTTGAAGTTTTGCTTCATCGTCAGAAAGATCCTGCGTATGGATAAGGGGGTAGCAATATGTCAGAAGAATCCAAAAGCTGGTATCGAATGACACGCCCTCTTTTCAACAGCGGGTTTGAGGATGATGAGTTTTGGGCATACGGCCAAGATGGTTTTCAGGAAGTGCTCGATTCCTTTATCGGGTCTGATATTTTGATCTACGATAAGGCGATTGGAACTGAGCCGCAGCAGGTAAGAGCTATTGTCCAACAGAAAACCAGCGATGTGTATAACAGCACAACGGTTAGACAGATTCTTTGCAATATCGGTATCTTGAGATGTGGGCAGTACGTGAAACACGACGGGGCGTTTTGGCTGGTGAGTTCGCTGCCGGATAACAACCGCATTTATGAAAAGGCGGTACTCTGGAAGTGCAAATACTCTATCCGATTCGTCTCCCCTTTGACAGGTGAGATTGTAGAATACCCCGTATATAGCACAAACAGCACACAGTATGGCACTGGTGAGGCGGGTAAAACGCAGATGACGGTTGGTGAAGACCAGCACCTGATCTATCTGCCATACAATGAAGAAACGATTATGTTGGACGCTCAGACCCGGCTCTTGATGGACAAGAACAAGGTCGATCCAACAGCCTATCGTATCACCAGAGTTGATCCGATCTCGTATGCAGTGGGCGACGAACGTGCAGAGGATGGCTTGATCCAATGGGCCGTACTGGAAGACCAATTCAATGCCGCTACCGATAACGCCGAGTTGATGGTGGCGGATTACTATACTTCTGTTCCCGGTGGGACAGAGGAAACCTCGGGAGCAAGCGTCCATATCACATTGACAGACCTGGACGGCGATTTCAAGATCGCAGGCGGAGAGACAAAACAAATCCGTGTCCAAGTCTTGGATGAGAGTGGCGTTCCCATTGATCCACTCCAATATCGTTTGGAGTATGACTTTGCTGGCGCGGCCAGCATTGTCGATGAGATGAACGGCGTTATCACGCTGCAGGCGTCGGATGATCCCGTATTTGTGGGAACACAAATTGAGATCAAGGCAATCCACGACGCCTCCGGCAGTGAGGCCGTTATGAAAATCCAAATTGTGAACTGGTAAGGAGGTGATGAGGGTGCCGCATTTTGATTCGATGATTCAACAGAAGATCTTGCTGAAACGAAAGCTGCTGCAAAATCAGGCGGTGGTCAATTTGCTCTGTAACGTAGGGAACAACGTGGCGGAGTTTGAGGATTTCAAAACGGGTAGTAAAAGCCCTGCGGAACCCCTCATCAAAACCCACTTTTATGTCCCTGGTACACAAACAGATGACAAAAACTTTATCACGATGCGTAGTCGTGTGGTCTATACCGACTCGAATGTGATTAAGGAGACAGGGATTACTGTCTATATTATCTGTAACGAGCACCAGATTGACTTGCTGCAGGGTTCCAGAGCGGATCTGCTGGCAGATGAGGTGGATCGCATTTTGAACAACGGGGACAAGCCCCTGTTCGGACTGGGTGGGATCAAGCTCAGTACGGCGGATGAGGTTCAGTTCAACGAAGGATACTCCGGGTGGTCAATCCCGTACGTTACCCACGAGATGAATAGGGAGGCTGGTATCATTGATTGATCAGCTGAAATTGTTTCGTGGAGAGGGATACAAGATCAACGATAAAATCTTGATCAGGCAACCCACCTTGGAGGAAATCGTAGATTTTGGCGAGCAGCGGTATTTCGGACTGGTACGCACTATTTGTTCGACACCCGCTGATCGAAAAGTCGAAATCTGGGATAAACTTCATGTCTTCTGGGAGAAGATAGACGAATACGACCTTTTCATATCCCTTTTTCAGACGCTTCAAAAATCTGAGGTGTCTATCCTTTTTGGGGATATGGATTTCACGACCTTTAAGCTCGGTACACAAACAGGTCTCCCAGACCTTGTACTGAAGAATAAAGATCAAGTGGTGATCGACCGAGCTATTCATAAGCTCATGACTGACTATCTCCGTCAAATCCATAAGCTGAAAAAGAATGTGGATACGGGATTTAATGACGCCACGAGAAAAATTATGATTGAGGATGACAGGGATGAAATGGCACTGCAAATGCAGAAGCCTTTTCAATCATTACTGCTACCTCTTATCTCTTCTTTGACAAACTGCCCAGAATTTAAGTACCGATGGGATGACGTATGGACGTTGCCCATCGGTGTTTTTATGGACAGCGTAGAGCGTGTTCAGAAGCATAAGAGCTACAACTTCGTAATGCAAGGCATTTACAGCGGTTGTGTGGATATGAAGAAGCTCGACAAAAAGGAACTGCATTGGATGGGGGATCTGAAATGATCCCGAAAAAATACAGAAAGGACGATGAATACCATGTTTAACGCAACTCAATTTGTCATCGACAAGGTACGTCGGATCACTCAGATCAACCTGGCAACGGGTTTGGTGGACTTCACCGGTACGAGCGTGGAGAGTCCCCAGATTGAGTTCACCGGCGAGTCTACCGACAAGACTGACGCTCAGGGCGTTCTGCTCGCCCGTTTCGACACCGCTAAGGGTGTGAACTTTTCTGGTGAGCTGTCTCTGCTGAACCTGAACCTGATGGGCGCACAGCTCGGATCTGAGGTACAGGTGGCCGATAGCTCCAAGAAGGTCAAGGGTGCCGACTTTGCTATCCTCACCGTGACGGACGACAAGGGCACCAAGACCGCTACGCTGAAGCACGTGCCCACTTCTGCCCCCGCTGCCGTGTACACCATGAGCGAGGACAAGAACATCAGCGGCATGATCGAGGTCGGCTTTGATGAGGGTAACGCCAAGATCGAGGGCAAGGTTATCACTCTGCCCGCTTCCTTCGTCGGAACCACTGTTGGTGTGTTCTATGAGTACGAGACGGATTCTGCCGTCAAGCTGGTGGACAGCGCCGAGAGCTTTGCCGAGGCCGCGATGTATGTCGTGGACATTCTGGCTGCTGACGTGTGCAACCCGTCTGTCAAGCGTGCCGGTAAGATTGTCTTCCCCAAGGCCAAGATCGACAACAACTTCACGGTCAACCTGACCACGGAAGGTACGCACCCCTTCTCCTTCACTGCTCTGAAGGATTACTGCGCCGACGACGCGGAGCTGTGCTACATCCTCTTTGAGGAGTAAGGCGGTTTACCATGATTCGGAATTGCAAGGTGTGCGGCGCTTCGTACAAAACCTGCTATTCCTGTGAGAAAGAGCGGAGCTGGAGGCTTCATACTGACACCCCTGAGCACTACTACATTTGGACGGTGCTCATGGGGTATCAGGCTAACCACGATGCGAAACAGGCATATAGCGCTCTTCGGAAACGCGGCATCGACCTTCGTAATACGGCAGAATATACGCCGAGTGTGCAAGCACTGCTGGCGGAAATCTATGCTTTGGCGCACGAAAACAGTAGGGCAAAGAAAGCAGTAGTCGAAGCGGAGGAAACCAAGGCCGAAGAACAGGTAAATAACGAGGCTGAGTCGCAGCAGGAGTAATGGGAAGGAGGGCTTCGGCCCTCCTTTTCAGACTCATAAAGAAAGGTGGTGAGACGGGTGAAAATCTTGGCCGTTGACCAAGCCAGACACGGCGCATGGGCGGTTTATGACTATGAGGGAAAGAAACTGCTGGACTATGGGGCGTGGGGCTTTGATAACAAGAACTATACATTCGAGCAGGCAATTTTGCACATTGAGGCTTTGCTTAGTGAGGTGATCCGAACGCACGACATTGATGCGGTGTTTTTGGAGGACATTCAGCTTAGAAAGAATGTTCAATCTTTCAAAAAACTGGCTCAACTACAGGGCGTACTCGTGAATATGTGTGAAAAAACGAATATTTTGTACAATTTGGTAGCACCCACACAATGGCAAAATTACTGCAAAGCGAGAGGTAGGACGACAAAGGAGATCAAGTCAAAGATCACATCTGTCGAACCTACGGGCAAAAAGACATCAAAAATCCTATCGCTGCAAGCTGCAAGGGATATTTATGAGATCGTTACTGAAAACGACAACTTGGCGGACGCCGTGATGATTGGGCATTACGTCGTAAACAATATCAAAATCGGAAGCGAGGACGACTTCAATGAAAAAGAACGAGATGACTAAGAAGCTCATGGAGGAGTTTAACGAGGATTTTATCGACGTGGGGGGGGTATTAGACACTACGTTGCCTGATCCCACCATGGTGGAATATTATCGCCGATTGAAAAAGCGCGAGATTCTTTGGAATGACGATATCAGCGACGCTACTATTGATATCGCTTTGTATATCAAAAAGTGGAATGCCGAGGATAAGGGGATTGCGCCGGAAGAACGTAAGCCCATCAAAATCTTCATCAATTCGGATGGTGGCAGTGTGGACACGGTGCTCCACATCATCGACATGATCCACCTGTCCAAGACACCGATTTATACGATCGGTATGGGCCGAGTGTACAGCGCTGGCGGACTTCTGCTGATGGCCGGCCATAAGCGCTATGTCTTTCCTCATACCAGTTGTCTCATTCATGATGGATCTTCCGGTGCGATCGGAAGCATCGGCAAAATGTTGGACAACTTGGAGTTTACCAAGGAATTGGAAAAACGCATGAAGGAGTACATCTTGTCCAGCACCCGAATCACGGAGGAAGTCTACGACCAGAACTATCGCCGTGATTGGTTCTTGTTCAGTGAAGAAATGATCGTGTTGGGTATTGCCGACGAGATTGTAACTGACATTGATACCATTCTTTGATAGGAGTGAAGAAGATATGGCAAAGAAAAATACCAGCATGGAAATCTATGATGTCCCCGCTACCCTGCAGGAGCATCCTTTTTATGGACTGAGACTGGATGAATACCAGAAAGTTTTTCGGGATGCTATTTGGGACACGGAGAAGCTGATTGTGTTTTGCAATGCTAAAGCTGGTACCGGCAAGACACTGATTGCTACGGCCACAGCCAATTTGCTTTATCAATACGGACGGTGTAATGGCATCGTCTATATTGCCTCTCCTACTCAGGAGCAGAAGCAGGGATATTTGAAGGGCACGATTGAGGAAAAATCCGAGCCGTATTTTGAGCCATTTTATGAAGCATTGGAAAAAATTGGTGTAAATCGCAATACTGCATTTTACGATGGTGCAGTCAACGAGAAGTATCAAACCGCATATATCCAGTGCGCTACGCACACGTTTCTGCGTGGTACCAACTTTGAGAACAAAGTGGTAATCATCGACGAGGCGCAGAACTATTACTTTGACGAGTTGAAGAAGGTTCTGACTCGTTTACATGACAGTTGCAAAATCATCGTAATCGGTCATGAGGGGCAGAATGATTTGTTCGACCACCCGGAGCGCTCCGGTTTTGTCCCCTATCTGAACTGGTTTGCAGGTGATGATCGGACGGCGGTATGCCGACTGGTAGAAAATCATCGCGGCTGGATCAGCCAACACGCCGACGAACTGACGTTCCGTGTGGCAATGAATCTTGTGGAGGATCAATAAAATGAAGAAAATCGCTGTAAATACGGTGAAAGCCTTTCTGAAAGAGAACAAGAAGGAAGATGCTTACACCCAGGCGTTTACTGTGGGGGACAGCTCTTTTGAGGTGTCATTCCATACAGCTCTGACTATCGCAGAGAAGAGCACCTTTCTGAATCGTGTGGTTTCTGGATGTTTCGATGCGACGGGCAAGTTCCGCCCTGAGTATGTCTCGCCTATGCTGCGAGCTACCATTCTCCAGATGTGTACCAATATCCCGGCCATGACGCTCAAAAACGAGACAGATGAAGCGGGTGCTTCCGCTTTGGATGTGGATGCCATGAATGAGCTGTATCTGGCTATGGACTTGGATCACGTTCAGAACGCCGGATATCAGGATATGCTGAATGAGATGGTTCCTCTGTGCGGGCAGGCTATTGACTGGAAAAAGAGCAGTATTCTTGCCGATCATGGTACGGATACAGCTCTCCGCGATCTGCTGGAGGGATTGGCCGATAAGGTGAAGGATATCGACACGGAGTCGCTCATGCAATATGCCGGTATCCTTTCCGAAGGTACCAAAGGACTGGGTGAAGGTGGAATCCTGCAAGGTCTGCTGAACTCAAGAAAGGCGTAAGCAACAAAGAAAATTATTGAGTGGGAGGTGGCGGCATGAACGTTCGGGAAGCGCTTGAAAAGGCAAACAAGCAGCTTATGGCAAAAATCGACGACGCAATGACAAAAGAAGTCTTTGAGGAAGTCCAGGATGAAGAAGCTGCCACCATCTACTCTGAGGTGTACAAGGTCTATACCCCTCGGATGTACCGTCGCCGTGGAGAATACGGCGGATTGGGAGATCCCTACAACATTGAAATCCGAGGCGGAGCAGCAAAGGGCGGCGCGATGGTCGTGGTCAATATGACTGAACCGAATCCGGGTGGCTGTATGAACGACGATCAGGTAACGACTGGTAAAAATCTACCCGAGCTGGTGGAATTTGGAGACGGTTATAAATTCTATCACTATGATTTTCCCAGCCGTAGGCGCTATATGGAGCCTCGTCCTTTTACTGCAAAGACCATTGAGCACCTGAAAGAAAGCCGCGCTCATGTAAATGCTTTGAAAGCTGGACTGAGACGACAGGGGATCAATGTGAAATGAAATTTAACAGAAAAAGGTGGTGAGAGATGTGGACGAAGATCTGAAAATTGTATTGACCAGTGAGCTGGAGGCTGATGAAGAGGCTTCCGCACAACGTATTTCTGCGCAACTTCCCAACATTGCAAAGCTGATCAATTCCAAAAGCAGCATCAAGGTTGGTGTAACTCTGGACGAAGCTGGTATTCAGTCTCAAACTCAGCGGATTACTCAGCAAATCGCCAGAGCAACAAAATCCCAAAGCGTTGGTGTTTCTTTGAGCTTGGATCAAAGCTCTGTCAACAAGATTAAGACTGAGCTTAATAATTTGAAGGTCAGCCCCGACATCTCTCGTGCCATGACTGATCAACTGGATCAAATGGGTATCCAGATTGACCGAATCACTGGCCGCTGGGAAGCGGTGAACGGCGAAGAGGAACGTATGCTGAATCTGACCATTCAGGGTACGGATCAGATGCAGAGAACCGTCACGTATCTGCAAACCTATAATGCGGAGACTGGCGAAATCAATACCCATTTGACCAATGTGACTGCAAATCTGGAGCGTCAGCGCAGAGAGCAGGAGCAGGTAGCGGCTCAGGCCAAGAAGGACAATGAATCAAGGGTTTCATACTTGAATCGCCAAAAGGCTCTTTTGGCTGATATTCAAGCCACTTATGTCGGTCAAACTTCTGTAAAGCCGATTACGGATAGCGCTCATTTGACAGCGCTGAATGATACTTACGCCGCAGTCAATGCCCGGATTGAGACCATGATTGCCGCCGAAGGGCGGCTGGATAATGTTCAACGCTCTAATCTGGAAGCTCAGATTTCCGGCTTGCAGCGTTTGGTCAAAGAGTACCAGAACGCCGAGTATGTAGCAACCAAGCTGAGAACAAAGGACATCGGTTCTATCAAGGCCGATCAGCTTTCCGGGCTGGAAGCCTTGGAGAAACGACTGGAATCTGCCGGGACACTGACCGATACATTCAAGAGCAAGATCGACGGCTTGAAGAAAACTCTGCAAGGCGTCGGTACTAAGGATCAGTTGGTAGCTTTCCTCAACAGCTTTGATCAGCTGAACAACGATGTAGCTGTCTTCCAGGAGCGGCTACGTGGTGTGAACAAGATCTATACTCAGTTGATCTCTCTGGACAAGCAGATTACCTCTGTTCAGTCTTCTATGACAAAGCTGAATACCAGCGACGACAAAAACAAGTTGCTGGCTTTGCAAGGTCAACTGTCTGTGCTGAATAATCAGCGGGCGGCTCTGGAGGCACAGCTGGTTCCCTATGCTGATATTATTCAATATGCGAAGCAGGCGACGGCTCTTGAACAGAGCCGTCTTTTGAATGGTACCCAACTGGTTTATACCCAGATGGAGCTGGCTGACAAAGCGCGAGATTACGATGTCGCAATGCAGAGTATCCCGTCTACCATTGCTGATTTGCAAACGAAGTTTAGCCAGGTGGTGGCCCCCACAGAAAATCTCGTGCAGAATATGAGACTGCTCCGGGAGACAGCGGCACAGTATGGCGCTGATATGGGGGATAGGGAGAAGGTTGCGACATATGAGCGTCTGCAATCTCTGATTGGTGCTTGCAGTAAGGAAATGTCTGAACTTCTCCGCGTCCAGCGTGGTGATGTCAACGACTTCAAGTTTACTCAAAACTTGGAGAAAGCAAAGGCGGATTTGGAAACAGTTGGAAGAACGTGGAGTGCATTGAAGCAAGATCCCGGTCTTAATGCGCAATTCCAACAGCTGCGTGAAAACCTCAAGCGCGTTGACAATCAGATGGATTTGAGAAAATGGACGGCGCAATTTAGCACGTTCAAATCTGAGGTCAAAGCTGCTGGAAAGAATATGCAGTCTTTGGGCGACATTTTGAAGAACAACGTAGGTAAGGTACTCCAGTGGGTATCTGCTACTACGCTTCTCTTCCGTGCGTTCCGGCTGCTGAGATCTGCACTTACTACGATCGTTGATCTGGATACGGCCATGATTGACCTGCAAAAAGTCACGACCGCGACCAGAGAGGAGTATGACCGTTTCTATCATAGTGCCAATGGCACAGCCAAAGCGCTGGGTGTAACCACTGAGGAAGTTATTTCTCAGACGGCGGAATGGGCACGACTGGGCTATGCTATGCAAGATGCCGCAAAGCTGGCAGAAAACTCTGCTATCTTTGAAGCTATTTCTCCCGACATGGATATTACCCAGGCGACAGACGGCTTGGTAAGTATCATCAAGGCTTACGACCTCGATGTTGAAGATTCTTTGGATGGTATTATCTCCAAGGTCAACGAAGTGGGTAATAAGTTCGCCGTGTCCAACGGTGATATTGTGGAGGCTATGACCCGTAGCTCTGCTGCTATGGCTGCTGCAAACAATACATTTGAGGAAACGGTAGCTCTGGCGACCGCCGCTATCGAAATCACAAGAGACGCGGCGACGGTTGGTAACGGTCTGAAAACCTTGTCAATGCGTATCCGTGGCTATGATGAGGAGACGGAGGAATACTCCGCAGACGTGTCCGAATTGACCGGTACGATTGCCGATCTTACTAAGGTCGCAAGCAATAATAACCGGGGTATCAGTTTGTTTGAGGCGGACGATCCCGAGACTTATCGTTCTACCTATGACATTCTGTCCGATATTGCGGATATCTGGGATGAGCTGACCGATAAGAATAGAGCTAACCTTTTGGAGGCTCTGTTCGGTAAACGGCAGGCTCAGATTGGTGCCGCGATTTTGTCCAACTTTGATCAGGCGCGTAGTGCCATCGTAAAGATGGAAGAGAGCGCCGGCAGCGCGGGACGCGAGATGGACAAGATTACGCAATCGTTGGATTATAAGCTGAATGCACTGAAAGAAACATGGGTTGGTGTGGCTCAGAACCTGTTCCAGACCGACGATATGAAGCTCGTTGTTGATGCTTTGAACCTTGTTTCCAACGGGATTGACCAGCTGACGGAGAAGCTGGGATTGTTTGGTACAATCGGTCTTGTTGGTGCGATTGCGTTGATTTATAAATTCCGTGCCGAAATGAATATGCTCCAGAGCACTGTCCTTCCGGTGACAGAGGCTATCAGAGCGTCTGGCGTGGTTATGGACGGTAGCGCCACAAGTGTACAGTATTATGCTACTAAGCTGATGGGACTTGATAAGTCTCAGCGTGCGGCAGCAATGAGCGCACTTGGACTGACTGCGGAGCAGAAGAAGCAGGTCATGACAATGACCAGTCTGATTGCTTCTGCACAGAGATATACGATCCAAGAGTTGGCGGAAAAGGCTGCTACGGATAAAACGACTGCTGCTACGCTTGCCAAGAATATGGCGAAAGCTACCGAGAAGCGGACGACCGAGCAGATTACCGCCGCAATGATGACCGAGATCCTAAACTCCAAGAAACTGACGGCTGCTCAGAAGGAAGCAATCGTTGCTGCTCTGCAACAGACCGCAGCGAATGAGAAGCAGGCATTTTCTTTGAAGGTTCTCGGTGCCAACGCCAAGGCCGCATTTGCGGCGATGGCGACTAACCCCATGACATGGATTACCCTGGCAGTTACTGCTGTCATGGCTTTGGCTCAGGTATGGCAAAGCGTAAAGCAACGGGCAGAAGAAGCTCGTCAGTCTATGACTGAGGCTGCGGAGGCGGCTAATGATCAGCGCAATTCGCTTGCCGATCTGATTGCAGAGTATAAAGAGCTGGCAACTGCCGGTGACTTCGACTCTTCTGCCAGAGAGACGGCGAAGCGTATCCAGAAAGATATTACGGATCTGGTTGGGGCGCAGGCTGATAATCTTGATCTGGTTAATGGCAAGCTGGATGACGAGATCAAGAAGCTCGACAACATTAAACTGCAAGCAGCGTATGACGCCAGAGATACTTTGGATACCAAGTACCGTGACGCAATGTCACGATATAACCAAGGTATCAACGCTGAAGGTTCTGGAACGAATTTCCTTGGCGTTGTTACTGACGCAGGTGGCATTGACCAGATTTTGCGAAAGATCGGTTATGTTAATGATGCGTGGGAAAATGTCAACGGTCAAATCAGTATTAGCTATGCACTGGCAGGAAAGAACGCAGAAGAAGTCCTGGCAATGTACAAAGAACTCCAGCACGTACTTTTGAGTGACGATAGCTGGCAAAGCATGGCTGATAGCTGGCTTGGGGACTCATCCCAAAATGTCCTCAACAACGTCCAGCAGCAGATTGAGTATTATCAGGGACTCGTAGACGATTATAACACCGCTCAAGAGAACTTCCTCAAAAATGAGGCGGTCATTGACCTTGGAGAGACGCTGAAAACTACTGATATCAATACTCAGGATGCTTTCGACGGATATATCCAGGGGATCAAGGATAGCACGGAGTATTCTGAGGCATATAAGAAGATCCTTTTGGAGCTTGCCAACGATACCTTCCCGGAGTTCAGCGGAGCAATGCAACAGGCCACAAACAACGGTGGCACTTCTGTATATATCGCACAGCTGGAAAAACTGACCGATGTTATTTCGGGGTTGCAGTCTTCGTATGATGCTTTGGCGTCTGCCGAAAGTGATATGGCCGGTGGCGGCGGACTGTCTGCTGAAACTATTGAGTCTCTTGCCGGCGCTGAGGAAAAATATCTGGACTACCTCTACGAGGAGAACGGCGTCGTAAAGCTCAACACAGCGGCATGGAAAGAAAACGCTAATGCTAAAATGCAGGGCGAGATGGACGAGATCCAAAAGGAGATCGACTCGCTTCAAGAGCGTAACGCCACCCTGCAAGAGAGCATTAAGTATTACGAGGAGCAGCGTAACCTTGGCAATGATGGTGGTCTGTGGTCGGGCATGATCGGCAATGCCACAGAGGAAATCAAGAAAAACAACGAGGCGATTGCTGAAAACCAGGGCAAGTTGGCGATCTACAGCAGTTTGTACGGTTCAATCACCGGTGATCTGGACGCATATACTTCTGCCTTGCAAAACTTCTCGAATGTTGCAACTACCATTGATACTATCTCTGATTCTTTCCAGATGCTTGCAGATTTGCAGGCTGAGGTAGCCAACGGGTTTACCATGTCATTGGATAAGGCTTTGGAGTTCGCCAAGGTCTATCCTGAGATCATGAACAATGCCCAAGTAGCGGCTGATGGTCAGATTATCCTTAACGAGGGCGTAGTAAACTCTTTCATTCAAGGCAAAAAGGCTGAATTGGATGCTCAGATTGATGGGCAAATTGCCCAGCTGGAAGCTGAAAAGGCAGTCTTGCAGGCCAAGATGGAAGCAGCTCAGACGCAGCTTGACCTTGCCAAAGCGGTTGCTGAGGGTGAGGGAGATATCTCAAAAGAGCTGGCGGAGTATCGGATCAATGCCGGTAACGCTGTTGCTCAGGCTCTGATTGATGCTGGCGTTGATGAGGCGACTGCGTTTAAGCTGGCGGCGGCTGCTATGGCTCAAAATGCGGAAGAGTTCAACCGGGTAGCGGCTGAGGTCTGCACGGATGTAAATGGCAACTTTAATCAAGCTGCCTATGATCTGGCGCAGACGATGTACAACAACCTGACCAGCGTAAAGACGGATCTTGCTTCTGTCGCAAAGCAGGCACACCAGACAGCTAAGGCTATTGCTGGTGTTGCAAGCGGTACAGTAGCTGGATCGGCTGACGTACAAGGTGGGTCTGGTGGTGGTACTGGCGGTAGTGGCATTAAGCTCAACCTGACAAGCGGTAGCTTTAAGGGGACAGAGTATTCCTATACCGCTAAGGAAAGCAATCTGGAGGACTTTATTTCCCAGATTGAACTGGATGTTTCCAAGTACCAAGACGCGATCAGCCAGATTGATGGACAAATCGCGGCTTTGCAGGCGTTGAAAAATGCGCCTTTGAAGAGTTTCAAGAGCGATACGAAGTCGGGTAGCAGCTCTAAGAAAGATGTCGAAGAGTATGTCGCTACCATTGACGACTATCGAGAGGCGGTTGAACGGCTGCGCAAGACACAAGAGGCCAGAGCGGAGCTTGAAACCAAAATTGATAACTCTGACGATTTGAGAGAGAAAATCCTTTTGGAGCGTCAGCTGATCGGTGCCTATCAGCGTGAGCAAGAGGCGCTGCAAAATCTGAATGACCAAAGGGAAAGCACGATCTCTTCCGGCGCTAAGGCGCTGCGAGATCTGGGGTTCGAGGTACAGTATAACGCCGATACCAATGAACTTTGGATCGCAAACATGGAGCACCTGAATGAGCTGGTGGCCGATAGTAAGGGCGGATACGACACTCTGCAGGAGGCCACAAATGGTTTGAGGAAGGAAACTGAGGATCTTATCAATTCTCTGACGGACTTGAACGAGGAAAATCGTGACGGTTCGGAAAGTTGGAAAGAACTTGGACAGGATATCAAGGAAGCCCGTAAGCAGATTACGGAGCTTCTGGATGGTATCGTTGAAGAGGCTTCCGACGCGGTTGATACTATCCAAAATGTTTATGACACACTCCATGACGCGGCGGACGAGTATGCCCAGAGCGGGTTCATTACCGTAGATACTTTGCAGAGTATTATCGGGCTTGGGCAGAAGTACGTAGCGTACCTGATTGATGAGAATGGGCAGCTTGTCATCAACGAAGAGCGCATCCAAGCGGTTATTGCCGCACGGACGCAGCAGATGGCGATTGAGAGTTCTTTGGCCTATGTAGAAGCGCTTCGTATGGCAAAGTCTGAGGGCGATATCGCAACTCTGAATAATTTGCTGTATGCAACCGAACAGGCTACTAACGCAACTTGGGGATTGGTCTATGCAAATCTGGCTTTGGCTGGACTGGACGAAGATCAGTACCAAGCGGCGTTGCGGAATATCAATGCAATTCGGGCTATGGCAGACAGCGCCGTACAGAGCATTGGTAAAACCGTGGGTGGCGTGACGGACGAGTTAGAGGAGATGCAGAACGGATTGAACGATATCCTCGATTATGTAATGGATATGCTGAAACAGCGTATCCAAGATCAGATCGACGGATTGGAGGACATGAAGGATGCGTACTCTGAAATTATCGACCTGAAGAAGCAGTCATTGGAGGCCAGCAAAGACGAGGCAGATCACCAGAAGACCATGGCATCTAAAATGCGTGAGATTGCGAAGCTGCAAGCTCGTATTGATATGCTTTCTCTGGATGACAGCCGCGAAGCTCAGGCTGAAAAAGCTGCGTTGCTCAAAGAACTGAGTGAGCTTCAGTCTGATTTGGCCGATGAACAGGCGGACAGAACACTGGAGGCTCAGGAGGACGCTCTGGATAAGATGGAAGAGTCCTATCATGACGAGAAGGATAAGGAAATTGGGATTCTGGAAGACAGTATCTCTTCTCATCAGAAGCTCTATGATATGGCAATCTCTTATATCGAGTCTCACTGGGATACGCTGTATAGCGAGCTGATCAGTTGGAACACGCAGTATGGTGATGTGCTGAACAGTGATATTACGAATGCTTGGGATAACTGCTTGGCTGCTGCACAACGGTATGGAAGTTACGTGTCTGCTCTGGGAAGTATCGGAGGAGACATCAAGGCCACGCAGTCCAGCGGAACAAATTTCCAAGTTGGGAATGCTACCTACGACAATAGCTCCAGCGGCGAAGATATGATCCATGCGATCATCAAAGAAATGTATGCAAACAGCAAGCAGCACGCTTATGAAGATGCTGCCGGCAAGCTCTATCTGAACCGGCGCAATCTTGAGCTTGGCGCACAGCTGGCACAGTATGGCATTACTGCGGTGCGCGGCAGTGATGGTGTTTGGTACGTAGATCGCGTGGGTGGGCAACTGCTGTACGATAAGTACAGAAAGTACACCTATCATGAGGGTGGCATTGTCGGCGGAGGAGATGTCAAGTCCAACGAACAACTCTCTCTGCTGAAAACCAAGGAGTGGGTATTGAGCGAACAGATGGTGGACAATCTGACCACACAGATGGATCGTATCAATATGCTCTCTGACGCAATGAGTGATCTGCCGGATTATGCTGGCAAGTCTACTTTGTCTGATGTGATGAAGCAGGTAGGCGGCAGTAAGACGGTAAATACTATCACCAACAACAGCAGACCCATTGAAGTGCAGATTGGCGATACGATCATTCATGGTGCCGACCAGTCTACGGTTGATAAGCATATCAAGGTTACACGCGATATGGTCAATCAGATTGGACGGCTCATTGGAATCGGGAGATAAGATTGGGACGCCCGAAATTGGGCGTCCCTTTCATATAGCAAGGAAGGGAAGACAATGTTCAAAAGCTATGAATTTACCTATGCTGGTATGCCCGCTTCCATGTTTGGTATGTACATTGCGGATATGTCCAGCAATAAACATAGTGCCAATAGTTTTGGCAATAAAGCAAATCTGGTGGAGACGCGGCTGGCAAATCGTGTTGCGCCGATCCACTATGGTGTGCGATATAACGATAGTCCGTTGAGCTTTACGTTGATTTTCGGAGCAGATCATAAGTTGGATCGCTATGAAATGCAGGCGGTTTCAAAATGGCTGACAGGGTATCAGGAGTACCAATGGCTCAGTATTGATCAGCCGGATATGGAGCATATTCAATTCCGGTGTCTCGTTCAGGAACTGACGCCTATTCATCTCAGCTGGGTGCCTATGGCGTTTGAAGCTAAAATCATCTGCGACTGCCCATATGGATATAGTTATCCATTTGCGAAGACCTATCAAATCAGCGGGGGAACAGCGGTGCGGTTTTACAACGACAGTACCTGCATGGAAAAGTTGCGCCCAGAAATGTTGGTCACTCTTGCTGCCGGCTGTACCAGTTTTGCAGTAAAGAACAAGACGACCGGAGCAGAAATGCGGTTTGATAATTTGCCGGGAAGCAGTTTGTCTATCCGTGTTGACAATGAGAACCAGGTAGTTACCGAGGAAGTTTCTGGCTACGATCTTTATGAACACTTCAATTTTGTGTTTTTGGAGTTGGAACCCGGAGACAATGAATTGGTATTCACTGGAACTGGGAGCGTAACGATCAGCGGTCGATACCTTTATAACGTCGGAGCATAAGAAAGGAGGCCAGAGGTGTATCTGGATTATTCTAAATTGGAAGCCAGCCAGATTAAGCAGCCCGCTTTGCGGTTGCAGACTCTGGCCGGTAAAGAGCTTGGGGTTATCCCTTGGGTCAGCAACCTTAATTTTGAATTGAACTATGCGGATGTAAGCCGCGTTGAGTTCGATGTTCCTCGGCATTCCGATGGGAAAATCAATCCGGTTTATCATTTGCTGACCAGCTACAAAATGCTGTTTACCGAACAGCTTGGTATCTACATTCTTCAGAGGCCGGCTACATCAGGTGACGGTGTATCTGAGGTAAAGCATATTACCGGATACTCTATTGAGCAGCTTTTTGAGAAAAAGAAACTCTATTTGGAAGAAGGAACGTATAACTTCTGGAATCCTGTTCAGCCGGAGGATACTATTCTGGGCCGTATTCTGGAATTGGATACGACATGGAGTATTGGGTATGTTGACCCCAAGCTGATTGGATGTTATCGCACCTTTGACGAGTACGATAGCGACGCCTTGAGTTTTTGCTATGGCAGTGCTATGGAGAAGTATAACTGCACGATTGTGTTTGACGTGTACGCCAGGACAATTAGTGCTTACGACGCGGGCAAAAGCCGTGGAACCGTACCTATCTATCTGAGTTATCAGAATTTGGTGGACGCGGTTGATCTGGAAGAGCTTACCGATGATATGGTGACAAAGCTCCATCTGTACGGATCGGACGACCTGAGTATTCGGGATGTAAACCCGATCGGCACAGACTACATGGTAAACCTGTCATACTTCATTTCCAACGGCGATTTTGATGTGATCGCCGAGGGCAGCACAGTTACTTTGGCCGAGCGTGTCAAGAGCTGGAATGCTGCAATTAAAAGCAACCAAACTCACTACACCAATCTGGTAGCAGCACGGGCATCCAGAACCGCCCAAAGGCTGGCGGAGGAAGCGACACTCGCTTCGCTGAAAGGCGATTTGGAAGTCCTGACTACACAACAAAGCGTAATTATCCAGGCAATGGCTCTGGAATCCACTGCCGCTGGAAAGACAAGTCAACAGCAACAGCTGACAGAGATCAATGAGAAAATCTCTGCAAAGAACTCTGAGATTGAGGCGCAAGAAACAGTGATTGCGAATTTGCAGGCAGAGATTGATCGGTATACCACTGATATTCAGGGTGTTGTAGAGCAGCTGTCTATTTCCAAGTATTTCACAAAAGCCGAACAAAAAATCCTCAACCACTATTTGATTGAGGGCGAAGCGGCAGAAGAAACTTTCGTTGCGACCGATGTAGATACATCGGCTTCTGGTGCCATCTCCACATTGCAGGGGGAGGTTACATTGACCGGGGCTGATATTGCACAGGCAAGTCTTAACGGTAAAAGTATGTATGCTATTGCGGGCGGCGTTTTGAAAATTGCCAGCGCAAAGCTGACGGCAGACATTGTGCGTGGTACTTTGGAGGTTAACCCAAGTACAAACGAATATGTACTGACGGTGTACATGGGATCTACGACGTTTGATGAGCATAGCTTCCCGAGCGGACTTGTTACTGCATCCGGCATACTTTCTCAGTTCAGCAGTGATATTTCTCCTGTTTCTCAGGATGGGGTAACGGAGAACAAAGGCACCCAGATTTCTTTTGAGGCGGGCACATCCAAGCTGTTTTTCACAGTAAATGTGAACGAGTATCAAAAATATTCTGTGGCGCAAGAGCTGTACGCATTTGGCGAAGAGCTTTTGGATGAATGGGCATGGCCTGTTTACGAGTTTTCCATTGATACGGCTAATTTCTTGTTCCAGAAAGAATTTGAGCCGTTTAAGAATAAATTGGAGTTCGGCAAGAGCATTTATCTGAACGTCGGTGATGGTGGTGTGATCGAGCCGAAGCTGATCGGGGTAGCTCTGGACTTTGAGAACCCCGAGAAGTTGACATTGACCTTTTCTAATCGTTTCCAAAAACGTGACGTAGTTGCGAATTGGCTGAGTGAGGTCAATAAGGTCAGTGCGTCCAGCCGCAGTTTTGATACCAGCAAATACCTCTACAACAGAACTGCGAATAAGACTACTCAGGTTTCGCAGTTTATGGAGAACGCCTTGAATGCGGCAGTAAACACCATTATTGGCGCAAGTAATCAGAGCGTTGTGATCAATGGTGCGGGTATCCAAGTGGGTGGTGACAGTAAGTATCAACTGCGTATCGTGGACAACATGATTGCCATGACTGATGATGGTTGGAAGACTGCTAAACTGGGTATCGGTCGGTTTTACTCCGATGCGAAAACAGGTCTCAAAGATGATAAGGGTAACGATATCCTGATTGGAGAGACATGGGGTATCAATACAGAACTGCTTGCGGGTAGTCTCATTATTGGTAACAACCTCGTTTTGGAGAACGCCAACGATAACGGCGTAATGCAATTCAAGGTGGACGCCACCGGAGCGTGGTTGTATAACGCCTCGTACATTATGCAGCATGACGACGGTGGCCTGATGATCTTCGATCCGAAGTATGGTATCGTGGCCGGCAATAAGCTCCTGTTCAATACTAACGGTACAACCGTGACCCCGGAGTTTATTGACGATTGGGGCGATATCAAGTTCGATGCGGACGGTATGCCTGAGAACGCAAACTTCTATCTGGATCTTCGAGACGGCAGCGCTTATTTCAGAGGAAGAATCAAGGCCGACTCCGGTTCGATTGGCGGGTGGGAACTGGCCGAGAATGAGCTTCATTGTGGATCAAACTCTACTTTTGTTGCCCTCAACTCTTCCAAGGATACCAATTCGCTGTATGCGATTTGGGCGGGTGCTACAAAACCTGAGAATGCAAAATTCTGGGTAAAGCGAGACGGCACACTGCACGCAAGAGATGGCGAGTTTAGCGGTACGCTCTCTGCCTCAAGACTGAGCGGAAATCTGACCGCCGATCCACAATCTGGTGGATGGCTGAAAGGCTGCGGTATTGATGTAAACAACGGCGCGTTCTATGTCGATCCGTCCGGCAATGTCACTATGAAGGGCAGCATCAATATGGCGGACGGCAGCATTACTTGGGGCAGCGGCAACAGCCCGTGCTTGGTGTTGTATTGCAGTATTGCCGCCTCACCTCCTACCGGGTCATACAACTCGTATCCGTCCAGGGGAAGTACCAGTTGGCACAAGTCTATCAATGACGGAGATCTCTATGCTTCTTATACCTACGATGGCGGAGTGACCTGGACTTCGGCGATTAAGATTCGCGGTGAAGACGGCCAGAATGGTAAAGACGGCCAGGATGGTATGGACGGAAGCGATGCTACCGTCAATGAGCGAAACGTTTTTAATGTTTTGACAAATGGCGGTACAAAGTTTGGCGTTTTTAGTGATTCTTCGACGCGCAAGCTGTATATCAATGCAAACTATATTCGTGCAGGTCAGATTGACGCCGATTTGATCACTCTTGGCAGTGATTATGGTGGATTCTGTTGCGCGAGGGGCAGCGACGGCGTGAGTTTTACTTACGGCGCTAAAATGTACGGAAGTGATGATGAATACTACTTTATTGCGACCAACAAAGGTGTGCGTATGCAGGCACCGGATCATGGTTTTACCATTACAAACAATGGTTTGTTTGCTGATGAAGAGATCTCGGTCGGATCTGATAGGAGATTGAAGCAAGCGATCGAGTACAGAATGGACAAGTACGAGAATTTCTTTATGAAGCTGAAACCTGCTCAGTATCAGCTAAAAGCTGGAAAGTCTAAGAGACTTCATACTGGATTTATCGCGCAGGACGTTGAGCGTGCATTGTTGGAAAGTGGTTTGACGACGAATGACTTTGCCGGCCTGACAATTACTCCTGTCCAAGAAGTCAATCCCAAAGACGGTATTGATGACGTTTTCTATCGTCTGCGGTATGGGGAGTTTATCTCTTTGAATACCTACATGATTCAAACGCTTTACCGTCGCATCTCCGAACTGGAAGAAAAAATCAAGTCTTTGTAAGGAGGACTATATGAAGGATCAAGTTATGCAGCAACTGGGATTCGTGCTGAATGCGCTGAACAATGTCTATGTAAAAGGCAAGGCGAATTTGGCAAATCTGAGTGGTAGTATCGCCATTCTCGAAGAGGTTGCCGACGTTTTGAACAATGCGGAAATTGTTGAAGCTACTTCAAAATCCGCTGAAAAATAATATTTGAAAGGGCGGTGATAGGTATGAATTGTGATTACAGCCCTTACTCACTTCCTACCATCGACTTTGTGGGAGGATCAACGCAGGAACTTGTGTTCCACACGTTCTTTTCACAAAACAAAAAGCCGTTTGATCTATCCTCCTGTACGGCCAGTTTTGCGTTGATCAATTTTGTCAACAAAAACGGATCACCGCTTATTGCCAAACCGATGGAGGTTAGTAAGAGTGAGGACGGCGACGGAACTGTAACAAATGTTCTGCGTGTGGTGTTGCTGCCAGAGGAAACGGTAGATCTGGTCGGTAAGTTTATCTATCAGATTACTATTCAGGATATCTCAGGGGAAATTGAGATCCCGGATCAGGGTATTATTCGCATTGCGAACAATATCAACAAAAGTTTCCCCCATTAAGCAACAAAGAAAATCATTGAGAAAGGATGAGGACGATGAATACGACCTATTTTCTGAATTTGGTGTCAGGCAACGTGTTTGGCTCCAAGAAAACCCCGGCTTTGCCTGAGAAATATTATCTGGGTCTGAGTAGCGCCGCGCCTACTCTGGATGGCAGTGGCGTTGTTGAGCCTGGTGAGGGCGCCGGCTATGCTCGTGTAGAGCTGACTTCTTTGAGCGCCCCTGTTAATGGTGTTGTGACCAACAATGCTGCGATTGATTTTGCGGAGAGCACTTCCGAGTGGGGCACTATGACCCACTTTGTTGTTTACGATGCTCTGACTGGTGGCAATCTGCTGATGTACGGTGAGCTGTCTGCAAGTCGTCGTGTTGAGGCTGCAACCATCATGACCATCAAGCTGGGTTCTCTGAACCTGTCTGTGGTGAACCCGACGGCATAAGGAGCGATAGGAGATGAAGGAGTACGATATTTTCCTGAAACAGCGTTTGACTGAAGGTTCAATCATCGTTTACTCCCTCCCATTTCGTGATGGCGTATCAGCTGTAAACAGAGTAGTTTTGCGGGCGATGCTGTCATATTTCAGCCTGCAAAAGAAAATTGCAGTGGCAAATCAATCTGCTCTGTTGTCGGAGATCGACGAGATGCTGGCTACGGTCAGTGAGAAAATCGGTGATCAAGTTTGTCTGGAAGCGAGCGCCGCACTTACTATCAAGTATCGAAACGAACTGGAGCAGGCAGCGATGAGGCTGGATATCCCAGCTTTCACGCTGTTTGCCCAGAGTTTCTTTGCCTTGGAAAGTCAAATCGGTATCAAAGTTAGCCAGCCGATTGCTTGTGCTAAGAGTTCCCTTGGCGATGCGCAGAGTGCAATGGCGATTGTAGCAAAAAGTCTTGCGGAACAAAAGCAAGTCTTTGACACTATTCAAAATCAGACTGTTTTTGGTGCAAATGATCTTGCATTTCGGAAACACGATTTTGAGTCAGGCAGTAGTGCGATCGGTATTGACCAGACAAGCCCGGAGCTGCTTTATCGCTATACAACAGGAATGGAGGCCGCATTTGCGATTGCGGCAAGCATTGGAGAAACAGAGTTCCACTATTCTCTGGGGGACGGTAGCAATGCAATCGGTATTGAGACTTCCGAACCAGAAACCATTGCAGAAAAGAAACTGCAAATTGGTAATGCTATCGAAATGTTCTACGAACTGGTTGTCGAGACGATCAGCTTGTTTGCTGTGTCAAATGATGCAGAGATCCTAATGACACTGAATGCGGGCATGAAGCGCTACCGCCTGTTGTCAGATCTGGACGATAAAACCTTGGCAGAGATCGACGATATGACTCTGGAAGAGTTGGACTTTGTTGTACTTGCTTAGGAAAGGAGTAAGAAAAATGTCACAGGCACATTTGGGTTGTTTTAGCGGGACTGTGACGCCGAATGTCAATATGCTGGATATCTTCAAACAGAATGAGCGTGCGGATAATCCCAATAGCATTTTGAACTTCGGTCAAATGTCGCTGCGGAAGCTCAGTATGATTTGCCCAGAAGGAACGAAAGTGAAAATCAACGGGAAGGAGATCCCACTGATCACTGGTATTTTTGAGCTGGGCATGGATCAGATTAACATTACGTCTCTGGAATTTTCTGAGGCGGTTAATGTCAATATTTACTATATGTTCTGAGAGGAGGCACAATTATGGCTGATTTGAGCTGGATTTCTGCCTTGACTAATCAGGGCGGAGGCGGCGGTTCTTCTGGCGGTGTTTCTGACTATGACCAGTTGAAAAACCGCCCTGTAACAAACATTGCAGGAACCGGAACTGTAATCAGTGCTTTGGAGACCGGTGTTTACAATATCGAAGGTACGTGGAAACTTACACCCGATGATATTGAGCGTGAAACATTGGCTGATGACCTGTTCTATGTAATGAACAATGGCGCGGAAAGCAAACTGACATGGATCAGTGCTGGTCAGATTAAAACCTATGGCGTCCCCGTTGGCGGTACTGCTGCTGATATTACAGAAGGATCTATTGCTACTACTGAGGAAGTAGTACGCAATATGGTAGGAGTATTCTGATTTCGTGCCAGTCGCAAAAGCTGCAAAGAAAATCAATTTCATGCAAACGGGCAACAATCTGGATGCAGAGATGTTTTCTTTACAAATATACCAATCCACAATACGTGAGAAGAAAGGATGAAATGCTATGACTGCAAACTATAAACTCGTGTACCATGGTAACAAGGCTAACCTGCCTGCCGTTCGTGATGCTGGTAGCTTCTACCTGACTGACGACACCCGCGAGCTGTATTTCGGTGACAAGAAGTACGGTGAGGGCGTCCGTCTCTATACCAGCGCTGAGGGTAAGCCTGCCACTCCTGCCGAGGGCGTGATCTATGTCAATACCGATACCGGTGTTGGCGAGGTCTACAATGGCTCCGCTTGGGTTGTTGTGATCAAGGGTTATGCTACCGCTATCGGCGAGAACGCTGATGACAGCACTGTGCCTACAAGCAAGGCTGTGAAGGACTACACCGATGCGAAGGTCGCAGAGGTTGCCGGCATTGTTGATGGTCTGGGCGCTCTGGCAAAGAAGGACGAGGTGAGCGAGACCGAGCTGGAGGCTACCCTGAAGGCCAAGATCAACGGCAAGGCTGAACAGACCGATCTGGACGCCGCCAATGGCAAGCTGACCACTCTGATTGGTGCTGATGCCGGTAAGTCTGCCCGTACCATTGCCAATGAGGAGCTGGCTACCCAGCTGATCCCCGAGAGCGCCAAGGAGTCTCTGAATACTCTGGCCGAGATCGCCGCTTGGATTCAGTCTCACCCCGATGACGCCTCTGCGATGAATCAGGCTATCACCGCCCTGCAGAACCTGGTTGGCACTCTGCCCGAGGGAGCTGTCAGCGACACCGTGGTTGCCTACATCAAGGAGTATACTGACGGCGCTATCGCCGCTCTGAACATCGGTGACTATGCCAAGGCTGCTGACCTGACTGCTGCTATTGGCCGCATCGCTGCTCTGGAGAAGGATACCCACACCCACGCTAACAAGGCTCTGCTCGACACCTACGATCAGACCAACGAGGATCTGAAGGACGCTGTTGCCAAGAAGCACAGCCACGCCAACAAGACCGAGCTGGACAAGATCGCCGAGGGCGACAAGGCTAAGTGGGATGCTGCGGCTGCAAAGGCTCACGAGCACGCCAACAAGACCGAGCTGGACAAGATCGCTGAGGGCGACAAGGCTAATCTGGACGCTGTTGTTGCAGCTTTGACTGTCGGTACGTTCTGATCAGGGAATCCGGTAAACTGACCGAGGAGGGAGCGGCTTAGATGCCGCCCCTCCTTTTTCAATTAAAGGAGGTGTACAAATTGTCCCTATTCAACGTAAACCAGACGGTTGCCAGTAAAGCGCGGAATACATCTACGGTTCCGATCAAGGACAAGCAATTCCTTATCGTAACTGATTCAGGTGACATCTTTTACGATTCTGACGGAACACGTGTTCAGTTGACGGATATCATCGTCCTGGACACAGAGTCACAACGTCTTGCGCTGACCTCACCGTTCGAGAAGTTCTACTTCGTGAAGGGATCTGGCGCTCTTTGGAGATATAACAACAGCTCATGGGTCAAATGTTCCGGTGGTGGAAGTATGTCGGTTGACAAGGTGTTGTCTGTTGCGTCTTGGTCAGACAATAAACAAAATATTGAGATTTCTGGACTGACGGCAGATCAAAACGGTATCGTGGGCTTGTCTCAGAGTGTGTCCATGGAGGAAAGAGAGGCGGCAGAAACCGCCAGCCTTTATGTTTGTGGGCAGCAGGACGGTTCCTTTACTGTCGCCATTGGTGGAGACAAACCTACGTGTGATATCCCGATCACGGTTATTCTGTTCGGTTAAGGAGGGATGAGCTGTGAGCCAAACAACGACGAACTATGGGCTTATCCTGGAAGACGATTCTTCGACAAAATTTAAGGACTGGCGTGAAGCAATCAACGGTGCATCTAACTCCAACTTCATTAAGGTCGATGAGGTTTTGGCAGAGAAAGGCGACAAGAGCGTGAGTATTGAATGTACGCTGATCGCCAGCTCATGGGTAGGGGTAGATGCTCCGTTTACGCAAGAACTGGCCGTCACTGATCTTGGTGCTGCGCAAAACGGTAATATCTCGGTCGCTCATAGCGCAACTTTTGAGCAACGTGAGATGGCACGAGATGCCAAACTCTGCGTAACCGGGCAGTCTGATGGAAAGCTCATTATCTCAGCAGACGGTGAAATGCCCGATATTGATATCCCTGTGGTAATCACTCTCCTGGGATAAAAGAAAAGGAGGATTCAATATGCCTATTCTTGGCAATTTCCCCTCTGGTGGTGGAGGCGGAACAGGCGGTCTGACCCTGGCCGCTGTGACAGATATTCAGACCTTGGCCGCTGCCGGCAAGGTTTATGTGAAGTGGACTGACCCTGACGATCTGGTTGTGGCCGGCTCCACACTGGCAGCATGGGGTGGCACTCTGTTGGTGCGTAAGGCAGGTAGTGCCCCCGTAAGCCGTCGTGATGGTACGGTAGTTTTGGATAGCAAGACTCGCAATGCGTATCAGAACGAATACTTTTGCGATTCTGGCCTGACAGACGGTGTAACCTACTACTACAAGTTCTTTCCCTACACTACGCAGAGTTCCTATACGGATAGTGCGGACGACGAGTTCAGCAAGACGCCCGCTCCTGTGGCAGTTGGCGATGTGTCCAGCATGAGTGCTGTTGCCGCTGGTAACGGCAAGCTGGCACTGAAATGGACTGATCCTTCGGCTACCGTGGTGAACGACGGTGTAACGCTGGCGACTTGGGCGAAGACTACTGTGGTAGTTAAGGCGGGCGGTTATGCTACTGATCCCGACGACGCAGATGCGGCGTATCGGCTGGCGGTAACGACCCGCAATCAGTACGCCAGTAGCCCGTTGACTGTTACCGGCCTGCAAAACGGAGTGACCTATTATGTGTCGTTCTTCCCGACTTCTACAGACGGAGCAGTAAACACGGGCACTGCCAATCGTGTCACTGGCGTACCTAATCGGCTTGCGATCTCTACGGTTCCCAGTCAGAGTGGTAGCCTGACATATTCGGGCAATTCTCAAAGCCCGTCATGGAGCAACTATGATAGCTCCAAAATGACATTGGGTGGAGTTACAAGCGGCATTAACGCTGGAAGCTATAACGCCACCTTTACTCCCAAAGACGATTATTGCTGGTCTGACGGTAGCACATCTGCTAAGACGGTAAGCTGGACTATCGGTAAAGCGGCAGGCTCTTTGAGCCTGAGCGCGACGAGCGTAGTTCTGAATAGTTCAGCAAAAAGAAAAACAGTCATCGTTACCCGTGCCGGTGACGGCGCAATTTCCGCACAAACCAGTGACGCCAGTGTTGCTACGGTTTCTGTCAGCGGGAATGCGGTGACTATCCAAAGCGTGAACGATAAGACTGGTACGGCGAAAATCACTATCAGTGTAGCCGCTGGTACAAACCATACTGCCCCTGGCAGTAAGACGGTCGCGGTGTCTGCGGAGTTCCTTCCTGCTGTCGGAACTGCATTGAACGACTGCTCTTGGGAAGATATCAGCAAGATCGCTGCAGCTGGTTTGGCAAGCACATACTGGTCAGTCGGAGCAACAAAGACCATTACCATCAACGGTACAGTTGGAACGCTTTCTCTTTCCAACCTGTCTGTTGATGTTTTTATTTTGGGCTTTGACCACAACAGCTCTGTCGAGGGCAGCAACAGGATTCACTTCCAGATTGGTAAGATCAGTAGTAAGTTGATTGGCCTGATTGACAGTGGCTACAATAGCTATTCTACCAATGGTACAAAGTATTTCAATATGAACCATTGGGGCAACTATAACTATGGTGGCTGGGCTGGTTGTGACCTGCGTTACGATGTTTTGGGTAGTACCGATGTGCCTCCTTCTGGCTACGGTTCTACTGTAACTACATCCAGAGTTGGTTATAACGCAAGTGCCACTTGTGCTACAAAACCTGTTGCGAATACGCTGATGGCTGCGCTTCCTGCTGACCTGAGAGCGGTTATGAAGGGCGTTACCAAATACGCCGATGCCGTTGGCAACAGCTCCAATGTGGCTGCGAATGTCAAGGCATTCACCGACTATCTGTTTCTGCTGGCTGAGTTCGAGGTACAGGGCACTCGTTATTATGCCAACCAGTATGAGCAGAACTACCAGAAGCAGTACGCCTATTACTCTTCCGGTAACAGCAGGGTCATGTATAGACACAACGCTACCGGCTCTACGGCGTGGTGGTGGCTCCGCTCTGCTAATTACACCAACTAGTACACTTTCTGCTCTGTGACCACTGATGGCAGCGCCGCCGGTAACAATGCAAGGAATGCGGCTGCGCTCGCGCCCGGCTTTGCTGTCTAATCCTCCGCAGAGTATCCCAATCCATATCCCGCCCATGAAAATGGGCGGGTTCCCCGATAGGACAGATAAGGTAACAGATACGGAGACAAAAAAACAAAAGCGGAGGCGGCGCTTTGCGCCGCCGACGCGATTTTTAGAAAAATGCCCTATAAAATGCTATCACTTAACAGTCTAAATACTGCATACAAAAGCTGAAAATAGCACTAAAATATTTATGTGCAGGTAAGTGGGAGGTTGAGTATGGCATCAAACAAACGTGTTTTCACGCTGCGTCTATCTGATGAGGTGTTTGATAAGATTGGTGCGCTGGCGACAAAACAGCATCGCTCCATGACAAACTACATAGAGTTTGTGCTTTTGAAACATCTGGAAGAAGTCGAAAAAGCGGAGGGAGCGATTACTGCTAATCAAACTAAGTCAGATGAATAGGGCAAAAGGCCATTCACCAGAGAGGTAAAAGAATGTCTGTATTGAAAGCAAGGCGGACTACGAGTAAGGCTGAGTATGTCAATACTGCTAACCAAATCTATGTAGAAACGCTGAATTTTCTCACAAGGATGTCTGCACGGTATTCCAGACTTTTGGCCGAACCTGTGGCTAAGTTGGCTGGAGAAGTAGTGGATCATGCTGAGAAAGCGAACAGTATTTTCCCATCAGACGCTCAGAGAATTGAGTTACGCAAAGCGCATTTGCTGGAAGCAAGAGCTTCCTTAAAAGCACTGGATGTCAGACTTACGCATTGCTATCTCGTGATAATGCAGAACCCCGAGGGAGGTTTTACAACTTCTAAGGGAAATTCAGTATCTCCGAAGGAGGCAACGGAAAAGTTAGACAGAATGGCTGCAAGTCTTGGGGAAATAATTGACAACGAAGATGAGTTGATCAAAGGGACTCTGAAATCGTTAGGGCAAATCAAAAAGAGCTAAATCTTTATTGGGTGTATTTCTGAAAACGTGTCCTTGGTGTTTTCGCCGCCTTTGGCGGCGTGGTGGTGGCTCCGCTCTGCTAATTACAACAACAATAACAATTTCTGCAATGTGAACACTGATGGCAGCGCCAACAATAACAATGCAAGGAATGCGGCTGCGCTCGCGCCCGGATTTTGCGATGCGGGGTCACATGGAGTAACCGATAGGTGAAAGACGACCCTCGCAAAAGGAGAGATACTTCCCTGGGTGAAAATCCCTAAAACTGCCCTTTGACGACCTTACACGGACGCTGCTTGCATGGCGGGGTACTTGCGCTATCCTCGTTTCATGTGTCGGGTCAAAGTAGTTTAGATGCGCACCTACAAGACAACTATGCGGAGGGCGAACACTTTTTATGACAAGCGAAGAACGCCGAGAGGCAAGATATCATCGCAGAAAATCAAAGCGACAAGCAAACAGACTAAAACGAAGCAAAGAAGTCGGTACGCTTCAAGATGTTTTCAACTATCACGATATGTTCTTCTATGGAAGAAAATGTTGTACGGGTGTCCGTTGGAAACAGAGTACGCAAAACTTTGAGCTTCACTTATTTTCTGGAACAGCCAAGAGACGGCGTGAAGTTTTGGACGGTAAGTGGAAACAAAAGAAGTGCGCACATTTCACCATTTCTGAGCGTGGAAAAGTGCGACCGATTGATGCCCCGCACATCGACGATCGGCAGATTCATAAGGTTTTTACAAATGAAGTCCTCATTCCCCTTTATCATCCGGGTATGATTTGCGACAACGGAGCAAGTCAGAGAGGTAAGGGACTACATTGGCATTTCCGTAGGGTAACACAACAGCTTGCATGGCATTACCGACGCTATGGAAGAGAAGGGGGCATATTCCTTCTTGACTTGAAGAGCTTCTTTCCGAATGCTAACAGAGACATCATCTATCGTCGGCATCAGCAAGTAATGTTTGACCCGCAGATTCGGGCAGTAGCAGACGCGATTATTGACTATGCGCCTTATGGCAATGCGCCTGGTAGAGGTATGCCTTTGGGCGTGGAGCCGAGCCAGCAGGAGATGGTGTCTCTTCCAAGTGCGATTGACAACTATATCAAATGCCAGCTTGGTCTTCACTGTGCCGGTCACTACATGGATGACTACTATGTTATTTACCATGATATTGAAGAACTGAAACAGATAGCAAGAGATATTGTTAAAAAGTTTGAGTCTTTCGGTATTAGGGTGAATAAGAAAAAGTGCAAAATCATTCCGCTTACAAAGCCGTTTAGGTTTTGTAAGGCTCGTTTCACATTGACGGAAACCGGAGCAATCAAGATCAATGGTAGCCGTGATGGTGTGAAGCGTGCAAGGCGTAAGTTGAAAATGTTCCATAGGGAATATCTTGCTGGCAGGAAAACACTTTTCGAGATAGATCAATATATGGAATGCCAGACTGCGTACTACAGGCATTTTGACGATCACGGCAGGTTGTTACGGTTGAGGCGGCTGCACTATGCCATGTTTAATCGGTATAGAGAGCAAGAACAACTAAAGAAGTCCGCGTAAAAAAATAACTAACAGATTACACTCGAAGCAAGTCTTCGGGTGTTTTCTTATTTGGAGGTATATCACGGTGAACCACAATAGCTATATCACAGTAAAAAGAGCAAAGTTCAAGACTATTAGCGGCGAAGCAAATATCCCATACGGCACGAAGCTGGAAGTGGGTGGAAATGTTTTGCTGCACAACGGGAAACCGGTATGTGCCGTGTTCAGTGATTGCGCATATGAGTTCTTTGCGCAAAACGACGATGGACAAGGGCTTCTGCGTGGAAAACTCATCCAAACCATCAAGTCTACACTTGCAAAGCATGATAAGGCACATCAGGACAGATGGGATAAGATTTGGGATGATCCTCGCTGCCAGCAGTACAAGTGCAGTGATCGTGATGATTTCTGGCTTTGGAACCACGATTTCTATAATGCTGAAATCGAAGATCTGAAACATATCGCCAAGTTGATTGGTGCGAAGGAGGTCAAGTAATGTATCGGATTATCAAAATTGACGGGACGGAATTGGGTATTACCGATTCTGTCAACTACATTCGTTATGGTGATGGCGGATGTTTTACTACAGCGACTCGTAAAGATGCTATCGGTGTGGCATTCAAGAGTGTGGCCTATAATCTGGTTGGGCATGAAGATATTGAGGGTGCCGATACTGTCGTTGTCTCAGAAATCGACGGTGGGCAAGAACTCAAAAGCCATCAGACTACCATCGAAGGTCTGATTCGGACAATTTTGGAGGGCTGAGAGATGAAGGATAAACTGAGAGAAATGTATGAAAATGGCCTGCGTGGAATCGAACCCTCCATTTCAGCGAACGGCCTTCTGAAGGCCGTTGCGAATGGTTGGATCACGACCGAAGATGCAGTAGAAATCCTTGGCAGTGACAATGCCTTGGAAACTGTACGTGCAGCGAAACTCTTGGAAATTTCCAAGGCTTGCAACGCGGTCATCGTAGCCGGCGTAGACGTACCTATCGGGGATCGCATTGACCACTTCAATCTGAAACTGGAGGATCAGAGCAATATCAACAACCTGTTCCGCGTGGTTGAGCTGGGAGGTACTGAGTTCCCCTATCAGGCCGATGATGGAACCTGCACGGTGTATTCTGCTACCGAGATTGCTCAGATTTACGTTGCGGCTCAGACGCTGATTACTGGTCAGACGGCATATCACAATGCTCTCAAGAGCTATGTCAATGCCATGACTGACGCTAAGGAGATCGCTGCTGTGCAGTATGGTATGGATCTGCCTGAACCCTATGCTGCGGCTTTGTCTGAGAAGATGGCAGTAGCCCAGGCTCAGATGAAAGCTATCATGCAAAAGCTGGGCGGTGCCGCATGAGTAGCGTTGAGCTGATTGCGGAACTAACCGACATCTGCATTCGTCAGGCTGAGATCATTAAGACACAAGCCTTTATGTTGGCACAGTTTGGCGCTGAGGTCAAAGAGGAAGAGGCGCTGAGGGAACAAAACCGGCTGAAAGAAATTGCCGGAGAATGGGAGTAAGATAAGCATGGAGCGGAAACGAATTGGGAAGTGGGTGCTTTCTGTTCTGCTCTGGTTTTGGACTGGCGGTGTGTATTTCTTCGGTGAGGTCATCTGGAAGACTTCTCAGGGTAGGCCAGAAACGATCAGCTGGACGATGTTTGCGTTGGCGATTATTCTGGCCGTCCCCCTGGAACGCTTCGGAGCAGAGCTTCCCTGGGGAATGCCGCTGGTAGGGCAGGCGTGTATCTGTGCTGCCGCGATTACAGCGTTAGAGTTCGTTACCGGACTTGTTTTGAATGTGTGGCTTGGTTTGGGAGTGTGGGATTACTCGCACTTGGCCGGGAACATCCTGGGACAAATCTGCCCGCAGTTTACTTTGCTGTGGCTCGTCCTATCCGTTGTGGGTATTGTCATACTGGACTGGATGAGGTATGCGGTAGAGGGTGGAGAGAAGCCCCGCTACACATAACAGAATAAAACAGCTATTTGCTAACCATTTTTTAAGAGCCGTACCTAAAAAAGGTGCGGCTCTTTCTTCATACGAAAAAGGAGGTGAGAGTTATGGGACGGAAGACGAGACAAAACAAGATCACCAGCCCGGAATTGATCGCCCAGATCAACCCGAAGAACATTCGGCTGATGAACGATTTTCTGGAATACCTGCGGAGTATCGGCAAGGCGGATTCCACCGTTAAGGCATATACGAGCGATTTGTATATTTTCTTCGTGTGGGTACTCCAAAATGCGGACAATAAGTATTTCCCGGAGATTAGCAAGCGTGACATCATCTCGTACCAAAACTGGCTGTTGCGGAACAACGAGAACTCTCCCGCCCGTGTGCGCCGGCTGAAGAGTACGTTGTCATCTTTGAGCAACTACATCGAAGCAATCTTGGATGACGAGCTTCCCAACTTCCGGTCAATCGTCCGCAAGATCGAGAACCCGGTAAATGAGCCGACCAGAGAGAAGACGGTGCTGACCGACGAACAGGCCGATCAACTCTTGGACTATCTGATGGAGCGCGGGCAGTACGAGAAAGCCTGCTGCTTCGCTTTGGCGCGGTATTCTGGACGGCGCAAGTCTGAGCTGACGCGATTCAAAGTGTCGTACTTCGACGACGAGAACATCATCTATGGCACGTTTTACAAAACGCCTGAGAAAGTCAGAACGAAGGGCAAGGGCGTCAATGGAAAAATGCTTACCTGCTATGTGCTGGCAAAGCCTTTCAAGCCCTACTTCGATGCGTGGATGGCGAAGCGGGCAGATCTGGGTATCGAAAGTGAGTGGCTGTTCCCTGACAGGGACGATCCTACGAAGACGGTGCCTATCTCTACACTGAACAGCTGGGCGGAGACCTTCTCCAATATTCTGGGTATCCCTGTGTATTGGCATAGTCTCCGGCACTTCTTTACGACTTCACTTGCCAAGGCAAACCTGCCCGATTCTGTGATCAAGACCATCATTGGATGGGAGAGCTTGGAAATGGTGGATATCTACAAGGATATCGACGATGAGGACGAAATCGGCAAGTATTGCATGAACGGTGAAATCGTCGGGCAGAAGCAAGCCGCGCTTTCTGATCTGTAAGGAGGTGCGAGATGAACGAACTGACAATTCATGACTACCTTCAAAAGAAGGGATTGAATGAGTATGGGATCGCTGGGTTGATGGGCAACTTGTTTGCCGAAAGTGGCCTTAATCCTCGGAATTTGCAGAACAGTTATGAAAACGTCCTTGGCATGAATGACAATGCTTATGTAGCTGCTGTGGATAACGGTACCTACACAAATTTCGTGCAGGACAAGGCTGGTTTTGGCCTTGCTCAGTGGACGTTTTGGACTCGGAAGCAAGCCCTGCTGGATTTTGCTAAGGCGTCTGGAAAATCTATCGGAGATCTCATTATGCAGCTGGATTTTCTTTGGAAAGAGCTGTTCGAGAGCTACCCCGGCGTGCTGGCGGTGCTGCGGGCGGCAACCTCTGTATTGGAGGCTTCCAATGCCGTGCTGCTGAACTTTGAGAAGCCGGCAAACCAGAGTAAGGATGTTCAGAAGAAGCGTGCTGAGTATGGGCAGCGGTACTATGACCAGTTTGCCTCACAGACTGCTCCTGCGTCCGACTCTGATTTGGAACAGTTCAGAAAACTCTTTCAGGAAATGAGAGCTGAACTGCAGGACAACGACTGCGGCCAGTGGAGCGCTGAGGCGCGGCAGTGGGCGTTGGATATAGGTTTGATTACCGGCAACGGGACTGTCATCAATGATGAACCCAACTATATGTGGCAAGACCTTGTTACCCGTGAACAGTTCGTGACGGTGCTCTACCGTCTTGCTCAAATCATGGGGTCGCCGGCATGAAAAGTATCTACGGTTAGTAACGAAAATATCTGACCGTTCGGAAATAAAGAGGTGAACTTCAATGGTCGATATCAACAACATTGTATCCCGTGGTGGGTACCTGGTGGATGGCGTGACAGGAGAGAAAGTCCTGTTCTATGAGTGCGATCCCAGAAAAAACACGGAATGTAATCGTGAAATGTGTCGGGGTGGCGGGGCAGAGGATGAGGGTGGCTTCGGGTTCTGCTCTAAGACACTCGATCCGCGTTTCCGTAAAGACGGCGGTAAGGCTTGGTATGCTGTGCTGAAGACATCAGAGGACGGCGGCGAGCCTTACTGGGGCAGAGAATACGTGGAGGTGGTTTGAAGTGATGACAGTTCAAGAATGTATCCAGTACGTTGAAAGCCATCTGGAGATCCGCCCTGCGACGGATAACGGAGCTTATACCAGCGGAAGAACGATCAAGCCTGCTGGCTGCGTAAACCATTCTGTTGGCTGCGCCCAACCTTCTGTCGATGTGTTTTTCAACACGATGAACAAGTCCAGTGCGGGCTGGGGTGTTAATGCTCTCCTTGGTGACTTCCATAAGGGCGAAGGACGAATTATTCTCGCTTTGCAATGGAATGGTCGCCCGTGGGGATGCGGTTCCGGCAGTAAGGGTTCGTGGAATAACACGAAGGTGCAGTGGGAGATTTGCGAACCCGCAGGCCACACCTATGCTGGTGGCACGATGGTCGGATACGACGTGGCGAAAAACCAGGGCTATTTCGACCGGATGTGGAAAATGGTCGTGGCATGGAATGTCTATATGGTCAAGAAATTCGGATATCCGATTTCTGGGATCAGCGATCATGCAGAGTCATATCGTGCCGGCTACGGCTCTAACCATGGCGACGTGGGGCAGTGGTGGCCGAAGCATGGCAAGAGCATGGATGCTCTGCGGAAGGAAGTTCAGGAAATTCTCAATGGCGAAACGGAGGATGATGACATGGATGTAGCACGTTTCAAAGAACTCTGGGGCGAAATGCGTAAGGAACTCCAGGACAATGACGCAAGCGCATACAGCGCAGAAGCACGCGAGTGGGCAACGAAGAATGGTCTGATCGCCGGTAATGGTACGACCGTCAGCGGCGAGCCGAATTGTATGTGGGGTGACATTTTGACCCGCGAGCAGTTCGTCACCGTTCTTTATCGTTGGACTCAGATGATGGGCAAGGCGTAAAATGACCATCTCGATCGAGCGTGGTAAGAAGAAAAGCAAGCCGAAATCGAAGAGGCCACGCCTTGGATTTACCAACTGGCTTGCTGTATGTATCATGATTTTCCTTGCCGCTGGATTGGCCGGCGGCTTTTACCTTGCTCGACTGAGTATCGTATATGGGTATACTGGGGCACTGGCTTGCTACACGGCAGCTTTTGCTCCGATAGGAACTGCCTGCAGTATTGTGCTCAGTAAAATTGTACACAAGAGCGAGGTAGAAAACTCTGGTGCTGATGGAGAAGGAATTAAATTCGCAACTGCTAAAGCACACAATTTTTGTGAGAACGGCATAGAGGGCAGCAAAGAAAGCCCTGCAATATGAAAAAAGGAGGATAGAGTGCTATGGATTCTGAATGGGTACGGCTGATTGTATCAGTGCTTTCTGGTCTTGCCGCAACTATCCCGCTGGTAATCCAGCTGGTGAAGTATGTGCGGAAAACGATCCAGGACAAAAACTGGCCGGAAGTTGTTAAGCTCGTTACCAGTTACATGGAACGTGCCGAGGCGATGTTCGAGAAGGGTGCAGATCGGAAGGAATGGGTCATGGCTATGGTTAAGGCTTCTGCCGATACTGTAAATTATGATCTCGATATGGACAAGATTTCCGATCTGATTGACAGTCTGTGCGATATGAGCAAGATTGTCAACGGTACCTCCAATACGGCGCGATAAGCACTTTGGAGGGACATGACATGAACATGGGAGAGATCTTGGGATGGAGCGGCGGAACGCTCCTTTTGCTTATGACCTTTGTTCAGGTCGCCCCGATCAAGGTAAATCCTTGGTCGGGGTTGGCAAAGAAGATTGGCAGGGCAATCAACGGTGAGGTGTTGAATGAGATCGCCGACATCAAAAGGGAACAACGTGAGACACAGGATAAGCTCGAAAAACATATTCAGGATGATGATGAGCGAGATGCGAGTATGCACCGCCAGCGTATTCTGCGGTTCAACATTGAGCTTATGAGGGGTGAGGACTTTACACTTGAGTGTTTTAATGATATGCTCCTTGACATCGACGAGTATGAGAGATTCTGTGAAACACACCCCGGATATAAGAACAACCGAGCGGTCATGGCTATTGCCAACATCAAGCGGGTATACCAAGACCATGAGGAAAACGGTGGGTTCCTTGTATGAATGAAGAGGGGTATATTTCTGTACCCCTCTTTTTTTGCTAATAGTCTCTATTTGACATGGGTGGTATTGGTGTGTATAATATATAAGGTGTACACAAACCACGAAGCCTATCTGAGGTTTTAAGGTGTTACCACAAGTTTTACCACATTTGACTATCACAAGATAAAACAAGATAAAAGCAAAATGGGTAAAAAAGTTTTGGATTTCATGCGAAATGTGAGATAATAAAGCATGATAAGGCAAGATAGATCATACCGTGAATTGTTCCCGACAATGAAGACCCTGGAACCAAAGCGGGCTGAAAACAAAGCCGAAAAAGCAGCGGTAAATGGTTCTGCAGAGGATGCAACCGTGTCCGCGCCAAGCGTACAGATTGATCTTTCCAAGGTGAAAATCGAGCCTTTGTTTGCAGATGATGTAGACTTTGAAACATTCAGCAAGTCTGATTTCAGAGTGGTTAAGATCGAAGCCTGTGAGGCAGTGCCGAAGTCCAAGAAGCTCCTGAAATTCACACTGAATGACGGAACAGACCGGAAACGCACCATTTTAAGCGGTATTCACGAGTATTACGAGCCGGAAGAGCTGGTTGGGAAGACCTGTGTGGCAATCACAAACCTGCCGCCGAGAAAGATGATGGGTATTGATTCCGAGGGTATGTTGATTTCCGCAGTGTACGAGTATGACGGACGGGAAGGCTTAAATCTTTTGATGCTGGATGACAGTATTCCGGCAGGAGCAAAGCTGTACTAAAGAGGTCATTTACTACAAAAAATCGCGTTACTACAACTTTTCTACAACTTTTGCGTGAGACCCTACGAAACCGGATGAAGCAATATGAAAGGCGGATCTGCTTATAAAATGCAGATTCGCCTTTCTTTTTACATCAGCTTCATGTTCACACTAATGTTTTTTGCCTTCTCCTGCATATTCTCTTGTGTGATATGGGTGTAGATGTCCATTGTGGTAGAGAAATCGGCATGCCCCATGACTTGCTGAATGAATTTAACATCGTTGGTGCTTTCGCAGAGCCGGGTACAGAAGGTGTGCCGCAAGTTGTGAACACTAAAATGAGGGAGCAAATCCGGTTCACGGTCTTCCAGTTCAGCCTGATCCATTTCCTCCATGTTGTAAGTTACGCTGATTCTCTCAATCGCCCGATTGATATTGTGGGCGCTCATGAATGAGCCGGTTCGGTTGCGGAAAACAAAACCGTGAACTCCTCCTAACACCAGTTGATCGTCTGGATACAATGCGTCGATGGTTTCAATCTGGAGGCGAAGCTGCTCGGCCACCTCTGGATAGAGGATAGGGATAATTCGTGTACCGCTCTCAGTTTTGGGAGTGGTAATGTGAAATCCGGCTTTTCCGTCAATGACCCGGTAGATTAAGTTGTGGTTGACGGAGATTGTGTTTTCGCTCAAGTTAATATCGCTTTTGGTAATGCCGGTACATTCTGCTACACGCATTCCTGTTCCAAGGAGCACAGTCATGATGGGGAGCCAATGGCTGTATGTAGGGGACTTGGCAATAAAACGCAGGAAATTCTGCTGTTGCGTTTTAGTGAGTGCGATCCGCCGTTTAGGCTTTGGAGCGCTGCCATCCGTTTTGAGCTTGCGGTAAATGCCCTTGCTGGGATTTTTGCGGATGTAATCGTCGTCCACGGCCATTTCAAGCGTAGGGTGAACAATGGTGTTGATGCTCTCCAGTGAGTTGATAGCAAAGCCGTGTTTCAGCAGTTTGGTATAAAACGCGAGAATATCACTTCTGTGGATTTGTGGCAGAGGCATGTTAGCGAAAGGCTCTTCTTTCACATAGAAGTCCCACAGGTAAAGATAATTTGCTCTGGTAGAGGGCTTCAGTTTGATGTTGTTATTCATGTAGACCTTGAACATATCATTCAGGGTAAGCTTCATGGCTTCCTGAGTACGGATGCCATCATCCTTATCTTTGTTGATCTGCTTTTCTTTGACACGAAGACTTGCGAGATCGGAGTCGTAGAGATATTTCTTTTTAGTGCCTAATTTGTAGACATACATATAGCTGCCATCTGCCCGTTGTGTTTCTCCGGGCCGAAGATTTCGTCCTTTGTTGTCTTTTCTCACTTTTGCCATTACTGGTACCTCCTGATTATAAAAGTGTAGTGCGCCTTACAGGCATGGTTATTTAGCCGGAAATATCATAAAGATATTCTTTGATACGCTGGACACTCCATAGGACACGGGTGTTCATGGTAATGCGTGCATTGGCAAGATCCCCAATCTGTACTGCAGTGTGCCTTCCACAGCACAACAGGTTGCAAAGGGTATCGGTATCAACAGCCAAGCACTGCTCCGGCGGTAGGTCATTCGGTTTTCTTTTCTCCATAATCGTCCTCCTTTTTTCGATTACAATGATCCCTTACGATTTGTAGAAGAAGGTTTTCAACAAAAACAATGAAAACGGTCTTGAGGTCAGGAGGTATTGAAATAACAAAAGAACTCTAATGGGGCCATTTCCTACGCCAGAACGGTTCTGCCGTGTATTTCAGGCTGCTGCTGTGCAACACTTCGATTATGGGCGCGCTTCTGTGGTCATCGCACACTGTCCAGAATTCCTGTATAACTCCCCATAGAGGTTATGAACTTGTCAAGGTACTAAAAGAGCGTAGGGATCATCCGGTATTACCAAATGATCCGATACATCCTATAAATAGGCGGGGAAGAAAGAACTTCTGCAAAGAGGAAAGAAAATTTAAAGAAAATCCAAAAAACAATATATAGAATGTTTGAATTGACAAGCACTATATATTGTGTTAGAATTGCAATGTAATTGATTTTTGTGCGTTGCCCGTCAGGGTACACAGGCTTTAGGGCTTGTGTTGCGGAGTAATGACTGCATTGCACACGCTGTTAATTTTGTACTTGTGTCAGTAGTATCACTGCGCCTTTTCAGGCCGGTATATTGCTGGCTTTTTTATTTTACGGGATTTACCCACCATTGCGAGAATGACATCGGTTCATAGGCAACTATGGACGCCAGGCTTTATGCCGTCTGTCATTCTCGCTTTTTTATTGCCTGTAAGCCTGAAAGGGCTTTAAGGATAAATCAAAACTGAGAAAGGCAGGTCATGTACATGAATGTGAAGCAGAAAAGAAAGCAGAATGGTCGGCGGGTCAAGCCGGCACACTCCATGGACTGGAAGATGAAGAGACAGGCAGTATCTTCGCTCCGGCCCCAAAATGTTGCACCAATGGCGAGGGCAGTTATTTTGCCCCGAAGATCACGAAGGGGGATTTGATATGTCTGGCAGCAATAGTGCTGAACGAAAGCGGCATGAACCGCTGGTGCTGGTAGAAACGGCAGATCTTTCAGAAGAAGACTGGCTGGATTACCGGCGCCGTGGAATCGGCGGCAGCGATGTATCAGCAATCTTTGGCACTTCTCCATTCCGGACAGCCAGGGATCTGTACTACGACAAACTGAACATAGCGTCAGTGGAAGATGATGAGGGCAACTGGGTTGCCATGGAAGTGGGGCATTTGCTGGAGCCTCTGGTAGCAAAGATATTCGAGCGGAAAACCGGATATCGGGTCTACCAAATCAAAAAGATGTTCCAGCACCCACAGTATCCTTGGATGCTGGCTGATGTGGACTACTTTGTGGAACTGCCGGATGGCACCACAGCGATCCTTGAGATCAAGACCACAAACTATAATGCCAGAGATAACTGGTGGATGAATGGGAAGGAGACTGTTCCAGTCTACTATGAATCTCAGGGGCGTCATTATATGGCAGTAACGGATCTTGACCGATGTTTCTTTTGCTGCCTGTATGGTAACAACGAGGAGGAAGTTATTATCCGGGAGGTCAAGCGTGATTTCGAGTATGAGGCTGAGATGGTCTTTTTGGAGCAGTATTTCTGGGAAAACCATGTGCAGCGCCATGTGCCGCCGCCCTATACAGAAAGTGGGGCCTTGATCATTGAGAGCGCACGCAAACACTTTGGTCCGGCAGATAAAAATGCTCCGGCCGTTGCACTCGACCTGGATATGACTGCAAAACTCATGCAGTATTTGCGTCTTCTGGATGAAAAGAAAAATGCAGAGGTGTACTCCAAAGAAATCGACAAGGATATTCAGCGTCTGAAGGCCCTGTTGATTGCGGAAATGGGTACCAGCTGTACTGCGATCTGTGAGCAGGAGGGCGTGAACTATACGGTTACCTATACCCCTGTTCGCAAGTCCATCATCGACAAGGATAACCTGCTTCGGTTGAAACTGGAGCATCCGGATATTTACGAGCAGTTTGTTACAGTATCCGAATCCAGACGGTTCAGCGTTAGAGCCTCAATTATGGAGGCCGCTTAGTGAGGTGAAAAAGGATGAATTGTATTGGTACCTACGACGGGACGATTTTTTATAATCCTGCCAATAAGTTTTGTATCGTCAGTGTAAAGACCGCAGACCAGAGCGTGCCTGCCGAGGCCAGGTCAAACAGACGGTACAAAGACCATTTGATCCGCTTTACAGCTGTGGGGTATGAGATTCCACGGACAGATGCGGTAGAGCTGGAACTGGATGGTGAATGGACAAAGGGCAAGTATGGTGTCCAACTCCAGGTGGAGCAGTGGCGTGAAATTGTGCCCAGAACAAAAAACGGCGTAGAGGGCTATCTTGCCTCCGGGCTTATCAAAGGGATTGGTCCTAAAACTGCCGCAGACATTGTGGAGCGGTTCGGTGTGGCCACACTGGATATTCTGGAACACCAGCCGGAGCGGCTGTTGGAGATCCGGGGTATTACGGAAAATAAATTGGAGGACATCAGAGCCTCTTATGCAGAAAACCGTATGCTCCAAGGAATTATGACTTTGCTGGCGCCATTTAAGATTACTCCCAAGACAGCATTGAAAATATATCAATATTTCGGCCCAACCAGCGTAGAGATTTTGGAAAAGAGCCCATTTGAGCTTTGCCAGATCTCCGGCTTTGGATTTCGGCGGGTAGATGCAATCGTACAAAAGAGCGGGGGTGATCTCCATGACCCTATGCGTATCAAAGGGGCTGTCTTTTGTGCGTTAGATGAAGGCAAGAGTAAACGAGGCCATCTGTACATCAGTTCTGAAGAACTGGAGAAATCAGCGCTGAAGCTGCTCAATGAGAAGATACCTGTACCGGAGCTTCGCCTGCATCAGCAGGAAGTCAGGGATATGATGCAGGAAATGATCCTGAATGGAGCAATCGTTTCTGTGAAGGATAATATCTATCTTCCCAGAGTGTTTGCCCAAGAGGACGAAACGGCGCGCCGGATCGCCCAGCGTCTGGTCGCCCAGATGCCAGTAGAGCATATTGCGCCGGTGCTGGAACAGGTCAAGGTTGAAATGGGGCTGCGCCTGTCTGCACAGCAGGAGGCTGCGGTCTATGCAGCATTTAGGCATGGCTTGTCAGTGATTACGGGTTCTCCTGGTACTGGTAAAACAACAGTGCTGCGGACGATACTTGAGGTTTACCGGCGGCTGCACCCTGATGGCAAAATTGCTCTTATGGCGCCTACCGGTCGGGCAAGCCGCAGGATGTCGGAGAGTACCGGCTTTGAGGATGCCCGAACATTACACAGTGGTCTGGGACTGACCAGTGAAGAGGATGAGGGTAGCCGGAACAGAAAGTCAGAGCCACTGTCGGCCGATTTAATCATTGTGGATGAGTTTTCCATGGTGGATATGTGGCTTGCCGAGAAATTCTTTGAGCGCATGAAGGCAAATGCCAGAATCGTGCTGGTAGGCGACCCAGATCAGCTTCCCAGCGTAGGAGCCGGAAATGTTTTCCGTGAGATCATCGAGACCCAAATCGTCCCGGTAACGGTGCTGGATCAGATTTTCCGTCAGTCGAAGGACAGTCTGATTGCCTATAACGCCAAATTTATCAACGAGGGCAATACCAAACTGTTTTATGGACCGGATTTTGTTTTCGTGTCTGGTGATAGTCAGGAAGACACCGCTGAAAAGATTACAGAACGGTATTGTTTGGAGATACAGGAGAGTGGCATTGAGAATGTGCAGATTCTTTCACCTTTCCGTTCAGAAGGCGCCGCGTCGTCGGAACAGCTGAATGAAACCATTCGTGAATTGGTCAACCCATTCCGCTCTGCGGAGGAAGAAATCAAGTTTGGCCCCAGGATCTTCCGGGTCAATGACCGCATCATGCAGACCAAGAACACAGAAAAGGTCTCTAATGGAGATCTGGGCTTCATCCGGTATATTAAGGACACTGACCAGGGTAAAAAAATCGGCATGGATTTTGGCGCTGGCAGAACACTGGAATACGGCGTAGATGATTTGAGCAATGTGGATCTGGCGTATGCCACTACAATCCACAAGGCTATGGGCTCTGAGTATGAGACCGTCATTATGCCGCTGCTCAAAGCGCACACCATCATGATGTACCGTAATCTGCTCTACACCGGAATCACGCGTGCCAAAAAGCGGGTGGTGCTGATTGGGCAGAAACAGGTATTGTTTATGGCAATCCATCGTAATGAGATCGGCAAGCGAAATACGCTACTGGGTATGCGCATCCAGATGTATTTCAAAGCCTACGCAAAGAAAGCCGGCATCCCCATTCCGGCTGCGTTGGAAGAGCAATTAAAGAACGCAAGTTAAAAAAGAGAGGTCAGGTGCAGAAATGGCACTTGGCGTCTCCTATTTTTATGTCAGAAAGGAGTTTCCAACATGAATGAAAAAAGTAATCCGATGCCTATGATGTACAAAACAATTCCGGCAGTGGCAGAACTGAACAAGGTACCTGGCTTTGATCCGCTCAAATTTCTGCGCCATAAGGTGTTCAGAAAGACCAATGAGGAAATGCTGCAGTTGGAGTTGCCCTATCAGAAACTGTGGTTCCGTCTGCGCCACCCCCAGGGCCGCATGAAACTGACTACCCTGAGGATCACGGAACAGCTTGCGATTATGGAGGCCAGAGTTTATCTGGACCGCAGTGATGCAGAGCCTATCAGCAGTTACATCTCGCAGCACAGTGCGGAAGAAGGTACCGATTATGTGCAGGCTGCCCAGGATGAGGCATTGAGTGCTGCGCTGTCGGATGCCGGTTTCGGTCTGCAGTTTGCCGATGTTGCTGTTGACAGTACGGGCAAGGTGTTTGGAAGTAGTATTCCGCTTTCCGGGGCGGCTCCTATCCAGCAGCCAATGCCGGATGCGGCACAGAGGCCCGTAGAAGCCTCTGGAGCGGCGTTGCGGCAATCTGGCGGGGAAGTTCATGCCCGACTGGAAAGAGCGCCTCAGAGCGTCGTAGAGCGCCGTAATGCGCCTGCGCGTCCGACCTCTATCCAGAAACCTGCGGCAAAGCCGGTTCAGAATGAACAGCCCCCGGTTTCTCCGGTACAGCCCACTGTCCAGCAGATGGCTGCAGAAGAGAAGGAGAATATGGATACGCTGCCTGTCGGCAAGGTAGAGGAGAATGCTCCCAATATGGAGCTGCCGGTACCCAACCGTGAGGTTACATTGGATAGCAGTCCAAAACAGGATGATGTGTCTGAGCAGCCGGCCGCACCCGTATTCCAATCGGATGAACCGGAAGAACTGCCTGTGGCGCCTGTTGTTCAGCAGGAAGCACCTAATCAGCCCCTGGCGCCTTCTTATACGGAGAGCACTCCGGTAGAAGATATCTTGAAGGTAATGACCTTTGAAGAAGCGCAGAATGTGGTGGTGGATAGCGGTCTGAGCAAAGGAAAAACCATGGCAACAGTTGCCAAGGAGCGTCCGGTGAGTCTGAAATTCTATCTCACCCCTGGTAACAAGAGTACCAACAATATCGTTCGTGCTGCGGCGCAGATCATGCTCGATGGTATGGCCGCACAGAAAGCCGGATGATAAGCAGCCCCATCTATGGGGCCAAGAAGGGAGGGAGAACAGATGGACTCATATCCAGGAGATTTTCCGTTCGGTATTATGGATGTAGTGGAACTTCTACATCTACGAATCAGACGCCGACAGGCAAACAGTGTATATGTGGATTGCCCGTTTTGTGGTGACCGCCGCGGCAAGATGAATGTGAATTTCGTCAAAAATGTCTGGCGGTGCAATTATTGTGATGAGCATGGCGGTATGCTTGCGCTTTATGCGCGGCTAAACAATACGACTACATCCGATGCGTATTGGGAGATAGGAGAAGCCCTGTGCAACGATTTTCACAGGGAACGGCCGAACTCTGGATATGAGATGGCAGGAAACCAGCAGGCTGGTACTGGGTCCCCGGTTTCGGGGACTCAGACCGACCTTGCCGGATATGAGAGGAGGGGCGAACTAAAAACAGTGCAGCAAGCAGAACGGGCCAGCGGACAGGAAATCCATCAAACGCTTTCGCTGCTGCTCGCTATGCTGCCTCTTCAGCCTGCCCACCGCAACCATCTGCACTCCCCAAAACGGGGACTGTCGGATGAACAGATTGATAGGATCGGGTTCAAGAGCACTCCACCCCCATTCCTTTGCCGCTCCATTACCGAGCGGCTGATGAAACAGGGATGCAAGGTGGAGGGAGTGCCCGGCTTTTATCTGGATGACAGCGGGCGCTGGACCATGAACTTCTACCGAAAAAACGCAGGGATTTTGATTCCGGCTGTGGGATACGACGGTATGATACACGGCCTGCAGATCCTTTTGGATATTCCGCTCAAGCAAAAAGATGATCCGCCGGATAAGGCAGGAGCCAAATACATCTGGTTTTCGTCCTCGTCCAAAAATATGGGTGTTACATCCGGGAGTCCGGTACATTTTATAGGAGATCCATCTGCCCGGGTGGTCTATGTCATTGAAGGACTGCTGAAAGCAGACATCTCACACTGCCTGACAAACCGGACTTTTGTGGCGATTGCCGGTGCAAACAACACCAGCCAGTTGGATACGCTGTTTGCACTGTTGGCACAGAATGGCACTGAGGAGATCATTGAGGCTCATGATATGGATAAGTACAGTAACCAAATGACCTCTAATGGGGCATCTAAGATCTATCTGATGGCCCGAAAAAATGGAATGGCATGTCGTCGGCTGACCTGGAATCCGAATTATAAAGGGTTTGATGATTGGCAGCTTGCCCTTCGGGAGAAAGAACAGAAGGAAAAGGAGGTGCAGAGAATGAATTTTAAGCAGCAATATCTGTGCGGTAAGTGTGATTTTACCTATATAGATGGCTGCGTCGAGCTTTGGCACACCAGAGCGGAGAAAGATTTGGACCTGACAGAGTATCTGGGGCTGACAAAGGAAGAGTATCAGATATTTCTTGCTCAAGGCAATCAGGCGCTGAAGGATATTCTGGACAGCCAGAGAGTTTTCCGGAGATTTTGCATTTACCAGCTTTGCCTGGGTGAGACACAGACGGTACCTTTCGCGTTCAAGCAACTGGATGCACTGCGTAAGGCTGGATATGAACAGCCGCCTGCCGCCGCCTATCAGACGGTATGGAGCGCAGAGGTCTGTTGCCCAAAGGGTCAGAATGACATGGAAGTGCTGGGGCGTCTGTTCCTGGACTACAATGAACATTTGCCGGAAGATTACAGAGGTCGTCCGTTGGCTCCATCTGATGTGGTGGAACTGGACTGCCAAGGCAAACGCACATACTTCTATGTGAATGACTGCCGGGATTTTGCACCGGTACGCTTCTCCCCATTCTTGTGTAAAAGACTTCCGGAGCCTGCTCAAAAACAGGAATGAAGGGATAGGGGTCAGATGCGTATTGCAGAAAAGAAGAAAAGTCAGATCGCAGCACTGTATGAGCAGTGTTCCGGCCTTCCGGCAGATGTCAGAAGTTGTCTGGAGAATGGCTACTTTACCGTAACGGTACCTCCGCCATGGAATATGAGCAATCAAAAGGTTGCGCAGGAGGTGCAGGACAAAATCAAGGAATGGTCAAGGCAGTATACTGGCGTGGTCTGCTACTGTTTTGACAGCTTCAGCACACTTTTATATGTGCTGTGAGCAACACACAATGGCATGGAAAGGATCATAACGGCCTGCTCCATGCCTTTTTTGCGAAAGGAGATTTTACAATGGGTGTTTTTTCAGAAATAGCAATGGAGCAGCAAAACGGTATGTTCGATTCGTCTGCAGCCTTTGAGGATGATGAAGCCTTTGAGCTGGAGGAGATGGAATCTTTGCCTGTGCCGCCTGTAGGTACAGACACTGTCCCAGTATCGGCGGCTTCGGTTTCTGCCGGGGAGACTGCTTTGGCTGATGCAGAGGAGGAACCTACGGATGAAGTAGCGCCTGCTGGGGAAGAGAAGTCT